>Ga0206118_100020_pt1 | contig 478939 bp, 460 predicted proteins | sample 3A20Ametagenome_FD_177999 | JGI IMG/M metagenome (GOLD analysis project Ga0206118, IMG submission 177999) | Enriched microbial communities from leaf-cutter ant dump, University of Wisconsin, Madison, United States - 3A20A | ecosystem: Environmental > Terrestrial > Nest > Insects nest > Nest... | reverse complement strand
ATTTCCAATAATTCCAGCGTACCCCATCAAACACAGCAAGCGAATTACTCGCGGTATCATAGCACATCATTCCCGGATACGGACTTTTTACAGTGGTGTGAGGATTTTTGATATGCGGAAGAATCATTGCCTTATCAGAGGATTCCAATACCAGAACTCCTTCAGCATCTGTAGTATTGGCGCCTATAATGACGCCGCTTCCTTTTTCATCACTGCTATTGGACAGCACTTTTACATCATCTCCTGCCGAATCGGAAAGATTTACCCAAGTGCCATTTTCAAACATTCTCACCATTTTCAGGGTTTTGTCGAAAAGGAAAGTTCCGTTGTTGGGATTATCGGTTGCAGGTGCTACTGCTGTATAAGATGGTGAATTTGCCACTGCCGGAAGAATAATCCCTTTATCATTTGTTGTATTCTGGTCTGCCGGAGCTTCGGTTGCAGTATTCCCTTTAAAATCCAAAATTGTACTGTTTCCGTTTACGGTTTGGTTTCCTCCGATGGAAACCTGTGCCTTTGTTGCACCACCTATAAATAATATTGATATAATTATCGTTTTTTTCATTGTTTGTTCATTAATTGGTTAGTGGAATCTAATCATTTGAATAAAAGTAATTAAATGTATACCTCTACTCATTACAGCTTCTTTCAATACATTTCCAGGCTGTTCCGTTGTAAAGTTTTACACAAGCCGCTGTAATATCGTAAATCAGCATTCCTTTTTTCGGTTCTGCTATGGATGTAGAATCCGGTACTCTTGTAATTACAAATCCTTCGGTTTTGGACTCTAATGCTATGAAACCGTTCGGAACGGCTTCCGGCCAGCTTGCCAGTTTAGTTTGGTTAGTAATTCCTACCTTCGTAGGAGAGCCACCGATTTCAGTAGAATCCGGCTTAGTACAATAACATTGCGGATAAATGGTGACTGTAACTGCAGCGACTGAATTCGCAGTATTGTAGCAATCATTAGATGCATCATAAAAGAATGCGTAATAAGTTCCTGATAAGGTAACATTACCCGGATTGCTTACAGGTAAACCGTTATGCTGCGGATTGTCAAACCACACAAGCTGTGCACCTACAGGAACAGTTCCTGTAAAAGCTGAATTAAGATTTACAGAAGTTACTCCATTATTTACACACCCTCCCTCCGGCGGACAAGCAGGAGCATCCATTGTTTTCTCAATCTTTATATTGTCTATATAATAATCATTGCCATCAGTCGCTGCATAATCATTCCGTAAAGACAGGATCACATTTCTCGAAACACAGGAAGTTTCTCCGCCTGCTCCCGGCATTGTAAATTCCAAAGAGACAGATATCCATTTATCCTGTTCAGATGTCGCATACAGCGGAGTCGTATAAGTGGTAATAACGGCATTAGTTGCAGCATCTTTTACATCAATCGCCAGTCTTGTAGGTGAATTTCCCGGAACCACATATAATTGTAAGGATGCTTTATATTTCGCACCTACCTGCACAGTAGCTGTCCTGTTGTAGAAAGCATTGAGGTTATTTCCCGCATTGACAACCAATGCAGCACCTGTTGCCGTACCTGAATAATCATTTATGAGCTTCCACCAGGAACCCCAGCAATCATTGGAGTACCATCCCTGCTTGATGAAATTTGGGGAAACTACCGCATAATATCCGTCATTGATCCGGGCTTTGGCGTATGCCGTACTTGTACCGCTACAATCCCCTCCGCTTATCGGTGCACCGTTGTTAAGGTAAGAAGAACCGTATTGAAAACTTCCTGCCGGCATATAAGGCGTTGTTGTTCTTCCTACGTCACCATTGTTGATATCACTTATTCCGAAATCTTCAAAAAACAATTCATTGGTAAGAGGTGTTGTATTATTGCTTAACACCGTTTTAGAAAGTGATACCTGAGAAGTTCCTGCGGTACAGGAAGCCACATAAACGGAAGACGATGCCAGATCAAACTGTCCTCCCGAAATACCAGTATATGTTCTTACCAGAGAGGTCGCTCCGGTAGTAATATTAGTACGGTAAATACTTATACCTGTAGAATTCGATCCGTTATCCGTTATCATATAGGCATATCCGTCAAAATATGCCATTCCCCTCGTATTGCCGGGAATAGTACCGGTAAGTGTAACTACTGCGGTTGCTACCCGTGTCGTTATGTTTATTTTATATAAAATCCTGCTGCTTCCACTGCTTACGATGGTATATAAATAGTCAGCCGTATCAAAAAAATAATCAGATGAAAACAGTGAGCTTCCATTTGGTAAACCGCTAACTGCTCCCGTATTGGCTGCAGTGGGATAGACCCGGTAAAGACTGACAGTTCCGGTTGAATTAAGACCAAAAACATATCCTTTATAGCTTCCGGACATATTGTTGTTTGTTCCAAATCCAAATAAACCTGTCGGCAGATCGACTCCGGTATCCACTCCATTTTTAAGCACGGCATTACCATTGCCCGTATTAGAGTGAATAAAAACCACATTGTTCAGATTAGTCGGATCATAGCCTACCGCGAGGTTGGAGACATTATTTCCGTTGTTGGCGTTAAAATAAGACGGAGCGGTAATCGGAGTAAGCGTCGCAGGATTATTGGTAATATCATATATGCGTCCCGTACTTGACGAGCTCAGGTAAAGATGATTGAGCTCCTGAGCATTTATTAAAGAACAGCAAGCAATTGCAAATGCTGCCAGAAAAGATTTTATTTTCATTTATTATTAATATTTAGAGTAATATAAAAGTCTACTTGAGCACTAAAAATGAAGCAACAGATATAAGAAAAACATCATTTTCCTTACATAATATTTTGAGGTTCAAAAAGTGAAAAATGTTGAATATTTTTGTGAATTATGTTCTTTCAAAAAAAACGTCCACAAAAAACTCAGGATAAAGAAAACGGAGGCGGTCTGGTTCTGAAAGAATCGAGATACGGAGAATCGGATGATTCCAGGATACGCGAGAATATTTTTTCGGAAAGACGTGACAAAAGGTAATTGTAAACCATTTTATTGCCTTTCCAAAAACCAATACTGAAATTGTTATATGAAGAACCGGAAGTTATTGCCGGAATACTCTTCCTGCTAAGCTCAAAACTAAATTTTTCATCTGCACTGGTTGTATAATTATATCTGTTCTCTCTTTTGGGAGTAAGATTTTCGGGAATTGAAACTTTAGTTTCAGATTTCAGCCTTTCTTTCTTCGCTATTTTCTGCTTCCCGATCTGCGGAGATTTTACCGTTTCTACATACCGTACATCCATATTGGAATATTCCAGAAATCCAGAAATCTCAGTTCCGCCGGCTACATATACAACTACTTTTTTGGGAACAGAAACTAGAATACTATCAGTATAAACAATTGCACCTTCCCTCACGGAAAGAACAGTATTGCTGATATATATCTGCGACTGAAAGCTGCAGAAACTGAATAATACAGTCCACAAAAACACCCTGTATTTTCCTCCAAAAAGAAATACACAGGGCATATTCTTCATTTTACGTTTTATGGAATCGCTAAAATTCATTCTTGAAACTAAGAAATCATTAAAAATAATTTGATATAGCTGATTGTTTTTCGCGAAATTCGACAGAAAACCGATTATTAGTATAAAAAAATTGACAAACAACATTTTTTATTGATAAACGACATCTTATTTTGAAAATACTGTCATTTAATGGAAAATAAATTCCCGAAAAAATATAAAAAACCCCAGTTTCCTTTTCGGATTCCGGGGCTCTTGTTTAACCCAAAAAACTAATATTATTTTTACTTTTTAATTATTTTAAACGCTTCTTTTTTTCCGTTTTCTACTTGTATGTAAACAATATAAATTCCGGGTGCAAGGGAAGACAAATCAACCTGCTGATTTTTAAGATCCGGCTTCATCAGTACTTTTTGTCCTGCCATACCAAATACTTCAACCAATTCAATTTTTTTCGCAGTTTTCAGGCTCAGGATGTTTTCGACAGGATTCGGGTAGTAAGTAAGATCAGAAGATTTTACTTCATCGGTGCCCATCTGATTGCATTGTCCCGAAATGAAGAATACGCCATTCATTCCTGAAACCGGAATCCACATTCCTGCATTCGGATAGCCGTTATTGATGAAATTTCCGGTATTTCCCGTAGAGGTCATTTCCCATTGGGCATTAATGCCGACTACTTCAGGAACCATCCAGTAAGTTCCCTGCTCGAAACTGATTACTTCCGGCAAATCAAAAGTAACCTCATAAACCTTATATTCAAAATTAGCTCCAACCCTGCCAATTTCAATTTGCTTTGTAGGCACCATAAAATTCGTTGTCAGAAAAGGGCTTTCTCCCGGACCTTCTCCGCCGTCACCGAAAATATTTTCAAGGAAAGAGAATCGTCCTTCAGTTACGGGTTCTTTGCTTATAATATTCAACCGGATCTGTTTTGCTTTAAAGATAGGGCTGTCTATTACAAAATCATCAGCAGTAACGTATTCCGCCTGATACTGAATCGGCGCACCGGCTTCAAAACCGTTGCTTGCAAGACCATCACCGAAATAGCAATCAAAATCCGGAGCCTGCGGAACATACAATTCGCCGCACTGAACAAATCTTGTAATCACCGATGAGTTATTTTGCCCGCAGCTGTTATTGGTATGCGTATAGAATCTTACCACTCCGCTGAAATCGGCTGTCCAGGTTACATTACCAATACCTGAGGCAAGCGCTACCACTCCGAGCTCGTTACTAATAGTAATAAAATCGGAAGATGAGGAGCTTGAGAAAGTATATTGGGTTCCTGCTGTTACTTTAACTTTGGAATATTCTCCTCTCCACCCTGTTTTGGTAATCGGTTCAGGATAGCCGTAGCATCCCGGTTCATAAGTAAAGGTCGGATATTGCCCGAATTCCGCATTAAGACAAGGCTGCTGATAACTCTGATCTTCACCGCCTTCACAGTAATAGATAACACCTTCCCATACTGTATCTGTTTTAGAAATATCGCCAAAATAACCTCCTAATCTCATTAATCCGGGACTAATGGAAAGTTTTTCATCGGAATAAGTATTGTGGTCATTTCCATTCACAGGGAAAGTAATTCCCTGTCCCAGCACGTAATCTGAAATCGTGATATAAATTCCATAGGTTTCTCCGGCAGGAATCACCAAACCTCCAATCTTTAATTCCGTTTTTCTGTTTTCTCCTTTTCCTACTGTAAGCTGGCTTCCTAATAAAGTCCATTCAGAAGGATCGTTTTCAAAACCTTCATATCCTCCCGGTCTGTAATATACTTCTATTGTTTTTTTACCGGCTGTCATATGAATATCAAATTTTCTTATTTCCAAATCCTTACTGCTTAACGACTTCACATTGAACATATGAGCTCCCAAACCTGAACTATCCCGCAGCCAAGAGGTCGTAAGATTTCCCGGCAGACAATTTCCGGCACTTCCGGGATCTACACAAGTGATATTGGCTTCCCAACCTGATTCCGTATTCGAATCGTTAGAGGTAAACACAAAGGTCAGCATCCCTGAAGAATGGGTTGAAAGAAAAGTATGACCCGCAGCAGAATATGCTCCCGTTCCTGTCCACGCTCCATTCGGGCAGGTGGAATTTCCGGAGGTAAATCCGGAAGAAATAATCGGATAAGTAGTATCCGGACCATCATAAACCATCAGCCCGTCAAAACCTTCCTCCGTTGCAAAGCTTGTAAATTCAACCGATGAAACTTTTCCGTTTTCCGGGGTAATGTGCCAGGTTTCATATTCATTATCTGAATAATTTTCCGATGTACTTCCGGAATCAGTAAACATTGTTCCGCAATCCGGCTGCGCTCCATTGTCTATACATTCTCCCCTGAATTCATAAACTCCTTCAGCCGCCAGTAATATCCCCTGCAATCCTCCATTAAACCAATAAGCCATATTATATCCCAAGGTAGTTTTAGAAGTAGTTTCCCACCATACATTGTTGCCCTGATTATTTTCTATAATTAACCTGATCCAATAATGCTTTTCTTCCCCTAATTTTCCAGAAAAGAGAATAGGATTTATATCAAAAGTTACCTTTCTCAAATCTATATTCTCATATACATTTTTTATGAAAGTATCTGCTGAAACCACCACATTGGTTTGCTCACCAATCAGTTGTCCGGGAATGCCATTATTATCTTCATAATAGTAAATATTTGCGTGTGAAATTGTAGTTCCGGTCTCGACACCCAAATTCAGTTCTATCTGCTTGAGTAAAAAATCCTGACTTGGATTTGTAACCAGATCCACTGCTGTTGATCTAATTGAATCAACGCCTCCTCCTGATTCAAAATCATTGGAAGGTACTCCTTGGGAACAATCCGGAGTTTGTACCTCTTCACAGGTACCTATTGCTTTAACGGCTGCTTCCGCTAATCCGGAAATCCCGGCAATTGAAGAACTCCAGGTAGCACCTCCATCACCGGAATGAAAAACCGGCAAATTGCTTCCTTCCGTATAAGATGTGGCTGTCCAGCCAATCTCATCAGATCCGAAAGGAGTTCCCGTTAATCCGATCCAGTATTTCGTACCTGAAGTGCCTCCCGGCAGAACAATGGGATTCGACAGATTCAAGGTAAGCTTCCAAATCCCCGGTGTTGTAGAGGACGGAAATCCATAGACTGTTAAACTTCTGTTATCCAGAAGACTTCCTAATTCTCCTTTATAAAAATTTGCCGTAAAAGTAAAACCAAGCGGAAAAGCTTCCGTGGTAACGTAAACCTCTAACTGATTCAATGTAAAAGCAGTATGAGCGCTTACATCAATATCCACCGCAGCGATATTGCTGCTACCCGTCATCGGTACGGAAAATGCTCCCGCAGCTCCATAACTCTGGCTGCACGGAGTCTGTGCTGTACTGTGTATAATGCCTGTAAGCAAAAACAGCATTAATAAATAAAACTTCCTCATATCAATTAATTTTAAAAATTTTCATAAATTTCAAAATAAGAATATTAAATTGCATAAAAAACTTGACGAACAACCAATTTAATTGACAAACGTACAGGCAGCTTTTCTTTATTTAAACATTCATATTTTTATCCGCCGGATGAACAGGATTTTTTCATATAAAATTATCTTTAAACAAAGCTTTTGCATATTGGTTATATTGATGTGCTCCGTTTTTTCCTCTGCTCAGAATATAAATGGCAATCCCGTTAAAAACATCGATTCCCTTCAGAAGCTGATTACAGTTACCGAAAATCCGCAGGAAAAGATCAGGTTACTGAATCAGGTTGCCGATGAATACCTGTATACCACCCCGCATAAAGGAATTTCTTGTTCCGAAGAAGCTCTGAAAATTGCCGAAAAAAAATCGCTTCAGAAAGAAGCTGCCGACAGTTATGAATGTCTCGGGAAGCTTTACCTTGCTCAGCAGGATTTTCATAAAGCAATGGATGCTTTCAACAAATCTTCCTCCATCTACAAAAAAATAAATAAACCCGGACTATACTGGAATATAAGAAGAGAAATAGGACAGGTATATTATGAAATGGGTGAATTCCCAAAGGCAATGGAATTTTTTTTCAGCGCTCTGAAATATTATGAAAAAAATAAAGATTCCGACGGAATTGTAAACGTGCTGAACAATATCGGTGTGCTTTTCCACCGTCAGAACAACGTCCCGAAATCATTACAATATTATAATGATGCGATTTCCATTCTGATGAAAAAAGGAGACAGCACGAGCAGCATTTTTTGCAGAGTACAGACGAATATGGGGCTTTCTTATGCAGCCCTCAAAAATTATAAAAAAGCGGAAGCCTGCTATCTGAGATCCCTGAAAGCAAATGAAAAGACCGGAAACCTGCTGTTCTATACCGTGAATATCGGAAATCTTGCCGGATTATATGCAGCCCTGAAAGATTACAAAAAAGCGGAAAAATATTTTAAGGAAGCCATTGGAAAAAGCAAAGAAATGAGCAATAATCGTTCTGTAGCCGTAAATTACGGAGATCTGGGAACGCTATATCTGGATATGGCTGAAAATGAAAATAAAAGCTCCGAAAGAAACAACCTCATCAACAAAGCCATCGAAAGCTTGCATACCTCTCTGAAAATTCTGCAGCAATATCATTATCTTCGGTATTATCAGAACTACAGCCAGGAACTCTCCCGTGCCTATGAGCTGAAAGGAGATTTTAAAAACGCTCTCCAAATCTATAAAGAACACACTTTGTATAAAGATAGTGTGTTCAACGATGAAAATACTCGGGGAATTGCGAGAAGGGAAATCAGCTATGAATTCTCAAAAAGAGAGGATTCCATACGCTTGCAGAGTGAAAAGGAAATCGCTGTCCGGGATGCCACACTTTCCGCCAATAAAAAACAGAAATGGCTCTTGTTTTCCGGGATGTTCCTGCTGGGAATTATCGGGATACTGCTCTTTTATCAGAGCTATGTCCGCAAAAGAAACAACGAGAAGCTGTCGGAGCTGAACCGGGAACTGAATGAAGCCAACCAGATCAAAGCGAGATTCTTCGGCATCCTCAACCACGATCTGCGAAGCCCTGTTTCCAACATTATCAAATTCATCCGTCTCCAGCAGAATAAAGAGATTCAGCTGGACGAGCAGACACGGGAACGGCTCGGAAAACAAACCGTAAGTTCCGCCGAAAAGCTGCTTTCCTCGATGGAAGACCTGCTGCTTTGGAGCAAAGGGCAAATGGAAAACTTCAGACCACAATTTAAGGAAACCGAAGTTCAGGATTTATTTGACGATCTTAAAGTGTTTTTCGACTCTTATGAATCTCCAAATATAGTGTACGAAAATTCCGAAAAGCTCTTCCTGACCACTGATGAAAATTACCTTAAAACCATAATGCGTAACCTTACTTTCAACGCACTGAAAGTTTTGGAAAATAAGGAAAATCCTGAATTAAAATGGAGTGCTTACCAAAATGCCGGAAATAAAATCGTATCCATCACCGATAACGGAGGCGGCGGAACAGCAGAACAATTCCGTGCATTGTACGACGATAAATACAGCATCGGAATACAATCCGGACTGGGGCTGCATTTGGTGCGCGATATGGTAAAAGCAATAGGATGTAGTGTAAAAGTTGACTCCCAATTAGAGAAAGGTACAGTAATTTCACTTATTTTTGCAGAAGAAACTCAATCATAAATTTCTAACTTTACCGAAATTTTATTTGAAGAATGAACTCTTTTCGTTGCATTATAGCGGATGACAATGAGCTGGACAGGCTTACGATATCAGGATACCTTTCGCATTTCCCTGAAATTGACGTGATCAATATTTTTGAAAACCCTCTGGAAGCCCTGCCTGCAATTGAAAAGGAAAAGCCGGATGTTATTTTTCTGGATGTGGATATGCCCGGAATGTCCGGACTGGAGCTGCGGAAAAAAGTATCGCAAATTCCGGTTTGCATCTTCACTACCGATCATCCGGAATATGCCGTGGAAAGTTTTGAGCTTGAGACACTTGACTATCTTCTAAAACCCTATTCATTTGAGCGTTTTTCACAAACTGTCGAAAGGATTAAGGAATATACGGCGATACGGGACAAAGCTTCACAGTTCGAAGCGCAATCCGGCGAAAATTATATTTTTATAAAAGCCGGGCACAGAAAAGTAAAAATATTTCTCGATAATATCTTGTATCTTAATTCTTTGCAAAATTACACCGTTATTTTCACGCCGGAAGAAAAGCAATATATCCTTTCCACACTCGGAACACTTCTGAATGATAAAAATTTCAGTTCGTTTATCCGCGTTCATAAAAGCTATGCCGTGAACAGAAAGCATATCACCGCTGTTACATCAAAGGAAATTACGCTTTCAGACGGAACAAAAATACCACTAGGAAGAAGCTACAAATCAACCGTTGAGAATATATTGAGCAAAGAATAAAGATATTTTTTAATTTTCTCGAATTTACACTATTTCAAAAACGGATTATGCGCTTTCTCAAGACCAATGGTAGTAGGATTTCCGTGTCCGCTAAAAACTTTGGTTTCCTCGCCCAGAACAAGAAGCTTAGTTTTGATACCTTCAATCAATTGTTCGTAGTTTCCTTTGAAAAGATCGGTTCTGCCGATGCTTCCTTCAAAAAGCACATCACCTGAAATCATAAATTTTTCCTTTTCGTTGTGAAAAACAATGCTTCCCGGAGAATGCCCCGGAACGTGATATATTCTGAATTTTTCTCCGTCAAAATCAAGTTCATCACCTTCATTCAGAAATTCGGTTTCCACATTTATCGGTTTTGCTAAAATTCCGAAACGCACCGCCGACATCGGGAACATTTCCAGGACTTCTTTTTCCTCAGGATGCAGGTTTACCGGAAGTTTAAAAGTATCTGCCGCCCATTGCAAACCCAGAACGTGATCGATATGAGCGTGAGTTAGAAGTATTTTCCGGATGTTCAGATCTTTCTCTTTGATAAAATTTTCCAGAGCGGAAGTTTCCTGTCCGTTCATATTTCCGGGATCGATCAGCCATGCGTTTTTGGCATCGTTATAGAGAATATAGGTGTTTTCGGAAGCGAAATTAAAGGGGAAAATCTGTAAATGGAACATTGTTTTACTTTTGATCATACAAATTTACGAAATATGTACTTTGCTCATCATTTTTAAAATCTTATCTTCGTAAGATGAAGTTTTTTAATTTTTTAATGTGCTTTTTAGCCATTCAGATTTTCGGGCAGGATATCAAAAGTATTCAGCTTTTTAATCCGAAAACCAATGACGAAACTCCGGTAATCGGCTTTAATGAGCAGCTTATTCTGCGTTTCGACGATCTTTCAAATTCCTCGCAGATTTATCGCTATACTTTGAAACATTACGACCGGAACTGGAATGACGACGGGCTTTTCTTCACGGAATTTGCCGACGGAAGCTTGAATGATCTGATCAATAATTTTCAGTATTCCTTTAATACTTATCAGAAATATACGCATTACGAGCTGGTTTTTCCGAATCAGAAAATCCGACCGAAAATTTCCGGAAATTATGAGATTATCGTGTATAAGGATTCTGCCGAAAAACCCTTATTCAAAAAACGTTTCTGCATTGTGGAAGACGGCGCTGCGATCGGATTGGATGTTTCCCGTTTTTCGGATGCGAGAAATCCGCAGGCAAACCAGAGAGTGCAGATCCAGGCAGTCGGAAACGGGCAAAACCTGATGAATGTTGCTAACAGCATTTCGCTGAACGTGATTCAGAACAACAACTGGGGAATGGGAATGTATAACCAGAGACCGAGCTCGACTTTGGGAAACAAGATGATTTTCCAGCAGATGAATCTCGTTTTTCCCGGAAATAATGAATTCTATTACTTTGACAACAAAATTATCAACCAGGCTTTTGATATGGTAAGCGGTGCGGAAAATATCGACGGGATCAATTATACGTATCTTTTTCCGGTTTGGGCGTATCCGCTGAATTACCAGTATCAGCCTGATGTGAACGGAGCTTTCTATTTCCGGAGAAATGATCTCGGAACGGAACGCGATGCCGATAAAGAAGGCGATTATTCTTGGGTATATTTTGCTCTTGATTCAGAAAAAACGGATAAGGAAATCTATGTTCTCGGTGCTTTCAATGATTATATTCCTTCCAAAGACAACCAGATGTTTTACGATGAAGAGGCTCAAAAATACATCGCTAAAATTTACCTGAAACAAGGTTTTTACAATTACATTCTTGCGGTAAAGAACCCCGATGGAAGCTTAAATTTCGGGGAAATCAACGGGAGCTTCTGGCAGACGGAAAATCTGTATCAGTCATTTTTGTATTATACTCCTTTCGGAAGGAATTACGACGGATTGCTTGGTTACGGGGAATTGCGGCAACCTGTACGGTGATTCTTCGTATTTTTTTGAATTGAAGCACTACAAATTTTTGTCGTGAGGTATGAAATTCTAATCTGTAGAACCCGAGAAATCTGTGGGAAACCAAACTTTGTCAAAGTACAATTACTCTGCTGAAAACTTTGACAAAGTATAAAAAAGCTGCAAAAATTGCAGCTTTTTTTTATCCGTTCACCGCTTCCACTTTTTCCACCATATCGGGCAGAAATTGTTTCAGGATATTTTCAATTCCGTTTTTCAGAGTTGCCGTAGAACTCGGACATCCGGAACACGCTCCCTGCAAAAGCATTTTCGCGGTTTTTTCGGTTTCATCATATTCCATTAAGGATATTTTTCCGCCGTCATTTTCCACAGCCGGAGCTACATATTCGTTCAGGATATCAGAGATTTTCTGTTCGTTTTCGGTATATTCCCTGTTGATGATCTTTTCAACAGGATTTTCGTGTTTCTGAGGTTCAGTTTCTGTTACCGTTCCGCCGTTTTGGAGATAATCTGCGATCAGGCTTCTTACCGACATCATCACTTCGTGCCATTGTACGGAATCGTCTTTGGTTACCGCCACGAAATTATCGGAAATAAATACTTCTTTAGCAAAACCAAATTCATCGAAAACCGCTTTTGCCAAAGGAACCTTGTCCGCTTCTTCCCTGCCTTTCACTTCCACAAAACCGTCGATAATCAGTTTTGAGGAAACGAATTTCATCACACTCGGATTGGGTGTCATTTCCGCATAGATCGGGAACATTTCCTTTCTTTTCTGAAGATAAATTCTCGGATTTGCCAGAAGCTCGTCTTCAATTACGTTTTTCAGACTTTCAGCTACTACTTCCCATTCCACTGAATCTTCTTTCGCCACTGCAATAAAATTCGCGGTGATGAATATTTTAGAAACAAATGGGTAATTGAACAATTCCTGCGCTACCGGAATTTCAGAAATATCGGAATCTCTGTCCAGTTCCAGAGAGCCGGGAATCAGCGTATAATCCGCTACAAATTTCATTACTTTAGGATTTGCAGTCGGTTCTATATGTATTTCTCGCATTTTATCAGTAAATTTGAGGTACAAAAATACGGAAATAAAAAAGAAACAAGGTAAAAGAGACAAGATACAAGGTAAAAGATTCAAGAAACAAGTATAGGGTTTGTATATTGATTTCGTAATTGGTATTTTGTATTTAAAACGATAGATTTTATTTTTTTTCCTTTTTTCTCTTTTTACTTTTTACTTGTATCTTGAATCTTTTTTTAATTGAAAATTAAAAAATATGGCAATTATAAGAGAACTTTTAGGAAAAACCCCGCAGATCGGAGAAGGAACTTTTCTTGCAGAAACCGCTACTGTAATCGGAGATGTGATAATGGGAAAAAATTGCAGCATCTGGTATAATGCAGTAATTCGCGGTGATGTACATTCCATCAGAATGGGCGATAAAGTAAATGTTCAGGATAATGCAATGCTGCACTGCACTTACGAAAAATTTCCGCTGAACATCGGCAACAACGTATCTGTCGGACACAACGCGATTGTTCACGGATGCACCATTAAAGACAATGTGCTGATCGGGATGGGCGCTATTGTAATGGATGATTGTCTGGTGGAAGAAAATTCCATTGTAGGAGCAGGTTCTGTAGTTACACAAGGAACCCACATTAAATCCGGTGAAGTCTGGGGCGGAATTCCAGCCAGAAAAATTAAAGATATTTCCACTGAACTTCTGGAAGGTGAAGTAGAACGTATCGCCAATAATTATGTGAAATATTCGGGGTGGTATAAGTAGGATGATGGAAGTTGGAAGATTGGGAGAAAATGAGACTTGGAGGATGGAAGAATTCCCCTCTTTTATAGGGGGTGGGTTCCGAACTTGTTCGCAAGACGGGGTGTTAACCACAAAACATTGGAACGATTGGTTTTTGGAGAGATGAGGAGTTTTTGGAGTTTATTGGGGAGTAGATTTTAGCTTTTGTAAAATTGAGAATTTAGTGTAAATTTATGCAAAAAAAACATAAAAATTATGTGGAAGCAAATTGGTTTAAAAGAAAATATTTTTTCTATTAAACCTTTACAAATTGACAAAAGACATTCAAAGCTTTTAGTAGGGAGAGGATATGAAATTGACTCCATAAAGAGAAATATTTTTTCGAATGAAAATATGATTCAGATATTAACTGGAAAATATGGAATTGGAAAAACTAGCTTTCTGAATATTTTACAATATGAGGTGTTTATAAATGAAAATAAAAAAATTCTACCTTGTTTTAGAAAAATTGAAATAAGAAATGAAACAAGTATTGATGACTTTATAAAAACATTACTATTTTCATTGTGTGAAAATATTGGTGAGTATTATATGAATTCAAGTAGAAAAATGCCTGAAGATATTAATTTTTATGTTAAATATTGGTTAGGAATAAAGTCAGAAAAAGAATCCTCTGGTAGCGAATTTGAAACAGACCTACAATTAATAAAATTCAGGATGAACAAAAACTCAGAGGATAACATATGGAATAATAGTGAGCCATTGTATTCTATTAAGAAAATTTTAAATATATTTTTAAAAAAAAGTAAGCTTGATGGTGTTTTTTTTCATATTGACAATCTTGAATTAGTTGAAATTGATAGATTAGTAAAACTATTAGATGAATGTAGAGATACTTTATTTTCACTTGATAAAGTATATTGGCTTCTGGGAACTAGCAATGAAAATTTTCCAAATGAATTGTATAATAGAAGTCCAAGATTTTCATCATATGTTACTTCTACTCTTCATTTAGATTATTTAAGTCACAATCAATTATACCAAGCTATAGAAAATAGGATTGAAGAGTATAAATTATACCCTGATTCATATGTACCCGTTCCTATTGAAAAAAACTTAATCTCGAAAATTTATGATTTCACTAATTATGATTTAAGAGAGACTTTTAAAATTTTTCAATATTTATTAATGGAAAAAATACATAATCCAACAAAATCTAAAAAAACTCAAAAAAAAGAATTTGAAATAATTGAGTTTTTCTTTGCTAAAGATTACTTAGTTGAATATTGTATTCACTTTTCAAGTTTTTGTGAAATTGATAAAGAAACTATTAACTTCTTAGAAAGTGTTTTCATCAATAACATCTTTGTTCAAGATATTGACGACAACTCTTTAAATAAATTAATTCGTGAAAATTTAATTTCTATTGATATGCAAAAAAAAATAATTCCGACTTTCAAATTAAAAACTTTTGCATTAATGGGATTAATTGGGAAAAAATCAAAAGATATTGTGTATTCAGAATTGATAAAGGAATAGTGAATACCAAAAAGATAAATATCAAAAATCCCTCTAAAGAATTAACATAATTCTTCAGAGATATGCGTTTGGCAAAACAAGAGAAAAAAGAATTTTATCTTGCCAAAAAGTATATTTATTTCCCTAAAACCAATATTCAATAAATCTTTATTACACATATTATATTCCTTCATTAAATCAAAAAATGACGGAATTGTGAAATTCATCAATACAAGAAAAATTTGAATACAGTTTAAAAACTTCCATCTTCCAGTCAAAAAAATTAAACTATGAATGATTCTCTCTTCGATCTGGCAGAACACACCAGCCGCAGTATTTTCCTGACCGGAAAAGCCGGAACCGGAAAAACCACTTTTCTGAATGATTTCACACGAAGAACCCGGAAAAAATTCATTGTGGTCGCGCCGACGGGAATTGCTGCAATCAATGCAGGCGGAGTTACCATTCATTCGATGTTCGGGCTTCCGCTGCGTACTTTTGTCCCGACTTTGGAGCGGATTGATCAGAATTTAGCCAATAATATTCCCGATCTGATGTCGCATTTCCGGTACCGGAAAGATAAGCTGAAGCTTTTGCGTGAAGTGGAAATCATTATCATTGATGAAGTTTCGATGCTTCGTGCCGATGTTCTGGATATGATGGATTTTTCGCTTCGGCACGTTCGGAGGAATCAGCAGAAATTCGGTGGTGTGCAGATGCTTTTTATCGGAGATCTGTACCAACTTCCGCCCGTTGTCCGTGATGAACATTTTTTGAAAAATTATTACAATTCTCCGTTTTTCTTCGACAGCTATGCTTTGCAGGAACTTCCTCTGATTACAATTGAATTAACCAAAGTGTACCGTCAGAAAGATGAGGATTTTTTGGAAATCCTGAACGCAATCCGAAACGGAAATCCTTATGAAATTGATTTTGAAAAACTCAATGAAAGATATCTTCCCGATTTTGAGCCTACCGATGAACCTTATGTTTATCTGACTTCGCACAACAGAATGGCGGATGAAATCAATCAGCGAAAACTTAAAGAACTAAAAGGAAAATCCTACTTTTTCAATGCAAAAATTACCGGAGATTTCAGGGAAAACCAATATCCGAATGATGAAATGATCGAGCTTCGTGAAGGTGCGCAGATTATGTTTATCCGAAACGATGCGAGTGGCGAAAGAAAATATTTCAACGGGAAACTGGCGGAAGTAATCTATATCGATGATGAAGAAATCCGTGTAAAAATTGATAACGGCGACGAAAATTACAAATTGAAAAGAGAAGTTTGGGAACAAAAAATATATACACTTGACGACGAAAAAAATATTCAGGAAGATGTTCTCGGAAGTTTTGAGCAGTTTCCGATTCGTCTGGCTTGGGCAGTTACCATTCATAAAAGTCAGGGATTAACGTTTGACAGATTAATTATCGATGCCGGAAAATCTTTCGCTTCCGGGCAGGTTTACGTCGCACTTTCACGTTGCAGAACTTTGGAAGGAATTGTCCTGAAATCAAAAATTACCCGTGATGTGATTTTCAGCGATCATCGTGTAGGAAATTTTCAGGAGGAAACCAATGCCAACGAAAAAATGGAGGAAATCCTGCAAGTCGAGAAATATGATTATACCATCAAAAAATTGCTGCGCCGAATTGATTCCACCTGGATGAAAGGAATGCTTGAAATCTGGTATGCAGAAGCGGCTTCCAGCAAAAATCTTGATAAAGCAAAAGCTAAAAATCTGCATCATCTTCTGAAACAGGAAATCGAAAAGCTGAACGGAATTTATGAAAAATTCGAGAAGGTTCTTTACCAAAAGCTCCGGAAATTTATCGACGGAAAAGAAGAATGGATCGAAATTGAGTCCAAAGCAAAAGGTGCGGTAAATTTCTTTTTCACAAATGTGAAAGAAAAGGTTTTTGAAGAGCTGAAACAATTCTATTCCGAAACCAAAGGCACAAAAGGATTAAAGCAATACAATGAAGAAATCCGTGTATTCATCGACGATATCGAAGATTATCTGAAAGATCTGAAAACCGTACATCTTCTGGAAACCAAACTTTTTGACCAGAAAAATGAAGCGGAAATTTCCGTGAAAATCGCAAAAGTTCCGAGCCACGTTACCACTTACCAGCAATTTGAGGAAGGCAGAACCATTTCCGAAATCGCGAAAGAAAAAGGTGTAACCGTCCATACGGTTTTCGGGCATCTTGCAAAATTTGCGGAACAGGGAATTCTGGATATCAAAAGAATTATCGCTAGAGAAAAAATAAAATCCTTCGAGGAATTATTTTCGAAAAATCCGGATTTCTCCACTTTGACGGAATGGAAAAACGCGCTTCCCGATTATTTTGAGTTTCACGAGATCCGTTTGCTGTTGAATCACTTTGGATATTTAAAAGGATAAAAAAGATTAATTCCCCGCAAAAATCTTTACTCAAAAAATCTCCTGTATGTTGTTCGTGTTTCGGGGAGATTATTTTTCCTGTTTTAGAATTTTCAGAACTTCGGACATCATTTTTTTATCTGTTACCATCATAATCATCACGCTGTTGTTGAATGTGCTTTCGTTGAATTCTTGTTTGATATTGGTACTGCCTGATTCTTCAAAAAGTTCTTTGATTTCGACACCGAATTTTTCCGCCAGTTTGGGGATGTATTCCGATTTGATATCGCTTGTTTCATTTTCCCAGTTGATGTAGGTTTTTCTGTCTACACCTACAAAATCTGCAACCTTTCGGAAATGCGTGAGCATTCGCTTTTACCGATGAAAACAATAAAAAAACAAAAGCAAACCATAAGAAAAGAAAGCTCGCTCAATAAAATTATAATCTATAGTGGTCTTTTACTTGTATCTTGATTTGCTTGGAATACGCCTTTAATGCGGATGCGGTTTCTGTTTTCGTCTATTTGATAGAAAATAATGTAAGGATATTTTTTTAGAGGAAGCCCTCTAAAATTTTTGTAATAGGTTTGGTAAAAAGGATTTTGTTTGATTTTTTGCAAAGTATACTCATAATCTTTCACGAAATTCTGAGCAATTTTCAGGGATACTTTTTGCTTATAGTAAGCCACTGCTTCTTTTACATTGGCTTTTGCTACAGGCGAGATTTCTAACTTATAACCCATATTCCTCTTTTAATTCAGCGAGAAACGCATCGCTGTCTTGATATTCGGAATCGTCCAAATCATTTTGGCTGTCCAATATATTTTTCTGTTCTTCGGAAAGCGAAAAAGCAGGGTTGATTTCCTGATTATATTGTGGCTTTTCGAGTTTTACAAAGGGTAAGGTTTTCAGAAATTCATAAAACGCCATCGCTTGTTTGCTTCTTTCGTCTATTGTTATATTGATTTCCATTTCAAAATATTTTGTCTTACAAACTTACAAATAAATCATCAATTTTTTTTACAAAATTTTAACACATACTTTAGCGTTGCAAAAAATCCGCAATCTTTCGGAAATGCGTGAGCATTCGCTTTTACCAATGAAAACAATAAAAAAACAAAAGCAAACCACAAGAGAAAGCAGTTCGCTTTTGGGTTTAAGCGATGCGGTAAGATTTAGTCTTTAGAAAAACTTTTTAGTTGTTCTTTAAGGTTTTGGTTTTCAGATTTAAGTTGGGAGTTTTCGGTTTTTAGCAGCTCCATATAATTCATCACAAAATCGGGAATGTTAATATTGATTGTGCCTGAATTAAAACTATTTCCCTTAATATTCTTATAGATAATGTTTTTGGGTTCTTCCTCAAAAATACTTTCAATTGGAACATTAAGCTTTTTAGCCAATAACTCCCACTCCTGTTGAGTTATTTTTGAAAGTCCGTTTTCTTTTCGGCTGTAATTTGCTTGTGTCATCCCAACCAAATCAGCTAATTGCTCTTGGGAAAATCCCTTTTTGTTACGGGTTTCAAATAGTTTGGTCTTCATAATAGAAATAGATAGAAGTGTTGCACAAAAATAATAAAAAAAATATACAAAATTATACGTATGAAATTTACATAAAATCCGCATAAAAATTTTATATTTCTTATAACTTCATTGTATAGTTTTGAATTGTCAATAATGACACAAAACAATTAAATTTTATTACAATGAAAAAATTAAACATTAAAGACATTACAAATGCAATGTCAAGAAGTGAAATGAGAAGTGTGAAAGGTGGATGTGGTGGTAATGCTACGACGTGGAAATGCTGTTGGGCAGGTACAACTATTTGTAGTCAATGTGCAGGTTACGGAGTATGTGATGGAGGTGCTGTACTGAAAAGATGTGGATTTTACGAATAAGAAAATAAGAGGCTGGCTAGCAATAACACAGCCTCTTTATTATTGTAATTTAAATTTTATTTTTTTGTATATTCGTTATTTAAGTTCTACAATAACATTTAAGATCATTAAAGATGAAAACAATTCAATTACTAACTTTTGTATTACTCACTAACTTTTTATTTGGTCAAGATAAACAATTCTTTTATGAATATAGACATCTTCCAGATTCTGTGAACAGAGAAAAAATAGAATCAGAAATAATGGCTTTAAATGTAAACAAATTAAAGTCAGAATTTTATAGTGTGGATAAATATATTTCAGATTCCACTTTATTAGCCGATTCCAACAAAGGGGTTTTTTCAATGCCTCCCAATAAAGTAATGAATAATGATAGAATAATTAAACCTGCAAATTCAAAAAGTATTGAATATATAACAATTCTTTCCGATACAAAATATTTTGTCAGCCAAAAAATTGATTTAAAATGGGATATTATTCCCGAATTCGAGTCAATACTTGGCTATAAAGCACAAAAAGCTACGACTGAATTTGGAGGGCGAAAATGGATTGCTTGGTTCTCAGAAGAGATTCCAATACAAGACGGACCCTATAAATTTTGCGGATTGCCCGGTCTTATCGTAAAAATTGAAGATATGGGTAAAAACCATATTTACGAACTAAAAGGAATTAAAAATTCAGAAACAGATTTTGAATATCCCGAACTGAATAACTTCAGGATAATGAAAGTCAATTATCCTAAGTATGTAAAAGTATATAAAAAATACCGAAAAAATCCAATGGCAGACCAAATAGGAATGTTTCCTGACCAAACCGATTCCAATGGAGTGTTCCGAACAGGAGCAGAAATTTTTCGTGCGAATGAAAAAATTGTCCTTGAAAGGCTTTCAAAAGATAACAATATCATTGAGATCGATCTTTTAAAAAAATAAAATCCACCTGTTTATATAAAACATTATGGCATCTAAAGATTTAGAAGCAGTATTCTCTTATGCTCAATCTCAAAATATTTCTATCAACAAACAAGAGTTTACATTTCAGGTAGAAACACATCCAGATTATCCAAGTATTTTGGCGTATAGCGATGCTCTTTCTTTTTTCAATATCGAAAATATCGTATTTAAAGCAGAACAAAATCAGTTGGATATTCTCCCCGATACTTTTTTAACACTTATAAACAAGCCAATAGAAACAAACAGCCCTACTTTAGAGCCTGTTTTTGTGATAGTGGAAAAAAAGAATGATTGTATTTATGTTGACAATATATTGATTTCTGAAACTGATTTTTTTTAACGCTTGGAATGGCGTTGTATTATTAGCGGAAAGTTCAGAAGCAAAAGCAAATCAACAAAAAGTAAAAAGCAGTTTTAATTTTTTATATACTGTTTTTACAATTTTAATTTTGAGTGTAGTTTGGTTTTTTTCTCAATCTCTTATTTTGGTAATATTCGGAGGTTTAATTTCAATTGGTTTATTCTTATCTATTGAAGCCATAAAAACAGAATTAGGCATAGAATCCAAAATCTCCAATGGCTTTTGCAATATCGTTGCCAATGCTGATTGCGGACAAGTTATTAATTCCACAAAAAATAAGTGGATAGAAAAAATTAAAATCAGCGACATCAGTATTTGGTTTTTTGCTTCGCAATTATTGGCTTTTTTCGTTTTTTCCGTTGCAGGACTTCACAACCAACTTCTGGGTTATGTTTTCATAAGTTTGGTTTTATCTGCTCCTATGACTTTGTACTCTATTTATTTTCATTATAAAATTGAGAAAAAATGGTGTCCGATTTGCCTTTCTATCATTGGCATCGTGTATTTGGAATTGTTGTTTTTATTTTTGGTAAAGACAGGTTTTCAATTTAATACACAATCATTGATCTTGTTTTTTACCATTTTTGCTGTTGTTGCGGGATTGGTTTATTTACTAAAACCTGTTTTTGTTGAGAAAAAGGAATTCAAAGATAAATACATTAAGCAACTACGATTCGTAAGGAATTATGAAATTTTCAAAAACACTTTACAAAAATCTGATACTCAGTTTTTTGAGAAAGAATTCATTGTGTTGGGAAATCGTGAAAGCAAGAAGAAAATTTCTATTGTTACAAGTCCTTTCTGTGGATTTTGTAAAGATGCTCATCATTTATTAGATAATATTGTTTCTCGTTTCGGGGAAAATATGGCAGTAAGCATAAGGTTTAATTATGATGAAAACTCTGATGTAAAAACAAAGGATTTCTTTTTGAGATTAACCGAAATTTATGTAGAAAAAGGTAGTGAACATTTTATGCAATCCCTAAAAGATTGGTTTGAAAACAAAAATATTGATAACTGGTTTTCTCAATTTGGAACTCCCAAAAATACTGCTGAAATTGAAAGTAAACTAAAAGAAATTGCCGCTGAAAATTCTGAAAAAGGATTGAATTTCACACCCAATATTTTCTTAAATCAATATAATTTTCCAAAACAATACGATAAAGAAAATTTAGAATATTTTATAGCAGATTGGATAGAGGACAAAGAAATATGAAAATAATACAGTCTTTTTGGTCAGGAAAAAATAATGATATCAGAGATAATCGGGGTTGGTTGTCTTACGAATATCATTGGCTTGGCTGGATATTAAGCTGTAATCAATTACGGAAATTTTATAATGAAGTGGAATTATATACGGATTCTTTCGGATATGAAATTTTAATTGAAAAACTGCAACTTCCCTATACAAAAGTCCACGTTGTTTTGGATGAAATGAATACCTATCCAAAAGATTTATGGGCAATCGCCAAAATAAAAGCCTATCAACTTCAGGATAAACCTTTTCTGCATATAGACGGCGATGTATTTATTTGGGATAAATTCCCAGATGATTTGATTTCCGGCTATTTAATAGCTCAGAATTTAGAAAACACTACAGACTATTACCGAGAGATGTGGAATGAAATTGCACCACATTTAAACTTCATACCAGACGAAATTCTGAACTATCATAATGGATATTCTAATTTAGGCTGTAATATGGGAATCATCGGAGGAAATGACATAGAGTTCTTTCAGAGCTATACAAAAAAATCATTTGAATTTGTAAACAGAAATAAAGAGAATTGGAACGAATTTAATTTATTCAATTTCAATATCTTCTTTGAACAGGAACTTTTTTACGAAATGGCATCATTACAGGATAAAAATATAACCTATCTGTTTGATGAAGTATGGGGTGATAATTCTTATTTAGGTTTGGGTAATTTCCAAGACATTCCGCATAAAAGATTTTATCTGCATTTATTGGGCAATTTTAAAAGACGTTTGAATATCTGTAAATTTCTTGAATCTTATGTAATAAAGGATTATCCCAAAACTTTTGAAAGGTTAAAAAATCTTTTCCCTGAAAAATATGGATTTTTTGATTCCCAAATTGCAACATTTTCTTTTTCCCAAAAAAGCAATGATGAATTGATTGAAAACTTTAAAACCGAAATATCAAAAAACAGATTGCAAATAAATAACAAAAATTTATTCGCACGAAACTTACTTATTACAACACTTTTTGAAAAGTTTGATACTGCTATGGAAAATAGTCAGGATGTTTTACTAGTGCTGTTAAATTGTTTTGAAATTGAGAATGAAGAAGATATAGAAAATTTCGGCAATCAAAATCTGAAAGTAAGAGAATATGATGATACCTATATTGCTTACGATTTTGATAATATAGATAAATTGATGCTAGAAGAATTACAGAAGCCAATATTATTATCCCGATTCTTACAAAATACGAAAAGTTATCTGGAAGATAATGCTTCTGAAAATGAGTTGAATGATTTTTATTCATTATTGATAAACAGATTACGGTATTTTTTGGAATGTAAAATCCTTTTAATATTTGAAAACTAAATTAAGAATTGAAACTTTTTCCTAATTACATCCAACCTGACGCCAAAGACTGCGGACCAACCTGCCTTAGAATAATCGCAAAATACTACGGCAAAACCATACCCCTGCAAAAAATCCGCAATCTTTCAGAAACCACAAGAGAAAGAAGCTCACTTTAGGCTTAAGCGATGCTGCGGAAAATTTGGGATTCAGAAGCTTAGGCGTTCAGATAGATTTCAAAACTTTGTGTGAGGAAGCTCCATTCCCGTATGTTGTGCTAGAGAAGCGAAGCAGACATTTGCTCTGGCTTTTAAAAGGAAAACGGGAATAACCATCAGTGCTTATATTAAAAAAATAAATTCTTTGGAAGAAAATCCCGATAACCCAATGACAGAGCAGGATTGAAAACATAATTTAGTGTTATAAATTTATGAATTTATAACACTAATGTTTGTCTATATGAAAACAAAACCACTACATTCATAAAAATGATTAAAGTGGAATCCGAAAAGCTTAAATAGAGTAAGAAACTTTCGAGAAATGAATTGAAAACTGTTAGTGGTGGATTTTCACCGTGTTCACAAATGGCGTGTTGTAGTAAATTTTTAGGCGGACAGTATACTCCTCCTTGTTGTGAGCCAATAATACCACTTTGTGTTGTTATAGATCAAGCATAACTTAGTTATGATGGTAAATATGATGCCCAACTTGAATTGTTAAAAAATATTTGGGTTGGGTATTTTAATAAAAATCGCATACATATTAATTGTGTAAATTTGTATATAAATTTAAATATCATATTATGAAAAAGATTCTTATTACTGCTGTGATTGTACCTGTGAGTATATTGTTTCACGCTCAGCAAAACACAAGCAGGGAATCCTATTTTCGAGATGTCCGTTTTAATCAGGATATGGAAAAAACTAAAAACGGAGAAAAAAAATTGGGATATGTCGATATTGAAGGCTCTCCGTATTATAATCCTAATTTTCTTCCGGCAAAATTTGGAAACAGTTCGGAAATACACCCTATCCGCTATGATTGTGTTGCAGATACGGTAGAATTTTTGAATGGCAATGATATTTATAAAATTCCAAAAGAAAATATTCGGAAAGATAGCGATTTATCGAAATTCACTTTTGAAGAATCGCACGAAACTTTAATTTTGGTAGATACTTATAATGAATTTTCGGGATATTATTTTCTAATAACTAACGGAAAAAATCAGCTGCTAAAAAAAGCAACCATAGAATTTCATCCGGAAGTTCCGGCTCCAAATCATTTGATTAAGGCAATTCCTGCAAGATTTGAAAAACCAAAAACCACCTATTTCATTAAAACCGAAAACGATTTTATAAAGATTCCGAAAACCAATGAGGAATTTTTAAACCATTTTTCCGAAAACAAAGATAAAATCAATGATTTTCTGAAAAAGAACAAAATCAAGCTTAAAAAGGAATCAGATCTTATAAAGTTGGCTTCTTTTCTTAATGCAGAATAGAGCGCATTCACATCATTATGAATCTCAATACATTATTGGATTGCCTAAATATAGACAGCCAAGAATTCCATTTCCAACTCCAATTTCATCCCAATTATCCGTCAGCATTGGCTTTCAGCGATACCTTAATTTTTTTTCGGATGTAAAAAATAATATTACTATTAATCCATTTTCTGACGGATGATAATATTCAGAAGCTTTACTTTAAGATAGTTTTTTTGTATTGAAGAGTCAGAAGTGGGTAAAAAAACAATAATTTTAGGTTATATTTAAATTATTATTTTTAATTTTAGAAAACTTAAAGCGAAATCCGAAAAGCTGACAGAGTAGGAGATTAAAAAAATATTTATTATGAAAAACTTAAAAAAAATTTCCAGAGAAGGTTTAAAAGGAGTTATGGGAGGAGAATTTCCTAAAGTATATTTTTGTTGTCATATAGGTTCGGATGGATTTTGTGATACCTGGACTCTTATAGGTACACCTTGTCCTCCAATGGTATAGTTCCTTTACTACTATGAAATAAGATGTTACAGCTCTTACTGTAGCATCTTATTTTTTAATGAGATACGAGTCATTTAGATTTTTAATATATGAAAATTGATCAATTAATCAGCCATCTCCATCTGAATAATCCGGAATTCTATTTCCAGTTTCAGTCCCACCCAAATTATCCGTCAGCATTGGCTTTCAGTGATACACTAAATTTTTTAGGGATAAAAAACGACGCGTATAATCTGGAAAAGGAATATTGGGAGGAGCTTCCGGGAGAATTCATCACGATTTACAGAAATAATTTTGCATTCATAAAAAAAGGTAAAAACGGTATAACTGTTTTTTCTGATAAAGAGGAAAAAATATCTCAGGGAGAGCTTCTTGAAAATTCCCAAAACTTTATTCTTCTTTTTGAGAAAACAAAGGAAAATTCAGAAAAAAGCATTTTCAGTTTTTCCTATTTTATTTATCTGCTTTTCGGGATTACTTTTCTGTATTCCGTTTTTCTTCAGAATTGGCAGGCTCTGGCTTACAATCTTCTTTCAATGCTTGGATTCTATATTTCTTTGGAAATTTTCAGTAAAAAATTTGGGAAAGAATCTGTAGTTTTAGATAATTTCTGCGGTTCGGGAAACAAAAATTCCGCACCCGAAAATTGCACAAAGATTATAGATTCTGATAAAATTAATATTCTGGAGTTAAAGCTGTCGGATTTTAGCCTCATCTATTTTTCAGCAATTTTAATTTTGGGATTGTTTCTTCCGATAACCGCCGGAGTTTTAAAAATTGTTTCTGCTTGCTCGGTTATAGCAATTGTATACTCTCTTTTTATACAGATTTTTAAAGAGAAAGCGCTATGCAGGATTTGTTTGCTCGTTATTGCGATCTTGGGAGGACAAATTGCAATTTCCTCCTTGTTTTTTAGTACCATATTTTCTGTACAAACCATTATTTTATCTGCAGTCGCTTTTCTGGTTTTATTTTTCGGATTGGTTTTTATAAATGATGTAACAAAACAAAAAGAAAAATACAGAAAATCGGATATTAAAAATTTAAGATTCAAACGGAATTATGACCTCTTTAAAAGAGAATTGTCGGAAGGAAATAAAATAGATTTTAGAAACACCAATATGTTCCTGCTGGGAAATCTTGACGCAAAACTGCATATTTCATTGGTCTCCAATCCGTATTGCGGATTCTGTAAAGATGCCCACAAAATCCTGGAGAAGCTTCTGGAAAAATATCCTGAAGACATATCCGTACAAATAAGGTTCAATTATAATAAAGAAAACACAGAATATACCGAATTGCTTTCATATTTTAAAAATATATATGAAACTAAAACAGTGGATGAGTTTTTAAATACTGTAAAATATTGGTTTGAAACAAGAAACGGGGAAAAAATAAAGGAAAAATTTCCCTCTGTTTCAGAGTCTCAGGATTTGGATTCCCTGATAAAAATTTCAGAGGAGAACAGAAATTATAATTTAAATTTTACACCTATACTTTTGTTGAATGGTTATCAATTTCCGGATAAATATGATAGAGAAGATATTTTCTATTTTATTGAGGATATATTGGGAGATGAAGAATTTTGCTAGAAAATTTTTATGAATATTGATTTTTTCTTAAATTAGTGAAAATAAAAAGCGGAATCCGAAAAGCTTATAGAGTAGGAGGCACCAAAAAAGTAAAATATTATGAAAAATTTAAAGAAACTTTCCAGAAAACAGCTTCAGACAGTTACAGGAGGATTGGGATGCAATCCTAGCGCAGGATTAAACTGCCCCGGAAATTCAATATGTTGCTCTCTGAGTTATGACGATCTGAGCAGTGGGATTTGCAGACCTCCTGATTATCCGGCATGTTTAGCTCCCAATCCTTAACTTCCGGAAAAATATAGCGAATTCCGAAAAGCTTATAGAGTAGGAAACACCAAAAAAATTAAAATATTATGAAAAACCTAAAAAAAATTTCCAGAGAAAATTTAAGAAAAATTAATGGAGGAAAGCCTACTTGTTGTACTTTCTATCCTCCGGAACTTCAGATGCGATGCTGCCCGAATCCTTCGAGTATGTCGTGTCCACCACCATGGCTGGAAGGAAGTTTTCCTGCTATTTGTTAAAAATAGCCGGCCTTTTTGTTTAAATTTTAAAGCTTCTTTATAAAAAGAACATATTTAACAATATAAATTAAAATGTTATGAAAAATTTAAAAAAAATTTCCAGAAAAGATTTAAAGAACATTGCAGGAGGTGCAGTACCTCGCCAATGTTGTGGCTGGGATGCCTGCGGAAACTGTGTTTATTGGGTTTATAATGGCACTCCTTGTCCTAAAATTATAATTCCTGACTGTTAACGCGGATTTTTTCACCTAAAAAAATAAGATGTTACGGAAATACCATTTCATCTTATTTTTTTGGGTAATGTGGTCAAAAATAGTTGGTGTTTTTTACCAAAATAATTTGTAATGTTCAGGCGTTGATTGGAAGAGGACGTGAGCAATGCTGAGGAGCAACTCACCAGCAATACAATTAATGTTATAAACGATAGTTTAAGGACGGCTTTTTAGCCGTCCTTTTTAATTAAATTATCGGGATAGCCTTATGGCTAAAAAACCTTTCGGTCTATTTAATTTCGTCTAAAAAATTAAACCTCTATCTAATCATTTATTGCCGATTCTTAGTCATAAAAAAAGTTTATTGAAAACAAAGTTCAATAAACTTTCTGTATTATCTGTAATAATCAGTATTTCAAAGAATTTTAGCAATTATTTTTGACTATTAAACCTTTTTTTGTAAATAGAATAGTACTTTTCTCCATAACTCCGTAAAAACCATATGATTATATTTTGACAAAAGTCTTTCCTTCCTATAAACAACCCGACAATAAGGACTGCGGTCCGCCCGGTCTTAGAATTATCTCAAAATTCTACGGCAAAACCAAACCACTAAAAGAAGAGGAAGCTATAAAATATTACGGGATGCAGGAATTGATAAAAAAATAACCTGTATATCCATTTTCCGATAAGTATTAATGGAAAGCTATCCTGACAGACCGGATTTATAATCAATTCGTATACGGAATGTTCCGCATACTGTATCCTGAATCGGATTATTTTTCCTGTTTTAGAATCTTCAGAACTTCGGACATCATTTTTTTATCTGTTACCATCATAATCATCACGCTGTTGTTGAATGTACTTTCGTTAAATTCCTGCCTGATATTAGTGCTGCCAGATTCTTCAAAAAGGTCTTTGATTTCTACCCCGAACTTTTCCGCCAGTTTTGGAATGTATTCTGATTTGATATCGCTGGTTTCGTTTTCCCAGTTGATGTAGGTTTTTCTATCCACACCTACAAAATCTGCGATGTCTTGTTGGGAAAACTGATTGCGGGATCTTAATACTCTTAATTTTTTTCCGACGTTCATAGAATATAATTTTTACCAAAAATACATAAATGTCCAGAAAGTTGTACATAATTTGTGAAAAAATTGCTACATTTGGTTTGATGTTTCTTTTATAGTTTTGAATTGTCAATAATGACACAAAACAATTTAAAACATTTTTATTATGAAAAACTTGAAAAAACTTTCGAGAAATGAATTGAAGACAATTGCCGGAGGTAAAGAAATTTCAGAAGCAGGGGCTAATTATATGTGTTGCAACAGAGGTGGCTGTAGCGAATGCATTATCAATGCAATACCAGCCTGTGTTGAAGGGGCGTGGCCGGTTCCGTGTTAGAAACTGATATTAAAAGAGAGAGGAAGTTCTCTCTTTTTTTATTATTTAAATTTATATTATGTATAAAATTGGTTTAAGTATCTTATTATTTTGCTTCTTTTATTTGTACAGTAATGCACAAACCAAGGAATTCGTTTTTGAATATAAATATGTTTCTGATACAACAAATATGAACAATAAGGAAACAGAATTAATGATCTTAAATATTGATAAAGAAAAGTCTCAATTTTATGGTCTTCAAAAATATCAATCCGATTCTACCCTATTAGCAGATAGCAAAAAAGGAATTATGTCTATGCCTCCAAATCAAAAAATGATAAATTACAGAATTATAAAATATAAGAATACCAACACTCTTACTTTTATTACTCCCGTTTCACATAATTTATATTTCGTTAGTGAGAAAAAGGAGATGAAATGGACTTTGCTAAAGGAATATTCAGAAGTTTTAGGTTACAGTGTTCAAAAAGCAACAACCAATTTTGGAGGCAGAGTCTGGAATGCTTGGTTTAGCAAAGATATCCCTTTACAAGACGGACCATATAAATTTTCAGGTTTGCCTGGCTTAATTCTAAAAATTTCCGATTCTACTGACAGTCATAGTTTTGAATTAATAGGTATAAGAAATATTGAAAATGATTTTATATATCCTGAGCTTAAAAATTATTCAAATAAGTTTGAGGTTAATTATAAACAATACTCTAAAATCTATAAAGATTACAGAAAAAATCCTGCATCTGATTTAGTTGGTAAAATCCCCGATTATAAGGATGCTGAAGGGAAACTGATACGCGGACAACAAAAAGTAAGAGAAATAGAAAATATGATGAAAGAAGAGCTGAAAAAAGATAATAATATTCTTGAAATAGACTTGCTGAGATAATCCAGATATCCGTTTAATAAACCACTTCCTATGAATTTCAATACATTAATAGGTTGTCTAAATATGGACAGCAAAGAATTCCATTTCCAATTCCAATCCCACCCAAATTATCCGTCAGCATTAGCATTTTCAGATACGCTGAATTTTATGGGAATAAAAAACGATGCGTATAATTTGGAAAAAGAATATTGGGATGAGTTGCCGGAAGAATTCATTACCATTTATAAAAACGACTTTGCTTTAATAAGAAAGAACAAAACAAATTTTTCTGTTTTTTCCGACAAAGAAGAAAAAATATCCGAAGTAGAACTTCTAAAAAACACTACAGATTTTGTTCTCCTTTTTGAAAAAGAAAAAACAGAACAGCAAAAACCCCAATACAATTTTTCTTATTTTCTTTATGCTGTTTCGGGTTTTGCACTTCTTTATTCGGTGGTATTTCAGTCGTGGTATTCCGTTGTTTTCAATGTACTTTCTATTGTTGGGATTTATATTTCTCTTGAAATTTTCAATAAAAAATTTGGTAAAGAATCTGTGGTTCTCAATAATTTTTGTGGTTCCGGAGCGAAAAACTCCACGCCGGAAAATTGTACAAAAATCATAGATTCCGATAAGATTAATATTCTGGGATTAAAATTATCAGACTTTTGTTTGGTGTATTTTTCTGCGATTTTGGTTTTGGGATTATTTCTTCCCGAAACAGAAAACATTTTAAAAATCGTTTCTTTTGCTTCAATTTTGGTTATTACTTATTCGCTTGTTGTACAAGTTTTCATAGAGAAAACATTTTGCAGAATTTGTCTGATTATTATTGCAATTTTAGCAGGGCAAATCGCGATTTCTTTTCTGTTTTTCGGTAACGAAATTTCCGTAAAAGTAACAATTTTTTCGTTTTTTGCATTTTTCGTTTCGTTTTTCGGGTTGGTTTTTATTAATGATCTAATGGGGCAAAAAGAAAAATACAGAAAATCAAATATTAAAAATTTAAGATTCAAAAGAAATTATGCTCTATTTAAAAGAGAACTTTTGGAAAAAGAAAAAGTTAATTTCCAAAATACAGAAATTTTCAAAATAGGAAAATCTGATGCAAAACTTCATATTTCATTGATTTCCAATCCGTATTGCGGATATTGTAAAGATGCTCACAAGATTTTAGAGAAACTACTGAAAAAATATCCCGAAGATATCTCTGCACAAATCCGTTTTAATTATTTTAAGGACGAAAAAAATGAAACGTATAAAAATGTCATTTCAGATTTTGTAAGTGTGTATAATACGGATAAATTCCTTGAAGCCATTGATTTTTGGCTTGAAAGCAGAGATGAAAAAAAATTAAGAGAAAAATACAACCCCGATTTTGAGGAAACCGATTTATCCGAAATCATAAAAACAGCAAAAGAAAACAAGGAATCAGGATTCACATTTACACCAATGTTTTTAATAAATGGATTACAGTTTCCAGATAATTACGACCGTGAAGATATTTTCTATTTTATTGATGATTTGCTGGAAGATGAAGAACTCGTAAAAAAATAAATGAAAAGAAACTTTCCTTTCTACCACCAACCCGGCTTCAAAGACTTTGGACCAACCTGTTTTAGAATTATCTCAAAATTTACGGCAAAACCAAACCGCTGAAAGAGAAGTGATAAAATATTATGGAATGCAGGAATTGATAAAAAAATAACCTGTATATCCATTTCCCCACGAGATGGGTGTAAAGATATTTTCCGTTTTATAGGAGAATTAATTGATGAAAGCAAAAATGGATAAAATTTCAATAAAAATCTTTTTTATTTGATAATTTCTTTTTAATTTTAGGTGATTTTAAGCGGAATCCGAAAAGCTTAGAGAGTAGGAAACACCAAAAACAAAAGATTATGAAAAATCTAAAGAAACTTTCAAGAGAGAGTTTAAAATTGATTAAGGGAGGGCTGGCTTGTGTATGGGATACAGGTTATTGTCCGCCGGGAAGTTACTGTTGCGCACCGGCAGGAACAACAGACTATAGTGGTTATCTTTGCAGAAGAGAATGCTAAAACATTAAAAAAATTAAATATAAAGACTGTTAGCATCAGTCTTTATATTTTTATATTTTATGGGATATAAAAATTTTCCTTTCTATAAGCAGCCTGATGCCAAAGATTGTGGTCCTACTTGTCTTAGAATAATTTCCAAATTCTACGGCAAAACCATTCCTTTACAAAAAATCCGTAATCTGTCAGAAACCACAAGAGAGGGAAGTTCGCTTTTGGGCTTAAGCGATGCATCGGAAAATTTAGGTTTCAGAAGTTTAGGCGTTCAGATCGATTTTGAAACTTTGTGCGAAGAAGTTCCGTTTCCGTGCATTGTACATTGGAACAAGCAGCATTTTGTTGTCGTTTACGATATTGTAAAACGTAAAATGTATAATGTAAAAAGTAACAAACATTATACATCCGACAATATACATTATACAATAAAAATTTCCGATCCGAGTTACGGCTTAATCGAATATTCCAAAGAAGAATTCATCAAAAGCTGGATCGGCGAAAATGCCGGTGAAACTACGGAAGAAGGAATTGCACTTATTTTAGAAACCACACCTGCATTTTTCCGGAATGAATTTGACGATGAAGAAAGCAAAGCCAGCTTTTCGTTTTTATCAAAATATTTGTTCAAATACAAATCTCTTGTTATTCAGCTTGCTGTCGGGCTTTTAGCCGGAAGCTTACTGTCGCTTATTTTTCCGTTTCTTACCCAAAGCATTGTGGATGTCGGGATTCAGAATCAGGATCTGAATTTCATTTATCTTGTTTTAATTGCGCAGATAATGCTTTTTCTTGGGAGAATGGGGATTGAAGTGATCCGGAGCTGGATTCTGCTTCATCTTTCTGCAAGGATCAATATTTCCATTATTTCCGATTTCTTCATCAAGCTGATGAAGCTGCCGATCAGTTTTTTCGATACGAGAATGACGGGAGATATTATGCAGCGCATCAACGATCATCACAGGATTGAGCAGCTTTTAACGACTTCCTCACTCAACACTTTATTTTCCCTCGTCAATCTCATTATTTTCAGTATTGTCCTGCTTTTTTATGATTACCGTCTGTTTTTGGTTTATATGTTAGGAGCCGTTTTGTACATCGGCTGGATTTCCTTTTTCCTGAAAAAACGGAAAGAGCTGGATTACAAAAGATTTTCACAGGTTTCGCAGGAACAGAGCAAAGTGATCGAAATGGTGAACGGAATGCAGGAAATAAAAATGCACAATGCCGAAAAGAAAAAACGCTGGGACTGGGAATTTTTGCAGGTCAAATTATTCAAAATAAGAATAAAATCGCTGTCTTTGGAACAATGGCAGTCAGTTGGCGGAAATTTCATCAGCCAGATGAAAGATATTTTCGTGAGCTTTCTTTCTGCAAAACTGGTATTAAGCGGAGATCTTACTTTAGGAATGATGCTTTCCGTACAGTATATTATCGGACAGCTGAACAGTCCGCTTTTGCAGCTGATTGATTTTATCAAGCAAACACAGGACGCGAAAATATCACTCGAAAGATTAGGTGAAATCCACGATAAGGAAGATGAAGAGGATAAAGATGAGCAGTATGTCAACGAAATTCCGCAGCAGGATATTTTGGTGAAAGATGTTTCTTTCCGTTATATCGGTTCAGACCAGTTTGTTTTTGAAAACCTGAATCTTACGATTCCTTACAGGAAAACAACTGCGATTGTCGGAGCCAGCGGAAGCGGAAAAACCACGCTTTTGAAATTATTAATGAAATTTTACGAACCCAATGCAGGAGAAATAAAAACAGGAAATATTCATTTAAAGAATATTTCTCCCTCATTTTGGAGAAACCATTGCGGCGTTGTGATGCAGGAAGGCTATATTTTTAATGATACCATTGCGGAAAACATTGCTGTCGGAGAAGATTTTATTGATAAGAAAAAACTGAGAAAAGCAGTTGAGATTGCCAATATAAAAGATTTTATCGAAGGTCTTCCCTTGAGCTACAATACCAAAATCGGAAATGAAGGAGTGGGAATCAGCGGCGGACAAAAGCAGCGTTTATTCATCGCAAGAGCTGTTTACAAATCTCCGGAATACATTTTCTTCGACGAAGCTACTTCGTCTCTGGATGCCAATAATGAAAAAATTATAATGGAAAATCTGGAACATTTTTTTGAAGGTAAAACCGCAATTGTAATTGCACACCGGCTTTCCACTGTGAAAAACGCAGATAAAATTATTGTTCTGGATAAAGGAAAAGTGGTGGAAGAAGGAAGCCATTCCGAACTGGTCGCTTTGAAAGGCGAATATTACCGATTGGTAAAAAATCAGCTGGAATTGGGAAATTAAAAATGTTCCGTAGGAACAATTTGTTAATAGAAAAAAAATAATGAAAATCCAGCGAGCCTCGTAGAGGCGACCTGTAAAAATGAAATTAACAGACCGCTCCTAACGGAGCTAAAATTTTAACGAACATCAACATTCTATGAACAGTGTGCTTCTTCTACGAAGCACGAAAAAACAACATTGAAAATTGTTGAAATACAAAACATTTACAAAAAAAATGAAAGATAAATTAGATGAAATAGAATTGCGAAGTGAAAGCGTTCAGGATGTTTTAAGCCGACCTCCTCATTGGATGATTCGCTGGGGAAATTCTGTTATTTTCATTATTCTTTTGATGATTTTATTGATGAGCTGGTTTATTAAATACCCTGAATTTGTTCCTGCTCCAATTGTTGTAACTTCCCAAAATCCTCCGGAAAAAATACAGGCAAGGGTAAATTCCAGGATTGAAAAGATTTTTATCAAAGACCATCAGAAAGTAAAGAAAGATGAGGTTTTAATGGTTTTTCAGTCTTCCTCGAATTATAACGATGTTCTGAAATTAAAAAAAATAATAGATTCAACATCATCTGATAATCTTACGGAATTTCCTGTTTCCACAGTTTCGAGTTATAAACTTGGCGAGCTTCAGTCAGATTATAATAATTTTGCGAAAGCGTTTCAGGACGAAAAACTTTTTACAAAATTACAGCCTTACGCACCGGAAAATCTTGCCGCGAAACAAGGACTCTCCGAGTACAGGAACAGAATTGCCACATTGCACCAGCAGAAAAAATTGGAACAGGCAAAATATGATCTTACAAAAAAGAACTTTCAGCGTTCACAGGAATTATATGATCAGGGCGTAATTGCAGCAACAGAACTGGAAAATGAGAAAATAAAATTCCTGCAACAGCAGCAGAACCTTGAAAACCTGAATCTTTCTCTTTCCCAAATGCAGGAGGCAATAAGCAACCTGAATAAAACAAAAAGCGGAACAGCGATTAATTCCGAAAAAGATAAAATCGGTTATTCTTCCCAAACCATTCAGTTGTTTGAACAGTTGCGAAAATCTTTGCGGGAGTGGGAACAGAGTTATCTAATTACCTCTTCAACCGACGGAATCGCAGGATTTCAGCAGTTTTGGGGAGAAAACCAGTTTATAAAACAAGGAGACGAAATACTCTCAATTCTTCCTGAAAATCAAAATATTCTGGTCGGAAGAATGCAGATTCCATCCGTAAATTCGGGAAAGGTAAAGCAAGGGGAAAAAGTTCTGATCAAACTGGACAATTACCGTTATCAGGAATATGGAATTGTGGAAGGCAGAGTGAACAATATTTCTTTAACACCCGATCAAAACGGGAATTATTATGTGGATGTGACTCTTCCTGAAGGTCTGAAAACTTCATACAATAAAAATCTTCCTTTTGATAAAGAGTTAAAAGGAAATGCAGAAATCGTAACACAGGATTTACGCTTAATAGAAAGATTCTTTTATCAGATCAGACAGCTTTTGGGATATCAAAGCTAAGATTTTTACACCAAACTATTCTTATTCGTATAAACTTGTATTTCATTAAAATAATATTCAGTAGGAAATCCGGATCGTTCTAAACAATAAATGTTGAGTACATTGGTCATCATTAGGATTCAAAAAAATCTCCGAATCACGCCGTATACGTCCGGAAATTGAGCATTTTTACCTTTCCGGAATCCAGAAGCAAAATGAGGTTTTCACGAATTTTTTCCTTTTTATGGAAATTCAGCTTAATGAAAATTTCATCCAAAGTTGACGGTTTTTGCTGTAATAAGCTGATGATTTCCTGTTTCAGATCTGTGCTGAAAAAATCGTCATTTTTATTGATGCAGGTATTGCAGTTTCCGCAGTTTTTCGTGTTTTTTTCACCGAAATAGGCAAGAATCATCCGCTTTTTGCAAACCGAATTTTCCTGCGTATAAAATTTCATTTCTTCCCATTTCCGGATTCTATTTTTCTGAATCTGCCGGAAAAGCGCCCACCATTTCCCTGAAAAACTACGGTCATTTCTCGGGACCAGAAACTTAATGCTTGCTTCAGAACCATCAGTATATTCGATAAATTCTTTTTTCTGAAGCTCATTCAGCCGTTCTTTCAGAAAAGAAGCTTCCGCTCCGATCTTGCCCAATAATTTCGCCTCGCTGAAATGTACTTTGTGCGTGGAAAATCCCTCAATATTCCGCATCAGAAGCTCAATAAAATAAGAATCCTTTTTCGGAAGATTTTCATATTCTTCAATCGGAATTTTTAGCTCAATGGTAGAAAGCGTTTTCAGCTGATTGTAATAAATAACTTCCTGATTATGCAGAAAATTCAAAATATTTCTGATTTTAGGAACTGAAATTTTCGTCAGGTTTTTAAGCTTCTGAATATTAAACTGATGCTGTTTTTCGGAAGCATCAAAATCCGCAATCTGGAAAACCGAATAGAGATACGTAATTACTTTCAGAAATTCCTCTTTATGCGGAATCTGATTTTTCAAAATATCATCAAAATTTTTAATTTCCTGCTTGTTCCATAAAAGCACTGCGGAAGCAGGTTTTCCGTCTCTTCCTGCCCTCCCGATTTCCTGATAATAATTTTCAAGGGAATTCGGCGGCGAAAAATGAATAACGAAACGAACATTTTCCTTATCGATTCCCATTCCGAAAGCATTGGTGGAAACCAGCACTGAATTATTACTGTTGAGCCAGTTTCGCTGACGGATATTTTTTTCCTTGACCGTTAACCCGGCGTGATAGTGATCGACATTCAACATATTCCGTTTTCTCAGAAATCCGGCAAGCTCTTCCGCATCTTTTCTGGTTTGGGTATAGATTATTCCGCTCTGCTGATTGTACATCAGGAAATCGTAGATATAAGAATATTTATCTGCAATTTCTTCTGTGATGATTCTGATATTTTCCCGGTTAAAACTCTGTTGAAAAACTTCGGGCTGAAGCAGATCCAGCTTTGTGATAATTTCATCCAGAACTTTTGGAGTAGCGGTAGCAGTAAGCGCAATACAGGGAACATTCTTACACTCTCTTCTGAACGATTTGATATTCTGATAACTCGGGCGGAAATCCTGTCCCCATTCCGAAATACAATGCGCTTCATCCACTGCGATGAATGAAATTTCGATATTTTCAATATTTTGCAGGAAGTACGAATTGGTGAGTCTTTCCGGCGAAACATACAGAATTCTCGTAATGCCTTCCTTACATCTGGAATAAATATTTTCGGAATCGGCTTCATCCAGCTCGGAAGAAAGATATTCTGCTTCTATTCCTCTGTTTTTCAGCTGAATTACCTGATCTTTCATCAAAGCTAAAAGCGGGGAAATGACAAGGCAGGTTCCTTCCAGAAAAATTGCCGGAAGCTGATAGCAAAGGGATTTTCCGCCACCGGTTGGCAAAAGCACCATTACATCTTTTCCTGAAACTACGGCATCAACAATATTTTCCTGCATATCCCGGAATTCCCGAAAACCCCAATATTGCTGAAGCGTTTCGGTTTTTATTTTCTGATATGCGGGAGTAAGATTCATAAAGTAAAAGTAAGGAATGAAGCGTTACAAAACAAAAAAAGCCCCGCAAATTGCGGGGCTTTTGTATAATAATTTAAATTATTTCGCTTCGAAGTAAACCCTTCTGTTTGCTCTGTTTTTCCATTCAGGGCATTTAGTTGCAGGATCGCATTCAGGATATTTAAGATCTTTTTCACCTCTACCAACAGCTTCCAGCTTATTGGACTGAACACCGTTCTGGATCAGATAGCTCTTTACGTTATTCGCTCTTCTTTCAGAAAGTTTTTGGTTATAAGCATCAGAAGCTCTTGTATCCGTAGCTCCGATTACTCTGTAGGAACCGTCTGTAGAATTGATGTAATTCACAGCATTGTTCAGTATCGGAGTATTGGACGGAAGGATTCTGTCTGAATTCAGATCGAATTCGATTCCTTCCAGCAAAGTATCTGTACCTGTAACCACACCACCGGAAGGAGTTGTAGGGCAACCGTCATTTTCTACCGGACCAGGAACGGTTACACATTTATCATAAAGATCGATTACACCGTCAAGGTCAGTATCCAAAGCTACACCAGCACCGTCCACTCTTGCACCTGCAGGAGTATCAAGCTGTCTGTCCCAATCATCACAAACTCCGTCGTTATCAGCATCTCCTTTTTTACAAACTTCAACATCCTGGTTTTTATCAGCCAGTACATCAAGCTTGTAATAGATTTCCTGAAGCGGATCGTGCCAGAAAAGGTGAGATTGGTGCTTACCTAATTTCAATGTAAGACCTAAAGTAGCATTGAAGAAGTTATCAGAGATTTGTTCTTCTCTCTTATTCACACTGCTGTATTGTGCGCCTCCTCCATCGAATTCATCATCACCTGTAACTACATACATTAGTCTACCTTCGATATCCAATCTTCTGGAAACTTTATATTTCACACCGGCTCCGGCTTGTCCGAAAAGAGATCCGATTTTGAATGGCTTTATTTCTGTCATCAAAGCCTGACCTCCCAATTCAGGGCTTTTCTGATATGCTCTATACGCAATGGTACCGATACCTGCATATCCGTGAAGCGCCCATCTGAAAGGAGATTTGTTATCCACTCTTCTCAGTAAATTTGAGAAATTGATATCTCCTAATAAAGAGATCGCGTCATATTGAGTTCTTCCTGCAACCTGATTATATCCGGTTGCGGTTGTAGCAGCAGGAATCGGGTCTTTTGTATTGTACCATCCCTGTCTTGTTTCTCCTCTGTCATATTGAAGTTTCAGTCCGAAAGCGTGGGTAATGGCTTTATCAATACTCAAATATGCGGAATATCCGAATAAGCTTTTACCATTCCCGTCTTTAATAGAGGTTAAATCTGCTGACTGAACCAATGGAGTACCAGCACCCACAGAGATGGACCAATCGTTAAATCTTTTTGCTTCCTGTGTAAAGGGAGCAACATTTGCAGAACCTGAAGAGAAAGTATTAGGATATCCTTCGCTTGTTGTTACTACAGTTTCTTGAGCATAGATTGCCGCCGGCAAAACCAGCGCTAATGCAGCAATTGTTAAATTTAGTTTCATAATTTATGTGGTATTTTTTTATTAAAAATTAAGATATTATAAGATAATTATTTTTGGATAAAGTAAACACGTCTGTTGGCTTCGTTCTTCCATTCAGGGCATTTTGTTGCCGGATCGCATTCAGGATACTTAAGATCGGTTTTTCCGCGACCTTCCGCTGTCAGCATTCCTTGTTTCACTCCTTTATCTGTTAAATACTTCACTACTGCATCAGCTCTTCTTTGTGATAGCTTCTGATTAAGCGCTGCGGATCCTCTTGTATCTGTAGCTCCTACTACCAAAAACTGGCTGTTCTGATCTAAAGTTTTGATAATTTCAGCAGCCTGATTCAGTTTATCAAAAGACTGGGTTCTGATTTTATCACTGTTCAGTTCAAACTCGATTCCTTCAAAATTTTTATTGATTTCATCAACAACATTAACAGGATCTACTAAAGATCGGTTAGGTGTTGTAGGACAACCGTCGTTTTCTACCGGACCAGGAACAGTTACACATTTATCATAAAGGTCAATTACACCATCCAAATCCATATCAAGCGCCACTCCGGCTCCGTCCACTCTCGCACCGGCAGGAGTATCAAGCTGTCTGTCCCAATCGTCGCAAACTCCGTCATTATCCAAATCTCCTTTTTCGCAAACTACGAATTCAGGAACGGCATTTTCTAAAGTATTCGTTCTGTAATATACTTCCTGCAAAGGATCGTACCAAGCTAAATGAGTTTCGTGTTTTCCCAACTTAAATGAAAAACCAAGGTTTACAGTGAACATATCATCTGTTTTGGTATCATTAATCATATTATAAGCGATGGATGGATAATAGGTCGTCATCTCCTCTCTACTCAAATCACCACCTCCGTCAAATTCATCGTCACCGGATTTGATATACATTGCTCTAAGCTCGATGTCCATCAGTTTTGAAATATTATATTTCAAACCAAGACCTCCCTGATAGAAAAATGATGCGATACCCAGTTTCTGGTCAATCTCAATCGGAACTCTTGGCGGAGTAGTGCTCCATCTAGAATTGTTTTGATCAATTAAAAGAGTTTTGTACCCCTGAAATCCTATTCCGGCATATCCGTGTAATGCCCATCTGTAAGGAGAATGATTATCTACTCTTCTTAAAAGATTTGAAAAATTAATATCACCAAGCAAAGAAACCTGCTGGTATTTTGTCCAGGCATCAGCAACTCCGGCTAGTTCTCCGTAGGTTCCGGGAAGTTTTCCTTTCTGATTGGTTTTCCCCATCTGGTACTGCAAGCTCATTCCAAAAGTATGGGTAATCTGCTTGTCTAAACTGGCATACGCATTCCATCCCCAATTAATATCTCCTCCGTAAAAAGAAGTAAGGTCTGAGAATGTCATAAATGCCGGACCGCCTCCAACGGAGATCGACCAATCTCTGAATCTTCTTGTCTGATTGTCAAATTTCTGAACATTTGCCGAACCTGATGAAAAAGTGTTCGGGTAGGTTTCTGAATTTGCAACACTACTCTCCTGCGCATATATTGCTATAGGCAGGGACATCATTAATAATAAATTTAATTTCATAATTTATGCGTGATTTATGCTTTTCTTAATTTTCCAGATTTTCAAGTAATTTTCTTGAAAATTCTCTTTCAGTTAAATGTTTAAGATGGGGTATCTGCAGCTTCCTACATTTAAAAAAAAGACCCGAGTACTTTACAATATCAATATCAATTATCCTATCCGTAAAATACCCGATTTCTGATGTATCCGCTTTTCTGCCCATATCCTTTTCAATATCTTTTACTGCTTTCAGCAATTGCACAGGCGAAAAACTGGTATTTATCAATAATGCAAAATTAAAAAAATTATTTGAACTACAAAATTCTACGGGCGCTGTTTCTGAAATTTCGGTTTTTTGCAACACTTCTCCCACTCTTTTTTCCAAAAAATCAAGCGCCGTTAAAATATTTTTTTTTCGGTCTCCGATATTTGATCCGAGTAACAAAATTGCTGTATATTGCGACATATTAGGAATTAATAACTATTTTATGAAAAGTTTCTTTAAAAACGTACTTGCCAACATTGTTGCCATCTTCATCGTTGGCTTTATTATCACTTTTATGACAATTCTCATTATCTTAATGGGAAGTGCAGGCGAAAATTCAAGTGTAAAGGTAAAGAAAAATTCTGTGCTTACACTTGATTTCAGAACCAATGTGATCGACAGTCCGTCCGAAGACCAGCAAAGTATTTTCAGTATGAACGACAAAACGAAGAATCTGATGATCTATGATATGCTGGAAGCGGTAAAAAAAGCGAAAACCGATGACAATATTCAAGGAATAAGCATCGAAACCGATAATATCTCTGCCGGAATTACACAACTGGACGATCTTCGCACTGCTATTGAAGATTTTAAAAAATCCGGAAAATTTGTATACGCTTACGGAAATAATGTTTCTCAGGGTGCCTATTATCTCGGATCGGTTGCGGATCAGTATTACCTGAATCCTGCTGGCGGAATTGATCTGAAAGGTCTCGCAGCGGAAGTTACCTTTTTTAAAGATTTTACAGATAAGTATGGAATCGGCGTTGATGTAATCCGTCACGGAAAATACAAGGCTGCTGTCGAACCTTTTCTAAGAAACGATATTTCACCTGAAAATCAGGAACAGCTTTCCGTTTTGCTGAATGATCTCTGGAACGGCATTTCAAAAAAAATAAGCGTTTCACGGAAAATAGAAGATTCTCAACTCAAAACAATTGTGGACAGCCTGTACAGCTCAATTCCCGATCTCAGCCTCCAGCATAAACTGGCAGACAAGCTTATCCAGAAATCGGAATATGATAATATAATTAAAAACAAGCTTAAAATTTCCGGGAAAGATAAACTCAATAAAATCTCATTTTCAAAATATATCAAGTCTTTTAAAAGCGATAAGACCGATCCCGACAACCAGATTGCCGTATTGTATGCTTCGGGCTCTATTAATAATGGTGAAGGTTATGATGAGATCTATTCTCAAAATTTCATAAAACACATTCAGGAGCTTACTGATAATGATAAAATAAAAGCCGTAGTTTTCCGTATCAATTCTCCGGGAGGAAGTGCTAATGCGTCTGATGAGATCCTTTTCGAGCTTCAGCAATTGAAAAAGAAAAAACCGCTGATCATCTCTTTCGGAGATTATGCTGCTTCCGGAGGTTATTATATCGCGATGGGCGCGGATAAGATCTATTCCGAACCGAATACGCTTACAGGATCGATCGGAGTTTTCGGGATAATCCCGAATGTGAAAGAGCTTGCAAACCGAAACGGAATTCACGAAAATATTGTCGCTACAAATGCCAATTCTGCGATGCACACTCCTTTAAGCGGATTATCTTCCGGCGGAGAAAATATTTTAACCAAAAGCGTGGAGCAAACCTACAAGCGCTTCGTATATTTTGTAACACAGAACCGGAAAAAAACTTTTGAGCAGATCGACGAAATCGGCGGCGGAAGAATATGGAGCGGAACCAAAGCAAAAGAACTCGGACTTGTGGACGAACTCGGAACTTTGCAGGACGCGATAGATTATGCTGCAAAACAAGCTAAAATGAAGGATTACAACGTGGCTTCCTATCCGAAAAAGAAAACCGCATTCGAGCAGCTTTTCGAGGATATGAACGAAGACGAAATTTCCGCAAAAATACTGAAAAGCAAATTGGGTGAAGACAAGTTCAAAACATTTGAAATGCTCACCAATCCGAAAGCCGGAAACGGAATTATGATGGAATCTTTTTATAAAGTAGGATTTTAAAAGCGATCGGCAATCAGCTATCAGCTTTTAATGATCTGAAAATTATTTTTAATAAAAAACCCGGATTCAGGAATCTCTGAGTCCGGGTTTGTTTTTTACGGGAAATAAAAATTATCCTCTTTTTGTTGCCATTCCGTAAAGCCAAAGTACGATAAGAGCACCGCCGATTGCCAGAACCCAGCTTCTGAAATTCCAGAAAGAATCCACATCGCCCCAATGCAAAAGATACACTCCGATTGCTCCGCCTATAAAAGCGCCTACAATTCCTAAAATAATTGTGATCAGCCAGCCGCCACCCTGATTTCCCGGCATAATTGCTTTAGCGATGGCTCCTGCGATAAGACCAAAAATGATCCAAGTTAAAATACCCATAGTTTAAAATTTTAAAAGTTAATATTTAATGAAATGGTTCTTCACCAAAAATATGCTAAATATAAATTTGAAACTAAAGTTATTAAAATTTTATAACAAAAAAATAAAATATATAAAAAAAATTAATTTTTTGTAAAAAAAGAATCCACGAACTCCTTACCGTTAAAGAGCTGTAAGTCTATCATTTTTTCACCTACACCAATGTATTTTACAGGAATTTGGAACTGGTCGGAAATTCCGATCACCACTCCGCCTTTTGCCGTTCCGTCTAATTTGGTTACTGCCAAAGCATTTACTTCGGTTGCGGCGGTGAATTGTTTTGCCTGTTCAAAAGCATTTTGTCCGGTTGAACCATCCAGAACCAGAAGAATTTCATGCGGCGCATCGGGAATCAGCTTCTGCATTACCCTTTTGATCTTCGAAAGCTCATTCATCAGATTCACTTTATTGTGAAGTCTTCCTGCCGTATCAATAATTACCACATCAGCATTTTGTGCAATTGCGCTCTGCAAAGTATCAAACGCTACGGAAGCCGGATCGCTTCCCATATTCTGCTTTACGATAGGAACTCCCACTCTTTCGCTCCAGATTGTTAACTGATCGACAGCAGCAGCGCGGAAAGTATCGGCAGCTCCGAGAACCACTTTTTTTCCTTCGTTTTTAAACTGATAAGCGAGCTTTCCGATAGTCGTGGTTTTTCCGACACCGTTTACACCCACTACCATTATGACGTAAGGCTTTTTGGTCTCATCAATATTTCCGGTTTGGGAATGGGGATTTTCGAGGAGAAGATTCGTAATTTCCTCACGAAGAATTTTATCGAGTTCATCCGTGTTTACATATTTATCTTTTGCAACACGCTCTTCAATTCTTTCGATAATTTTAATGGTGGTTGCAGCTCCGACATCGGAAGCGATCAGAATTTCTTCGAGATCATCCAGAACCTCATCATCTACTCTGCTTTTGCCGACAACCGCTTTTGTCATTTTCTCAAAAAATCCGGCTCTGGATTTTTCAAGCCCCTGATCCAAAGATTCTTTTTCTTCTTTATTGAATATTTTTTTAAACCAACTCATCCGGTTAATTTGAAATTTTAGATTTGAAATTTGAGCATTGTTGCAATCTGCAACAAAACTGTTTGTTTACAAAGATAACAAAAAAACTATCCGAAAATTCGGATAGTTTTTGTATTTTATTGAAGCAGGAAATTATTTTTTCAAATAAGAATCCACTTCATCAGCGTTCATTACTTTTTCTTCGAAAACGTAAGCTCCGGATTTGGAGGACTTTGTCATTTTCACTACTTTGGTCATTTTCTTGGACTGACCGGACTGTAGGGTTGCTACTACTTTTTTTGCCATTGTAAAATATCTTTAAAGATGATTACTTAATTTCTTTGTGTACCGTATATTTTTTCAGAACGGGATTGTACTTTTTAAGCTCCATTCTGTCGGTTGTATTTTTTTTGTTTTTCGTGGTGATGTATCTGCTCATTCCAGCCATCCCGCTTTCTTTATGTTCCGTGCATTCAAGGATTACCTGAACTCTGTTCCCTTTTTTTGCCATCTCTCTTATTATTTAATAAATCCGTTTCTTGTTGCTCTTTCAATCGCTTCTTCGATACCAATCTTGTTGATCACTCTCAATCCGTGTGCAGAAACTTTCAAAGTTACGTGCTTTTCCTGCTCCGGAAGGTAAAACTTCTTCTCCAGTAAGTTGATTTCAAAACGTCTTTTCGTTTTGTTGTTAGCGTGAGAAACGTGGTTACCAACCATTGCACGCTTTCCTGTTATTTGGCAAATTCTTGACATATCTCGATGTTCTTATTTACTGCTTTAATATTTGAGAGTGCAAAATAACGAATAATTTTCGAGACAGGCAAACTTTTAAAATTATTTTTCGAAATATTTTCGGGGGATTTTCTGAAAAGTTCTATCAATACAAAATTTCACCAAAATTAATTTCAATGTCCGTAAAGGAGTGATTCTGATGAAATTTTATCCGTATCCCATCAGAAAGCTGAATGTGATAATTCCGAGAACGATAAATGAAATAATCACGTAAGTATAATCTCTTTCTTTCAGGTAACCGATCAGCGCAAAAATGATTCTGACAACCGGCGTGAAAATCAGCAAAAGAATTCCCAGCTGGATAATTCCCATTCCTTCAAAATGGGTTAAAGATTTCCAGAAATAATAAAAAACCCTTTCGTTCGCCACTTCCAGATCTTCGTAATTTTTCGGCATTTTAAAGCCTTCAATAAAAAGCTTCACAAAACCGATCAGCGAAACGGCAACCGAAAGCACAACGCCGATCCGCAGAAGATTTCCAACGGAACGGTTCAGATCGAGATCGGTAAAATGTTTTCTTCTCATTTGAAATTTCCTTTTATTCCGTTATACATCATATACAGTGAAACTATTGAAACCACAATGGCAAAAACTACTCTCAGCTTTTTGGTTTTGGAAACCATTAATGTTTTGGAGCCGATATAGCTTCCCACAATCACTCCGATTAAAACCGGAGCCGTAATTGCCGGAATAATTTCTCCGCGCTGGAAATAAATCAGCGTACTTGCAACCGCCGTTACACCGATCATAAAATTACTGGTCGTTGTGGAAACCTTGAACGGCAGCTTCATCAGATTATCCATTGCCAGAACTTTCAGAGCGCCGGAACCGATTCCCAGCAATCCGGACATAATTCCCGCAAAACACATCATCAGAAATCCGGAAACGGTATTTCTCGCGGAATAGGTTTTCAGAACTCCGCCTTTGTCGGGAAAAGTTCCATACAATTTCAGTTTATCTTCCAGGCTTCCTTTTATCCGCGGTTCCTGATGATCGGGTTTTCCTTTCAGGTTGATTAAAACCGTGAAGATCAATAAGCTTGCGAAAATAATTGCAATGGTATTTCCGTTCAGATGTCCGGAAATCAAAGCTCCGCCGATTGCACCGATGGTTGTGGCAATTTCCAGGAACATCCCGATCCTCATATTGGTAAAGCCTTCTTTTACGAAAGCCACTGCAGCTCCGGAAGAAGTTCCGATTACAGAAATTAAAGACGCTCCGATCGCGTAATGTACAGGAACACCAAAACCAAGGGTAAGAAGCGGAATAATGATCACACCGCCGCCTAATCCGGTAAGCGAACCGAGCAATCCGGCAGAAACCGCTCCCAGAAATAAAATGAGAATCTCAGACATAGCACAAATATAATCACAATGGATTTTTTATGCAAAGAATGTAACGGAAATTTTTAATATTTTTACTCTACAAAATTAGTATAGTATTGTATTTTCCAATTTCCAAATTAAAAATTGAAATTATGAATTTTCAAATTTTTACCAAAGAATATAATTGATTTATTAATTTTGCTTCTTCTTCGGAACCGGCAATTTTCCGGACGGTTTCTTCCTGTCCTGAATCTTTTTAAAAAGAAAATAGAAAATCAGAAATCCTAATACGAAAATCGAAAACCTCGAAAGCAGATCTCCGGATTTTGTATAAAAAGTTTCGCCGTCATAAAGGTTTATTTTCGCAAAAAGAGCGGTTTTATCCCCGTAAAATGTATCTTCCATAATTTCCCCTTTTGCATTGATATGCGCGGAAATTCCACTGTTTGCGGAACGTGCGATTTCCCTTCTGGTTTCTATTGCCCGTAATCTTGCATACGACAAAAGCTGCTTATGACCTTCGGAAACTCCCCACCACGAATCGTTGGTCATAATTCCCAAAAAATTTGCGCCTTTTTTTACATAATCCGTAACGAATTCTCCGTAAATGCTTTCATAGCAGATAATCGGAGCCATTTTTCCTTTATTGTAAGGATTGGTAAATGCTGTTCTTTCTTTATCCGTTCCCAATGAAGCTACAGTTCCGCCGAGATTCAGCATTGCATCGCCGAGAAGCGGTTTCAGAACATTCATATACGGAAAAATCTCAACTCCGGGAACTAATTTTCCTTTATGATAAACCTCGATCTTTTGATTCGGAATAATCTGTACAGCAGAATTGTAGCTTTCCGCCCAAACTCCGTTACTGATTTGGTACGCATTTTCCGGCTTTTCCTTTTCGTTAAAGAAAAAACGATGTGATGAAATCCCGCTTTCAAAAACAGATTCCGGATGTTTTGACAAAAAATCTTTCACCGTATTTAAAAGAATGCTTCGTTCAAATCCTGCTTCGGAGATCGATCCGCTTCCCGGAATCGCGGTTTCCGGAGCGACGTAAAAATCTATTTTTCCGTGAGAATTCTGTTCGGCGAGCGATAATAATTCATTCAAAATGGTCAGGCTGTCTTTTGCGTATTTTTCATTATACGGATCGAGGTCAGGCTGAAGCATCAGTACGTTTACCTGCCCGATCGGTTTTTCGTCAAAAGAATTGTATTTCATCAAAGAAATGATCATCGGTAAAATGACAAGTCCTGAAACGATTGCGGAATTCGTGATCAAACTTTTCCTTTTTCTTCCTGCTTCCCAAATCCGGATCGTATAAAAAATCAGAATATTGACGGATAAGATCCAGAAGCTTCCTCCGGTTGCTCCCAAAGTATCGTACCACTGGATCAGCTTTGGATATTCCGAAAAAACATTCCCGAGATTCAGCCAGGGCCACGTTAATTCCCAACCGAGATGAAATTTTTCAAAGCTCATCCAGATTGCAATAAAAAAAGCAAATCCCCAATACGTTCCCTTCGCATTTTTGTACCAGTGATAACATTGAAAAACCAAAGAATACAAAAGCGAATTCACCAAAACCGGAAATAAGACCGCCATCACAGAATGGCTTCCGTCCGGATTTCTGGAACCGTACAGCCAGCCTGTTGTTACCACGTTCCAAATAATGAAACATAAATAAGAAAGTCCGAAAATTGCCCAGCCTTTTCTTTTGATTTTTGAGAATTTCGAAATATCGTGCTCCATCATCAGCAAAGGAACAAGCGCGAAAAATATAAAGAACGGAACTCCGTAAGTAGGCCACGAAACGCTTAACAAAAGCGCTGAAATCAGCGAAAGGAATAGGTATTTCATAAATATAGGATTGAAGCGTTATTAGAGTTCAAAGCTCTAACAATACTTTATATTCTCCACAAATTTACACCGAATGTTTCAAAAAGCCAATTCATAAAACTAAATTTGCAAAGGCTTTTTTAATAAAATATCTTTGCAGGATGAAATCATTAAAAGTAGTATTCTTCGGAACTCCGGATTTTGCGAAAGCTTCACTGGAAGCTATTCATCAATCTCGTCACGAAATTGCAGGTGTGGTTACAGTTGCGGATAAACAGGCAGGACGCGGACAGAAAATCCACGAATCTCCGGTAAAAAAATTTGCAGTGGAACATAATCTCCCTGTTTTTCAGCCGGAAAAACTGAGAAACCCTGAATTCCTGGAAGAAATAAAAAATCTGAACGCTGATGTTTTCGTAGTTGTGGCTTTCAGAATGATGCCGAAAATTTTATTTGAAATGCCGGAACTGGGAACATTCAATCTTCACGCATCGCTTTTGCCCGACTATCGCGGTGCAGCTCCGATTAATTTCGCGATTATCAATGGTGAAACGAAAACAGGAGCAACTACATTTTTCATTAATGAAAAAATCGATGAGGGAAATATTCTTTTGCAGGAATCTCTCGAAATTTTTCCCGACGAAAATGCCGGAAATCTTCACGACCGATTAATGATAATGGGAGCGGAATTAGTGGTAAAAACTCTGGACAGACTGGCTGAAAATTCTATCGAGGAAAAACCGCAGCCTTTTGTGGAACATCCGAAAAATGCTTTTAAAATTTTCAAAGAAGATACCAGGATCAACTGGGAAAACAGCACGAAAGATATTTATAATTTTATACGAGGAATGTCACCGTATCCTGCTGCTTTTACTTCAATAAAAATTGGAAATGACGAAAAAGTTTTGAAAATCTATCGAGGAAATTACGAAATAAAAACACATCAGGAAAAACCGGGAACGGTAAAGATCTCCAGAAATGAATTTGAAATTTTCACCAGAGACGGTATTTATTTTCCGCTCGAAGTTCAGCTGGAAGGAAAAAAACGAATGGAAGTAAAAGATTTCCTGAATGGTTTTCAGAATTTTGACGAAATAAAAATGGTGTGATTGTTCACACCATTTCTTTTATAAATTTTTCAAAGTTCAGGAAATGTTGAAGGTTTTTTGTTTTAGAAACTTTGTCAAAGTACAATTATTCTGCTGAAAACTTTGACAAAGTGTGATTACTCCAAAGAAATCATTTCCGCAACCTCAACACCGTAACCTGCAACCAGCGGTTTCTGATCCACATTCTGGCTGATTACGCGGAATTGTGTAATTCCCAGTTTTTTCAAAATCTGAATCCCGATTCCGTATTCCATATAATTGGCAGTAAGTGTGGGGCGGATTTCCTGTCCGTTCTGAAAATCCAGAAACTGCTGCAATTTCCGCATCGTATTTTCCGCATTGGAAACATTGTTGATGAAAATAAGCGCACCTTTTCCTTCTTTATTAATAAGGTTGGTTACTTTTTCCAGAAGCGGTTTTTCGCCGTTTGTAAGCCTTGATAAAACATCAAAATATGCGCTGGAACTCTGCACTCTCACCAAAACCGGCTCATTGATTCTCCAGCTTCCTTTGGTGATGGCAAAATGAATCTGATCCGTATGCTGCTCCTGAAAAGCGTGAAAATCGAAATCGCCGTAATAGGTTTTTATTTTCCGTTCTTCCACTTTATGGATGAGATCACCTTTTTTCAGCTGGTAATCGATAAGATCTTCAATGGAAACAATTTTCAGGTTTAATCTTTCCGCCATTTCAACCAATTGCGGAAGTCTTGCCATTGTTCCGTCTTCGTTCATAATTTCGCAGATTACGCCGCCTTCTTTCAGTCCTGCCAATTTTGTAAGATCAATCGCAGCTTCGGTGTGCCCTGCTCTTTTCAGAACTCCGCCCGATTTTGCACGAAGCGGGAAAATATGTCCGGGACGCATAAAATCAGTTGGCTTTGTTTTTTCATCCATCAAAGCCAGAATGGTTTTTGCCCTGTCGTTTGCAGAAATTCCCGTGGAAACGCCATCTCCAAGCAAATCTACAGAAACGGTAAAAGCGGTTTCTTTCGGATCGCTGCTCCTGGTTACCATAATATCGAGTCCGAGCTCATCGCAGCGTTTTTCAGGAAGCGGAGTACAGATCAGTCCGCGTCCGTGAATGGTCATAAAATTGATGATTTCGGGAGTGGTAAGTTCTGCCGCGGAAAGGAAATCGCCTTCATTTTCACGGTTTTCATCATCCACCACAATGATTATTTTCCCATTCCGCAAATCTTCTATCGCTTCGGGAATGGTGTTGAGTTTTATATCGGACATTTTTACTTTAATTAAATTTCTGCAAAGATACTCACAAATACGGCAACAGGCAATTTCCGCAGCATTATTTCATCTATCGGGAAATATAGTTTTTTAATCAGCCATTCAGTTCTTTAGCTCGGTTTTCGGCGGAGAGAATTCCTTTTCTTAAAATTTCTTTCAGTTGGTTCTCTTCAAAAACTTTAATGGCAGCTTCAGTAGTTCCGCCTTTGGAAGCTACATCGTTAATCAGCTCTTCCAGAGATTTTTCGGAATTATTGATTAAATGATACGCTCCCAGCATAGTCTGCTTTACAAAAAGCTTGGAAAGATTTTCATCAATTCCCATTTCGGTTCCTGCTTTTATCATCGCATCCACAATATAATAGAAATAAGCAGGTCCGCTTCCGGAAAGCGCTGTAACGCCGTCGAGCAGATTTTCATTTTCCAGATAAACAGAACGCCCTGTGGAATTCAGAAGTCTCTCCACCTGAATTAGCTGATTGAAGGAAATTCCGTCTGCGGCAGTATATCCTGTAATTCCCATTCCGAGAAGCGAGGGAGAATTCGGCATTGCGCGAACTACTAAATTGTGGTTCAGCTTTTTCTGAATTTTGCTGATGGAAATTCCTGCCATAATCGACAAGACAAGTGATTTTTCCGGAATTGAAAACGGAAGATTTTCTCCAACGAAAGAAAAATCCTGAGGTTTTACGGCAACAATAATGAGGTCGGCTTCCAAAGATTTAATCTCATCAAAAGATGAAAGTTCCGATTCGGGAAACAATTCTTTTATTTTTTGTTTTTTCTTCTGATTTCTTGTAATCAGGTGAAGATTTTGGGGCTTTACCAGCTCAAATTTCAAAAATGATTTTGAAAAAGACAAACCCATATTTCCTGCACCGAGAACTGCTATCTTCATTTTCCCTTTTCTGATTTTCGTTAGATTTAATTTGATAATATTTTAAACAATATTCACTTCCCGCTCCAGAGTGATTCCGAATTTTTCTTTTACGGAATCGATAATCATTGTTGAAAAATCAAAAATCTCTTTTCCTGTCGCGTTTCCGGTCTTGTTGATGATTACAAGTGATTGCAGATGATGAGTTGCCACATTTCCGATCTGTTTTCCTTTCCAGCCGCATTGTTCGATGAGCCAGCCGGCAGGAACTTTTACAAAATCTCCGTTCTGATAACCCGGAATATTTTCAAATTTTTGTTTCAGATCGTCATACTGATAAAACGGAATTGTAGGATTTTTAAAAAAACTTCCTGCATTTCCGATTTCTTTCGGATCGGGAAGTTTACTCTGACGAATGTTAATCACCGCTTTGGAAACATCCTGAATAGTAGGATTTGTCATGTTCATTTTATCCAATTCGGATTGTATTGCACCGTATTCCACAGAAATTTTGTGATTTTTCGTAGTCAGTCGAAAAGTAACTTCCAAAATGACATATTTCCCTTTTCCTTCCTGCTTAAAAATGGAATCCCGATAGCCGAAACTGCATTTTTTCAAATCAAAAATTTCGGTTTCCAGCGTTTCCAGATTCAGTACTTTGCAGCTTTCGAAAATATCTTTTATTTCCGTTCCGTAGGCTCCGATATTCTGCATCGGTGAAGTTCCGACATTCCCGGGAATCAGCGAGAGATTTTCCAAGCCGCCATAATTTTTCTCTAAATTATACAAAACAAACTGATGCCAGTTCTCTCCTGCTTTTGCCGTTACCAGAACGTGGTTTTCATCTTCTGTTTTTTCGGAAATTCCTTTTAAATCCAGATGAATCACCAATCCGTCAAAATCTTTTGTGAAAAGAACATTGCTGCCGCCTCCTAAAAAGAGAATGGGAGATTTTGCGATGTCCGTAGGAATTTGCCAAGAGGCAAATTCAGAGATCAATTCTTCAACCGAAGAAACTTCCGCAAAATATTTTGCAGAAACATCCACACCGAAAGTGTTGTAATTTTTTAAAGAAACATTTTGCCGGATATTCATCGATTTTTTTGAAGTATTCATTCAGGTTTTTACAATCCGAATTCTATTTTGTATTTCTGAAGTGCGTCATTTAAAAGCTCAACGCTTCTTCTCAGATCATCTTCGTTCAGAACGTAAGCGATACGCACTTGTTTTTTTCCAAGTTCGGGATCACTGTAAAATCCGCCCATTGGCGCAACCATCACAGTTTCATTGTTATGCGAATATTTTTCGAGCAGCCATTGCGCAAATTTTTCGGTATCATCTACAGGAAGCTCAACCGCACAATAGAAAGCACCTTTCGGTTTCGGACAGATCACTCCGGGAATTCCGTTCAGAAGATCTACCAGAAGATTTCTCCGTTTTGTATACTCTTCTCGAACGGAACGGATATAAGCTCCGTCGTTTTCGTGAGCGGCAGTTGCGGCAATTTGTCCCAAAAGAACCGGACTCAGTCTTGCCTGCGCAAATAAAATCGCTGCATCGTGGATTTTTTTGGAACGCGTAATCATACAGCCGATCCTCGCTCCGCACATCGAATATCTTTTGGATTCGGAATCGATGATAATTACGTTTTCCGAAGCTTCCGGAAATTCCAGCATTGAAACCTGCTGTTTTCCGTCATACACATATTCACGATACACTTCATCGGAAATGATTACGATATCGTATTTCAAAGCGATGTCCGCCAGTTTTTTCAGTTCTTCACGGGTGTATAAATATCCTGTCGGATTTCCCGGATTACAGATGATGATCGCTCTTGTTCTCTCCGTAATTTTTTTCTCGAAATCTTCAATCGGCGGCAATGCAAAACCATTGTCAATTGTGGAATGAACCGCGACAACATTAATACCGAATGTTCCTGCAAAACCATTGTAATTAGCGTAATAAGGTTCAGGAATGATGATCTCATCGCCATCATCGCAAAGCGTGGAAATGGCAAAATTCAGCGCTTCGGAACCGCCATTTGTTACGATAAAATTATCGGTAGTAAGATCGGTAAATCCTAATCTATGGTAATACTCTTTCAGAGCGGTTCTGTATTCGATATTTCCTTCGGAAAGGGCGTATTCGAATATTTTCAGATGATTGTTCTTTACAGCCTGCAAAGCGGTTTCGGGAGTTTCGATATCGGGCTGACCGATGTTCAGGTGATATACTTTTATTCCTTTTTGTTTTGCTGCGGTAGCGAACGGAACCAGTTTCCGAACCGGAGAAGCCGGCATATTCTGCGCTCTTTCTGAAATATTTGGCATTTTTTCTTGTTTGATTTTGTCTTACAAAAATAAGATTTAATTTTACAATACTAAAACCTTATTTTATTATGCAAATTTCATCTTCATCATTTCAGGATTATCTGTCTAAAATTCCCGAGGAAAGAAAGGAAAGTTTCCAGAAGCTCTGCACTGTAATCGCAGAAAATCTTCCGAACGGATTTGAAGAAAATACACAATACGGAATGATCGGCTGGTCGGTTCCGCTGGAAACGTATCCTGACGGCTATCATTGTTCGCCGGGAACTCCACTTCCTTTTATCAGTGTGGCTTCACAGAAAAATTTCATTGCATTGTATCATATGGCAATATATGCTAATGAAAAGCTGCTGAACTGGTTTACAGAAGAATTTCCGAAATATTCCAAAAAAAAGTTGGATATGGGAAAATCCTGCATTCGTTTTAAAAAACCGGAAGATATTCCTTTTGAGCTTATTGCAGAACTAAGCAAAAAAATATCACCTCAGGATTGGATTGCTCTTTATGAATCAAAATTTAAAAAGTAAATTTCTGTTTTATAAAAACTTCTGTCTTCCTTAGTTTTAAATGAAAACCTTGACAAAATATTTATTCTGACATCGGTAAAAGACTTTGTGATAAGTTTTATGAATTTCTACGAGTGAATTTTCATTCGGAAGTCAATTTCTTTGAGTGAATTTCAAATTCGCTATTCACTTGCGAAGCATAATTCACCATTCACAATTGCACTTTGACAAAGTAAAAAAGACTGTAAAATTACAGTCTTTCAATATCAGCACCGAGTGCTTTTAATCTTCCGTCGATATTTTCGTAACCTCTGTCGATCTGTTCAATATTGTGAATCAAAGATTTTCCTTCGGCGGAAAGTGCGGCAATCAGAAGTGCGTTTCCGGCTCTGATATCCGGAGAAGTCATTGTTGTTCCTCGTAAAGGTGCTTCGTGATTAAGTCCGACAACAGTTGCTCTGTGCGGATCACACAAAATAATCTGCGCTCCCATATCAATTAATTTATCTACGAAAAACAACCGGGATTCAAACATTTTCTGATGAATGAGCACCGTTCCTTTTGCCTGAGTTGCCACTACTAAAATAATGGAGAGCAGATCCGGTGTAAATCCGGGCCAGGGCGCATCGGAAACCGTGAGAATGGAACCGTCGATAAATTTCTGAATTTTATAATGTTCCTGAGCCGGAATTACAATATCGTCATCGCTCTGCTCCAGCTGAATTCCTAATTTCCTGAAAGTATTCGGAATTACGCCCAGTTGATTCCAGTGTACGTTTTTAATCGTAATATTGGATTTCGTCATTGCTGCCAATCCAATCCACGAGCCGATTTCTACCATATCGGGAAGCATCGAATGTTCCGTTCCGCGAAGATGGGAAACACCTTCAATCGTCAGAAGATTCGAACCGATTCCTGAAATCTGCGCGCCCATTCTGTTGAGCATTTTGCAAAGCTGCTGCAAATACGGTTCGCAGGCTGCGTTATAAATTCTGGTTTTCCCTTTTGCCAGAACTGCTGCCATTACCACATTTGCTGTTCCGGTAACAGAAGCTTCTTCCAGCAAAATAAATTTTCCGTGAAGTTCTTTGGCGGTTAATGAATAGAAAAATTCTTCTTCGTCATAAGAAAATTCCGCACCCAACTCCACAAATCCCTGAAAATGTGTATCCAATCTTCTTCTTCCGATTTTATCGCCTCCCGGAGTCGGCATATATGCTTCGCCGAAACGTGCCAGCATTGGTCCCAAAAGCATAATGGAACCACGAAGTTTCGCTCCGTCTTTTTTGAATTCTTTGGATTTGATGTAATCAAAATTTACTTCATCAGCTTTGAATGTATAATCGCCGTGAGCATTTTTGGTAATTTTCACTCCGAAATCACCGAGAATTTCGATCAGACGGTTTACATCGTGAATATCGGGAATATTTTTAATTCTTACTTCTTCATCCGTGAGCAAAACAGCACAGAGAATCTGCAATGCTTCATTTTTCGCACCTTGAGGAATAATTTCTCCGTGCAGTTGCTTTCCGCCTCTTATCTGAAATGTCCCGCTCATTAATTCCTGTTTTTATTGTTGTGATGCTTTCTTCTGTTATTATTCTGATTTTTTCCGTTGTTTTTACCATTGTTACGGTTGTTGGAATAATAGATTTTACTTTTTTCCAGAGAATCGATTCCTGTTAAATCCAGGCGGTTTTCGGAAAGTTCTTTCAGGTGCCGGAAAATCACATCATCGGTTACGTGTTCTTTATTGTACACATTGTAGGATTTTTTCATATTGTTGGCAATCACTTCTATCAATGCTTCTTTTTCATCACCTTCTTCCAATTCAATGGCTTTATCGATGAGCTGGAGAATGCTTTTTCCGTAAAACTTAAAATCGCCCTGAAGTTTTGGATATTCCAGTTTTTTGGGTTTGCTCATCAATTCTTCCGGCGACGGAAACGGATAAGGCGAATCCACATCCAGATCGTAATCTGCAAGAATATAAAGATGATCCCAAAGTTTGTGATTATAGTTTTCCTCATCGCGAAGCTGCGGATTTCTTTGTCCCATAAAATCCACGATCGCAACTGCCATTTCATTTCGTTCTTCCTTTTCCGTGATTTCTTTGCAGCGTTCTACCAGCTGCTGGATGATTCTGCCGTATTCAGGCATATTAAGATGAGTTTTCTGTGTATTGTATTCCATAATTGCAAATATATTGAAATATTGAATAGGATTATGGAGGAAAATTTATACACATACCAAAAAAAACATAAATGATTGTTTTTAATAATATTTACTTTTGCATTAATGCAAAAGTAACAAAAAATCAAGACTGGATTTTTTTGCTAAAAAATTGAAATTTCTTTTAAGAAAATTTCCAAACTCCTCGGACGGAAACAAGATTAGTTGTCTTAAACAAAATTCTCGCCGTCCTCAAACACTGGAAATTTTTAGATTGTTATAACTAAGAAAACAAGGATGAAAGAAATTTCAATTTTTATTAACGCAAAAAACTCCTAAGCCAATTTGAACTCCATTATTTTCAATAAAAATTTCCCGATTGTTCAATTTTAATTTATGGTGTCAAACAATAATTACAGAAAAGAAATTTTTATACTATTCTTTTGGAAAATGTGTATATTCGCTTTCAACAAAAATATAATGATTATGTTCCGAAACTTTATCCTTTTATTATTTCCGGCTTTATTTTCCGCACAATGTGTGATTGATGCGGATACTTACGGCATCGACCAGTCAAAGCACCTTATCGTTATCAATAAAAATATTGATGAACTCAATGCTTCTTTTCCCGGCACCAAAACATATTTAAACATCGAAGGAGATATCTATACTTTTACCGCTCCCGTAGAAAATCTTCAAAAAGGAACCGCTTATACCGTTTCTAAAAGCAATACCAACTATACTGCATTTTTTTCGGACTTACCGATTATCAGAATGACGACAACGGGACCAATAAAAGATACCCCGAAAGTTTTGGGAAATTTTGAAATATTAGTTCCCGGTGAAACAAAAATTTCTTCAATGATCGGTGTGGAATATCGCGGTGCAAGTTCACAGTCTTATCCTAAAAAATCTATGGAAATAGAATTCTGGCTGGATGAAAACGGAAACGAGACTCAGGATATATCGGTTTTAAATTTGTTTGAAGATGATGCCATCAATCTTCAGGCGATGTACATCGAAAAGCTGAGAATTAACAGTGTAACGGCAAACGATTTGTGGCAGGAAGTTCATCCTGATGTATATTATAAAGACAAAGAACCGGACGCAAGAAGCGGAATTCTGATGAAATATTCCGATCTTTTTGTGAACGGGCAATACAAAGGAATATATGCGGTCGGAGAAAAAGTAAAACGCAAATTTCTGAAACTCAAAAAATTCGATAACGGAATTAAAGGTGAACTGTATAAAGGAGATCAATGGGGCGGTGCTACCTTATTCAACGCACTGAATCCGTATAACAACAATTCCGATTACTGGGACGGATACGAATACAAACATCCGAAAGAGCTGATTGACTGGAGTAATCTTTATAATTTCGTGGATTACGTTATTAATTCCAATACCGAAACTTTTAACAGCTCCTATTCACAGAAAATTGACGTGGATAATATGGTTGATTATTTCATTTTTATGAATGTAACACGTGCTTTGGACAATATGGGAAAAAATACTTATGTGGCGAAATACAAAAAGAACGAACCTTATTTTATTGTTCCGTGGGATCTGGATGCTGTTTTCGGGACGTATTGGGAAGGAAGCAACCAGAATATTTATAACGATTTATTATTCAACGGATTGTTTTCCAGATTATGGGAAGATCCTGATTTCCGTGGAAAAATATCCGACAGATGGGCAGAACTGCGTTCATCAATCATCACTAAGGAACACATCAACGGAATGCTTACCGATAATTATCTGAAACTGAAAGACAACGGAATCTACACCAGAGAAAAAATTGCGTGGAGCAGCTACAATTTTCCGACGGCACAGCTTAATTATCATACTACCTGGGTAAAAAACAGGATCGATTATCTGGATACCGTATTTCCTTTTCTGGGTGTGGAAGATTCCAAAATTCCGGACAGCAGCATCAGCCCGTTTCCGAATCCGGCAAAGGGATATTTCTCTGTCAACCTTTCTTCACCTCTGAAAAATGCTGAAATTAAAATCATTGATTTTTCAGGAAAAGAATTACAAAAAACCAACATCGAAAATCTCGACAAAAAAACGCAGATTCCGGTTGGCGGTTTAGATTCGGGTGTTTATTTCATAATACTGAAAACCAAAGACGCCATCAGAACTTCCAGGCTGATCATTAAAAAATAAGGGTAAACAAAAAGCAGGAAAAAATTTCCTGCTTTTTTATGATTATGAAATAAATTTTTTTCGTTCTTCGGGAGTGGGAAGCAGGCAGTTTTGTGCTGCGAGCTTCAATCGTCTTGCAGCAATCTGATCGTAAATTTTATCCGAAATTATTTTTGGAAAAATATTCAGGCTTCCGAGTACGGCATATTTCCCACCCAGAAGCTTAGCAATTTTGGTTATTGCCTGAGATTTTATGAGATAAAATTCTTCGGGTTTCCAAAGATAAAGCGTATTGAAATTCCTGTTTTCCAATCCTCTTTCTTTGAGAAAATTCTGCCCGAAATCCGATTGCAGCGCTGCAAAACGAAACAGGTCATTTTTATCGTTCTTTAAAATCCATTGTACCCAATGGTTGCAGAAACCGCAGTCGCCGTCGTAGAAAACGTAGTATTTTGATGTATCCATTTTATTGCTTTTCCGGTTTTGCAGCTTCGGGAGGAAGATTATTTGCCAATCTTATTTCTTCCTCAATTTTTCTGAAATAATTGATCATTTCGGTTTTCTGCGCATTGGTAAGTTTTGCTTCACCGTGAATCAGAAGATAGCTTTCCAAAGGCATTTCGCTATGTTCTACCATTTCGGAGGCTTCATCCAATTTGTGTGCTTGTCTTTTCGGTTCGTAAGTAGCAAAAGTGGAAAAATTCAGCTCTTTTCTGCCTTCCTCAATATGGTCTTTCAGAAACCAGCCGAACGGTTGGATATAAGAATACCACGGATATTTGGTTTCGTTGGAATGGCAGTCGTAGCAGGAACTTCGGATTTGCGCTGCCAATGTTTCTGGAGTATTTTTAATGGTCAGGAAATCCATTCCTTTATTCACAGGCGGATTGGTTTTATCAATCTGAAAAAACTGGATCAGAATAAAAACGACGAACAGAACAATTGCAATTTTTTTCATAATGTATTGTTTTTAATGAAAACTAACTTCCCCATTTTTCATCCGCAGTAGGACCGTAAATTCCGGGAAGCGGAATATTGAGCATTCTCATATAAACCGTCAATTGTCCGCGATGATGAATGAGATGATTCGTAATGACAAAACGAAAAGCTCCCAGCTTCGGCATTTCTGAGAGAATATGCTCTCCCGATTTCAAAGTCCAATTGGTCAGCCAGAATTCATCGGTTTGAGCGTTTACAAAATCTTTGTTTTTCTGCAATATGCTTTCCAATTCTGCTTTCAGCTCTTCTATAGAAGATGTTTTCGGTGGATGATAATCGGTATTGAAATCAAAAATATCTTTTGAAACGGCAAAATTCGGCCAGTTGTGAAGTTCCACAATATGTGAAGCCAATTGCCCCAAAGTCATTGACTTTTCGTGAGGTTTGTAGTCCCAATGCTCATCGCTGAGCCTTTCCAAAACTCTTCTGGTATTGTTGGTTTCGTGTTCTATTTCTGCTAAAAGCCCGTCTTTAATGCTCATATTTTTATTTTTAAATTAAAAATTTCTTTAAAAACGAAAATACGATTTTATTTGAAAATCTACATTGAGAAATCGAATTTTGAGCAGAATATTTTTTCTATAATCGTATGCTTATGAGATTAATATACGAAAAAAGGACGGAAAAACCGTCCTTGAATTTGTAGCGAAGACGGGAATTGAACCCGTGACCTCAGGGTTATGAATCCTGCGCTCTAACCATCTGAGCTACCTCGCCTTTTGGTGGCGCAAAGATAATAATTATTTGCAACCGCACAAAATTTTATTACAATTTGAAATAAGCGATTACATCTTTAGCGTGATCGGGCTTTGCTATGATCTTATTATCAGAATCCAGAATGTAATAGGTAGGTGTTGCGTGGATATTATAAGTTTCCGAATAAGAGCTGTACCAGCCTCTCAGTTCAGTATCATTAATCCACGGAAGGCTTTTGATTTTATTGGAATAAGATACCTTATCCGAATCCAGAGATAAACCGATCACTTCAATGTTTTTGTTCTTCAGCTGCGAGTATTTTTCCAGAATTTCCGGCAATTCTTTTTCGCAATGGGAACAAGTGGAAGACCAGAAAACGACAATTTTTTTATCGGCTTTCACATCATAAATACTTTTTGCCTTTGTATTGGAAGCGCTGATAAATTTGTTATCGGGGAATTTTGCTCCTATTTCCGTGTTGGAATTAATAGCGATTGTGGAAAACAGGCGGTCGTTAATCGTACATTTCAGGTTTTTGGCTTCTGTAAGGTATTTTGTTTTCAGGTCGGTCATTCCGTAGGTATCAAAAATATCAATAAGCTCGGAAAGAATGGTCTGCCCTCTTGGAGTTTCCGTATTTACAGCTTCCAAAAGCCTGTCAACGGAAGCTGGAACAACTGATTTTGAACCTGCTGCGGCAGTATTAAGGTAGGCAACCAAAATTGGTCTCAGCAGAGAAGATGTTTCCAGAAAATCATTTGATTTTACAAGAAAATCCTGAATTTCTTTCTCGGTTAGTGGAGTCTGGGTTGCTTCTTTCACCACAAATCTCGAATAGTTAGTATTGTAATAACTGATGAAAGGAAATTTTGAAGCATCCGGTTTATCCTGTGATAATCTTGCAATTTCTTTATCAATAGCATTTCCGAAGTCAGAGCTTTCCTGATAGTATTCTTTTATCTGATACAATGCAGGAAGGATAAATTCCTTTTTCTGCTGCATATCCTGCAGATTGTTCATCAAGGCATTAGCTTCGTCCACAAAATCAACACGTGTAATTTTATCGGATGTTGCAAGAAATTTTATTTTGACATCTTTATTTTCAGAAATAAAATTCAGTACGGAATTGGTTTCCGGAAAGATTATTTTCATCATTCCCGAATAAGGTTTGGAAATATTGAAACTCCAGGAATTTCCTTTTCTCATTTCTTTGGTATTCAGGATATCTTTAGAGCCATCCAATGTGTAAACATAGGCTTCTTTTGAGGCAAATTCCGGAGAAGCATCAACGGTAATTTTAAATTGAGCCTGCATTATGAAAGCAGAACCCAGCGCAAATAGCAGTGTAAATTTTTTCATACACAAAAATAAAAAAAACTCACTAATAAAAGTGAGTTTTAAATTTTTATCAGATATTTTTCATCTGTCTTGTCTTATTATATATCGTTGCAACAATAAGCACGACTCCAATAATTAATAGCAAAGCTGTATAGCTGTCAATGGGTTGTGAAATACCTCCTATATCTCCTGACTCATTCCCCTCACCTGGTGGCGGTGGTGTTTGTGCATAGGATAAAACCGTAAGAAAAATAAATACAACGCTCCAGAATCTTTTTAACAAAATATTTTTCATCACAAGTTATTTTACAATTTTTTTGATAACGACCTCTCCTGCTTCGGAAGTGGTTTTTACTACGAATACACCATTTACATTTGCTAATATCGGAATTACGTAATCTGTTCCGGTATTTACATCATTCTTAATATGAATCAGCTGTCCTGTAGCAGAATAAACTTCTATTTTAGCTTTCTTCCAATCTTTCGAGAATCTTATGACCCAATCGTTATCTTTCTTGGCAATAACCGTTTGATTTTTGGTAATTGATCCTGTTCCCAGTGTAGCACCCTGAGGTTCACCGAAATAAAGCCCGTAAGATGCCTGAGTAACAGAAATGCTGTCTCCGGAATTAATTTTTATAACAACATTGTTGTCTTTTTCAAGATAGAAACTTCCGGTGGAAAGCTGCTGTCCCGGTTCGATTTTTTCACCGCCTTCAAAAACTTCAAATTTCATAGTAGCAGGAGCATCGAAATTAATGAACATCGGGATTTTCTTTCCTTCAAAATTCAGCTCATTTGCTTCATTGATGTACAATTGGGAAGTATAGTTGGAATCCTCTCCGCCATCTGCTTTCTCTTCTTTGGTATAGATTGGATAATCTGCTACAAATCCCTGCATCGTAGCACCTGTTCTTCCGGTAACTGCGGAAGGAGAAACAGCGTAATGTGTTTTTCCAACTTCTTTACCATCCATATTATATAAAGTTACAGATACTTGCTTTACAATCTTATCTGCCGGAATGGATACTCCTTTATTGGTAGGTCCGTAATTGGATGCTGTACGAGCAACTTGTGAAAAACTTCTGGCATCATTGAGATTTACTTGTTTTGAAGTAGCATTAGCCAATTTTACCATAACTTCCCCCATTGGCTTGATAATCATTTTTCCCAAATCACCTGTCTGAATAACACCACCTGAAACAGCTGACATCACGACATTTCCATTTCTATACAAGGTTCCGGTATATCCGCCACTTCCTGATTGATCAGCATAATACCAATCCAAGTCATTAGAACCGTAATATGCAATTCCGGTAATATTATCCAAAACCGAAGTATTGGTTTTCAGATTATAAAGATCCAGATTGGTAAGGAAAGGATTGGCAAACTGGCTTAGGTTTTTACCATAATTGCCACCTGACTCCCAGTTTGAAGCTACTGTCCCATCTACAAAAGGATCGTTTACATAAGAATTATATCTCTCTGCGTAAATATTTTTTTTGTTTCCTCCGGAACCCAAATCACTGATATATCCCGTATCCAGAATATCAAGTGTGAAATTAGCAGTTCCGTGAGTGTAGCTGGAATACGGCGTTCCTACAAAATCTTTTACGATATTGTCAGCATCCCATTGAATTACATTGCTTCCATTTCTTCTCGGAATAATGTAATAATCTGTTGCTTTTCCTACGCTGGTTCCGGAATTGGCATTCGTAATCTGATCGAAACGGATTTGCTTGTTATTCCATCTGAACGCAGAAGCGTAATTGAATCTTCCTGAAGAGTTTAATGTACTGCTTGCGGTCTGAAGATAAGGGAAAATTGTTGTGAGATCTGTTACGCTCAAATTGTAGAAAGGAAGCGCTACCTGCTGTCTTCCGACACCTACATCAGACGATACCGGATCACTACCGTTATTGGCGTCAGCTTGGTATTCTTTCACTACTTTTCCGGCTATTTTACTCTGATCCAAATCGGTAATATAAAGCTGACCGTAATCGGTACTACTAAGCCATTTCAATCTGAATTCAGCACCGGATGCAATATCAAATACATCATTTCCGGAAGCTGGAGCTACCACCATTACATCTCCTTCATTGCTCACTTTTCCGTTTCCTGCGTTCTGCCAACCGCCACCTGAATACACAAGTGCTCCGCTTTTTACAGTAAGGCTGGCGTTGTTTCCCACGAAAGTCAGGACATCCTGAGCATTTATACCGATGGAAAACACAAGGCTTCCTAACATTAATAAATTTTTTCTCATAGTATGTGTGTGTTTTTGTTACTATTTCTCGTGCAAATTTAATAAATTTTTTATTATAACCAAATTCTAAATTAAGATTGTGTTTTTATCCAGCACAATTTTTTTCTGTTCTCCTATATTAAACATATAATTCTCCAATACCTTTTCTGCAGTTCCCCTCAATCCTCTTGCGCCAAGTCCTTTTTCCATCGTCTCATCCACTATTTTCTCAACACTTTCATCGGTGAATACAAGCTCTACTCCATCCATTTTGAAAAGTTCCACAAACTGATTGATGATTGAATTTTTCGGCTCTTTCATTATACGCACCATTGTTTCCTTTGTCAGTTTATCCAGATAAGTAATGATCGGAAATCTTCCCAAAAGTTCGGGAATGAGCCCGAAGCTTCTTAAATCCGTTGTGTTAATCTGATTCAGAACATCCTCTTCCTCATCCACTTTATTGATTTTTTCCGCACTGAAACCTATTGCCTGCTTGTTCAGTCTTCTTTCTATAATCTGCCGTATTCCGTCGAAAGCACCACCTGCAATAAAAAGAATATTCTGCGTATTCACCTGAATATATTTCTGATCGGGATGTTTCCTTCCACCCTGCGGCGGAACATTCACAATGCTTCCTTCCAAAAGTTTCAGTAATCCCTGCTGTACGCCTTCTCCGGAAACATCCCTCGTAATGCTTGGATTATCAGATTTTCTGGCAATCTTATCGATTTCATCAATAAAAACAATTCCTTTTTCCGCTTTTTCCACATCATAATCCGCGACCATCAGTAATCTGGAAAGAATACTTTCCACATCTTCGCCTACATATCCTGCTTCGGTAAGAATCGTAGCATCAACAATACAGAACGGAACATTCAACTCTCTTGCAATCGTCTTTGCAAGCAAAGTTTTTCCGGTTCCGGTTTCTCCGATCATAATGATATTCGATTTTTCGATTTCCACTTCACGGTTTTCCTCTTTTGCGTGAAGAAGCCTTTTATAATGATTATAAACTGCGATAGATAGCTGTTTTTTTGCCTGTTCCTGACCGATTACATATAAATCGAGAAATTCTTTGATTTCTTTCGGCTTTTTCAGCTCGTCCATACTTTGTGCAGGAGAATACCCGGATTCTGAGCCGTTGCTTTTTACGATTGTATGTGCCTGTTCGATACAGCTTTCACAGATAAATCCATCTTTCCCGGAGATCAGCATCTGCACCTCGCTTCTTTTTCTGCCGCAAAATGAACATTGGTTTGGATTCATATATTATATTAAATGATTTTGATATTAAAAAGAAAAATTTTGCCAAAGAAAATTTCTCTGGCAAAGGTACATTAATTTGAAATTTTTTTCTGAATTTCCAGATATTCTTCGGGACTGAATTTCAGCCGTACATTTTTGAAATTCATATCTTCCATTCTGGAAATCGGAATCAGGTGAATATGCGCGTGCGGAACTTCCAATCCTACCACTGCCGAAGCAATTCTCTTATCCGGATATGCCTCTCCCAATTTTTTTGCCACTTTCTGCGCAAAACTCCACAGATCTTTGAATTCCTCACTATCAAGATCAAAAATAAGATCGACCTCTTTTTTAGGAATCACCAAAGTATGACCTTCCATCAAAGGCATTGCATCCAGAAAAGCAAGATAATGCTGATCTTCCGCAATTTTGTAGGAAGGAATCTCTCCATTTACGATTTTTGTGAATATACTGCTCATAATGTTCATTTTAATTTGGTGCAAGATGCAGGGTGCAAGTTGCGGGATTATCAATCTTACAAAGATATTTCGAGAATTTCAAACGACAGCTTGTTTCCGTTTGGAAGCGTAATTTCCGCATTTTCGCCGACGGCTTTTCCCAAAAGTCCTTTTGCGATCGGAGTATTCACGGATATTTTTCCGGATTTCAGATCGCTTTCATTGTCTGGAACGAGGGTAAATTTCTGCTCCTGCTTGGTTGCCAGATTTTTAAGTCGGACAGTCATCAGAATCGATACTTTTGAAGTATCCAGCTGGGATTCGTCGATTATTTTGGAATCTGAGATCGTATCTTTCAGCTTGGAAATTTTCATTTCCAGCATTCCCTGCGCTTCTTTCGCAGCGTCGTATTCCGCATTTTCGGAAAGGTCTCCTTTATCTCTTGCTTCAGCGATCTGCTGGGTGATTTTCGGTCTTTCAATGGTTTCCAGCAGTTCCAATTCAGCTTTCATCTTTTCAAGTCCTTCTTTTGTAACATACGTTGCCATACTTTTAATTTTTTAGGGTTAGTATAAAAAAATAATCCGACATTTGCCGGACAATGTTTTCGTGTTTGATTCGTTTGACAAAGATAGAAATTATTTTTGATATGAAAAAAAATTCTTTATTCACATTTTCCATAATCTTTTTGATTTTCAGCACTTTATTTATCGTAAAATCCTGCGGAAACCGTGATGATACCGTTAATTGCTTTCCAAGCACCAATATCAATGTAGTGTTGAATCTGAATCTTCCCGCTTATTTTAATCTGCAGACTGTCGGAGGCTGGATGTACATTGACGAGCAAAATTCAGGAACCAGAGGATTGATCGTGGTAAGAACAACAAACGGATTTAAAGTTTACGACAGGAATGCACCGCATATTTGTCCTGAAAACAATACCACTCTGAAAGTTGAAGAAAATATAAAAATAATCTGCCCGAAAGACGGCGCGGAATGGATTCTGCTTACCGGACAGCCTACAAAAACAGCGAATGTTCCGCCCAAAACATATCCTTATACATATGATTCCGCATCCAATGTTTTAACGATTTATTATTAGAGTGAAGTAAAGGTAAAGGCAGAAAGCTGATAGCAAAAAAATATTATGAAAACAGTAATCCAAAGAGTTTCGGAAGCATCCGTGAAAGTGGACGGAAAAATTGCCGGCGAAATCGGGAACGGTTTTATGCTTCTTATCGGAATTGATGAAAATGATGAGAAGCAGGATGCAGACTGGCTTGTTCAGAAAATCCTGAATCTCCGAATTTTCGGTGATGAGGACGGAAAGCTGAATCTTTCTGTTTTGGATATTAAAGGTGAAATCCTCTGCATCAGCCAATTCACGCTGATCGCCGATTACAAAAAAGGAAACCGCCCGTCTTTCATAAAAGCGGCAAAACCCGACAAAGCAATTCCGTTGTTTGAGTATTTTAAAAATGAAATTGCAAAATCCGGACTGAAAACCGAAAGCGGAATTTTCGGTGCGGATATGAAAGTTTCCTTAATTAATGATGGTCCGGTAACAATTATGATGGATTCTAAAACGAAAATGTGATTCTTAAGAAATCCTTCAAGGTTTTATAAAAAGCTTGAAGGATTAGTATCCTCCTATTTCACAGAAATCGTAAAATCGCCTTTCGCTTCGCCTGAGGCCATATTGCTTCTTCCGATTATCAACCAGACTTCGCCGTTTTCCGGAACTTCGTAATTTTTCAGTTCTCTTCCGAAAGGTCCGTCGTAATCACCGTTCGGAAGCTTGATTTGATTGATCCGGATATTCATTTCCTTATTTTTCGGAGTTACGACCGCAGAAATTTCCGGATTTTTAAAGTTTTTGATCTTTACGATCAATGTCTGATTTTCAGCGGTGAATTCGTCTCCCAAACTGAACGGCAATTGTGCCGCATCTGCAACTCTGATAATCTGGTTTCCTTCATCATCACGCATTATTCCTTCGTCCAGCACTTTTTTTCCGGCTGCGGAATTCCGGATGATCGAATCGCGGATCGCTGCAGAATCTACTTCCGGTTTCGGTTCTTCAACGAGTTGTACGGAATCTTCAGTTGCGGAATTTTCGGAAACTGCTGCATCTTTTTTGCAGGAAAGAATAACGAGCGGAATCAGGAAAAGAAGTTTTTTCATATTATTTATTTTAAATATTTAGAATTAGGCTATCTATATCAATAAAATATAATAACAGCAATGAGGAAATTAGACAAAAGCAAAAGAACAGAATTTAAATGAATTGTACGGTTTGATTTTTCTTTCTTCCATAGAAATAATTCATCAAGAATTATAAAAAGATTAAAAATACCACTGAGAAAAATACACGATACTAAAATAAACAATAAAGCATAAGAAAATGATGATAAGGGCAAAAACATAAGAAAAAATGTAACTGTCAAAAGAACAAGATTAAGAACGAATATTTTCCTTGATTGTGGTGTGAATTCTATATTTTTCATTTGATTTTCATCTATTTAAATATTTTCAAAGTTTATAATTCTCGCAGATTAAACAGATTTACGCAGATTTTTTTTAACCATTCATCTGCGTAAATCCGTGTAACCAGCAAAAGTTTACGAATATTTTGATAATTTATTTCAAAGTTTCATAATACAGGATTTTGGAAAGGAAAGATTTCTCTTTTTCCGATTCTGCTTTATACAGAATTTCTTTCCTCAAATCTTCGTTTTTAGTTTTATCTGCAAATTCCAGCAATTGTTTTTCACTGAAATTGATGGATGTTTTGTGAAAATTCAAAGCAAAATCAGACCTTTTCATATTGTTGGAGGTGATGATTCCTCCCCAATTGATGAAACTCGCAGCCAAAATTGTTCCATAAAAATACCAGACCATATTGTTGAAAAGGAAAGCATTGGTTTTCTGTTTCCGGATTTTGATAAAGGTAATCATCAGTCCGATCATCGATAAAATCAGGAATGCGTAAACACCTAATCTTTTGTAAGTCAGCCCGAAACCAATCACGTATTCCGAATTTTTTGCGATTGCGGAAATCACCAGAACAGCATTCAGGAAGATCCAGATTTTTGCCAGAATTTTCAGTGAATTTGCTTTTTTATCAAAATTAAAATTTCCTTTAAAATAAAACATAATCACTGCAATCGCCATCACAATAGAGAGAATGACGGCATTTACTCTTTCGTGTGTTTCGGCGGAAAGCTGGTTCGGCGTTTTAGAAATTTCAACGAACTGTTCGTAATTGAAGGTGATGATGAATACCAAAAGTAAAACATTCAGAGCCAGAAGCGAAATAATTCCGCTCGTTCTTTCCGCATAGATATCTAGGAAAGAATAGGTTGGCTTCGGAGTTTTATCTTCATTTACGAAATCATTTTTCAGATTGTGATTCCATTTAAAAAAGAAATTGTAGATCTCAAAATTCCAGAAATTAAAGGCGATGAAAAAGCCGAGACATCCTAATGCAAAAAATTCCCAGAAATTGAAATCGAACCTGAAATCCGTAAAAAAATTGGAAAAATGCTCACTTCCCCAGGAATAAACTGCGAAAAACAGGATGATGAAAAAAGCAGGAATCAGAACCGTGGAAATCAGCTTCTGCATCATTCCCGAAGTATTTCTTTTTGGAAACCAGTCGTCGAATTTAAAAAAACGATAGATAAACGTGATGAAGTTCACGGCAAAAACAGGAATCACCAAAATGGATTTCAGATCCGCATTTTTCGATTTGAATGTAAGCAAAAAAAGCGAAGTGAAAACCGCCAGAAAAGAGGCGAAATCTCCGTACCACGCAAAAGCGGCGCTTGATAAAACGGAGGCTGTAAAAATAGTGAGAAATGTTTTTGTTCGGTTTCTTTCGGGTGTTTTGAAAAGCGTGAGCAGCGCATAAGCAATTCCGAGAATTCCGAAATTGATTCCCATTTCTTCACCGTAAAAAAGCGTGATGAAAAGCGTGGTGGTGAGGAGAATGAGCTGATAAGGTTTCATCGGACCGGATGTTGGATGATTGATGTTGGGTGTTGTTTTCATAATTGATTTGAGATTTTGATTAATTTAAAGAATTGAAACTCCGATAAAATAATAGAGTATTGCGATTGGAATATTGATGAGTAAGATCAAGGCACTTTTCGAACATTCATCGAATTGTTTCTGATGAAAGCTGCCGTAAATCAGCAATCCGAAAAATGCAATAAGATTGACAACGCTTCCGTAGATTAAAAGATATAAACCTCCGATTGCAAAAAAAGGCTGTTCAGAAAAAAAGTATCCCAAAAGACAAAGATTGCCCAATGCAAAACTCAGCCAGAACAGAGCTTTTCCGATGTGAATGATTTTTAAGTTTTTCATAATTTTAAATATTTATAGAGAAATTGTACTAATAATAATGAACAGGAAGACAAAAGGAAAATTGAAAAGCAACAGAATAAACGACCAGAAAAACTCTTCCCTGTTTTCCGTGAATGTGAAGAAAAGAACCACCAGCTGAATCAAAGCAAGAACATTGATAAAGAAATTGAATCCGATTACAATAAATAAAAAGAATATCATCGAATCTTCATCGTTCAGAATTCCGGGAATAAATCCCAGAATTCCTAAAATCCAGCTCATTGTAAAGTAAATCAGAGCAGTTTTGTTGAATTTTATTTTTTTCATTTTTAAAATCTTATATCAAAGAACTTTGTATTTCAAAGTTAATTTTCAAAAAAAAATATCTTTTTTAAATAGCGTTTCTCCGGAACTTTTTCATCCTCCATCTTCGTGCTTCCATTTTCCTTTATTTCCCCAGTAATTTTTCCAAAGCGTTCAGATGTTCCGTGAAAGCCTGTCTTCCGGACTGCGTTACCCTGTAAGACGTTTTCGGTTTTTTTCCGACAAACTCTTTTTTAATTTCAATAAAACCAGCTTTTTCCAATGCGGAAGAATGACTTGCCAGATTGCCATCCGTTACATCCAAAAGATCTCTCATTTCTTTAAAATCAACCCAATCGTTGACCATCAGTACGGACATTATTCCGAGCCGGACACGACTTTCAAATTCTTTATGCAGATTCTGAATCATTTTCGGTTGATTTTTGAAGTTGCAAATTTACCTTTTCTTCTCTCGTAAAGCCAAACAAAAAACAGGAAAAGAACCGCCAGAACATACCATTCCGGTTCAGACATTCTTCTCGTTTCTTCTTCCAAATCCAGATTTTTGTCCGCATTGAGAACCTGCTTCTGTTTTCTCAGCAAAGCCTGTTTCTGAGCCTCATTTTCAACAGAAATATAGGAAGTGTAAGGTGTCATAATACCGGACTGAAAACTATGTTTCACGGAATTCAGCCATTCCTTCTCCGATGTTTCCGGATGAATCAGCATATCGCGGTTTTCCGCATACAACTGCATCGCAGATTCATATTCTTTCTGAAAAACGAAACCGGAAGAAATTCTTTTCTCTGCAATAATATCAGGCTCATTATTATTTTCCAGATATTCCACAAAATTGCCTTTTCTGTATTCCAAAACGGGCGTTTCAAAATTCAAAACCACATTTCTTTCTGCTTCCTTAAAAGAATGGGAAAGCAACGAATGGGAATTCAGATTTCCGTTTGAATTTAATTCATAGAAAAATTTGTGTTCAGGAAAAGTGAACTCTAAATCCGCAAAATCATTCTGCAAAACCGCATCGGAAAAATTATCGGTAACAGCTATCAATACAGGAAATTTGTCCTGTTTCTTTTGGTATGATTCCACCAGATTTTTGCGGACTGCCCTGTCCAGAAAGAAACCGCCTTCGGAATTTTTCGGGAAATTGCTCCAATCAGGATTTGCTTTTTTCACATAAGAATTCACAAAAAAGATTTCTGAATTTTCGCTGAACTGAGGATACTGATTTTTCAGTTTTGCGATGCGTTCCCTATAACCGGAAGCCTTTGTTCCATTGGAAGCATCCACCAGAAAACAAAAATAAGGCTTCCTCAAAACGGGTTTCAGCGTTTTCTTTTCATTAGCGGAAACATAATTTTCATTGTTTTTCCCTGCAACCGAATCCGTTGTTTTTCCCAACATCACTTCTTGATTTTCAAAATTGAAAGTCAAAGGTTCTCTGTGAATAAATTCGATTCCGGTTCTCCGTGTTTCATTTTTAGCAAAAGGAAAAATCTCGAAAGTGATGTTGTTTCCTCCGTCATAAAACAAAATGCCGGGATCTCTTCTGTAATTCACAATTTGGTTAAAAATCCATAATGCAGATTTTTTTTCCGCTAAAATGCCGAACTCCTTTTTCCCTGCAACTTCAAGATAATAATTTGAAATAAAAGCGGAATTCGGAAGTCTGAAAACCGTAGAAAATTTTTGCTGAGCATCACTTTCCGTATTGTTTTTTATCTCAAAATCCACCCACGTTTTATACATTTTTTCCTTTGGAAGAAACTCTGTAGAAGATGTTATTTTTGACACATCAAAAAGGGATTCCGAATCTGAAACCATATTTCCGAATCTGTTGGAAGAATCCGTTTTTTCATTAAAAAATATCGATTGAATTTCGTTCAGTTTTTTATCCGACAAAGTGAGATTATCCAAAACCAGCCAGCGGTAATACGATGATAAATACGGCGTTCCGTTTTCAAAAATGAAACCTCTGCGCTTTTCCTTATCTTTTAACAAAACATCAACCGTATTTTTCAACGATCCGGAATCGAGATGATATTCTTTGGAATAATCGGGACTGTAAAGATATTCCAATGCTCCGTTAAGATTCTGCCTGTCTTTGTAATACTGAACAGTGATTGAAACCGGCAGAACAAGAAATCCTAAAATGCCTGTTAATATCAATATTTTCGAAGAATAATATTTTTTCAAAAAAGTAAAATCCGAATACAAAACCGAATTGTGAACGATGAAAAGAACAAGCGGAGTAAGCATTAAAAATCCTAAACCAACTGCAATAATAGCCACAACGGACAACGGAAGCAACGGCAGAAATACCAGAAAGAAATACAGCGAAAACGCCAGTGTAACCATTCTCAGGAAAAATAAAAGCAAACGCTCTTTTCTGTTTTTCACATCGGGAATCAAAAGGAGAACGCCGTTCGCAACAGCCAAAGCATAAAACCAATATCCCGAAAAATCTCCGAAAATTCCCTGGTCACGATCTCCAACAGACTCGCCGAAACCGATAATTCCCTGATTCACCAAAAGCCCTAAAACAGGAAGAACAATACATATAAGAATTAAGAAGAACGGTTTGAATCTTTTTAAATACCCAGATTTTTTTGAAACAATAATATACACTGTTCTGATAAGGAAAAACAGGAAAAGCAATGTTCCTGAAATAAACAGAATCACCAAAATATGTGTTTCAAAACCGCCCGAACTCACTCGTTGAAAGGAAGATACCAGCTGTATAAAAAGATAGGTTAAAACAGGAACAGCAACCGCGGAAAGAAAACTGACCAGCACAGAATTATTTTGATTTTCCGGTGTGAAATGCAAAACCAAAATAAAAAGAGAATACGCCAGAACAGGCATCAGAAAAGTAACAATATATACCGACAGATCTCTGGAAAGCATCCACGCAGGAATATCAAACGGAAGAATATCTGAGGAATAATAAAAATACAAATAAAGATAAGCGGTATAAGCCAGAAGATTAAAAGCTCCGAAATAAAAAGGAATTCTTTTTTTCCAGGAAATCAGATAACCGGCAAAAAAAACATTTGTCAGCAAAAGTATCAGCAACGCAACAGAAAAATTTTTCCAGAGCGTGATACTTTCAGGCTTTAAGAGTGTTTTGATCACGGAAAAATCACTGTAAGCCAGTCCGCAAAAAACCAGAACAGGAATGGTATTAACGATAAAAATCCATATTGGATTAAGCCAGTTTTTCATAATCAAAAAATTTGATTAAGATCCGTTCCAGCAGCCAATACACAGCAACCAGAAAAAATAAATTCATAAAAATGCCAATGCAATCGTGAAGCCTGCTTTCAGAAATAAAACCTGAAAAAATATTTTGCTTTTGCAGTACAACCGACGCATAAATACGCGAAGAATTGGCAAAAAAAGTAAAAACCTTCGCTGCCAATAAAGCTGCCGGAACTGAAAGCAACTTTATCACATTCGATCGGGAAAAGCGAATCAATAAAAAACTGAAAACAAGGAACGATAACAACCAGAAATTGTATCCGGAACAATCTTTATTGATCAAAGTATCCAAAGAACTGAAATAAAATCCCTCATTCTCAATAAAAACCGACTGAGAACCGGTAAGAATTTCAATTATTTCAGCTGTTGGCATCAATAAGAAATACAACTGTTGCGTATCAAAATTTTTAAGCAGAAGCTTCAAGCCTAAAAAAACTGCAAAAGCAAAACCGAAAAAATAGATGTTGTTCTGACTGTTCATTTTTCAATTATAAATATATCCAAAGATTATTCATATTTCTTATACATCACAATTCCATACACAATATGCAAAATCCCGAAACCGATTGACCAGAAAACCAATCCCCAACCAAGAAAAAACAGAGAAAGCAATCCGAGAATGATCTCACAGTAACCGAGATATTTCACATCGGTTAAAGTATATTTTTCTGCATTTACCAGAGCCAATCCGTAGAAAATTAAAGTTGTCGGTGCAATCATCACAAAAAGATGATGATAAAGCAAGCCTAGGCAAAAAATTCCGCCTATAAACAAAGGAACGGAAAAATTGAACAGCAGCCTTTTCGTGGTTTTGTCCCAGATTTTCAGATTTTTGGATCTGCTTTTTTTAGCGGTAAAAAAATATCCTGAAAACACGGCAAGAACAAGAATCACCAATCCGATTACTACCAATTCTTTCACCAGACTTTCACTGAAAACATTCCTGTTCCCATCGAAATAGCTGATTCCTTCTCTTTGAAAAACAAAATAAACATACACCGCACCGAACAAAGCAACCAATCCGGCAAAAACTCCGGAAAGTCCGCTGAGAGAGATGAACCGTGAACTGCGCTCCATCATCTGACGGATGTGCGACAAGTCTTCGTGATAATTTTTTAATTCCATAAAAAGAACTTTGAATTACAAAGTTAAAATTTATTTTGAAACTGCAAAATATTTTTTTAATTATTGTGAGGAGTGTAGTGTAACGAAACGACGAAGCAATCTGTTTAACGGATTACTTCGCCGTTCCTCCTCGTAATGACTGTATGTTTATTTCGCTCTCAATCGTTCTTTTATTTTCTCAATATTCCTTTTCGCGGAATCTTCCAGAATCAAACTTGCGCTCATCAGAATTCTTTCTGGCATCAGTTGGTCAAAATGTTCCGTTCCTTCCCACGACACTTTTTTGATAAGCGCTAATGCTTCATCACTTCTCAAAGAAAGTTTTACTAAAAATTCTGAAAGTTTTTCGTCCATTTCAGAAATAGAATCCGAAACGGAATGGTAAATATTGTGCTGTTCCGCCCAGTCTGCGCTTCGAAAATCCGCATCTATCGCCATTGCAGAAAATTGGGATTTCCCGATTTTCCGTTCCACATAAGGACCGATCACAAACGGACCGATTCCAAGATTGATTTCCGTTAAAGCCAGTGCAGAGTCTTTCGTAGCGAAACAATAATCCGCACCGCAAGTAATTCCGACACCGCCACCCGTCGTTTTTCCCTGAACACGAACAACCACGATTTTTCCGCAGTTCCGCATTGCATTCAGCACTTTGGCAAAACCTCCGAAGAATTTTTTTGAAGTTTCCAGGTCTTCGATCTCCAGAAGCTCATCAAAACTTGCTCCGGCACAAAAGGCTTTTTCTCCTGCACTTTTTACCAGAATCGCTTTTACTTCTTTTTTTGCTCCTTCATCCAAAATGGTTTGAGCCAGTTTTTCCAGAATGTGTCCCGGAAGCGAATTGCTTTTCGGTGTTCCGAAAGTGATTTCGGTGATGTTGTTTTTTAGTTCTGAAGTTACGAATGCTTTATCCATATTTTAATAATTGATATTTTTACAAAATGATCACGATTGTAAATTTAATTGATTTCTTTCAAAAACTTCTTATTTTTGTAAAAATTCCGTTTCTATGCTGATTATCGAATCTCCTTCCCATAATGCTTATTTCAATATCGCTTCTGAAGAATATCTGCTCGGTAAATTTCCAAAGGAAGATCTTTTTTTGCTTTATGTAAATGCACCGTCGATTATTGTCGGGAAATTTCAGAATACTTTAGCCGAAATCAACCTGGATTATGTACGGAAAAATAATATTAAAGTAGTACGCAGAATGTCAGGTGGCGGAACAGTGTATCACGATCTCGGAAATCTGAATTTTTCTTTCCATACTTTATTGGGAAATAATGACTTTATGGATTTTTCTGTTTTCACAGAACCCGTGATCAGCTTGCTGAACCATCTTGATGTTCCGGCAAAACTGGAAGGAAGAAACGATCTGCTGGTGGACGGAAAAAAATTCAGCGGAAATGCCAAGCTCGCCAGAAACGGGAAAATGATCCAGCACGGAACAATTCTGCTGAATTCCGAAATGACGGTTTTAGGCGAAGCGCTGAAAGTAAATCCTCTGAAATTTATAGATAAAGCCGTAAAATCCAATCGCGCCAGAGTGACCAATCTCATCGATTATCTTCCGGAAGATACAACGACGGAAAAGCTGAAAGAACTTTTAATTGATGAAATAAAGAATAAAAATCCGGTCTCGGAAATATACGAGCTGACAATGGACGACATCCGCGGAATTGAAAAATTAATGGTAGAAAAATATGAAACCTGGGACTGGAATTTCGGGTTCTCACCTGATTACAATTTCACCAAAGCGGTAAAAACTCCGGCAGGATTTATTGAGCTTCATCTGGATGTTGTGAACGGCTATATCGAAAAGGCGAAAATTTTCGGAGATTTTTTTGCCACGTTACCGGTCGAAGGTCTCGAAGAACAGCTGGTCGGAAAAAGACACGAAATCAGTGAGATCGAAAAACTTCTGGATTCTGCTGGTCTGCCGAATTATTTCGGGAACGTAACGACTGCTGAAATTCTGGAGCTGTTTAAATAAAATAAGAGACCGCTTTCAGTCTTTTGTATCAAAAGTAAGATCTCTCACGTTTTCCAACAAAAAAAACCGACAAAAAGATTGCCGGTTTTATATTTTTTAAAAATTGATAAACTACCAGTTTTTGCTCAGATAATAATTCAGACCGAGGGCAACCATACGGTTATAGGTATGCCTTTCCGTGTTGTTAGGATATACTTTGCTGAAACCGCGGTCATATCTTAAAAACGCTTCAAACTGTTCACCAATCTTCAATCCGGCTCCTACTGAAACACCGAATCCGATATCATTTATTTTATCATCTTTGTTAAATTTATAATATACCGCATCATATTCCGGCTGAACTTTTTTGTCCTCACGAACCAGCAATTCAACTTTCGGTCCTGCAAATACGAAGAAATCTCTCTTCATATTTCCTTTATGGAAAAAATAGCGGATATACGCTTGCAGGCTGATATAATCATAATTGTATTTCTGTTTTTCATATTTGTTGGGATCGGCATCTGCGTTTTCACCTTGCATACTGTATTCGATCTGAGGCATAAAATACAACCAGGCAGAATCATAAATATCGTTTTCCACCAATGACCATTGCGTAAAAAAACCGGCACCACCACCCCATTTTCCTTCAGAGCGGTCGTGAACATTTACGATTGAACCTTTGTGAACATTTCCGGTAACACCGTATTTAAAGGTCTGAGCACTAAGCTGCCCAAAAAGAATCATCACAATAAATACCCACAACTTTTGCATACATTCTTCGATTTTAAAATTCGGGCGAAAATTACTACTTTTTTATGTAAAATAAGGTATGTATGTGAAAAAAATATGTTTATAAATATTTCTTTGCTTACAATTCCCTGTTTTTTATATATTCTTCAATATACTGATACTCAAATCCTCTGGACAATAAATAGCGGATGGTTTTGCTTTTTTTCTGGTATTCCCGAAGCCCTTTTATTTTTGAATAATAATTTTCGAACTGAGTGCTGATTTCTTTCTCGTAATCCTTTTCATCAATTTCATCAAAACATTTTTGGATGAGCTTTTCGGAAATATTTTTCTGCTTCAGTGAATTTTTAATTTTATTTCTTCCCCAATGCTTGATATAAAATTTTCCTCGGATGTAGCTTCGTGTAAACCGTTCTTCGTTCAGATAGTTTTCTTTCAGAAGATAGAGGATAATTTCATCTTCCGCTTCGGGAATCAGCAAAAAATCACGCATTTTCTGCTCCACTTCATAATGGCATCTGTCCTGATAAACACAATAATTAATCAGCTTCTGCTTTATTTCCTCAAAAGTGAAAGATTTATTTTCCATTGAAAAATGGAAGACGAAATATGAAAGCGGGAAGTTAAACAGCGAATTGTAAAACTTCTGACCTCCAACTTCCAGCTTCCGGCGTTTTAATAATTGAACAATGCTCTTCCCTCCATCAATTCATTTACTTTTCTGCGTACACCTTCAATTACATTTTCGTCTTTAATATTGTCCACGACCTCAGAAATCAGGGAGGCTACAGTTTCCATATCGGATTCCTGAAGTCCTCTTGTAGTAATTGCCGCCGTTCCGAGGCGGATTCCTGAAGTGGTAAACGCGGATTTGTCATCAAAAGGCACCATATTTTTGTTGCAGGTAATATCGGCTTTTACCAAAGCTTTTTCGGTTTCTTTTCCGTTCACGTTTTTATTTCTCAAATCGATCAGCATTAAATGATTATCCGTTCCGCCGCTTACGATTTCAAAACCGCGATCCGTCATCGCTTTCGCCAGTGCCTGAGCATTGGAGATCACTTTTCTGGCATACGTTTCAAATTTAGAATCCAGCGCTTCACCGAATGCAACAGCTTTTGCTGCAATAATATGCTCTAAAGGTCCGCCTTGAATTCCCGGAAAAACGGCACCATCCAGAACCTGGCTCATCATTTTTATTTCACCTTTCGGAGTTTTGTGTCCATAAGGATTTTCAAAATCTTTACCCATCATTATCAGTCCGCCTCTCGGTCCTCTCAAAGTTTTGTGAGTGGTGGTAGTAACAACGTGGCAATGCTCAAAAGGCGAATTCAAAAGACCTTTCGCGATTAATCCGGCAGGATGCGCAATATCCGCCCAAAGCGTAGCACCGACTTCATCGGCAACTTCACGGAACTTTTTATAATCCAGATCACGGGAATACGCTGAAAATCCGGCGATGATCATTTTCGGACGGACTTCAAGCGCTTTTTGGCGCATCGCTTCATAATCAATTCTTCTGGTTTCTTTTTCCACTCCGTAAAACTGCGCGTTGTACTGTATTCCGGAAAAATTTACGAAAGAGCCGTGCGTAAGATGTCCTCCCATCGAAAGGTCAAGACCGAGAATGGTATCACCCGGTTTCAGACAGGCAAGATAAATAGCTGCATTTGCCTGAGATCCGGAATGCGGCTGCACATTTGCATAATCCACTCCGAAAAGCTGCTTTGCTCTTTCTATTGCAAGCGTTTCCACTTCGTCCACTACTTCGCAGCCTCCGTAATAGCGTTTTCCGGGATATCCCTCCGCATATTTGTTGGTAAGTACACTTCCTATCGCTTTCATCACTTCGTCAGAAACAAAATTTTCGGAAGCGATGAGCTCTATTCCGTGGGTTTGGCGTTGTCTTTCTCTTTCTATAAGATTAAAAACCGGATCCGGATTCATATTGATTTTGAATTTTAGTTATGTCCCAAAAGTACTGATTTTTGGGTTTATCTGAAAAGGATTTTGAAAACAATTGTGGAGATTTTCCAAAAACAGAGTTCATTACAACAAATTATCGAATGAAATTGAAAGTTTTATTTTGAAAATATCGATAAAATTTTATATTTGCAGGGAAATTTTTATTAAAATAACATTCAACACTATGAAAAAACTGATTGAAACAATCAATGCGGAATTTGAAACTTTCAGCAACGAAGCAAATTCCCAGGCAGAAAAAGGAAACAAAGCGGCAGGAACAAGAGCAAGAAAATCTGCGCTGGAACTGAGCAAACTTTTTAAAGAGTTCAGAAAAGTTTCTGTAGAAGAAGCAAAAAAATAAGCAATCTCTGCTTGCAAGTACAACCCGGTTTTTCCGGGTTTTTTAATATAATATCGTCAGGGACAGAAAGTATTAAATAAAAGCGGAAAATTAATATGAATAATTATGCTGCGGACACCTATATTATAACCATAATTCTGGAAAACGGCAAAACCGAAGTTTTCAAAATTGTTAAAAAATAATGGATATTTACCCGTTTAATCCAGCCTGGTTTTTCCGGGCTTTTTTATTGAAGCCAATTCGTTTATAAAATAGAGATAACCGATATTTCTGCCGTTCGCATCTGCTTTTCAGATGTTGATATTTAAGCGTATTTAAAAACAGCAAAGTACACCCGAATTCGTGAAAAAGGATATCTCTGTATATGAGATTTGAAATATTGTTTTATAACTTCGGTACCGATATAACATCCAATTTTGTTTAACTAAAAAATTAATTATGAGAAAAAAATTATCCATTCTGCTCTTATCCTTTATATCAATAATCGGATTCGGACAAACGAATGGTAAAGCGAAGCCCGGTCCTAAAGCAAAAGCTGCCGTAAAAACACAAGGTACAAAAGCCGCATCGGCACCAATACTTAAGCAATTCAAGACCTACAGTGGAAAACTCGCCTATTGCACTCCTGAAATGGATTGTACTGATGGCGATATGATCACCAATGTAAACTTTGCCGGAATCAATAAAACCACCACCTGCAGCACAAACGGATATGGAGACTATACTTCTGCACGGGCGAATGCACAAGCCGGAAACACCGTTCCGATTTCCGTAACTGTTGGTGATGCTTATTATTACGAATCTGTTGCAGTCTGGATTGATTACAATAACGACGGAAATTTTAGTGAAGACGAATACACTTTCATAGGAACCGCCGAATACACTGACATTGATACCGGAAACAGCAAAACACTTACAGGAAACATCACTATTCCATCCGATATAGCCAACGGAGAATACAGAATGAGAGTAAGATTAGCTGCCGACGACGAAAATGGCGTACTGCCGGATATGGCTTGCGACGATAGTGAAATATTTGGTGAAACCGAAGATTACACCATTTTGGTAGGTCCTTTTATGGGAACAACCAACGCTGCACTTTCTTCTGTTTCTTTCTATCCGAATCCTGTAAAAGATGAGCTGAACATTGTATCAAAAGAAAAAATAACAAGTGTTTCCGTATACAATGTTGCAGGTCAGAAAGTATTGAATAATATTCATCTGAAAGATGGTAAAGTGAATATGAGCCGATATGCTGCCGGAACTTATATCGTAACAGCAATTTTAGAAAGCGGTAAAACAGAGATTTTCAAAATAATTAAAAAATAATCCGTAATCGTACGATTATGATAAGCCCGGTTTTTCCGGGCTTTTTTGGCGGTTGTCAATCTGCAAGGCTTAATAAATAAAATCATTGTGAAATTATTACGCTCAATGGTTTAAATATTTGTCATTTCAGACTAAATTCGTATTTTGCATAAGTAAATTCCCAAAAACGGAATACTAAAAAATATCAATCTGAGCATCAATTAATTTGATTAAAAAAATACAAAAAAAAGATAAATCATAAAGAATTTTATATATTTGCAGCATCTAAACAACATTTAAAAATATAATACTATGTCAGACATTGCATCAAGAGTGAAAGCTATCATCGCTGATAAGCTTGACGTTGAAGAAACAGAAGTAACTCCGGAAGCAAGCTTCACAAACGATTTGGGAGCAGATTCTTTGGATACAGTTGAACTTATTATGGAATTCGAAAAAGAATTTAATATTCAGATTCCTGATGATCAAGCTGAAAAAATTACTACCGTTGGTCACGCTATCGCTTACATCGAAGAAGTGGTTAACAAATAATAATTCTTTGTAAAAAAGAAATACAAACTTTATGGAATTAAAAAGAGTAGTTGTAACAGGTTTTGGTGCTATAACGCCCATCGGCAAAAATGCAAAAGAATACTGGGAGAACCTTGTAAAAGGAACGAGCGGTGCAGCTCCAATTACTCTTTTTGATGCCTCAAACTTCAAAACAAAATTCGCCTGCGAAGTCAAAGATTTTGATCCGCTTACTTACTTCGATAAAAAAGAAGCAAAAAAAATGGATCGGAATACCCAGTTCGGAATCGTAGCTGCAAGAGAAGCAGTGGAACATTCCGGATTACTGAACGGCGATGTGGATAAGAACAGAGTCGGAGTAATCTGGGGATCCGGAATCGGCGGGCTTGAAACTTTTGAAACAGAAGTTTTAGGGTGGGCTCAAAACGATATTCCGAGATTCAACCCGTTTTTCATCCCGAAAATGATTGCTGATATTACACCGGGACACATCTCGATAGAATACGGCTTTCACGGTCCGAATTATACTACAGTTTCTGCCTGTGCATCTTCTGCCAACGCTCTTATAGATTCCAAAATGCTGATCCAGCTCGGAAAAGCTGATGTAATTGTTTGTGGAGGCTCGGAAGCTGCCGTTACGGCAAGTGGTGTCGGCGGATTCAACGCAATGATGGCACTTTCCACAAGAAATGATGATCCGAAAACCGCATCCAGACCTTTTGATAAAGACAGAGACGGTTTTGTACTCGGAGAAGGAGCAGGATGTATCATTCTTGAAGAATATGAGCACGCCAAAAAAAGGGGCGCAACCATTTATGCCGAACTTAAAGGCGGCGGAATGAGTGCAGATGCTCATCATATGACAGCACCTCATCCGGAAGGTTTGGGCGCATTTCTCGTAATGCAGAATTGTTTACAGGATGCCAGACTTTCTACCGATGATGTGGATCATATCAATATGCACGGAACCTCTACTCCGCTTGGCGATATTGCGGAATCCAGCGCTATTTCAAAATTACTGGGAGATCACGCTTTTGATATTCAGATCAATTCCACCAAATCAATGACAGGTCACCTTCTTGGAGCTGCCGGTGTAATTGAAGCGATAGCTGCTCTCGGAACCATCACTCACGGAATTGTTCCTCCGACCATCAACCATTTTACGGATGATGAGAGGATTGACAGCCGACTGAACTTTACCTTCAACCACGCTGTTGAAAAAACAGTAAATGTGGCAATGAGCAATACTTTCGGCTTTGGTGGGCACAATGCCTGTGTTCTGTTTCAAAAAATATAAGCCGAAGATATGGAGTTGCAGAAATACTTTTCTAAATTCCTTCTAAAAAGAAAAAAGCTTTCGGAACAGGATTATAGATTTTGTAGCGAACTTTCTAAAATTACAGGCTACGAAATTCAGAACATCACCATTTATCAGGAAGCATTTTCCCTGAAAACTCCCGAAAAAAGAAAGCAAAAGAACTACGAAAGGCTGGAATTTCTCGGTGATTCGGTTTTAGGCTCCATTATTGCAAGTTATCTGTTTTCGCTGTATCCCGCTGCTAATGAAGGGTTTCTCACCCAAATGAAATCCAAGATCGTCAACCGGAAAAACCTCAATAAGCTGGGAAAAGAAATGGGTCTTGTAAAGCTTACCCGGAATCATTACACTACGTTGAGCGAAAATATTGCCGGAAACCTTTTTGAAGCATTGGTCGGAGCTATTTATCTGGATTTCGGATATGATATCTGCAATAAGATTGTTGTTGAAAAACTGTTCACTCCGGAGCAAATCAACAAATTGGAAACAAAGATTGTAAGCTATAAAAGTCTCTTGCTGGAATGGAGCCAGAAAAAGAAGGTAAACATCCGTTACGAAACCGTGGAAGAACTTCTGCCTAATAAAAATATGGTTTTCCGGTCGTTTACTTTAATGAATGACGTGAAAATTTCCAATGCTACGGAAACCTCCAAGAAAAAGGCGGAAGAAAAAGCGGCACAACGCGCATTTTATATTTTAAACAAAAAAGAAAGCATCGTTGAAAACTTTAAAATTAATTCTTGATCAGGAAGACGAAGACGAAATTTCCATCGGCTTAATCCGGTTGTCCAAAGCAATTCCCGATCACGAATTTTTTTTTCATCTGAACAAGATCAACTCTTTTTTCTTTAAAAGAATTGAGGATCTTGAGCTTTCCGGAAATTATTACAATTATTTCTTTCCGAGGTTTGAAGCCTATTCCCGGGATAACAAGATCTGCATTCAGATCATTGCTAATAAAAGCTCAAAAAGTTTTCAGAAAAATGATATCACAGAACTTTTCAGCGGAGAAACGGAAAACCGCATATTATTAAATTTATATGAAGATGTGGATTATATTATTAAAACTTCAGAAGTAATTCACGATTTTTCACTAATTTTGCTCCCTGAAAATTTTGCTTTTCAAATTCAGCAATATTCATTGAGTTCTGAAGACGAGCTCTACCCTATATTTCAATATTATGAATAAATATCTAAAAAAGACTAAAATTATCGCCACTCTTGGTCCTGCTTCTTCCAGTAAGGAAACAATGCTTGATCTGATGAAAGCGGGTGTTGATATTTTCAGAATAAATTTCTCCCACGCAGATTATGATTTGGTAAGAAAGAACGTGGAAACCATCCGTGAGCTCAATCAGGAGCATGGGTTTTCAACCGGAATTCTCGGAGATCTGCAAGGTCCGAAGCTTCGTGTCGGAGTGGTAAAAGAAGGCTCATATCTCAATCCGGATGATATTCTGACTTTCACCAACGAAAAAATAGAAGGAAATTCCGAAAAGGTATATATGACCTATCAGCAGTTTCCTAATGACGTGAAAGTAGGAGAAAGAATCCTGATTGACGACGGAAAACTGGTACTTGAAGTAATAGAAACCAACCAGAAAGACACCGTAAAAGCCAGAACAATACAAGGTGGACCGCTCAGTTCCAAAAAAGGGGTAAACCTTCCGAATACCAATGTTTCGCTTCCTGCGCTTACCGAAAAAGATGTTCAGGATGCTAATTTTATGCTCGATCTCGAGCTGGACTGGATTGCGCTTTCTTTTGTTCGCCACGCTCAGGATATTATTGATCTGAAAGAATTAATGGCAAATCATCCGAAAGGGAAAAAATTCAAAACACCGATCATCGCGAAAATCGAAAAACCGGAAGGCGTAAAAAATATTGATGATATTCTTCTGGAATGCGATGGATTAATGGTAGCCCGCGGAGATTTGGGAGTGGAAGTTCCGATGGAGGAAGTTCCTGCTATTCAGAAAAATTTAGTAGAAAGAGCAAGATTCTTTTCAAAACCTGTCATCATTGCCACTCAAATGATGGAAACGATGATCAACAGCTTAACGCCGACAAGAGCGGAAGTAAATGATGTTGCCAATTCCGTTCTGGACGGTGCTGACGCCGTAATGCTTTCCGGAGAAACTTCCGTAGGAAAATATCCTGTGGAAGTGGTAAGCAATATGGCGAAAATCGTGAAAAATATTGAGCAAACCCATTTTTACCAAAATAAAAATGCGCCTATCGAACACGAATTTAATTGTATTGATGAGCGTTTTATCACCAACAGGATTTGTCTCGCAGCAGTAAGAATCGCGAAAACCACTAATGTACAGGCGATTGTTACTTTGACCTATTCCGGATATACCGCGTTTCAGATTTCTGCGCACCGCCCGAATTCCCATATTATTATTTATAGTTCCAACAAAAGAGTAATTACAATGCTGAATTTACTTTGGGGTGTTCGCGCTTATTACTATAATCTGGAAAAATCTACGGACGAAACCATTGTTCAGGTGAATACACTGACGCATCATCACGGATATGTGGAAAAAGGCGATTTCGTGATCAACATCAACGCAACGCCCGCGCACGAAGCAGGAAAAACCAATACGCTGAGATTAACAACAATCTAAATAAAAAGCTCCTGAAAAATTCAGGAGCTTTTTTTATCACAATACCACATTATAGCATCTTTAAAAATATAAAATATTTAAGTAGGGCTTCAAATTTACATTCAAACTCTGATGATTGAGAAATAGAAAATCCAAATTTCATTTACTTCTTATTGATTCCAGTTTCTTTAAGAATATTTTTTATCTGTTGTTTTTCCTCATCATTCATTTTCCGCCAATGGTAACCGTCTTTGATGTTTTCCGAATTCTGCTGAGGAAAAATTCGGGCATCGAAATCTTCCTGCAAAAATTCGGGGGAAATTGCCGGAATGGGAATATCGAAACTGAAAGGATAGCTTTCCACCACATTGAATTTCAGATTTCCGATTTGATACGTTTTGTATCTGTTCCACTCAAAATGAGCTGGTTCGTAAAACTGCTCTTTTTGAAATCCTGTCAGAAACTGCCCGAGCTTGAAACTCGGAAAAACTTTTTTTACCAATCCTGGAAATGAAAGAAAGCCGATAAAAAAAATACTTGAAACCGAAAACGAGATCATCATCTGCTTTTTGGAGATTTTTTGATAAAACATCACGAAAAACACCACAAAAAATACATCAATAAAAAACCGGTATTGCGCGGAAAACAGCAGTACCAAAATACTTTTCACCAAAACCGAAATGCAGAGAAGTGAAATGATTTTATTTTTTTTCACAAAAGCGAAAACAGAAAAAACCAACAATGACAGCATAAAAAGAATATGAATTTTTGATTTGATTCCTTTCAGGAAAAGCCAGTTTTTCATATAATCCAAAGTTGAAAAATTCAGGATTTCTGCATACTTATATTGGGAATCAAAGGTTTTTTCGATGGCAACTTTTGAGGAAATTTTCAGAAGTTCCGGATTGGGTTTCCACGAAACTCCGAAATCCCCGATCTGAACAGGAAAAACCGGAAATCCAAAACACCAGATATTTTTAACAAAGAAAATCAGGAATACAAAACTTCCCAAAATTAAAAACCTGATGTTCGACTTCGAAATGAAAATTCCGTACAGAAAAGTAAATAACGGAAGCCAGAGCATTGTCGGTTTTATGGCAAAAACCAATGCCGAAACAGCGAACAGGAAGTTCAGGTTGCTGTTTCCTGAAAGGGTTTCGTTCAGGATTATTAATGAAAATACAATCACCGGCAAATCCGGACTCGGCGATTGCGAAAACAGAAATAAAAACGGAATGAAAAGCAGATGTATCCACGATTTTTTCTCGAAAATATACATCAGATAAATAATGAGTATTACGCTGTTCATTCTGAGAAAAGGGTCGGAAAGATGAGAAAATCCTGCCTGAAAAGTATGCCAAAACGACATTTGCCCCAAAAGCAAATCGAGGTTGGAAATTCCTTTTATTAAACCATATTCCGAAATCCATTTTACGGTCGGAACATAATACCCGAAATAATCGAGGATAAACGGGAAGAAAGAGCCTGCAAAACAAATCACTAACGAAAAAAGCAGAAATACTTTACTATTTTTTGAAAAAAAATTCCAAAAATCCAGGTAGATTTTAAAATAAAAAAACGAAAGTAATCCAATAAAAACCGTGATCAATTCAATAAAAATATTCAGTCCCGAAAAAAACGCGGTGATCGTCCACACTACGGAAATCAAAAAAATTCCCGAAATAATTTTCCCCGAAATCGTATTGATCTCCCCGAATAATTTTTCCGAAATTTTCCCGATGCCTGCAAAAACCGGCAGTAAAAAAATGACCGTAAATAATAGTAGCAGCATAAAAAAAGATTGCTTAAAAATAAGCAATCTCTTTTAATTTATGAAAATGTAAAATCTATTTTACTCTTCCATCCTTTTTATCCTGGGAACGTCCGATCACATAACCACCGGTTCCGCCGACAATACCACCGACTACAGCTCCGGCTCCACGGTTTTTCTTACTGATAATTGCTCCGGCTGCAGCTCCGCCGACTGTACCGATAATGGCTCCTTTCGCGGCTTTACTCATCCCTTTTTTCTGAGTTGCTGTAGTTCCGAAAGAAGCGGCATCAGAAGAAGAATTTGGTGTATTGTTTACATATACCGTTTTGGTTTCGCGGATTACTTTAGGCTGCGTTTTATTTGCTGCCAAAGTTTTGGCTTCTGCGACACTATCCGCTTTTTTCTGGGCTTCATACGCCATTTTCTCTTTTTCAATAGCTAATTTCTGCTTCTCTATTTCCAATTGTCTTGCCTGAAACTCGATTTTTTGCTGTTCCAGAGATTTTTCTGCTATCTGATCATCTTTTTTACAGGCTGTCAATATCATCATCGACATTAAACCTGCAGCTACAATATTTTTCATAATTTCAAATTTTAAGAAAGAATCTGATCGTAAATTCTGATTCCGAATTTGATTTGGTGATTTCAACAATGAAGCCAGAGAGAGTTAAAGAAAAGTTAAATGTTTTAAATTATGTTAAAAAAAATGAAATGAGATTCTAAGATTGATATTCATTCAAAAGCTCTTTCCATATTTCGCTTTGGCGATAGAAACGATCAATATGCTGCCGCGCATTTTCTTTCAGTGAATAATAAATATCGGGATCAATAAGCAGCTCAAACATTTTTTGCTGAAGGACTTGGACGTTTTTTACAGGAACGATCATTCCGTTTTTTCCGTTTTCAATAATCTCGTTGCAGCCATTAATATCTGTAACTATTGCCGGTAATTCCATTGCTCCGGCTTGCAATACCACATTTGGAAAACCTTCCCGATAGCTCGGAAAAACAAGCGCATTGCTGATGGCAAAATAAGGACGGACATCTTCCTGAAAACCCGTAGAAATAATTTTAGGGTTGCTCTCTATTTCCTTCAAAGTCTCCGATAGCAGCGGATCAAGATCGTGCTCCGATGGTCCGACAAGAAGAAGTAAAGGGTCAGCAAGATTTTGTTTTTGGCATTCAATCCCCAGTTTTTTAAATGCTTCCACAAGTTCGTTGATTCCTTTATCCTTTACCAAACGACCTACGAAAATAAAAACGAAATCGTTTTCTGTAATTCCGAGGTTTTCTCTGAGCTGCGTTTTCTGTTGCAAGGTAAGTTGTTCAGGAGAAAAATAATCGGTATCAATTCCGTTAGAGCTGCCGTTCCCGATGACTTTCAATTTTTCCGGGCTGCAGAATTTCTCCTGAAGAATAATTTTATGCAAACCTTTGGAATTGGGATACACTTTTGTAGCAAAACGATAGGTAAGCTTTTCTACAAAATCCAGGAGTTTCCTTTTTGCACCGCTAGCTTCCAGCAAAGGCAATCCTGCTACTGTATGCATCCGAACCGGAACTCCTGCAAAATATGCCGCCATCATTCCCACAATTCCGGGTTTTGGCGTATGTGAATGTACGATGTCAGGCTTTTCTTTTTTCAGAAAGCGATATAATTTCCAAACCGCTGCCAAATCTTTTACCGGTGATACAATTCTCGTCATTTCTACGGAATGATGCTTCACACCATACTTTTTGGCAACACGTTCGAGCTCTTTTTCATCGGAGGAAACAATAGTAACTTCAAAAAAAGTGTTCATATACGAAAGCTGCTTTCCTAAAAGTTTATCCAGAGAAAGCGGAATCGTAGTAATGCGCACCAATTTTTTCATAAAAAAGCAATTCGCTGCAAAGGTAAGGAAAGATAAATAAGATCAACGGTCGTCATTCCATTAAAAAAAACAAAAAAACCTCCTGAAAAAAGAGGTTTTAAATGTAATAATTCTATTACGATTATTTTGTATTCGCAGAAGCGACAAAAAATTCACGGTTCATTCTTGCGATATTTTCCAGGGAAATTCCTTTCGGGCATTCCACTTCGCAGGCTCCTGTATTAGAGCAGTTTCCAAAACCTTCTTCGTCCATCGCTTTTACCATATTCAGAACTCTGCGCTGCGCTTCCACTCTACCTTGCGGAAGAAGTGCGTACTGCGAAACTTTTGCTCCTACGAAAAGCATTGCAGATCCGTTTTTACAAGTCGCAACGCAAGCTCCACATCCGATACAGGCTGCTGCATCCATTGCTTTATCCGCATCTTCTTTCGGAACGAGAATATTGTTGGCATCGGTAGTTCTTCCGGAAGTATTCACAGAGATAAATCCTCCTGCTGCCATTACTCTGTCGAAAGCGCTTCTGTCCACCACCAGATCTTTGATCACCGGAAAAGCAGCACTTCTCCAAGGTTCGATTGTAATCGTTTCACCGTCCTGAAAGTGGCGCATATGCAACTGACAGGTTGTAATTCCGGTATCGGGACCGTGAGCTCTTCCGTTGATATACAGCGAACACATTCCGCAGATTCCTTCACGACAATCGTGATCGAAAGCTACAGGTTCTTTTCCTGCATTGATGAGGTTTTCGTTCAGAATATCCAGCATTTCGAGGAATGACGAATCGGTGGACACATCTGAAATTTTATAAACTTCAAACTGTCCTTTTGCTTTATTATTTTTCTGTCTCCAAATTTTCAGAGTCAGATTCAGGCTTTTCTTTGCACTCATTTTCTTTACTGTTTTTTGGAGATTATTTATAACTTCTTGTTTTCACTTCGATATTTTCGTAATTCAGCTCTTCTTTGTGCATTACTTCCGCATTGATATCGTCTCCTTTGTATTCCCAGGCTGCAACATATTTATAATGTTCATCATCTCTTTCTGCTTCACCTTCCGGTGTGGCGTGATCTTCACGGAAATGTCCGCCGCAGGATTCGTTTCTGTTCAAAGCATCGATTGCCATCAGTTGTCCTAATTCAAGGAAATCGGCAACACGGAACGCTTTTTCAAGCTCGTTGTTCATTCCGTCGGCAATTCCCGGAACTTTTACTTCCTGCCAGAATTCTCTTCTTACTTCCTCAATTTCACGTATGGCTTCTTTCAGACCTTCCGGCGTTCTTGCCATTCCTACTTTGTTCCACATAATGTGTCCCAGTTTTTTGTGGAAATAGTCTACTGAATGTTTTCCATTATTGCTCAGGAAGAAATCTATTTTTTCCTGAATTCCTTTTGCAGCTTCATCAAACGCAACAGTATCGGTAGGAATTGCTCCTGTTCTGATATCTGCGGAAAGATAATCAGCAATCGTATAAGGAAGTACGAAATATCCGTCTGCTAATCCCTGCATCAGCGCGGAAGCTCCAAGTCTGTTAGCACCGTGATCCGAGAAATTGGCTTCCCCGATTACGAAACATCCCGGAATGGTGGATTGAAGATTGTAATCCACCCAGATTCCGCCCATTGTGTAATGTACGGCAGGATAAATTTTCATCGGAGTAACATACGGGTTATCAGCAGTGATCTTTTCATACATTACGAAAAGGTTTCCGTATTTTTCTTCCACCCAGGCTTTTCCTAAATCGTAGATCTGCTGATCAGTAGGATTATGAATATTTTTTTCCAGTGCGGATTCTTTTCCTTTTTTAATGATTTCCGTAGAGAAATCAAGGAAAACGCCTTCTCCGGTATCATTGTTTTCAATTCCGTAACCGGCATCGCATCTTTCTTTTCCGGCTCTGGAAGCCACATCTCTCGGAACTAAATTTCCGAAAGCAGGATATCTTCTTTCAAGATAATAGTCTCTGTCATCTTCTGGAATATCTTTGGCTTTTTTCTTTCCTTCGCGAATGGCAACTGCATCTTCCTTTTTCTTCGGAACCCAGATTCTTCCGGAATTTCTCAAAGATTCCGACATCAGCGTCAGTTTGGACTGCTGTGTTCCGTGAACCGGAATACAGGTCGGGTGAATCTGCACATAACAAGGATTTGCGAAATACGCTCCTTTTTTATGAATTTTCCAAGCTGCGGAAACATTGGAACCCATCGCATTTGTAGAAAGGAAATATACGTTTCCGTAACCTCCGGAAGCAATTACCACTGCGTGAGCGGAATGTTTTTCAATTTCCCCGGTTACCAGATTTCTTGCGATAATTCCTCTTGCTTTTCCATCCACAATTACCAGATCCATCATTTCGTGACGGTTGTACATTTTGATCCTTCCTTTTCCGATCTGGCGGCTCATCGCGGAATATGCTCCCAGTAAAAGCTGCTGTCCGGTTTGCCCTTTCGCATAGAAAGTTCTTTTTACCTGAACACCACCGAAAGAACGGTTATCCAATTGTCCGCCGTAATCACGACCAAAAGGAACACCCTGAGAAACACATTGGTCAATAATATTTGCGGAAACTTCCGCTAATCTGTACACATTTGCCTCTCTTGATCTGTAATCGCCGCCTTTAATGGTATCATAGAACAAACGATAGGTAGAATCTCCGTCTCCCTGATAATTTTTTGCGGCATTTATTCCACCCTGTGCTGCAATGGAATGTGCTCTTCTCGGCGAATCCTGATAGCAGAACGCTTTTACATTATAGCCTTGTTCTGCAAGAGTTGCAGCAGCAGAACCACCTGCCAAACCGGTTCCTACAACAATAATATCAATTTTGTCCCGGTTATTCGGCGAAACAAGATTCATATGATCTTTATGATTGCTCCATTTGTCCTTTAAAGGACCAGCAGGAATTTTTGAATCCAGATTACTCATATATTTTTCTTTGAGAATAGATTAATAAATTAGTTACAAAGCGGTGTTTCAGAAAAATGATGAAACAATGCTATAATGATAAATCCTAACGGAATCAGAACTGAATACCAGTTTCCGATTGCTTTGATTATCGGTGTATATTTCGGGTGCCTTGCTCCGATGGATTGGAAAGACGACTGAAAACCGTGAGCCAGATGCAATCCCAATAAAACAAAGGAAATTACATAAAGCGCAACTCTCCACACGTCCTGAAATTTTTCGTGAAGCTCGCCCCAAAATCTCGTGGCATCATTAGGATCGCCATTTCCCGGAACATATTTGTAAGACATTTCGTGCCACCAGAAATCGTAAAAGTGTACTGCCAGAAAAGCCAGAATCACCGCTCCGGAAATAATCATATTTCTGGACATCCACGTGGAATTTGCCGATGCTCCGTTTGCCGCGTATTTCACAGGTCGGGCTTTATGGTTTTTGATTTCCAGAACGAATCCCATTACAAAGTGGAAAATCACTGCGAAAACCAGAATCGGCTGCATCAGAAACTGCACCAGAGGATTATATCCCATAAAATAGGAGGCATTATTGAAAGCATCTTCACTGAAAACCGAAAGCAGGTTTGTGAACAAATGCATAATCAAAAATATCAGCAGAAACATTGCCGATAGCGCCATTGCATACTTTCTACCAATTGTAGATTTTAAAAATCCTGACATAGTATTTTTTTAATAGATGATTTTCACAAATTTAGAAAATGTATGACGACTTTAAAAGTGAGATTTGTCAGAAACCGTTAGTTTGTAATATTTCTAAATAAGAAATCCCCTGAAAACGACCGTTTTATTTTCTAATAATTTCAAAATTTCTGATTCTTCGGGAAGTTAAATAAGGTTCGATTATGCTTTTCCTGATTTTAGCGGAATCACTTTTTTCGGGAATATAAAATAATACCTTTTCTCCCTTTTTATCAATGTAAACAGTATTCTTGAAATAATGAGTTTCCAGAATTTCATTATCGGACTGATGCACAGTATTCAGGATATTTCTTACAATGAAGAAAGAAAAAATCAGTATAACTGAAGTCAGAATATTTTTGATTTTAAAATTGATAATCAGGAATCGTAAGCTGTAAACAATGGCAAAACACAGCAAAACTTCAACAATATTCATCGGAATCATTGTTTTAAAAGCGAAATCCTGAACCGAAAACCAATGGATCACCCAAAGCAGACATTGAATTATTTTATCAAAAATGATATTGATGAATGTAAAATCAATTCCGAAACCGAACAGAAGCGTCATCAGAAAAGAAAAAATAATAATGATCTCCGAAAACGGAATGATCACCAGATTTGCCGGAACCGACATCCACGAGAACTGATGAAAATAGAACAAAACTAACGGCAATGTTACTAATTGAGCCGCAAATGAAATAGAAATGGTGTTGAAAACAATTTTTTCAAATTTATTTTTCGGATGAGGAAAGAGATTCAGTATCGGCTGGTTCAGCCAGAAAATCCCGAAAACCGCCAGAAAGCTCAATTGAAAACCGATATCGAAAAGCTGTTGCGAATCCGAAAATAAAATCAGAATCCCGGCAAAGGAGAGCGAGTGCAGAAGATCCGCTTTTCTTTGCAGAAAAACATACACATAATACACCGTAATCATAATGTAGGAACGCGTTACCGAACTTCCGAAACCGATATACAGTGCGAATGCCCAGATCAGAATCAGACTCAATGCAATGCTGAATTTCCGGAATTTCACGGGAATCAGGAATTCCAGTACATACATTATCATCCAGTAAATAATGACGATATGCGTTCCCGAAATCGCCAGAAAATGAGTAAGCCCGGATCGGTTGAAATCCTGAACCGTTACTTCATCCATTTCGGTACGATCTGCCAGAATAATGCCTTTCAAAAAATTTTTACTTTGTGCGGACATTCCCGAATTTTCAATTTTCTGAAGAAGATTGAATCTGTTTTGCCTGATCTTTTCAGAAAAACTTAACTGCTTTCTGTTAGCAATTTCATAAGAACCGGGAAGATAGCTTTGAAAATAAATATGCTGCCGTGCTAAATATTTCTGATAATCAAACTGGAAATCATTGTCAGGTTTTTCCGGAATACTGATCCATAAACCTGAGCGATATGCACGATCAAAACTGAATTTTTCCACATTCTTCGGAACGGAAAGTACACTCAAAAAATTTCCCTTTTCCGTGGAAAGCTCAACAACATAACGCCGGTTTTTATTAGTAGAATTCAGTTTTTTATCAATAGTGAAAATCAGCTTTTCATTTTTATTCAGTTCTGGAAGCTGAGGTTTCCGGGAATTGTAAAAATGAAGAAACATCCCTGTCGAAAAGAAAACGGCGATGAGAAAAACCACCCTGATCTTCTGTAAAAAGAAGTTTTTTGAGAAAGTAAAAACTACCATCAAAAAGCTGATAGCCAGAGAATACAAAACCCATTTTTCCGGCAGATCAAAATATTCCTGAAAAAAGATCCCAAGAATAATGCTGATGAAATAAATGAGGAACGGCTGTTTTTCCAAAATTTTGTGTTTCCACCTTAAATTTAAGAAAATTAATTATATTTTTTTAGTAAAAAACATTATTTTCGCTCTAAAGTAAGCACTGGTCTATATTTTCATGCATAAAATTGTTTTTATTATAATATATTTTGGTGAATTACCTTGGTATTTTGACATATTTTGTCATAGTTGTATTCAAAATAATTCAATAGAATTTATTTTCTTTGGAGATCACATTAGCTCATCAATAAAAGCAAAAAATATAAATAAAATATATTTTTCAACTACTGATTTTAATAATTTGGCAAGCAAAAAATTAAATTTAAAAATAAACATTGAACATGGCTACAAATTATGTGATTTTAGGCCAGCATTTGGTAAAATATTTGAAGATTATACTGAGGGATTTGATTTTTGGGGAGTATGTGATATTGACATAATTATTGGGAATATACGTGGTTTTTTAACTTCTGATATCTTAAATAATTATGATTATATATCTGTCAAACCGGAATATCCTACTGGCTTTTTCTCCGTTTTTAAAAATACAGGACTTATTAAATATTTGTTTAATAAAAGTAAGCATATTTCAACAATATATACGAACGAAAAAAATTATATGTTTGATGAATGTGGAGGATGTTATGATGAAGTAATTGCTGGAAAAAATATTTTAGATATAAAAACAAAAACAGATTCTCTTCACCATTTACTTGAAAAAAATTTGCATAATATTAGATCTTTATTCGAGTTCTATTCAATAGAAGGTTTGCCTGGATATATAAAATATATTAATGGTGTGCTAAGTTTCAAAAATAAATATGAAATATTGATTTATCATTTAAGTGATTACAAAAAAAATTACTTTACCCAAAAAAGAGTTGTTATTTCACAAAATGGCTTTTATATTAATAAATTCAGTATTACAAGAATAGGATTAATTCATAAACTCTTGGGAATTTTATTTGATAAATGTATTATATTTAAATACAGAGCATTAACATTAATTGATATTTGTGCCATGTTCTTGATTAGAAGAAAGTTTATTTTGGATAATCAAAAATTTAATTATATGAACCAGAAATTTGAAATATATTCTGATAAAGGAAGAATGCATTATAAATTCTCTTATTACAGTAATCAAATATTTAAATCAACATTATTAAAAAAACATTTTTATTTAACTGGATTAAGAAAATATTTTAAATATGCAGATGGAGGTATATGCATTATACAAAAAAATGGCACGCCAATTTTCTATAATATAAGTAATTAATTATTCTATGAAAATTATTCAATCGTTTTGGAGTGCTGGTCAAAAAGTGTTAAATGATAACTTTGGATGGCATTCACCAAGATTTCATGCAATAAGTTGGGCTCTTAGTAGTTTACAGCTTTCAAAATTTTATAATGTTGAACTATATACAGATTCTATCGGCTATGATTTCTTGATTAAAAAATTGGATCTCCCATATAAAAAAGTACACGTTGTTTTGGATAGGCTTAATAATTTTCCTTCAAATTTCTGGGCGCTACCAAAAATACAATCATATATGCTACAAAAAGAACCATTTATTCATTTTGACGGAGATGTATTCTTATTTAAGCCCTTACCAGATACATTGCTAAAAGGATCAATAATTTCACAAAACTTAGAAGTTACAACAGATTATTATGAGCATATGTGGAACGAAATATATCCACATCTAACATACATTCCAGAGGAAATAACTGGGTACATAAAAAACAAAAAAAGTTATGCTTGCAATATGGGGATTTTTGGTGGCAATGATATTAACTTCATACATGATTATTCCCTAAAAGCCTACGATTTTGCAAAAAATAATATACAACTTTCTCAGAAAATAAATAGTAGTAATTTCAATATTTTTTTCGAGCAAGTTTATTTATATGAGTTGTTGACTATACAGAATAAAAAAAGTTCATACTTAATAGATGAGATATCTTTAGACAATGAATATATTGGTTTTGGAAATTTTCATGAGGTGCCTTTTAAAAGAACTTATCTACACCTACTAGGCTCATATAAAAGAATTTATTCTGTTTGCCGGCTTTTAGAAATTTATTTTATATCTTATTATCCAGAATATTTTAAAAAAATTTTTAATATTTTTCCTGATAATTACAAATATTTTAATAACTTAGGTAAATATAATTTTACTTTACAAGAAAATATTGATAGATTTAATTTTTTCATCAAGAATGTAATTAATGATTCAACTTCTTATTATGATGAAAATTATCTTTTTAACAGAGATATTTCCTGTATTAGATTACACAAGATTCTTTTTGATAAAATGAAATTTGAACAAGATTTTTTCATCAAGAGAATTAAAGGCAATTATATTGAAAAAATAGTTATTAAAGAGGAGAGTATAGAAGAGAAATGTATAAAAATAAAAGAAATTAATGATAAAGATAGCATAATATACATCGATGAAATTGATGAGATTCTTCTTGAGAAAATTAGAAATAAAATTTCCTTTAATAAACTCCAAAGAGAAATGTTAGAATTATTAGACGAGGAAGCTGTAGGTATGGCAATGGAGTTTAGAGATATGATAAAAGAAAGAGTAATTTATTTTTTAAAGAATCGAATTTTGATAATTTTCTAAAAATATTTATATTATGAATAAAATACAGAGGACGCCGAAAATCTTATAGAGTAGGCATATTAAATACTTTTTTTATGCAGAAAATTAGTTTAAAAACAGTAAAAAACTCTTTAAAAAGAGATGAAATGAGGGCCATTAAAGGAGGCTCTGGAAGGAACTGCTCGTGTTCTAGACCAGTATGTTCAATGTACGGAGGAACAGCAGATTGCGATGCACCATGGTATGGTAAAATTTGCTGCTATTAATTTAATTGCCCAATAAAAATTATTGGGCAATAATTTAATAAAAATTTATATGAATAAAAAAGAGATTGACACAGTCATATCATATGTAAGATCTTTAGGTATTAAGATAAACCAAGAAGAGTTTAAATATCAGGTAAATTCACATCCAGATTCACCTAGTCTTCTCGCTTACAGTGATGCTTTGACTTTTTTGGGTATTGAAAATATTGCATTTAACATATCTCCAAATGAAATTCAAAATATGCCCAAAACCTTTTTGGCAGTTTTAAAAGAACCTAAAAATAATTTATACATCTCATATGTAAAATTACAAAATAATAAAATTCACATTACTAATTCTCAAAACAAAATTGTTGAAATATCTAATCAATATTTACAGGAAGCTTGGAGTGGCGTTGTTTTAATAGCTGAAAAAAATAAAAGTGTTATTACCAAAAAAAATAATGCTAATTTTTTATCAATTCTTATAACAATAATGTTATTGATGGCAATATATCTTAATTACAGCTTTGATTCTTTGTACTATGGAGTATTTATTATGCTTGGCATTTTCTTTTCTATAGAGGCAATTAAAACAGAACTCGGATTCGATTCTATGATTTCCGATCAGTTTTGTACATCTGAATACACTGACTGTGAAAAGATAATAAATTCTAATAAAAGTATTTTTGCAAAACTTAAACTAAGTGATATCAGCATTTGGTTCTTTCTCTCTCAATTATTAGGATTGTTGCTTTCTAATTATAATAATTTAAATTCATTTTATACAATATGGTTTCTTGTATTATGTTCTTCAATTCCTATTACTTTTTATTCCCTTTACTTTCAGAAAAAAATTGAGAAAAAGTGGTGTCCTATCTGCTTATGTATAATAACTGTATTATATATACAGCTATTATATTTATTATTCAGTTTTAGTACTTTCTTTAATATGAGAGATATTACAAATCATGATATAATAATATTTATAATATCATTACTGATGTCAGGTTTAATATGTAATTATATTAAAAAGATTTTAATTAAGACAAAACATCTTAAAGAAATTAATCTGATGGGAATGAAATATATTAAAAATTATATTTTTTTTAAGAGAGTTTTGAAAGGAAATAAAAAAATTATTTTCAAAAATACTATCCTTACTATAGGAAATCAACAATCAAAAAATACCCTAACAGTAATAACAAGTCCATTATGCGGTTATTGTGGAGAAATGCATAAAATTCTACATTCTATATATGAAAAATACAGTGAAAAAATTAAGATAGAGCTTAGGTTTAATCTTGCAGGAGTTAACGATGTTAAAATTGAAAATCTCTATATTCAATTATATAATATTTATTATAAAACTGATAATTCTTTTTTTTTGAAAGCGTTGGAGGATTGGTATAATAATAAAGAAATTGATAAATGGTTAGAAAAATACTCATTTGATATAAATAACAAAGTTGAATTACTTAATAATATAATCACTATATCTAGTGAGAATGAAAGTCTAGGACTTAATTTTACACCAGTACTTTATATAAATGGTTATGAATATGTTAATATTGATAAAAACTTATTAGAATCGTTTATTCCTGATTTAATAGAAGATGAAGATTTCTAATATTTATTATTAGTGTTGTGAACAATATTTTTTATATTCAATGCCTAATTCTCGCATTTAAGCTTTTTAAAATTTCTCTAATAAAATTTTAACACCATATTTATTAATTAGCAAATTTAATAATTAATCAAGCTGCTTTTTAACAGGTGGATATAGGTCAAATATATTTGATTATCAATCAACTATCTTAATTTTCGATCACCCTTTAATACAAAGTTCCCTTTTCTTTCAAGATTTTTTTTGAAAATGGTGTTCGTAGGAGGAGAGGGCTGCGAATATGTCTTAATTATCAAAATATACATACAAAAAAAAGTCGCTTTTCAGCGACTTGAAATTTAGGGGTGAATGATGGGTCTCGAACCCACGACCTTCGGAACCACAATCCGACGCTCTAACCAACTGAGCTACAATCACCGTTTTGTGGGTGCAAATATAGCATTTTCCTTTATATTATAAAATAATTCCGTCAAAATTTTTCAAAGCGATCATTTTTTCTGTTGTATACCCTTCCGCATACTCAACTCCGGATAATCTTCCCAGATCCTGAGCACGGTAAGTAAGGCTTTCCAGAAAATCTTTTGTAGCGATAGGAGTTACGGGTTCTTTGGAATCGGGATTATAAAACTGGGTTTGATAGGCCAGACAAGCTTCAATTTTTTTATCCATAAACTCGGAAATATCAATTACAAAATCCGGAACAATATTCTTCCATTGAATGTAATGAAAAATATGTTTCGGTCTCCACGCTCCCTGATTTTCACCATTGTATTCGGTTTCTATTTTTCGTAAACCGGAGAGAAAACACGCGTCTGAAATTAGTTTTGCTGCTTTTGCGTGATCGGGATGGCGGTCTTCAATCGCGTTTGCAAGAACGATTTCCGGCTGATATTTGCGGATCATTCTTACAATTCTCATCTGGTATTCTTCGGAATTCTGGAGAAATCCGTCTTTCATTTTAAGATTTTCACGGGCGGAAATTCCTAAAATTTTCGCAGCATTTTCGGCTTCCTGCCGCCTTGTTTCTTCGGTTCCTCTTGTTCCCAGCTCACCTTGTGTAAGATCTACAACCGCTACTTTTTTCCCTTCGGAAACCATTTTTATAATTGTTCCGCCGCAGCCTAATTCCACATCGTCGGGATGCGCGCCGATTGCTAAAATATCTGTTTTCATACTTTTTAAAATACTACCAAAGATACGTCTTTTCAAAAAAAATCCGGACAGTTGATATTGCCCGGATTTGACTTTATGTAAAATTTATTTACTGACCAACATTTGTAGAATCTGTAACAGGTGCAGCGCTGTTTAATGCTTTGCTAAGATTCATCGCATCCTGATAAGTAGGATTGTATTCCAAAGATTTCGCTACATATTGTTTTGCTTTTGCCGGATCTTTGTCTTTATCAAGATAAGCAACAGCGAAATATGCGTAAGACAGGGATTCTTTGTTTGCCTGAATTTCCTCAGGTTTTACTTTGGAAATATATTTTTCGTAAGCAAGTTTTGCCATTTCATTGTTTTCCGCTTGCTGGTAAGCATATCCCTGACTGTAATATGCAGGAGCCCAATCAGGAAGGAGGTTGATCATTTTCTGCCAGGAAAGAATCGCTCCGTTCCAGTTTTTTACATCCTGATAAGAAGTTGCCAGCCTGAAAAGCGCATCCGTATCTTCCGGACTTGCTGCCACTTTTTTCTTCAAAGCTTCAATTTCCGGAGTAGTAGGACCTGCATCGGCAGCAGCTTGTGAAGCACCGCCTCCTCCTGCGATCTTTGCTAATTCCTCATCCCATTTCATCGTGCTGTCTTTTGCATTTTTTGCAAGAGTGATTTTCTGCTGAGATTCTGCAAGCAAAGCAGATTTTTTTGAAGCATCAGTTTCATTTTTAGCTAAACCTGCAGCAATAAGCCCCATTAATCCCTGATCTGCAGCCTGAACTCTAGATTTATCCGCCTGAGAAACAAAGATATCCATATTTTGTTTTGCATCTGCATAATCTCCGTCTGCATACTGGATGTAAGCACGAAGCTTATATTTAATAGGATCATCTACTTTATCAAAAATCTTATCCAGAGTAGTTTTGGCATTTCCGTAATCTTCGTTGGTGAAGAACAATTTGGAAATTTCGAGCTGGGTATAAGGATCTTCATCAGCATATTTTGCATAATTCAATAAATCCTGTGTTGCCAAAGCATTTTGCTGATATCTGATATCATAGCCTGCTTTTGCTTTATAGGCAGGAGCATATGTCTGATCGGCATTGATTGCTTTTTTAATATTTTCATCTGCCTGCTGCCATTGCTGTGCTGCCATCCAAAGCGTTGCCATTCTGGTATATACGGAAGCCTTATTTCTTGCTACCGCTAATGCTTTATCATACGCTGACATTGCAGAACCTGCAACCTGCGGACTGTTGGTGATTTTTAAACGGTAAGCATCACCCAAAGTATAATAATAATAGGCAGGAACTCCCGTTTTCGGAGCTTTTTCAATGGCTTTGTTGATGTAATCTACTGCAAGGTCAGGATTATTCGCTTTGTCAAATAAGGTCAATGCTTCACCGGCTCTGTAAAGAACTTCAGAATCCTTTCCTTTGGAATCTGCCACGATCTGCTGAATATCGGCTATTCCGGATTTATCTCCTTTTCCCAGCTTAATGGAAGCCAGACCGATCTTGTTCAGATAATCTTTTTTATCTGCGGCAATTCCTTTATTGAAATTTTCAGCTGCCAAATCGAAATTCGGCTCGAACTGAGTAAGATATATATTTCCTAAATAAAAATAATTTTCCGCAGTCGGCGATTTTGCCACCATATCGGAATAAATTTGTTTTGCTTTTGCATATTTGTGGCTGTCCGTATACGTAATTCCTTCCTGCAAAGTCTGCCCGAAAGCGAACTGAGAAAGGAAACTTACCGAAACACCCAATACAATCTTCTTAGTTAAATTCATTTTATCTTTTGTTTAAGTTGTTATTAAAATTCTAATATTTGTGTGAAAAAAACAATTTCCAGACCAAAATAAGTAAAATCTTTTGGTATAAAAATATTTTTAATAAAAATTTAACGCATCTGAACTTCCCGCTTGTACAGATTATAAGGTTGAAGCCCCTCTTTTTCTACAATTTTCTGCCCGATCTGCGTGCAGGAATATCTCACAAAACCATTGGCTAAATTGAAGCCGCTTTCATTGATCAGGAAATAAAGGACTCTGGTGTAAGGATACGTCATCTGTTGCAGATTTTCGGGAGAGATATCATATAGTTTCCCGTTTTCCTTTACCGGAAGTATTTTAATCATTTCACGAAGCTCTTCCGATTTTTTATCATAAGGTCTGCTGATAGAGTTCCAGCCGATAACGCCGATCTTATCAGGATATTTATTAAGCTCTTTAATGACGTTTTCATTCCCGTTGATGATGGAAAATTTCAGATCGGCAGGCTTTTTATTTAATTTTTGGGCGATAAAGTTGAGGTTGCTGGAATTGGTTCCGTCAAAAATAAATTTTTTGGAATCCGATTGCAATTCTTTTTCGATTTCTTCCACCGAAATTTCAGATTTTGCAGCATTTTTAGGAACGATAAAAATCACTCCGTCTGCGGCAAATCTTGCAGGCTGATATTTCAGCTCGACTCTTTTTTCGTATTCCGTTTTTTCTTCCGGAGAAAGTTCTCTGGACATTACGATAATTTTGCTTTTATCATTCAGAAGGTCCAGAAATCCAAGATCTTCTTTTTGGGTTTTCACTTTGATTTCAGATTCAGGATAAGCGATCATATAACCATCTGCCAATGCTTCAACTACGCTTTTGAAGGAATCATCGGTACTAACGGTTAATTCTCCGTTATAATAAGAAGGAGTCTGCTTTTCCTTTTTTTTGCAGCCGATGCTGATAATGAGAAAAAAGAGGAGTAAAAAAAAATTAGTCTTCATTGTTTTGTTGCCTGATTTTATAAACAGCTCTTACCATCCGGAAAATACCGTATAATATCAGCAATCCTCCGAGAGGATAAGCGATATTGGGTTCCAGAATAATGATAAAGAACTTATAAATGATTACCACGATTCCTAAAACGATATAGAAAAATCCGGTTACTAAAGAAAGCCAGTTGAACATCATAATCGCAAAAATAAAAAAAAAGAGAGACTTTGTCTCTCTTTTGTATAGGAAATAATTGAATATTAATATTCAAACTGCATTGTAAGCGGTAAACGATATCTGTAACGTACGTTCTGACCATTAACTTTTGCAGGTGTCCATTTTGTTTTAATGGATTGCACCGTTCTTACAGCTTCCTGATTGAAAGTTTTATTAGATCCGGTCGCTTTTACATCGGTAATACTACCGTCTCTTTCTACAACGAAAGTAACTTCGCCTTTTACAGTTCCTTCATCACCATCCATTACGGAAGTATCAAAATTACTGGAAACTTTGCTTCTGAAAGCGTTAATACCTCCTGGATATTCAGCTAACTGTTCCACCTCCGTATATACCTGTGTTTCGCTTACCTTTACTTCTGCGGTAGAAGTTTTCGTACCGGTAGAAGGTGGCGGTGGCGGTGGCGTATAGGTTGGTGTTTTCACTCCTTCCTGATTAAAAGTGCCAGTCGTTGTTTCCAATTGTTTTGTAATCGGCGGCGGCGGTGTTTCAATCTTCGGTGCTTTCACCGGCTCGGGAACCACGTTCTGAATAATTTCAATTTTAGGTTCTTCTTTCGGTGGTGGCGGTGGTGGTGGCGGTTCATCTTCTATTGGCTTTTCGATAATAGGTTCATCATCCAGAATATTTACCAAATCTGCCTGCACTTCTGTTTTATCAGGACCTGCAAGTCTCTTGATCGTTGCGTAAATAAGCGGAGACAAAGCCACAACAAGGAAAAGAGCTGTACCGATGAGGAATGATCTGGTAAGTATCTTTGGATAAGCTGTTCTCAAATCATACGCACCGTATTCTTTATTTCTATTTTCAAATACGATTTCATCTAATGTAAGATTATCATCGTATTGCGTTTGGTCTGCCATTTTTAAAAAATATTTAAAATGTTATCTTAATTTGCAGGTTTAGGCGCGGAAGTTTCTCCTACCTTTTTCTCATAAACCGGCTTTTCCCAAGGCTTAATTTCGGTAACCCCGTAAATTTCGTTTTTGGTAATTGCCATTTCGTCAAGAAGATCTACAAAATTCTTATATACTGCATCGTCCGTAGGCTTAATGATCACCGTAAATTTGGTTTGATCTTTTGCACGGGCTTTTGCCTGCTCTATTACTTTTCTGATCCCTTCACGATCGAAGTTGGTTTCCATCAGAGTCTGATCGTTCAACCCTACCTGATCCTGCTGGTGATAGAAAATTCTGTTGTCTTTCCCTAATATCAAAGATATTGAATTGGACAAATCAATTTCTGTTGGTGGCGGTTTAGGCGCATTCGGATCCGGTTTTGCCGGAAGTCCTAAATCCATTACATTCGGTTTACTGAAAGTGGTGGTAAACATAAAGAAAGTAATCAATAGGAATCCCAAGTCCACCATCGGTGTCATATCTACTCTCGTACTCTGCTTTTTCGAGCGGACCTTGCCGCCTTTGTCGCCTTTTTCCTGTACTTGTACTTCTGCCATTTCTTAGGTTTTATTCGTTGGGTTTACCTTCCTGTGATGTTATCAGCCAGAATTTAAGGAATTTAATATCTCTTAAACCTTCAAACAAGTCTTTAACTTTCGGGTATTTGGTGTTTACATCACCTTTAATAGCAAGCTTGTAGTCGGGATTGACTTTCAGGCTTTGCTCTACCCAATCGATTAATTGCTTATTTGTACTGTCCAAAGGAACTCCTGTCGGACTTTTATAATTTTTCTGCTCATCTTCGGGCATATTCAGATAGCTTTTCAGCTGAGACATCGGAACGCCGATTGCCTGAACTTTTGTAAATGCCACTTTTTCATTATTGGTAAAAGATACACCGTATTTTTTTCCCATATTATCCAGAACCTGAATTCTTTCAGATCCGTTTTCTACGGGTTGGAAATAGAATTTTCCTTCCGGTGTTACATTTACCGTCATCAGACTTGCGTCCGGTAATAATTTTTCTGAAATTGAAGATGGCGGCTTTATCTGCTCAACGTCAGGTTTTTTGAACTGCGTTGTGAGGATAAAGAACGTAAGTAGTAAGAATGCAACGTCGCACATCGCAGTCATATCGGTTACTACACCGTGTCTTTTTGGTTTTACTCTCGCCATTTTTTATACAATTTATTTAAACTTCTGTTTTTGTTTTTGCAAATATTCTGCCGAAAATCTTAATGAAATTCTGCAAAAGATTGCTGGATGGACATTGCGATCTCATCGATCTTATAAGTCAATCCATCGATTTTAGAAGTAAAGAAATTGTAAAGGATGATTGCGATTGCAGATGTACCGATACCTAAAGCCGTATTGATCAATGCTTCGGAGATACCGATGGACAACGCAGCAGCATCTGGAGTTCCGCCTCCTGAACCAAGCGCAAAGAACGCCTTAATCATCCCGATTACCGTTCCGAGAAGCGCTACCAAAGTGGCAACTGTTCCCAGAGTGGAAAGAATCATCATATTTTTCTCCAGCATCGGCATTTCCAGGGTTGTAGCTTCTTCAATCGCTTTGTTCAAAGCTGCCATTTTCTGCTCTTTGTCCAAAGTAGTATCGTGAGCCAAAGCCTTATAAGTAGTAAGACCTTCTTTTACAACATTTCCTACGGAACCTTGCTGTCTGTCGCACTCTTCAATAGCTTCATCCACTTTGTTCTGGTTAAGCAGACTTCTGATCTTAATCACAAAGTTATCCAAGTTTCCTGATCCTGCTGCTTTTCTAAGAACGAAGAATCTCTCGAAAGAGAAAACGATTACCGTAATCATAAAAGTAATCAGAATAGGTACGATAGGACCACCCATATAGATGATTCCCATAAAAGTGCCATCTTTTGGATGGATATCTTTAGTCGGGACATCTGCAAAAGCAACAGAAGCACCAGTTAGTCTTGGATCTTCTTTAAAGTTACTTGGGTTACCTAACACAAACAGATAAATTGCGATTCCTACTACAAGAAGGATTGGCAAAATAATAGCAGGATTTAATCCTCCTTTTTTCTTTGGAGCTACTTCGTGCTCATTTGAAACATTCATTTCCATATTAAACTAAATTATAAATTGTTATTAAATTTCGATTGTAAATTAAAGTTAAAATTTTTTATAATGCAAGTGTTTGAACAATTCTTAAAGAAAAAAAATCAATCACAAACAAGCACTGTAATTATGTTATTCCTAATTTTGATTTTAAAAATTATCACATATTTTCAATTATTTCCAAATCGTTATATTATCGGAAAAAATTAAGTTTATTTTTGATAAATTAATAATTCCATTTTTTATCTAAAAAATTTCAGATAACAATATTAATGATTTTTTTTGGGACAATAATCACTTTTTTCGGAGAAATTCCGTCCAGCTGCTGGATTATTTTTTCATTTTCCAAAGCGATCTTTTCGATTTCCTGTACGCTTAAATCCGCCGGTAAAGTCAGTTTGAACCTCATTTTCCCGTTGAAACTTACCGGATATTCAATTTCGTCTTCTGCTAAATACGATTCGTTCAGTATTGGGAAAGGTGCAAATTCAATACTTTCGCTGTGTCCAAGCAAACTCCACAATTCCTCGCAAATGTGCGGCGCATAAGGCGAAACAATAATTGCCAAAGGTTCGAGAATTGCTTTTTTGTTGCATTTCAGCTTTTGTAATTCATTTACCGCAATCATAAACTGTGAAACCGATGTATTGAAAGAAAAATGCTCCACATCATACATAAATTTCTTTATTAAAGTATGCAGCACTTTCAATTCCGCTTTTGTCGGCTCTTCATCAGAAACGGAAAAAGTATCGCCGTCGAAATACAGGTTATAGAATTTTTTCAAAAATCCGTACACTCCGCTTAATCCCTGTGTATTCCAAGGTTTGGATTGCTCCAAAGGTCCGAGAAACATTTCATACAAACGCAGACAGTCTGCTCCGTATTCTTCGCAGATGTCATCGGGATTCACAACATTATATTTGGATTTGGACATTTTTTCGACTTCACGTTCGCAGATATATTTTCCGTCTTCCAAAATAAATTCAGCATCGGCAAATTCAGGACGCCATTGTTTGAAATTTTCTGTATCGAGTTCATCAGTTGCTCCTTTTAATAAAGAAACATCGACGTGGATTGGCATTAAATCTGTCAAATTAAAATTTATCAAATTATACTTTTCACATATTTTCTCCTTTCTTTTTACTGCATAACTATACAAGAACTCTTTATCATTCCCTGGTTTAGAAAAATGCAAATCTATAGCATCTTTAATATTTTTCGAGATAAAAATATTTGGAGCAATAATATCCTTTGAATTTTCTGATTCAACTTTTCTCGAATATGTCAGAACCCTATAAGCAAACGCACTCATTCCCAAAATCATTCCCTGATTGATCAGTTTCTGGAACGGCTCATTCTGACTGATAAAACCTCTGTCCTTTAAAAACATATTCCAAAAGCGGGAATACAGCAAATGTCCGGTTGCGTGTTCGCTTCCGCCGATATATAAATCGACTTGCCCCCAATAATCGGAGATTTCCTTTTTGCAAAATGTTTCGTCATCTTTGGAATCCATATATCTGAGGAAATACCACGAACTTCCTGCCCAACCCGGCATTGTGGAAAGTTCAATCGGGAAAACAGTTTTATTATCAATCAAATCTGTGGAAACCACTTTTTCGTTTTCTTCGTCCCACGCAAAGTTTTTCGCATTTCCTAATGGTGGGTCGCCGTCTTCTGTCGGAAGATATTTCTCAACTTCCGGAAGTTCCAAAGGCAATGCGGAAACCGGCAATGTATAAGGAAATCCGTCCTTATAATATACAGGAACTGGTTCTCCCCAATATCTTTGACGGGAAAAAATCGCATCACGCTGTCTGTAATTCGTTGTTCCGTAACCGATTCCTTTATTTTCAATTTCGGAAATTATTTTTGCTTTGGCATCGCTATAATTCAATCCGTCGAGGAAACCGGAATTTACGCAAACCGAATCTTTGGAATCATAGGATTCTTCCTGAATATCATTGTCATTTTTAATAACATTGATAATTTCCAGTCCGAATTTTTTCGCAAAACGGTGGTCGCGCTCATCGTGTGCCGGAACTGCCATTACCGCTCCCGTTCCATAGCCCATTAACACATAATCGGAAATGTAAACCGGAATTTTCTTTTCGGTAAACGGATTTACAGCATAACTTCCCGTAAACGCTCCGCTCACATTTTTCACGTCGGACATTCTATCCCTTTCCGTTTTTTTGGAAGTGTCTTCGATGTATTTTTCGACTTCGGATTTTTGTTCGTCAGTTGTTAATTTCTCAACCAAAGGATTTTCGGGTGCAAGAACCATAAAGGTTGCTCCGAAAATAGTGTCCGGTCTTGTTGTGAAAACTTCAATTTGGTTATTGGTTGTTGGTTGTTGGTTGTCAGTGTTTTCAGAACTATCAACTGACAACTGACAACTATCAACTAAAAACTTTACAGACGCTCCTTGTGATTTTCCAATCCAATATTCTTGCGAATCTTTCAAAGGTTGTGGCCAATCCAAAGTTTTAAGACCTTGCAATAATCTTTCGGAATACGCGGAAATACGCATACTCCACTGCATCATTTTCTTTTGGAAAACCGGATAACCACCTCTTTCGGATTTTCCGTCCTTTACCTCATCGTTTGCCAGAACTGTTCCCAATGCAGGACACCAGTTTACAGTAGTTTCGGCACGATAAGCCAATCGGTAATTCAGTAAAATATCTTGCTTGTCGATTTCGGAAGCATTATTCCATTCTTCGGCTGTAAAATGGAGTTCTTCGGTTTGGGAAGCGTTCAAATTTTCTGTTCCGAATTTTTCAAAATGCTGAATTAAAGTGGAAATTGATTCCGCCTTATCTATATTTTTATTATACCACGAATGGAAAAATTCAATAAAAATCCATTGCGTCCATTTATAATAAGATGGGTCGGAAGTCCGCACTTCTCTGCTCCAGTCGAAAGAAAAACCGATTCTTCTCAACTGCTCTTCGTAACGATTGATGTTGTTTTCCGTTGTAATTGCAGGATGTTGTCCTGTCTGAATAGCATATTGTTCCGCAGGAAGCCCGAAAGAATCGTAACCAACCGGATGCAAAACATTAAAACCCTGATGCCTTTTGAATCTGGCATAAATATCCGAAGCGATATAACCGAGAGGATGACCAACGTGCAATCCCGCTCCACTTGGATACGGAAACATATCCAAAACATAGTATTTAGGCTTTTGGCTTTTGGCTTCCGGCTCCTGGCTTTTATAGGTTTGATTTTCTTCCCAGTATTTCTGCCACTTTTTTTCTATCTGCTGATGGTCGTAGAACATTTTTGAATTTTATTTCTGTTTAATTAAAAACTTTGTCAAAGTAAAAAAATCTGCTTTAAAACTCTGACAAAGTAAATGATTTCACAAATTTAAGATTTTGGCGGGAATTGGCAATTTTAATTACGGCAACAATATACTTTGATGATAAATTCTACCCTCATCTTAAATTTTTGTACTTTAGCTGTTATGATTCTTAATTCTTTGGTAAAGTTTCGGACTTCCATTATCTTTTTTCTGTTCGTTCAGTTTGCGGGGGAGGTTTTTGCACAGACAATCTCTACCCATCCGGAAAAAAGACTGCCTAAAACCAAGGAGAACATTCGTGAAGCAGAAATACTGCTGAAATATTCCGAAAATTCAAATAATGACAGTATTGCTCTGCAATATGCGTATAAAGCAGCTGCCTTGGCGGAAAAAAATAAGCTCAAAAAGGAACAGTCAATCGCATTGAGATACATTGGGAATTATTATGTGGAGAATTCGGATTCTGTAAAGGCAGTATATTATTACAAACTCTCAATGGATATTTGCAAGCAGATAAAGGATAAGGAAAATCAGATAAAAGTTCTGCGGAATCTCGGAATTTTGTACGTTAAGTTTCTGGATTATCCTAAAAGTACCCGCTATTATCAACAAGCTGTTAACCTTGCAAAAGATATTAATGACGAAAAACTCCTTGCCGATATTTATGGAAATTATGGTCGTGTTTTTTATCAGACACTGAACTTTCCAAAGGCATTTGAATATTATCAGAAATCTTTGGACATCTGTGAAAAAAATAACTATAAAGAAGAGAAAACAGAGATACTTCAAAAAATTGGGGAACTCTATTATCATCTTGAAAAATACGACAAAACATTGGATTGCGCAGACCAGATCATTATTTTGGGAAACGAAACGGGAAATATGAAAAGGGTGGCTTTTGCTTACGCATGGCGTGGAAATATTCTGATGCTGAAAGGAAAATATAAAGAGTCCTTAAAACAATATGACAAATCCATAAAAATCAGGAAAGAAATAAATGATGAGGAAGGATTGGCAAGTGATTATGCTAATGTTGCCTGTGAATATCAACTGCTTTCCGATTATACAACTGCTTTAAAATATCATCAGGAATGCTATAAGCTGTTCAAAAAAAATCACGACAGATACAGCGAAATGCTCTATATGAAAGATATGGGTGGCCTTGTGCAAAATGCTCCCGACGATGTTCTGAAAAAGATTGGGATTCATTCTGAAAATCGTTTTCCGGCTTCACTGGATTATGAAGCAAAGGCATTCCGGATTGCCGAAGAATTGGGAGATACACCGCAGAAAACCTATATTCTTGAGTTTATGATTTCTGCGTATGAAAAGATTGGCGATTATCAAGCTGCCTATTCTTCCTATCAAAAGCTTACGAAGCTGAAAAATGATATGACTGGAAATCAGGTAAGAAGCGAAATAGCCAAGAAGGAATCACAATATTTTTTTGAAAAGAGAGAAGCAGCAGAAAAAGCCCTGAACGAAAAAAATAAGACAAGGCTTAAATTCCGTTACAGTATTGCGTTGTCTGCATTTTTCATCATTTCTGTTACCGGATTTTCTCTTTTCTATTATACCAGAATGAGAAAGAGAAAAGAAAAGCAGCTCTATGAAGCCAACAGGAAGATTATGAAGCTGGAAAAGGAAAAAATAGAATCCGAGCTGAACCGGGCAAAATTGGAGATGAAGCAGTTTATCACCAGTCTCAACGAAAAAAATAATTTAATTAACAAAATTTCAGAAGAGCTGCAACAGCTGAATTATACTCTTGACGAGGAAAAAACCGTAATGAAGACAACGCTGAACGAAATAAAAAACAGTGTGATATTAACAGACAACGACTGGAAAATTTTTCTGATGCGTTTTGAAAAAATATATCCTGATTTCTCTGTAAAAATAAAATCAAAATACCCAAAAATTACTACTGCTGAATTGCGATATCTGATGCTTGTTAAAATCGGACTTTCTAATAAAGGAATGGCAGATATACTCGGAGTTTCTCTCAACACCATTCACGTAACGTGGAAACGCCTGCGTGAAAAATTGGGATTTTCCAAAGCGGAATCTCCACAAGACATTCTAAATCAGATAAAAATACCGATTTAATAACTATCTGATTTATATAATATTATATAATGAAAATCGTGTTGTCATTTTTTTGTCAGCCTTGATTTTGCAGATTTTTTTCGTAGATTTTTTTACTTCGTCTATAGAAACAGTAAAAAAAATCGAAATGAAAAAACAACTAATTTTTACAGCATTACTAGCAATGGGAATACAAATGGCTTTTTCCCAAGTTAATAAAACAGAAGCAGTAAAGCCGACTGAAATCTATGATTTTTTACAAAAATCAAATCAGGGAGTCAAACTCTCAGACATTGAGAATCTGAAAGCAACAGGCATTCATCAATCTGTCAATTCGGAGATTACGCACATTTATTACAAACAGGCATTTAACGGAATTCCGATTTTCAACAGTTCTGTTTCCGTTGCTTTGAAAAATGGTGAAATCAAATCGGTTGCTTCATCTATAATTACCAATTTAAATCATAAAACCGTAAAAAGCAAAGTCGGGATTCCGTTAAATCAGATTGAAGAAAAATCGGCGGAAAATATCGGCTACAAATTAATTAATGCTCAATCAGCCGTAAGCTCTCCAAATGGAAAAATCGTAACTCCTGCTCCGGAACTTATTTATTTTCTGACGAAAAACGATGAACTGGTTTTGAGCTATCAAATGATTATACGGGTGGACACAGAAAACGGAGTGCAGACTTTCCTCATAATTGCAGATGCATCAAGCGGAGAAGTTTTGAAAAAAATGAACACCACATTATCTTGCAACTTTGAAAATGAAACCTTCTCAAATCCTGACCGCGAAATCAGAAAGGAACTGCAGAAAGGAAAAAATGCAAAAAATGAAATCTCTGAAACCCTGACTAAAAGTGGAGATGTGAGATATAATGTTTATCCGCTTCCACTCGAATCTCCTGATTCCGGAAACCGCAGCATCTTGGTAAATCCTGCCGATATCTCAGCATCACCTTTCGGGTGGCATTCTGAAGCAGAAATTGAAAATGCGTATTCCGTTACCGCCGGAAATAATACTTATACGATGTACGACCATAATAGCCAGAAATATCTCGATTATCATAACGGGTATTGGCCTGAGTTTGATAATTTCGCAGATGGCGGGGATTCTTTCAACTTCGATTTTCCATTAGACTTAACCCTTCATCCTTACGAAAATAAGGAAGCCATTGCCACCAATTTATTTTATATGAACAACGTGCTGCATGATATTTTTTATTATTATGGTTTTGATGAAGCCGCCGGAAATTTTCAGGTTTATAATTATTCTGGTGAAGGTGTAGAGGGAGATATGGTTTTGTCATTGGCACAAACCGGGCTTTCAATCGGTCAGATGAGCAATGCAAGTTTTGAGCTTGGCAACGACGGTTATCCTGCACTGATGTCGATGTTTTTGTGGACGCCTTATGCCTCGGGTACTCCATTATCGGTAGATTTATTACAAATTTACACCGAAGGAAATCTGAAAAAAACGTACAAAGGTCGTGGAGCGGTTTTTGGTCCGACGATTCAGAATCAGCCGATGTATAAAGATTTAGCGATAATGAAAGACACCAATTCCGAAGGAAATGACAACTATGAGGGTTGTGATGCAGCCACAAACTCCTCAGAAATTCAGAATAAAATAGCGGTGGTAAGACGCGGCACGTGCAATTTTTCCCAAAAGGTTTATAATGCACAAATTGCAGGAGCAACCGGTGTTATTGTCGTTAATAATATTGCAGGAGAGCCAACGGAAATGGGAGCAGGCGACCATTCCGATGAAATAACAATACCGTCCCTGATGATTTCTAAAAATGACGGAGATGCCATTATTGCCGCTTTGCAAACGGGCCCGCTTTCCGGTTCTGTGCCGGCAGAAAATACAATTATACCTCAACTGAGAGATTCTTCTTTGGATAACGGAATAGTTGCCCACGAGTTCGGGCACGGCGTTTCTTCGAGATTAACGGGAGGTGCGGATAACTGGTGTCTTACCAATCTGGAACAAATGGGAGAAGGTTGGAGTGACTTTTTCGGATTGCTCTTTACGATGGATCCGGGAGATAAAGATACCGACGCAAGAGGTATTGGCAATTACACCGCTTTCCGAAATTCCGGTGATATAGGAATAAGACCAACTGCTTATTCAACGGATATGACAATAAACCCTGCAACTTATGAAAATCTGGCAACTTACGACAATGTAGAATCTCCGCACAGAGTCGGTTATGTTTGGGCATCAATGCTTTGGGATATGAATTGGAATTTTATCAACAAATATGGTTTTGACCCGAATATAAAAACAGGAAACGGCGGAAACAACAAAGCCCTCCAATTGGTAATGGAAGGACTGAAACTTCAACCGTGCACTCCCGGTTTTGTAGATGGAAGAGATGCCATTTTACAGGCGGATGAACTGCTTTATAATGGGGTAAACAAATGTGAAATTTGGGAAGCGTTCAGCAAAAGAGGTTTAGGGTATTACGCAGACCAAGGAAGTCCTGATGACAGAACAGATGGAACAGCAAACTTTGATATGCCGCCAGCGGATATCTTGAATTGTTCACAAATGTCGGCTAATGAACCGGATATTAATCGGGTAAAAATTTATCCCAATCCTACAGTCGGCAATATATCCATTACTACCAAAGAAAATCTGAACGAAATGTCCATTTCGCTTTGGGATACTGCAGGAAAAATGCTTCGTACGGAAAAGCTGAAAATATCAGAAAATACAGTTAATCTGGATATTTCGGAGCAGCCAGCTGGATTGTATATTCTGAGAATTGTTACGAGTCTTGGCAATCAAACATTTAAAGTGATAAAAAAGTAAAATTACTGGTCAGAAAACGGAATATTATAGTTCTTCCGGTATTTATGCCGGAAGAATTATAATTTTGTGAAGGTAAAAATCATCCACAGAAAATTTATTAAGAAAGTAGTATTATTGCAAGCGAAGCGTAGCACTGTGAAACAATCTCGAGTTAGTAACACTTGCTTCGTAGTTTCCTTTGTTGCTTCTCAATTACAGAAAAAATAACCCTTTCAGTGTTTGAAAGGCTAAAAGGATTTTAATTTCTATCACTCAACATTGACATCTTTCCCTATCTTTGCAAAAATCCATAAATGCCGGAAGTTTCCATTATCACGCCTGTTTATAATTCTTCAAAATTTTTACAGGAAACCATAGATTCTGTTCTCAGTCAGACGTTTCAGGATTGGGAATGGCTCGTAACGGATGATTGCTCGCAGGATAATTCCGTGGAAATTCTCAATAATCAGAACGATTCCCGTATTAAAGTTTTCAAAACAGAAAAAAACGGAGGAGCAGGACACGCAAGGAATATTTCTCTGCAAAATGCTACGGGAAGATTCATCACTTTTCTTGATGCTGATGATTTCTGGGAGCAGGAATTTCTGGAGGAGATGGTCTCTTTTATGAAAAAGGAAAAAGCGGAATTAGCCTACTCTAATTACGCGAGATGTGATGAGAATCTGACTCCGAAAATTGAGGATTTTAAAGCGGATAAAGAAGTAAGCTTTAATAATTTACTGAAAACGTGCAGGTTATCATTATTAAGCTCGATGTATGATTCCCAAAGAGTTGGAAAAGAATATTTTCCGGAAGGCAGCAAACGCGAAGACCACGTAATGTGGCTGAATCTTTTAAAGAAAATCCCTGCCGGAAAACCGCTCCCGAAAACAATGGCAAAATACAGAATGCACGCTTCCAGCATTTCACGAAAGAAAACGAATATTATGAAAGACCAATATCTGGTGTACAAAGGTTATATGAAATTTTCTACTTTGAAATCGTGGTATTACACTGCAAACTGGGCGTTGAACGGATTTATGAAGTATTCTAAACTTTTCAACTGACCAAAGTGATTTCACCGATTATTTTTTCGGTTTCCGCTTTCAGGCCTTCGAGGTTGGTATTGTTGTAAATGATAAAATCTGCAAGTTTGAGTTTTTCCTTTTCAGGCATTTGCTTTTCCATAATTTTTTCCACTTCGCGGTAGGTTTTTCCGTCTCTGTCCATTACGCGCTTCATCCGGATTTTGTCTTCGGCAGTTACCAGAACGGATTTGTAGCATTGCTCGTTGAGTTTCAGTTCAAATAAAAGCGCCGTTTCTTTGAATAAAAATGTGGAATTTTGAGAATTAACCCAGTTTTCAAAATCCTGTTTTACAGACGGATGAATTAACTGATTTAATTTTTCCAGCAATTCGTCATTATTAAAAACCTTTTCCGAAACATATTTTCTGTTGTAAAAACCGTTTTCATCGTAAGCATTTTCGCCCAAAAGTTCTTTGACTTTTTCTTTTAAAACCGAATCTTTATTGACGATGTTTTTTGCTTCATCATCGGAATAGTACACCGGAAAACCCATTTCTTCAATGATTTTCGCAACGGTGGTTTTTCCAGAACCGATGCCTCCGGTTAATCCGATGATCCGGCTTTTGGCTTTTGGCTTTTGGCTTTTGGCTTCCAAGTTTTCTGCTGATTGCTGATTGCCGATTGCCGATTGCGAATCCGTTAATTCAAAAATCAGATTTGATAATTTTTCCACATCGCCGTCAATTGTTCCCGACATATATCTTTCGTAAACATCAAAATTATCGGGCGGATTGAGATTGAGCTTCAATCCTTTTTCCAATGCGAGCAAACGCAGAAATTCCCTTTGAGTCCGTCCATTTCCTTCACGGAAAGGATGAAGATAATTGATATTGTCCAGAATTTCGGCTAATTTTTTCGCCAAGTCTTTCCGGTTATTTTTGGGAATGTTTCTGTATTCTGAAATCAGCGTATCAATGTATTGGAAAGCGATGTGAAAGCGTTCTCCGTCAAAAAACGGTTTTCCTCCTTTGCTGATATTCACGGTTCTTAATTTTCCTGCCCACGAATAAATATCCTGAAACAGATGTTTGTGAATGGTTAGTAAATCGGAAGAATCTTTGATTTTAATTGGGTTTTCGTATAATTCTTTTGTGCGTTTCGTAACTGCTCCGCTTTCGGCGAAAAGTAAAATATCGGGTTCGGAAATGTTTGCTAAATTCCGCAGAACTCCTGTTTTCGGGTCTGTGTAAGTATAATCAGGGTCGATGTATTTGTAGGAATCAGACATACTCTTTTTCTTTTGCAGATTTAATGAATTCTGCAAATGTAATCTTGCCCGTTACATAATCACGGATAAGTGCAATTCCTTTCGGTGTCGGCTCAAAACCTTCAAACATATTGGTTCCGATAGCATTTGCCGTATTTTCCAGCGTTTTCAAATCGGAAAACGGAACGCCCATTATCGTCAGATTTTTGCGGTCTATTTCTAAAGGATTGTACATTTTTTGAGGTTTTTTCTATTACGAATATACGCTTTTTAAACGCAAATTGCACAGATTTTTCACAAATTTCACGAAGTTATTTTAGTTTGTTTCCCAATAAATTTTTCTAAAAATCCAAACATCTTTTGCTTTTATTGTATCACAAACAACGGCTAAACTTTTTCCTCTATTTTTTTCTCTGACTATGATTTTTTCGTTTCCGTTTTGAGAAATTATTTTTTTATCAATTGGATATTTACTGGTATCTATGGGATTGAATTGCAGATTAAATATAAAATATGTAATTATTAAAGCCAATGCTCCGCAAAATAGTTTTGGAAAGATATCTCTTAAAAACAAAATTAAAAATGTGAAAAAAGATAAAACAAATGACGAATAATGAAAACTCCAAAACAAATTGTAATTCAGTCTGTTGGTAAATGTCCATTCTGAGAAAAAAGTAGTTTTAACAGAAGTTATAATCGCAATTCCGAAAAAAATAAAAAACAGAAATTTTAATGCTTTCATAAAATCATTTATCAATAATTAATACCCGAAAACCTCATTAAAACTATACGTTTCATCGAGTTTCACACCTCTTTCCGTCATTTTCAAAGAAGCGAGTTCATTGTGCGCATCGTGCTCGAAAAACAGAAGATAATCGTTATCAATACATTGTTTCAGGAATTTTCCTTTTTCTTCCAAAGTCAGTAAAGGTCTTGTATCGTAACTCATCACATAAACGTGAGGAATGTGTCCTGCTGTCGGAATCAAATCCGCCGCAAAAACTATCGTTTTTTCCTGATACTGCAATACGGGAAGCATTTGTTTCTCGGTATGTCCGTCCACAAAAATCACGTCCATTTTCAGGTCGGGAGCAAAACCGTAATTTCCGTTTTGCGGAAGCGGAAGATAATTGAGTTGTCCGCTTTCCTGCATCGGCAGGATATTTTCTTTTAGAAAACTTGCTTTTTCTCTTGCGTTCGGTTCTGTTGCCCATTGCCAGTGATTTTCGTTCGTCCAGAATTGTGCGTTTTTAAAAGCCGGTCTGTAACCTGTTTTGTTGTCATTCCATTCAATCGCACCTCCGCAATGGTCGAAATGAAGATGCGTCAGGAAAACATCGGTAATATCATCCCTCACAAAACCGAATTTTTGCAGATTTTTATCCAGAGAATCATCGCCCCAAAGCGAATAATGTCCGAAAAATCTTTCGTCCTGCTTGTTTCCGAGACCGCAATCGATGAGGATTAATTTTTTTCCGTCTTCCACTAAAAGTGAGCGTGTCCCGAGTTCTATTAAATTTTTTTCATCGGCAGGATTGGTTCTTTCCCAAAGAGATTTCGGCACTACTCCGAACATTGCACCGCCGTCTAATTTGAATTTCCCGCATTGTATAGGATATAACTTCATAATGAATATTTTTTGTTGTGCCTCGTCAAGATTTGAAACTTTGGCAAGGCTTATTTTAATTAAAAAAAGCAGGAAAAATTTCCTGCTTCTAATTTATAATTTTTTATTTACTATTTCAAATCCAGTTTTAATTCCAGTTCATTTAGTTGCTCATTCGCAATCGGACTTGGAGCATCTATCATCACATCTCTTCCGGAATTATTTTTCGGAAACGCGATGTAATCCCGAATCACTTCGTTTCCGTCCAGAATCGCAACCAATCTGTCGAAACCGAAAGCCAGTCCTCCGTGTGGAGGAGCTCCGTATTTAAAGGCGTTCATCAGGAATCCGAACTGCGCTTCCGCTTCTTCTTTGGAAAAGCCTAACAAATCAAACATTCTGGATTGCAAATCTTTATCAAAAATCCGGATAGAACCACCTCCGATTTCGTTTCCGTTTAAGACTAAATCGTAAGCGTTGGCTCTTGCTTTTCCCGGATTGGTTTCCAAAAGTTCGTAATCTTCCGGTTTCGGCGAAGTGAACGGATGGTGCATTGCGTGATAACGTCCAGTTTCTTCGTCCCATTCCAGAAGCGGAAAATCCACAACCCAAAGCGGAGCAAATTCATCGCCTTTTCTTAAACCGAGACGATTTCCGAGTTCCATTCTCAAGGCGGAAAGCTGTGTTCTCACTTTGTTGGTTTCTCCGCTCATTACGAGCATCAAATCTCCGGCTTTCGCATTGAATCTTTCCGCGATTTTCTTTAAATCGTCTTCGGAATAAAATTTATTGACAGATGAAGTAACAACTCCGTCATTCTGGAATTTAATCCAAACCATTCCCAAAGCACCGATTTGAGGACGTTTTACCCAGTCAATCAGTTCGTCGATTTGTTTTCTTGTATATTCAGCACAACCTTCTACATTGATTCCGACAACCAATTCGGCATCATCAAAAATTTTGAAATCTTTTTCTTTTACCAAATCATTCAGTTCCGTAAATTCCATTCCGAAACGGATATCCGGCTTGTCGTTTCCGTATTTCTGCATTGCATCGGCGAAAGTCATTCGCGGGAAGTTTTCAAAATCTTTTCCGGTAATGTCTTTCAGAAGTGATTTTGTCAATCCTTCAAACACATTCATAATGTCTTCCTGTTCCACAAACGCCATTTCGCAGTCGATTTGTGTAAATTCCGGCTGTCTGTCTGCACGCAAATCCTCATCACGGAAACATTTCACGATTTGGAAATATTTGTCCATTCCACCGACCATTAATAATTGCTTAAACGTCTGCGGAGATTGTGGAAGTGCATAAAATTGTCCCGGATTCATTCGGCTCGGAACGACGAAATCTCTCGCTCCTTCCGGTGTGGATTTGATTAAAACAGGGGTTTCCACTTCGATAAATCCTTCTTCGGAAAGATAATTTCTGACTTTCTGCGCCATTTTGTGGCGGAAAATCAGCTTATCTTTCACAGGGTTTCTTCGGATATCCAAATATCTGTATTTCATTCTCAGTTCTTCACCACCGTCGGTTTCGTCTTCAATTGTGAATGGCGGAAGCTCGGAAGCGTTTAATATTTTTAAATCCGAAACCAAAATTTCGATTTCTCCGGTTGGAATTTTCGGGTTTTTAGAAGCTCTTTCAATCACTTTTCCCTGAACCTGAATCACAAATTCACGTCCGAGTTTTTTCGCGGATTCCAAAAGTTCTTTGGAACTTCTTTCTTCGTCAAATACCAATTGCGTAATTCCGTAACGGTCTCGCAAATCGATCCATATCATAAAACCTTTGTCGCGGATGGTTTGTACCCAACCTGCAAGTGTTACTTCTTCATTCAGATTTTTGAGCGACAGTTCGCCATTGGTGTGTGTTCGGAACATTTTTTTTATTTGAAATTGTTTGATTCTGTTTGAAAATGGTTTGAATTTTCGTGTGCAAAGATAATGATTTCGGGAAATAAAAATCCCTTTCATTTTTGCTGAAAGGGATTTGGGAATTGATATGAATAAATTATTTTACTATCAGTTTTTTGGTTTCGGTTACACCGCCGTAAGTGATTTTTACAATATACACTCCGGAAGCCAATTTGCTTAAATTAATATCCTGTTTGTATAGTCCGCTTTGGTTGGTAAGAGCGGTTTCATACACTTTTTTACCTGCCATATCGTAGATTTCGGTTGTTCCCTTACTGCTGTCATTTTGTTTTACATCAAAAAGAATGGTAACATTTTTATCCTCAGTTGTCGGGTTCGGATAAATTCCGAAGCTTGCTTTGTTTCCTACATTTTGTACGCCTAAAAGCGAGGTAATGTCTTTATATTTGAAATACATATTTCCGGTAGTAGCACCTCCGTTTTCAATGAAATACATTCTGTAATATTTGCTGCCTTCTTTTACATAATACACCACATCGTTGTACACTCCGGAAGTCGGTTTCCACGAATGTCCGATAGTGGTGATGTTTTTGGAATAAGCTGAACTTGCAGGAGCAGTAACATCGTTTGTAGCCTGAGTTTCCGGCTGTACTTTTGCAACGGTGATGTTGGAATTCTGGATAGCTCCGGAAAGTCTGTACATCATAATATTGTTATAAAAAGTCCAGTATCTTGTGAAAACCAGATCCCAGTTTTTGTTCGGTTCGAATCCGGCTACTTTATCTCCTGTTGTGAAAGAGAAATAATTGAAGAAAGCATCATCAGAACCGTTTGCGATTGTTTTGGTAACAGTTTCTCCCCAGGCTGAACCGTTCCATTTTGAATATTTAAAGGTATAGCCACCGAAATAATCCAGGATCATAAATTTGATGTAAGAATTATCAGGATATTTCAAAACAAAAATTACGGTACCTTCGATATGATGGTTTACTCCATTGTATTCTCCCCAACCGTAAGTTGCAGAACCCTGCTCGAAAGCGCCGTCTTCAATTGCTTCAGTTTGGTCCGGATTATAAATAGGATCTCCCCAGTTTCCGATATTGGCAAGATCGATATTGTTCCAATCATCCGGATCATCGGATGCTTCGTATACCTCGATGTTTTGGGCATCATTTATTCTGGATCCGAAAGAATAGGCGCTGTTTCTGTAAAACGCCACATCCCAGATATTGGCAGTTTTGGAATCCAGTGTATTGGTGGTAAAATCAAAAAATACGGTGTTCTGATACTGTGGTCCCGTTGTAAGATTTACGGTAGTGTATCCGTATTCGTCAGTCTGTGAAAAAGCATTGGTGCAGAAACTTGCTGCAAACGCAAAAGCCAGAAATAATTTTGTTTTCATAAATATATAATTTAAAAATGTTTTCAAGTTGCAAACTTACAAATTATTTTTAATTATTCTAAATAAATGATTTTTGATTACGTGAGAAAAATCACGTTTTTATTATTTTTAATTATTCTAAATAATACCCTATATTTGCAAAAATTTTTGCAATGAAAAAAATCAGGATTTCTTTGATTTGTCTTTCAGTAATGGGCTTTCTCAGTGCACAGAAGAAAGATACTTTACAATCCGGAAATATTGATGAGGTAGTAATTACCGGACAGTACAATCAGCAGTCCATTAAAAAATCATTATATAAAGTTGAAGTAATCAGTGAGGAAGATATTAAAAGAATGGCGGTGAATAACGTAGCAGAAGTTCTGAACCAGACTTTGAATATTTTTATCGTTCCTGAAAAAAACTCGGGAGATTCCAAAGCAGATATTATGGGAATGAGAGCGGATTATACCAAAATTTTAGTGGATAATATTCCTGTAGTAGGTGATACCGGATTAGGAAGCAATATTGATTTAACCAAACTTTCGCTCGATAATATCGAAAGAATAGAAATCGTAAAGGGTTCAATGGGAGTAGAGTTCGGGAGTAATGCTGTTGCCGGAGTCATCAATATCATTACCAAAAAATCTTCCCGAAAAAAATGGAATATCCGTGGCTTCGTACAGGAGGAAACCGTAGGAAAAGAATATGACTGGGTGGATTACGGAAAAGGAAGACATATCCAATCTCTGGGTATTTCGCACAATATTTCAGATAAATGGTATGCAGATTTATCGCTGAACAGAAATGATTTTCAGGGATTCTGGGGAAACCTGAAAGGTAAGAACTATTTCGGGGAAATTGAGGGAAATTCCGTAAATAAATACAAACTGAGAGGTTACGAATGGCAGCCGAAAGAACAATGGAATCCCACATTTATGCTGAAATTTTCTTCTCCGAAAACACAGTTTTTCTACAAAGCAGATTATCTTCTGGAAGAAATTAATTATTACAATCCGGTAGTTACAGAAAAATATCTGGGAGCAGGGGAAAGAACTTATATCTCAAAAGACAAGAATTATTTTACGGACAGGATGCTTCATCATTTCAATATCCAAGCCGAACTTTTTAAGAAAACGAGATATACTGGTGATTTTTCATATCAGAAGCAGACAAGAAAAAGTCAGGAGTATGATTTTGATATTCCGGTGAGAGAAGTCACCTCGAAATATGATAAGAAAAAGTATTATCAGGCAGAAACATTTTATTCAAGAGGAGTAGTCAGTAATTTCCTGAACTCTGGAAAAACTGATGCGCAGTTCGGATATGAAGCGGATTATACAAGAGGTTTTGCCGGTTCGGAAACAGGAAGCTTTAATAATCAAAATGTGATTAAAGATGTTCTGAGTGTAGGTGTTTTTGCTTCCGCTGAATTTAATCTTACCTCAAACTGGTTTCTGAGACCAGGATTCCGGATGAATTTCTCCGATACTTTTGAAACGAAACCGAATTTTTCTTTGGTACTCAAAAACAAGATTAACGACCAGTCCGAATTCCGTGCAATCATAGGCTCGGCAAACAGGAATCCGACTTTCGAGGAACTTTTCTCTAATATAGATGATGTGAATCACAAAATTTTCGGAAACGAGGATTTGAAATCGGAAAGCTCTTATTCCGGAACATTGTATTATTCCGTTTTCAGCAAGCCGGATGAAAAATTCAGATGGAGCGCAGATATAAGCTCGATGTACCTGCAAAACAAGGATCGTATAGAACTGGCGGTAATAAATACGGAACCGTTGGTTTACAAATACATTAATGTAGATACCTATCAATCGTGGATTAATGCAATTTCCGGTAAAATTTCCAACAAAACTTTCGGGATTAACGCAGGGTTTTCCGTTTTGGGAAGAATATTGGAATTTAATGAATTCTCCGAGAATAAATATACCTTCTCTACCGAAATTAATGCTTCTGCTTATTATAACCTGCTGAAAACCAAAACCTCATTTGCCGTATATTACAGAGGTGTAGGAAAAACTTACAGGATCACCGAAGATAAAAGCCTGGGAATTACCCAATATTCATTGACTCCGCAAAATGCATTTTCTTTACTGGATGCTTCTGTTTCTCAAAAAATATGGAAAGACCATTTCACCCTTACACTTGGTGTGAGAAACCTCTTTGACGTTACCGATGTACGAAGCACTTCTTCCGGAGGAACGGGCGTACACGGAGAAACAACAGGAGCTTCGGAATCAATGTTCTACGGAAGAAGCTATTTCGGACGTTTAAATTTTAATTTTTAAATTATGAAAAATACGATATTCTTATTATTTTGTTCTTTGTTCGTTTTCACATCTTGCATTCACGAAGACGATACGCCTGTAAAAATTCCGGTTAAAGACGGTGACGTTCTTACACTGAACGAAAAAGCAGATCCTTCGGAAGCACACCAGTTCTGGATTGATTTAAGTACCGGAAATGTTACTGAAACACATCGGGAACTTTGGGATTTAGGATTTTACTGCGGTGATGAATTCCGGGTAATTCTGAACAGCTCACTGGCAATGGCAGTCGGAAAAATCGAAAATGCTTATGATATTGATGCCGTGAATTCGCAAACCGTCAAAGATTTGAAGAAAGTTGTTAAGGTTGCCAGCTTTACAGATAACGCTCAGTATATTGATGATCCAACCGGAGATGTTACCAAACAAACATCTGGAATTGCAGAAATCAGTCAGGATGATAGCCAAAACAATGTTTATTTGCTGAATATGGGATATAAAGTTTACGACGGAGATACCGCGCCGGGAACGGTTTATAACGTAGGAGAAGCCAGAGGCTGGAAAAAGATCAGAATTTTAAAAGAAGGTTCAGATTACAAAATCCAGTATGCGGATTTGGATGAAACCTCTCATAAAGAATTTATTATTTCAAAAGATCCGGAATACAATTACAGATTTTTCTCAATGTCTACCGGAAATTATGCGGATGTTCAGCCCAAAAAGAAAAGCTGGGACTTATGCTACACGGTTTTCACCAATCTCACTTGGAATCCGGATGGAAACTTTTATACTTCTTATATATTTCCGGATGTTATGCTTCATAATATTTTAGGAGGAGCCGGAGCGTATGAAGTGAAAACTGCGGACGGACAAGGAGAAACTGAGTATAATAATTTTAAAATCGGAGATGTGGATGCTTCCAAATTTATTTTCAACGATCAGAGAGCAATCGGAAGCAACTGGCGGATTACAACCGGACAAAATGGCGCAGAAGTCTACTCCAACCGATTTTACGTGGTGAAAAACAGTGATGGTTTTTATTTTAAGCTCCGTTTTCTGAGAATGAAAGATGATAATAATTACAGAGGATATCCTCAGTTCGAATACAAACCCTTATAAGAATTCCCAACTATAATATTTTTTTAATGAAATCAATTAAAATTCTTCTGATCTCAGCTGTTTTATTATCAGGTATTTCCTGCAAAAAAGAGGCGGATCAGAAAATAAATGAAAATCCGGTTGCGGAAAATCCGGCTTCCAATCAGCGGATTATCACTCTGAACGGCGGAATTACGGAAATCGTAGTCGCGCTTGGTTATGAAAAAGAAATCGCAGGGACAGACGTTACCAGCACTTTCCCAGGAAGCCTGAAATCAACAGCAAAAGATTTGGGACATGTTCGTTCAATGACGATTGAACCGGTAATGGCGCTCAATCCCACTTTGATTCTGGCTTCCAACAAAGACATCAATCCTGATTTATTGGAAAAAATAAAAAGTTCAGGAATCAAAACGGAATTATTCCAACAGGAATTCTCAGTTGCAGGAACTAAAAAGCTGATTGAAGAAATAGCAAAATCACTCGGAAATAATGATTATCAAAAGTTATTCGACAAGATTGACGGAGATATCAAACAAATCCAGCCGATCGCAAAAAAGCCGAAAGTTCTGTTCATCTACGCAAGAGGAAATATGCTGATGGTCGCCGGAAAAAATACACCGATGACCAATATGATTGAAATTGCAGGCGGAGAAAACGCAGCCAACGATTTTGAAGATTTCAAACCATTAACTCCCGAAGCAGTTGTAAGTGCAAATCCCGATGTACTACTATTTTTCACAACAGGTTTGGAAGGTTCAGGCGGAACTGACGGTGTTCTGAAAATGCCGGGAATTTCACAAACCAATGCCGGAAAAAATAAAAAAATTATCTCAATGGACGGCGGATTGCTGTCGTCATTCGGACCGAGAGTCGGAGAAGCCGCTCTTAGTCTGAATCAACTGCTACTCGAATCTTCAAAATAGAAAGTCTCGAAGAGACGATTTAATACAGCATAGGATAAAATCCTATGAAATAAAAAGACATTTTGAAATCTAAAAAACTTAATTTCTACATCATCATCGGTATCATTATTTTATTGATATCGATGTTTTTGGCTTTAAATATCGGTGTTTACGATTTCGGAAATTCATCTGCATTTCAGGTTTTATGGAAATTTATTTCCGGAGATTCTGCACTTTCACTCAGCGAAAAATATATTATCCGGGATGTTAGAGCATCCAGAATTGTGCTGTCGGTTTTGGTCGGAAGTATGCTCGCAGTTTCGGGAACGAGTTTGCAGGGAATGTTCAAAAATCCTTTGGCAACAGGCGATTTAATTGGTTTAACATCAGGCGCAACTTTATTGGCGGCAATCGCTATCGTTTTGGGACACACTTTTCAGGAATTTCTGCCGGAGTGGATAAGAATATCTTTGGTAAGTATTTCCGCATTTATCGGCGCATTATTGGCAATGATTCTCGTTTACAGAATTTCAACTTCCGGCGGACAAACCAATGTCGTGATGATGCTTCTTGCAGGTGTCGCCATTACCGCAATCGGATTTGCAGTTACAGGTTTATTGATCTACATTTCAAAAGACGACCAGCTTCGGGATTTGACCTTCTGGAATCTCGGAAGTTTAGCCGGAGCAACGTGGACAAAAAACGGAATTCTGTTTTTGGTTCTACTGATTTCCTATTTCATTCTTCTTCCTAAAGGAAAGGCTTTGAACGCAATGATGCTCGGTGAAAAAGACGCTCAGCATATCGGAATTGATGTAGAAAAACTGAAAAAGCAAATCATCATTCTCACTGCTTTGATGGTGGGAAGCTGTGTCGCATTTTCGGGAACGATAGGGTTTGTCGGATTGATAATTCCTTATATTCTACGGCAGATTTTCCGTTCGGATTATCATTTTATTCTGCCGTTATCCGCGATTTCAGGAAGTATTTTGCTGTTGATTGCAGATACAATCAGCAGAACTATTGTTGCACCGTCGGAATTACCAATCGGGATTCTTACAGGTTTAATGGGCGCTCCCGTTTTCATTGCGATTTTATTAAAATTCAAAAATAACCTGCGATGATAAAAGCCTGTAAAATAGACTATCACAACAAAGATTACAAAATTCTTCAAAGCGTGGATATCAGTGTTGGTTACGGAGAATTTCTGGCGATTATCGGACCAAACGGAGCGGGAAAATCCAGCTTACTGAATGTTCTGGCAAATGAAATCCAAACCGGAAAAAAACAGGAAATTTATTTCAAGGAAAAAATTCTGGCAGATTGGAAAATCGGGGAATTATCAAAGCATAAAGCCAAATTTTCCCAGCACAACTCGCAGGATATTCCGCTTTTGGTAAAAGATGTGGTGATGATGGGAAGATATCCGTATTTCCATTCACAGCCGGGAAATGATGATGTGAAATCTTCGGAAAAAGCGATGTATGAAACCGATGTTATTCATCTTCAAAACCGGGAATACAATTCACTTTCCGGCGGAGAAAAACAGCGTGTTCATTTGGCGAGAGTATTGGCTCAACTGGATAATGATATTGCTCACCGACTTTTGTTTTTGGACGAGCCGCTCAATAATCTCGATGTTCGGCATCAGCACAAAGCATTGGAATTAATCAAAAATTTCACTCAAAAAAATAACACGGCAATCGTGGTTCTGCACGATTTGAATATGGCAGCCAATTTCGCAGACAAAGTTCTGCTGATGGAAAAAGGAAAAGTAATTTCTCACGGTTCACCAGAAACGGTTTTCGTTCCGGAAATTATCAGCAGTGCGTACAATTTTCCCTGTACGATTTGCAAACATCCTGTGAATCAGAACCCGATGATTTTATTTGGATAAAATGACAGAACAGGAACTAAAAATATTGGCAGAACAGTTATCAAAACCGGAAGGCGATGTCGGGAAAGATGTCGCGAAGATGATGAATGAAACCAATATCACGATGACGAAAGAAAGCATCAGAATATTAATGCTTTCCGATGGTGAAAAAATATTGGAAATCGGTCACGGAAATGCAGGTCATCTCGGTTATCTTCTGGATTTTGCGGATAATCTTCATTACACCGGACTGGAAATTTCCAAAACAATGAAAACCGAAGCGGAATCTCTTAATGCAGATTTCGGAAATCAATCGGAATTTCTTTTGTATGACGGACAAAACTTGCCGTTTCAGGATGATTCTTTTGACAAAATTTTTACCGTAAATACCATTTATTTCTGGGAAAATCCATTACTATTTATGAATGAAATTTACCGGATTCTGAAAAAAGGCGGAAAGTTTGTGCTTACTTTTGCGAAAAAAGATTTTATGAAAACGCTTCCGTTTACAGATTATCATTTCAATCTGTACAACAATGAAGATTTGGAAGAACTGGTTTCCAAAAGTTCTTTCAGGAAAATGCGGATTTCCGACAAAGAAGAATGGATTATGGGCAAAACAGGAAAAAAAGTAGAAAGAAAATACACAATATCAATTATAAATAAGTAAAAATATGAACAATTTAAAACAAAAATGGGAAGCTCTGAAAGTAGAGAATCCGCATCTCAGGATAAAAAACGCGGCTCAGCAATTGGGAGTAAGCGAAGCGGAATTATTGGTAACGAATACCGGAAACGGCGTTACAGCGCTTCGTCCGGAATTTTCCGCAATTCTTCAGGAAATCGAAAAACTGGGAAAAGTAATGGCTCTGACCAGAAATGACGAATGCGTTCACGAAAGAAAAGGCATTTATCTGAATCCCGATTTCAGCAGTCCTCACGCACAATTATTCGTTGGTGAAGATATTGATTTGAGGATTTTCCTTAATTCGTGGAAACACGCATTTTCCGTAATCGAAGGCGACAGAAAAAGTATTCAGTTTTTCGGGAAAGACGGATTGGCGCTTCACAAAATTTATCTCACGAAAGACAGCAATGCTGAGGAATTTGATAAACTGACGGAAAAATATAAATCGGAAAACCAATCCTCCGGATTTACGACAGAACCGCTTTCCGCAAAACCTGCGGAGAAACCTGATTCCGAAATTGATGTGGAAGGTTTCCAAAAAGCGTGGACAGAACTGAAAGACACGCACGATTTCTTCGGAATCACCAAAAAATTCGGATTGTCCAGAACGCAGGCTTTGAGACTTGCGCCGGAAGGTTACACTCAAAAAATTGACAATTCCAAAGCCGTGAATCTTCTGGAAGATGCTTCGGAAAAGCAGATTCCGATTATGGTTTTTGTCGGAAACAGAGGAATTATCCAGATTCATACCGGAGAAGTGAAAAAAGTGCTTTGGCACGGACCGTGGTTTAATGTGATGGATCCGGATTTCAATCTTCATCTGGACACTACAAAAATTGCCGAAACGTGGATTGTGAAAAAACCGACGGAAGACGGCGAAGTTACTGCGGTTGAGGTTTTCAATAAAGAAGGAGATTTTATCGTTCAGTTTTTCGGAAAAAGAAAACCGGGAATTCCGGAATTGCAGGAATGGAAAGATTTGGTAAAAGGTCTGGAGAATTAAGATTTCATCAAATAAATTTTAAAATCCGATTTTCAATAAAACGTAGGAACACACCGAAACGTAGGAACACGCCAAAAAGGCGTGTTCTTTCATATTGAACATCTTTTTATTCCTGAATATTCTGCCCGAAAGTAAGCAGTGTTCCATTAGGATCAGTCAGTGAAAATTCCTTTTGCTTCCAGGGTTTCATTTCCAGTTTTCCGTTCGGATGAATGGAAATTCCGTTTTGGATGAGGTTTTTGTAGAAATCATCAATTCCGTTCTTAACCCGCAGATAGATCATAAAATCCGACTGATTTGGATTCAGATCTTTGAATTCAAAAAAATGAATTTCGCTGTTTCCGGTTTTCACTATCACATAATTATCGTAATCTGAAATTACGGAAAAACCCAATTTCAGATAATATTGAACGGTTTCATCTTTTTTAATGAAAGGCAGTTTCGGGATGATGGATGTAATCATTACAATTTGTTTTTGAAAATTAAAGGTAATGAATTTTTACAATCGGATTCTGAAATAAACGTAGGAACACGCCTTTTTGGCGTGTTCTTAAATATTGAGCGTATTACGGTCTACACACATTACAAAAAATTTCCGGCACCTTTGGTGCCGGAAATTCTATATTAAAATCTGTTTCATTTTCCTGATTTCTTCCGCATCGGCAATTTCTCCTGATACAATCCCCGAAGAATGAAAATATTTTGCTTTTACAGAGTTTTTAATTTCCTCAATATTTCCTGAACGTAAACCGCCTCCGCAAAGAATTTCAATTCTGCCGTCAGCAAGATCAGTAAGTTCTTTCAGAATTTCTTTACCTTCCACTACATTTTTTTTCGTTCCCGAAGTCAGAATCGTTTTAAAACCGCTGTCTATCACATCTTCCAGTGCTTTTCTGTAATTTCCGGTTCTGTCGAAAGCGCGGTGAAAAGTACAGGGAAAAGGTTTTGCCAATTCTATGAGAATTTTATTTTTCTTTTTGTCTGCTTCATTATTTTCATTCAGAATTCCGAAAACAAATCCGTCCGCATTTGTTTTTTTGAATGAAAGAATCTGATCTTTCATTTCCTCAAATTCATTTTCCGAATATTGAAAATCTCCTCCTCTTGGGCGAATCATCACATAAACCGGAATTTTCACCGAATTTTTTAGTTGAATAAATTCATCCAGATCGGGAGTTGTTCCGCCTTCGTTTATTTCCGCGCAGAATTCTATTCTGTCTGCACCGGATCTTTCCGCAATAACAGCAGATTCGGAATTGAAGCAGGCGATCTCCAGCAGCATTTAATTATTCTCGTACTTTCTGTCCATTACAAAATCTTCCATAAATTTTGTAGTGTAGTTTCCAGCAAGATAATTTTCATCTTCCATTAATTGCCTGTGGAAAGGAATGGTAGTTTTTACACCTTCAATATAGAACTCTTCCAAAGCACGTTTCATTTTCGCAATGGCTTCTTCACGGGTTTGTGCCGTTGTAATCAGCTTTGCGATCATTGAATCGTAATTGGACGGAATTGTATATCCGGAATAAACGTGAGTATCAACGCGGATTCCGTGTCCTCCCGGAATATTCAGCTCGGTAATTTTTCCCGGTGACGGACGGAAATCGTTGTAAGGATCTTCTGCATTGATTCTGCATTCTATGGAATGTAATTTCGGATAATGATTGATTCCCGAGATCGGAGTTCCGGCAGCAAGCAAAATCTGTTCACGGATAAGATCATAATCGATCACCTGTTCCGTGATAGGATGTTCCACCTGAATTCTGGTGTTCATTTCCATAAAATAGAAATTACGGTCTTTATCAACAAGGAATTCGATAGTTCCCACTCCTTCATATCCGATATATTCTGCCGCTTTTACAGCAGCTTGTCCCATTTTTTCACGAAGTTCTTCGGTAATAAACGGTGACGGAGTTTCTTCCGTTAATTTTTGATTTCTTCTTTGTACAGAGCAGTCTCTTTCCGAAAGATGACAAGCTTTCCCAAACTGATCTCCCGCAATCTGAATTTCGATATGACGAGGTTCTACGATGAGTTTTTCCATATACATCCCGCCGTTTCCGAATGCTGCTGTTGCTTCCTGAACTGCAGAATCCCAATCCTCTTTCAGATTTTCCGCTTTCCAAACAGCACGCATTCCTTTTCCACCTCCTCCTGCTGTTGCTTTAATCATCACAGGGAAACCCATTTCTTCCGCTAATTTAGCAGCGGTTTCATAACCGTCGATCAAACCTTCGGAACCGGGAACACAAGGAACTCCGGCTTCTTTCATTGTAGCTTTGGCATTGGCTTTATCTCCCATTCTGTCGATTTGCTCGGGAGTTGCACCGATAAATTTGATACCGTTCTGTTGGCAGATTCTCGAAAAGTTTGCGTTTTCGGAAAGAAATCCGTAACCTGGATGAATGGCATCCGCATTGGTGATTTCCGCTGCAGCGATAATATTAGGAATTTTCAGATAGGAATCTTTACTTGCAGCCGGACCGATACAAACGGCTTCATCTGCAAAACGAACGTGCAGACTGTCTTTATCCGCAGTGGAATATACGGCAACGGTTTTGATTCCCATTTCTTTGCAGGTACGCAAAATCCGCATTGCAATTTCGCCGCGATTGGCGATGAGTATTTTTTTGAACATCTTAATTTAATTTGAGATTTGAAATTTTTAGTTATAATGATGAGAAAAATTACTCATTGCTCATCATTCATTACTTATAATTAAGACGGATCAACTAAGAATAAAGGCTGGTCGTATTCCACAGGAGTAGCGTCATCCACAAGGATTTTTACGATTTTTCCGCTTACTTCGGATTCGATCTGGTTGAACAGCTTCATCGCTTCGATTACGCAGACTACTTTTCCGGCAGAAACTTCATCACCTACATTTACAAAAACATCTTTATCCGGTGACGGTTTTCTGTAGAATGTACCGATCATCGGAGATTTAATGGTTACATATTTACTGTCGTCAGAAGCAGGTTCGGATTTTTCCGCAGCAGGTGCAGAAGCAGGAGCCTGTGCAGGAGCAGCCGCAACAGTTTGCGGAGCCGCCTGATAAACCGCAGGCTGCGGAATATAGCTTACATCACTTCCTGCAAGCGGAGTTTTGATGGTGATTTCAAAATCTTTGGTTTTGTATTTTACTTCGGAAACTTCGGCTTTCGATACAAATTTAATGAGATTTTGTATGTCTTTAATGTCCATAATAGTGTTGGTTTTTATTATGCCAAAGATATCAAAAAAACACAAAAAATGCGAAAAACCACCTGAATTTTTTAAAATTCGGGTGGTTTTTGTATAAAATAGGGCTTTTTATGATAAAAAAGCGCTTAGTTTTCTTCAGTAGCTTCTACTTCTTTTTCCAATACTACTTTTCCTCTGTAGTATAATTTTCCTTCGTGCCAGTGTGCTCTGTGATACAGGTGAAGTTCTCCTGTTGCAGCATCTTTTGCCAATTGCGGAGTTACTGCTTTATAGTGCGTTCTTCTCTTATCTCTTCTTGTGGACGATTGTCTTCTCTTTGGATGTGCCATTTTGTAATAATTTTTTAATTTGATGATCGATGAGACTGCTCATCTCATCATATTTAAACTATTTAATTTTTATCTTTTAATTTTCTCAAAGCATCCCAACGCGGATCGCTTTCGTGTTCTTCCTCTTCGTCTTCTTCCTGAATTTTAGGACTGAACTGTTCCAGAATTTCCAGATCCTCTTCCGTAACTTCCGGAGAAATTTTCTTCATCGGAATTGCCAGCATCACATCTTCATAAATCAGCTGCGCGATATTGAAAGCGTGATCATTCATCGGAATCTGTATCACCTCTTCATTGCTGTCGTCATATTCTTCACCGAATTTTACCAGAACCTTAATTTCGTTTTCAACCGGATGATTGAAAGGCTGATTGGTAATATCGCAAACCAGCTCTACTTCACCTTTTGTTTTAATAAAAAACTCCAGAAAAGTGGAATGTTTGTCCATTAAAACATCAGCTTCGATTTTCGGATTGGTAAATTCCTGTTCAGTATCGAATAATTGAAAGAACGCTTCGTCAATTTCAAAACGAAAATTATGTTTTCCGTTTTTCAGCCCGGAAAAGCTTACCTCATAGTTCCTTAGCTTGCCCATAAATTGAGTGTGCAAAAATAAAACAATTAATTTAGATAACAAAATTTTTTAGAAATTGTTTTTATGGGAAGTTTTGGCTTCGGAAATAAACTTTCAATTCTTTCTTATGCCTATAAAAAAACGAATATCAGAATCGGTTATTCCCAAATTACGGGGATATTTTCAAAATTTGCTGTTTGCTTGAGTCCACTTTTAATACTGTTTCGGGAAGTAAATTCAATTGTGAGAATACGTATTATTGGAAAAGGGGATTCATCAACTTTAAAAGCTACCTCTCCTTTTGTTGGTATATCCGGGTGGATATTTTCAACTCTGATCCCTTTGTTTGCTCCTACAACAACAGTGTAATTTTGATATTGCTCTCCTTGTGGATTAGTAAAATAAGACTGGAAACATTGGAAAGATTTCCTTATTTCCATATCAATATTTTTATAGATAAAAGTTATGGTTATTGTTTTATCTTTTTTAGAGCCGACAGCTTTTGTAATATTGAATTCCAATCCATCCGTTTTTGCTATCGAAATCGGTTTTAAAAGATTTAAAGTTTCTTTGTAGTAATTAACCTGATTACTTAATTCCGTAATCTGTTCTTTACTTTTTTCTAATTCAGTTTTAAGACTTGAGCAATCAGTTTCCTGTGCTAAAGCTAAAATAGTAAATATAGTACTACAAATCAATAGTGTTTTTTTCATATTGTTGTTTTCTTTTCTGAAAATTATTCCTCATCAGGCAGATCCTCGTCAATCCCGTGATCCGTTGCTATTTTTTTTGGCTTGAGCCTGTTCTCCATTAATTCCTGAAACTCGCTCCGGTTTTTGTGAATTTTAATAGCAGTAAAAATCGCTTCCGTAAAGCTTTGTTCATCAGCGAGATTTTGTCCGGCAATATCGTAAGCAGTTCCGTGGTCGGGAGAAGTGCGGATAAAAGGCAGTCCGGCAGTATAATTCACGCCGTCAGCATAAGCAATGGTTTTGAACGGAGCTAATCCCTGATCGTGATACATCGCCAGAACGGCATCGAAGCTCGTATATTTCTCCGGCTGGAAAAAACTGTCTGCAGGAAAAGGTCCGAAAACCAGAATTCCGCTGTCGAAAAGTTCTTTGATCACCGGTTCGATGATTTCGATTTCTTCTTTCCCGATTGCACCGCCGTCTCCAGCGTGAGGATTCAGTCCCAATACCGCAATTTTTGGTTTTGAAACACAGAAATCTTCAATCAATGTCTGATTGAGCTGTTTAATCTGCTTTCGTATTTTTTCTTTGGAAATATTTTCTGCCACCTGTGAAACCGGAATGTGATGTGTGGAAACTGCGACTTTCAAATCATCCGTTACCAGAAACATCAGTCCTCTTTTCCCGAATTTTTCTTCCAGAAATCCGGTATGTCCTGCGTGTTTGAAACCGTATTTCATCATTTCGTCCTTGTTGATGGGAGCCGTTACCAGAACATCAATTTCGCCGTTCATCAAAGCGTTTGCACCGGCTTCCAGAGAATCAATTGCCATTCTTGTGGATTCTTCCGTAGGTGTTCCCAAATCCACATTCACATTGTCTTTCCAGAGATTCACCATATTGAGCTTTCCGCTCTGAGCCTGAGATGCTTCCGTGATGTAATTGAAATTCAGATTCAGCTTGAAAATATTCTTCTGATAGGTAAAAAGTTTTCCCGAACCGAAAATCACGGGAGTGAAAAAATCGGTAATGGTCTTATCTTTCAGAGATTTCATAATAATTTCCGGACCTATTCCGTTGAAATCCCCGATTGAAATTCCTACTTTTATTTTGTGATGTTTTGGGCTCATTTTAACTATCTTTGAAAATTAATAGAATGCACAAATTTAGCAAAATAATATTATGTTCACAGGAATTATTGAAGCAGTCGGAAAGGTGGAAAAAATCGAGAGATCGGGAAGCAATATTCATTTTACGCTGAGCTGTCCGTTTACAGACGAGCTGAAAATCGACCAGAGTCTTGCGCATAATGGCTGTTGTCTTACGGTTGTGGAAATCAATGGTGATCAGTATTCCGTAACGGCAATTGACGAAACGCTGGAAAAAACCAATCTCGGAAAATGGGAAACCGGAACAATCGTAAACCTCGAAAGATGTATGAAAATGGACGGAAGATTAGACGGACATATTGTTCAGGGACACGTGGATAAAACAGCGAAAGTTTTGTCTGTGGAAAATAAAGATGGAAGTTATTTCCTCACTTTTGAATATGATAAAAACGGTGATTTCGTAACGGTTCCGCAAGGTTCGGTTACGGTAAACGGAATCAGCCTGACGGTTGCGAAGAGCGAAGATTTCCGTTTTTCGGTGGCAATCATTCCTTATACCTGGGAATTTACCAATATGAAACATCTGAAACCTGGCGATATCGTGAATCTGGAATTCGATATTATCGGAAAATATATTTCTAAACTTATGAACAGAAAAAATGGCTAACTCTTCAGGATATAGAAGTTACAGTCTCAGAAACAAGATTTTCTGGGGATTTATGCTGATCTGTATTCTCAGTATTCTGGGATCGGCGGTTCTGTCGTTCTTCATTCTCAGAAACAATGCTTCCGAGCAGAGCCTTACCCAAATGCAGAAAAAATCCGACGCAATGATGTCGGCGCTGGATTATGCAGTAAGCCATTCGCAGATCGACACCAAAGATCTTCCTTCCGTTTTGGGAAATGAAATTTTTGAAATTTCGGACATCAATAAACAGGATATTATTCTCTACGATTTACAAGGCGATTATCTGATTTCCAACAAAGATTTCAATCTTGTTTCCCCGAAAAAAATTCCGATGGAAATCGTGAACCAGCTTCTCTCCTCGGATAAAAGAGTGGACAAAAAAAGCTATGACGAAAAGACGAAAAGCACCGTCACATCTTCCTATATGATCCTGAAAAACAATATGCTGGAAGCCATTGCGATCGTGTATTTCCCTTATTATCACAACGATTCCGCATATCTGGATGTTTTCAATAAATATGTAAAATATATTATTCTTATTGATCTTTTCATCATTTTGTTCAGCATCTGGCTCAGCTGGATTATTTCGAAAAATCTTACCAATACATTGACTCGTTTTTCCGAAAGAATCAACAGGGTTAATTTTCTTCAAAAAGATCTCCGCCCGATCCGTTATTACAAAAATGATGAGCTCGGAACTTTGGTAAAAGCCTATAACAAAATGATTCTGCAGATTCAGGATCAGAAAGAAAGACTGAGCCATACTGAAAGAGAGCACGCCTGGAGAGAAATGGCGAAACAAGTAGCCCACGAAGTGAAAAATCCGCTCACACCGATGAAGCTCACCATTCAGAATTTTGAAAGAAAATTCGATCCGAATGATCCGCAAATTCACGAAAAAGTAAAAAAAATGAGCGCAACGGTAATCGATCAGATCGACCTGATTGCTACGGTTGCAAGCGCATTCTCTCAATTTGCACAGCTTCCGGAAAAAAACAATGAAGTGTTCAATCTTACCAAAGAAATTTCGCATATCATTGAAATTTTCAGCGGCGACAGAATTTTTCTGCATTCCAACCGGAATGATATTATGGTCAATATGGATAAAATTTACCTCAACCGGATCATCACCAATCTTGTAACCAATGCGAGACAGGCGGAATTTCCGGGAAGAGAAATGATCATCAATATCGATGTGGAACAGATCAGCAAAAGAATTATCATTGTGGTTTCGGATAACGGAACAGGAATTCCGGAAGAAATTCTCGGGCGTATCTTTGAACCGAACTTTACATCAAAAAGCTCAGGAATGGGACTCGGATTAACAATGGTTCGGAAAATGATACAGGATTACAACGGCGAGATTACCGTAAAATCCGAAACCGGAATAGGAACGCAATTCACGATTTCGCTTCCGTCCAATGTGTAACTTTACTTGTTTCTTTTTTCATTGGGCTTCACCCAATGCTATTGATTCCGCGACTTTGTGGCTCATAAACTTTTGCCTTGTTTCTTGAATCTTTAAAAAATGAAATTTTTTAATTTCCAACAATTCCGAATCCTGCAATCCGAAAATGTTTTTCGGGTGGGAACGGACGGTGTTTTGCTCGGTGCTTTAGCTTCCGTAGAAAATGCCCGGAAAATTCTGGAAGTCGGAACAGGAACAGGATTGATCTCATTAATGATTTGCCAGAGAAATTCCGAAGCCGGAATTCTCGCTTTGGATATTTCAGAAGAAGCTGCGAAACTTTCGGAAACGAATTTTAAGAATTCGCCATTCAATAAAAGAATTTCTTCTCTGCATCAGGATTTTAAAAATTTTGAAACGGAAGATAAATTTGATCTTATCGTTTCCAATCCGCCTTATTTTGAGGAAAATGCTTCGGTAAAAGATAAAATTGCGCGGCAGAAAACGGAGCTGGATTTTTCAGAACTCATACGGAAATCTTCGGAGTGTATTTCGGATAAAGGAATTTTTTCAGTCATTATTCCTTCGGATACTGCAGAATATTTCGTTTCGGAATCGCTGAAATATCATTTAAAGCTTTTCAGGAAAATTAATATTTACGGAATTGAAGGCGGTGTTCTTCGCAGGAATATTCTCGAATTTTCAAAAGCGGATTTTCCTTTTCAAGCCATTGATTTTACCATAGAAAAAAGTCCGAGAAAATACTCAGACCAATATCTTGAACTCACCAAAGATTTTCACGTTTTCAAAAAAAGATAGTCAATATTTAGAATCGATTTCCATCATAAATAAGATGAGTTTGTTATAATTTTTTAGTTCAAACAATCAGATCTTTTTTAATATTCTTATTCCGCAAATAACATATTTTTGTTTTTATCCTCCAGTTATCTTTAACTTTAAACCTTGAACCAAAACCTTAAACCTGAAATAAAAATAATATGAACTATACCCAGCCAATGCTTCGCGAAAACGCATTAAAAGATAAAGTAGCAATTGTAACCGGTGGCGGAAGCGGTCTCGGAAAAGCGATGACCAGATATTTTCTTGAACTCGGCGCTAAAGTGGTCATCACTTCCCGAAATCTGGAAAAATTACAAGCAACCGCCAAAGAGCTCGAAGAGCAGACGGGAGGAAAAGTTCTCTGTGTTTCCTGCGATGTCCGTAACTGGGACGAAGTGGAAGCAATGAAAGAGGCCGCCATTAAAGAATTCGGAAAAATTGATATCCTTTTAAATAATGCTGCCGGAAACTTCATTTCACCAACGGAAAGGTTGACACATTCCGCTTTCGATTCCATTCTCGACATTGTATTGAAAGGAACAAAAAACTGCACGCTTTCCGTAGGAAAATACTGGATCGAAAACAAAATTCCGGGAACTGTGCTTAATATTGTAACAACGTATTCGTGGACAGGTTCAGCGTATGTTGTTCCTTCCGCCTGCGCAAAAGCCGGCGTTCTGGCAATGACGAGAAGCCTTGCAGTGGAATGGGCAAAATACGGAATTCGTTTCAACGCGATCGCTCCGGGACCATTCCCAACAAAAGGAGCCTGGGACAGACTGCTTCCCGGAGATCTGCAAGAAAAATTCGATATGCGGAAAAAAGTTCCTTTGAGAAGAGTTGGCGAACATCAGGAACTGGCAAATCTTGCTGCTTATTTGGTTTCCGATTTTTCAGCATATGTGAATGGTGAAGTTGTAACCATTGATGGTGGAGAATGGCTGCAAGGAGCCGGGGAATTCAATATGCTGGAACAGATTCCGCAGGAAATGTGGGATATGCTGGAATCGATGATTAAAGCAAAGAAAAATAATTGATAGCTAAAAAACAATTTTATTTGACTTAGGAGTTTTTTGCGTTAAGAAAAATTGGAATTTCTTTCATCCTAATTTTCTTAGTTATAACCGCATAAAAATTTCCATTGTTTGAGTGACGGCGAAAATTTTAATTAATATAACAAATCTTGTTTCCGTCCGAGTTTGGAAATTTTCTTAAAAGAAATTTTAATTTTTTAGCAAAAAAATCCAGTCTTGAATTTTTGGTACTTTTGTTTCAAGACAAAAGTACAGATTAGCTTTTAGGCAGTTTTTAGGAAATCAAAAAAATAAAACATCATTTTATCAGATAAAAAATTCCGTAAAATTTCCGTAATTTGCAATGTATTAAATAATTTAAATATGATCATTCAACCAAGAACAAGAGGATTTATTTGTTTGACGGCTCATCCTGACGGTGCTTTACAAACAGTTAAAAATCAGATCGAATACGTAAAATCAAAAGGAAAAATAAAAAACGGACCGAAAAAAGTTCTGGTCATCGGAGCTTCCACAGGTTTCGGAATTGCTTCGAGAATTTCCGCTGCTTTCGGTTCGGATGCTTCAACAATCGGTGTTTTCTTTGAAAAACCCGCTTCTGAAGGAAAAATGGGAACCGCTGGCTGGTACAATTCCGCGGCTTTTGAACAGGAAGCGCATAAAGCCGGATTATATGCCAAAAGCATCAACGGAGACGCTTTTTCCGATGAAATAAAACAACAGACGATCGATCTGATTAAAAAAGATCTGGGAAAAATTGATCTTGTGGTATACAGTCTCGCTTCACCGAGAAGAACGCACCCGAAAACAGGTGTTGCGTACACTTCCGTTCTGAAACCGATCGGTCAGCCTTTTACCAACAAAACCGTAGATTTTCATACAGGCGCAGTTACCGATATCACGATTGCTCCGGTTGAAAATGATGAAGACATTCAGAATACAATCGCTGTAATGGGCGGTGAAGACTGGAAATTCTGGATGGAAGACCTGAAAAATGCCGGTGTTCTGGAAGACGGAGTAAAAACCGTTGCCTATTCCTACATTGGTCCGGAACTCACTTTCCCGATCTACAGAAACGGAACCATCGGTCAGGCAAAAAATGACCTTGAAGCCACCGTTTCCGTTCTGGATGATATGCTGAAAGATCTTCACGGAAAAGCGTATGTTTCCGTAAATAAAGCTTTGGTTACGCAATCCAGCTCCGCGATTCCGGTTGTTCCGCTGTACATTTCGCTTCTTTACAAAGTGATGAAGGAAAAAGGAACACACGAAGGAACGATCGAGCAGATGCAAAGACTTTTCGCAGACAGATTATATACCGAAAACGGAAATGTTCCTTTGGATGAAGCAGGAAGAATCCGTATCGACGATTGGGAAATGGCGGAAGATGTTCAGGCTGAAGTGGCGAAATACTGGAGCGAAGTAACCACGGAAAATCTCTCTGAAATCAGTGATATTGAAGGTTACAGAAAAGATTTCTTCAATCTTTTCGGCTTCGAGATCGATGGTATAGACTATGAAAAAGACACCAACGAAAATGTAGGAGTTCCAAGTATTGAAGAATGATCTTCATCAAATTATAATAAAAAAAATGATCCTTCAGGTTTCAAAACCTTGAAGGATTTTTAAAAAAATCAACATTAGAATTTAAACGTAATTTTTCTGTTTTTTAATGGAAAAAAAGCCGAAAGCCAATAGCTAAAAACCAACAGCAAACTTGTAACATTCCCGTAATTTTTATTACTTATCTCAAAAATCTATCCTTATGAATTTTAAATTTCCAAAGATCATTGCAGCAATTGTATTCAGCGTTTTTTCAGCCGGAGCATTTGCGCAGGAAAATCAGAAGTACGATTATGTAGAAGCATTCAAGCCGTTTTTCTACAAAAACAACGGAACGGAAACCCGTTCTGCAAGCGGACAGCCGGGACATAATTACTGGCAGAACAAAGCGGACTACAACATCAATGCAACCTTGAATGACGCTACAAAACAAATTTCGGGAACAGTAGAAATTAATTATACCAATAATAGTTTTGACAATCTTGATTTTCTATGGCTGCAGCTGGATCAGAATTTATTCAAAAAAGATTCCCGTGGAAATGCCGTAATCCCGATGTCCGGAAGCAGAAACGGAGCACACGGTCAGGATTTCGACGGAGGTTATGATATCAAATCCGTACAGATTGACGGAAAACCTGCGAAATACAGAATTTCCGACACCAGAATGCAGATTGACCTTGATAAAGAGCTTAAAGCAAAAGGCGGAATCGCAAAAATCAAAATAGAATTTTCTTTCATTTCTCCGGATTATGGTTCGGACAGAATGGGAGTGGAAGAAACCAAAAACGGAAAAATTTTCACCATTGCACAGTGGTATCCGAGAATGTGCGTATATGATGATCTTTACGGCTGGAACACTTTACCGTATTTAGGCGCTTCGGAATTTTATCTGGAATACGGTGATTTTACGGTTTCACTTACGGTTCCGTCCAATCATTTTGTGGTGGCTTCGGGAGAATTGCTGAATGAAAAAGAAGTGTATACTTCTGCACAGCAAAAAAAATGGAATGATGCCAGAAACAGCGACAAAACCGTAATCATCCGTTCTGCTGATGAAGTAAACGCCGCTCCAAAAACCGCTTCCGGAACGAAAACGTGGAAATTCAAAATTGAAAATTCGAGAGATTTTGCGTGGGCTTCTTCACCTGCGTTTATTCTGGATGCAGCGAAGATCAATCTTCCGAGCGGAAAAAAATCGCTGGCAATTTCCGCATATCCTGTGGAAAGCAACGGCGGAAATGCGTGGGAAAGATCAACGGAATATACCAAAGCTGCCATCGAACATTATTCAAAACAGTGGTTTGAATTTCCTTATCCTGCCGCTACGAATGTTGCCGGAAACGAAGGCGGAATGGAATATCCGGGAATTGTTTTCTGCTCTATGAAATCCAAAGGAGAAGATCTTTGGGGCGTTACCGATCACGAATTCGGACACGGCTGGTTCCCGATGATCGTCGGCTCAAACGAAAGATTGTATGCTTGGATGGATGAAGGTTTTAATACTTTTATCAATGAAATTTCCACACAGAATTTCAATAAAGGAGAATATTACAGTCCGAAATCACTTCAGCAGATGTCTTTTTTCTTTAATAATGACAAGCTGGAACCTGTTTCTGTGGGTGCGGATAATATGAAAGAGCAAAGCATCGGATTTCTTGCGTATTACAAACCGGGAGCAGGATTGCAGATGTTACGCGAAAATATTTTAGGAAAAGAGGTTTTCGATAAAGCTTTCCGTGAATATGTGAAAAGATGGGCATTCAAACATCCGGCTCCTGAAGATTTTTTCAGAACAATGGAAAATGTTTCGGGTGAAGATTTGTCTTATTTCTGGAGAGGCTGGTTCCTGAACAAATGGAAAATCGATCAGGCAATCACGAGCGTGAAATACGTAAACGGAGATTATAAAAAAGGCTCTGTTTACAAGATCGAAAATATCGGACAGCTTCCGATGCCGAATACAATGGAAATCACTTTTGCGGACGGAAGCAAGGAAACCAAAAACATTCCGGTAGAAATCTGGAAAAGAAACACGGATTGGACGTTCCAGTTGCCGACTACCAAAGAAATAAAATCCGTAAAGCTTGATCCGAACGGAACGCTTCCTGATGCCAATCCGGGAAATAATACTTTCAAAATGGACAGCACAAAACCTGCAGAAAAAATAAGCCTGAAAGAATATGAAGGAACATTTTCTTCCGAAAAAATCCCGAATGCGAAATTCACAATGAAAGTAGAAAATGATCAGCTGACAGGTCAGTTTACCGGACAACAGTCTTTTCCTCTGGAATACGACGGCGACGGAAAATTTAAATTTGATATGGCAGGAATCGAAATTCAGTATGCGAAAGACAAAAAAAGTTTTGATATTGTGCAAGGTGGACAAACTCTAACCTTCACAAAAGAAAAATAATCTTAAAAAGACAACTCAGGTTGTCTTTTTTTTATTCCGGAAATTCAATTTCGAAACCGATTCTGAAGATTAAATTATATCAAATCCTGAATATCTGTACAGAGAAACGGAAAAAGAGGGAAGAGAATTTATTCAAAAAGATCAATACAAAAGAACTTCTCTATTTTCCTGTAATAGAGAAGTTCTTTATTAAAAAAAATTAATAAACAGCGTTAAGCTATCATTAAAACAAATAAAATCTGCCTGTAAAAAAATTATAATCTTTCAGTTACTTTCCATATTTCTTCCGACCTGTTATATTTCATTCGCCAGTTTTTATCAGGAATATCAGTTCCCCGTTTCGTCGTATAAAGATCTATATGTATTATTAATTCTTCAGGATCTATCTGTTCCACTTCAGCATCGATTACAGAACCATCATTAAATTCCGCTAAAGCTAAAAAGAAGTTCTTTCCCGGCATTACCGTAAAAGATAAAACAACGAGACATCCCTTATAAATATGAGAATCAAGAAAATTAATTTTATTCATTGCCGGAAACCAAAAAATAATACGATCAATAAAGGCAAAATTCCTAATCCAATGGTTTTCGTCCGGTAATAATGTTATATAAAACAACTATCACAGCAATTACCAATAAAATATGTACCAAATAGCCGGTACTCATACCCTGAATCACTCCTAACATTCCTAAAAGCCATACAACAATACAGATTGCTGCAACGAACCATAAAATACTTCTCATAATATTTAATTTTTTTAGTTATAAATTTTATAACTGCATATTTTGTGCCTGATCATTAAATATTTGTTTCATATATTAGCATATAAATTATAAAATTAGCATAATTACCTCAGCTTAAATATGAAATATACATTCACACTCATCAATCTCATTATTTCTTTATTTGCCTGTTCCCAGCAGAATAACCGCTATCAGCCAAAAGATTATGTCGAGCTGAAACATCCGGAATGGACGAAAAATGCCACCATTTACGAAGTCAATATCAGGCAGTATACTCCGGAAGGAACTTTCAAAGCATTTGAAGCGCATCTTCCGCGTCTGAAAAAAATGGGTGTCGATATTGTCTGGCTAATGCCCATTCATCCGATTGGCGAAAAAAACAGAAAAGGAAAGCTCGGCAGCTATTATTCCGTGAAAGATTTTCTGGGCGTGAATCCGGAATTCGGAACGATGGATGATTTTAAAAATCTGGTAAAAAAAATCCATTCAATGGGAATGTATGTGATTATCGACTGGGTTGGGAACCACTCAGCCTGGGACAATCCGCTCGCAAAAGAACATCCCGAATGGTACACCAAAACGCGGGAAGGAAATTTCCAGCCGACACCTTGGTACGATTGGGATGATGTGATTGATTTTGATTACGACAATCCCGATTTCAGAAAATATATGACCGATGCGCTGAAATTCTGGGTAAAAAATGCGGATATCGACGGATATCGCTGTGATGTTGCCGGATTTATTCCTGTAGATTTCTGGGAAAATGCAAGAGCCGAACTCGATGAAATAAAACCCGTTTTTATGCTTGCGGAATGGGAAAGCCGCGATCTTTATAAAAAATCTTTCGACGCTACTTATGCCTGGACACTTTGGGATAAAATGAAGGAAGCCGTCAATCACCAGCAATTAGGCGGATTGGTGGAATATCTGTCTCACGATGTGAACTCCGTTCCGAGAAATGCGTACAGAATGACATTTACCGAAAATCACGATAAAAATTCCTGGGAAGGCACACAATATTCCAATTTCGGAAAAGGTCTGGAAGCAGCAATCGTAATGACCGGAGTTGTGAACGGAATGCCTTTGTGCTACAGCGGTCAGGAAGCCGGACTGAATAAAAGCCTCGAGTTTTTTGATAAAGACATCATTGTTTGGAAAGATCACAAAAACGCTGAGATTTTCACCAAAATTTTTCACCTGAAACACGAGAATCAGGCTTTATGGAACGGAAAATGGGGCGGAGAAATGGTAAGAATTTACAGTGATAAAATGGATAAAGTAATTTCTTTTGCCCGTGAAAAAAACGGAGATAAAGTGATCCCGATCATCAATTTCAGCAGCGAAAATGTAACGGTAAAACTGAAAACAGAATACGACAAAGGAAATTACACCGAACTTTTCAGCGGCAAAAACATCGAGTTGAAAGGCGGCGATACTTTCAATCTGCAACCTTTTGAATATCTGGTTTTAGTAAAATAAATAGCTTTTGAGATTTATTGTAAGAACTTTGTCAAAGTACTTTCTTTACGCAAAAAACTTTGTCAAAGTGAATCTCCATTTTCCGCTTTTCTTTCCGTAATTTTACTCCGGATAAAAAAACAAAGCTTATGAAAACCATTGAAGAAGTTTTAGTAAAACTCGACGAAATTATTGCGTGGAGCATAGAAAACAAAAGTCCGATAGGATATTTTGCTTCCACTTATCGTATTACCACCGCACAAGTTCTGAAATACGTACAGCAGAAAAAATTTGAAGACAATCAACGTATGACTGCTCTTGACGTTGCTTTTGCTGAACGATACCTTGATGCTTGGGAAAACTACAAAAACAACCGAAAATGCACCAACTCTTGGTATATCGCTTTTGAAGCCGCAAAAAACAAAAAACTGCTGATTCTTCAGCATATTTTTCTTGGGATGAATGCGCATATCAATTTAGATTTGGGGCTTTGCTGCTTCTGTAATGCCTTATCGAAAAATCAATCCGCTAAAAAACGATTTCGATAAAATTAATGATGTGATTGCTTCCATCAACCAAAAAGTTCAAAATTCCCTCAACAAAGTAATCTATCCCATACAACTCATTGACCAGGTTGCCAACGGAAAAGACAATGTAATATTGGATTTTGGGATTGCAAAAGCACGACAAGCATCTTGGACAACCGCTGTGATTTCATCAAACACACCCCGGTTTCTGCAAGATTCAGTAGAAAAAATTGTTGATTATGCCACCGCAAAAATTGCCACACAAATCCTAAATCCCAAATTGCTTTCAGCCAATCTTTTAGCAGAACTCAAGAAATATGAGAGTGCAGATGTAGCGAAAAATATCGCGATACTCCATCAGAAATAAAAAAACCTATTCCGTTTTCCGTTTTTCTTTTCGTAATTTTGAAGAATGGAAATCACCTATTTATTGATCGGATTTTTTTCAGGCGGCATTCTGGGAGCTGTGATTTTGTATTTTGCGCTGAAATCATCAACTGTTTCGAGGAAATTTCACGAAGATCTTAATAATCAGTTTATCCGGACAAAATCAGATTTTGACAATTCCAATCTGAAAATTCAGGAATTGAATCAGGCTGTTCTGGCTGAGAAAAATCTGAATCAGCAGCAATCCAGTATTTTGAATGATCTTAAAAATGAAATGGCAAAAATCTCTGCCGAACATTCTTCATTACTTTCACAATTCAATGAGCAGAAAGAGATCAATTCCAGACAAAATCAGCAGATTGAAAACCTGATTTCTGAAAAGCAATCCGTTTTTGCAAAAAACTCACAGCTTTCCGCGATTAATGAAAATCTGCAAAAGTCTTTAGACACACAAAAAGAAGAGATCACAAAAATTCAGGAGCAGGCAAAGCAGCAGTTTGAAAATCTTGCCAATAAGATTCTGGAAGAAAAAACCGAAAAATTCACTACCCTGAATCAGAATAATCTGAAAAATATTCTCGAACCTTTTCAGGAAAAGATCGCCGATCTGAAAAACCGTGTAAATGAAGCCTACGAAAAGGAAAATAAGGAACGCTTTTCTCTCGCTGAAAAAGTGAAAGAACTTGCAGAGCTGAATCAGCAGATTTCCGAAGACGCAAAAAAGCTGACACGTGCTTTGAAAGGCGAATCCAAAACACAGGGAAACTGGGGCGAAATGATCCTGGAAAGCATTCTGGAAAAATCCGGTCTGGTAAAAGGCAGAGAATATTTTCTGGAACACGAGCTTCGCGATGAGGACAACAAAGCGCTTTTCTCGGAATTTTCCGGAAAAAAAATGCGCCCTGACGCTGTTGTAAAATATCCGGATGAAAGAAACGTGATCATCGATTCCAAAGTTTCGCTCACCGCATTTACGGAACTGGTGGACGAAACCGACTCCGATATTTATATGATGAAAATGAATCAGCATCTCGCTTCCGTCAAAAACCATATTACCGAGCTTTCCCGAAAAGCGTATGACGATTACGGAAAATCTCTGGATTTCGTGATGATGTTTATTCCGAGCGAACCGGCTTATATTGCGGCGATGCAGGCAGATCAGAATCTTTGGAATTTCGCTTATGAACGAAGAATTTTATTACTAAATCCCAGCAATCTGATCACTTCCCTGAAACTGATCGCCGATTTGTGGAAACGCGAATACCAGAATCGAAATTCAATGGAAATCGCGGAAAGAGGTGCGAAACTATACGATAAATTTGTAGGTTTTGTGGAAAATTTAGAAAAGATCGGGAAAAATATCGATCAGGCGAAAAACGTGTATAACGACGCTTACAAACAGCTTTTCACAGGAAACGACAATCTTGTGGTTCAGACTCAGAAATTAAAAACACTCGGGATCAAAAACAAAAAAGAAATTCCGGCAAGCCTTATTGAAAACGCGGAAAACAATGATAACCTTTTAACTTAAATTCAAAGATATGGATGCTAAAACGCTGAACAAAAGAAAAAAAACAGCCATTGCCATTACCCTGATTCTTTTCTTCCTTTCTCTGATAACAAAAGTGTATAAAATAGATGAAGGAAACATCAATCCGACCGGTTACGAAATTTTTGCGGCAGGCTGGATCGCGGTTTTAAACCTCGATATTTACTGGATGGCAAACCCGATCTCTGTTCTGGCGATCATCTTTTTTTTGTTTGGTAAAATACGGATATCATTAGTATTGAGCGCAATTGCTTTGATCATCGCCATTGTATTTTTCATTCTTGTGAAAATGGAAAGTGCACCAATAGAACAAATCGGGAAAATTACTTCCATAGGTCCAGGATATTATTTTTGGGTGGCAAGCATATTCACGGTTTTTATTTCTTCAATACAATTGCTTCGGTATTCAAAATAACCCAAAAATCAATAACTGATGCAGATTGAAAGTGCACAGAACGATAAAATAAAAAACCTGACCAGGCTGATCTCCGATAACCGGTTCCGCAAAAAATCGGGTGTTTTTGTTGTGGAAGGGAAACAGGAAAATGAAAGAGCTAAGGATTTCGGCTTTGAGATTCTGGAATATTTTATCAATGAGGAAATTTTCGAAAAAGAAATTCCGGAAGGAAAAACGTATCTCGTTTCTAAAAATATTTACGAAAAAATCGCGTATCGCGGAACATCGGAAGGAATTATCGGTATTTATAAAACCAGAAATGAAGAATTAAATAATTTCGTTCCGAAAGAAAATTCAACCGTAATTGTAGTAGAAAGCGTGGAAAAACCGGGAAATCTCGGTGCTATTTTAAGAAGCTGTGAAGCTTTCGGAATTGATGCGCTGATCGTTACCGATGCAAAGGTGGATTTTTACAATCCGAATGTCATCCGTTCCAGTGTCGGCTGTATATTCGGAATGAACATTTTTCAAAGCACAAACGAAGCTGCTTTTGATTTTCTGAATGGAAACAGATTTAACATTTATACCACCAAAATGGATGAAAATGCGGAAGATCTGGCTGTAAGGAATTTCAAAGAAAGATCCACTGTTATTTTCGGAACCGAACATTCCGGGTTGAGTGATTTCTGGAACGGAAAAGGCAGAAATACCTTAATTCCAATGACCGGAACCATTGATTCCCTGAATCTGAGCAATGCTGTCGCCATTACCTGTTATGAAGCTTTACGGCAAAAGAAGGCATAAAAAAACCGCCCTGTAAGACAGAGCGGTAATTTTTACTGTTCAGTACTAATTACTTAGTAGCATCTTTAGCAGCGTCTTTTGCAGCATCAGCAGCATCTTTTGCAGCATCAGCAGCACCTTTAGCAGCGTCAGCAGTTGCAGCAGCAGCATCTTTAGCAGCGTCTACAGTAGCAGTAGCAGCAGAATCAGCAACAGTAGCAGCAGAATCAGCTACAACAGCAGCAGAATCAGCTACAACAGCAGCAGAATCAGCAGCGTTTGCAGAATCAACAGTTTCAGTTTTTTTACAAGCTACAAGAGCCAAAGCAGCGATACCAGCTACGAACAATGATTTTTTCATAATAAATAAATTAAATTTGTTAAAATTGTTTTTCTTAAATCGTTTTGTTCAATCATTTGAACGGGACAAAGGTATAGCAGGAAAAAAATTTGTTTTAGAAAATTAATTGTAATACATTTGTAAAATAGATTTACAAATTAATACTATTGTAAATCAACAAATTAAACCATTTTAAAATTTTGGCGGATTTAGAAATTTTATACTTTGAGCGGCTAAAAAAAGAGGTTCAGGCTCAGTTTCTTAAAAATCACACTCCTTCGTTTGATGATATTTCGAAATGGAAGGGTATTGATATTATTTATTTTCAGGAAGATCTGCGAAAATCGGCAAAGGGAAATATCTCTGAAAAATCATTTTACACCTATTTTAAAGTTTCTCCGGTAAGCAAGCTTCCACGTATCGATATGCTTAATCTGCTCTCTATTTATGCAGGTTTTCAGTCGTGGCACGATTTCAGGAAAAATCATTTTTCAGACGAAAAAATGCTTCCTGAAAGTATTGAAAATTTACCTGAAATCATCCCGGAAGATGAAATTCCGGCTAAGATTGAAAATCCGGCAGAAAAAAATGACAATATCGGAACAGAAAATACCGTTTTACAAAATAATACTGATGACAATCAATCAATTAGCGTAAACAACAAAATTTCTCAGCATCCTGAAAAAAAATCTTTAAAAAAGAAAATAAAAGAATGGCTCTGGCTTGCAATTTCCGTAATTCTTGCCATTGTTGCCGGAATATTGGGTTTCAGGGATCAGCTTTTCAGCAGAAAATTTTATTACAGCTTTATTGACGGCGACCGCAACTCAAAAATCAATGCGGAACTTCAGGTACAGATTCTGAAAGAAAATGAATCCCCGATCCTTTATACTGCAAAACCGAACGAACCTTTTGTATATACTACAAAATCAAAGAGTTTGATAATGGTGGTTTCATCACCGTATTATAAAACCGACACGATTCGCAGAAATCTGGAAACTGCACCGGAAGCCGAAAATATCGAGCTGAAACCGAATGATTATGCGATTATGCTTTATTATTATTCAAAATCAATTAAAGACCTGAAAAGAAAAAGGGAAAGCCTGAACTTCATTATCAGCGATAATGCGCTGATCTATCAGGTTTACGACAGTGATGATTACGGCATTGAAACAATGGATAAGCAACGCTATATCAGCCTCGTAACTTTGCCTACCACTTCTTTGGAAAATCTGGAAGTGATTGAAACACAGAATGATAAAAAGACCGGAAAAATTAATATGATTAAATTCAGAATAAAAGACGATGAAAAAGTCCAGTAAAATAATAGTAATGCTTTTTGCCATTTTTACGGCAATCGTTTCCTGCAAAAAAAGCACGGAAGAAATGAGCGATCTCGACAAACTGCGTAATAATAATAACCAGAAAACATATCCTGTTACCAAAATGGACAGTGCACAAGCCATTCAATACATCACAAAACAGAAAATTCAGGAATTGCTGGATCTTTCAACTTTGTATTCCAACGGAAATAAGGATACGGAAATCGATTCCATTATTTATGCGCAGATGAACAGCTATTTCTTCACTCCGGATTCTGTAAAGCTGCAGCCTATTCTCCGTCAACTGGACAGCCTGAAAGTAAAATCCGCGAAAGTGGGAAATCTGAACGTAGAGAAAAAAATCCTGGGAACCGATACACTTGATTTTGCAAAATTCGAGGTGGAATATTTTGACAGAAACAACAAATCTTTGGGAGTTTTCAACAAATCCGCACAATACAAGCTGAAATTATCACCGGTAAAATTCAAAAAAGAATTTAAATTTTATTTTGAAAATTTTGATGCACCGCTTCCCAAAGACAGCACTTCAACAGGAGTTACCAGATAATCCAGCGGAATATCGGAAGAGAAAACATCATCAATATTTTCTTCGGGAGGAAAGAAATTCACGCCGATTTTTATCGCTTCCGGATTGATTTCCGAAAAAAAACGGTCGTAAAATCCTTTTCCATAACCGATTCTGTTCCCAAAATGATCGCAATATAATAACGGAGTGATTACAAAATCAAAAAAAATATTTTGTGATGAAAAACCTGTGGGTTCAGGGATTCCCCATTTGTTTTTTTCAAATCCGGTTTCCGGTGTGATCTGAACGGTTTCCAACTTTTCACCGTTCATTCTCGGAACGAAAACATTGATGTTTTTTTTTAAAAAATAATTGATAAAAAACCGGGTATCAATTTCTTTAAATTTTTCAATGCTTAAAAAAATATGGATATTCTGATGTTCTTCCGGTAAAAAAGTGGCAACAAAATTCCGGAATATTTTCTGCGATAAAAAGGCAACCTCATCTTTTGACAAAGCATTTCTTTTTTCCAGATATATTTTCCTGAGTTCGGATTTTTCCATTTTCAAATGTACGAAATGAAAACTTTGTCAAAGTAGCATCACTCTGCTGAAAACTTTGACAAAGTGAATCGTATTCAAAACCAAATTTATTCCGAAATCTTATACAACTTATCCGACAATCGAACTCTGAACGGAATTTCAAAAGTGATCCGGTCTCCTTTTTTTGCAGTTTCACAAGGTTGCCCGTTCGCAAACAATCCGGAGATCGTAATTTCCTGTTCACCGGTTGTTGGTCCTGAAATCAATACTTTGTTTCCTGCGGATATCTCTTCGTTCTCAACTAAAAACTGCGCGATTTTCGACTTTGTAAAATAGTGTTCCGCTTTTCCGATGAGCGTTTTCTTGATCGCGATTTTCTGGCGGATATTTTTTGTTTCTGCTTTTGCCAAAGGTTTATCGGGCAAATCGCCTGATTTTTTAAATTTCAAAGCTTCGGATTTCCCCTTTCTGAAAACTTTATTCCCAACCTGTAGTCCTTTTCTCAGTTTCACCTGATCTTCCCAAGGCAAATGGATGATTTCCTGACATTCCGCAGAACAGCAGTTTTCCATCGCCGCTTTACATTCTTCACACTGGATGAATAATAAATGACAGGCATCATTGGCGCAATTTGTGTGATTATCGCAAGGTTTTCCGCATTGATGGCACTGAGCGATGATATCATCGGTAATTCTTTCGCCTAATCTGTGATCAAACACAAAATTTTTCCCGATGAACTTGCTCGGAATATTCTCTTCTTTTATCTGGCGAGTATATTCGATGATTCCACCTTCCAGCTGATACACATTTTTAAAACCCTGATGCTTGAAATAAGCGCTGGCTTTTTCGCAACGGATTCCGCCGGTACAATACATCAGCAGGTTTTTGTCTTCTTTAAAATCCTGCAATTGCTCATTAATAATTGGCAAACTTTCCCTGAATGTTTCCACATCGGGTGTTATTGCTCCTTCAAAATGACCGACTTCGCTTTCGTAATGATTTCTGAAATCGACAACAATCGTATCCGGATCTTCCAGCAATTTATTGAATTCCTGTGCTTTCAGATGAATACCTTTATTGGTAACGTCAAAAGTTTCGTCATTCAAACCATCGGCAACAATTTTATTTCTGACTTTGATGGTCAGCTTTAAAAAAGAATAATTGTCCTGCTCTACTGCTACGTTCAGGCGGATTCCTCTCATAAAATCATAGATTTCCAGCGTATTCCGGAAAGCTTCGAAATTATCTGCAGGAACACTCATCTGAGCATTTATTCCTTCTTTGGCGACATAAATTCTGCCGAGCGCATCGAGTGAGTTCCAGGCTATAAATAATTCGTCGCGGAATTTTTTGGGATCTTGAATTTTGGCGTACGCATAGAAAGACAAAGTAAGGCGCTGCTTACCGGCTTCATCAATAAGACGGGCTCTTTCTTCTGCGCTTAAGGTGTTGTACAGTTGCATGCTATAAACATTTTAAGTGAGAAAAATTTTTGCAAATATAGGGAAAATGTTGGATGTCGGATGTTAAAAACCCTTTCAGATTTTGAAACTCTGAAAGGGTTTTGTTCCGGGCAATCAACTTTACTAAAAATTCCCGTAAATATATTTCAGGATATTCTTATCCGCTTCCGTCAATTCTATTTTCCGTCTTTCCATTGCTTTTTCAGCAACTTCGTAGGCTTTATTTAAATTAAACTTTTCGTCGCCTTTCATTCCGCCCCAACTAAAATTCTCAACAAGATTCGGCGGAAAACCACTTTTGAAAATATTGGCAGCAACTCCTACAACCGTTCCGGTATTCAACTGCGTATTGATGGCGGTTTTGGAATGATCGCCCATAATAAGCCCGGCAAACTGCAATCCGGTGTCAATGAATTTTTTAGCTCTGTAATTCCATAGTTTTACGGAAGCGTAATTGTTTTTGAGATTAGAAGAATTGGTATCTGCACCGAGATTGCACCACTCTCCTATCACGGAATTCCCGACAAAACCGTCGTGTCCTTTATTGGAATATCCGAAGATCACGATATTATTCACTTCGCCGCCTACTTTGCAATGAGGACCAATTGTGGTTGCTCCGTAAATTTTCGCTCCGAGATTGAATTTAGAACCTTCACAAAGTGAAATTGGACCGCGAAGATGACAGCCTTCCATAATTTCGGCATTTTTTCCGATGTAGATCTTCCCGGTTTTGGTGTTTAAAGTAGAAAACTCGATCTGTGCACCTTCTTCAATGAACAGATCTTTTTTATCTCCCAAAAATCCGTTTGTAGAAGACAATTCCTGAGAATTTCTGTTTTTAGTCAAAAGCTCAAAATCATATTCAATGGCTTTTTCATTGAAAGAAAATAAATCTGTCGGCTGTTTGAAGAACAGAAGCTTTTCTTCAATATCCGTCATTTTTTCAATCTGATTCAGGGAAAAATTTTCCATATTCAGCTTTGCGGCGATTACTTCATTTTCATATACTAGCGCTTCTCCGGAATTCAGGTTTTTAATTTTTTCCAAAACGGTTCCGGTCGGAATAAAATTCGGAACAAGCAGCAAAGATTCTTTTCCTTCCGGTTTCGGAAATTTTTCCTGAAGAAAATCTTCGGTAATAAAAGAAACTTCGGAAGAACCGAGCAATTTCTGCCAGCGTTCGGAAAAAGTGAGAATCCCGCAGCGCATTTCCGCAGTTGGTCTTGTAAAAGTAAGCGGAAGAAAATCTTCCCAATATTGAGCGTCAGAAAAAACGAGTTGCATATTTTTTAGTTCAAAGTTTAAGGTTCAAGGTTGTGAATAGGAAATTTGCTTCGAATCAATATTTTTGTTTTTCATTTTGAAATTTAATTCCGGTTTTTTAGTATTATTCCACAATATATTTTTTGACAGTTCTACCTTTTAAAAATTCTTCAATAATGTAAAAGGAAGAAAGATTATAGTCATCAATTCTAATTTCAGAATCTGAATCAAGATTGATATTAAAAAATAGTTGTGGGTATTTTAACGAAATTTCATTTAAAGTTTTTGGTTGGGAAATAATAAATAATCCCTTAAGGTCAGTACAGAAACCATCATCCAATATATTACTGACTGGAAAAACATAATTGAACATCTGATTTGGATCCGAAAACAATAATTCCTCACTTACTAAAGTTGACATATACATTATTCCATCTAATTTATGTATATTTTTATTCTCTTTAACATCAAGTTTATTAAATCTCATTAAAGAATAAAAAATTGCTTGGGGAATTAAATATTCACTCTTAAATGGAAATTGTGAATCGGTAAATTTTATTGAACTTGCGATTCCTAATGGGAATCTCAACAAATCTCTTTCATTCAGAACTTCGAAAGGAGGCGTAATATCAAACATATGAACATCTCGCTCGTTTCTAAAAACTGAAAAATTTGATTTTTCCATACTTGGTCTTGATAATTCTTCCCAACATATATAAGTTGAGTTTCCCAAATATAATGAAGGAAAACCTGAAAGTGAAAATCTTTGATTTCCAGTTCTTCTTATTTCCTCAAAGGGAATATGAAACATCTCATTATATTTAAAATATTTATTAGGTTGGTTTTCCCTCAATCTATAAAAAGGACTGTGCTTAGGAATTGTTTTATAATAAATATGTTTTAGTTCTGTTTTACTATTAAAATAGGTATCGTAAATCAAAGTGTAATATTCAATAAGTTCTCCGGCAAGGAAAAAATCTATTGCTTTTAAAATTCTGTTATTCTGAAAATCAAGTTTACTTAAAATTATATCTTTTTTTAATTCCAAAAAGCAATTATCATCAAGTTTTTTAATTTCATTCACAAAATCATTCAAATATCTCTCTGTAATATTTTTAATATTTCCAAATTTATATTTGTTCACATATGGTGGGAAATTTTCCTTAATAACAATATTTAATTGCTCGTAATTCACTTTTGATAATATTTCTGCTAACAAATCTAATAAAATTTTTGCTTCGTATAAAGTGGCTATTTTTCCCATTGCGGAAAATTCACAATTTTAACCAACAAAAAAAGCCTTCCAAAAACATGAAAGGCTCAAAATATCGTTTACAAAAAATTATTTTGCGAATTTTTTGTATTTGTTCATAAACTTATCTACTCTACCTGCAGTGTCTACCAATTTGGTTTTTCCTGTGTAGAAAGGGTGAGAAGTTGAGGAGATTTCCATTTTGATCAATGGATATTCAGCTCCTTCAAACTCGATTGTGTCTCTGGTTTCCGCAGTAGATTTGCAAAGGAACATCTCGTCGTTACTCATATCCTTGAAAACAACAAGTCTGTAATTATCTGGGTGGATTCCGGTTTTCATAAAATAAAATTTTAAAATTTAAAATAATTAAAGTTTTTGCTTTCGAAATAGTAATGGATATTTCTCTGCTAAATTTCAGGTTGCAAAAATACAAATACTTTTTTAATCTGCAAATACCTCCTTAATAATATTTTTGATTTTTATAGTCCGCAAAAATAATTAAATTTGAACTCTTAATTTAAATATAATGAAATACAAAATATTTGCAGCCCTGTCCTTCTGGATCATTGTGTTTACGGTTTCTTGTAACCGCGACGATATTTCTTTCGACAGTCCGTCCCGGCTTTTAAGATTTTCCAGAGATACGGTTTTTTGCGACACGGTTTACAACCAGGTTCGCAGCGAAACGTATGCTGTAAAAGTATATAACGACGAAAATAATGATGTGATGATTCCGAAAATCGCTCTTGCAGGCGGAGGCTCATCTTTATACAGAATTAATGTGGACGGAAAATCGGGAACGGAATTTACCAATGTTCCGCTTCGCAAAAAAGACAGCCTTTATGTTTTTGTAGAAATTGCTCCTGTTGCCAATGCTCCGGAAGCGATTGCCGAAGATCAGGTGGTTTTCAGCTCGAATGCGGGAACGCAGCACGTAACGCTGTTTTCTGTAGTTCAGGATGCGGAATTTTTTATCGAAAGCGAAACCAATCCGAATATTTTGAATGATGACACCAACTGGACAAACGAAAAAGCGAAAATCATTTTCGGGGATTTAACCGTTGCAGAGGGAAAAGAGCTGAATATTCAGCAGGGAACGAAAGTGTATTTTTTCAAAAATTCGGGAATGAAAATTTCCAAAAACGCAAAGCTGAATGTGAACGGAGATTTAGGTTCGGATGTGATTTTCCGCGGCGACCGGAACGATACGAAATACGACACCATTCCGAAAAACTGGAACGGAATTTCCTTTGCAGAAGGTTCGCATCTTGAAATGAATTACGGAAAAGTTTTCGGAGGAACTACCGGTTTGGAATTCAATAAAAGTATGGCGAATATTAACAATTCCATTATCCATACTTTTCAGGAGTACGGAATTCTCGCTTTCAATTCTACAATCACCGCACAAAATATGGTGATGAATAATTGCGGTGAAGCCGATATGGGAATTTTCGGAGGAACTATCAGTCTTACGCATTGTACGCTTGCGAATTTCTGGGAACTGAATTCCTCGCTTCCCGGATCGGGAATTTATGCCTCTAACGAATGGACGAACGAAAACGGAGAAACTGAACAAGGCATTCTAAATTTAAAAATCTACAACTCTATTATCTACGGACATTCGGATGATATGATTAATTTTGATAAATCTGTCGGACAAAGTTCCTACGAAATCAAAAACTGTCTGCTGAAATACGGTTCCGGGTCAAGTTATAATCTGGACAATACCAATATCAAAAACGAAGATCCAAAATTCCTGAACTTTTACACGCAGAAAATGAATCTTCGTGTTGCGGATGATTCAAAAGCGAAAGGAGGGGCACCTTATATGAGTTCTGTGCCGAAAGATATTACCGGATCAGACAGAAGTCAGCCAAAAACAACAATCGGAGCATATCAATAAATTTGATTTTATTTAAATCTTCCGGACTCAATTAAAAAATGGAAATCACAAAGCTGCAAAACGAAGTCGATGAATGGATAAAAACCATTGGAGTACGTTATTTCAATGAACTGACGAATATGGCAATGCTTACCGAAGAAGTGGGCGAAGTCGCAAGAATCATTGCCAGAAGATACGGTGAACAAAGCGAAAAAGAGTCCGATAAAACCAAAGATCTGGGCGAAGAATTAGCCGATGTTTTGTTTGTTACATTGTGTTTAGCCAACCAAACCGGAACGGATCTGCAAAGTGCTTTCGACAAAAAAATGAAAAAGAAAACAGAACGGGATTTCGACAGACATCAGAATAACGAGAAATTGAAATAGAGAGAAGATGGAAGTTGGAAACGGGAAGTTACAAAATCACGTTCTCTTCCTTCTTCCATCTTCCAATAAAATTATGCTCCTAAAAAAATCTAAATTTTCAGAAAATAAAACCATCCAAATCAGCGGTTCGAAAAGTATTTCTAACCGTCTGCTGATTTTGCAGAAACTCTTCGGGAATATTGAAATCGACAATCTTTCCGATTCGCAGGATTCGCAAGTGATGCAGAAAGCATTACGTTCAGATTCGGAAATCATTGACATTCATCACGCCGGAACCGCAATGCGTTTCCTGACCTCGTATTTCGCAATTCAGGAAAATAAAACCGTGATTTTAACAGGTTCTTCAAGAATGAAACAACGCCCGATTCAATTCCTCGTTAATGCGCTGAAAGATTTAGGAGCTGAAATAGAATATCTTGAAAATGAAGGTTTTCCGCCATTAAAAATCGTTGGAAAAAAATTAGAAATAAACTTTGTTAAAATTCCGGCAAATGTTTCCTCGCAATTCATTTCTTCACTAATGATGATCGGCGGAAAACTGGAAAAAGGCTTGCGCATCGAACTTACCGGAGACATCACTTCCCGACCTTATCTGGAAATGACGCTCCAAATGCTGAAAGAGATTGGAATCGAAAATGAATTTCAGGGAAATCTGATTAGAATTTTGCCGTCGGCTTTCGGCTTTCAGCATTCAGCAATTAATTACGAAGTAGAAAGTGATTGGAGCTCCGCAAGTTATTTTTATTCACTTTCGGCAATCGGGAGAAAAAAAAATTCACTAAAAAGCTTCAGGAAACATTCTTTGCAGGGCGATTCTGTTTTACAAAAAATCTATTCTGATTTCTTTGGAATCCAGACTATTTTCGAGGAAAATGAAAACCGTATCTCCCTGATTCCGGATGAAAATTTCCGCTTCCCGGAAATCATTAAACTGGATATGAATAATTGCCCCGATATTGCGCAAACACTTTGCGTAACAGCTTCCGCATTAAAAATCCCGTTTGAAATTACCGGACTCGCCACTTTAAAAGTGAAAGAAACCGACCGTCTTACCGCGCTTCAAAACGAATTAAAAAAGATTGGCTGTATTACAGAGATCACAAACGATTCTATAAAATCAACAACATTCACAGAACCACAGGAAAATATTTCCATAAAAACCTATGACGATCACAGAATGGCAATGAGCTTCGCACCGTTCTGCCTGATCAAAGAACTGAATATTGAAAATGAAAATGTAGTGGAAAAATCGTATATCAGTTTTTGGAAAGATCTTTTTGAAATAACGGAAGTTGTTTGAAATTTCATCAAAATTATACCCTTTAGGGTTGGGGAAAAGAAAAATTCTCTGAAAATTTTATTTCTGAACAAATTTTAAACATTCCTAAAACCTGCTCAGAATTCCCCAATGTATTTTCGTATCACTGAATTTCATCGGATTGCCGAATTCGCTTCCGTTGGAGATCTGAAACGTCATCAAACCAATCGGTAGGAAAAAATTGAACCCGATTCCCAGACTGTACAATTTCGGTTTCAGGTTCAGCGCTTTATTATTGAGCTGTCCGTATTGCAGAAAAGCGTCAAAAAACGCCTGTTCCCCAATTAAATAGCGATATTCCGCATTTCCGTAATAATAAAAATCGGCATACAGCGAATTTTCATTAAAACCCCGCATCGAATTCCAGCCGCCGAAACGCAGCAATTCGTTTGCAGAAAAGGTATTATCGGAATTCAGGAGCGCGGTTTCGCCTTTCAGATTGAACCAGTGATTTCCGGAAACCGGCAGATTGTGCTCGATCAGAAAAAAAAGATACGACTGTTTCGCTTTTATATTTTCCAGCGAATATTTTGTGGTGAGCAGATCACCTTCCGCACGAATTTTCGTGTTGTACAAAAACAGCGCATTTTCCGACGGCTGCACAAATTCATACCACAATCCGAAGCCTTTTTTGGTGTAATCTTTTCCCTGAACATACAGCGAATCCATTACTGTGGAATTTTCAAAATTCCCACGAATCCCGATCTTCTGCTTGCTGTTCAGATGATAATAAACCGCCGGAAGAAATTTCACATTTGCAAAAGTGGAATCCTGCCGGAAAATATTTACATTTACATTCAGTCCGAAATTGGATTTTGCAAAATATGGAATATCGGTTTGAAGATTGAAAGTCTGACCTTTGTCCGGATTTCGCTGCCAATATAGGTTTACCGTTTCAAAACCGTTGAACATATTTTTAAAATTCACGTTCATCGTTCCGTTAAACGTAAATTTATCCGTATCATCATTTCCGAAACCGATGACACCGTCGAAAGTATTGGATTTTTTCTTTTGCAGAAACAGGAAAATTTTGGTGGAATCTTTTGTGAAAAGCGTTTGCGGCGGTTTTTCCAGAAGTACAAAAGGATGATTCTGCAAACTTTGGTTAATGGAATTGAGGTTTTTCTGATCGTATTTTTTTCCGGTATATTCCTTTTCGAGATTTTTTACAAAACGTTTCGGCACTTTTTCATAGCCTTTCATCACAAATCCGTCGATTTTCCTTTGTTCACCTTCGTTTACGGAAATTTCAACTTTCGGAATTCCGTTTTCCATTCCCGAATATTTGGTTTTAATCCGGCTGAAAGTATATCCCAAATCCACAAATTTCCGGTTAATGGAATGTTTGAGAGAATCGAGATTTTTGGTAAAAAACTCAGGATTAGTTTTGAGGTCTTTTGCTAAAGATTCCGACAATTTTACTTTCGCTTCGTTATAATTTTTTCCTTTATCAAAAGTAATTTTCACGGAATCCGAAATATTTTCCACCGAAACTACTTTGGTAAAATAATAATTGTTTTCTGAAAGCGAATCCAGAAATTTCACCGCAGAAATCGAATCTTTTTTAATTATTTTTTTTCCGGTTTGGGAATCGGTAAGAACGTAACTTTTTTGCTGAGCATTGATGAATGCACAGAAAACGAGAAATAATATGAAGAGTGATTTTTTCAGTTTTGTCCCGATTTGGCTAAAGCCATTTTACGCCGATTTTTATAAAATGGGCTAAAGCCCGTTCCTATTGATGCTTTTCAGAATTTTCTATATGTTCTTCAACCTTTTCAGCGTTTGAAACTCTGAAAGGAATAGTGGTAAATTTACTTCAAAAACAGAAATCAATCCATTTTATTATATTTCTTCATCAGGTTTTCATAGACATTCTGAGGAAGGATCCATTTCAGGGGAACACCGATTTTCTGCCCAAATTTCCCGAAATAATAATGCGCTTTCCATTTCTTTTTTCCGAGAAGTTTTTCAATATATTCGGCAACTTCAAGAGGTTCGGTTCCTTCATCAACGTGAGCATTCATCAAAGAATAGACTTTGTTGAAAATCTTTTCGTAAGGCTCGGAAACTTTGGTTTTCACACGATTTTTTGCAATATTGGTTTTGATGTCGCCCAAATGCAGAGAACAGGCATCAATATTCCATTGTGAAATTTCATAGCGAATTGCTTCCGTTACTTTATCCAGAGCAGATTTCGAAGCGGAATAAAATCCGCGGAACGGAAGTCCCATTTCCGAACCGATGCTGGAAATATTAATAATTTTTCCGGATTCCTGTTCGCGCATTTTCGGAAGAACGGCACTCATCATCTGTACTGTGCCAATCAGATTCAGATTAAAAAGTTTCGTAATATCCTCTTTTGAGGAATCTTCCACCGCTCCTACCATTCCCATTCCCGCATTGTTGATGAGAACATCAATCCGGTTTTCCGTTTTTAAAATTTCTGAAACAGCGTGATCGATCTGGTCTTTATCCGTAATATCCGCAGAAATTGAAATAAAATGCTCCGAATTCACCGTTTTTCTACTGAGTCCGAATACTTTATGTCCTTTTTTTCCGAAATATTCCGCAAGTGCGAATCCGATTCCGGAAGAAGTTCCGGTGATGATAATTGTTTTACAATTCAATGTCTAATGTTTAAAGTTTCAGGTTCAAAGGTATAATTTTTGGTGGCTTCTCGGGAATAAATATAAAAAAGACTCTCAAAAAAACTTGATATAAAAATCTTTTAAGTATATTGTTCCAACAAAATTTTTACTGCTTATGAAAAATATAATCTTCCTCCTGATTTCTGGAATACTGTTGTTTTCGTGTAAAAAAGATGCAAAAATCGACGAAAATGTAAACCATAATTCCGATTCTTTAACCTCGGATTCGTTGACGATAAGTTCGGCGAATCACCCTGATGCTTTCCGTGTGGAACCGCTTTCCGAGAAAGCAGGTTTGGGAAAAGTGATCTTCACCGAAAACGGCGAAACCATTCTCAGCTACAACACACAGGCGAATTCAGGAAAAATAAAGCTGAACGGAAAAGAATATATTCTAGACAACCTTATTTTTTCAGAAAATAACTATGATATTTCAGGAAATGAAGTAAAGATCAGTGCGGAAGACGGTAATTTTCAGGATATGACTTCCGATTGCAATTACGGAACTTTTCCAAAAATAAAAATCAGCTTCAACAATCAGGAAGTTACGCTTGCCAATGTGAAAGTGCAGGATTGTCCGGATTATAACTGATGAGAGGTGCAAGATGCAGGATGCAAGATGCAAGGTGGTGAAAGTTTATAATAACAAATTCAGGAATTTTAATTAAATTCGGAACTTTTAATCCTCAAATATTAAATTTAAACTCTAAACCTTGTAACCTGCATCTTGCATTCTGATTACACCTCGAAAAAGATGAAAATCATTCCGGTACATAACGAAAAGACCAAGAAGGAATTTTTAGAATTTCCGGCGCGACTGTATTCAAAGGATAAAAACTACATCCGTCCTTTGGATAAAGATATTGAGGAAGTTTTCGATCCGAAGAAAAACAGGTTTTTCAAAAACGGAGAATGTGAACGGTTTCTCTTTGAAAAAGACGGAAAAACAGTCGGAAAAGTTGCCGTTTTCGTGAACCCGAAATACAAGCAGGAACAACCAACCGGCGGAATCGGATTTTTCGATTGTATTGATGATCAGAATGCTGCTGATCTTATTTTTGATTTTTGTAAAAAATGGCTTCAGGAAAAGGGAATGGAAGCAATGGACGGTTCCATTAATTTTGGAGAAAGAGATAAATTCTGGGGAGTTCTGACAGACGGATTTTCCGAACCTTTGTACGGAATGAATTATAATTTTCCGTATTACCGGAAACTTTTTGAAAATTACGGTTTTAAGGTTTATTACAACCAGCTTTGTTACACTCGTCCGATCCGCGCGGAAGTTTCGAGGACTTTCACGGTGATGCACACCAGACATTCCAAAAATCCGGCGATTTCTGCCAGAAGAATGACCAAAAAAAATCTCGAAAAATTTGCAGAAGATTTCACGGAAATTTACAATAAAGCGTGGGCAAATCATGGAGGGGGAAAACAGATGGAAAAATCCAAAACCCTGAAAATGTTCAATAAGCTGAAACCTGTTCTCAACGAGCATATTTCGTGGTTTGTGTACGAAAACGAAAGACCGATCGCAATGTGGATGAATCTTCCCGACCTCAACCAATGGTTCAAATATCTGAACGGGAAATTCGGATTGTGGCAAAAGCTGAAATTTCTATGGCTGAAAAAATTCAGGAAAAATAAAAAAATGGTAGGCCTGGTTTTCGGTGTTGTTCCGGAATGGCAGCGAACAGGAATTGACGGATTTATGATTTGGGAAGGCACAAAACATATCAGAAAACACACCGGTTTTGAAATCACGGAACTGCAATGGATCGGCGATTTCAATCCGAAAATGTTGAAAATCGCGGAAAATCTGGATACGCAGGTTACACGGAAATTATCGACATACCGTTATTTATTCGACAGGGAAAAGGAGTTTGAAAGACATCCGGATTTGTAATTATTTTAATAAAAAAATATGGAAAAAATAATTCTTTTCATCAAAACGTATAAACTGGATTTTAACCAGTTTAGAGAGCTGCTTGATTCCATTAATCTGCATAATAAAGATAATATCAAAGTTCTGGTTTCCGTGAATGATGATGATTATGATTTTTTTAAAAATAATATTTCCACTATTGCTGATATCATTAAAGACAGTGATATTCTCCAATGCAGCGTTTCCAATTCCTGGAAATATCAGCAAATTATAAAATCGCAGCTTCACAGGCTGGATATTACTGAAAATTATATATGCCTGGATTCGGATTCCTATTTTATTAAAGATTTTTATATTTCTGATTTTATTCAGGATGAAACTCCGTTTACAATCATCCATCAGCAGAAAGAATTGTTCTCGTGGCTCAGCGTCAATCACGGATATTTTAAAGATAACCCCAAAGAATATTTTGAAAATATAAGCAGAAGAATAATGAAAAAAATTGGTCGCGAAGGTATTTGCTATGATTACGGTCCTTCACCGACAATATGGTCAAATAAAGTATGGAAATCTTTTCAGGAAAATTATTTAGATGTAAATAACATTAATTATGCTGATTTAATAGAAGAATTTCCCAGCGAATTTACGTGGTATGGAGAATGGCTGCTAAAATCAAATGCCATTCCTCTCCTTCCGAAAGAACCATTATTTAAAGTATTTCATTATAAGAAACAGTTTGATGATTTTGTGAAAGAAGGGCATACGCGAGAAAGCATTAAAGAAAATTATATGGGAATTGTAATGCAGTCGAACTGGAATAAAAAAAGAAAGTGGTTTCATAAAAAAAGAGCGATTTGAGTAAATTTTTTTAATTATTCATCATTTGAAGACAAAAGTTATTTTTGATATAAGCATTATCGCGGATCAGTATAAAAAAAATCAAACCGGGATTTTTCGTGTTGCGGACGAATTGTTCAGAAATTTTCTGAAAAACGATCGGCTACATCTTTTTTATTCGGTTTACGGGCAATCCTTGCGAAAAAGTACAAACGAAGACCTGAGAGAATATTTTTCAGACAACGGATTTGCCGTAGAAAAAGCCAATACACGAAAACGGATAAAATTTATTCCGTTCAGAAAAGAAAAGCTCTTCCGCAGGTTATACGATAAACTTGGAATTACCAATTATAAGGTGCATAATGAGGAAGTAGTATTACGTTCCGCAGAGATTTTTCATTCTCCGTACTTCCCCATTCCTGAAACGTTGAGGAAATATGAACATCTTAAAAAAGTAGTTACCATTCACGATCTGATTCCTACATTGTTCCCGGAATATAATTCTGATACGGAGTTACAAAAAGAAATCATCGGCAGTATTGCGGATAAAGATTACGTAATATGTGTTTCGGAAAATACTAAAAAAGATTTATTGGTTTGTGCTCCTCATTTACGTCCGGAAAATATATTTGTAAGTCTTCTCGCCGCTTCTCCGGAAATATTTTATGAAGATAAAAATCCCGAAAAATTTAATATAATAAAGAAAAAATACAATATTCCCGACCGGTATTTTTTAAGCGTAAGCACTCTGGAACCCCGAAAAAATATAGACCATATTATCAAATGCTTTCTGGAAACAATAAAACAGAATAATATTGATGATTTAAGTCTGGTACTCGTTGGCTCCAAAGGCTGGGATTACGACAAAATTTTTGAGGCATACGAAAATTCTGACATCCTGAAAAATAAGATTATTATTACAGGAAGAATTCCTGACGAAGATATGGCAAGTGTATACAGTAATGCCGATGCTTTTTTTTATTTATCATTTTATGAAGGATTCGGTCTTCCGCCTTTGGAAGCAATGCAATGCGGAATTCCTGTCGTAGTTTCCAATACATCATCATTACCCGAAGTAGTAGGAAACGCAGGTTTTTTACTTGACGCGGAAAATGTTCAGGAGTTATGCGTTGTAATGTATAATCTCTATACAAATGAACCGCTTCGTGAAAAATACTCGGTTTTATCCCTGAACCGTGCAAAATTGTTTACCTGGGAAAAAACGGTTCAGCAGCATATTGAGATTTACAGAAAAATACTATATTCGTCTGATAATTTTATCAATTAAATACCTTTTGAAAAAGAAAATTCTTTATTTTATGCCGGACAATCCGATGTCCGGAAAAGCCGGAAATACTACAAGGTTGAACCAGATGCTGTCCTATTTCAACGAAAACAAAACGCTGGAAGTTATTTTCGTATCGTTGAAAGACTGGGGAATGTGGAAAGATGAAGAAATAATTTTATTTCGGGAAAAATATCCGAATGTTCAGATTCATTTACTGGATAAAAAGTATAAAAAGAATTTTTTTAAATATTTTTTTCTCTATAAAATTCCGTTTTTATTCAAAAGAAATTCGATAGACAATACCAGTTTTATTTTGAGAAAAGAGTTTTCCCGAATTGTTAAAAAATCAGCATTCGATTTTGCACTGATAAGTTATGCTTCGTGGGGAAGACTGGTGGAAAGTTTTCCCGAAAATACCGTTAAAATTATTGATACTCACGATTTCATAACAGCACAAAGCCGTGAAAAAAAGCATAAAATAGGAAAATTATTTCAGGACGAAATTTCCATTTTAAGAAAATATGATAATATTCTGACCTATTCCGTGGAAGAAGAATATATTTTTGACCAGTTTACAGGCAAAAAAGTGACTTTAATGCCGGTCTCTTTTCCGGTAAATTTTCAAAAACATTCAGGAGAGTTCAAATACGATATTTTATATGTTGCAAGCGACAATCCTCATAATGTAAAGGGAATTCAGTGGTTTCTGGATAATGTTCTTCCTCATCTGAATGATGTAAAAATACATATCATCGGAAAAATCGAAAATGCAATTAATAAAGAATATCCTAATGTAGTTAAATACGGATTAGTGGATAATTTAGAGGAATTTTATACACACTCAAAAATCGCAATCTGCCCGATGCTGAGCGGAACCGGAATTAAAATTAAAGTACTGGAAGCATTGTCTTACGGAATTCCTGTAGTAACCAACAGACGCGGTGTGGACGGACTTTTGAATAAAGTGGATAATGGCTGTCTGGTAACGGACGATCCCAAAGAATTTGCAAGAAATATTGAAAATCTTATGGAGGATAACAAATTATATGAACAATTGAAATACGAAGCTTGTCATTTTATCCAAAATAATTATGGTGTTGAAAAAGAATCTGAACTTTTAAAAAATATATTTTCCTGATGAAAATAGCATTTATCGAATTCGGAGGTTCTCATACGGAAATCGTGTATTCATTTTCCCATCTGTTACGAAAAAAAGGATGCGAAGTGCATTTGATATGTAATGAAAGCATTCTGAAAAATATCCCCGATGAAAATATTGTTGATAAAATTAAAACCGTTCCTGATCATTTTAAAGGACTTCATCAGTTCAAAATATTTTCTGATGTAAAAAAATACCTGAATCAAAATCAAATAGAACACATTATCATCGGCACAACAGAGATCCGCGCGATAAGAAATTTTTCATTTTATATCCGGAAATTTAATACTACCGGCGTTGTTCATAATATTAAAAAACTGGAAAAACACTGGACATCCTCGCGGATCGGGTTTTTCAACATAAAGAAATTCATTGTTTTAGGAAAATATCTTCTTGATGATATGAAACCCGCAGCAAACTACAAAATCAATTATTTTATTCCGGCTTATTTTCCTGAAATAAAGAAGCTGCAGCCTGTAAAACCTGAAAACGAATTTTGGGCAGTAGTTCCCGGTGGAGTCGAACAATTCCGCAGAGATTACGTTTCACTCATCGAAAATCTTGATAAAACGGAATTTCCGGAAAACATAAGAATAATTTTTCTCGGTTCGCTTTGGGACGAAAGAGAGCAGGAAATCTACCGGTCGTTGCGAAATCTGGAAAATAATAAAAACAGCATCATCACTTTTGATCATTTTGTGGATTACGATACATTTCATTCTTATATGCAGCAGGCAAACATTATTTTACCGCTTTTCAAAACAGATGGTACAGACTGGTATATGAATAAAAGAATGTCCGGCTCTACTCCGCTCGGAATTGCTTACAAAATCCCGTTTTTAGTTCCGGTTACTTATCGTTCCCACGAAGACATCAATGAATATTCTTTTTTTTATGAAGATTATCAGGATCTGTTTGATAAAATCCGGAATTTAGCAAACGGTAATATTTCGGCTGATGAAATAAAGAAAAGATACGAAGAAAAATTTTCACCTTTAGCAACGGATAAAGAAGCGGATCGGTTATGTGATTTTATTGTTAATTAATTTCCTAAGATAATGAAGAAAAAAATCCTTATCGATCTTGAACGCCTCCGCTATCCTTTTTCCGGAATTGCCAATGTTTTCCGTAATCTGGCAAAAGGAATCGGAGAAGAAAACGCCGATTTGGACATTCGTTATTTCGGTGTGTTTTCCGGTTTGAATATTCCAGTTCAGGAACAGATACAATGGAAAAAATGGCACAAGTTTTTTGAAAATTTCAGTGGAGAATTCGACGTTATCCACGTTAGTCATCAGTTATCATCGTACTTTCATAAAAATTATAAGAACAGTAAAAAAATCGTAACACTTCACGATTTGAATTTCCTGCACGAAAATCTATCGGAATCCAAACGAAAAAAAATGCTGAAAAAGGTAAACAACAACCTGAAAAACGCAGATTATATCGTTTGTATTTCCGATTTTGCAAAAAAAGATTTTGAAGAAAATCAGCATCTTTTCCAATTAAAAAAACTCAAAAAAATTGAAGTCATTCATAACGGAATCCAACTTCCCGAAAACAGAAATTATGATTTAGGGCAATTTCAGGAATTTAAAAATAAAAACTACATTCTGAATATCGGTGTTCTGTTCGATAAGAAAAATCAGATGAAACTCGTGGAAATGCTTCCCCATCTGGAGAACGATCTGGTTTTAATTGCTTCGGGAGAAAAAGAACCTTATGCAACAGAAGTAAGGAAAAAAATCGCTGAGTTAAAACTCGAAAACCGCGTTCATTTCCTGAAAAACATTTCGGAAGAAGAAAAATATGCTCTCATTCAAAACTGCGAATCAATGTGTCATCCTTCAATTGCGGAAGGTTTCGGAATTCCACCGATTGAGGCAATGGCTTTCGGGAAGCCTGTTTTTTTATCAAAATTTACAAGTCTGCCTGAAATTGGTGAAGACTGTGCTTTCTATTTCGAAAATTTTGACGGGAAAAAAATGTCAGAATTTTATCTCGAAAAAATGAAATTCTTTAACGAAAACAAAGACGAACTCGTTCCCAAAATAAAAAACCGGACACTGAAGTTTGATTACAAAACAATGTCCGGCAATTATCTTAATCTTTATAAAAGAATCCTTTCGGAGAGTTAATTTTTATACTCCAAAACCGTTTTCTCAATAATCCTCACACAATCCAGAATCTGCTCTTCCGTAATCACCAAAGGCGGAGCAAGACGGATGATATTTCCGTGCGTTGGTTTTGCCAGAAGTCCGTTGTCGCGAAGTTTCATACAGATATTCCACGCTGTGGAACTTTCGGGTGTATCGTTAATGAGAATCGCATTCAGCAATCCCTTTCCCCGGACTTTGGTAATCAGATCCGTTTTTTCGATCACTTTTTCGATTTCGGAACGGAACAGTTTCCCTAATTCTTCGGCTCTTTCGGAAAGATTTTCTTCTTCCACTACATCCAAAGCGGCTGTCGCAATCGCACAAGCTAATGGATTTCCTCCGAAAGTAGAACCGTGCTGTCCCGGTTTGATGACGTTCATAATTTCATCATTCGCCAAAACTGCGGAAACGGGATACATTCCTCCGGAAAGCGCTTTTCCTAAAATCAAAATATCCGGCTGAACGTTTTCGTGATAACAAGCGATGAGTTTTCCGGTTCTTGCAATTCCGGTCTGAACTTCATCAGCGATAAAAAGGACGTTGTATTTTTTACATAATTCGGAAGCGCCTTTCAGATAACCTTCGTCTGGAACGTAAACTCCAGCTTCTCCCTGAATCGGTTCTGCCAAAAATGCGGCGATATTTTGAGCGTCATTTTTTAGAACTTCCTCCAAAGCATTCAAATCATTATACGGAATTTTCACAAATCCCGGTGTAAAAGGACCATAATTCTGATTCGCATCAGGGTCATTGGAAAACGAAACAATCGTGGTGGTTCTTCCGTGGAAATTATTTTCGCAGACGATGATTCTTGCGGAATTTTCGGAAATTCCTTTTACTTCATAACTCCATTTTCTGGCGAGTTTTACAGCGGTTTCCACTGCTTCTGCTCCGGAATTCATCGGCAAAACTTTATCGAATCCGAAAAGGGAAGTAATTTTTTTCTCATATTCTCCCAGTTTTGAATTATAAAATGCTCGTGAAGTTAGCGCCAGTTTTTGTGCCTGATTCACCAAAGCGTTTACGATTTTCGGATGCGAATGCCCCTGATTTACTGCGGAATAAGCGGAAAGAAAATCGTAATATCTTTTACCTTCTACGTCCCAAACAAAAACGCCTTCTCCTCTGTCCAAAACAACGGGAAGCGGATGATAATTGTGTGCGCCGTATTGGTTTTCGAGGTCGATAAAATATTGTGAGTTTTTGGTTTGTATGGTTTGCATAATCTTTTAAGTTTCCACAAAAATACGACTTTTGTTCCTATTCTTTAAATATGAATAAAAACGATTGATCTATTAATCTGAAAGCACCAAAAATCTACAGCTTCGCAAGCAATTCCTGTAACTTATCCTTTTTGCGCTGCGAAACCGGAAGCTTGGAATCATCGGACATTATTACAAAACCTCCATCTTTTTTAATATACGATTTCAGCTCGTTCAGATTGATAAGATGCGATTGATGAATCCGTTCAAAATTATGGTCGTTCAAAAGCTCATCATATTCCTTCAACGTTTTGGAAATAAGCAAAGGCTTGTGATTTCTGAAATAAAATTTAGTATAATTATCTTCGCTTTCACAACGTATAATATCCTGAATTTCAAAAAGATGGATTCCTTCCGAGTTGGAAAGCGCGATCTTCTTAAAGCTGTCCTTTTTCCTGCTGATATTGTCCAGAAGCAATTCAATATGCTTATAATCACTAGTTTTGGTGGTAATGCTTTTTACTTTTTTCACCACTGCCTGAAGGTCTTCCGGATCTACAGGTTTCAGCAGGAAATCCAACGCGCTGAAACGGAATGCCTTGATCGCAAATTTTTCGTGAGCGGTTACAAAAATAATATGGGAAGAAATGCTGCCGTATTTCTGGTTGAGCTGTTCCAGAACATCAAAGCCGGTTCCGTCGTTAATCATAATGTCCAGAAAAACAATTTCGGGCTCCAGCTCTTCAATCAGCTTTACTCCGGAAGATACGGAATCCGCTTCTCCCAGAACTTTTATTTCCGGAGCATAGGAAGCCAGCATCAGCTTCATCCCTTCACGAAGATTGGCATCATCGTCTATTAAAACACTGCTTATCATATTAATCCTGTATATATTCCAGCGGAAATCTCAGGGTAACTTTCGTACCTTTGGTTTCGCCGTTTTTGTTTTTCATTTCGGTGATGGAAAGCGGAACTTTTTTCTTGTCGAGCTTTTCCATTGTTTCGATTCTTTTCCGGGAAATTTCCATTGCCATTGATTTATGACCTTTCACGGAATCCTTCTTCATTTTTCTCGATGTTTCAATTCCTATTCCGTTGTCTTCAATTTCGCAGATTAATGTATCATTTTCCTGACTGAACGCTACACTTATCATTCCGTCTTCGTCTTTCGGCGCAACTCCGTGGATAATCGCGTTTTCCACATAAGGCTGAAGCAAAAGCGACGGAATCGCGGTATCATCTTCAATTTCGGGAGCTTTTGTAATCTTAAAGTCAAATTTTTTCTTGAATCTCAGCTGTTCCAGTTCCAGATAATTCTGAAGCGACAGAATTTCCTTGTCGATCGGAATTAAAGATTCTTCGGAAAATTCCAGAGTGAGACGCATCAGCTTTGAAAATTTGGAAAGATATTTCACTGCTTCTTCTTTTCCGTTCTGAATGATGAATGATGAAATCGCCGCCAGACAATTGAACAGAAAATGCGGATTCATCTGTAAATGAAGTGCTTTATGCTCATATTCCGCAAGCTGTTTCTGGAGCAGGATGGTTTTCCGTTCCTGAGCATTTCTGTAATGCATAAAAAATCCGGCTAATGCAGCGATTACCAGCAATACACCGAATCCGAGAATCAGCTTGTTCCGGTTTGCGATCTCTTTTTTCCGGAGAATTTCCCGTTCATCGGCAAACTCCATTTCGGCTTTTGCGCGTTCTTTCGCGTTCTCAATTTTCTGAAACCGTTCTTTCCCGATGTCGTAATTTCTCAAATGAATCAGCGCATTCAGCTGATCTCCTTTTCTGGTGAAAATTTCGTACAGCACTTTTTCGCTGTTCATTTCCGTTTCAGGAAGATCCAGTTTTTGGGAAAGCTCCAGTGATTGATTGGCATAATTTTCCGAAAGATTCAGATTGTTTTCCGAAAAATAAATATTGGCGAGCAACAGCCAGGCTTCCGCCAAACCTTCTTCATTATTATTTTTTTTGAGTTCCGTTTCTGCTTTTTGCAGGTACGCTTTCGCCTGTTCAGTGTTTTTCAGGGTTTTGTAATATTGGGCAATGCTTTTATACAATTCTCCCAATCCGGTAAGTCCCGGATTTTTCCGGAACATAAGAAAACTTTCGTCAAAATATTTTTTTGCATTTTGAAACTGATTATTTCCCAAATGAATATTCCCGATATGCAGGCAGGTTTTCGCAATTTCCGAATCGTTTGTTTTCTTCTGGATTTCATAAGCCTGAACAAAATATTTCAGCGCTTTTTCATCATCATTAATGGTTTCGTAAATTTCTCCTATTGCAGTCTGTACTTTGGAAATTTCTTTTTCGTTTCCGGTTTCTTCGCAGATTTCCAGCGCTTTCAGGTAACATCTTAATGATTCAAAATAATTATTCTGTTCGTAATATACGATTCCTTTACCTTCGTATACCTTTATAAGATTGTTTTTGGTTTCGGGATCTTTTTGCTTTTCCTGAAGCCATTTTTGTTCGGAAATTTCCAGATCTTTCAGCGCCTCCTCATTATTATCGGAAAGTATATTTGAGATTGCAAGATCGAAATATCCTTTTGCAAGAGCTTTTTCGTCATTGTTTTTTTTCGCGGAATTAATGGCTTTCAGCGCATTATTTTTCATCAGCTCCAGATTGGAAATTTCAGATGCAGGAAACCATTTGCCGAATTTCTCTGCTTCACGGAAATTTGTATTTTTTCGTGAAATATTCTGCTCCGCGGAAAATTCTTTTGATTGCGCAGGAAACTGACCAATCATCAAAACCAAAATAAAAAATAAAAACCTTTTCATCTGCGGCAAATTTATACAAACTTTGGGAATTTGATGCAAAGCGGTGAATGGTCAATTTCGCTTCGCGAGTCAATGGTCAATCTGATTATGGTGAAAATTCACTATTCACTGTGAAGCAAATTGACTATTGACTTTTCTTTTTTTCCAATCATTTTTCGGACTTCCGGGCTTTCCGTCTTTCGGACTTTTTTCCTATTTTTGTACACTATGCAGCAAAAATGGATTTATAAACCCGAACCCGACGAAGAAATTGTAGACGGACTCAGTTCCTCTCTTGGTTTTGGAACTTTTGAATCCAAAATTCTTGTTCTTCGAGGTATTGATAATTATCAGAAAGCCAGGGAATTTTTTAAGCCGAAAATGGAGGATATTCATAATCCTTTCCTGATGGCAGATATGCAGAAAGCGGTGGAAAGAATTGCCACAGCAATAGAAAACGGCGAAAAAATTCTGGTTTACGGCGATTATGATGTGGACGGAACTACAGCTGTTGCGCTGATGTATCTTTACCTTTCCAAGATCGTCGAGAAAAAATATCTGGATTTTTATATTCCCGACCGGAATTCCGAAGGTTACGGTATTTCCACGGAAGGAATTGATTTCGCAAAACAAAACGGTTTTTCCCTTATCATCGCATTGGATTGCGGAATTAAAGCAGATGATAAAGTGGATTACGCCAATTCTCTGGGAATAGATTTCATTATCTGCGACCACCATTTACCGGGAGAAAAAATTCCGGATGCTTTTGCCGTTCTTGATCCGAAAAGAAAAGACTGCCGTTATCCGTATAAGGAACTTTCAGGATGTGGAGTTGGTTTTAAGCTTTGCCAGGGTTTGAATACCATTTACAAAATTCCTGAAAATGAGCTTTTTGAACTGACAGATTTGCTGGCGATTTCCATTGCTGCGGATATTGTGGCAATGACGGGTGAAAACCGTGTTCTGGCAAAATTAGGACTGAAAACTTTACGAAAAACCAGAAAACTCGGGATCCGGCTTTTGATTCCACAGGAAAAATTATCGAATTTCGAGATTTCCAATATTGTTTTCGAAATCGCTCCGAAAATAAACGCGGCAGGCAGAATTTCCCACGGAAAAGCTGCTGTGGAACTGATGATTTCAGACAACCTGAAACACGCCAATCAGATTGTGGGAAATATTGTTGATCTGAATGACGAACGCCGCGAACTGGATATGAATTCCACGCAGGATGCTCTCAGCCAGATTACTGAAACTCATCAGGAAAATAATTTCACTACGATTGTTTACAATCCGCAATGGAATAAAGGTGTCATCGGAATTGTAGCTTCCAGACTGACGGAAACTCATTACAAACCTACATTGGTTTTTACCGAGGGAAATAACGGCGAACTCGTAGCTTCTGCACGTTCTGTTTCGGATTTTGATGTACACGAAGCCTTGGATATCTGTTCGGGATATTTTCTGAAATTCGGCGGACATCAGGCTGCAGCCGGACTTTCTATGGAAAAAGACAGGTTTGAGGAATTTAAAATTAAATTTGAAAAAGTAGTTGCCGAAAAAATTCAGGAACATCAGAAAGTTCCGAGCATCCAAATCGATACTGAAATTCATATTGACGGACTGAACCGGGAATTTTATAATTTCCACCGAAAGCTCGCTCCTTTCGGTCCTCAGAATATGAAGCCAGTTCTGGTCCTCAAAAACCAGAAAGTTTCAGGAATCGTAAAAACGATGGGAAAAGAAAACAACCATCTGAAATTCTACATCAAACAGGAATCTACCGGAAGAAATATAGAATGTGTCGGATTTAAGCTCGGAAATTTTGCCGAAGATTTCCGGACAAAAAATTTTGATATCGCCTTTACCGTCGAAGAAAACCACTGGAAAGGAAATGTGAGCTATTATCTGAATATTCGGGACGTAAAATTTTATTGACTTTGAAGCTTTGAGAATGAAATGCTGATTGCCGAAAGCCAAATTTTAAATAAATGAAAAAAACGGGATTATTTTTCGGGAGTTTTAATCCCATTCATATCGGGCATCTGATTCTGGCAAATTATATTCTGGAAAACTCGGATATGGAGGAATTGTGGTTTGTAGTGAGTCCTCAGAATCCTTTTAAAGAGAAAAAATCACTTCTGAAAGACAATAACCGCTTGGATATGGTGCAACTTGCACTGAAAAATTATCCGAAAATGCGGGCTTCCAATGTGGAATTTTCCCTGCCGAAACCAAGTTATACTATTGATACTTTAACCTATCTCAAAGAAAAATATCCGGATTATTCGTTTTCCTTAATTATGGGCGAAGACAATCTGGAAAGTCTTCATAAATGGAAAAACGCGGAATTGCTTATTAAGAATTACCAGATTATCGTGTATCCGAGAATTTTAAATGAAGACCAAAACAAATCGGAATACTTTCAACACGAAAATATTTCATTGATAAAAGCACCTATCATCGAGCTTTCCGCTACGGAAATCCGGCAAATGATAAAAGAAGGGAAAAATGTAAGACCGATGCTTCCGCCTGAAGTTTTTGAATATTTGGATGGTTCTTCGTTTTATAAATAGACCGAAAGTTTCTTTGTATCTTTTTTCCTTGTTTCCTGTATCTTTGCCGCAATGAACTTCATCGAAAAATTTTTCTCAAAATATCCTCAGGAAAAAATCATCAAATGGTTTAAGCAAATCTGTGTGGCGGAAGCTGTATCGTGGTTTCTTCTTTTTACGGCGATGACTTGGATCCGGTACGACAGAGAAGCACTTTTACCTACTGTTTATATCATCATTATCGGGAATATTCACGGATTGTTTTTCACGCTTTATTTATTGTTTATGCTTCCGGTGAGAAAAATTTACGATTGGGACGATGAGGATTTTGTGTTTGCACTTATCTCTGCTTTCTTTCCTTTTGCAACAATCTGGGTGGATAAAAAATTAGCACGTTTCGACAGGGAATAATCAATGATGTGAATTGTCAATTCGCTTCGCAGTGAATTGAATTGATAAGCATTCCTAAATCCAGTTCCAAACAATATATTTCTTTTTCGTAATTTTTTGAAAAAACTTTCAAATCGGATGTAACAAATTTCCGGTTCGGTTGTCTTATACATAGAATCTGAAATTTAATTAAAATTTTTCTCTCTGATTACCAATGACTTAATAAAAATATATAAAACTTTTGTAACTATTATGCAATACAATGTACTTATCAATTATAATAACTTTGTAATAGATAGTATTAACTAAAATAAAAAATATGAAAACTCCTATTTTAATCGCTGCATTATTTTTCTCAGGATTAATCTACGCACAAGAAGCGCCGAAAAAAGATTCATCAAAAACACAGAACATTCAGGAAGTAATGATTTCCAAAAAAGTCTTCAAAAAAGAATCCGACCGTTTTGTGTACGATATTTCCAACGCGCCGGTTGCCAAAGGAAATACGACTTTCGATGTTCTGAAACAAACACCTCTGCTCTCTTCTACCGATGATAAAACTTTGAAAATCGCCGGAAAAAACAACGCAGTGATCTACATCAACGGAAGAAAATCCAATATGGACGCAGAATCTCTCGCCCAATTCCTGAAAAATACACCTGCCGAAAACATCCAGAAAATTGAAGTCATCACAATGCCGGGAAGTGAATTCAATGTGGAATCTTCGGACGGAATTATCAATATTATTTTAAAGAAAAAAATGACGGACGGAACCAACGGAAATATGAGAATGTCCAACGCTCAAACCAAATATAATTCTACATCCGCAAGCGTTTCGCTGAATTACAGAAAAGATAAGCTGGGAATTTCCGGAAATGTATCGACCAGCGAAAACATCCAGCCGCAAACTTACACTCTGAAAAACGGAGATTCTACCGCTTTCAATGAATCCGTAGGATATACCAACGATCCGAATAAAAATCTCGGTGGTTACCTGAATATCGATTATCAGTTGAATGACAACAGTAATCTTGCTTTGACGTGGAACAGCTGGGCAAACAGAAGCTACGGTTCGGAATCGGAATTTTTCAATACCGTTACCTCTTTATCGGGAACGAATTATTCGATTTCAAAAGGTCTCGAAGATGCCCGTTCTTACAATAATTCTCTGAACCTGAACTACGAACTGAAAACCGATTCTCTCGGAAGCAAGCTCAATCTGAATGCGGCTTATCTTAATTATAAGAGATTTCAGTCTTCGATAAATCAAACCATTGATTCTGATATTTTGCACCAGGATTTGGGATTGAGTCGGGAAGTTTTTCAGAATATGCCGCAGATTATTAACAATTTTTCGGGAATGGCAGATTACATTAAAAAATTCAGAAACGATTTCACGGTTTCTGTCGGTGGAAATTATAATAAAACCAAAACCGATAACGATACCAAAAGTGATACTTATTTCCTGATTCCGCCTTATCCGACGAAAAGCGAACCCAATCATTTCGTTTACAATGAAAATATCTATGGAATGTATCTGACTTTAGAAAAGAAATTTTCGGAAAAATTTTCAGGAAAAATCGGGGCGAGATACGAAATCACAAACAGTCTCGGAACTTCTGACAATGCGCAGAATCCGGATTACAGAAGAATTGAAAGAAATTACAACAATCTTCTTCCCTACTTAAGTTTGAATTACGGAATTAATGACAACAACAATATTTCCTACGCATTTTCCAGCCGGATGAAAAGACCGAGTTTCTGGGAACTGAATCCGGTGAAAAATATTCTAACAGAAGATAATTATTTGCAAAACAATCCTTTTGTAAACGCGTCTTCGGTTTATAACCAGGAACTTACGTATATGTTCAAAAACTCTTATTTCCTGGTTGTGAATCATTCCTTTGTCAAAGATGTGATTACGCAGGTTCCACTGCAAAGAGATATTGTGAGAAACGGAATTACCTATAAAGAACTGAGATATATCCGCACCAATTTCGGCGATAAGCAGGAAATGCAGGCAATGCTGGGAATGAACAAATCGTTCTTCAAACAATACTGGACAACCAATTTCAGCATCGGAGTTCAGCACAACCGCAACAACGGAAGCTTAAGCATTGATCCTACAACCGGCGATGTTTTTCCGGAATATGTGAATACCATAAATTCGACAAGTTTATTAATTCAAACTAATAATACCATTCGGTTGGACAAAGCGAAAACGTGGTTTCTCGGAGTGAATTATTTCTTTGTAGATAAACAGCAAATCGAATTGGGAATACTGAAAAATCTTTCGAGTTTGGATTTGAGTCTGAAAAAAATCTGGAATAGCTGGACTTTCGCAGTAAACGTAAATGACGTTTTGAAAACCAATATTATAGACATCGAAGATTTTCAGGAAAACGGAAATTACAATTATATTCATCAGAATAATTATGCCCAAAAAGTGACGTTCAGTATAACCTACAATTTCGGAAACCAGAAAGTGAAAAAAGTAAGAAACATCGACAACGCTTCGGACGAAATTAAAAACAGAACAAGATAAAATTTTTCATTCATATCCTATTAAATTTCAAGAAAAACCCTGAGAATGTTCTCAGGGTTTTTTATCTATTTCTTAAAAATCATTTTCTCGGCAAAAAAACCTCCGCCAGCATACATCTCGCACTTCCACCTCCGTTTACTTCAATCGTGTTAAGGTCGGAATAAATGATTTCGCAGTATTTTTCAATCGCGGAAATCTGATTTTGATGTAAAGATTTGTAAGCTGTTTTGCTCATTACCAAAAATTTCTCTCCGTTTTTATTATGAACCTGAAGCATATTTCCTGCAAAATTCTGCATTTGTTCTTCGGAAATTTCGATGATTTCCTTTCCGGAAGATTTTATGGTTTCCTGCACTTTTTCACGTTCCAGTTCATCATCGATACAATCCAGACAAATCACGACAAATTTATCTGCAACACACATCATCACATTCGTGTGATAAATCGGCAATCTTTCAGTTCCCGCCGTTTGAAAAGAATGAAAAACAACAGGTTCATAACCGATTTTTTCGCAAAATTCCCGAAACAGGTTTTCATCCAGGCGCAGAGAAACCGAACCATAAGCCAATTTATAATCGTGGTCGAAAATCATACTTCCCGTTCCTTCCAAAAAAAGATCTTGGTTTTCGGAAGCGGAAATATCATCGATTTCCTTGATTTCAAATCCGGCATTTTCTACAGCTCCCAAAACTTCGGAACGCCTTTCATCACGGCGGTTCGGCGCAAACATCGGATATAAAAACACTTTTCCGTCCGCTCCGAAACTTACCCAGTTATTCGGGAAAATGGAATCCGGAGTGTGAGGTTCCAAAGTATCTTTTACCGTAATCACATTAATGCCTTTATTTCTAAGTTTTTCCACAAAATTTTGGAATTCTTCCAGTGCTTTTTTCTGCGTATCGGAATTTTCGGAATTCACCTGAAAATAATTGTTTTCAGCAGTTTGAGCATTATAGCCGAAAGCGATCGGCTCTATCATCAAAACGGTATCGGTGGTTTGCATAATTTAGGTTTATGTGCAAAAATACTCTTTAATTCTTTATTTTGGAACTTCGGAAATCCAATATTTAGTATATTCGTAGAAATCCAATTTCGTAAAAATGAAAAAGTTCCTTTGTCTTATCATCGCAGGTTTCTTTGGTTTTGTAAATGCACAGCAATTAAACTTAATTCCGTATCCGAAAAAAGTGGAGTTGAAAGACGGTTATTTTAATCTCAATGAAAAAGTTAAAATTTATGGTGATAAAAATTCCTTTGAAGTTCAGTATTTTTTAGAAAATCTAAAAAATTCATCAAATCTGAACCTGACAGTAGAGGAAAAATATAAACGAAAAGATAAAAAGATTCATCTCACTTTTTTCAGAAATTGTAAAGAACCTGAAAAGAAAAATTCTAATGAATATAATATATCCGTTTCAGAAAATGAAATTTATGTATTAGGTTACAATTCAACTGGACTTTTTCACGGCATTCAAACTCTGCTTCAATTAATCCAAACCTCCAAAGACGGAAAAATTCCTAATCTGAAAATCGAAGATTCGTCGACATTTGATTATCGAGGAATGCATCTGGATGTGGTTCGTCATTTTTTTACAATAGATGAAGTCAAAAAATATCTGGATTATCTTGCGATGTACAAATACAACAAATTTCACTGGCATCTTACGGACGATCAGGGTTGGAGAATCGAGATTAAAAAATATCCGAAACTTACGGAAATCGGAGCGTGGCGAAACGGTTCGCAAATCGGACCTTATGCCGATATGAAATTTGATGATAAAAAATACGGCGGATTTTACACTCAGGAACAGATTAAAGAAGTTGTGGAATATGCCCGAAAACTTCACATCGACGTAATTCCCGAAATCGAAATGCCCGGACATTCCGTTGCAGCGATTGCAGCTTATCCCGAATTGTCCTGTATGAAAGGAAATTTTGAGGTCGGAAAAAAATGGGGTGTTGAAGAAAATATTCTTTGTCCGACGGAATTTACTTTCGAATTTTTAGAAAATGTTCTGGATGAAGTTATCGCACTTTTCCCTTACGAATACATTCATATCGGCGGCGATGAAGCTCCGAAAAAAGCGTGGAAAGAAAGCGAATTTTGTCAGAATTTAATTAAAAAACTGAATCTGAAAGATGAGCACGAGCTGCAAAGCTATTTCATCACGAGAATCGAAAAATACCTGAATTCAAAAGGAAAAAAAATTATCGGCTGGGACGAAATCCTGCAAGGCGGGCTCGCTCCGAACGCAACGGTAATGAGCTGGAGCGGAATTGAGGGCGGAATCCACGCTGCAAAATCCGGACACAAAGCGATTATGACTCCCTCTTCTTCCAATTATTTTGATCATTATCAGGGAAATCCCGAAACGGAACCGCTCGCTTTCGGAGGCAATACAAGACTGGAAAAAGTCTATCAATATCATCCAGTTCCGGAAGAACTGAATTCCGAAGAAGCCAAATTTATCTGGGGAACTCAGGGAAATCTCTGGACGGAATATATTACAGATTTTAAAGGGGTGGAATATATGATTTTCCCACGAATGATGGCGCTTTCCGAAGTTTCGTGGGGAAGTGCAAAACCGGAAGAGTACGACAATTTTAAAAAGAGAGTAACGGAACATTTTAAAATTCTGGATAAAAACAACATCCGTTACAGCAAAGTGATTTTCGAAGTAGAAGGAAAAGCGAAAACCGAAAACGGGAGCATTTTCTACGAGCTGATTTCTGCTGAAAATCCGGACAATATCCGCTTCACCACAAACGAAACCGAGCCTGATGAAAATTCTTCCCCATATAAAAATCCAATTGAAATAAAGAATTCGCAAACGATAAAAGCGGCATATTTTGAAAACGAAAAAAGAATCAGCCCGGTAACAACGCAGGAATTTGTATTCTCAAAATCTACGGGAAAAACTTTGATTTTGGAAAGCCCGGCAAGTAAAAATTATTCCGGAGGAAATGAAAAGGTACTGACCGACGGAATTTTCGGAAACACAAAATATTTCGGGAAAAACTGGCTCGGATTTTCCGGAAACGATTGCGTTGCGACTATTGATTTAGGCGGAACAACGAAAATTTCAAATGTCGGATTTACAGCTCTGGACAGGAAAGGAAGCTGGATTTATCTTCCGAAATCGGCAAAGGTTTTTGTTTCTGAAAACGGGAAAGATTTTAAAGAAATAAAATTCGTAACATCAATTGAAATTTTAAATAACAACGGAAAAATGAGCATTGATTTTCCTGAACAGGACGTCCGTTTCATAAAAATAAAAATTGAAAATTTCGGCATCATTCCCGACGGAAACGAAGGTGCGGGGAACAAAGCGTGGCTTTTTTTGGATGAAATTTCTGTAAATTGATGAAATATTTATAGTCTTAATATTTTTAAAAATAATTGATAACAATTTGATATCCGTACTTTTGTCTTGAAACAAAAGTACCAAAAATTCAAGACTGGAAACTCGGCTAAAATTTTAAACAATTTCCTAAGATTTCCAAAACTCGGGCGGAAACGAAATTCGTTATTTTAATCTCATTTTTCGCCGCCACTCAAACAGTGGAAATTTTTTAACGGAAATTCTTTAAAATTTCTTAACGCCTCCGTTTCCGAGGTCAAGTACAGCTGGCTTACATCTGTTTAATATTTAATTCACTGATAATGAACCTGATAAACCGATATTCTTTGATTGCCATTTGCTCCGCGTTTCTTATTTCCTGCGGAACATATCAGTATTCAAAACCGCAGTTTTCGGATGTTTCGCGGAATGAAATTCATTTAAAAAAAGTGAACAATTTCCGTTTTCTCGGCGGAATTAAAAATACGGAAGGAAGAACCCTCAAAGACAGCATTTTTTACAGAAGCGCCAATCTTCACAAGCTGAAAAAAGGGTCGTTCCGGAAGTTTTCGGATTTAAAAATAAAAACCGTCATCGATCTTCGTACCGACAGTGAAATGAGCAAGCATCCCGACCAGCTTCCGAATTTTGTAAAATTTGAACATCTCGCCGCTTTCAATGATCGGGAAGATCAGCTAAATCAAGCGAAAAAGCTGGTGATGAAAGGAAAAGTAAACGCGAAAGATGCCGAAAAAAGAATGCTGGATTTTTACCGCGATTATCCCGTAGAACATCCGGAAATCATAAAAGAGATCATCCATAATATTCTCGGTTCCGATGCGCCGGTTCTTTATCACTGCACTGCCGGAAAAGACCGGACAGGAATGATCTCGATGCTGCTGCTTACCATTTTGAAATTTGACAAAAAAACCATTTATCAGGATTACCTGCAATCCAACAACCAGCGGCAGAAAATTATTGAAAAACGTTTTAATCTCGCACATTCACTGCATTTTCTTTACCCGAAAATGGATATCGGCGTTCTGGAAGAATTAAGCTGGATAAAGCCTGAATTTGTGGATGAAGCCATCCGTTCCATCGAAACAAAATACGGTTCAATGGACAATTATATTCACAACATTCTCGGAGTTTCCGAAGAACAAAGGGAAATGTATATCCGGAAATTTACCTATTGATTTTTTTCAGGTTTTACTGACCGAATTCATCTTTTTCCGTTGGTTTTCCTGATAACAAATCCGTAATTTTACAGGATAAATTTTGTAGAAATAAAATCGTAAGATTCCATAAAACCGATAAAAAATCAATAAAAATAGTATGAAAATAACACTCAACAGAATCAACAACGATTTCCTTTTTGAATGCAAAAATGAGCAGGGAAATTCCATTCTTTTGGATAATACAACGATTGACGGAGCAAAAGGTGTTTCGCCAATGCAGGCTGTTTTAATGGCAGTTGCCGGATGCAGCGGAATTGATGTGGTTTCCATTCTGAAAAAGCAGCGCCAGGAAATCACGGATTTCAAAGCGGAAGTGGAAGGCGAAAGAATTCAGATGGATGAAGCGAAACCTTTTAAGACCATTAAAGTAAAATTTCTGCTCGAAGGAAACATTGATCCGAAAAAAGCAAAAAAAGCAGCAGAATTATCTTTTGAAAAATACTGCTCTGTTTCCAAAACATTAGAACCGAATGTTGAAGTGGATTATGAGGTTTTTGTGAACAGCAAGAAAATTTGACGAGGAGACTTGGAGAGGGGGAGATTTTGAGAGTGGATGTGAGAGATTTGCTATTCTCCCTTTCTCCGAGTCTCTCATTCACTAAGTCTCCAAGTCTTAAACTTTCGGCTGTATCAGTTTCGCTACTGTTGCCGTCCATCCGCATTGATGACTGGCTCCGATTCCTTTTCCGTTATCCCCGTGAAAATATTCGTAAAACATTATATAATCTTTAAAAAACGGATCGTTATTGAATTTTTCGTTTCCGCCATTAAAGGCACGGTTTCCGTTTTCATCTTTCAGGAAAATATACTGTAAGCGTTTGCTGAGGTTTTCGGCAACTTCATTTAATGTGGCTTGTTTTCCGCTTCCGGACGGGAATTCTATCGTCAGGCTGTCCTCATAATAAAAATGAAAACGCTGCAAACTTTCCACGATCAGGAAATTGATCGGAAACCAGATCGGGCCTCTCCAGTTGGAATTTCCGCCGAACATACTGCTGTCACTTTCCGCCGGAGTGTAATACACAATATATTCGTTTTCGTGAGCAGAAAATTTAAACGGATTTTTTTCATACACTTTCGACATTGCACGGATTCCGTAACCGCTCAGAAATTCGTTTTCATCCAGCATTCTATTCAGCACTTTCGTAAGACGGTGTCTGCGGAGAATGCTCATCAGATGTTTTTTGCTTTCGCCCTCCACTTCCCAGTGCGAAACGAGATTGGCAAGTTCCTTTTTGTTTTTCAATATCCAGTTCATCCGTTCACGGAATTTCGGGAGTTTTTCCAGTAATTCGTGATCCACCACTTCTACCGCGAACATCGGGATCAGTCCGACAATGCTTCTCAGTCTTAATGAAATGCTTTCTCCGTTCTGAAGCTGCAATACATCATAGAAAAATCCGTCTTCCTCATTCCAGAGTCCCTGATTTTCCATTGCTTCAGCGATGTAAAGATAATGCTCAAAAAATTTGATCGCCATATCTTCGTAAACATCGTTGTAAAGCGCGAGCTCCATTGCAATTCTCATCATATTCAGAGCGTACATTGCCATCCAGCTTGTTCCGTCTGCCTGTTCCAGATATTCTCCGTTTTTCATCTGCATATTCCTGTCGAACGCTCCGATGTTGTCCAGTCCTAGAAATCCGCCTCCGAAAAGGTTATTCCCTTTTTTATCCTTGCGATTTACCCACCACGTAAAATTCAGCAGTAATTTCTGAAAAACTTTTTCCAGAAAAGGAATATCGGGTTTTCCGTTTATTTTTTCATCGATTTTAAAAACCCTGAAACACGACCAGCCGTGAACCGGCGGATTCACATCATCAAAATTCCATTCGTAGGCAGGAAGCTGTCCGTTCGGATGCATATACCATTCTTTCGTCAGAAGCAAAAGCTGGTTTTTTGCAAATTGCGAATCTATCAATGAAAACGGAACGCAGTGAAACGCCAGGTCCCATGTTGCGTACCAGGGATATTCCCATTTATCAGGCATTGAAAGGATATCTTTGTTGTGAAGATGTTCCCATTCCGTGTTTCTCACAAAATGTTTGAAATCTCTCGGCGCTTCCAGATTCGGATCGCCTTTCAGCCATTTTCCGACGTTGTAATGGTAAAACTGCTTGTTCCAGAGAAGCCCTGCAAAAGCCTGACGCTGCACATTTCTTTCATCTTCATCAGTAACATCACGCTGAACAATATTATAAAATTCATCCGCTTCTTTTTTTCTGAATTCAAAAATTTCATCAAAATAATAAAAAGCATCTTCCATCGTGTGCGGACTTAAGCGGAAATCGAATGTTTTGCTTTGTCCGGCTTCTATCTCCTCATCAATAAAGAAACTTGCTTTCGTTCCGGACTTTTTCGGATTAACGGTATCTCTTCCCCGAACTACATAATCGTTGATTCCGTCTTTATAAAAATTTCCGGTTTTGGGTGTTCCGTAGAGTTTCTCGGTATTCGTTTCATTTTCGCAGAACAGGCTTTCAAAATTCCGGTTTCGGGAATAGAATTTTTTAATGGAAATGCTGTCGTGCTCAACATCGATTTCTCCGTTTTTAGAAAATTTTAAATTCGGTTTGTATTCATTGTATCCCCATTTCCAGTTGTTGCGGTACCAGATCGTGGGCAGAATTACCAAAGGTGCTTTTTTATTGCTTCGGTTGTGAGCCGTAACTCTCACAAAAATATCATCCGGATCAACTTTGCAGTATTCTATAAAAATATCGAAATATTCATCATTGTCAAAAATTCCGGTATCGATAATTTCATATTCCGGTTCTTTTTTGCTCCGTTTTATATTTTCCTGAATCAGTTTTTCGTAAGGAAATTCATTAATCGGATATTTATACATCATCTTCATATAGCTGTGAGAAGGTGTATTATCCAGATAATAAAATATTTCCTTAATATCTTCCCCGTGATTTCCCTGATAATTGCTCAGTCCGAAGAAACGTTCCTTTATCCGTACATCTTTTTTATTCCAGAAAGACAATGCAAAACATAAAAGCTGCCTGTTATCCGAAATTCCGGCAATTCCTTCTTCCGCCCAGCGATAGGTATAACTCTCCGCCATATCGTGTCCGGTATATTCCCAAGCATTTCCGTTGCTGCTGTAGTCTTCACGTACATTTCCCCATTGCCGATTGCTGACGTAAGGTCCCCAGATTTTCCAGATTTCGTCTTTCTGTCGTTTTAATTCCTCGCTCATAATACATCTTTACGCAGCGAAATTATGAAATAAAAAATTTTCGGGAATTCTTTGAAAACAAAAATTATATCCTATATTTGCACCGGATTCGATCATTTACATATTGAAAATGTTATCAAGAAAGGTGGAGAGATTAGACTCTGTGAAACCTTGGCAACCCTTCGGAAACGGAGAAGGTGCTAAATTCTACTCAAATTTTTGGGAAAGATAACACGCATTTTTTTCTACATTCTTTGTAGCATTTTCAATTTTAATTTTAAAGAAATTGGAAAGTTCGCTACAGCATATCAGACTTCAAAATTTTAAATTACTATCAGGAAAAACGCTTGATATCAATTTGTCGTACCAGATTTTCGGGAAAGAATTATTTTCCGCACCGGTTGTTTTGGTGAATCACGCATTGACGGGAAATTCCAATGTTTCCAGCGAAAATGGCTGGTGGAAAACGCTTGTCGGAAACGGAAAAATCATCGATACCGAAAAATATACGGTGCTTTGCTTCAATATTCCGGGAAACGGTTTCGACGGATTTTTTATTGAAAATTATAAGGATTTTACAACAAAAGATATTGCAAGGTTATTTATTCAGGGGTTAAAAAATTTAGAGATTAAGAAATTATTTGCTTTGATTGGCGGTTCTATCGGTGGTTCTATCGGTTGGGAAATGCTGGTTTTGGAAAATAATTTAGCAGAACATTTTATTCCAATTGCTACGGATTTTAAAACTTCGGACTGGCTTCATTCCCAATGTCTGGTTCAGAAATTTTTGTTGGAGTCTGATGAGAAACCTTTGGAAAAAGCCCGAATTCACGCAATGTTGTGTTACCGCACTCCCGAATCTTTAAATTTCAGATTTAAAAATGAAATCGATGCCGAAAAACAGATTTTAAAATCCCACGACTGGCTCAATTATCACGGAAAATCACTCAATGAAAGATTTAGCTTAAAAGCCTACAAACTGATGAATCATTTATTGATGAATATTAAAGTTGAAGAAAAAAAGTTACCGAAAATCAATTCCGAAATTTATCTGATTTCCGTGGACAGCGATTTGTTTTTTCCCGCTTTTGAAATTAAAAATACATTTCATTTTTTGAAAGAGAACAACAAAAAAGTGCAGTATTATGAGATAAAATCCATTCACGGGCACGATGCTTTTCTTATGGAATATGAACAGTTGAATGAAATTTTAAAAACGATTTTTTGTAAGCCTTGTCAAGGTTTGAAACCTTGACAAGGCTAAATAAGGCATAAAAAGTATAAAAATATAGTAAAAAGTAAAAATAATATACTAAAAGTAAAAAAAAAGAAATAACCAGCCACGAAGTGGCGAAATCAACAACATAGGGTGAAACCCTATGAAATAAATAATCCAAAAAATATAAAATGAAACATAAAAGCGAAGTAAAAGTTTATAAATCAAAATCCATTATCAAATTCGAGGGGAAAAATTTTCTCGGCGAGGTCGGGATTGACGGCAGAATTTTCAAAGCACTTACTCTGGCTCGAATCAGTGTTGGTGTAATTTCGCAGCAAGCTATTGAAAACGGACTTTCGGTTTTGGTCAATGATTCCGATTCGGAAAATGCGGTAAATTGCCTCATCGATGAGTTTTCGAAAGAACGGCAAAACGGAAAAGTGAGCCAGATTTACAGCATCAATAATGTTTCGGTCATCAGTTTTATCACGGAAGATTACAGTAAAGTGGCAGCAGAACTCGCTCGGAACAATGTTTTCCCGCTCATTCTCAATCAAAATTCTGCCGAAAAGAGAGTAAATATCGTGGTTGCTTCTTCACAGGACGAAAAATCCAGAAACATCATCGAAGCCGAAATTTTCGGTTCTCCGAAAACCGTTCATCTGGCACTTTTCGGTCACGGAAACGTCGGCTCTGTCCTTATCGACCAGATTCTGGAATCTTCCGAAGAAATCAAACGCAGGAAAAAATTAGACCTGAAGATTTTCGCCGTTTCCAATTCCAGAAACTATATTTTTGACAAAAAAGGAATCTCCGGGAACTGGAAAAACGACATCGAAAATTCCGGAAGAGTGGCTTCCCCGGAAGAAATTATCGCTTTTGCAAAAGAAAATCAATTGGAAAATCTGATTGCTATTGACAATACTGCAAATGCTGATTTCGTGAAGAATTATCGCAATTTTGCGGAAAACGGTTTTGATATCGTTTCGTCCAACAAAATTTTCAACACGCTTCCCATTTCGGAATACCGGAATTTCAGGAATATCTTAACAAAAAACAATAAGAAATATTTATACGAAACCAATGTCGGAGCAGGTTTGCCTTTGATTGACACAATTAAATTACTGCACCTTTCCGGAGAAAATATCACGAGAATCAAAGGTGTTTTTTCAGGGACATTGAGTTATGTGTTCAATAATTTTTCTTCCAGAAACGAAAAATTTAGTTTAATCGTAAAAGAAGCAATGGAAAAAGGCTTTACCGAACCAGACCCGAGAGAAGATTTATCGGGAAATGATGTCGCAAGAAAGTTGCTTATTCTTGCGAGAGAACTCGATTTAATCAATGAATTTGAAGACATTAATGTGCAGAATCTCGTTCCTGAAAGTCTTTTGAAAATCGATAAAAACGAATTTATTTCGAGACTGGAAGAATTAGATGAAGAATATCAGAAAATCAAAGAAAGTCAGGAACCGAATCACGTTCTGCGTTATGTCGGCGATTTGCACGGCGATTTGAGCAAGGACAAAGGCGAACTCGACGTAAAACTCGTTTCCGTTCCTGCCAATTCCGCATTGGGACAACTGAAAGGTTCCGATTCGATTTTTGAAATTTATACCGAAAGTTACGGCGAAAATCCAATCGTAATTATGGGAGCCGGAGCCGGAGCAAAAGTTACTGCACGAGGCGTTTTCGGGGATATTTTGAGACTTTCTGAAACGAAATAAAAACAAAAAACCACAGAGAAACGGAGAAATCATAGTGTTCACAGTGATAAACGCTGTTTCTCTGTGGTAAAAAAAATAAAAAAAATGAAAAATTTTGAAACCTTAGCAATAAGAACCCAAACCGAAAGAACTCAGTTTGATGAACATTCAACGCCGCTTTATCTTACTTCGAGTTTTGTTTTTGAAGATGCGGAAGATATGCGTGCGAGTTTTGCGGAGGAAAAACCGAAGAATTTATACAGCCGTTTCAGCAATCCGAATGTAACGGAATTCATCGATAAAATCGCACAAATGGAAGGTGCGGAATCGGGATATGCCTTTGCGACGGGAATGGCGGCGATTTATTCCACGTTTGCGGCGTTGCTCAATTCCGGCGACCATATTGTGAGTTGTCAGTCGGTTTTCGGTTCTACGCATACGCTTTTTACGAAATATTTCCCGAAATGGAATATCGAAACCACGTATTTCAAAGCGGACGATGCCGAAAATGTGGAGAATTACATCAAACCTAATACAAAAATCCTTTACCTCGAAACACCGACCAATCCGGCAATCGAAGTTCTGGATTTGGAATTTTTCGGGAAAATTGCAAAGAAACACAACCTGATTTTTATTGTAGATAACTGTTTTGCGACACCGTATTTGCAACATCCGATAAAATACGGAGCAGATATTGTCGTTCATTCCGCTACGAAACTGATTGACGGACAAGGGCGTGTTTTGGGCGGTGTTGCAGTCGGAAAAGCGGATTTAATCCGCGAGATTTATCTGTTTTCGAGAAATACGGGGCCTGCGATTTCGCCTTTCAATGCGTGGGTTTTGAGTAAAAGTCTGGAAACATTGGCTGTCCGCGTGGAAAAACATTGCGAAAACGCTCTGAAAGTCGCCGAATTTCTGGAAACGCACCTAAATGTATCTTTGGTAAAATATCCGTTCCTGAAATCGCACCCGAATTACGAAACCGCCAAAAAACAGATGAAATCAGGCGGAAATATCGTCGCTTTTGAAATTAAAGGCGGTATTGAAGGCGGGAGAAATTTTCTCAATAAAATAAAAATGTGTTCGCTCTCCGCAAATCTCGGCGACACGAGAACGATTGTTACGCATCCCGCATCTACAACGCATTCCAAACTTTCGGAAGAAGAAAGAAACGAGGTCGGCATTACGGCAGGTTTGGTTCGCTGTTCCGTTGGTTTGGAGCATATCGATGATATTATCGTAGATTTGAAACAAGCGTTGGAATAATTTGAAAATGAGCGAACCTCGAAGAGGTTCAATATGAATAGCCACGTGTGAAACTCGTGGAAAAAATATAAAAATGCCACAAAACGAAATAAATTTTGATATTACCAGCCAAATGGTTGAAATACCAAATGGAAAAATTGAATTAAGAGATGACAGAACAAAACAAAAGTGGACTGTTGATATTAATTCTTTTTTGATTGCTAAATTTCCTGTAACTCAGGATTTCTATTTTGAAATTATGAAAGAAAACCCAAGTAATTTTAAAGGAGAGAAATATCCGGTTGAATCAGTTACGTGGGAAGATGCAGTAAATTTTTGTAATATATTATCTGCCAGAGAAAATTTAAAACCTTGCTATAATTTTAGTGAAGACGGAAAAGAAATTTCTTTTGACGAAACAGCAAATGGATTTCGTTTGCCGACAGAAGCGGAATGGGAATACACTTGTAAAGCAGGAACAACCGAAATCAGATATGATGAATTGGATTTGATTGCGTGGTATAAAGACAATTCGGAAAAAACAACTCATTCTGTCGGAATGAAAAAACCAAATAAATGGGGAATTTACGATATGTTGGGAAATGTTTGGGAATGGTGTTCGGATTTATATGATACGGAAGTTTATGGTTCGTATCGTATTTTCAGAGGTGGAGGCTGGTGTGATGAAGAAAGAAGTGTTATGGCAACAAATCGAAGAAGAAGCCACCCGACAAAATTTAAAATTGATGATTTAGGATTTAGAATTGCACGAAATAAAAATTAATTTTTTGTGAAAAAAGAAAAAATAATGAAAAACTCACCACAACTATACAAAGCCCTTTCCGAAAGAATTTTAATTCTCGACGGCGCAATGGGAACAATGCTTCAACGCTACAAATTCGAAGAAGAAGATTACCGAGGCGAACGCTTCAAAAATTGGAAATCTCCGGTAAAAGGCAACAACGATTTGCTTTCTTTGACACAGCCTCACGCAATTGAGGAAGTTCACCGAAAATATCTGGAAGCCGGAGCAGACATCATCGAAACCAATACTTTTTCGGGAACGACCATTGCAATGGCGGATTACAAAATGGAAGATTTGGTCTATGAACTGAATTACGAATCCGCAAAAATCGCAAGAAAAGCCTGCGATGAATTTACTGCAAAAAATCCCGAAACACCACGCTTCGTCGCCGGTTCAATCGGACCGACCAATAAAACCGCAAGTTTAAGTCCCGACGTGAACGACCCCGGATTTCGGGCAATCACTTTCGATGAACTGAGAATTGCATATAAACAGCAGGCAGAAGCACTTTTAGACGGCGGTTCAGATATTCTTTTGGTGGAAACTATTTTCGATACGTTGAATGCAAAAGCCGCACTTTTTGCAATCGACGAAATTCAGGAAGAACGGAAAATCCGTATTCCGATTATGGTTTCGGGAACGATTACGGACGCTTCGGGAAGAACGTTGAGCGGACAAACGGCGGAAGCATTTCTGATTTCCGTTTCGCATCTGGATTTGCTGAGTGTCGGTTTCAACTGTGCTTTGGGAGCCAAACAACTCACGCCTTATCTGGAAACTTTGTCCAATAATTCGGAATTTTCCGTTTCCGCTTATCCGAATGCAGGTCTGCCGAACGCTTTCGGTCAATACGACGAAACACCGGAACAAATGGCGGAACAGGTAAGGGAATATCTGGAAAAAGGCTTAATCAATATTATCGGCGGTTGTTGCGGAACAACGCCGGAACACATCAAAGCGATTGCGGATATTGCAAAGGATTATAAACCGCGACAGGTTAATGTAGCAATATAATAATGTATTAATTTACCAGTAAATCTATATAAAATAATGAAAATCAAATTAATAACAATTATAATTTTATCTTTTTGCTGTATCTCCGTAAAATCTCAGACCACCAATAAAAAAGGAAATTCAAAAATTTTCTTTGAAGAATTTACCAAAAAAATCAATGACAGCATTCCCTCAATCGGTTCGTTTATCGTTTCTCAAAATGATAAAATTATTTACGAGCATTATTTTCACGGAGCGAATAAAGACACGGATTTTAATGTTAAATCCGTAACGAAAAGCATTACTTCGGTTTTGGCGGGAATTGCAAGAGATAAAAATGTATTTCCTGATTTAAATACGCCTGTCCTGCAAATTCTTCCCGAATATAATATTTCGAGAAGTCAGCCTGAAAATGTCAGGAATAAAGAGGGTTTGATAATGACCGACTCTATCAGAAATACAGTTACGTTAAAGCATTTAATGACAATGACAGGCGGTTTCGACTGGACAGAAAATTCACAGATTTCCCGTGCAATGGGTTTTTCATCAGACCCTGTAAAATTCACTTTGGAACTGCCTTTCGAAGAATATCCCGGCGATACTTTTAATTACAACACCGGCGAAACCTACATTTTCGGAGCAACACTTTCAAAATCAGTAAATACAAGTTTAAAAGATTTTGCCAATGAAAATTTGTTTAAACCTTTAAATACTCTTGTTACGCAATGGGAAACCGACCCGCAAAACAGAAATCTTGCCGGTTCGGAATTGCATATGAAACCTAATGATATGTTGAAATTCGGAACGTTAATTCTGAATAAAGGAAAAGTCGGCAACAAACAAATCGTATCCCAAAAATGGATTGAAGAATCTACGGCAGAACAGGTAAAATTAGATTCGTGGGATGTATTGCCGGACGCAAACGGTTACGGATATTATTGGTGGCGGAGAAAAACCAATGGACATCAGGCTTTTGTAGCGGTTGGTTATGGCGGTCAGATTATCTGCATCGTTCCCGATTTAAAAATGGTTATCGTTTCCACTTGTTTTCTTGAAGAAAAAAACAGAGGACGAATCGAACTCAAAAAACTGCATTCATTTATTGATGAGGTTACAAAAACCTCTTTTTAAAGGAAAATAAAAAATGAAATATTTAAAACTCTCAGGTTTAGAACCGCTCATCATCACTCCCGAATCCAATTTCATCAATGTTGGGGAAAGAACCAATGTAGCGGGTTCAAAGAAATTTTTGAGGTTGATTAAGGAAGAAAAATTTTCCGAAGCACTTGATATTGCCCGTCATCAAGTTGAAGGCGGTGCTCAGGTTCTCGATGTCAATTTCGATGACGGACTTCTGGACGGAAAATCTTCGATGATAAAATTCCTGAATCTCATCGCTTCCGAACCCGATATTGCGAGAATTCCGATAATGATTGACTCCTCGAAATGGGAAATTCTGGAAGCCGGATTGCAGGTCGTTCAGGGAAAAGCAGTCGTGAATTCTATCAGTTTAAAAGAAGGCGAAGAAGAATTTATTCATCACGCAAAAACGGTGAAACGTTACGGAGCAGCCGTTATCGTAATGGCTTTTGATGAGGACGGACAAGCCGATAATTACGAGAGAAGAATCGAAATTGCGAAACGTTCTTATGATATTTTGGTCAATCAAGTGAAATTCCCTGCGGAAGATATTATTTTCGATTTGAATATTTTTCCTGTTGCGACCGGAATGGAAGAACACCGCAGAAACGCTCTGGATTTCATCGAAGCGACGAAATGGGTTCGGGAAAATTTGCCGAATGTTTCGGTTTCGGGCGGCGTTTCCAATGTTTCGTTTTCGTTCCGGGGAAATGATGCGGTTCGCGAGGCGATGCACTCGGTTTTTCTGTATTATGCCATTCAAAACGGTATGAATATGGGAATCGTGAATCCGACAATGCTCGAAGTTTACGATGAAATTCCGAAAGAATTGCTGGAACTCGTGGAAGACGTAATGCTCGACAGACGCGACGATGCCACCGAAAGATTGCTGGATTATTCCGAAAAGCACAAATCCACAAAAAAAGAAATTGTCGAAAATTTAGAGTGGCGAAATTTGGATTTACAGGAAAGAATTACCCATTCTTTGGTTAAAGGAATCGACCGTTTCATCGAGGAAGACGTGGAAGAAGCAAGGAAAATTTCAAAACGACCGCTCGATGTTATCGAAATCAATCTGATGACGGGAATGGGTGTAGTCGGCGATTTGTTCGGAAGCGGAAAAATGTTTTTGCCACAAGTCGTAAAATCCGCGAGAGTGATGAAAAGAGCCGTTGCGTATCTTCAACCTTTCATCGAAGCGGAAAAAGATACTACTCAAAAATCAAACGGACGGGTTTTAATGGCAACCGTAAAAGGCGATGTTCACGATATCGGGAAAAATATCGTTTCTGTGGTTTTGGGCTGTAACAATTACGAAATCGTGGATTTGGGCGTAATGGTTCCGGCGGAAAAAATCATTCAGACGGCGATTGACGAAAAAGTGGACGTGATTGGTTTGAGCGGTCTGATTACGCCAAGTTTGGACGAAATGGTTCATATCGCTTCGGAACTCGAAAGGCAGAATCTCGATTTTCCTTTACTGATTGGCGGTGCGACCACTTCCAAAGCACATACAGCCGTAAAAATCGACCCGAAATACAGCAATACCGTCGTTCACGTTAATGATGCTTCGAGAGCAGTTGGTGTTGTGAGTTCGCTCATTAACAGGGAAAAATCTACCGGATATTCTCTCGAATTAAAAAAGGAATATGAAGAATTTCGTGAGAAATTCCTAAGCAGACAAATTGATAAAGAATACATTTCTATTGAAGAAGCGAGAAAGCAAAAATTTAAAATCGATTGGGAAAAAGAAGAAATTTTTGAGCCGAAAAATTTAGGTGTAACAATCATTGAAAATCAAAATCTGGAAGAACTGCTGGATTTTATGGATTGGAGTCCGTTTTTCAGAAGTTGGGATTTACACGGAAAATTTCCGAAAATTCTGGAAGACGAATTGGTCGGCGAACACGCAAAAGAACTGTACAATGATGCCAAAAAACTGCTCAGAAAAATCATTGACGAAAAACTACTCTCCGCAAAAGCCGTTTTCGGGATTTTCCCTGCCAATTCTACGGAAAAAGATGATATTGAACTGAAAAACGAAAATGAAAATTTTACTTTCAGAACATTAAGACAGCAACTGAAAAAATCTGAGGGAAAGGAATATCTCGCGTTGTCGGATTTCATTGCGCCGAAAAGTTCGGGGAAAATTGATTATGTCGGTGCGTTCTGCGTAACGGCAGGTTTCGGAACAGAAGAGCTCGCAAAAAAATACGAAGATGAAAATGATGATTACAACGCGATTATGGTAAAAGCGTTGGCAGACCGTTTTGCGGAAGCATTTGCAGAATTTCTGCATTGGAAAGTGAGAACCGAAATTTGGGGTTATGCTTCCGACGAAAATCTGGAAAATGAAGATTTGATTTCCGAAAAATACAAGGGAATCCGTCCCGCTCCCGGTTATCCGGCTTGTCCCGACCATTTGGAAAAGAAAACAATTTGGAATTTATTAAAAGTGAAAGAAAACATCGGTGTAGAACTCACAGAAAGTTTGGCAATGTTTCCGACTGCGGCGGTTTCGGGATATTATTTCGGAAGTCTGCACGCCAAATATTTCGGTTTGGGAAAAATCACGGAAGACCAGTTGAAAGATTTTGCAGAACGGAAAAATATTGATTTAGATTTTGCAAAGAAATGGCTTTCACCTAATTTGGTTGATTAATTTTACCACAAAGTTCACAAAGAGATGCACAAAGAACACAATGAAAATCTTTGTGAACCTTGCGAAAAAACTTTGTGTCCTTTGTGGTTAAGAAACCTTAAACTTTGAACTAAAATAAAGAATGAAAATAACAGAACACATAAAAAACGCCGACGGAAAAACGCTTTTTTCCTTTGAAATCCTTCCGCCTTTGAAAGGGCAGAATATCCAGTCCATTTTTGATTCGATAGACCCGTTAATGGAGTTTAATCCTGCATTCATCGATGTTACCTATCATCGGGAAGAATACGAGTATATTGAAAGGGAAAACGGACTTTTAGAAAAAAGAGTGGTGCGGAAACGTCCCGGAACGGTCGGGATTTGTGCGGCGATTCAGAACAAATATAAAGTAGATGCCGTTCCGCATATTTTGTGCGGCGGTTTTGATAAAGAAGACACCGAAAATTTCCTGATAGATTTAGATTTTCTGGGAATAGAAAATGTGGTTGCTTTGCGCGGTGATGCGGTGAAAACCGAAGTTTATTTTAAACCGGAAAAAAACGGACACGCTTTTGCCAGAGATTTGGTAAAGCAGATTCAGGATATGAATTCGGGGAATTATATTGATGAAAGTATCGAAAATTCTTCATCTACCGATTTTTGCATCGGAGTTGCCGGTTATCCCGAAAAGCATATGGAAGCGGCGAGTTTTTCGCAGGATATTCATCACTTAAAAAAGAAAGTGGAAGCAGGCGCGGATTATATCGTAACGCAAATGTTTTTCGACAATCATAAATTTTTCGATTTTGTGAAAAAATGCCGTGAAGAAGGCCTCAATGTTCCGATTATTCCAGGAATTAAACCATTAGTAACGAAAAACCAGCTGAGTATGATTCCGCACCGTTTCAAAGTGGATATTCCGAATGATTTGGTGATTGCAGTTGCCAAGGCAAAAGACAACAAGGAAGCCAAAGAAATCGGAATTGAATGGTGCATTCAGCAGTGTAAGGAATTAGTGGATTTTGGAGTTCCAGTTCTGCATTTTTATTCGATGGGAAAGAGTGATAATATTTTGAAAATCGGGAGAGGAATTTTTTAAAAAGAAAAAGATGCAGAAAATTTCTGCATCTTATTTTTATTGATTAAGGAATTGTACGAGCTTTATCAGATCTGCTTCTTTCATTAATTTTATTTTATTGGATTTTATGAAATTCGCAACCGCATCTTTATTATCCGTAAAATAAACAAGCAATTCTTCTGTTTTTTTAGGAACTTGTATATCCTGATTTCCTGTCTGAATAAAATACACTGGATCAATCGGTGCAAAACGGGCAGGAGTTCCGCTGATCATTGTGTTCGGAGCTGGGATTTCAGGATCAAATTTCACTCTGACTTTTTTCAGCAGACGGTTTTTACCGCTCACAAGTTCAAAGAAATAACCTGCATAATCCGTTCCTGTATTTAAAAATACCAGTTTTTCGTTTGTTGTAAGTAATGTAAACTTAGGAAAACTGTTGGATCTCGGCAGTTCATACACATCTGTACCATTCAGAAATTCTACGGAATCCAATAAAGTATTATAACGGATATTAATTATTTCAGGATTGTCTGCAAGTTTTGCAGGTTCAAAATTTTTGTGGTAATACGGCGAACCCTGAATATCGCTGTATTTCAGTTTTTTTTGCCCATTGTTCACTTCATCAATAAATTTATTGAATCTGTTCACTTCAAATAAACTCTGACTTATTGACTGGCTGTAAACAGATATACTCATAAAAAGAACTGCAGCAGTAATGAATATTTTTTTCATTGTTTTATCTTATAATTTAGTGTTCGTAAATATACAAAAAAGGCGCCATATTATTCCCTGTCATACTCATCTTCCAATCGCACAATATCATCTTCGCCGAAGTAAGTCCCAGTCTGCACTTCTATAAAAACCACAGGCTTCTCCGAAAGATTCATCATTCGGTGTTTCGCACCAAGTGGAATGAAAATGCTTTCGCCGTAATTCAGGGAAATTTCTTCACCATCCAGCACAACGGTAGCATTTCCTTCCACAATCGTCCATTGTTCCTGACGTTTATGATGATACTGATAGGATAGTTTTTGTCCCGGATTTACTTCAATTCTTTTCAGCTTATAATTGGGTTCATCCGCCAAAACATAATATTTTCCCCAAGGTCTTTCTCCGATTTCGAGCATAATTTTAATTTTTTCGATTTTCAAAAATACTAATTTTAAATTCATCCCGATACGTCTGAAGCCTAAAAAATTACTAATTTTGCACCACAATTTTTTAAACTTAAAATGGAAAAAGTAAGAGTGCGTTTTGCACCAAGTCCGACCGGACCTTTACATTTGGGCGGAGTAAGAACCGCTTTGTACGATTATCTTTTCGCGAAACATAACGGCGGAAATTTCGTGCTGAGAATTGAAGATACCGATACTGCAAGATATGTGGAAGGTGCGGAAGAATATATAACGGAAGCATTGGAATGGTGCGGAATAATTCCTGATGAAAGCCCGAAACACGGCGGAAAATTCGCGCCTTACCGCCAAAGTGAAAGACGTGATATTTACGATAAATACACCGCAGAAATCCTGAAAACCAATTACGCCTACATCGCTTTCGATACGGCGGAAGAACTGGATGCGATCCGTGCAGAATACGAAGCAAAAGGCGAAGTTTTTTCTTACAATCACGAAACCAGAAACCGACTGAAAAACAGCATTTCTCTTTCCGAAAATGAAGTGCAAAAACTTCTGGATGAAAAAACTCCTTATGTGGTTCGTTTCAAAATGCCGGAAAACAGAATCCTGAATCTGGAAGATATCATCCGCGGAAATTCTTCGGTAAATACCAATACTCTGGATGATAAAGTTCTTGTAAAAAACGACGGAATGCCAACCTATCATTTCGCCAATATTATCGATGACCACGAAATGGAAATTTCCCACGTAATTCGCGGCGAAGAATGGCTGCCATCTTTAGGTCTGCACATTTTATTATACGAAGCAATGGGTTGGAAACCACCGCAGTTTGCACATCTTTCTTTAATACTGAAACCTGAAGGAAAAGGAAAACTCAGCAAAAGAGACGGCGATAAATTCGGATTTCCCGTTTTCCCGTTGAATTTTACCGATCCGCAAACCGGAACTGTTTCAAAAGGTTATCGGGAAGAAGGTTATTTTCCGGATGCGTTCATCAATATGGTGGCACTTTTAGGATGGAGTCCTGCAAACGACAGGGAAATTCTTTCTCTCGATGAAATGATTCAGGAATTTGATTTGCATAAAGTGCATAAAGCCGGAGCGAGATTCAGCAAGGAAAAAGCGGAATGGTTCAACCACCAGTATCTGCAGAAAAAAACGGATGAAGAAATTCTGAATCTTTTTAAAAACATCAATGAAGTTAAGGCTTCCCGAATTTCCGATGAAAAATTATTGAGAATTATTTCATTAATGAAAGAAAGAGCCACTTTTGTAAAAGATATGTATGAAAGTGGAACATTCTTTTTTGAAGCACCAAGATCTTACGATGAAAAAGCCGTAAAAAAATCCTGGAATGATGAAACAGGAAATATCTTAAGAGAATTCTCTGCCATTCTGAGCGAAGTCGAAGAATCTGACATTAAACCTGAAACTTTAAAAGAAGAAATCCACCATTTCGCCGAAAGCAAAGGGTTAGGAATGGGAAAAGTAATGATGCCGTTACGATTATCTTTGGTAGGAGAGCTGAAAGGTCCGGACATTCCCGATATTCTGGAAATCCTTGGTAAAGAAGAAAGTATCAACCGTATTGAAACCGCAATAAATAAATTGCAATAGGTTTTCAATATTTTTCATAAATTTGAAAGATTAATTTAATCCTAAAAAATGGAATATTTAAGTTTCGAACTTCCTATAAAAGAACTGGCAGATCAGTATCAGGCTTGTTCCCTCGTCGGCGAAGAAAGCGGCGTGGATGTAAAGCTCGCCTGCAGCCAGATTGAAGACAAGATTCTCAAAAAAAAGAAAGAAATCTACGAAAATCTTACACCTTGGCAAAGGGTACAACTTTCCCGGCATCCTGATCGTCCGTATACTTTGGACTTTATTGAAGGAATTGTGGACAAAGAGAGTTTCCTCGAGCTTCACGGCGACCGTAATTTTGCTGATGATCCTGCAATGGTCGGCGGTTTGGCAACTATTGACGGAAACCGCGTAATGCTCATCGGAACACAAAAAGGAAGAACTACCAAAGAAAGACAGCGCAGAAGATTTGGGATGAGCAATCCTGAAGGTTACCGAAAAGCGCTCCGGCTAATGAAACTGGCAGAAAAATTCCATATTCCGATCATTACTCTGGTAGATACACCGGGAGCATATCCCGGACTGGAAGCCGAAGAAAGAGGACAAGGTGAAGCCATCGCCAGAAATATTTATGAAATGACAATGATGAAAACTCCGATTCTCACCTATATTATCGGAGAAGGAGCAAGCGGAGGCGCACTCGGAATCGGTGTCGGAAATAAAGTGTATATGCTGGAAAACACTTGGTATTCCGTAATCGCACCGGAAAGCTGCTCTTCCATTTTGTGGAGAAACTGGGATCATAAGGAAGATGCGGCAAACGCTCTGAAACTCACTCCTGCAGATATGCTGAAAAACAAACTCATCGACGGAATTGTGGAAGAACCACTCGGCGGAGCGCATTACGAGCCGAAAGTTGCTTATCAGAATCTGAAAAATTCCATCCTGCAGAATATCAAAGCGTTCAGCAAGTTTACAGGAAAAGAGCTGGAAGAGCAGAGACAGGAAAAATTCATTGCAATGGGCGAATTTAAAGGGTAATTCCTCTTTAATGCATCATAATCAGAATAAAAAATTCCGGATCTTAAATGAATCCGGAATTTTATTTTTTCAGTCAATTCAATTTTAGTTATCTCTTCTTCTTTGTCATTTTCGGAGAACCAAGCGTAATGGAAATATCTCCGGTAATACTTTTCGTTGAGCTGTATTTGGCATCACAAACGGAAGTAGTTAAAGTATAGGTTCCTTTGTCCACCAATATAAAATTCTGATTATTGGCAGGAATGGTAAGGTTATAAAATTTTTTCCCGCTGATCTTCATCACCAAATTACACTTGGATGTATTGGTAATCTGAATATACGCTTCTTTACTGTTCGGATCGTTGTTGAATAAATGCGTGAGCAGGTCCGCAGTACGCTTGTTCTGTTCGCTTGGTCCCGATTTGGAAGAATTTCCGCTTTTCACTTCGGTTTTCAGGTTGTCTTTATTCAATGGCTTTACCACGGGTTTTGCAGAATTGCTTTGCGCACCTGTCCCTGTATTGTTCATCAAAGAAACGAGTTTTCTTTTAAATTCGGGAACTCGGGGATGAGTGGGATTTTCTTTGATAAAAGCTGCAAGCATTTTAAAATCAGTGGTTTTTTCTGCCTGCTGCTCTGTGATTTTCTGTGCGTTAACTAAAACGGAAACCGTAAAGAATAAAAAGTAAATCAGTTTTTTCATATCATTTTCGGATAATTTGTGTATCGTTTTAAAATTTTAGAACGGAGAAATATGCTTTTTAGTTTGTATTAAATTTCATATCTTTGCACCGCTCAAAAAAGAGCTCTAAAATAAGAATTTTTAATTAAAAAAAATAATCATTATGTATACACCAGCTGCTGCAGATGTGGCAAAACTGAGAAACACGACAGGTGCAGGAATGATGGACTGCAAAAAAGCTTTGGTAGAAGCGGAAGGAGATTTCGAAAAAGCAATTGAAATCCTTAGAAAAAAAGGACAGAAAGTTGCTGCAAACAGAGCCGACAGAGAATCTTCCGAGGGTGCCGTAATTGCAAGGGTAAATGAAGACAACACTTTAGGTGCGGTTATTTCCCTGAACTGCGAAACCGATTTCGTTGCGAAAAACGAAGCTTTCGTGGAACTGGCTTATGAACTTGCTGAACAGGCAATGAACTACGCAAACAAAGAAGAATTCCTTGCTTCCGATTTCCACGGAATGACGGTTGCCGAAAAAATGATCGAACAGACCGGAGTAATCGGTGAAAAAATCGAGATCGGTGCTTTTGAAACCATTCAGGGACCTTTCCTTGGCGCTTATATCCACGCCGGAAACAAAATTGCTGCAATCACTTCGCTTTCTGCAAATGTAAGCGGTGCCGAAGAAGCAGCAAAAGCAGTATCAATGCAGGTTGCAGCGATGAATCCTATCGCTCTTGACGAAACTCAGGTTTCACAGGATACCATCAACAAAGAGCTGGAAATCGAAAAGGAACTTCTTATGAAAGAAGGAAAACCTGAAAATATCATTGAAAATATCCTGAAAGGAAAAATGCAGAGATTCTACAAAGACAATACTTTGGTACATCAGGCATTTATTAAAGACGGAAATATTTCTGTTGCGGATTATGTAAAATCTGTAAATGCCGATCTTAAAGTTTTGGGATATAAGAGAGTTTCTCTTTCTTAATTTCAGAAAATTATACTTATAAAAATCCTGCCGAAAATTTTGGCAGGATTTTTTGTTTCGAGTAATTATCAATACTTTTGCAGTCCGTTTTCCGGATATGAAAAATACCTTTTTTATATATCTTTTTTCCGCCGTTCTGTTCTTCTTCGGATCTGCATTTATACACGCACAATATATAGAGGTTGAAACCAATGATACTCCCGATCAGCTGGTTCAGAAATTTATAGGAGCTTCCAACAGCGGTTGTATTACCGTTTCGGATGTGCAGATTACAGGCTGGGATTTCGGTTCGGGAAACAAAAGCTACGGCTACTTCACCAAAGGCAGCAGCAATTTCGAAATTAATGACGGGATTATACTTTCCACCGGAAGTGCACTCGCAGCAGTTGGTCCCAATTCTTATATCCAGACGGAAAAATACAACAGCGAATTCGCCGAGCCAAACTGGAAAGGAGACAACGATCTTGAAAATGTATTGATAGAAGCCGGATTGCCGCACCAATACATTCTGAATGCCACTATTCTGGAATTCGATTTTATTTCAACATACAGCGATAAAATCCGTTTCGATTATATGTTTCTTTCAGAAGAATACCGAAACTCAAACTGCAAGTATTCCGATGCTTTCGCGTTTCTGATAAAAGAAGCCGGAACTACCGACGCTTATGAAAACATCGCTTTGGTTCCCGGAACCGATATTCCCGTTTCTTCTACTTCCATCAACGGAGCTAATGGTTGTGAAAAAAATATTGAATATTTCGGCGGTTTCAATGGAGTGCAAACACCTACCAACTTCAACGGACAGACCAAAACTTTACCCGCAATCGCCAATGTAACTCCCGGAAAAAAATACCATATCAAACTCGTAATTGCTGATGAAGGCGACCAAACGGGACTTTTCGATTCCGCGGTTTTTCTGAAAGCAGGAAGCTTTAAAGGAAATAAAGATTTGGGAAAAGACCTCACGATTGACAATGGAAATCCTTTGTGTAAAGGTGATTCTCATATTATAAATGCCGCAGTTTCCGGAGCTTCGGATTACCATTGGTTCAGAGATGATACTGAAATTCCCGGAACTGCCCATAAACCTGCTTATACTGCGACACAACGGGGAAATTACCGGGTGGAAATCACGATGGGAAGCGGCTGTATTCTGGAAGGAAACCTGATGATCGAAGCTGCTCCGGAACCTCAGTTCAATCTCAATCCGATTAAAATCTGCGATAATGATCTGGACGGAAAATACATCGAAAATCTAAACCAATATTCCGCTTCAATCGTTTCCAATCTCAATCCTGATTATTTTACGCTCTCGTATCACAAAAAACCTGATGGTTCCGATATTATTGATTTTACAAATTATACTTTCACCAGCAATCCGGAAACTTTATATATAAAAGTAACGGCTTTCAACTGTACTCCGGAAATCAGACCTGTGACTTTTTATTTCGGGCAGAAAATTCCGCTTACTGCTCCCGCTCCTTTTCAGATTTGTGATGATGATCTGAATAATGAAGAAACCATTAATCTCGAAGATTACCTCCAGAACATCACTTCCGAAACGGGATACACAGTAACTTTTTATAAAGGCGGATTAAAGCCTGAAAATAAAATCGGTTCGGAGCTGACATTGAAAAATGATGAAACGATTTTCGTAAAATTTGAAAAACCAGGTTTCTGTCCGGATTATGTTCCGTTGAAATTCATTTTCAAACAGCCGAAAAAATCGACCTCCTTACAGGATGAGATCGTTATTTGTGAAAACGCTGCCGTAACGCTGGATGCAGGTGCGGGATTCGATTCTTATTTGTGGAGTACCAATGAAACTTCGCAAACCATTGATGTTCCGGTGGGAGAATATTATGTGGATCTGGGATGGAACGGCTGTATGTACAGACAACACGTAAAAGTAACCGCTTCCGAATCTCCGGTAATTACGCATATTGATGTTTCGGGAAGTACGGCAACAGTTTATGCTTCGGGCGGAACGACTCCTTATCAATATTCCCTCGACAATCTGAACTATCAGAATTCCAATGTTTTTTATAATGTTCCGAGAGGCGTTCATAAAGCATACGTAAGATCTGCGGACGGCTGTTACATTATTGAAAAAGAATTTCTGATTGTAAACCTCATCAATGTAATCACACCAAACGGAGACGGAGTAAATGACGTTCTGGATTACAGCGATCTGAAAATGAAAAACAATGTCTCAATAGAAATTTTCGACAGACTTGGACAAACCGTTTTCCGTTCCGAAAATCAAAATTATATCTGGGACGGAAAAATTTCCGGAAGACCTGCTTCTACCGGAACTTACTGGTACATCCTGAACTGGGAAGAACCCGATACTAATCTCAAAACTTCCTACAAAGGCTGGATTCTCGTGAAGAATAGAAATTAAAAACGGTTGGCTTTCGGCAATTAGCTTTTCGGTAGTTGGCTTTCTTATTGAAATTCAGAAAAGTAAAATTTTATACAGGGAAAATACTACATTTGTGTATCTGTTTTTCTCTTAATGAAGAAATTTTTACTGTTTATCCTGTTTTGTCTTTCCTTTATCCGTGTCTTTTCACAGCTTGACAGGGAACATTGGTTTGCACCGATGTTTGACGGGCAGTTTAATCCGGGCGGGCACGAACAGTTTCTTCATCTTTCCACCAATGAAACCACTCCTTTTAAGGTTTCCATATACAATAACAATACGCTGATTGAGGAAAGAACGATCAGCAAAGGTTCTCCCGGAGTTGTGGAAATAGCCTGGGATTATATGATTACTGACGATTATGATGTGCTGAATAAGGTAGGAACAAGAGGATTGTACGTGAAAGGAGAAAAAATGTTCTTTGCCAATCTCCGTTTTGGTGTCAGCAATCACGCGGAAATCATCACCTCAAAAGGTACTGCCGGACTCGGCACACAATTTTATACTGTGATGGCTCCCAATACACAGGTAAGCCTTAACAACGGTTCTTCAGCAAGTTTTATCGCTACGGAAGACAATACTACCGTTACCGTAAATAATTTTAAGAAAGCGGTTTATTTTAACAGCCTCGGAACGGTCAGCAGCATCACTTTTACCTTCAACAGGGGAGAATCTTATATTATTGATGTAAGAAGTTCCGATTGGCCGGATAATACGGACGGTTTTATCGGTGCTACCATTACTTCCGACAAACCGATTTCGGTAACCAACGGAAATTTTAACGGGCAGTATGCCGGTCCGTCTGCTCAGGGTTCGGATATTCTGATGGATCAGTCGGTTCCGGTGGATAAGCTCGGGAATGAATTTGTAGTAGTAAAAGGATACGGACATATCGGCAACAATATGGAAGGAGCGATGGTAGTGGCTACGGAAAAAAATACGTCCGTATATCTGAACGATTCCAGTACTCCGATTACTACGCTTGCAGATAAAGGCGATTACTATTTAATCACGGAAAACAATTATACGGATCGCGGCAACGATCATTATAATCTTCACATCAAAACGGATAAAAACGTATATATCTATCAGCTTCTCGGTGGTGTGGAATTCGGGGATACTCCGCTTGCAACAGGAGGAATGAACTATATTCCGCCGCTGAACTGCTATCTTCCCCGAAAAATAGACGAAATCAGCTACATCAATTATATTTCCGATCAACCACATTTTCCGGATGATTTTGTAACCAAATTAAACATCATCACCCAAAAAGGAGCGGATGTAAAAGTAAACGGAGCTGTTCCGGATGCAGTATATGGTCCCTACGATATTTCAAATATTACGGCGAATCAAAACTGGGTTACCTATTCCATCCCGAATGTTACCGGACATATAACTATTGAATCCAGCAAAGCTGTAACGGCAGGAATTGCCAGCGGAAACAAAGCATTCGGATACGGAGGATATTTTGCCGGATTTTCTTCAATTCCTCTTATCATCAAAATAGAAGGAGAATGCCTTCCCGGCGTAAAGCTCGGTGTAATCGAAGGATTCGACCACTATCAATGGTTATTAAAAGTAGGAAACAACTATGTTCCTGCTCCGGGAATAAATAACCAGTATATTTATGAGCCTTCACAATCAGGGATTTATGCCGTAAAAATTCAGGATGGTTCCTGCTCGGAAATTCAGACTCCGGATTATAAATTTTTCAACTGTACCACCTATACCAACTATGATTATGATATCTGTTCCACCGTTCAGATTACTCCGGTATTTGCGCTCACTTCACAGTCTCTGGATGTAAGTACGGTAAAAATCACAGTGCCTCCTGCAAAAGGAACCGCAACAGTTGCTCCCGACGGAAAAGTAACCTATACCGCAAATGACAATGCGACAGGAACGGATACTTTCAGATTTTCTTTCTGTGGTATCGGCACTATTCCCGATTGCGAAACCATACAGGCAACCATTCATCTCAATCAGATTGAGCATTATGATGTTACCCTTACGGAATGCGCTACCAACGGAATGGCAACCTATGATCTGACTTCAGCACCGGTAACTCCCAGTGCAGGCGTCACAAAAATTTTTTATGAAAATCCTGATTTCACAGGGCAGATCCCTAATTCCGAAGTAAAAAATTACGTTTCAGCAGGTGGTTTTGTATATGTAAAAATGAAAAATACTTTCGGATGTGAAGCCACTGCCATTATCGAATTAAAATCGAAACCGTCACCTGTAATTACACCTTCTCTTTACACCAAAATCCATTGTGATGAAGATATCGACGGAATTCTGGACGAAGTATATAAGCTGAAAGTGAATGATATCACACCAATCGTTTTGCAGAATCCCAACTATTACACGGTTCGTTATTATGATACCGCACCAAAAGCCAATGCAGGAGGAACAGACAATATCACCGGAATATACAGCTTTGCAGCAGGCGCTTCCATTTGGATAAGAGTAGATTCTCCGGACACCTGCCCTTTTTCGGTAAAGAAAATTTCCCTGAAAACCGGAACTAAAGTTCCTTTACTCTTCCCGGAAATTTCGCAGGAAGAATGCGATAACGATACAGTAGGTTCGGAAACACTGGATCTTAAGCAATACATCTCTTTATTTACCAATGTTTCCGGAGCTACGGCAACGTATTTCAATACTCTTGCTGATGCTCAGAATAACAAAAATCCACTTTCATCCACGCAAACTATTCCGGAAAAGCAAACTTTCTATTTCAGGATCAGTGCTTCCGGATATTGTGATGAGATCGCCGTTTTACATCTTTCATTGAAACCGATAAAAAAATCAGACCTTTTACTGGATGAATACGGCATTTGCAAAAATGCAACTATTGATCTTGATGCAGGTCCCGGATTCGACGGCTATTTGTGGAGTACCAATGAAACCTCCTCAATGATTACGGCAGGAACGGGAGATTATTGGGTTGATCTTTTATTCGACGGCTGTATTTATCGTCAGTATGTTTCCGTGAAAGAAGTAGATCTTCCCGTTATCGTTTCTATTGAAATTATCGGGACTACCGTTACCGTAAATGTTTCGGGAGGAAATCCGCCTTATCATTATTCTCTTGACGGAATTCATTATCAGGATTCCAATGTTTTTTACAATGTTCCTTACGGGCAGAATACGGTATATGTAACCTCTGCGGAATTATGTGATCCCGTAACAGCAGCATTCACTGTAATCCGGCTTCTGAACGTGATTACACCAAATGGTGACGGCTACAATGATGTTCTGGATTATTCCGGACTGGCAACGAAAGAATCCGTGCTTCTGAAAATTTTTGACAAATACGGCGCTTTGATCTTCACTGGAAGCAAATCAAATAATTACATCTGGGACGGCAAAATCTCCGGAAGACCTGTGAATACCGGAAGCTACTGGTATGTTGCGCAATGGCGCGATCCGAATACCGAAAACTTCCAGCAGCATTCCGGCTGGATTCTGGTGAAGAACAGAAATTAAGTGGCGACTGGCTGTTAGCTGCCGGCTTCTGGCAATCTGCCTTCGGCTTTCAGCAATGAGCAATGAGTAATGAGTAATGAGTAATGAGTAATGAGTAATATAGTCGAATTTTCCGATTTTTTTCAAATTTTCAAAAATACCTTGTGAAAAAATTTTCTTTTCAGAAGATTTTGCCATCCCTCTTTAAAAAGAGGGGAATTCTCCAAATCTCCGCTCTCCAAGTCTCCTCGTCATCTTCCGACTTCGGGCTTCGGGCTCAAAATTTCTCGGACTTTCGGACTTCCCAACTTTCCGACTTTCATCATACATTATTGCAAATAAAATATTACATTTGTAAACAATTCTGTAAAAAAATGAAGAAATTTCTACTATTTGTTTTATTGTGTTTTTCCTTTATTAATGTTTTCTCCCAGCTTGACAGAGAGCATTGGTTTGCACCGATGGTGGATCGTGTAGGCAATTCGTCTCAGTATCAGTCCATTTATATGTCAACAAACGAGACTACGCCTTTTCAGGTTCAGATTTATCATAACAATGTGGTTGTAAGTACGGTAACGATTAGTAAAAATAACCCTGTAAAATATAGTATTCCAAACAACCAAAGAAACAGGATTATCACTACAAGCCAGTCGGATATGTTCAAACCTGTAGCAATGGGTTTCTATTTGAAAGGACAAAAACCATTTTTTGCGAGTCTGAGGTTTTCCATTCTTAATCACGGTGAAATACAGACCTCCAAAGGTACTGCAGGCTTGGGAAGGGAATTCCGGGCTGTAATGGCTCCGATAACTGCGAATGTCAGTTATTTGAATTTTATGAACAGTATTATGGCAACGGAAGACAATACTCACGTTACCATTACCGGTTTCCAGCCGAATGTACGGTTCTCGGATAATGTTACCAGAACCCAGATTACTTTTACTTTAAATAAGGGGCAATCCTATATTATCGATGGATCAGGAAGTTATTCTCAAAATTATACCGGATATATCGGTGCAAAAATAGTTTCGGACAAGCCTGTAATCATCGCCAATGGTAACTTCAACGGACAGTATGCCGGAAATTATACAAATTCTTCGGATATACTGATGGATCAGGGTGTACCTATAGATAAACTCGGGCAGGAATTCATATTGATGAAAGGAAACGGAAGCGTAACTTCCAATATGGAAAAAGCATTGATACTGGCAACGGAAGACAATACCGACATTTATCTAAATGGTGCAACCACTCCAAGCGCAACCATTAATGCAGGCGCTTATTACGTTACCAATAACACCGCATATATTGCACAAGGTTCTGGGCATTATAATATGCACATTAAATCAACCAAAAATGTATATGTTTACCAATTATTAGCCGGAGCAAATGCTGCAACCGGAGGAACGGAAGAAGCAACCGGAGGAATGAACTATATCCCGCCTTTAAGCTGCTATCTTCCTAAAAAAATTGATGAAATCGGAAAAATTGACGAAAATGAATATGCTTCCAATACCGTCTCTTATACTTTAACAGTTCCTACAAAACTCAATATTATCACCGAAAGAGGAGCAACGGTTGATGTAAAGAGAAACGGAACTTCACTGACTCTTAATTCTTCCAACGGACCTTTCAATGTTACCGGAAACAACAATTGGGTTACGTATTCTATCCCGAATATTTCGGGAAATATTGCAGTATTTTCTACCAATGCAGTTACAGCAGGAATTTCCGCAGGTGATAATTCGGTAGGTTACGGTGGTTATTTCGCAGGGTTTTCATATCTTCCGCTTATCGTAAAAACTGGTAAGGACTGCCTCAATGAAGGTGATGTGTTTTTAGAGCTTACTCCGGGTTTCGATTATTACCAATGGTACGAGAGAGATCTTGCCGGAAATGAAACTCTTATTCCCGGTGCGAATTCCAATATTTATCAGGTTACCCACGCCGGAATTTATTTTGCAAAGCTTAAGCAAGGTTCCTGTGACCCTGTAACCACTCAGGATTATAAATTTTATAACTGTGATTCCTATACCAATTACGATTATAACAGCTGCGGCTCGGAAGTAATTACACCGCATTTTACTTTGAGTACGCAAACAGTAGATCCTGCCACAGTACAAATTACAGTTCCTCCAACCAAAGGTACAGCGGTAATAAATCCTGCCACCGGAATAATAACATACACTGCATTTCCAACTGCAAGCGGAACCGATAAATTCAAATTTTCATTTAAAGGAATCGGTGCTATTCCTGATACTGAAGAGGTACAGATTACCGTAGAAATGATTGAATGGAACAGTAATGCAAAACTCGAAGAATGTTCTATAAACGGTATTGCCACCTATAATTTAACTTTAGCGGATGTATCTCCGGACACCACTTTACAGAAATCATATTTTAAAACCCAGAATGGTGCTCTGAATAATATCACGGCAGATAAAATTACCAATTTCACGGCTTATACCACAACAGATACTACCGTTTATGCTCGTTTGGTGAACAGCATCAACTGTGTTGCGGTTGCTCCGATTATACTGAAATCCAAATTAGCTCCGGATGTTAAGGAAAATCTTTACACTCAAAGTCATTGTGATGAAGATATAGACGGAAAAATTGACGGAATTTATAAAGTAAACGTGAGTACGATTACACCAATCGTTTTACTAAATTTTACAAGCTTTACAGTCCGCTATTACGATACTGAGGAAAAAGCCAATGCAGGAGGAACGAATAATATTACCGGAACGTACAGCTTTGCAGCAGGTGCTTCTATCTGGATCAGAGTGGATTCTCCGGATGGTTGTCCTTTTGTGGTAAAAGAAATTCTGCTGAATATCGGACCAAAAGTTCCTTTGATTACTTCAACCGCTTCACAGGATGTTTGTGATATAGGTGCGAACGGATCTGAAACCATCAATCTTTCGGATTATATTCCGCTGTTCACCGCAACTGCCGGAGCTACGGCAACCTATTACAACACACTTGCCAATGCACAAAACAATACCGGGGCAATTCCGGCTTCACAGGTGATTTCTGCCAACAAGACTTTCTATTACAGAATAAAGGCAGCAGGATTCTGCGACGAAATCGGAACTTTAAATATTTCGTTTACACAAGGAACTCCGTCCACCACATTATTGCCTGAATATATCGTTTGTGAAGGCGACACTGTTACTTTGGATGCTGGTTCCGGTTTTACCCATTATCAATGGAGCAACAATGCCGGAAGTGCAACTACACAAACTGTTACAGTTGGAGCTGGAACATATTGGGTGGATCTTACCAATTCTCTGGGCTGTATTTACCATCAGACTGTTACCGTTACGGATTCTCCGAAACCGCAATTGAATACCTCAGCGTATAACGGAATTGTATGTGATAATGATTTCGACGGAATTATTCACGTTAAATTCTCTACACAGGTTACCCCGCTGATTTTACCGAATGCAGCATCTTATACTATTACGTATTACGGAAATGCAGCAATGACGGATGTTTTACCAAACGACTGGTCTTATAATGCACCGACAACGGTTTATGTACAGGTAACTTCACCATATTGCCCTCCCGTAAACGGAACCATTAATTTCGGATTTGCGAATCGTGTTCCGCTTATCTCTTCCGTGGTTACTTCTACGGTTTGCGATAATAATCTCGACGGAACTGAAAACGTGAAACTTGCTAATTATTTAGGAATGTTTACCACAGCTTCCGGAGCTTCCGCGAAATATTTCAATACGCTTGCAGATGCACAAAACAATACCGGAGCAATTCCGTCTTCACAAGACATTACCGGAGACAGAACTTTCTATTACAGAATAAAAGCATCAGGATACTGCGACGAAATCGGAACTCTGAATCTGGAATTCCATACTTCTACTCCATCTACAACATTGCAAAGCAATTATATCGTTTGCGAAGGAGATACTACGACTTTAGATGCGGGTTCAGGTTTTACTCATTATCAGTGGAGCAGTAATGCCGGCAATGCTACCTCACAAACCGTTACGGTTGGAGCAGGCACTTATTATGTGGATCTTACTAACAGTTTCGGATGCGTGTACCGCCAGACTGTTACTGTTACGGATTCTCCGAAACCGCAATTGAATACCTCAGCGTATAACGGAATTGTATGTGATAATGATTTCGACGGAATTATTCACGTTAAATTCTCTACACAGGTTACCCCGCTGATTTTACCGAATGCAGCATCTTATACTATTACGTATTACGGAAATGCAGCAATGACGGATGTTTTACCAAACGACTGGTCTTATAATGCACCGACAACGGTTTATGTACAGGTAACTTCACCATATTGCCCTCCCGTAAACGGAACCATTAATTTCGGATTTGCGAATCGTGTTCCGCTTATCTCTTCCGTGGTTACTTCTACGGTTTGCGATAATAATCTCGACGGAACTGAAAACGTGAAACTTGCTAATTATTTAGGAATGTTTACCACAGCTTCCGGAGCTTCCGCGAAATATTTCAATACGCTTGCAGATGCACAAAACAATACGGGAGGAATCCCGTCTTCACAAGACATCACCGCCGACAGAACTTTCTATTACAGAATAAAAGCAACAGGATATTGCGACGAAATCGGAACGCTGAATCTGGAATTCCATACTTCTACTCCGTCCACAACATTGCTGCCGGAATATACCATTTGTGCAACCGATACGGTAACTTTAGATCCGGGTTCCGGTTATATCAGTTATAAATGGAGCAATAATGCAGGAAATGCTACCACACAAACTGTGAATGTTGGTCCGGGAACATATTGGGTAGATCTTACCAACAGTTTCGGATGTGTGTACCGCCAGACGGTAAAGGTTACCGGATATCCTGTTGCCAAGCCTAATTTCAATGCTTATAAAGGTATTTTGTGTGATGAAGATTTCGACGGGAAAATTCATATCAAATTCTCTACGGATGTTACACCTGTGATTTTACCAAATGCTTCCCTTTATACTACCTTTTATTATTCCAATCCGGGAATGACTCAGGCTTTACCTGATGACTGGTATTATACTGCCGATACAACGGTATATGTAGAAATCGTTTCGCCATATTGCCCTCCAATTACGGGAACGCTTAACTTCGCATTCGGAAACAGGATTCCTTTACTTTCTTATGATGAGTCCGTAGAAGTATGTGATGATGATCTCGATGGTATTAAATCCGTGAACCTTGCCAATTACAAAAATCTGTTTATTAATGATAATTCTGTTCAGGTTACTTATTTTGATTCTCTTTCAAATGCAGAGCAAAATATCGGATCACTTTCCAATCCTATGGATATCAGCGGAACCAAAGTATATTATCTGCGGTTCAGCAAAACCGGTTTCTGCAGTGAAATAGCAAAACTGACCGTAACAGTTAAAATTCCGAAAACATCCGATACACTCGAAGATAAAAATATTTGTCCGGGTACAACCACAGAGCTGGATGCAGGTCCGGGATTTGATAAATACAAATGGAGTACAGGTGCTACTACGCAATCCATTAATGTAGGTGCCGGAGATTATTGGGTGGATCTTACTTATGACGGCTGTACTTACCGCCAGTACGTTTCCGTAAAAGAAGTGGAAATTCCGGAGATTGTTTCCATTGAAATTTCAGGAACAACAGTTACTATAAATGTTTCGGGAGGAAATCCTCCTTATCAGTATTCTGTTGACGGAATTAATTATCAGGATTCCAACGTATTTTACAATGTTCCTTACGGGCAGAATACAGCGTATGTAACCTCAGCGGAAGGATGTCTTGTAATGGCAGACTTCACTGTAATCCGTCTTCTGAATGTCATCACGCCAAACGGTGACGGCTATAATGATTATCTGGATTATTCCGGCTTGGCATCCAAAGAATCCGTATTGCTGAAAATTTTCGACAGAAACGGATTGCTGATTTTCACCGGAGACAAATCCAACAATTATACTTGGGACGGCAAAATTAAAGGAAGACCTGTAAACACCGGAAGCTATTGGTATGTACTGCAATGGCGCGATCCGAATACCGAAACTTTACGCCAATCAACAGGCTGGGTAATGGTAAAAAACAGAGAATAGAATTGGCGATTAGCTAATAGCTTTTGGCTTCTTGCTTTTGGATAACAAAACTTCCGGCGCTTTCAGCGCCGGAAGTTTTGTTTTAATTAATCCGAAAGAAATCAGGAAAATTATTTCTTTTCCTCCGCTTTCTGCTCCGGAAATCTCGCGGCTGTAAATTCTCTGGAAATAGCGGATTTTTCAAATTTCAGCTTTCCCGAAAGCGTTTCGATTACAATTCCGTCGTCCTGAATCTGAGCAATTCTTCCGTGCAAACCAGAAGTGGTTACTACTCTGCTTCCCACTTTCAGCGTATCCTGAAAATTTCTTTCCTGCTTCTGTTTTCTCATTTGCGGACGGATCATCAGAAAATAAAACGCTACAAACATCAGTCCCATCATCAGCAAAGTAGGAGTCATAGATCCCTGTCCCGGAGCTGCCTGTAAAAATATTGTTAACATCTTTTTAAATTTTTAAAATTATTTATTCACTACATTTCCTGTAAACGAAATGATAATCGGAGCTTTTTCCACATTCGCATATACTTCTGCCTGCTTATGAATCTGTCCGTCGAAATTGGAAGAATCAAATTTCAGCGTAATCTTTCCTGTTTTTCCCGGCATTATCGGATCTTTCGTATAATCAGGAACAGTACATCCGCAACCCGGCTTCACATTGGAAATAATCAGCGGATTGGTTCCGGTATTGGTAACTTCGTACACGTGATCTACGGTTTCACCTTTTTTAATATCCCCGAAATTATAGGAATCTCCGGAAAGTGCCAAAGTAGTCAGTGGTTGGTTTTGCACTTCTTCCGGCATTTCGTTCTGAGGTTTTTCTCTTGACGCTGCTTCCGGAGCAACTGCCACTGTACTGTCGGTTTCAGAAACTAATTGATCGGCAGCCTGATTTTTTTTACAGGACTGCATTCCGATTGTTAAAAACGCCAAAGCCAAAGCCGGGATTAATTTTTTGCAATTCATTTTTTTATATTTTTTGGTGTTAAATTTATATTTGACAAAAGCCGATTGCTTATTACCATATCAATTCACTCTGCCGGTATCCTTCGAATATTTATCCAGAATTCCATTTACAAAAATATTGGATTTTTCCGTTCCGAATACTTTCGATATTTCCACATATTCATTAATGATAATTCTCGAAGCAGTGAGAGGGAAACCATCTAATTCCGCAATTCCGCAAACCAGAATAATCTTGTCGATCAGCGAAATCCTTTCCAGTTCCCAGTTTTGCAGGCGTTCTTCAATTTTCTTTTCATTTTCTTCCCAATGATTAAAAGCCTCGCGCAGAAGTTTTCCCGCAAATTCCCTGTCGTCCTCATCTTTTATCATTTTGATCAAAGTGTGCGACGGCTGATCTTCTTTCATAAAGCCAATGGTTTTCTGCACCATCGAATTCGCGATATGAAAATCGTCTGCCCAGCTTATTTCGCGGTCTTCGTAATGATCGTGGAAATCTTCATTTTCAGCAACATAGCGAAGATACAATTTTCCGATAAATTTCTGATCCTCCTCAAAAGAACGGTCATTTTCCAGCATAAAATCCTGATATCTTTTCCCTGAGACCATTCTCTGGAAAGTCTTTACCAGAAGATCATCGTGCAGATCCCATTTCAGTTCCCTATGTTTCGAAGTGAAGGAAATACGTTCCTCATTTTCTTCAATCTGCTTCAGGATCTGGTTGTTGATAAATTTTTGGTTGGGATTCAGGTCTTTGTCGGTTTTTATAAATTTGTTCTTCCCGATTTCGATCTGCTGTTCCGCAAGATCTTTCAGAGCGACCAGAAAATTGAGCTGGTAAATGTAGAGATTGTAGATTTTATCAATATCCGTAAACATATTTTTTTGTAAAACATCGAATTTCACAGGATTCTGATAATAAGAATAAAGGGTTTCCACCACTTTTTCGCGAATTTGTCTTCTGCCTAACATTCAAAGAACTTTTTATGGCTGCAAAGATAGGTAAAAAAGGTCAATTGTCAATTTGCTTCGCAGTGAATAGTGAATTTTTCACCGTAATCAAATTGACCATTGACTCGCGAAGCGAAATTGACTATTCACATCCGGACTTTTTCCGTATTTTTGCAAACGATTTATGAATGCGCTCAAAACACTAAACCCTTATTTCTGGAAACACAGAGTTCTCTTATTCTGGGGATTTCTGTTTATTGTTGCCAGTAATTTTTTCAATATTTATAAAGTTCAGTTTATTGGAAAATCTGTGGATCAGCTTTCGGAATCGGGGAAGCTGGGTTTTAACAAAGAGATTCTGATCTATGTTGCCATTATTGTTGGCTGCTCGCTGCTTACCGGATTTTTCACGTTTATGATGCGGCAAACCATTATCGTAGCTTCCCGCAGAATCGAATACGAGCTGAAAAATAAAATCTACAGGCATTATCAGGAAATGTCACTCACCGATTACAAAAAAACGACAATCGGCGATCTGATGAACCGTTTGAGCGAAGATGTAGTTGCGGTGAGAATGTATCTCGGTCCCGGAGTGATGTATGTTGCGAATCTTTTGGTACTGCTCGTTATCACCGGAATTTATATGTGGAATACCGACAGAAGTATGACCTTGTGGACGCTGATTCCACTTCCGGTTTTATCTTACGCCATCTATAAGGTAAGCTCGATTATCAACCGGAAATCGAAAACGATGCAGAAAAGCCAGTCTGCAATTTCCACTTTTGTGCAGGACAGCTTTTCGGGAATCAGAGTGATTAAATTTTTCGCCAAGGAAAAATACATTGAAAAAAATTACAGTGAAAAAGTGACAGATTATCAGAACAAAGCACTGGATTTAGCCAAAACCGAAGCCTATTTTTTCACCATTATTCTGTTCGTGATCGGAATGCTGAATGTGGTGATTCTGTACATCGGCGGAGAAAAATATATTGCTAATGAGCTTTCCGTTGGGAAAATCGCGGATTTCTTTTTGTATGTAAATACGCTGATATTTCCGTTTTCTATGGTAGGTTGGGTAACTTCCGTAAATCAACGTGCGGAAGCTTCAATGACGAGGATTAATGAATTTATGGATCAGAAATCGGAAATTATCAATCATAATCACGAAAATTACGAAATCAAAGGCGATATCGAATTCCGGAATGTTTCTTATACCTATCCGAATACGGGAATCAAAGCGCTTAATAATTTAAGTTTTAAAATAAATGCCGGGGAAAGTCTCGCGATTATGGGAAAAACCGGAAGCGGAAAATCTACAATTGCACTTCTTCTTTGCAGATTAATAGATCCGACAGAAGGTGAAATCCTGATCGACGGCAAAAATCTGAAAGACCACAACCTCGATATTTACCGCAAATTCATCGGCTATATTCCGCAGGAAAGTTATCTTTTTTCGGATACGATTGAAAACAATATCGGTTTTTCCATTGACAATCCTTCCCACGAAAAAGTAGTGGAATTCGCGAAAAAAGCGGATGTTCATAAAAACATTATCCACTTCAAAGAGCAGTACAAAACAATGGTTGGAGAACGCGGCGTAATGCTTTCGGGCGGACAAAAACAAAGAATCTGCATTGCAAGAGCGATGATCAAAGAGCCGGAAATTCTGATTTTCGACGATTCGCTTTCCGCTTTGGATACAGAAACCGAAGAAAATATCCTGCAAAATATCGAAAAAGACATCAGAAACTGTACTTCCATTATCATTACTCACCGGGAAAGCAGCGCAAAAAAGGCGAATAAAATATTGAATCTTACAGAGATAGAAAATCAGCAAACTGCCTGATATTACAGGATTTTTAGGAAAAATTCTGTTTTTTAACTAATTTTTAAAAAAATATTTGGCACTTGAAAGAATTCTGTTATATTTGTTACAATAAGATTTCTAAAATATCGTACAATGAGTGATTACAAGGAACGCCAGGAGAATGAAATTTTCACAAAGGTGTTAAAAGCAGGAAGAAGAACGTATTTCTTTGATGTGCGCGAGACAAAAGCGGGAGATTATTATCTTACGATTACCGAAAGCAAAAAGAACTTCGGGGAAAACGGAGAGGCAACTTTCGAAAAGCATAAAATCTATCTGTATAAGGAAGATTTTAAGAGTTTCGAAGAAATGTTCAGAGAATCGGCGGATTTCATTATCAACGAAAAAGGAGAAGATGTAATTTCCGAAAGACACGACAAAGATTTCAAAAGCCGTTCGTTTACTATCGACAGCGACGACGAAGTTTAAAGCAAAATATTTTGTAGGAATGCGCCTTTTGGCGCATTCTTTTTGGCTAGAATCCCAGAAAAAAATTCTTTTATTGAACACGCCTTTTTGGCGTGTTCCTACGGACAATTCTGAATATTCACAATAATCTCCGCCGCATTTTCGCTGGCTCCGCTGTTTCCTAATTTTTCCCTTAATTCAGCGTAATCTTCCAACATTTTATTTCGGTTTACGCCTAAAATAAGATTCAGTTCCTTTACCAGATTTTCGGTATTCAGTTCATCCTGAATTAATTCTTTTACCACTTCCCTGTCCATTATCAGATTCACCAAAGAAATGTATTTGATATTTTTAATCAGACGTTTGCCGATCTCGTAAGAAATGCGGCTTCCTTTGTAGCAGACCACTTCGGGAACATTCAGAAGCGCGGTTTCCAGTGTTGCCGTTCCGGAAGTTACCAAAGCCGCTTTGGAACATCTCAATAAATCATACGTTCTGTTGGAAACGAAATGCACATTCTCATCCGTATATTTTTCGTAAAAATCTTTCGGAAGACTTGGCGCTCCGGCAATTACAAACTGATAATCGGAAAAATGATTTCTTACGGAGAGCATCAGTTGCAGCATTTTTTCCACTTCCTGTTTCCGCGATCCGGGAAGAAGTGCGATGATTTCTTTTTCATTCAGATGAAATTCTTTTTTAAAATCATCAACATTAATTTCCTGTAAATCCGAAATCGCATCTAATAAAGGATGTCCTACAAAATGAGCATCAACATTGTGTTTTTTGTAAAAATCTTTCTCAAACGGAAGAATGACAAGCATTTCATCCACGTATTTTTTTATGGTTTCCACGCGTCCTTCTTTCCACGCCCAAAGCTGCGGCGAAATGTAATAGACTACTTTTATTCCCGATTCTTTAGCAAACTTCGCAATTCTCAGATTAAAACCTGGATAATCTACCAGAATCAAAACATCGGGTTTGTAATTTGCAATATCCTTTTTGCAGAATTTGATATTATTCAAAATCGTCCCGAGATTCTGAATCACTTCCAGAAAACCCATAAATGCCAGATCTTTGTAATGTTTCACAGGTTTTTCACCCGAAACTTTCTGCATCAGATCTCCGCCCCAAAAACGGAATTCTGCGTTGGAATCTTTTTGTTTAATGGCTTTCATCAGATTGGAAGCGTGCAGATCGCCCGATGCTTCTCCAGCTATGATGTAGTATTTCAAAATAGATTTGAGATTTGGGATTTGAGATCTGAAATTAAAATATTCAAATCTGAAATCAATTATTTGACTTAAATTTGTGTAAAGATAAAAATAAAAAATGGCAGAAGAACTTGAAATCCGAAACCGTGTCGCCGAAAATACAAGCCTGGTGAATTTTGACCTTTCCAAACTTGTTCCGAAAGGCGAAAGAAAAGGAATTGATTTAAAAGATTTTCTTTGGGAAGGTTTGATTCTGAAAGAAAAGGATTTCCGTGAAAATGTGAGCAAAATCAATGAAGAAGATTATCGGGATTCTTACGTTCACATCTACAATTCCGCTGATGCTATTGTTCCTTTGTGGGCGTATTTTCTGATCACAGCAAAACTTACCGACGTTACCAAAAAAATCGTTTTCGGAAACCGCGAAGATTTGGAAATGATTCTGATGCACAATGTTATTGAAAATTATGATTTCACGGAACTGAAAAACAAAAGAGTTCTGGTAAAAGGCTGTTCCGACAAACAAATTCCCGAAAACGCCTACATAGAACTGGTGGAGCGCCTGAAACCATTGGTAAAATCACTGATGTTCGGAGAAGCGTGCAGCAATGTTCCGATTTTTAAAAATTAAATTTTTCAAAACTTTTTTCAAAAAAATTTAAGCGAGGTATATTTTTTGTAACTTCGACTTCGCTTAATTAAAAAATACAAACAATGAGCCTATTAGATTTACTTACCGGAAATACCGGAAACCAAGTAGCACAGGAAGCTGAAAACAAATTCGGAATTTCCAAAAATCAGATTATTGCACTTTTAGCGGTTGCTGCTCCGCTGGTCATTTCTTACCTTAGAAACAAATCGCAAGATGCAAAAGAAGCGGAAGCATTAAACAACGCTCTGGACAGGGATCACGACGGAAGCATTCTGAATGATCCGTCCCAGGCTTTGAACAGACAAGCGGAAGGAAATTCTATTCTCGATCACATTTTCGGAGGACAAAAAGCAACTGTAGAAAACCAGCTTTCTCAAAATACCGGAATTTCTATGGATAAAATCGGACCTATCCTTGCGATGCTTGCTCCGGTAATTATGGGATACATCGGAAAAGAAAAACAGCAGAATAATGTAAATGCAGGAGGTTTGGGAGATCTTTTGGGAGGAATTCTGGGAGGAGCGCAATCTCAGGCTCAAAGCGGAAATCCTTTAAATGATATTCTCGGAAGTGTTCTTGGAGGTGGTTCTCAGCAGCAATCTTCCAACCCGCTGAATGATATTCTCGGAAGCGTACTTGGTGGCGGAAACTCGCAGAATCAGGGAGGCGGCTTGGGAAGTATTCTCGGAAATATTCTGGGAGGAAAATAAAGTTGCCGATCTATAAAAATATAGAAAAAACCGAAGATTATTCTTCGGTTTTCTTTTTTCTGATTGTTTTAGGTTTTGTATCAGCGGCTTCGGCTTTTTCTGCTTTAGGCTTTGTAGTTTTCGGTTTTGCTGCTGCTTTTGGTTTTTCCGCTACAGGTTCCGCTTTAGCAGATTTTTCCGTTACGGTTACAGCAGCTGAAGATTTTTTCGGTCTTGTTTTTCCGTAACTTCCGTTGGTGATTTTTCCACGTCTTGTTTTCTTATCGCCTTTTCCCATAATAAAATTTTTAATTAAATGATTCTGACGAAGTTAAGAAATTTTTAATAAACGAAGGCAGCTAATCTGTAAAAATTATTTCTTAAAAAACTCCCAACTCGGAAATATATGGACAACAAGGTAAAGAAATTTTTAACAGTTTCAGGAAAAAGTTTAACCAAACTTTAACCAAAACCCTTTATCTAAATTCCTGATATTTAATGAAAACTTCTTTACTTTTGCGCTTTATCTATGAAAAAAATATTCTTTCTCGCTTTTGTTTTTGCAGTTTTGCAATTTCGGGCACAGACAGCTTCGGGAGAAGTCTTCATCCGTGATAATTCCAATTATTACCTCAATCAGGTATTTGTAACCAACCTAAATGAATACAAAACCGTACGTACCGATGTTTACGGGAAATTCCGCATTCACGCGAAAGCAGGAGATGTGATCCGTTTTACTTCCATTGTTACGGACAGAAAGGATATTAAAGTTACTCAGGAATTTCTGGACAGCGAGATTAATTTTGTTGAGCTGAAGATCGCATATTATGATATTCAGGAAGTGGTGATCAGCAGATTCAAGCCTTCAGGAAATCTGAGAAAAGACGTGCTTTCCCTGAAAACCGGAGAAAAAAATATGGCACTTCAAAAAGCGATCGGACTTCCGCAGCCTAAAGGAGACGGACTTCCTACACAGCTTCCGGTTGCCAGCTTTGCGGACGGCGGACTTACTTTCGGGCTCAACAGCATTTACGACCTGATTTCCGGCGAAAAGAAAAAGAAAGAACGTCTTCAACGATATGAACAGATGAATTCAGCAATAAAGGAAATTCAGCAATATTTCGGGAACGAATATTTTGCAAGCCTCAAAATTCCGGAAAATCTTATCGAAAATTTTCTTCAGTTCGTATATACATCGGACAATCTTTCCGGTTATGTAAATAATAACAACTTCAGTATGGTGGCGTTGTATATTGAGAAGTATCTTCCCATTTACCAGAAACGTCTGAAAAATTCTTACCTTCTGGAAACCATCAAATAACATACTGATTATCAATATTATTTAATTTGATTTCGTTAATCTTAAATAATTTTTTTATCTTCGTGTCGTAGTTATTATGTTAAATAGCTACTTGGTAGAAAACTCAAAACACATTTAATCAGAAAAAAATTAATCCAATGAAAAGATTATTTCTTTTTCTCAGTCTTTTCTTTGTGGCAGGACTTTCCGCTCAAATGAAAAACAAAGATTACAGCAATATTCTGAAAAGCAAAAACATTTACGAAATCAATGCTTTTCTACGGGATGCACATCCTGATGATCCGCGCAGATCCGTTCTGAAACCAAAAGTGATGAAAATGATGCAGGAATATATCCAAAATGCACATCCTGCCGATCAGCGTGTAAAAGAACTTCAGGAAATGCTTGCTTTGCTGCGCAGAAGACCTTCAACAAAGATCAGCTTTGATGAAATGAACGAAATTATCCGGCAAAAGCAAATCGCAAAATATAAACAGGAACTGGAAAAATCCAACCGCGCAATTGCTTCGGGCAGTAAAAGCGTTTCCACCTATACTCCCGGAAGTTATATTGCCGCAGCTGCAGCCGCTGTGGAAGATCCAGAAGCTGATGAATTTCAAATGCTGATGAATGAAGATCCTACGGAACATAAGATGAAAACCACAAAAATCCTGAACTCGCTATTCGATAACGATCCTACAAGCAAAGAAAGTATTGTAATGGTGGAAAACAAATCGGACTGCAATATCATCATGAGGATTGAAGGTGTCGGGAACACAAAATACCGCCTTGCAATTCCTTCCCAGGAGCAATCATCAATTGTGGTGGAAAAAGGAAATTACCTGTTTTCGAGCGTGGTTTGCGGAGCACAGTATTCTTCCCAGAAAACCGTGGAAAAAGCAGTGATGGTTTCTTTGGGAAATCCGGTAGCCATCAGCAGCAATACCAAATAACATTATACTATTTAAAAGTTTTTTTTTGATTTCATGAGAAATGAATTTATTCAATAATGAAATTGAAAAAGACCGCTATTTCTCAATACAATATGGGCAAAAACAAATTAGCCAGATTCGCGGAAAATAAAATCCTCCCAAACGTTATACAGCCGACAAGGCAGGAAGCACTCGAAGGTTTTTACCTGAAAGGAAAATGGAGAAGCGAAGTTTTTAAAAACAACAATCCCATCGTTCTGGAACTGGGCTGCGGAAAAGGCGAATATTCCGTAGGACTGGCGGAAGCGTTTCCCGAAAAAAATTTTATCGGTGTAGATATCAAAGGTGCGAGATTCTGGTTCGGAGCAAAAGAAGCTATCGAAAAGGATTTGAAAAACGCAGCTTTCCTGCGCACGCAAATCGAACTGATCGATTATTTTTTTGACCAAAATGAAGTGGACGAAATCTGGATCACTTTTCCCGATCCGCAGATCAAATACAAAAGAACAAAGCATCGTTTGACACATCCCGATTTTCTTCAGCGGTACAAAAATATTTTGAAACCGGACGGAATCATCCACCTGAAAACCGATTCGGAATTTTTGCACGGTTATACGCTGGGATTTCTTCAGGGAGCAGGACACGAAATCATCACCGCTCATCACGATATTTACGGCGCTCCGGAATATGATCCCGGAACGGAACTTCTACGCGAAATCAAGACCTATTACGAAGAGCTTTTTTCTGCGAAAGGAAAGACGATTACTTATATTAAATTCAAACTGAAATAGAAAAAATAAATTCTATTTTATTCCGAATATTTCTCCACCACTTCCCACGTAGATTCATCAGACTGAAAAACGGAATACAATCCCTGTTCTTCCATTGGAGGATCGCCGGTATAATCGTCACCGGATTTCCAGAAAAGCTGTCCGGAAATTGGTTTCACCTCACCTCCGAAAGCCCAGAATGAACAGCCTGCAAAATTTCCTTTATTGTTTTTTTCCGTGTTCCAGATTTTAAAGATTTCTTCAAAATAGTGATCACGCAACTTCGTAGAACTTCGGATGTCAAATGAATAATCATCTCTCGGAAAACCGAATTCTTCCAGAACCAGAGGTTTGTTGAGCTCTTTTGCTACGGTTAAATGTTTTGTGATATATTCTTTCGTTTTTTCCATTCCGTTCGGGAAATCTTTTTCCAGACTGTTTTTGGAAACCCAGCCCCAGTTTTTCGGCCAGATGTGAATGGTGAGATAATCGATATTTTTATCCTGATGAATGTTCCGGAAAATTTCCATTGTTTCGCTTCCGATTTCGCCTTCGCTTCCCGTAGTTACGAGATGATTTTTGTCTGATTTTTTAATCAATGCAGCCATTTCGGAAATAAATTTTTCAAAATCCGGAATTGCATAAGGTCGCATTGGACGAGGTTCGTTTGCAATTTCCCAGGTCATAATACTATTATCGGAAATGTATCTTTTTCCGTTCACGGAATTTTTTCTTTTCAGAATTTTCTTTACCTGATTCTGATATTGCTTAATACAATTTTCACAGGAATAAAACCGGGAAATATGATCGCGCATATCGTCCCATTCCATCGGATTCTGCAATTGTTCGTCCGTTATTTTTCCGTTCCAGTTCAGGTATTGCAGAAATCCGCCGCTCCATTCCCAGTTATTGGATAAAAAAATCACCGCTTTCATTTCTCTTTTGGAAAGCTCATCCAGAAGAATATCCAGACCTTTCAAAGTTTCATCAGAAAATTTTTCCGGTTCGTACTGAAAAGCAGATTCAATTCGCGGATTTCCGTTGATTTTCCCTTTTCCTTCCGTTGCCGCTACAACACGGATATTGGTAATATTTTTCGATTTCAGGAAATCCAGTTCTCTTTTCAGGCGGTTGATCCCTTTTTCGGGATTTTCATTTAAGCCGAGAAGAGAAGAATACCAGTAATTGGTTCCGAGAAAATAATACGGCTGATCTTTGTAGAAAAGCTGACCGTTTTTCACGGAAACGAATTCCTGCGCATTGATGCATACTGAAATAAAAAGAAATAAAAACAGGAATTTTTTCATATTTGAATCTTTAACCTTTATTTTTTAGCAAATGACAAAAATAATACAGTTCAATTTTTGACTTAGGAGTTTTTTGCGTTAAGAAAAAATCCAGTCTTGAAAATCGAAGATTCGCCGATTCCATTAAAAACAATAAAGATAGGAGGCAATTTTTGTTACTTTTGTTTCAAAACAAAAGTAAAATATTTTAAATCAAATTATTAGATTTAATCAACCTGTTTCCTGATCGGTCGTAAACAGCATAATTGAAACCGCTTTGCAGGCAGTAAGCACCATAATCTCCGTTTTTGTTCAGAGCAATAAAACCGATTTGCAGATCTTTCGGATTTTTTCCTCTTTGAAAAATAAATTTGTGAATCCTTCTCACCGCTTCTTCACAGGCTCTCTGCGGCGTTTTCCCTTGCCGCATCAGCTCTACAACCAGATGTGTTCCGCAAGTCCGGATTACTTCTTCGCCGTGCCCTGTCGCAGTCGCGGCTCCAATTTCGTTATCTACATACAGTCCGGCTCCGATAATCGGTGAATCCCCTACTCTTCCGTGCATTTTGAAAGCCATTCCGGAGGTTGTACACGCTCCCGAAAGATTTCCGTTTTCATCCAGAGCAATCATTCCGATTGTATCGTGATTTTCAATATTTACAACAGGTTTGTATTCCGAGGTTTTCAGCCATTCTTTCCATTCTTTTTCGGAATCGGGAACGAGGAGGTTTTCTTTCTTAAATCCCTGAGAAAGTGCGAATTCCAAAGCCCCATCTCCTACCAGCATCACGTGAGGCGTTTTTTCCATCACCGCTCTTGCTACAGAAATCGGATTTTTGATGAATTCCAGACAGGCAACCGATCCGATATTGGCGTTTTCGTCCATAATACAGGCATCCAAAGTTACTTTTCCGTCACGGTCCGGTCTTCCTCCGAGACCTACGCTTCTTTCTTTCGGATCGTCTTCGCAGAGTCTTACTCCTTTTTCCACAGCATCCAAAGCTCTTCCTCCATTTGATAAAATTTTCCACGCTTCTTCATTGGCTTTTACTCCGAAATCCCAGGTTGAAAGCACAACCGGCTTATTGATTTTCGATTTTTTTCGTGGAAGAAATTCTTCGGCTTTCATCGGGTTCAGGGCAAAAACGGCAGAAAGAATTCCTGCTTTTTTGATGAAATTTCGGCGGCTGGATCTCATTTTTATTCGGTTTTAAAAAGACTGAACCGAATTTAGGAAAATTAATTTAATGAAGTTCCAACAATCTCTTACTATTTTATAAATTGAACCCTTTCAGAGTTTTGAACTCTGAAAGGGTTTTGTAATGTCTTCTGATTCTGCTCACGATCTTCTACAAAATTCCTCTCGCTTTTATCTCAAGATATTTGTTGATCACTTCTATATTCAAATTTTCGGGCAGCGTATATATGCTGTAAATTCCATATTTCCGGAGTTCCTGGATAATCAGCTTTTTCTCAAATTCAAATTTTTCGGCGATGATCTCGTCATACACTTCCTGCATATTTTCAGGGTTTTTGTGAATGAGATCCTGCAATTCGGAATTTTTAAAGAAAATCACTACCAACAAATGATTTTTCGCAATTCCACGCAAATATTTCATTTGTCGGTTTACTGCATCCAAAGTTTCAAAATTGGTAAAAAGCAAAACCAGACTCCGCTGAGTAATATTGAATTTCACATCCTGATACAGCCTGTTGAAATCACTTTCAAAAAAGTTAGTCTGAATATTATAAAGCGCTTCGGAGATTTTCCGCAGCTGTCCCGATTTGTTGTCGGCAGCTACTTTATTTTCCATTTTCTTTGAAAAAGTCATCATTCCGGCACGATCACCTTTTTTCAAAATGATGTGCGAAAGTGCCATTGTTGCATTAATAGAATAATCTAGCAAACTCAATCCCCCAAAAGGCATCTGCATCGTTCTTCCTTTGTCGATGAGCATAAAAATCCGCTGCGATTTTTCATCCTGATATTGGTTCACCATCAGTTTATTCTGTTTGGAAGTCGCTTTCCAGTTGATCGTTCGAATATCATCGCCCTGAACATATTCCCGGATCTGCTCGAATTCCATTGTATGTCCGAGTTTCCGGATTTTTTTGATTCCGCCGAGAAGAAATTCATTTTGCAGCGCCATCAATTCATATTTCCGCAAATGAATGAAAGACGGATAACTCGGCAGCATCGCATCTTTCTGAAAAGTAAATCTTTTGGAAACCAGGTTCAGGAACGAGGAAACATAGATGTTCAGATTTCCGAAACTGTATTCACCGCGTTCTTTTGGAGTGAGAATGTATTCGAAATACGCATTTTTTCCGGAAGTAATTTCCTTTTCAATCAGAAAATCTCTTTTCTGAAACTGGAACGGAATTTCATCAATCACTTTGGTCTTTACCTTGAAAAAATAATTATTCCGAATATCAATTTTTATTGAATTTTCATCACCGTTTGAAAATTTTTCGGGAAGAATTCTCTGCGCCTGAACCGCATTTTTCTGATTGAACAGCAACAGGTAATCCGCAATGAAAGCAATCACGATCAAAGCCAGAAATCCGTGTGCAAAAGCCATCATCCACGGAAAGAAAAATGCCAGAATATAGCAGATTCCCACTCCGAAAAGCAGGAAAAACAGGCGGTTATTGAGGTAGAGGTTTTTCATTCGAGGTGCGAGTTGCGGGGTTCAAGGTTTCAAGTGGCAATCGGCAATCAGCTTTTTTCAGACTTTCCATCTTCCATCTTCCATTCTCAAAGTCTTTCAGACTTTCGGACTTATGCGGACTTCCCTACTTTTAACGAGGAATTTCAATACTTTCCAGAATCTGGCGGATAATTTCATCTGCAGTCAGTCCTTCCATTTCACGTTCCGGAGAAACTACGATTCTGTGTCTCAACACTGCGAAACTGGCTTCTTTGATATCTTCAGGAGTTACAAAATCTCTTCCGCGGATCGCTGCAAATGCTTTTGAAGCAGTAAGCAAAGCCAGGCTTGCTCTTGGCGAAGCGCCTAAATACAGAAACTGATTTTCACGGGTGTTTACAATAATTTTCGCAATGTATTCCAGAAGATTGGATTCGATGATGATATCTTTTACAATCCGCTGATATTCTTTCAGCTTTGCGCCGGAAAGTACCTGATGTACGTTTTCGGTTTTATCTTCAAGCTTGCTTTCGTGCTGGTTTCTGATGATCCGGATTTCCTGATCCAGATCGGGATATCCTACTTCAATTTTGAAAAGAAAACGGTCGAGCTGCGCTTCCGGAAGACGATATGTTCCTTCGTGCTCAATCGGATTTTGTGTAGCAACAACAAGGAAAGGTTCCTGCATTTCGTAGCGTGTTCCGTCCATTGTAATCTGGCGTTCTTCCATTACTTCAAAAAGTGCTGCCTGTGTTTTCGCAGGAGAACGATTGATCTCGTCGATCAGGACAAAGCTGGAAAATATCGGTCCTTTTTTAAATTCAAATTCAGAATTTCTGACATTGAATACCGAAGTTCCCAAAATATCTGACGGCATCAGATCCGGCGTAAACTGAATCCTGCTGAAACCGACATCAATGGTTTTTGCCAGCAGTTTCGCAGTGATGGTTTTTGCAACTCCGGGAACGCCTTCAATCAGAACGTGACCGTTGGAAAGAAGCGCCGCCAGAAGATGTTCCACCATTTTTTCCTGACCTACGATCACTTTAGCAATTTCGGATTTTACCTTATCCAGATTCTGGCGCATTTCCGTCAGATCAATTCTAGAATGGAACTGCGGAGTCTGGTTCTCAGGATTTTGATTTTCAAAATTTTCCATATTTTGTTTGGTTTGATTTTATTTGATCCGGTTTGATTTTGTTTGATTTCAAATGTATTCAAACAATTTCAAACGCCGTCAAACTAATTTAAAATTTCATCTAAAAGTGTATTCATCCTTATCAGATCTTCGCGCATTACAGCGGAATACGGATCTGATCCTTTTTTTATCAAGGCAATCGCTTCATTTATTTTATCCTGACTTTTTCCGGTTTTCAGGTGAAGTTTTTTCGCAAAATCTTCATCCAGTTTTTGGGTATCGATCAGGAAATCAATTCTGATTCTGTGCAGGAAATACTGCGCTTTTTTCGCCATCATATCGTGGAAATCGCCTTCCTGAAGATATAGATTCCCGATGCTTTTTACAAATTCCACCGATTTGTTTTTCAAAGGTTCGACTATCGGAACAATCCGCTGTTTTCTTTTCGCGTTGAAAAACACAAACAATAAAAGTCCGCCCAAAAGCAGCCACCACGCATATTTAAGCGGAGGATTCGATAAGATGAAACGCATCGCCGATCTGGATTTAAAAACTGCGGAATCCGTAAACCAAACCGTTTCCCGTTTCGGAAGATACGAAAAAACATCCTGCACATATTTTTCGTTTCCGGGTTTCAGGAGATAATAATTGGTGATGAATAACGGTTCGGAATGGATATATACATTTCCTTTCCCGAATTTTATTTTCAGAAAATCCGCGCCGTTTCCGTCTTTGCTTTCCACACTTCCGAGAATCTGCGCATTTTTGTCAATTCTTTTAAAACCGAATCTTCCGGGGAATTTTTCAAGAACAAGTGAATCTTTTCTGAATTTTGAATCGGTGAGCTTCAGCGTATTTTCGTCTTCGTAATTGGTCTGAACAAAATAGGTGAGCTTCAGTGTATCGAGGATTTTTCCATAAAGATTTTCCGTAATCAGAAAAGCGTCGGAGCCTTTGGAAACCTGATCCAGAACTTTATTCAGGGATTCATCATCGAAATTTTTGTTGATAAAAAGAAGATTGTGTGGTTTCGGGTTTTTGTCGAAACGGTAATATTCATAAGGTGAAACGGTGATTTTTTTAATCGTATCGCCCAGAAGTTTTTGCGCTTCCTGATTGAAAACATACAAACCGAAAGGCGATTTTTTTTCGGTATCGAAATTTTTGCGCCAGTCCGTAACTTCGTTTTTGGAAAACTCCAGAATCGCCAATATCACCATAACAATGATGAAAATAATACCGTACAATTTGAAAGTTTTGTTCATATCCAGTTACAGTTCCGAAGTCAGAAACCGGTTTTTAAAATATTGATAATCAGATTCATTAATCTCAAATTCTCCATACCAAACGTGATCGAAAATATGGGCAAGCTGCCTGTAATTTTCTTTTGAATTTTCGTTTTTCAGTTCATAGAAGTAATCGCGGTTGGTTTTTTCGGGATTCCATTCGATAAGTTTTTTATCCGAAAGTTTTTTCAAAACAAAGAGAAAATGATACCGGATCGCCGAGCGGAAATCTTTCTGTTTTTCGAACTGAAGAATGCTTTCAGGAAAATTGATCTCGTGAATATTTTCGTGGAGATCGCCGGTCTGGATATTCAGTTTTTTATTCTTTTTGCCAAAGAACCAGTTTCCGTCTTTCCCGACAATATACCGAATGATAAAATACAAAATAAAACCGATAATGATGATGGCAAGAAAACGGACGATGGTTTCGGTAATGGAAGTTGCTTTAAGCGGATCCATTTCTCCGAAAATAGATTCCAGAGTTTTGCGGAGCTTCCGCATCATTCTTTCCCACAAAGATTCCTTTAGTTTTGTGATGGTATAATTGAATTCATCACTTTTATATTTTTCCCGAAAAGTAGGATCGAAAGTTTTAGGATAAACGGTACCGGAAGTTTCCGGCGAAACTTTTAGCAAAGAATCCACATCTATTTTCCCGTCGTTTTCCGTGTCAATCCAAGCGGAATCTGCAACCACAGTTTCGGGAACGGGAATTTCTTCTTCCTGAGAATAGGCAAAGGAAAAAATCAGAAAAATAAATATGAAACTGATTTTACGTTTCATTAGTACCGATAGAATCAATTTCCAGAAGATCCACTTGCTGATGAAGATCTGTTCTGTTGTCGTAATACATCAATCCGGAAGCAACCAGAAGTACATTCATCAAAATAAATGAGACCAGCATAGAAACGCCGTAAATTAAAAAAAATAAAATTCCCATTGTTCCTTCAAAAGGATTTTGCTCGAAACCGCCACTTCGAGAAGGAACAGTAAACATAGCTCCATAAAATATAAACATCGGAATCATTGTAAAAATGCTGGTAACCACATAAATAATAAAATAAATAACAGTGGTTGCTCCCCAATATTTCCAGAATGGGGATTTTTCGTTGAGTGTTCTGTAGGAAAACTGAGCGCGGATCGCAAAACTCAGGGATTCAAAAAATCCTTTTTTGGTTTGCAGATAATCGTACATCAGGAAATTCACCGCATTCACGGAAGAAGGAATCAGCAGCAACAGAAGAAAAAGACCGATCACAATCAGCACTAAAACATAGCTGATACTTAAAACTACCATAAAAGCAGGTGTTACGATAAAGATCAGTCCGGCTAAAAGAATGAAAATTCTCCCGAAATTATTTTTGATATCGCTCAGAATTTCGTCTGATTTTACGGGAGCATTTCCATTTTCGCTCACTCTTTTCAGATAAAAAACCGGAAAAGAATACGAAACAACTCCGACAGCCGCCGCAAGAACGAAAAATACGATTACCAGAAAAACGAGCATTCCGATATTGTTTTCAAAATACTGTTCCATAAAATAGGAATCTCCGCCCGTATTTCCGCCGAGAAGCTGCATAAAAAATTCCCTGTACCCGAAAATGAACAGCGCCACCAAAATGATGAGCAGCAATCCGTTGATCAGGAAATAATTTTTAAAATAATTTTTCCCGTATTCTTTAAAGAACTGGAAGGTATCGCCTACCAAAGTTCCGAAGTCTCTTTTTTTGTAAAACTGCATTATAGTGTAATATTTTTTTGTATATTAATACATACTCATTTTTTTCTATTGTACTTTTGTCTTGAAACAAAAGTACCAAAAATTCAAGACTGGAAACTCGGCTAAAATTTCAAATAATTTTCTAAAATTTCCAAAACTCGGGCGGAAACAAAATTAGTTTTTTTAATAAAAATTTTCGCCGCCACTCAAACAGTGGAAATTTTTTAACGGAAATTCTTTAAAATTTTTTAACGCCTCCGTTTCCTCAGTCAGATACAATTGATTTTCGTTAACTTTTTAATAAATTGTTTTTTAATTTTTTATGAACAATATAAGGATAAACGAAATAATAAAACCCGATTACGGAAAGGCATCCGAAAATAATCACAAGATTCAGAAATTCCGGCATCTTCAAAGCATATCTTGTAACGTAACCTTCGATAATTCCGGCAATAATCGTAAACGGAACGGTGCTTAAAAAAATTTTGAAAGCATCTTTAAACCCGAGTTTAAAAGACTGATACCTTGAGAAAGTTTTCGGAAAAAGTATGGATGCTCCGAGAATTAATCCCGACATCGCTTCTACCACCATACTGAAAATTTCAAAAGTTCCGTGAAGCCAGATTCCTCTCGCAGAATCTTTCAAAGCATTGTGTTCCGCAAAGAAATACTGGAAAGAACCGAGCATCACACTGTTTTGCAGCAAGGCGAACAAAGTTCCGATTCCGCCGAAAACCCCGAGAATAAAAAGAACAGCGCCTACTTTCAGATTATTGAAAATAATTTCAATCGCACTTCCCCAAGTAGAACCCTGACCATAAACGGCAACCGCATTTCCTTTTTCTATGTTTTCAATCGTCATATTTACATAACCTTCGCTGAGAATAATTTTCACAAATTCTTTATCGTAATAAGCCGATATAAATCCGATCAGCGTAAAAAGAATGAAAAATCCGAACGCATAAAACAAATATCTGCGATACCTGAAAACCAGCATCGGAACTTCCGTTCTGAAAAAATAGAGAAGCCGGTTCTGTTCCGCTCTTTTGGTTTTGTAAATCCTCTGGAAAATCCGTGATGAAAGATAATTAAGGTAAACCGTAGTTTTGCTTTTCGGATAATACGTCTGCGCAAATGAGAGATCATTCACCAGATTGATGTACATCGAAGAGAGGTCATCCGGATTTTTTTTCACCTTTCCGTCAATAACCTGCTCGATTCCCAACCATTTTTCTTTATTTTGCTTTATAAATGCAACCTCTCTCATAGCTGATGCTAAAATAATAAAAAATATGTCTCAAATTGATATTACCACTTCACAAAATGTAAATATTACGTTCACCTCGGCAAGTGTCGGGGAAAGAATTGTTGCTTTCTTTCTGGATATGCTGATAAAAGCGGCTTATATTCTGATTCTTTTTTATGTTTTGAATTATTTTTTTAATTTCTCCAATTATTTTTCAAAATTAGATGGCTGGTCTGTTGGTGCTATTATTTCAATTATCACGCTTCCGGTTCATCTTTATACGCTGGTTTTGGAAAGTTTGATGGAGGGACAAACTTTCGGAAAAAGAATTATGAAAATAAAGGTGGTGAAAATCGACGGCTATCAGGCAGGTTTTGGTGATTATCTGATCCGCTGGATTTTCCGCTTGATTGATATTTTTATTACTTCGGGAATTGGTGCTGTTGTATGCATCATCATTTCCAAAGACAATCAGAGATTAGGTGGAATTGCTTCCGGAACAGCGGTAATTACGCTGAAAAATAACGTGAATATTTCCCATACCATTCTGGAAAATCTTAAGGAAGATTATGTTCCTACTTTTCCGCAGGTGATCGCGTTGTCGGATAACGATATGAGGATTATTAAGGAGAATTTCCAGAAAGCGGCAAGAACGGATGACAGGGTTATTATTCAGAAGCTGACCAATAAAATCAAAGAAATCCTAAAGCTGGATTATGATGAAAAACAGTTTACACAAAGGCAGTTTATCGGTACGATCATCAAAGATTATAATTATTATACAGGAAAAGAAAGCTGAATTTTGTATCTTTAAACTAAATTTACCGAGATGAGACTTGAAAACAATAAATCAGGAAACGGCGGAATCATATCACTTCACAATGAAACCGAGGAAGTCGGAAGACTTACTTATACTATTTTTCCGGAGGATCAGAAAATGATTATTTCGTTTGTACTGGTGCATCCGAAATTTGAAGGAAGAGGAATGGGAAAATTTCTGGTGGAAGAAGCCATAAGATTCGCCAGAGAAAACAGCTGGAAAATATATCCGCACTGCTCTTACGCACGATCCGTAATGATGAGAATGGATGATGTGGAAGACATTTTTCTGAAATAAAAAACGTCCTGTTAATTTCTAACAGGACGTTTTATTTTCATATGCTTTCCAGGTGGGCATCTGTGATTTCCATATTGTGATAGACGTTTTGTACATCATCATCTTCCTCGAAGCGTTCCAGCATTTTCATATTGGCTTTGAACTGATCTTCGGTTACTTCTTTGGTCATATTTGCGATTCTTTGAAGTTCAGCACTTTTGGCTTCGATGCCCAATTCGTCAAGTTTGTGGGAAAGTGATCCGAAATCTTCAAAAGCGGTAGTGATCATTACTTCATCATCATCCTGATCGATTTCTTCCGCACCTCCGTCAATCATTTCCATTTCGAAATCGTCCCAATCCATTTCGATCTGTGATTTGTCTATACTGAAAATTCCTTTCCTGTCAAAGATGAAAGCCAGTTCTCCGTTTTTCCCTAAGTTTCCGTCGAATTTATTGAAAACCGCTCTTACGTTGGCAACGGTTCTGGTCGGGTTATTGGTTGTACATTCCACGAAGAAGGCAACTCCGCCTTGTCCGTATCCTTCGTAAGTAATTTCGTCGTATTGTTCAGCATCTGCGCCGGAAGCTTTTTTGATGGCTCTTTCCACATTGTCTTTCGGCATATTTGCTCCTTTCGCATTCTGAATACACCGTCTTAACGCAGGATTGGATTCCGGATCCGAACCTCCCGCTTTTACAGCAATAGCGATATCTTTTCCTATTTTGGAGAATGTTTTGGCCATCTTGTCCCAGCGAGCCATTTTTGATGCTTTTCTATATTCAAATGCACGTCCCATTTATAAAAATATTTGATTGCAAAAATACTGGGTATTGGTGAATTATAAAAGTTTTTTACACAAAAAAAATACCCTCCGGTTTTGGAGGGTATTTATTATTTAGAAAAATGAATTATTTCTTTTTCTTTTTAGCCGGAGCTTTTTTCTTAGTCGCTTTTTTCACTACTGGAGCAGGTACATCAGATTTTTGATATTTACCCCATTCAGAGTCATCTCCAATATATCTTACAGTTACTTTTCTGTCAGATGCTCTTTCAGCGTCAGAAGCTTTTTCGTCTACTTTAGCGTTTTGCTCACCAATACCGATTGATTTCAATACTGATGCATCAACACCTCTTGCGTCAAGAGCAGCAACTACTGCAGCAGCTCTTTTCTGAGACAATGCCAAGTTATAAGCGTCAGAACCTTTTTTATCAGTTTCACCAACTAACAGGAATCTTCCACCATCTTTCTTAATAATTGAAGCTGCAGTATCAAGAGCTCCATTTGATTCTGGTTTAATAGTCGCTTTATTGAAATCAAAGTAAACCGCTTTTAATTGCTGTTCTACTTCTTTTCCTGTTGCTTCTTTTGGTTTAGGACATCCGTTGTATTCTGGAAGACCTGGAACTGTAGGACAAGCATCATCTTTATCAAGAATTCCGTCTCCGTCAGTATCCGGCCAAGGACATCCGTTGTTTTCAGCAGGACCTGCTACATCCGGACAAGCGTCATCTTTATCAAGAACACCATCACCGTCTGTATCTGGCCAAGGACATCCGTTGTTTTCAGCAGGACCTGCTACATCAGGACATTCATCCACTTTATCGAATACTCCGTCTCCGTCTCTGTCAGGACATCCGTTGAATTCCGGGTTATCAGAAGGGATACCTGGCTCATCAGGACAAGCATCATCTTTATCCAAAATTCCATCTTTATCTCTGTCGGTATTTCCGAATCTGAACAAGATAGAAGCAGAAGCCTGCCAGAAGTTTGCGATATCTGATTTATCAACCGGAGTAGTTACATAATCGCCCTGAACTCCAAGACCGAAGTTTTTGGTAATCCAGAAATTGGATCCCAAACCTCCGTTTACTGTAAAGTGATCAGTTCTTCTCTGTGTATTTTTCTCCTGAGAATAACCAGCGTAATAGAACCCATTCACATCGGTAAGTGGAAAGCTAACACCTGTATAATCGTGTCTCATATAGTTTCCTCCAACTCTTAAGTACGGATCAAACCAAGATTCTTCGTTCCATAATCCGTTGAATTTGAACTGAAGACCAAGACCTGTCATCAGGAAAAATTCTTTTCCCATATTGATTCTCTTGTTGTCTACATTCCCAACAGAAGTCTGCCAGTCAAGTACTAAGTACTTGTTCAAGTTTCTTGCAACCGTTAATTTGGACAATGGCGGAGTAATTGTATAATTACCGATATTCCACAATTGTTTTCCTGTAAGGTTATCAAAAAAACTGTTCATACCACCTCCGGCTGCAACGTGATTCACTCCGTGAGCTCCAACACCAATCACCCAAGGATTGGAAGTAGTCTGAGCGAATACAGTAGAAGCAACTGTAAGTGCCAAAGCTGAAATTCCTAATTTTAGATTTTTCATAGAATTAAATGATTAAATAATTGATAGTGCAAAATAAATATAATTTTTCTTTATATACAAAGTTTTTTAAGGATTTTTTAACTTTTCTTAAGAATCCTGTCAAGATTTCTCTTATTTTCTCTGTCTTTTATGGTTTCTCTTTTATCAAAAAGCTTTTTCCCTCTTGCCAGTGAAATCAGAAGTTTCGCTTTCCCGTTTTCGTTAATGTATAATTTTAACGGAACAATTGTATTTCCGGCATCTTTCAGCTTTCGTTCAAATTTTTGTATCTCTCTTTTATGAAGCAGCAGCTTTCTTTCTCTTTTTGTTTTATGATTGTAAAATGTTCCTAGCTTATATTCGTCAATCAGCATATTAATAATATAAAGCTCTCCGTCAATAATCTGGCAGAATGCTTCCGTAATAGAAGCCTTTGAACTCCGCAAAGATTTGATCTCGGTTCCGGTAAGAACTATTCCCGCTTCGATTTCCTCCAGCAGCTCGTACTCAAATCTTGCACGCTTGTTAAAAATATTGACTGTTTTTTCGATCTTCATATTTTAATACTTCAAATATCCTGATTTAAAAGAAAATTAAAATTACAGAATTTTATGTTAAAATTTTAAAATTTTTGAACGGATGTTTATGAGAAAGTGTACCGCATTCAATAATAATGCCTTTCTTTATCTCAAACCAATTTCTTTTCGTAATTTTGCCGCAAATTTACACTATATATGTTAACAGTATCCAATTTATCATTACAATTCGGGAAAAGAGTACTTTTTGATGAAGTGAACATTATGTTTACAAAAGGAAATTGCTATGGTATCATCGGAGCCAACGGAGCCGGGAAATCCACATTCCTTAAGATCCTTACCGGAAAACAGGTTCCGACCACGGGAAATGTTTCTCTGGAACCGGGAAAAAGAATGTCGGTTCTGGAGCAGGATCACTTTGCTTACGATAATTTCACCGTTCTGGAAACCGTACTTCGCGGAAACCAGAAACTTCACGAAATAAAAGAAGAAATGGATGCGCTGTATGCAAAACCCGATTTTTCTGATGAAGACGGAATAAAAGCCGGCGAACTCGGTGTAATATATGATGAAATGGGCGGCTGGAACGCAGAATCCGATGCACAGACAATGCTTTCCAATGTAGGAATCAAGGAAGAGATGCACTGGCAAATGATGAGCGAGCTGGAAAATAAGGATAAAGTAAAAGTGCTTCTGGCACAGGCATTATTCGGAAATCCGGATGTTTTGATTCTGGATGAGCCTACCAACGACTTGGATATCGATACGATTTCCTGGCTTGAAGATTTTCTTGCGGATTATGAAAATACCGTGATCGTGGTTTCTCACGACCGTCACTTTCTGGATGCGGTCTGCACCAATATCTGCGACCTGGATTATTCCAAGCTGAATCTTTATACCGGAAATTATTCATTCTGGTATCAGGCTTCACAATTAGCAACACGACAAAGAGCGCAAGCCAACAAAAAAGCGGAGGAAAAGAAAAAGGAGCTTCAGGATTTTATCGCGCGTTTCAGCTCCAACGTTGCAAAAGCGAAACAGGCAACCGCAAGAAAGAAAATGCTTGATAAACTGAATATCGAGGAAATCAAACCGACTTCCAGAAGATATCCTGCCATTATTTTCGAAATGGAACGTGAAGCAGGAGATCAGATTCTCGAAGTAAAAAATCTGGAAAAATCCAAAGACGGTGAAATGCTTTTCAGCAATATTGATTTTAAACTGAAAAAAGGCGACAAAGTTGCGATCATTTCCAAAAACTCTCTGGCAATTACGGAGTTTTTCCAGATCATTTCAGGAAATGCAAAAGCGGATAAAGGTGAATATCATTGGGGAATTACCACCACACAATCGTATATGCCGCTGGATAATACCGAATTTTTCCAGCAGGACGAAAATCTGGTAGACTGGCTGAGACAATTCACCAAAAACGATGAGGAAAGACACGAGGAATTTATGAGAGGATTTTTAGGAAGAATGCTTTTCTCGGGAGATGAAGCCCTGAAATCCTGCAAAGTGCTTTCCGGTGGCGAAAAGATGCGCTGTATGTTCAGCAGAATGATGCTTCAGAAAGCCAATATTCTTCTTCTGGATGAACCTACTAATCATTTGGATCTGGAAAGTATTACTACCTTGAACAACTCTTTAACCAATTTCAAAGGAAATATTCTTCTGGCTTCCCACGACCACGAAATGCTGGAAACCGTTTGTAACAGAATTATTGAGCTGACTCCGAAAGGCGTGATCGACAGGGAAATGAGCTATGACGAATATCTGGCTGACAAAAAAATAAAAGAGATGAAAGAAACGATGTATTCGTAAAAAGCTCTTTCATATAAAAAAGAATAAATCCCTTTCTGAAATTCAGGAAGGGATTTATATAAAAACTAATAACCATGAAAACCTTTACATGAAAATAATGTAATGATTTTTTCTTTAAAATTTCACCATTTGTGTTTTGGCTTTTATCATCTGTGTTTTTTTCATCATTTGTGTTTTGTACATTTCCACATTTGCTTTTCCAAGCCTTTTCATTTGTTTTTCTGAGAACAAAATTAGAAATATCCGGGTTTGGAAAAGATACATAATTAGAATTCGACAGGTTTGATTTAGAATTCGAAAAGAATAGATTTTCTTCCGGATCAAACAAGTGTTCCTACCTTCTCTAAATCCTGAATAAAACCAAAAAAAAAGCGGCAATCTGTGATTGCCGCTTTTAGTTTATGTAAAGAAAATCTTAATTATTCCGCATCAAAGTCCTGATCTGCATCCGCAGTTACTTTTTCTCCTTCTTCTTTTGATTTTTCTTTATCTGCTTTTCTTTGGGATTGTCCTTCTTTAATAGCATCGGAAACAACGCTCAGAATCATATCGATTGATTTTGAAGCATCATCATTTCCCGGAATTACGAAATCTACTTTTCTCGGATCAGAATTCGTATCCACGATTGCAAAAACAGGAATTCCCAGTTTTTTTGCTTCCGTTACTGCGATATGCTCTCTCATAATATCCACTACAAATACTGCGGAAGGAATACGCACCATATCAGCGATAGAACCTAAGTTTTTCTCAAGATTGGCTCTTTGTCTGTCCACCTGAAGTCTTTCTTTTTTGGACAAGGTTTCGAATGTACCGTCTTTTTTCATTTTGTCGATCGCATTCATTTTTTTAACAGCTTTACGGATGGTTACAAAATTTGTAAGCATTCCTCCAGGCCATCTTTCTGTAATATAAGGCATATTAAGTTCAGAAGCGTGTTTCGCTACGATTTCTTTCGCCTGCTTTTTAGTTGCTACGAAAAGAACTTTTTTGCCTGCAGAAGTAATTTTTTCCAAAGCGCTGCACGCTTCGTCCAGTTTTACTGCTGTTTTATGTAAATCAATAATGTGAATACCGTTTTTCTCCATAAAGATGTACGGAGCCATATTCGGATTCCACTTTCTGGTCATATGACCGAAGTGTACACCTGCCTCTAAAAGGTCTTTTACATTTGCTTTTGCCATTGTTTTGTTTTTTGTTAGTTTACTTTCCGTTTTTTAAACAATCAACTTTACTTTAGATGGGAGTAGAGTTTGGATGCTAAACGTAACGGGCAATTTGGCGGTTGGCTTTTAGCTTTTCGCCGATAATTATTAAAATAAATTACAGATTTTCTGATGCCAATAGCTAACAGCCATTCGCCAGCAGCAAATCTTAACGTTTTGAGAATTGGAATCTCTTTCTTGCTTTCTTCTGTCCCGGTTTTTTTCTTTCCACCATTCTCGCGTCTCTTGTTAAAAGACCTGCTGGCTTAAGATTTAATCTGAACTCGGCATTGATCTCGCAAAGCGCTCTGGAAACTCCTAATCTGATGGCTTCTGCCTGACCTGTATTTCCGCCACCGAAAACATTTACGGTAACATCATATTGTCCGGCTGTTTCAGTAAGGATGAAAGGCTGGTTCAGCTTGTAAACCATTACATCTGTTGAGAAATATTCTTTAGCATCCTTACCGTTTACGGTGATATTTCCGGAACCCGGCTTTACGTAAACTCTTGCTACAGAAGTTTTTCTTCTTCCGATTTTATGAACTGTAGACATACTTATTATTTGAATTCGTTAACATTGATTACTTTTGGCTGCTGCGCTTCGTGCTTGTGCTCGCTTCCTTCATATACGTGAAGATTTTTGTAAAGCTGAGATCCCAATTTGTTTTTAGGAAGCATTCCTTTTACGGATTTTTCAATCACTTTCAAAGGATCTTTTTTCAAAAGCTCAGTAGCAGTCATCGACTTTTGCCCGCCAGGATATCCTGTGTGCCAAATGTAAGTTTTATCTGCCCACTTGTTTCCGGAAAGGGTAACTTTCCCAGCATTCAAAACGATTACGTTATCACCACAATCTACGTGCGGCGTAAAATTCGTTTTGTGCTTACCTCTCAAAATCTTTGCAACCGTGGAAGCCAATCTTCCTAACGGCTGTCCTTCAGCGTCTACCACAACCCATTCTTTATTAGCGGTAGCCTTGTTCGCTGAAATTGTTTTGTAACTTAATGTATTCACACTTATAAGTTTAACGATTAAACATAATTTTCCCAATAAGGGTGTGCAAAGGTATGTATTTTTTTTGAATTGGGAAAGTTTTTCAGAGCCTGTTTCGGAAAAGAAATTTCCGGCTTTAGGAATCGGTCTGATTACGGGCGATGAAAAGGAAATTCATCTCCTTTATTAACTGAATACTATCAGTTTAAAAATCTTTTTTTCCAGTTGGTAACGGTATTCCGGCTTATTTTGAAATGATTTGCCAGCTGGATGCCGTTCAGGCTGTGCTTTTTCTGATAATCCAGAATTTCCATAATATCTTTTCTGCTGTACGAACGGTGTCTTTGGTTGAATCTTTCGGTTTCTTTATCCCGAGATCCGAAAATCCTCCGGTTAAGCTCCAGAATATCCGATACACGCAAATCCTGTTTTTTAAGCAGGGTTTCGCACTCATTCATTTTTTCGGGAAATTTCTTTGTAATGATGTCGGAATATATTTTCCTGTAATCCGGTTTATTATGCTTTTCCATATCTGTTTACTATATATCGTGAAATTACTTTATCGTCATCATCAAACTCTATGATCAATATGCGCTTTCTTCCCCACCAGGATTTTTTCAAAACATAGCTCCATACTTTATCCGGATAAAAATTAAATTCTTCACCTAAAATGTCAAGAATTTCTTTCTTAGTCATTCCGATCTTACAGTTCTGATATTTTGTGTGCATATATGATCGTTTTTTCAATAAGGCTTATTCATGGGTTAAAAAATAACGGGCAGCATCGCAAAAGTCCGGCTCAGCCTTTATATTTGCTCATCCATTTATGTAAAGTAGTTTTGGGAATTCTGTATTCCTTTATTACTTCTGTTGTTGTTTTTTGTTTGGTTTCAATCTGTTCCAGAATAAAATCGATAATTTCTTTGGTATAAATATTTTTTCTGAAAGCGGGCAGTAATGATTTCTCTTTTGATTTTTCATCCTTTTTTGCAGATGGCGGAGAATACAATATCAGGTGCTGTGTGTATATTCTGAAAAAATCGTAATCGAGAAGCTTGCTCCATTTCAGCAGAAGCTCCGAATCCAGACTTTCAGATTCGTATATTTCTTCCAGTTCCGCACGAGTACAGTTGAAATAGCTGAAGATTCTGCCTTCTTCCACTTCATTTTCCGTAACCGATTGCCGGATCAGGCTTCCGATATGTATCTTGGCAAAGTTCATCTATAATAAAATTTAAATTGATTATTTCTGATTCTTTTCAAATTCAAATAATAAAATCCTTTCATTGAAAAAAGGGCAGTCATTTACGAGCAATGACTGCCCTTTACATTTATATGAAATCTGTGTTTTTATTCAGGCTTCCAATATGTCCAGCCGCCTCCGTTGTATACGGCAAGTCTTTTCGCTCCTGCTTTGTTGATGTACACCATCATACCGGGAGCAGGATCCGGAACATCATCGGTATCTTCCACCATAGGGAGCACCATTGCCTTGCTGTCGGATTCCAGTACAAGAACTCCGTTTGCTGCACTGCTCGAATCACCGATAATTACTTTTGCGGTGGCATCTTCCGTTACGGTTGGCTGAATTCCCATTTCAGCAGTGATATCTGCATCGTGACCACTACTCAGATCTACCCAACCATCCGGGGAATCGGAAGTGATTAATCCGTTGTAATATTTCACTCTGGCTTTGGTAGGTGTTGTAGCATCCAGAACTATTGTACCTTCTACAAATCCTATTCCTGAAGGCATTGTTCTTACATAAGGTAAAATAATGCCTTTGTTTTTTCCTTGCTCAAATTCCAAAAGGACAGACTGCTTCTGACCAGCTGGAACAGTTCCTACTTTATCCCCAATAATGACCTGTGAAAAAGCCATTCCGGAAACTGCTATTGCTATAATTGAAAATATATTTTTCATTGTTTTCTTAATTTTTATATCAATCTTCAGGATTTCAGAAATCCTGAAGATCAGGATTAAACTTAATTATGGACAAGCCGGTTTGTTGAAACAGCTCCAAACACCGTCAGCATAGATTTTTAAACAATGTTCATTTGTATCATATACCATCATTCCTTCCTGAGGATTAGTAATTTTAGTGGTAATATCCGTTGTGGACATTCTTGTGATTACAAATCCCTGAGTATTGGACTCCAGTGCTACGTGTCCGGATTTTCTTGCCATCGGCCAGTTGTTCGTATTGGTGCTTCCTGCTCTTTTCAGCAAGCTCATTCCTACTTTTGTATCGGGTCCTGTTCCCGGAGTACTTGCAGGATTGTAGCATGCCCGTTCACAAAGTTCATATCCCGGATCTCCCGGTTGTAAATAAGATACAGTCATTGGAGTAGGACATTTAACTACTAGTCCTTCATAAGTCGCATAATAAGTTCCCGGTCCTACTGCTGCAGGATTGGAAACTGGAATAGTTCCGGCAGCATCTGTCCACCAGTTGACTCCTGTAGCACCTGTAGGCAGAGAAGCTGGTTCTGCATCGGCAAGATTAGCAGTAGTTCCCTCACATGTTTTCAAATCTTGCACAGCGGGAGCGGAAATAGCGCCACAAATAGACAATACTGCGGTATCTGCGTAGTTATAATCCTGCTCGTAGCCGTTAGAGGCATTTGCCATACTTCCGTTAATCTTATGTCCTACATATCCAAATTTGGCGGTACATTGCTTAATAGTAAGCGTAGTATGACCTCCTGTTTCTACTGCCATTACCTTATCGGTGGCGTTGAGTTTTGCTGCATCATAAGAACCGGTCGTTCTTCCCGGCATAAAGGTTGGGTCTATGAAAGCATCATTAGTATTGCTTCTGCCTCCGGCTAACATACCCGCAGCGTTATTTCCCCATGCCCAAAGTTTACCGTCATCTGTCAATACGTTAATACTTGCAAGGTTTCCGCTTCCGTTGTGTTCTTGCGGACTTATGTATACAATATTTCCGCCCAATGTATAAGTGGTACCGCCCACTGTTGCACTTGAAGTTACAGTAACCCAAGTATTGGAAGCAGTAGTGCTGCTGTTGCCTAACTGATGTGCCGTGTTGTTACCCATAGAAAAGAGGTTTCCGTTGGTATCCAAAAGGTAATAGGTTTTATCTGAACCAGAAACAGTCATTCCTATCATTTTCGGGGTAACCTGTGTTCCTCCAACGGATGGTTTTGTAATTTCAGTTGCAAAGTTTCTGTTTGTTGGGATGGTAATACCATCACTATTATTGGACAGCGTACCTGTTCCCCAAGTATAAATCTTTCCATTGGAAGTAAGTGCCATAAATGCAGAGGTAGTACCTCTCACTGCTACTACATTGGTTAATGGTGTGTTAGCCGCAGTAAGTACGTGATGCCAAAGAAGATCATTCGTGTTATTATCAGTAGCACTATCTCCATAAGCCGCTCCGTTTACGGTAAGTACATACGCAGCTCCGGTACAAGTTACAATGGCAAGTCCCTGATAAGTTCCGAACATCATTTTTACATCTTCAGGATTTACACCATAAGGTAAACCGTCTGCTTTAACGGCTGTGGAAGTAGTTCCATCAATTGTCGCATTCGTAAGGGTACCTATACTTACTTTTCTGAAATTATTTGCTGCCACATTGGTAACAGCCGGAACCAAAACATTGGCTGATTTTCCCCAGACATACAATCCATTAGTAGTAAGCACTGCAAACTGGTGATTGGTACTACTGCTACCTGCCGCAAATTTCAGAATAGTTCCGGAAAGCTGGTTTGTTCCGCTGCCAAAGGAGCTATTGAGTGTTGTTACAGAAGTAATATTACTACCATCCGCAGCTATACCTTCACCCCATACTTTTACGGTGCCATCGAATTCCTTAGCAAGCGAAGCGTGGAATACACTTACCATATTGTCGTATTCTAATGTATTGGGATCCACACTGTTTACATAAGTATTCGAATTACAGCCCGTTACGCAGTACTGAGCTCTTACTCCCGAAAATATTCCGGAAACAAAAACGAGTAATACTGCCGCTAAAATATTGTGTATAGTATTTTTCATTTTCTTATTGTATTATTTGTGTTAAACCATAAGGCTGCACCAGTCCGTTAACATCTACAAAGTTCAACTGAATGTTGTTTCCTTTTGTAGCTTGTCCATCGAGTACAAATTCCAAAGTATTTGTTCCCTGTTTTAGGGTTGTTTCTCCGCTTTTAAGTTTTCCGGTAATGGTAGATCCTACTCCGAACGTTTTAAAACTGCCGTTGTATTTGGAGATTTTATTATCAAAAGAAGAATAATCCGCATTTACCGTTACCGTAATCCCTTTTGCAGATCTTCCTCCTGTAATATTTTCTGAAAACTTCACAGAAGAAAGATCGAATACCATTTTCATCGGGCTTACTTTTATGTTCAGTTTTGAAGGAAAATGAGTATGATCGCAGGAATTAGGAGTATGACTGTGATTTTCCTTGATATACAAGGTATAAGTCCCCGGCTTGCTGAAAATCTGGTTGTCTATATTACCCGTTCCTTTTTGGATGAGTTTTCCGTTATTTTTAAGCTCCCAGTTTACATCATTATCCAAAGTATAAGAAAAAGGTGTATTGTAGGCAACCGAAATGTTTTCTTCCCAATTATTTTCGGCTATATCTTTGCTTTGTGCAAAAAGCAGATTCCCGCTGAATAACAGCATTAGTACTGTAAAAACCATTGGCAATCTGAATGAAATATTTTGTTTCATTATATTTATTTTAAGTTGTAATTGTTGTTGTACAGAATAATGGATACTAATCTTTACGAATTTTATATTTTTGCATAAGTGAGTATTTGTGCTAAATTCCACAGTCCATTATTATCAAAAGATAAATCAGGCGAAAGGAGGTGGTCTTGTTTTAAAAGAATCCGAATATTCCAAACGGAAAAATCTTCCGCTTCCTGAATTGTATTTTTTTATTAAAAAGAAATATAATTTGTAATCTGCCGTGTAGTTTTCAAAAATTCCGCAGCCGGATTTTTGAAAATTTTGTACAGAACCTGCTGCAGCTACCAGCTTCTGTCCGAAAACAAAACCAAAGTTTTCCTCCGAATTCGCAGTATAATGAAATTTGGCTTCCTTTTGAGGGATTTCTTTTTTTACAGATTTTTGTTCCTTTTCTGCCAGAACATTTTCGATAATTTTCGGTTTCTTATTTTTTATCGGCTGTTTCGCAGCGATATACAGAACCTCTGCATTCGTATTTTCCTGAAGACCCGAAATCAAAGTCTCTTTAGATGCATATATAACGGCTTTTTTCTGTCTTTGAGATGGTAGCGCAGAACTGTCTGTCCGGCTGTAAACAATCGTATTTTCGTTTACGGTAAAAGTTGTTCCGTTTTTTATGTAAATTTGTGAATGCAGAAAGCAGGAACTGAACAATGCGATCCAAAAAAAGACTCTGCATTTTCTCTTTTCGGAGAAAATGCAGAGACAGTTCATTTTGTGTTTTATGGATTCGCGTAGATTCATAATTATTAGCAAAATTAAAATTATATCTCAACCTGTGCAACTAGACATAAGTTCAAATTCCCTAAAACGGAGCAAGAAATAATAATTTAAACTACTGAATATCAGTGTATTGCTAGATTATTTTTTTTTAAATGAATGCCTGCGGATTTACTTTACGCCAACATTACAATTTGGGACATAAAAGGTCAAAAAAGGAGGCAAAAGCCTCCTAAAAACTAATAACCATATCCCTATGAAAACAAATGTCCTTAATTCAGGAATATTTTTTTAACTCTTGGTTTCTCTATTATAATATAAAACCGGATTTATAAAATCCATCCGTATCTGTTGCAAATATGTGGGAATGGTTTATGACAAAAAAATTTCTGTAGCTCCGTTTTCCCGAAAAAGGAAAAATAAAATCAATTTATTTTGAATGAAAATACAAACAAAGAAAGTTATTAATCAGATACTTAAATCTGAAATCTTATGAAACAAAGTATTTTGAATGATGAATGCCCTGAAAAATTTTCAAAAATTCTGTTTTATCGAAAAACACCGTTATTGCATTTCGCGCAGATGCTGCAAAAACTGTGAAGGAGAAACCGTTGTTACTTTTTTGAATGCCGCGGCAAATTTACTTTGAGAAGAAAATCCTGCTTCCTCCGCCAAAGCCGAAATTTTATATTTCTGATGTTTTTCGGAAGTTCTTACTTTATCAATAATATACTTTACCCTCAATTCGTTGATATAATTTTTGAAATCTTTTTTCTTATGTGTATTGATCACGTAAGACAGATATTTAATATTGGTATCACAATAAGAAGCGAGATACGGAAGTGAAATATTGTTCCTCGTATATAAAGTGGACTGCTCGAATCTGTAGAGCTTGGCAATTAACTTTTCTTCCGTTGCGGAAGTCATCGGAGATTGTTCGGTATCTTGGGCTTCGGAAACATTTTCTTCTATATCTGTGTATTTGGAAACGGGTTCTATACTTTCCTGGTCTTGCTTTTCTTTTTGTTTTTTGTCGAGCTCTTCCAGAATCTGCTTAATTTTATCGTAATCCCTTTTCTGCTTCCTTCTGTAAAAAATAAAATACACGATTCCCGCCAGAATCAGAAAAACACCGGACAGGATAATGATATTCTTTTTCCGGGTCTGCTGTTCTATTTCCTCATTTTTCTTATCGAGTCCGGAATAAGATTCATTGATGAACGCCATTGATTTTCCTTCTATTTCAGCAACTATGGAATCCTGCTTTACTTTTGCTTCATCCAGTTTTTCGATGTCTTTGGTAAGGGCATAATATTTTTGGGAGGTTTTATAGATCTCATTTTTCAGGCTTAAATATTTCGACTCATCAGAGATCTTTTTCGCTTTATCAATATATTTTTCCGCTTCTTTTTCGTTTTTCTTTCCGATGTATACCTGTGCGAGTCCATTATAAACGAGCCCTTTGAGAAAATTATCGGGCATCTTGTCCAGTTTACTTAGTGCAGCGTTATAATAATCCAGCGCTTTGTCATAATCGTTGAGATAATAATAGTTGAGACCTAAAAGCTGCTCGTTATTCGCATTTAAAAAATCCTGATTCTGCCCGTCGTCACTGAGGTCAAAATAATGCTGGGATTTCTTCACGAATGCTATTGAGCTCTTATAATTTTTCATTTCGAGCTCATAATATGCTTTTTCCTGCATCACAAATCCCATAATATGGCTTACCATCGCAGGATTATTTATCTTTTTTACAGTTTCCTGTGTTTTGTCGGTATATTTTTTTGACTGATCAAAAAGTCCCAGATTACGATATTGTGTGGATAAAAAACCGTAAACTTTTGCTTTCCAGGTATATTCCTCTGTTTCGCTGAGCTCTTTTTCTGCTTTCATCGCGTAATTCACGGCAGCTTTTATATCATTGGACTGCTGGTACAAAGCAGCCGAAAGCATCAGGCTTCTGGCTTTGAACAGGGGTGTTTCCGAGATAGAATACAGGGAATCCGCAATTTTCACCGCTTTTTTGAAATCTTTCTGCGAAGTTTCGAAATACACTTTCGAATACACTTTATTATACTCTTCAGGAATCTGCGCATAAACCACAGAATATACTGTTGAAAAGAATAAAACCCAGCCAACTAACCATTTTTTCCCTGATAATCTTTTACCCATAATTCCCTAAATGAATACATAAAAATTATACAAAACTAATCAATTATTATTCATTTTCACGAAAATAATCACATTTGTTTTACGGAAAAAGGACTTGTTTAAGGTTTTTCAAACTATTGAAATACAATACTTTGATTATGTTTCGGTAACATTTTTTTAATCTATCATTTTTTTCAATTTCCACAAAATAATTTCTCCCATTAATTCCTTAATCAAATATAAGCCGGCTCTGACAAACGGCGATTGGTTCAAAAATTTTTATCTTAGCAGCGCCTAAAATTTCAGATGGAAACTGAATAAAACTATTTATCATACCAATGTTTACCAGATTTATATTCATTATGCTCCTATTTATGGGAATAAAGCCGGTGTTTTCACAGGAAACACTTGGCACACTGCTGGATGAACTTGATCAGACTATTGCGAATGATGATATTTATACCAAAAAAAAACAGCACGACATCCAAACACTCAAACAGCTGAATCATTCCGGTGATAATGTAAAAACATATACCTTCTACCGTAATTTGTCCAAAAGCTATGAAGTTTTTATTGCCGATTCCGCAGAATATTATACCAATAAATCTCTGGAAACCGCACAAAAAATTAAAAATGAAAATTACATTGCGGAAAGCAAAATACAATTAGCCAGAATAAAAGCAAAAGCAGGAATGTTCCCCTTTTCTCTTGACATTCTGAAGACCATTAATAAGAAAGTTCTCAGCCAAAATCAACTGGTGGATTATTATAAAGCTTATCTGGAAGTATATATTTACTGGATGGAATATCAGGACGGACACGATACGGATGAAATTCTGAAGAAAAAAAATGCCGTTCAGGATACGCTTCTGAGTATCCTTCCAAAAAATTCTTATGAATATTGCATCAATTACGGAACTAAAAATATTGAGCTCGGAAATCACGATGATGCTGAAAACGTGCTTATCCAGGGATTCCGGTATGTGAAACCTGACACGCGGGAATTTTCGATCCTCAACTCGATCCTTGCTTATTTATACGAAAGCAAAAAAGATATAAAAAAACAAAAAGAATATCTCGCGAAATCCGCACTTTCCGATATTCACGCAGCAGTGAAGGAAAACGTATCGCTTCGTTCTCTCGCTATTTTATTATTTGAGGACGGCGATATCAGCAGAGCGAATTTCTATATCAAAAGAAGTCTGGAAGATGCGAATTTCTATAAAGCGAGATTAAGAAACATACAGATTGCCAGGGTTCTACCAATTATCGACAAAGCGTATCAGGTTGATCGAGAGCGTCAGGAAAAAAAACTCCGCGCACTTTTCGTAACTGCCAGTATTTTATCCGTTATTCTTTTAATTGCAGTTGTGCTCATTATCAATCAGAACCGGAAAGTTTCCAGAGCCAGAAAAAAACTTTCCGAAACCAATGAAAAGCTCAATATTCTGAATGAAAATCTGAAACAGGCAAACCTTAAACAGGCAGAAACCAACAATTCCCTTACAGAAGCCAACCATCTGAAGGAGCAGTATATTAAAAGCTTTCTGGAAATCTGCACAGAATATATCGACCGGCTGGAAAATTTCAAAGGGATCGTAAACCGGAAAATAAAAACCGGACAGACTGCCGAAATCCTGAAATTAACAGCATCTTCACAGGATAATACCAAAGAGCTGAAAGAACTGTACAACAATTTCGACAAAGCATTCCTGAAAATATATCCGAATTTTGTAGAGCAGGTGAATGGGCTTCTCCGTCCCGAAGAACGCTACCAGATCAATGATAATCATACACTGAATCAGGAGCTGCGTGTTTTTGCGCTTATACGTCTTGGTGTTACCAATAATAATCAGATCGCAACTTTCCTGCATTATACGCTGCGCACCATCTATAATTACCGGAGCAAAGTGAAATCCAAAGCCGTCAATGCTGATGAAGATTTTGAATCCAGAATTCAGAATTTAGGAAATATTTCTACGGAAGCATAAACTCCGGGCATTATCTGACTGTTAAAACTTCGGCTTAAACCTATTTTTTCGCTATAAAATTTACTTCGGCGTTTGCAAAGGCTGTTAATAATTAATTAACAATCAGTTTATTAAAGATTCATTTCGTACTTCATTACTTACTTCAACGTATTCTTCAAAATTTCGGCAGCTTGTACAGATTATATTTGTGAAGACCGGAAAATTTTTGTCATCAGTCATTTCTTTCCGGTTTCATTAAAAACTATGATATGAACATAAAAAGCTTTGAATTAAGGAAAAGAAAAATACTTCCTTTTCCGGTGGCGGCAGGCTTTCTGTTTTCCTTCGGTCTGCTTCCGAATTTTATGCAGGCTCAGCAGGAGAAATCCGCAGATACGCTGACAAAGGAAAAATCCATTGATGAAGTCGTACTTATCGGTTATGGAAAAGTAAAGAAAAAAGACCAGACAGGATCTGTTTCTACGTTAAAAATGAATACTGAAACGCGAGGTTTCGCACCAAATGCGCAGGATGTTCTGGTAGGAAAAGTTGCCGGTGTTACCGTTACTACAGAAGGAGGTTCGCCAAGCGGCGGAGCAAATATCAGAATTCGAGGTGGTTCCTCACTTTCCGCAAGCAACGATCCGCTGATTATTATTGACGGTGTAATGATTGACAATGACGGATTGGGAGGCGCTGGTAATATTCTTAATACACTGAATCCTACTGATATTGATACTTTTACCATTTTGAAAGACGCTTCAGCAACTGCTATTTACGGTTCCAGAGCTTCCAATGGCGTTATCCTGATCACCACAAAAAAAGGAAGCAACGGAAAAATCCGGGTTACTTATGACGGAAATATGTCCGTAAGTTCTCCTAAGAAAATGATTGAGGTAATGAATGCTGATGAATATAGAAGCTTTATCAACCAGACTTTCGCAGGTCAGGGGAATTTCGAGGAAGTTGTGGGAAAACTGGGAAAAGGAAATACCGACTGGCAGAAACAAATTTACAGAACCACTTTCAATACTGAAAATAATCTCAGCATTCTGGGATCGGTCAACAATAAAATGCCTTACCGTGTATCTTTCGGATACAGCGATCTTTCCGGAATCCTGAAAACTTCGGAAATGGAACGTTATACTTCCAGCATCACCTTAAACCCGACTTTTTTTGATAAGCATCTGAATATAAGCTTAAACGGAAGAGGAATGTATATTAAAAACCGTTTTGCGTCTCAGGACGCTGTCGGTTCTGCAGTTGTGATGGATCCTACACAGAATGTTTACGATGACAACAGCCCTTTCGGAGGTTATTTTACGTGGACGGGAAGCGATAACAATATTATACAGGTTTCTACTAAAAATCCGCTTTCGTTGCTTACAATGAGGGAAGATAAATCGAATGTTTATAATTTCATCGGGAATGCCCAGTTCGATTATAAATTGCATTTTCTCCCTGATCTTCATTTTAATTTGAATGTCGGACTCGATTATTCGGAAAGCGACGGAAATATTTATATCCCGGCTTTAGCGCCTTCGGATTATCAGTATGGAGGTTTGGATCAGAACTGGAATCAGCTCAGAAGAAACTCCACTCTGGATTTTTATGCGCAGTACACTAAAGATTTTGGATTTCTGGACAGCAGATTTGATATAATGGGAGGTTATTCCTGGCAGCATTATTACAGGGAAGGCAACAATATTGCCTATAGAGTTTCCCGTTTTGATGCATACGGAGATCCTCTTCTGGTAAGTGAAAGCGATTACGCAACAGAACATTATATTGTTTCTTTTTTCGGACGACTGAATTACAGCATCAAAGACCGTTATCTTTTGACGTTTACAATGAGAAATGACGGCTCTTCCCGATTCAGTTCGGAAAACCGGTGGTCATTATTTCCATCTGCAGCTTTTGCCTGGAAGATCAATGATGATTTTTTCAAAAATTCAAATACTGTTAACGAGCTTAAACTTCGTTTAGGATGGGGAAATACCGGTCAGCAGGATATTAATCAGGGGGATTATCCTTATTTGGGAACCTATCAGCACAGCATCGGTTCGGAAGCCAGCTATTTGCAGGGATACAATAACGGAGTTCCTGTTTGGGTTTCTTTGCTTCGACCGGGCGCATACAATCCGGATCTGAAATGGGAAACTACAGAAACGTACAATATCGGATTGGATTTCGGCTTGTGGAAAAACAGAATTGAAGGATCGGTTGATCTTTACCAAAGAAAAACCACCGACCTCATCAACGCCGAAACAAAGGTGCCTGCCGGAACCAATTTCGCGGAATATGTAGCTGCAAATATCGGAACACTCGAAAACAAAGGAGTTGAGTTTGCTTTAAACACAAAACCTGTGGTTACTGAAAATTTCACCTGGGAAATCGGCGGAAACATCGCTTATAATTATAATAAGATTACTTCTTTAAGCTACGGCGATAATAACAGTGCAATGAGAAGATTCAGTATGAATGTCCACAAAGTAGGCTACGCTTCGGGAATGTTCTTCGTTTATGAACAGATTTATGATGAAAACGGAAAACCCATAGAAGGTTTTTATAAGGATCAGAATAACGATGGAGTCATCAACGAATCGGATTTGAGGGTTTTCCACAAGCCTGCTCCGGATTATACTTTTGGAATCAATACCAGGCTGCGTTACAAAAACTGGGATTTCTCCGTTGCGAGCCACGGAAGCATCGGAAATTATAATTACAATGCAGTTGCTGCAAACGGCGCTGCATTAAGTCCGGCTTCTGTTTATGCTAATGAGTTTCTTGTAAACCGCCCGAAAAGCGCTTTTGAAACCAATTTCCAGAACGGGCAGAATCTTTCCGATTATTATGTTCAGGATGCTTCATTTTACCGGATTGACAATATGGTTCTTGGATATACTTTCAAAGATCTGAGCAATATGGTGAAAAGCCTGAGAATTTATGCGACTGTACAGAACCCTTTTGTTTTCACGAAATATAAAGGACTGGATCCTGAAGTGTTCGGCGGAATCGACGGAAATCTTTATCCAAGACCGGGAACAATAATGCTGGGAACTAATTTCAACTTCTAAATTTAATAAAATGAAATTCATTAATATCTATTTAATCATCCTGCTTTCCTTTTTTTCACTCGTTTCCTGCGTGAATGATCTGGATACAGAACCTTTGACAGACAATATTCTGACTCCGGAAAATGCCTGGAAAGATCCGCAGTCTTACAGTCAGTTTTTAGCAAAAATCTATGCGGGATTTGCACTTTCCGGAAACGAAGGACCAGCCGGAAGTCCCGATATGAATGCTTCCGATCAGGGCGAAGCTACATTTCTGCGTTCCTACTGGAATCTTCAGGAACTTTGTACCGATGAAGTAATCGGAGCCTGGGACGATGAAGGTCTGAGAGGTCTGCAATTCTGCCAGTGGAATTCCACCAGCAAATTCGTGGGACTGAACTATACAAGAGTTTACCTGAATATTGCTTATGCCAATGAATTTATGCGTGAAACTACTGATGAAAAGCTGGATGCAAGAGGCGTTTCTTCAGAGCTAAAAACGCAAATCCATACAATGCGTGCCGAAGCGCGTACTTTAAGAGCAATGAGCTACTATTTTCTGATGGATTTATTCGGAAATGTACCCTATATTCCTGAAGAAGCAGGAGTAGGCTCTTATCTTCCGGAGCAAAAAGACAGAGCTTTCTTTTTCAGTTTCATTGAATCTGAGCTGAAAGCAACAGAGAATGAGCTGCCCAATAATTCTATTTCCAATTACGGAAAAATAACCGCTCCGGCAGCGTGGATGATTTTAGCAAAGATGTACCTGAATGCAGAAGTTTACATTCAGCAAAATAAATACACGGAAGCGCTGACCTATCTGAATAAAATTCTCTCTGCCGGATATATTCTGGAACCGGAATACAAGAATCTTTTCAACGCAGATAATCATCAATCGAAGGAAATTATCTATTCCATAGTTTTTGACGGGATTCACGCTACTACTTACGGCGGAACTACTTTCCTTCTCGCAGCTTCTTATAAATCGGATATGAATCCTCTGGATAATTTCGGATTTTCTCAGGCATGGTCGGGAATCCGTTCCAAAGAAACTTTATCCGATAAATTTGCGGAAGACGATAAACGCGGAATGTTCTGGAAAACCGACAGAACGAAGGAAACTTTGCAATGGACGGATTTCAACCAAGGTTGGTCGGTAATAAAATTCAGCAATAAAAACAGAGATGGTTCCAATGGTTCCAATCCTGTTTTTGCCGATACCGATTTCCCGATGTTCCGGCTTGCAGATGTGTATTTAATGTATGCTGAAGCGGTTCTGAGAGGTGGACAAGGTGGAAGTATTCCGCAAGCAGTAACGTATATTAATCAGTTGAGAACAAGAGCCAATGTTCCTTTAATTGGTGAATCTTCTTTGAATCTGGATTTTATTCTGGATGAGCGCTCCCGGGAATTGTATTGGGAAGGACACCGCAGAAGCGATCTCATCCGTTTCGGAAAATTTACGAAAGAATACAACTGGCCTTGGAAAAACGGAGTATACAACGGTACTCCGAATATTGATGAAAAATATAAACTTTATCCGCTTCCTGCTACGGAAATTTCAGCAAATCCTAATCTCATCCAAAATCAGGGTTATTAAACTTAATATCTTATGAAAACAATTTTTAAAATATTTATGATCAGCTTGTGGGGAAGTTTGCTGCTTACTTCGTGCAGAACAGATGATCAGCTGACGCTAAAAGACATCACCCCCACAGCGATAGACGACATTCCACAAAAAAGCTTCATACTGACTGAGCCTTCTGCAAATACCAATCCGCTGATGGCAACAATTACGTGGACACAAACCGAATTCAGCTTAAGCAGCGCTTCACATCCTGAACCTGCGGGAACGGTCAATTACGCCCTGCAAATGGATATTGACGGAAACAATTTTGCCAATCCTGTAACAGTGGCTTCAACCAATGGTCTTTCCGCAAATCTTTTCGTGAAAGACATCAATGCTGTTTTGCTGAATAAGTTTAACGCTGTTCCTGAAGAAGAAGCTCATCTGGAATTAAGAATTCTTACGTATTATGGTCAGAACAATTCCATTCCGTCCTCTAATACTCTGAAAATTAGCGTTACACCATACAAACCGCTGGAAGAGGTACAGGCAGTATACCTTCTCGGCGATATGAACGGCTGGAACAATACAAGCACAGAATATATTATGTTCAGGAATTCCAATAATCCGGATGACAGAACCTACACCTATACCGGAAGAATTGCGGGAAATACCTATTTCAAATTTATTCCGCAGGAATCTTTAGGCACCTATAAAGCGTATTGCCGGAAAGACGATTCCACAATGACGTATGAAGAAACAGATGCAGGTGCATTCTACAATGAATTTGAGCGTTATGTAACAATAACCATCAACACTCAGGATCTTACCTACACAATTATAGATTATACCGGAAATAATACCAGTGTCTTCTACAGTACTATCGGACCAATCGGAGGATTCTGCAACTGGGACAATGAACCTGCGATGACGAAATCTTCTTACGACGGGCATCAATGGAGCGGCACATTTACATTTGATGTATCTACAGCCTGCAAATTCCGTGGAAATCACGACTGGGTAAACAACTGGGGCGGTTCCGCAGAGGAATTCCCTTACGGAAAAGCCGTTTTCGACGGACCGGGAGCTAATATCGCTGTTCCGGGAACTTACAAAATTTATTTTAATGATTTAACAGGACATTATACCATCCTTCAACAATAATTTAACACAATGAAAAATCTCAAATTACTATTATCATTTTTTGTCTTCGTGTGTTTTGTAGGTTGTACACCGGATTATGACGTGGATGAAACAGGATTGAATATCACTCCGCCTGCTATTAATGCGCTTTCCAAAACCGATTGGAAGCTTACAAAACCAGTAGCAGGAGAAAACCCGTTGGTTTTCCGGCTCAGCTGGACAAAAGCCAGATTCAATTACGACAGCGGAAATTACATTTATACCGATGATATCAATTATGAAGTACAGATAGATCTGGCAGACCATAATTTCGACTCCGCCAAAACAATTGCAGAAACCAAAGATCTTTATACCGATTTTTTCACTGTGGATTTAAAAAATATTCTGGATGAACTGAAAGGAACAGAAATCAATACACCCGAAAATATCAGCATCAGGATTAAAGCCGTTTCTTCAAAAGGAGAAATATTTTCCCAACCTTTGAATCTTACGGTTACTTCTTATCTGAATGTAGATCCTGCAGTGAAAAACATCTATCTGATCGGTGATATGAACGGTTGGGATAATACCAGCAAAGCCTATATTCTCTTCAGAAATTCCAATGATTATGAAGATGGAGTTTATACCTATACCGGATATTTCCCATCAGCAACTTATTTTAAATTCTGTTCGGAAGAATTTCTCGGAAGTTACGATAATATGTACTGTGCAGGAAACGGCGGAGTTTTGGAGCAGGGAGATTTGGGAGCTTTTTATGTGGAAAGCGGCTATTATACCATTACCATTGATACTAAAAATATGACCTGGCAGATTTCCGATCCGGGAATTTCTAATCCGATTATATATGATACGATGGGACCGATCGGAGGATTCTGCGATTGGGATAATGAACCAATGATGGAAAAATCGAGCTTTGATCCGCACCAATGGAAAATTACCTATCAATTCGCTTCTTCTACTGCCTGCAAATTCCGTGGAAACAAAGACTGGGGAAACAACTGGGGCGGAAACGATGCCGATATTCCTTACGGAAAAGCCGTTTTCGACGGACCGGGAGCTACCATTCAGGAAGCAGGAACTTATGATATCTATTTCAACGATCTTACCGGTCATTATGCGATTGTAAAACAATAAAATTAAATTCTAATGAAATCTGTTAAGACCATAAAAATTATTTTCCTCTCTTTTTTGCTTACGTTCTCTCTGGGAAACTGCAATAATGATGATATCGGGATTCAGGAAATTCCCAACAGCGAAATCACTCTGGTTTCCGCACATAATAAAGTAATTTATGAAATAAATGTCCGCAATTATTCTTCACAGGGATTCAACGGTGTAAAAAACGATCTTGCCCGACTGAAAGATCTGGGCGTTGATATTCTCTGGCTGATGCCGATTCATCCTATTGGTGAGCAGAACAGGGAAGGAAGTTTGGGAAGTCCGTATTCAGTAAAAGATTATAAAAAAATAAATCCTGAATTCGGAACAGAAGCAGATTTTAAATCTTTAATCGAAACCGCTCACAGCCTGAAAATGGAAATCTGGATGGACTGGGTTGCCAATCATACAGCCTGGGATCATCCGTGGGTTTCGGAACATCTGGATTACTACGCTTCACAAAACGGACAGCAACCTTACTCTCCAAACGGCTGGAATGACGTAGTACAGTTGGATTATAACAATCAAAACCTTCGTGCTGCAATGATTGACGCTATGAAATACTGGGTGCAGAATTTCGATATTGACGGATATCGTTGTGATGCTGTTACATTTGTTCCCCTGGATTTCTGGCAGCAGGCGATTTCGCAAGTAAACGCAGTAAAGAAAATTACCTGGCTTGCCGAAGGTGATGATCCTGCTTATATGTCGGTTTTCGATTATGATTATGCGTGGCAGTTCAGTGGAAATGCCTTTAACAATCTTGGAACGGGAAGCAATGCTTCGGCGTTTATTGAAGGATGCAAAACAATGTTTAACAATCCAGCTTATGCTCAGAAAAGCAGAATGCTCTTCCTGACTAATCACGACCAGAATGCACACGAAGGAACAGAGTTTACACGATATGGATCCAACGTTCTTCCTTTATCCGTACTTTATTTCACAATCTACGATATGCCGCTGATTTACAACGGGCAGGAAATCGGAATGAATAAACAAATGAGTCTTTTTGAGCATGATCCTGTACAATGGAATCCAGCCAATAAAATCTATTGGGAACTCTTCAAAAAACTGACACGTCTGAAAAGAACACAGCCTGCTTTGGAAGACGGAGCCAACCGCGGCGAACTGAAAATCTATCCGACCAATAAAGAAAATGTTTTCGTTTATTCCCGCAAAAAGGGGGACAATGAGGTTTTAATAATGCTGAATTTCAACAATGTCGCCGTTAATTTTAAATGGAATGCGGAAATCCCTGCCGGAAACTTCAAAAATTATCTTTCCGGTGAAGAAAAAAGGTTTGACAAAACCGAAGGAAATATCCTGATGGAAAAAGGCTATGCCATCTTTGTAAAATAAAATTTGATTAATGAAGAAATTATCCGCAGCATATCTTGGGATTTTATTATTGTTTTTGGGAACGGTAAACCTATTTTCACAAAATCCGAAAACCTGTTCTGTAAAGTCACCGGACGGAAAAATTATGTTTGAAGCAGGAATCTCAGAAAACAAATTATACTATCAGGTTTTCAAAAACGGAAAAACAATTCTTGCTCCGTCTTATCTCGGATTGGAACTGAAAAACGATAAGATATACAACAATCTTGAGATCACAAACGTAAAATATTCCAAAGCAGATGAAATTTGGAAACAACCTTGGGGCGAAGAAACCAATGTGCGCAATCAGTACAGCCAAATGCTCGTTTATATTCAGGAACAAAATAATCTGAAAAGAGAATTTGTGCTGAATGTAAAAATTTTTAATGACGGCTTCGGCTTCCGTTACGAATTTCCGGAACAGAAAAATCTGAAAGATGTTATTATTATGAATGAACTCACGGAATTTAATTTTCCTGAAGATCATCAGGCGTGGTCAATTCCTTACAAAACAGAATTTTACGAAGGATTATTTAAAAAAGAACCGCTTTCAAAAAAAGACACCATTTCCACTCCCGTTACCATTGAAACAAAATCCGGACAGTTTCTGGCATTACACGAAGCCAACCTTACAGATTATGCCGCAATGAATGTATATCCCGATAAAAATTCATCAAAGCTGAAAGTGTATCTTACGCCGTGGTCAACAGGAGAAAAAGTATTTACAAAAACACCTTTTCAAACACCCTGGAGAACATTGATAATTGCGGAAAATTCCGGAGATCTTCTGCTTTCGAGATTAATGCTGAACCTCAACGAGCCTAATAAAATTGAGGATACCTCGTGGATAAAACCGGGACGTTACATCGGAATCTGGTGGGGAATGCATATGAAAAAATATACATGGGAAATAGGACCGAACCACGGCGCAAAAACCGAAAACGTTTTGAAATATATAGACTTTGCAGCAAAGCACCACTTTTCAGGAGTTCTTGTAGAAGGCTGGAATCTTGGTTGGGAAGACTGGAAATCTTTTGAATTCGACAAACCTTATCCCGATTTTGATATCCGGAAAATCACAGATTATGCAAAATCCAAAAATGTGGAACTGATCGGGCATCACGAAACGGGTGGAAATACGAAAAAATATGAGCAGCAAATGGAGGATGCGTACCGATTTTACAATAAATACGGTATAAACATAGTAAAAACCGGATATGTTGGCGGTCTGCTCGACGGAAAAGAGCAGCACAGCAGCCAATACGGAATCCGCCATTATCGTAAGGTAATCGAAACGGCGGCGAAATACAAAATAATGATTGACAATCACGAGCCTGTAATGCCAACAGGCTTACAACGTACATTTCCAAACCTGATGACGCAGGAAGGCGTTCGCGGACAGGAATGGGACGCGTGGTCGAAAGACGGAGGAAATCCACCCGAACACACTACCATTATTCCATTTATAAGAGGATTGGCGGGGCCTATCGATTTCACTCCGGGAACATTTAATTTCGATAATCCTGTGCTTCCGGATACAAAGGTGCGCACTACTCTGGCAAAACAACTGGCTTTATCCGTAATCATTTACAGTCCTTTGCAAATGGCTTCAGATATGATTGAAAATTACGAAGGAAAATCCGAATTTGAATTTATCACTTCTTGCCCTGCAAACTGGAGCAAAACCGTAGTTCCGAATGCCAAAATCGGGGAATATGTAACTATCGCAAGAAAAGACAGAGATTCCGAAAACTGGTACCTCGGAAGCATTACAAATGCAGATTCAAGAGAATTAAATATTTCATTAAATTTTCTGGATAAAAATACAAGATACAAAGCGAAAATTTTCCGGGACGGAAAAGGTGCCGATTACGAAAGCAATCCCTATCCCGTGGAAATCACGGAAATGGAAGTAACTTCAGAAACCGTTTTACCGCTCAGCCTTGCAAGAAGCGGCGGAACAGCAATAATTCTCACTAAATACTAAACTAAGGATTTGTATTTGGAACCGCTTCACCCGAAGCGGTTTTTTCTTTTGAGTATGAGTAAAAAAAATTTTAAATTCTTTCCATTATTATCTCCTCAAAGATTTACTTTCCCTGAAACTAGCGATCAGGTAATATGCCACAAAAACAGTGGAAAATTTAATAATGGACGGAATCGCAATCTCAAAACTGAAAAAGAGAAAACCAATCACCAAAAGCAATGCGATTCCGATAAAGGAAATTCCCATTTTTCTGGAAAGCGCCCATTCCGGACGATCCACAAAATACGCCAATCCCCAACCAGAACCAAAAGCGAACGCATTGAACAGATCCACTTTCCAGCCCTGACTTTCCAGTAAATAATAATTCAAAAGGAAACTTGCCGCAGTTCCTACCAAAAAATATAAAATTGCTTTTTTCATATTTACAGATCCTGCGCAAAAATACAATTTCAGAATGATGACAGAAGAATTCCGCACAGATTTTACAGAAATTACAGAATTGATTATCTTTGGAACATTCAGAAAATTTTCAAAAATCCTTATGGAAAACCAAAAATACCAACCTAAAAACAAAGTGAGAGTAGTAACCGCCGCTTCCCTTTTCGACGGGCACGATGCAGCCATCAATATTATGAGGAGAATGATCCAGGGAACAGGCTGCGAAGTTATCCATCTCGGTCACGATAAATCTGCGGAAGAAGTTGTAAACACTGCAATTCAGGAAGATGCAAACGCAATTGCGCTTACTTCGTATCAGGGCGGACACAACGAATATTTCAAATATATTTATGATTTGCTTCGTGAAAAAAACGCTCCGCAAATCAAAATTTTCGGTGGCGGCGGCGGTGTAATTCTTCCCGAAGAGATCAAAGATCTAATGGACTATGGAATTGACCGGATTTATTCTCCTGATGACGGAAGAGAACTCGGTTTGCAGGGAATGATCGACGATCTGGTGCAAAAATCCGATTTCCCGACCGGAAAAAATGTTGATATTTCCGATTTGGATAAAATTCGGTTTGAGGATTCCAAATCCATTGCGGAAGTGATTTCCGCTGTTGAAAATTTTTCTGATGAAAATCCGGAACTCGTAAAATCCATTGACGAAAAATCAAAAAATTTAAATATCCCTATCATTGGGATTACCGGAACAGGAGGGGCAGGAAAATCTTCTTTGACAGATGAATTGGTTCGGAGATTTCTGCGTTCCAATCCCGATAAAAAAATTGCGATTATTTCCATTGACCCAAGTAAAAAGAAAACGGGAGGCGCACTTCTCGGCGACAGGATCCGGATGAATTCCATTAATGACAAACGTGTTTATATGCGTTCGATGGCGACAAGGGAAAATAATGTTTCGGTCTCACCTTATATTCATTCTGCTTTAAATATTCTTAAACTGGCAAAACCCGATGTAATTATTCTGGAAACTTCAGGAATCGGACAAAGCGGTTCGGAAATTACTGAGATTGCAGATGTTTCGATGTACGTAATGACACCTGAATACGGAGCTTCCACACAGTTGGAAAAAATCGATATGCTGGATTATGCGGATTTGGTTGCTTTGAATAAATCCGATAAACGCGGAGCTTTGGATGCACTTCAGGCGGTAAGAAAGCAATTCCAGAGAAATCATCTTTTCTTCGATAAACCTTTGGACGAAATGCCGGTCTTTTCCACAAAAGCAAGCCAGTTCAACGATTGGGGAACTACGGAATTGTACAATTCTCTCATTAAAAAAGTGAACTCAAAGTTTGAAAATTTAGGATTAAATGAATATGTGGAGCAAAACGTTTCCGAAGAATCCACCATTATTCCACCGAAAAGAGTCCGCTATCTTTCCGAAATCGTGGAAAACAATCACAGTTATGACAAAGATGTTGTGGAACAGGCTCTGGTTGCGAGAAACCTTTATCAGCTTCACGGCGCGAAAAATATTCTGGGAGACGATGAGCACACCAAAGAAATTATTGAAAAACGTTATCAGAAGCTCAAAAAAGATTTGAATCAGGATAATATTTATTTTCTGAACGGCTGGAAACATTTCAAGGAAGAAATGCAGAAAGACGAATACGTTTATCTTGTCCGCGGAAAGGAAATTAAAGTGGAAACCAAATATGAAAGTTTATCTCATTTAAAAATTCCGAAAATTTCACTTCCGAGATTTCAGGATTGGGGCGACCTGATTCGCTGGAAAGGACAGGAAAATGTACCCGGACAATTTCCTTTTACCGCCGGAATTTATCCGTTCAAAAGAACCGGAGAAGACCCGACAAGAATGTTCGCCGGAGAAGGCGGACCGGAAAGAACCAACCGAAGATTTCATTACGTTTCCGCGGAAATGCCTGCGAAAAGGCTTTCAACAGCATTTGACAGCGTAACTTTATACGGACAAGACCCCGCACTTCCGCCCGATATTTACGGAAAGATCGGGAATGCCGGAGTTTCGATTGCCACCATTGACGATGCGAAAAAGCTCTATTCCGGCTTTGATCTGGTGAATGCTTTAACATCGGTTTCGATGACGATAAACGGTCCTGCTCCGATGATTCTCGCATTTTTTATGAATGCCGCCATTGATCAGAATGTGGAAAAATATATTGCCGAAAACAATTTAGAAAACAAGGTTGAAGAAGTTCTAAAAGCAAAATTCGATGATAAAGGTCTCGCAAGACCAAAATACAACGGGGAACTTCCGCCTTCCAATAACGGTTTGGGATTAAAGCTTCTGGGAATTACAGGCGATGAAATTATCGACAAGGAAACCTACGAAAAAATCAAGGCTCAAACTATCGCAACTGTTCGCGGAACCGTTCAGGCGGATATTCTGAAAGAAGATCAGGCGCAAAATACCTGTATTTTTTCTACGGAATTTGCACTGCGTTTAATGGGCGATGTTCAGGAATATTTTATTAAAGAAAAAGTACGGAATTTCTATTCGGTTTCCATTTCCGGCTATCATATTGCGGAAGCCGGTGCAAATCCGATTTCGCAGTTGGCATTTACTTTGGCAAACGGTTTCACGTATGTGGAATATTACCTGTCAAGAGGAATGGACATTAACGATTTCGCACCGAATTTATCGTTTTTCTTTTCCAATGGAATCGATCCGGAATATGCCGTAATCGGTCGTGTTGCACGAAGGATCTGGGCAAAAGCAATGAAGCTGAAATACGGAGCAGACGAACGTTCCCAAATGCTGAAATACCACATCCAGACTTCCGGACGTTCGCTTCACGCTCAGGAAATTGATTTTAACGATATCCGAACAACGTTACAGGCTCTCTATGCCATTTATGATAACTGTAATTCACTTCACACCAATGCTTATGATGAAGCAATTACCACTCCGACTGAAGAATCCGTAAGAAGAGCTATGGCAATTCAGCTGATTATCAATAAAGAATTAGGACTTGCGAAAAATGAAAATCCTTTGCAGGGTTCTTTTATTATTGAAGAGCTGACAGATCTGGTGGAAGAAGCGGTTTATACGGAATTCGACAGGATCACGGAAAGAGGCGGCGTTCTCGGAGCGATGGAAACAATGTATCAGCGCTCGAAAATCCAGGAAGAATCGATGCACTACGAATGGCTGAAACACACAGGAGAATATCCGATCATCGGCGTGAATACATTCCTCGGAAAAGACGGTTCTCCGACAGTTTTGCCGGGAGAAGTGATCCGTTCCACAGAAGAAGAAAAGCAGGCACAGATCTCTGCGCTTCACAATTTCCAGAAAGCGAATGAAAACAAAACCGAAGAATGGCTGAATAAACTGCAACTGGCAGCAATCAACCAACAGAATCTTTTTGAAGTTCTGATGGATGCCGTGAAATACTGTTCGCTTGGACAGATTACAAATGCGTTGTTTGAGGTTGGTGGGAAATATAGGAGGAATATGTAAGATTTCAGAACTATTCTTCGTAAATACAGACCTAACAGGTTTCGGAAACTTGTTAGGTTTTTCAGGAAAACACTGATTTTTCCCTATTTTTATCAAAAATTTTAAAAATTCGTGAGCAAAAGATTTGTTTATTTTTTATTCTTCTGTTTTGCATTTTTAATTTTTTCCTGCAAAAAATCGAAGCAAACAGAAATTCCGGAAACAATTTCCGTATCTCTGAACGAAGCGGTTAATCTTTTCAAAAAAAATCTTTATAAAAACAAGATTGATTCAGTGTTTGCGAAATATGACTTCAACGGTAGCATTGCTGTTTTTCAGGATTCGGTTTTATTGGCAAGAAAAGATGTTGGCTTTGAAGATTTTAATTCCAAAACGGAAATCAGCGATCAGACCATTTTTGCGATTGGTTCTGTAAGCAAGCAGTTTACGGCAGTTTTGATTTTACAACTCACGGAATCGGGGAAGCTGAAATTAGATGATAAAGTTTCGCAATATCTTTCAGATTTTCAAAATAAAGACTACGAAAACATCACCGTTCAGCAACTTCTGAATCACACTTCCGGAATTTCCGACAGCGGAAACGGACTTCTTTTCAAAAGCGGAAGTGGCTTCAGCTATTCCAACAAAGGGTTTTATTTTTTAGGAAAGCTTATTGAAAAAGTTTCCGGTAAAGATCTGAATGAAAATTACGCTGAGCTTTTCAGAAAAGCAGGAATGAAAAACACGTACACTGCTGAAAATTTTACGGGAAATCATTTTGCAGGTACTTATCTGGGGAATCCAAAAAAATTTCAGAAAGTGGAAAATATGCCGAAACGTCTTGCCGAAAAAAGCATCAGTATTTCCGCAGGCGGAATTCTTTCTACTGTTGATGATCTGCATCTTTGGAATCAAGCTTTATACAGCGGAAAGCTTTTGAATTCTGAATCTTTAAAACAGTTTGAAAACAAAAGCGCGGATCGGAATCATCCCATTTTTGGAAAAATGGGATACGGTTTCGGAATTATGATGAGCACAGGAAAACCAGATTCCTTTTTTCACAGTGGTTATGTAAAAGGTTCTCCGTCATTGAATATCTATTATCCTGAAAGTAAGATTTCCATTATCATCCTTTCCAATATCGCTGATGAAAGTGCCGGAAAAAACACTATTTTCAAACCTCATCGTGAAATGAAAGATTTTGCGGACGGAATTGAAATTGTGAAGATTGATTTTGAATAAAAATAACGTTTACAATTAATCTTTAATTTCTACATTTGCCTTATGGAAACCGAAAAAATCATTTTAGGGATCGATCCGGGAACTACGGTTATGGGTTTCGGGCTTATTTCCGTGAAAAAAAATAAAATGGAGCTGGTTTCCATTCACGAGCTGATATTGAAAAAATATCCCAACCACGAAACAAAATTGAAATACATTTTTGAAAAAACACTCGCTCTGATTGATGAGTTTCATCCCGATGAAGTTGCTCTGGAAGCTCCGTTTTTCGGAAAAAATGTACAGAGCATGCTGAAATTGGGAAGAGCGCAGGGAGTCGCAATGGCAGCTTCACTTCACCGAAATATTCCCATCACCGAATATTCCCCGAAAAAAGTAAAAATGGCGATCACCGGAAACGGAAACGCGAGCAAAGAGCAGGTTGCCGGAATGCTTCAAAATTTATTGAAATTAAAAGAATTTCCTACCAAATACCTCGATGCGTCCGATGGTTTGGCAGTTGCGGTTTGTCATCACTTCAATTCCGGAAGCTTAGGAAATGAAAAATCATATTCCGGCTGGACAAGCTTTTTGAAACAAAATCCTGATAGAATTAAATAAAGCCATTGCGAGAAGCAGAATACAACGAAGCGGAGAAGCAAACTGTCCAATGAACCGGGGATTGCTTCGTCGTTCCTCCCCGCAATGACATTTTATACCTCGTTGATTTTCAATTCATCCATTTGTAAAATCATTTTACAAGATCTACACAAAAAATTTACTTGGCAAAACCTAATACTATTTGTAACATTGGTACGTTTTTTATAACAAATCCATTAACCAAAATTTACAAAAATGAAACATCAGAATATACAGCCGGCTTCCGCAGTGAATCATAAGATGAACTGGTTTCAGAAATTTATGATGATCTGCTCCGGAGCAAACATTCATATTTTAAAGAAAACATCCAGCGAATGGAACAAGTTTTCCGGAATCGGAGGAATTGTTTTGTTCACCGCCGTTTTCGCGACGCTTTCCGCAGGATACGCAATGTTTACGATCTTTGATAATCTGTGGGCAGCAATCGGTTTTGCGGTTTTGTGGGGATTGATGATCTTCAATCTCGACCGTTACATTGTTTCTTCCATCAAAAAAACAGGTTCGTGGTGGAATCAGATTCTTATGGCAATTCCGCGTTTAATTCTCGCGACTTTTCTCGGGATCATTATTTCCAAACCTTTGGAACTGAAAATTTTTGAAAAAGAAGTGAACAAGCAGCTCAACACCATTATTCAGAGAAATAAAAAGCAGCTTCAGGCGGAAATGAACGGCAGAATTATGCAGCAATCCAGACCTTTCGAAACCGAAAAAAAGCAGATTGCCGAAAAAACTGCAGTTTATCAAACCGCCTATGATTCCGCTTCCGTAGAATTAGAGAAGGAAATTCTGGGAACAAAAACAGGACTAACTTCCGGAAAAGAAGGTTACGGACCAAACGCAAAACGAAAAGCCGAACTGAAAGAACAAAGAAGAGCCGATCTTGAAAATTACCAGAAGCAAATCGCTCCCCGGCTGGAATATCTGGACAAAGAAATTTCAAAAGTGTATACCAATCTGGAAACCGAAAGAAATAAAACCGAAACTTTTGAAGATAAGTTTAACGGATTTGCAGCACGTTTGCAGGCTTTGGATGAATTGGGAAAAAATTCTGCAATTATTGCACTGGCAGCGAGCTTCATTATGGGATTATTCATCACGCTGGAAATTTCTCCGGTTTTGGTAAAGCTGATCTCTTCCGTCGGACCTTATGATTATCTTTTAGAAAAAACTGAAAACGATTTCCGCCTTTATTCCAAAGAAAAAGTGGAAAAAGGCAATGTGTGGACGGAACACAGGATTGATGATTTTAAGAATAATCTGAAAGAATAATCCCGATTCAGAGAAAAAAGAATGTCAAAGATTAAAAACCTTTGACATTCTATTGTTTATTAATTTGCTTCCATCTGCTTGATCAGATTCAGTGCGGAACCGGCTTTAAACCAGTCGATCTGAGCTTCGTTATACGTATGGTTGGCAATGATAATATCTTTTGTTCCGTCAGAATGTACAAATTCCAGAGTCAATGGTTTTCCCGGAGCAAACTGATCCAGGTCAAGGAAGTTCACCACATCATCTTCACGGATCTTGTCGTAATCGGATTTATCTGCGAAGGTCAATCCGAGCATTCCCTGCTTTTTCAGGTTGGTTTCGTGGATTCTCGCGAAAGATTTTACCAGAACCGCTTTTACACCGAGATGTCTCGGCTCCATTGCAGCGTGCTCTCTGGAAGAACCTTCACCGTAATTTTCGTCACCTACAACAATCGTCGGAACGTGTGCTGCTTTGTAAGCTCTCTGTACAGCTGGAACTTCTCCGTATTCGCCTGTAAGAAGATTTTTTACTTTATTGGTCTCCATATTGTAGGCATTCACGGCACCAATGAGCATATTGTTGGAAATATTATCCAAATGTCCTCTGTATTTCAGCCAAGGTCCTGCCATAGAAATATGGTCGGTTGTACATTTTCCGAATGCTTTTATCAGAACAAATGCGCCTGTAATATTCTGTCCGTCCCAAGCCGGAAATTCTTCTAGAATCTGCAATCTGTCTGAATTCGGATTTACATTTACCACAACTGAAGAACCGTCTTCCGAAGGAGCTTGATATCCGTTATCGTCCACAGCAAATCCTTTTGACGGAAGTTCGTATCCTTTTGGTTCGTCCAGTTTTACCTGTTCACCTGCTTCGTTTGTTAAAGTATCGGTGATCGGGTTAAAATCCAGTCTTCCGGAAATCGCAACAGCAGCTACCATTTCAGGTGAAGCTACAAAAGCGTGTGTATTTGGGTTTCCGTCCGCTCTTTTCGCAAAGTTCCTGTTGAAAGAGTGAATAATGGAATTTTTCTCTGCTTTTTCCGCACCTTCTCTGTCCCACTGTCCGATACAGGGACCGCAAGCGTTGGTAAAGATTCTTGCATTTTCAAACTTTCTGAAAGAATCCAAAAACCCGTCTCTTTCGGCAGTAAATTTCACCTGCTCAGATCCCGGATTGATTCCCAGAATTGCTTTTGGCTTAACACCTTTCGCGAAAGCATCTTCAACGATAGAAGCAGCTCTGGACAAATCTTCGTAGGAAGAGTTGGTACAGGAACCGATCAGCGCCCATTCCACTTCGATCGGCCAACCGTTTGCTACGGCTTTATCGTGAAATTCCGAAACAGGAGTTGCCAGGTCGGGAGTGAAAGGTCCGTTCAGATGCGGCGTTAATTCATCCAGATTGATTTCAATTAGTTGGTCGAAATATTGTTCAGGATTGGCATATACTTCAGCATCACCAGTTAAGTGTTCTGCAATTTTATCGGCTGCATCTACCACTTCCTGTCTTCCCGTTGCAGAAAGATATCTTCTCATCGAATCATCATATCCGAAAGTGGAAGTTGTAGCTCCGATTTCCGCACCCATATTACAGATTGTACCTTTTCCCGTTGCGGAAAGCGATTGTGCACCTTCCCCGAAATATTCCACAATGCAGCCTGTTCCTCCTTTTACGGTAAGAATTCCTGCAACTTTCAGGATTACGTCTTTCGCGGAAGTCCAGCCGTTCAGTTTTCCTGTCAGTTTTACACCGATCAGTTTCGGCATTTTCAGTTCCCAGGCCATTCCTGCCATTACATCTACTGCGTCGGCACCACCAACTCCGATGGCAACCATTCCCAAACCTCCTGCATTTACAGTGTGAGAATCGGTTCCGATCATCATTCCGCCCGGAAATGCGTAATTTTCCAGAACAACCTGGTGGATAATTCCGGCTCCCGGTTTCCAGAAACCGATTCCGTATTTATCACATACAGAGCTCAGGAAATTGAAAACTTCCGAGTTTTTATTTAAAGATTCCTGTAAATCTTTTTCAGCGCCTACTTTCGCCTGAATAAGGTGATCGGCGTGAGCTGTGGACGGAACAGCGACTTTTGATTTTCCTGCCTGCATAAACTGCAAAAGCGCCATTTGCGCGGTCGCATCCTGCATTGCTACTCTGTCCGGAGCAAAATCTACATAAGAATTTCCTCTTTCATACGTCTGAGTTGCATTGCCTTCCCAAAGGTGGGTGTAAAGGATCTTTTCTGAAAGTGTCAGCGGTTTTCCCACAACTGCTCTTGCTGCAGCAATTCTTTCAGGATATCGCTCGTACACTTTTTTGATCATATCAAGGTCGAATATCATAGTGTAATTTTTTATTTAAAGAGAATAAAATTTGAACCCCCAAATTTACGAAATTTTAAAGGGTTTTAATTTAAAATAATTTAGAATAAGTATAAATTAAAGATGTGTAAAATCTATCAGATGGCTTTTTGCGATTGGCTTTTTGCGGTTTGCGTCACTGAACTCCGACAGAAAATTAAGAATTTTTTAATGAAATTTAAACAGGCTCTAAATTCAGTATAATTGAATTTATATTTATTTTAGCATAGAATATAAATTATCATCATTAAAAATTTAAAATACATATTTATCGCTCTTTTTCTGGCAGGAATTGTTTTCGCTTATTATGAATTCAATCCTGCGGAAAATTCCGTTTTCCTGAAATGTCCTTTTAAGACAATTACAGGTCTGGATTGTCCCGGATGTGGATCGCAAAGAGCTTTTCACGAATTGCTGCATTTTAATTTCCGGGAAGCATTTGCGCAGAATACTTTATTCGTAACCGCAATTCCTTATGTTTTTTTAATGCTGATAATTGGTATTGACAGAGTGAAAAAAAGATATCCCAAAGCAAGAAAAATACTTTTCGGAACCAAAACCATATACTTAATTCTGATTGCCATTTTGCTGTTCTTTATTTTCAGAAATTTATAATTCCTTATTTTTGGCAGCGGTTTTGCAAAACCCGATGATATGAAAAAAAAATTGAGTGTACTTTTCTTTGCGCTTTCTGTTCTGGCTGCTGCACAATCTAAAAAAACGGTGCAGAAAAAGAAAATTCAGCCGAAACCCGATCTCACGAAAATCAATGATTCCATTCCAGATCTTATTCCGCAAAGAGTGGACGGAAAGCTGGGATACATCAATCAGAAAGGAAAATTCATCATCAAACCGGAGTATAATTTCGGAACATTTTTCTGGGAAGACTGTAACCTCCTGAATTCTCCAAATGAAAAAGTAAGAAAATTCGGGACGGCGGATTATGCTTCCGTTACGCTGGAACATTCGGATTACAGGATTGATAAAACGGGAAAAAAAGTGTATCAGTTCAAAAACGAGGATCTGGGAAAATGTCCTTCTGCTTATCAGGAAAAAATATTTATGCCTTATATTCTTCAGGGTTTCTACGGAATTGTGGATGTTACGAAATTTACCGATCCTAAGGATTACAGGCAGTTTCAGATTTATCCGCAATATCAGTATCTCTACACAATGGAAAGTGATGATCCGAAAAATCCTGTGATCATCGCTTCACAAAATGACCGTTTCGGAGTCATCGATATCTACAACAACATTATCATTCCGTTTGAATACAGCGATATCAAAAGAAATTTCAGCTGGAAAATGGCGAAGATGTTTGAAGTAACCAAAGACGGGAAAAATTATTATTTTGTGGATGATAAAAATAAGGCGTATTAATTAAATAATTCGTAATTTCGCATTTAGAAATTAAAGGGGTGCCCTAAAAGGCTGAGATTATACCCAATGAACCTGGAACAGGTAATGCTGTTTAGGGAAATTAAATGAGCAATGAGTAACACTCAAAATTGATTACTTATTACCAATTACTCATTACTTATACCATAATCGCCCCTTTTATTCAATTAATCTTAAAAAATTAAAAGAATGAAAGGATTTATTTTTTCAGGGCTGTTCGTCAGCTCGTTTTATCTTGCGCAGAATACGCAGGATTCCGTTAGAGTCAGCGAGATCGAAGCGGTAAATTTTACTAAAAGACTTCCCGTCGCAAAGGAGATCATCAATGTTCAGAAAGATCTGGATCAAAAAAATCTTGGTCAGGATCTGCCGGTTTTGCTTAAAAACCAGACTTCGGTAATTTCCACTTCCGACGCGGGAAACGGAGTCGGCTATACCGGATTCAGAATTCGCGGAGTCGGCGGAAATTCCATTAATGTAATGATGAACGGCGTTCCGTACAACGATGCCGAAAGTCAGGGAACTTTTTTCGTTGATGTTCCGGATCTTGCGAGTTCGGCTTCGCAGATCGTGATTCAGCGTGGAGTCGGAACTTCTTCAAATGGTGTTTCAGCTTTCGGAGCGAGTGTAAACGTCATTTCCCGAGATCCCGAAAACGAATTTTATGTAAAAACCGATGATAGCTACGGGTCATTCAATACCTATAAATATTCGGCGGAAATCGGTTCCGGAAAATTCTGGAAAGACCGGCTTTCTGTAATGGGAAGATATACGAAAATCCATTCCGACGGCTATATCGACCGTGCTTTTTCCGATCTGGATTCCTACAATTTTACCGCGCTTTTTGAGGAGAACAAAACCCAAATCCGACTAATGGCTTTCGGCGGAAAAGAAAAAACATATCAGGCTTGGAACGGAATCGACAGAGAAACGTGGGAAACCGATCCGAAATTCAATCCTTCCGGAGCGATTTATGATGAAAACTGGGAAAATATCGTGGATTTTTATAAAAACGAAACCGACAATTACCGTCAGAATCATTATCAGTTATTATGGAATCAGGATTTTAACGAAAAATGGAATCTCGAAACAACCGTTCACTACACAAAAGGAAAAGGCTATTACGAAAATTACAAGCAGGGAGCAGAATTTTCAAAATACAATCTGCCGGATTTTAACGGAGAGCAATACTCGGATTTCATCAGAAAAAAATGGCTCGACAACAATTCTTACGGCATCGTTTCCACGCTTTACGGAAAATTTGAAAATCTGGATCTGAATTTCGGAGCAGTTGCCAATCAGTATTACGGAAAGCATTTCGGAAATGTAACCAGCGTTTTTATTCCTGAGATCAACGAGCACGAATATTACAGAAACCGCTCTCTGAAAAGCGAAATTTCCGGTTTTGCAAAAGCAGTTTTCCGTTTTGATGATTTTGAATTTTTCGGAGATATACAGCTCAGGAATATTGATTACGATACGAAAATTATTCAGCAGGGAGATGATGAAGGCGTAAATCTGGATAAAAACTGGTTGTTTTTCAATCCGAAAGTCGGGGTAAGTTACAGAATTCATTCAGGAAAAATTTTCTTTTCGTATGCTCACGCTCACAGAGAGCCGAACCGCGACGATTTGTTTGCAAATCCTGAAACTCAACCGGAAAAGCTTCACGATTTTGAAGCCGGAATCGAAAAATCTTTCGGGAATATCCAGCTTTCCGCCAATTTATATTATATGAATTATGTGAATCAGCTGGTTCTGAACGGGCAGATCAACAATGTCGGTGAATTTATCCGCGTAAATTCAGGAAAAAGTTACAGAACGGGAATTGAACTTGCCGCTTTGGCAAAACTTTCGGAAAAATGGAATGTTTCGGGAAATTTCACATTCAGTAAAAATGAAAACAAAGATTTCAGAAACGAAACTTCCGGCGGAATTAAGAATCTTGGAAATACGCCGATTTCATTCTCGCCCGAAATTATCGGAAATATTTTATTGAATTTTTCTCCGACTGAAAACTTTGCCTTAGGAATTCAGAATCAGTATGTCGGAAGCCAGTATCTGGATAATACCAACAATGAAAATCTGAAGCTGAAAGACTATTTCCTCACCGATTTCAATGCGAAATATTCTTTGAAATTCAAAAAAACCGATGTGGATTTTAAATTTCTCCTGAACAATATTTTCAACAAAAAATATGTGAACAACGGCTCTGTGTACGATGAAGCTCCTTATTATTTTTCGCAGGCAGGAATCAATTTTATGTTTGGAGTGAGCATAAAATTTAAATAGAAATCCCATAAAAAGCAGAATATATTTTTTATCGATCATCTTTTCATATCTTTACACCCTTAATTTTAAAAATAAAATAAGATGAAAAAAATCTATTCATTACTGGCAGCGTTTTTTATGGCTGCATTTATGTCTGCACAATTGACTACGGAAATTGTAAGTCCGGGAGTTTTTAAGCTTACTTACGGAGCTTCGGATGATTATTCGTTTTACGAACCGGGATTTGAAGTTCCTACATTTTACGTTCACTGCTGGATTTCCGAAGCGGATAACACACAGGGAATTTTATTTGAAGATGCCTGGAGCAATTCCAACGTTACAATGAATTACGATGCTGATGCACACGCTTATATCGGATTTATCGATCTGAACACTAAGGTTTTCACCAACAGCAATAATACGGTTGCAGGCGGAACTACCGTTCAGAAAATCGGAATTGTTTTTAAAGATTTGCAGGACGGTGCAACACACCAGTCTCCTAATGGTGAAGTTGTCGGTCCTACTACACTTCCTACAATGGCTGTTTCGGATGTTGTTTCAGCACAAAAATCTGTAGTTGCAGGAGGAAAATTATTTACTTCTAAAAAAGGAATTTTAAATCTTTCCGTTTACGATTTCGGCGGAAATCTTGTGAAGAAAACTTCCGTAAAAGCGGACGGTAATGCGATTGAGCTGAATCTTCAGAAAAAAGGATTCTACATCCTGAATATCTCTGATTCAAAATCTGTAGAAAACGTGAAATTTTCGTACTAAGAATTAAAAAATAAATCTTTGAAAAACAATAAAACTCCTTTTGACAGAGGAGTTTTTTGCGTTAAGAAAACGAAGTTTCGTTGATTCCATTGAAAACAATAAGAGAGAATGAAACAAATTTAAAAATATTTTCGTTAAAAAACCCGCCAAAGGCGAGGTTCGCCGATTCCTTTAAAAATATAGATAAGGATATGAGGCAAATTTCCACTGTTTGAGTGGCGGCTAAAATTTTTATTTAAGACAACAAATCTCGTTTCCGCCCGAGTTTTGGAAATTTTAGAAAATATTTTTAAATTTTAGCAAAAAAATCCAGGTTTTGATTTTTTGTTTCTTTTGCATCAAGGCAAAAGAAATAATTTGCTTAATAAGATTGGAATAAACTCTAAAAGCTACGCTTACAACGCAGCTTTTTTATTTTAAAATCAGGAATAAAAAACTTAAATTTGCGCCCATAATGAATCCTGCAGATCACATTCCGGAATATTTGATCAGTAATGCTAAAGCCGAAATCTCAAGCTTCGGCGTTTTCGGGCTGAAAAATACAGGAGCCGTAATCAATGATCAGCAGCGGATTTTGCCGCCTGCAAAAGAAATTACTTTCATTCCCGATTATGAAACCAAAGACCGCGGATTTCTGAAATTCGTTTCGGGAAAGGAAAATATTTCGGAATTTGAAGCCGAACTGGCGCTGAAAAAATACACCAATCAATGGAAAGCAAAGCTCGAAGCTGATCAGGAAATTTATATTGAAAACGTCGGAATTTTTAGCAATAATGAAAACGGAATTTCTTTCAAAGGAGAAAGAATCGAAACCTCCGCGCCGGATTTTTACGGTCTGGAAGAAATCAAAATTTCGGAGATCAAAAAAGCGGATGATTCTTTGAAAGTTTCCGAAAATGATGAAAATGAAAAAAATTCTTACCGTTTCAATAATTCGATACTGTGGATTTTCCTTATTGCGGTTCCGGTTTTGGGAATTCTTTATTTTGCGCTTACCAATCAGGAATTGCTTTTCGGAAAGAAAACGGATTTCAGCGTGAAAACTTCTACGCATCGTATCGAGAAAAAATCAATAAAACCTGATTCTCTTAAAAGCAATATCGTTCAGGATTCCCTGAAAAAAGATTCCGTAAAAATTACGGAAATGCCTGTTACTACAAAATAATCCGATTAAAATAATGATCACAAAAAAAGCATCCGAATCTTTAACGGTAATGACCAATATTGTTCTCCCGAACGAAACCAATTCCCTCAGAAATCTTTTCGGCGGCGAGCTTCTTTCAAAAATGGACCGCTGTGCTTCCATTTCCGCAGCCAGACATTGCGAAAGACGTGTAGTTACGGCTTCCGTGAATCACGTTTCGTTCAATCATCCGATTCCCGAAGGCGGAATTGTGGTGCTGGAATCCAAAGTTTCGCGTGCGTTTTCCACTTCGATGGAAGTGTATGTGGATGTTTGGCTGGATGATCCGATCAATCAGAAAAAAATCCACACTAACGAAGGAATTTATACTTTCGTTGCCGTTGATGAATTCAACCGTCCGATCCCGATTCCGCAGATGGAGCCGGAAACCGATGAAGAAAAAGAGCGTTTCGCAGCGGCTAAAAGAAGAAAAGAATTGTCATTAATTCTTTCCGGAAGAATGAAACCAACGGATTCCGTGGAACTGAAAAAGCTGTTTTGCTCTTAAGGTTTAATCGCAAAGCAAAAACAAAGATTTTTTTGAAGTGCTTGAAGATATTTTAAAGTGAAACAATGCCGCTAGCGCTTATCAAAGTAACACAATAACAGAAAACGAAATTTCAAAGATTGTTGTAGACTGTGGACTGAAAATTCACAGAAAATTAGGGATTGGCTTATTTGAAAGTGTTTATGAAGAGTGTTTGTATTATGAACTAAAAAAAAACGGCTTAGTTGTGGAAAGGCAGAAATTTCTTTCTGTTGAATACGAAGAAGTTTTTATTGAAAAAGCTTTTAAAATGGATTTGCTGGTAGAAAACAAAGTAGTTCTGGAAATAAAATCTGTTGAAAATTTAAATAATTTTCACGCGGCACAACTAAAAAATTATTTGAGATTGGGAAATTACAAATTGGGAATGCTTCTGAATTTCAATTCACAATTATTCAAAAACGGAATCAAAAGAATCGCGAACGGATTAGATTAAAGATATATAAATTCTCGTTTTATTTTGATAAGCGCTAGCGGCATTGTCTCCCTTAAAAGCGCATCATACTTGCAAAAGACTTTGTTTAACATTGCGATAAAAATATAAAAATGAATATCCTCCAGCTCGATAAAAATCATCCTTTAATTTCGGAGCAGCTTTCCGCGAAAGGCTTTGTGGTGGAAGAAGATCATACTTCCGGTTATGACGAGGTTTTGGAAAAAATCAGAAATTATGACGGAATCATTATCCGAAGCAGAATTCCTCTGGATAAAAATTTTCTGGAAAAATCTTCCCACCTGAAATTTATCGCGAGAGTCGGAGCTGGAATGGAAAATATCGATGTTGAAACTGCAAAAAAACTGAATATCGAGCTCATCAATTCTCCCGAAGGAAACCGCGATTCCGTTGCGGAGCACGTTTTGGGAATGCTTCTGATTCTGATGAACCGGTTGTTCATCGCTTCCAATGAGGTGAAAAACGGAATCTGGAAACGCGAAGAAAACCGCGGTGATGAATTATTGGGAAAAACATTCGGAATTATCGGTTACGGAAATATGGGAAAAGCGGTTGCCAAAAGACTTTCCGGTTTCGGATGCAGAGTGATTTTTCACGATATTCTTCCAAATCTTTCGGATGAATTTGCAGTGCAGGTTTCTTTGGACGAATTGAAAAACGAAGCCGATATTCTCAGTCTGCATATTCCAATCACGCCGGAAACCTTTCATTTAATCGATTCGGAATTTATTTCCGGAATGCAGAAAAATTTCTATTTCGTAAATACGGCGAGAGGTAAAAACGTAAAAACGAAAGATTTAGTTGAAGCCATAAAATCCGGGAAAATAAAAGGTGCTGCTTTGGATGTTCTGGAATACGAGAAATCTTCTTTTGAAAATCTCAATGCTTCCGACACAAAAGAAAATGAAGATCTGCAATTTTTATTAAACTCCGAAAAAGTAATTGTAACACCGCATATTGCCGGTTGGACAGTGCAAAGCAAGGAAAAGCTGGCGCAGTTTATTGTGGATAAAATCCTACAACTGTTTCTTCTCCAATAACGATTTCAGTAAAGCAATCTGCTCATCTTTGGATTGCAGGAGCTTTTCGTACACTTCTTTGTTGTCCTGATAAAAATGCTCTATTTTTCCATAAGCATTCGCTGTTTCATTTTCTTTCTGATTAAAAACGGTTTGTGTTTTTAAATCTAAAAGTTCTGTAACTCCTGTTTCCAATAATTTTGAAATTTCAAATAATCTGTCCACAGTAAGTTTGGTAGAACTGCTTTCTGTTTTCGCATAAGAAGCCTGATTAATATCCAGCTTGCCATATATTCCTGGTTGAAGCCTTCCAGCTCACGGTATTTTCTGATGTTTTTGCGGATGGGATTATTTAGAAGAATTGGAAAATTTTTGTTTTTTCAGTATCTTTGGTAAAATTTCATCTTATGAAAAAAAAATTATCACTTGTTTTTGCATTTTTATTTGCAAGTTTCAATTTCGCCATTGCCCAAAATGTGAATATTCCCGATCCGAATTTTAAAGCTTATCTGGTTTCTAATTCTGCAATCAACACCAATGGTGATTCGGAAATACAAGTTTCCGAAGCAGAAGCATATAATGGAAGAATAAATTGTTCCTATAGAAATATCAATGATCTCACAGGAATTGAGAAATTTATAAATCTTACCTCTTTGGATTGTTCATTGAATCAATTAACAAGTTTGGATGTAAACAAAAATACGGCTTTGAAAGAGTTGGGTTGTGGTAGTAATCAATTAACCAGTTTGGATGTAAGTAAAAATACGGCTTTGACAACTTTGAATTGTGGTAGTAATCAATTAATAAGTTTGGATGTAAGCAAAAATACGGCTTTAGAATATTTATATTGTTATAGAAATAAACTTGCAAATTTAGATGTAAGTAAAAGTATAGCTTTGGCAAAGTTGTATTGTGATAATAATCAATTAACAAGTTTGGATGTAAGCAAAAATACGGCTTTAACGTATTTGTTTTGTGATCGTAATCAATTAACAAGTTTGGATGTAAACAAAAATACGGCTTTGACAGGTTTGAAGTGTGAAGATAATCAATTAACAAGTTTGGATGTAAACAAAAATACGGCATTAACAGATTTGTATTGTTATAATAATCAATTAACAAGTTTGGATGTAAGTAAAAATACGGCTTTGAAATGGTTGGAATGTCAGAATAATCAATTAACCAATTTGGATGTAAGTAAAAATACAGTTTTGACATATTTGGAATGTCAGAATAATCAATTAACCAATTTGGATGTAAGTAAAAATACGGCTTTAAGAGATTTGAAGTGTCAGAATAATCAATTAACAAGTTTGGATGTAAGTAAAAATACGGCTTTGAGAGCTTTGAATTGTGTTAGTAATCAATTAACCAATTTGGATGTAAGTAAAAATACGGCTTTGACAACTTTGAATTGTGGTAGTAATCAATTAACAAGTTTGGATGTAAGTGAAGATACGGCATTAACAGATTTGTATTGTTATAATAATCAATTAACCAATTTGGATGTAAGTAAAAATACGGCTTTAAGAGATTTGGAATGTTATAATAATCAATTAACCAATTTGGATGTAAGTAAAAATACGGCTTTGACATATTTGTATTGTTATAATAATCAATTAACAAGTTTGGATGTAAGTAAAAATACAACTTTGGTGGTGTTGAATTGTTATAATAATCAATTAACAAGTTTGGATGTAAGTGAAAATACAGCTTTGGTGGTGTTGAATTGTTCTGATAATAAACTTGTATCACTTAATCTAAAAAATGGACATAATGAATTGCTTTCAAAAAGTGGTAGTAAATTTACAGATAATCCCTATCTTTTTTGTATTCAAGTGGATGATGCCAATTATTCTAATACCTATTGGTATGGTATGAAAGATAATTGGGCTAGTTATAACAACGATTGCGGTTATAATATGTCAACCATTGAAAACAATAAAACAACTGCTAAAATTTTCCCTAATCCCGCAAAAAACCAACTGAACATCCAAACCACAGACAAACTGCAAAAAGCAGAAATATACAACGCAGCCGGACAGTTGCTAAAAACGGTTTCTACCAAAACCATTAATGTAGAAATGCTGCCAAAAGGAAATTACATCATCAACATCACCACCGACAAAGGAACCAAAACCGAAAAATTTATAAAAGAATAAAAGATTTTGAAATCCCTTTCATTACTACAAAAATAATAAACTTCAACTCTTTCAGAGTTCTAAATTCTGAAAGGGTTTTTATTAAAAAAAAACAAAAATCAATTTACCAAAATTCTGTTAAAAAAATCTTAATCCCATTTCATTAGAAGGCATTTTCGGGTTCATTTTTATAAATTGCCGCTGCATATTTGAAAAAAATGAGAAGACTCTTTGCTGTATTGCTTTTGGCGCTTTTATTCTTTACTAATTCCTGTAAAAAATCCGAAAATGATTCCAATAAAGAAGAATCATCTCTTCTTCCGAACTACGGAAATGTGAATCTTGATGATGTTTTTTCTAAAGAAGACAACGAGCTTCCGGACGAAGATTCCATCAAAGAAATGCTTCGGAATTATTATAAAACGGTTTGGGAAAACGGAAATCTGAGCGGCGGAATTCTCGTAGCGAAAGGTGATAAAATTTTACTGGAAGATTACCGCGGGTTCGCTCAGGAAAACGAGCAGGAACCGATCACAAAAAATACTCCGCTTCACGTAGCTTCCGTTTCCAAAACGCTTACGGCAATGGCAGTAATGAAACTCGTGGAAGCCGGAAAGCTCAAACTTACCGATCCTGTTACTAAATTTTTTCCGAAATTTCCTTATCCGCAGGTTACGGTTCAGCTTCTTCTCAGCCAGAGAAGCGGGCTTCCGAAATACGAACATTTTATTGAAAAAATACAGCCGGAACCGGCAGAGCTTTCAAAAAAATTCTTAACCAATAAAGATATTCTCAATCTTCTGATCCAATACAAACCGGATCTGGCGAGAGATACGGATACGGGATTTATGTACTGCAATACCAATTTCGCTTTGCTGGCGCTGATCGTGGAACATGTTACGGAAACACCTTTTCCTGAAGCAATGCAGGAAATTGTTTTCAAGCCTTTGAAAATGAGCAATACCTATATTTTCAAAGAAAGCGACACTTTAAAAGCGGCAAAATCTTTTTATAACAGAGGAAACAGGCTCTTTCCCTACGACCGCCTCGATCTGATTTACGGTGATAAAAATGTTTATACCACGCCACGAGATTTGTACAATTTTTCAAAGGCAATGTTTTCCAAAGATTTCCTGAAAGCGCCTTTAATGGATATGGTTTTCACGCCGTACAGCAACGAAAAGCCGGGAATCAACAATTACGGACTCGGTTTCCGGATGAAGATTTTTGATAACGGCGAAAAACTGACGTATCATAACGGATGGTGGCACGGAAGCAATTCCGTTTTCGCACATCTGCTGAAATCGAAAGTAACGATTATCGCGATCGGGAACAAGTATTCCAACAGAGTATATTCCGCACTTGCGCTTTCCGGGCTTTTTGAAAATTTCCCTTACGAGACCGAAAAGCTCCAAAAAGAAATGAATGAGCAGGATTCCGCAAAATCCGTTTCTGCTGATTCTTTGGAATAGGCAGAGGTAGAGGCAAAGGTAGAGACAGACAGAGATTTAGAGCCGACACCTTTTAGACTTAGGAGTTTTTTGCGTTAAGAAATTTAAAAATATTTTCGTTAAAAAATTTCTACTGTTTGAGGGCGGCAATACTTTTTATTAAAAAACAAATTTCGTTTCCGCCCGAGTTTTGGAAATTTTAGAAAATAATTTTAAATTTTAGCAAAAAAATCCCGTCTTGATTTTTTGTTACTTTTGTATCAAGACAAAAGTAAAATAATGTAAATTAAAATTACCTTTGCCAAAAACTTTTATGAAGAGATTTTTTTTCCTTTTCATTTTTTCACTGCTGTTGTATTCCTGCGCAAGAGTAGGCTCACCAAACGGCGGAACAAAAGATACGATTGCGCCGAAAATGCTCGGTTCCAATATCGATTCTCCGTACATCAATGTTCCGAGGGATCTGAAAGAACTGCGGATAGATTTTGATGAATATGTAATGCTGAATCAGATCCAGAAAAACCTGATCATTTCGCCGCCGATTAAGAAAATCAAAAAAATCCTTCCGTCCAGTCTTGCCAATAAATACGTACTGATCCAGTGGCAGGATTCTTTACAGGCGAACACTACTTATAATTTCAATTTCGGGAACGCAATTAAGGATAATAATGAAGGAAATGTGCTTCCGTATTTCAATTTTGCATTTTCCACCGGAGAAAAAATTGACGATCTGTACATCAGCGGAGAAATCAAAAACCGTTTGGCAAAAGCTTCAAATCCCGGCGAATCTTCTTCGTCGAATTCCAATGCGAAAAATCTTGTGGTCGGGCTTTACAAACAGTCTGATTCCATTAATTATAAAGAAAAACCTTATTATATCACGATGGCAGATCCGGACGGATATTTCGAGCTGAATTATCTTTCTCCCGGAGCGTACAGGATTCTGGCTTTTGAGGATACCAATGAAAATTCTGTTTTCGATACAGGAAAGGAAAATGTAGGTTTCCTGAAAGATTCCGTTACTGTTGACAAAAGCATTTCAGGGCTGAATATCGATCTTTTCCCGTCGAAACCGGATTTTAAATATCTGGAAATGAAAGAAGATTTAGACGGGATTCTGATGATGTTCCAGGGAAATCCGGATCAGGTGAAAGTTCTTTCATTAAACGAAAACCTGAAAGATTATAAAGTTACCCACAATCCGAAATCCGATTCCGTGAAAATCTGGTTCGATGCCAAAAAAGACAATATCGGGATTGATAAAAGCGACCAGATGAAATTCAGCTATGATACGGGAATGAAACAGGACACGGTTTCGGTTTTTTACAGGATGAATCAGAAAAACGAAATGCAGCTCACCAATACCAAAGGAAATATGCTGCCTCCGAAAACGGATTTCGAATTTACTTCCAATTACATTCTGGATTCCGTTAATCCTGCGAAATGGACTTTGGTTTCGGACAGCATTTCCCAACCTTTTACGGCGAAAATTTCGGAGAAGAATCCGTTTAAAGTCATTGTAAATTCCGATTTCAAAGAAGGAAAAAAATATTCATTAACGGTTCAGAAAGAAACGGTTTTATCGTATTATGACAAAAATTTAAAATCCTACCGTTTTGATTTTGAGGCGGATAAATCCGAAAATTACGGAAGCATCACTTTGAGGCTTTCCAATATTCCGGAGCAGAAATTCTGGATGCAGCTGCTTGATTCAAAAGGAAATGCGGTTTATTCCAAATACTCCCGCGATTCTGAAATTAAATTCGAGGTGGTAAAACCGGAAACGTATTCGGTGAGAATTCTGGTAGATAATAACGAAAACGGATTCTGGGATCCCGCAGATTTTGAAAACGGAATTTTTGCGGAAGATATGTATGATTTCAATAAAAAAATTACGGCACGACCATTATGGGACAGTGTGGAAGAATGGGATCTGAAAGGAATTAAAGTTCCTGAAACAACAGCAAAACCGGAGGAAAAACCAACGGAAGAACCTGAAAAAACAGAAGCTGAGAACGAATGAAAACTTTCAAAACAATTGTATATTGGTTTCTTATCGTAATCGCGCTGATCCAGTTTATTCCGGTGGACAGAACCAATAAACCGGTAGATAGAAAACAAAATTTTACGGATATTTACCAGACTCCTGAAAATATAAAAACACTTCTGAAAAACGCCTGCTACGATTGTCATTCCAACGAAACGGTTTATCCTGATTACGCTTATATTGCGCCCATTTCTTGGTCGGTAAAGCATCACGTAAACGAAGGGCGTGAACATCTGAACTTTTCGGAATTCGGGACTTTCAACAGAGATCTGAAAAAAAGTATGCTGGAAAACAGCGCCGCAGATCTGAAACAAAACAGAATGCCGCTTCCCGGTTATATCGTATATCACGAAAACGCAAGACTTTCGGCTGCCGAAAAAATTCTTTTAGCGGAATATTTTGAGGGAATTCTGAAATCGGAAGAATATTAATTTTGGTTAAGTATTTTCCAGATATTTCTTCAAAAATTTCCTCTGCGAATCAAAAGCAATTTCCTCAAGATCAATATCTTCCTTTTTAATCCAAATAATTTCCGAAACTTCGGATCTATCCAGCTTCACCTCAAATTTTTCTGAAACTTCGTATTTGAAAAAAAGATCGATCGTATTGTACGGAATATTTTTATACAGATAAACATTTGGCAGACTTCCCAGATATTTGAGCTTTGTTTCGTCAATTTTCAGATTCAGCTCTTCTGATAATTCTCTTGCACAAGTGTGTTCCGCAGATTCTTCCGGATCGGTAAATCCGCCGGAAAGATCCAGTTTTCCTTTTGCCGGCTCCTGATTTCTTCGGGTGAACATTATTTCGTCCCCGAAAGTAATGAGCACCGCAACAGCACCTGCAACATTATGAAACAGCACAAAATCGCAATCCGCGCAGCTCCATTTTTTTTCTCCGTCCCATTTCAGGGTTTGATGCCCGCATTTCGGACAGAATTTCAGTTCATTCATAATTATTGTGAGCTCAAATTTTTATTATCGCAAAGATAAACTAAGTTTATTTTCAACTTAATTCGTTAATTTTTAAGGTAAACTAAGGCGTAAAACTTATCAAAATAAAACAAAATTTGTGTTACTTTCATAAGCGAAGTGGCTTTGTTTCTCTTAAAAATATGCTCAAAGAAAATATAAGTTGTTTTGTTTATGCTTTGCGATTTAAACCAAATAAAAATATTTTATTCTAAATTCAAATCATTCTCGGATGATAGCTGAGAATCACATCCCGTAATTCTTCGTTTTTAAGATGCGTATAAATTTCAGTTGTAGTAATGCTGGAATGCCCGAGCATTTCCTGTATAAAACGCAGATCTGCTCCGTTTTGCAGCAAATGCGTGGCAAAAGAATGGCGGAAAGTGTGCGGCGAAATACTCTTGTGGATTCCGGCTTTTATCGCCAGTTCCTTGATAATCATAAAAACGATCACCCTCGACATTGCGGCTCCCCGATTATTCAGAAAAACAACATCTTCATACTTTGGTGAAATTTTGTTGAATGCTCGGATTTTATATAAGTAATCGTGAAGCGTTTTTGAGGTATATTCCGTGAGCGGAACAAAACGTACTTTACTGCCTTTTCCCTGAACTTTCAGAAAACCCTCTTTAAAATTAATATTGGAAATTTTCAGGTCAATAAGCTCGGAAACGCGCAAACCGCAGCCATACAGAACTTCTATGATACAGGCATTTCTCTGTCCCAGATCAGTTGAGGTATCAATATGATTAATAATTTTTTGAATTTCACCAAAACTCAAAGTATCAGGCAGATACAAACCAACTTTCGGGCTTTCCAGCAAGGCGGAAGGATTGTCTGTTCGTATTTCTTCTTCCAGCAGATATTTGAAAAATGCTTTAATAGAGGAAATCCATCTTGCCTGTGAACGCTCGCTCAGTTTTCTTTTCGAAAGATTGTAGATGTATTCCTGAAGCTGCTCATAAGTGATCTTTTCAGGAGATGTGTTTTCCAGATGTTCTTCGGCGTATTCCTGTAGTTTCGTAAGATCACGAACATAGGCTTCGAGCGTGTTTTCAGAGAAATTTCTTTCAAATCTCAAATAGTTGCCAAAATCTTCAATTTTTTCTTTCCAGTCCATCAATGTGTGCTTTTAATAAATTTTTATTTTCAGTTCATAGGTTTTGTTTTTGTTTAATTTGGGTTAGATTATTAGTTTTTTATATTTTGAATATCGTTGTCATCCCGATTAGCCGGAAGTCAATTCTTCCATCGGGATTTTCAGGATCTCTATTTTATGCTCTTTCAGAAATTCGATTCCGGAATCATCAGAATATTCGTCTACATAAACCAATTTCCGGATTCCGGACTGCAATACCAGCTTGCTGCATTCCTTACACGGCGAAAGCGTTAAATAAAGCGTTGCATCCTTTGCAGATTGTGTAGATCCTGCTAATTTCAGAATGGCGTTTGCTTCTGCGTGAAGAACATACCAAAGTGTTTTTCCTTCCTCATCTTCACAGCAGTTTTCAAAACCGGACGGAGTTCCGTTGTATCCGTCGGAAATGATCATCCTGTCTTTTACAATCAATGCACCCACTTTTCTTCTTTTGCAATAGGAAAGCTTTGCCCATTCCATCGCCATTTTCAGGTAAGCGATATCAAACTTCGTATATTCTTTTTCTGACAATTTTTTAAACTTTTATTATTTTTCCAAGGTTTCACCTTTGTTATTTTATTTCTTTTCCAAGGGTTTCACCCTTGGCTATTTTATTTCGCCCTTTGACTTCGTCGAATCTTCGATTTCAGGGCTCTCCTTAATTGTGTCTTTTTACTTTTGTCTTGTCTCTTCAAAATTGTGGTTTCCTTTTTTCCAGAAACGCCGTCACACCTTCTTTTTTATCATCCATTTCAAAAAGTTCCCCGAAAGATTTGATTTCGGTTTCAAAACCGTTTTCCGTATCGGATTGATTCACCGCTTTTATCGCTTTTGAAATACCCATCGGCGAATTATTTGAAATGGTTGCAGCTAATTCCTTGGTTTTCGGCAGAAGTTCTTCCAAGGAAAAAACTTCATTCACCAAGCCGGTTTCTTTTGCTCTTTGTGCCGGAATCATCTTTGCGGAAAATATCATTTCATTTGCGATTCCTTTCCCTACTAATTTCGGTAAGCGTTGTGTTCCGCCGTATCCGGGGATTAAACCAAGTGTAACTTCGGGAAGCCCGAGCTTTGCGTTTTCGGAAGCATAGCGGATATGACAAGCCATTGCGAGTTCAAGACCGCCTCCTAAAGCAAATCCGTTTACCGCCGCGATTACGGGTTTGGAAAGGTTCTCGATTTTATTGAATAATTTTTCCTGCCCGTTTCTTGCCAGCTCTTCCGCTTTTTCAGTTCCGAAATCACTGAATTCTTTGATATCGGCACCGGCAACAAAAGATTTTTCACCGCTTCCGGTAATAATGATCACCCTGATATCCTTATCGGCATTTAATTCATCCAAAGCAGATCCGAGTTCGGAAATGGTTTGGGAATTCAGCGCATTAAGGCTTTGAGGGCGGTTTATCGTGATGATTGCGGTTTTGTTTTCCTTTTCGGTAAGGATATTTTCGTATTGCATTTTCAGTTAAATGTAATTTTTTAAACAAATTAATTTTGAATCAATAAAGATATAAAAATATTTTTCTTATTGGTTTTTGTTTAATAATTTATGTTTTTGAAATGAATTATTCTTTTTTAATTGATTTTGACTACAATTCCGTACATTTGTAATAGATAAAACTGATGAGAAAATGAATATTCAACAACTCGAATACCTGATTGCCGTAGATAAATATAAACATTTCGGGAAAGCAGCGCAGGCTTGCTTTATCACTCAGCCGACACTCAGTGCGATGATCCAGAAATTAGAAGATGAGCTGGATGTGAAAATTTTTGACAGAACCACACATCCGATCCGCACTACTGATGTGGGAATGGAAATCATCAAGGAAGCACGACAGGTCATCGATTCGGTGAATGAGCTGAAAAACAAAGCCAGCCTTCTGAATAATATTCTTGCGGGAACACTTAATTTAGGAATTATCCCAACGGTTTCCACCTCTATTCTTCCGACGCAGATTTTCGATTTTCTTCAGCAGAATCCGAAAATCAAACTGAATGTAAAAGAAATGACCACGGAAAATATTATCCGTTCCATTAAAACCGGTGAGCTGGATGCCGGAATTATCGCGACACCTTTCGATGCTGCCGATGAATTTTACCACGATTTTCTTTTTAATGAAGAGCTGATGCTGTATTCTCCTGATCCGGAATACCACAAAAAAACCGACAGCTATATTGTTCCCGAAGAAATTGATGCCAATAAAGTCTGGCTTTTGGAAGAGGGAAACTGCCTGAGAAAACAATTTGAAAATATCTGTCAGCTTAAAGAAAACCGCCTGAAGCCTCAGAATCTGGAATTTCAGGCATCCAATATCAATACGCTTATTCAGATGGTGGATAAAATCGGTGGTGTAACGATTATTCCCGAGCTGGCAACCGAACAGTTTTCCTCTCAACAGAAAAATAATGTGATCCGTTTCCGGAAACCTTTTCCGTACCGTGAGATCACTTTAATTTATTATAAGCCAACGTATAAGCAGAAAATTCTCGACGAAATGTCAGGATATATCAAGCAATCCCTTAAGAAAAAGCTGAACTATAACCAGAAACCGGAAGAATATTTCAATGTTTTGCCGCAATAATTTTTTTTCAGGAAAAATGTTATAAATTTGCACCTGAAAATCAAGAGGAAAAATTTGACTGATTGCAACCTCGCAAAAAAATGCTAAAACAGAATCCTTTTTAGCCGTCAGTTCACTTTTTATTCCCTTTACATTTTCGATATTTATAAAAATTACAGAACAATGCCTTATTTATTTACATCAGAATCTGTTTCCGAAGGACATCCGGATAAAGTGGCAGATCAAATTTCAGACGCGCTAATCGATCATTTTTTAGCTTTCGATCCGGCTTCCAAAGTTGCCTGCGAAACATTGGTAACAACCGGACAAGTCGTTCTTGCTGGAGAAGTGAAATCCGAAGCGTATCTGGATGTGCAGACCATCGCAAGAGATGTGATCAACGGAATCGGATATACGAAAGGAGAATATATGTTCAATGGTGATTCCTGCGGAGTAATTTCTGCTATTCACGAGCAATCTCCCGATATTAATCAAGGAGTTGACCGCGTGAAGGAAGATGCGGATTTTGAAACAAAAGCCAATTCCCAGGGAGCCGGAGATCAGGGAATGATGTTCGGATATGCCACTAACGAAACCGAAAATTATATGCCGCTTGCTTTGGATCTTGCGCATACCATTCTACAAGAACTTTCCGAACTGAGAAAAAGTGGAACCATTCCTTATTTAAGACCTGATGCAAAATCTCAGGTTACGATCGAATATTCGGATGATCATAAACCGATCAGAATTGATTCTATTGTAGTTTCCACGCAGCACGATGATTTCGGAAGCGAGGAAGCGATGCTGGCAAAAATCAGAAAAGATATTATCGAAATCCTGATCCCGAAAGTGACGGCTTCTCAAAAACCTGAAATCCGTGCGCTTTTCAATGATCAGATCAAATACCACATCAATCCGACCGGGAAATTCGTAATCGGCGGTCCTCACGGAGATACAGGTTTGACGGGAAGAAAAATTATCGTCGATACTTATGGTGGAAAAGGAGCTCACGGAGGCGGTGCTTTTTCCGGAAAAGATCCATCCAAAGTAGACAGAAGCGCGGCTTATGCAGTTCGGCATATTGCAAAAAATCTGGTTGCTGCCGGAATTGCGGATGAAGTTCTGGTTCAGGTTTCGTATGCAATCGGTGTAGCGGAACCTTGCGGATTGTACATCAACACTTTTGGGACTTCCAAAGTGGATCTTCACGACGGCGAAATTGCGGAAAAAGTTTCCAAAATCTTTGATCTTCGTCCTTATGCAATCGAGCAAAACCTCAAACTCAGAAATCCTATTTATCAGGAAACCGCTTCTTACGGACATATGGGAAGAAATTATTATGTAGGAAGCAAAACTTTCAAAAAACCGAACGGAGAACTGAAAACCATTGACAATCTGGAATTTTTCACCTGGGAAAAACTGGATAAAGTGGATGAAATAAAACAGGCTTTCGGGATATAATTCCAAATTTACAGAAGAAAATGAGCAATGCATTTTCAAATAAAATGAAAAACTCCGCTGCTTTTAGCGGAGTTTTTTGTCAGAAAAATTGCAGAGGCTTAGAGCCTGTTTAAAATTTATTCAGAATAAATTTTAAACAGGCTCTTAATTCATTTTAACAAACTCCACTCTTCTGTTCTGTGATTTTCCATTGGCTGTGGAATTATCCGAAACAGGTTCTGTGTCGCCTTTTCCGTCGGTTTCAAGACGAGTTGCACTGATTCCGTATTTTTTTACAAGTTCGGTTTTTACCGATTCGGCTCTCTGCTTTGACAATGTTAAATTGGCATCTTTTTTACCATCGGAATCGGTGTGTCCGATAATTTTAAGCTTTAAGGAAGATTCCTGTTTCAGAACTTCGGCAATCTGACTGATAATATCATTGGATTCCGGTTTTATTGAAGATGAATTGGTGGCAAACAAAATCGCATTGGTAGAAAACCGTCCTTCTTTCAAAATTTTGGACCGCAAATCTTCTTCGGAAGAAGCCAGCCGCAAATTTGAAATGTAGAAATAATGTCCTTCTTTAGCTTCGTAACGACTGAAAAGAATGGAATTCAGGGTTTGTCCGTTTTCAAATGCTTGCGGCAAATCCCAGATTTTTTCGCCGTCGAGATAAACACGAAGACGTTGTTTTTGTTTCCAAATCTGTACTTTAATCTGGTTATTATTCAGATTAAAAGCATTGACGGATTTTAATCTGTTGGAAGCAATTTTCTCGCTGTTTTCCCAGATTTCGTATTCGCTGTATCCTTTTTTCTGTGCACCTTCTTCCTGCGGATGAAGCATCAGCAATACGCCATTTCTCTTATCTTTTCCTCTTTTTTCTTTGAATTTTTCCCAAATCATCAATTCTCTTCTGTTTTTCGTATCGGCAATGACAAACCAAAGCGGAGCATCGTAATATGAAAAGTTATTGGGAACAAAAAGGTCAAATTCTAAAGTGAAATTTTCGGGCAGGGTTTTCACGTTGTCCCAGAGAAAAACTCCGGGAGAAGAAAATTCCATCCATCTTGTGGAAGAGCCGGAAAGCGTGGTTACTTTTGCAGAAGCGGTGGTATTCCATTTTGCGGGTAAATCGTTGAGATTATCCTGTGAAAAATCTTCTATAAATAAAGTTTTGTTTCCCGGTTCGAAATCAGAATTGCGGTTGACGGTAGTATTGTTTTTTGTTTTGGAATTTCCGCGGTTTTCATTTCCCGAAGAATTTTCAGAGGATTTTTCAGAAGAGTTGTTTTTTTTGTTCTTTTTCTTTCCGGTAACGGCATCCAGAACATCATCGGTTTTTTGTGATGTTTCCCGTTCTGCTCTGCGTTCTATGGTTCGTTCGGCAGATTTTTTCACTTTGTCGCCCAATCCTTTCAGGATTTGTGCATCAGCATTTCCGAGTCCGAACATTAAAGGAAAGATGCAGAAATATTTGATGGTATTGAATGTTGTTTTCATTTTGATTAAATTTTCTGTAAAATTCTATGTAATATTTCAAATGCGGTATCGCATAATGATGTGTATCATCGTTTTGATTTTAATTTTTTAAGTGGGTTTTTGGAATCGGGAATCGGGTTTTTTACTTCCGGAATCTTTTTTATATCTCCGCTTTTATTTGCGTTGCAGCCCAAGTCAATTTGGGCAATTCTGGTAAAATAATGTTTGCTTCGGAGTACGAGAACTCTTCCTTTTTCTTTAGGATTCGGGATTTTAATGGCTTCCAATTCACTTTTCAGTGCTTTCAGTTTTGTGATGGAACTATGGATGCAACCAATTTCTCTCGCATAATGCGCTTTGGATTCCGGTGAAGTATTCGGAGATGAAACGGCATCCTGCAAGCTGCAAAGTTTTACCTGAAGTTTCAGGATTTGTATTTCTACTTCGTCCAGAACATTGTTTCCGTCCAACAAAGCATCAATATCTGCTTGTGAATGTGGCTTTCCCGATTTTGCGATGCTCATTGCTCTGTCCGATTTGTCCTGCATTTTTCGTTCGAGTGTTACCAATTGTGTTCTTGCTGCACAACCTCCGGAATTACTGTTCATTCTTTCATCGAACTCAGTTTGTCTGCGTCCGGAAATTTCGTTTTCGGCATTTCCGGCTTCGTCTGCAAAACTGTTGAAAGCGCTTCCGTCGAAACATTCATTCACTTCCGAAATTTTTTCGATTCTGATATAATTTTGCGGGTCGGAAATCATCAAAAGAGAAATTATTGTATTTCCGAATTTATCTTTGTAGTAGCCGGTTCCAAACATTCCAAGATAATCCATCACCGCAATTCTTTCTTCCAGATAAGGTGCGAAAAGAAAATATTGCGCATCTTGTGTACTTTCCAGAATTTTGTATTGAAAAGCCGGAAGATTATGGTCGGTTAATTTTTCTGCATTGCCGCTTCGGAACGCATCAAAATCGCTGATAGAAAAAGTGGTATTGTTTCCTGCCAGGTTTTCCGAACTCGGAATAACGAGGAATCTGTAATTTTCCCGGTTATCGACTTCATAAATAAAAGCATCGCCCTGCATTGAATACATACTCATTCTGTACCCTTTTTCAAAATCCATCAAACCGTTGCAGCTTTTATCTTCGCGTCTTGCAATAAGTCCGTCGTTGGTATTCACATAATAGCAGCCATTTACAGGACGGTTGTTTACCAAACCTCTGTAATTGATTTTTTTATCGAAACAATGCCTTTCTTTGGGTTTCAGCTTTATTTCTTTTAAATCGTAAAAAACGGAATTTACCCCTATCAGCATTTTATAATCCGAACAAATTGAGGGGGTTTTCCTGCAAAGGGAATCCAGCTTTTTCTTGTCTTTTTTTTCCTGTTCGGAAGTTCTGGTCTGCGAAAAAACAAAGACAGGAATTGCAAAAAGCAGCAATAGTGATATTAAATTTTTCATAGTTATGGTTTTTATGATTGTTTGGGTATTTTTCAAAAAATATTTGACAAAGTTGGCGGTACTTTTTTTCTGACGGTATCGCATAATGATGTGTATTGATGATTTTTCGATTCAGCAAAATGAAAATTCTATTGATAAATGAATTAGATTTGTATTCAACTAATTTTAAAACTAGTGACCAGATTTTCTCTCATATTATTTCTGATATTCCCGATTCTTGCTGTTTGTCAGGTAGTTTCGGAAAGTTATGTAGAGAAAAAACTGAATGAAGCATCTCAATATTATCAGCAATCCAACTACGAATCTGCCATAAAAACACTCGATGCTTTATATTCCCAATCGCTGAAAGAAAAAAACCGGTACGGAGCAGGAATGGCTTTGGCAAAAAAAATCTATTATCAAACCGAAAAAGGAGATTTCGTAAATACAGAACCGGATTGGAACGCTCTGGAAAGCTTCAGCTCCAAAAACAAAACACAGGATATTATTCTTAAAATGAATATTCTGAAAACAAAAGCCGAGTTTTATTCCCAAAAAGAAGAATATCAAAAAGCAACCGCTTATCTTGATGAAGGAATCCGGCTTTCCGGAAATTCTTCACAAACGGCTTATATTACAGCAGAACTTTATTATCTGTACGGAAAAATAAAATTAAAAAATTCGCAGCATATTGAAGCCAATCAGTATATTCTGAAAGCAATCCGCATTTATGAAAAACTTGGTGATGACGAATCTGCTTCTCTGCTTTACGGCGATCTTGCCAACAATTCTTTTCTGATGGGCGAAAAAGAACGAGCTATAGATTACGCAAAAAAAGGAATCGAAGCCCTGAAAAAATACAAGGATTACGAAAATCTCTACACGCAGCTCAGCAATCTGGGAAGAATGTACCAAACCAGCGGCGATACTGAAAATGCCATCAAATATTTCACAGAATCGGCAGAATATGCGGAAAAATCGGTGAGAAAGGAAACAAAATTCAACAGTCAGGTAAATTTAGCTTTGGTGTATCATTCTAAAAAAGACAGAGAAAATGCCCTGAAATATATGAATATAGCAATAGAAGAAGGCAGGAAAATCAATCAGCCCAAACTTCACCGCTACATCAGAACGGGAGCAATGTTTGCAGGATATACCGGAAATGAAGAACTGATGAACAAATATTACGACGAAAGTTATGAAATGGCGGTTCGTGCAAAAGATAAAGAAGCATTGAGAGATTGGTACAGTTCACAAAATTTCTATTATGTGAACGTAAAAAAAGATCCGGCAAAAGCATATCCTTTTCTGGAAAAATTTCACGCCTACAAAGATTCCATCATTAATGAAAAATCAAAAAAAGACTTTAATGAGCTGGAAGTGCAGTATCAAACCGAAAAAAAGCAATCGGAAATCGATAAGCTTTCCATAGAAAAGAAAATTCAGACACTTGAAATCGAAAGGAAAAATGCGCTTATCAAAGGAAATATCCTCGAAGCCAACGAAAAGCAGAAAGAAATAGAATTGCTTACCAAAACCAAGGAAATTAATAATCTGAAAATTACTAAACAAAACGAAACACTTTCGCTCAACGAAGTTCAGATAAAATATCTTCAGCAACAAAAGAAACTTTCCGAACAGGAGAACCTGCTGAAAGAAAACAAAATCCGCAACGAAAAACTCACCAGAAACCTCATCATTGCTTCGTTTGCAGCCGCACTACTCGTCTTCGCTTTCCTGATTAACAGAATGATTCTGAAAAAGAAAATCGACCAGAAAAATATGCTCTTGAAAGAACGCAGCCGCATCTCTTCTGAGCTTCACGACGAAGTGGGAAGTACGCTTACTGCGATTAATCTGCTTTCGCATTCCGCCATTAATAATGTATCAAAAGAAAATTCCGCTCGCGAAAAAATTGAAAAAATACGCGACAATACGCAAAACGTGATGGAAAACATCAGCGATATTGTGTGGAGTATGAATCCTGAAAACGAAAATTTCAGTCAGATGAAAATAAAGATGATTGAATTTGCCGAAACCGTTTTGGAAAACAACAATATCAGTTACACTTTTGAAGCTGAAAATAATTTAAACGATATAAAATTGAACGCGGAAAAAAGGCGGGATTTTTATCTTATTTTTAAAGAGGCCGTCAATAATCTTTCAAAATATTCCGAAGCGAATGTTGCAGAAATCCAAATCCGGAAATCCGGAAATCTTCTGAAAATGATGATAAAAGACAACGGAACCGGCTTTAACGAAACTCTTGTAAAACAAGGAAACGGACTTCGGAATATGAAAAAACGGGCGGAAAGAAACGGCGGAAATCTGGACATCAAATCAGGAAAATCCGGAACTTCAATCAGTTTGAATTTTCCCTACGCATAAATATGTTATTGAAAAGAGAGGTTTAAAATAGTTCTTTTGCTAAAAAATATTATGATGAATGTTGCTATTTTTGAAGACAACGCACTTTTAAGGGAACAACTGGCGGAACTCCTCAATTCTGCAGAAGGCGTTTCGGTTTGCGGAAGCTGGGAAAACTGCGCTCAGATTTCAAAAATTATGGATTTTTACAATCCCGATATTGTGTTGATGGATATTGATATGCCTGTTTCCAACGGAATCGAAGGGTTGCAATACATCGTGAAAAATCACCCCGAAATTCCTGTGATTATGCTCACGATTTTTGAGGACGACAAAAATGTTTTTGACAGCATCTGCATCGGCGCAAAAGGCTATCTGCTGAAAAAAACCAACCCGAAAAAAATCATCGAAGCTTTGCACGATACTTTAGAAGGCGGTTCACCGATGAGTCCCACTATTGCCAGAAAAGTAATGCATTCGTTTTCGATGATGAAACAAATTCCGAAAGAAAATTACAACCTTACCAACAGAGAAAAAGATATTCTGCAATCTTTGGTGAACGGAAACAGCTACAAAATGATTGCCAGCGAACTGGGAATTTCCATCAACACCGTTCGGCAGTACATCCGCAGCGTTTATGAAAAATTACAGGTACATTCGATGAACGAAGCGGTTTCCAAAGCGATCAGGCAGAATATTGTTCAAAAATAAGATTTTTTCCAGTTTTTTTATTTTCGATTTTCGGCTTACCTTTACCGAAAAATAATTTTGTTGGCGGATTGATGTTTTTAATAAAATGTCTTATTTTTCAACATTCTATATTCAGTACCCAACTTTTTATCAATGAAAAAAATATCCGTTTTTATTCTTCTTTTTCTCATCTTCGGTTTTCAGCGGACAAAAGCGCAGATTGTCGTTCACAAGCTGATTCACGTTGGTTATGTATATCAGAATCAGAGTTTCGGGGAAATAGGCGGAAGACTGCTTTTTCTGAATAATGATGATGTGATTTATCGTTTGGGCGCTTCCGCGATGCTGGGTTCGGCGAATTCTGAATTTGCTATCTTGCCGAAAATTCAAGGCGATATTTTACTGAATTTTGAAAGAAACGTGGATATTTACCATTCCTATTACTTTCTGGCAGGCGCTGAAGCTACGACCAAATATATCGCTCCTAAAATCGGCGTCACGTTTTTAGGACTTTTGGATGTAACCGGCGGTTACGCTTTTTCATTCGATAAAAAAGGAATAAACGGAAAAGAGCTGAAAGGTCTGAATATTAATTTCACATTGAATGTCCCACTAACGATGCTTCACGATATTACAAAATAAAAAGAAATCTTAATTTTTTTTCAAAAAATTTAACGAAGTATTAACTTTTTTATTATTTTTACCAATTCAAAACCACAAGCTATCGGATAAACTCTACTTATAATTTACTTACGGAACTGTTTTTTTTCGGATTATTGAATCTGGGTTAAACCTCCGTCAATAAAGGATAAGTTTATGAATACCTACACCGATAGTCAACTCATCAGAGCATATAAAAAAGGGAGCGAAAAAGCACTTTCGTTACTTATAGAAAGGCATCAGAAAGATCTTTTTTCATTTATTTTCTACAAGATTATGGATGAAGACCTCGCGAATGATATCTTTCAGGATACTTTTATGAAGATCATTATCACCTTCAAGGAAAACCGTTATAACGAGGAAGGGAAATTTATAATCTGGGCAAAACGCATTGCGCACAACCTCGTGATCGACCATTTCCGCCTGAAAAACAAATACAATAAAGTTTCCGAAACGTCTTTTGATAACGAAGAATTTTCAATTTTCGATATGATCTCCGAAAAAGAGGAAAATATTGAAGAACGCCTGATCTCCAAACAGATCAACGATGATCTCCTGAAAATGCTCCAATATCTTCCCGAAAACCAGCAGGAAGTAATAAAGCTGCGTTTTTTCGACGGACTGAGCTTCAAGGAAATCGCGGAACATACCGATACCAGCATCAATACAACTTTGGGAAGAGTAAGATATGCGCTCATCAATCTGAGAAAAATCATGGAGGAAAACAATATTATTTTAACACGGTAGACAATATTTTTTTTCGGGTTTCGTTTTTAGGAAAAAGCGATACTGCCTATGAAAAAAAACAACATCTTATCTGTTAAAGTTTTGAAACCTAAAAAGCAAACGATCGATTTCTTACTGAAGTTTTCACAAAGCCTCGCAGTAATAGAAACTGCCGGAAAAAACTTTCTGGTTTCCAAAAACTGAAAATTTATTTTAATTACTTTTGTGCCTTATGAAAAACATAAGGCATATTTTTTTTGATCTCGACAATACGCTTTGGGATCACCGCAAAAACGCGGAACTTACCCTGAAAGATATTTTTGCAAGGGAAAAAGTAAAAGAAATCCACAACCTCGGTTTTGAGGAATTCCATAAAGAATATTTCACCATTAACGAAGATCTCTGGGCGAAGATCCGCGACGGAAAAATCGACAAGGAATATCTTCGCAAACACCGCTTTTACGATTCCTTCATGTTTTTCGGGATCGATGATCTTGAGCTTTCACAAAGGTTTGAGCACGATTTTCTGGATGAGATTTTGCAATACAACGAACTGGTTCCGGGTGCTTTTGATATTCTGGAATATCTTTCCGGAAAATATACACTGCATATTTTATCCAACGGTTTTGAGGAAGTAACCTACCGGAAAACTGAACTTTCCGGAATTAAAAATTATTTTAAAACCATTACCAGCGCCGATGAAATTGATATCAGGAAACCGCAGCCCGAAATTTACAGATACGCTCTGGAAAAGGCAAACGCAGCGAAAGAAGAATCCGTAATGATCGGCGACGACTGGATTGCCGATGTGGAAGGCGCGGAAGCGTTCGGAATAAGAGCCGTTTTTTTCGATGTTTTCAATGATGATTTTGATACAAAAATCCTTACCATCAAAAAATTAGAAGAACTGAAAGATTATTTTTAAATTACTAAAAATAATAATTAGACTTAGGAATTTTTTGCGTTAAGAAACCCGCCGAAAGCGAGGTTCGCCGATTCCATTGAAAAAATAGAAAAAATGAGGCAAAAATTAAAATTTCTTTCATCCTAAACTTCTTGATGATAACGATATAAAAATTTCCACTGTTTGAGCACGGCGAAAATTTTAATTCAAAAAACAAACTTCGTTTCCGTGCGAGTCTGGAAATTTTCTTAAAAGAAATTTTAATTTTTTAGCAAAAAAAATCCAGTCTTGAATTTTTTGTTCTTTTGTTTCAAGACAAAAGAACAAAATACAACTCCAGAAATCCTTATCTTTACTTTCAGAACTTAAACGGTAAAAATGCGCCATAAAATCCAAAACCAAAATCCTGATTTTCAAAATCTTACATTCAATTCCAATACTGAAAATTATGTTTTTCAGAAAGACGGTCTTGAACTGAAATCTATCTATTCCGCAAAAGATGCAGAAAATAACGATATTAAAGAATCTTCCGCAGGAATTGCTCCGTATCTGCGTGGACCGTATTCCACAATGTATGTCCAGAAGCCGTGGACAATCCGCCAGTATGCAGGTTTTTCCACTGCGGAAGAATCCAATGCTTTTTATCGCAGAAATCTTGCAGCCGGACAAAAAGGACTTTCCGTTGCATTCGATTTGGCAACGCACAGAGGTTACGATTCAAACCATCAAAGAGTTGTCGGCGATGTTGGAAAAGCAGGTGTAGCGATTGATTCCGTGGAGGATATGAAAATCCTTTTCGACCAGATTCCTTTGGACGAAATTTCCGTTTCGATGACGATGAACGGGGCGGTTCTGCCGATTTTGTCGTTTTATATCGTGGCTGCGGAAGAACAGGGCGTTTCTCAGGACAAACTTTCGGGAACGATTCAGAACGATATTCTGAAAGAATTTATGGTGCGGAACACTTACATTTATCCGCCGGCTCCGTCGATGAAAATCATTGCCGATATTTTTGAGTACACTTCTAAAAATATTCCGAAATTCAATTCGATTTCCATTTCCGGTTATCATATGCAGGAAGCCGGAGCAACGCCCGTTCTGGAAATGGCTTACACACTTGCCGACGGTTTGGAATACGTGCGAACCGGAATCAAAGCCGGAATGAATGTCGATGATTTTGCACCGCGTTTGTCGTTTTTCTGGGCAATCGGAATGAATCATTTTATGGAAATTGCCAAAATGCGTGCGGCTCGTTATATCTGGGCGAATCTTTTAACCCAATTCAATCCGCAGAACCCGAAATCGCTGGCTTTGAGAACGCATTCCCAAACTTCGGGTTGGAGTTTAACAGAACAAGAGCCGTTTAACAATATCACAAGAACGGCGATTGAAGCCTTGTCTTCCGCTTTGGGAGGAACGCAGTCTTTGCACACGAACGCTTTGGACGAAGCGATTGCACTTCCAACCGATTATTCCGCGAAAATCGCGAGAAATACGCAGATTATTTTACAGCAGGAAAGCCACATCTGCGACGTTGTTGATCCAATGGGAGGAAGTCATTTGGTGGAATCCTTGACACAGCAGATGATTGAACAGGCGATGAAATACATCGACGAAGTGGAGCAGGAAGGCGGAATGACAAAAGCCATCGAAGCCGGAATCCCGAAAATGAGAATCGAGGAAGCGGCAGCGATTAAACAGGCGAAAATCGACAGCGGAGAAGAATTTATCATCGGGGTAAATTCCTTTAAATCAGAATTAAAACAGCCGGAAATCGAAATCCTCGCCATCGATAATACCGAAGTGCGGAGAAAACAAATCGAGCGGCTGGAAAAAATAAAATCCGAACGAGATTCCGAAAAAGTCAATGAAATTTTAAATGAAATCCGAAATTGTGCAAAATCGGGACAGGGAAATCTTCTGGCATTGTGCATCGAAGCGGCACGCAGAAGAGTTACTCTGGGCGAAATGAGCGACGCAATGGAGGAAAGTTTCGGGCGGTACAGAGCCAATATTAAAACCATATCAGGAGTTTACGCTATGAATGCATCAAAAAATGAATACTTTGAAAAAGCCGTGAATCTCGCCCAAAAATTTGAGGACGAAGAAGGAAGAAGACCGCGTATTATGGTCGCAAAAATGGGACAGGACGGTCACGACAGAGGTGCAAAAGTAGTGGCAACCGCTTTTGCCGATATGGGATTCGACGTGGACGTTGCTCCGCTGTTCCAGACACCGGAAGAAGTGGCGAAACAGGCGGTGGAAAACGACATTCACGTTCTGGGCGTTTCTTCTCTTGCGGCGGGACACAACACGCTCGTTCCGCAGGTGGTGGAAGAACTGAAAAAACTCGGTGCAGACGATATTATTATCGTTGTAGGTGGTGTGATTCCGCAGCAGGATTATGATTTTCTTTATCAAAACGGTGCGGATTTTATCTTCGGCCCCGGAACGAATCTGCCGAAATGTGCGGTGGAGGTTTTGGAGAAACTTTTGAATTAAAAAGAGATGAAATACATTCCTTTAATATTATCATTTCTGTTTGTTTTTTCCTGCAAAGAAAAAGATGAAACTTTGGAATTGAAATATGAAGTTTTGAATCGGGTAATTGAAGAGAATATTAAAATTCATAAACAAGCAGAAGAACATTTAGGAATTATTGATTCTACTGATTTTTTTGTGATGGATTATAATTTCAAAATTTTAGATGAAAAAGATTGGAGTAAATATTCAGATTCCGTTAAAAAAGAAAATTCCGAAATAAGGATTATTGTCGAACCTGAAAATTCTATCGTTTTAATGTCAGATTCCATATTTACAAAACAGGATATTCAATTTATAAAACAACAAACCAAAGAGAATTACCATTTTAAATTGGATAGTAAGAGGATTAAGGAAAAAGTAAAATTTATTTCACAGGAGGAATTAGACGGGTTTCTTTCAAAAAGAAAAAAATCTGTTGGGAAAAATTATGTAAAATTGGCAGTTCCTTTTTTTAATATGAAAAAAGATAAATGTTTGATGAAAGCCAATGATTGTGGGATTTATCCTCCCGGTTGCGGAGGTTCTGTTTTTATTCTTCAAAAGAAAAACGGGAAATGGGAACTACTGAAAACTCTGAAGCGTTGGGTAAATTAAAACTAAAAAAGAAGCCCAAAAGGTTTCTTTTCCCATAATTGACCATAGAATACAATGGATAATTTTGAAGAATATTTAAGACAAGGCGAACCCGACAAAGCGGAAAAAGCCAAACTTTGAAAAATCACAGAAAAATAAAAAATTTTGTTTTCCAAAAAATATTCTATATTTGCATCCGAAAATCAATGTTTAACCCAATAAAAAACGAAGCAATGTTCAAATACAATCAGCATTCATCAGCAGGACTGCCTTTTGCAAAGGCAAGGCTTCGTGGGTTGGGTATTTCTTAGAATAACAGTATAATGATATACCAAAACCCGAAGTCACAGATTTCGGGTTTTTCTTTGCGCAAAATTTAAACTTAAGTTTTCCCGAAATTTTTTAGGAGCTGAATCCCGCTTTCCGTTGCAATCTTTTGCTTTTCCATATATGGAAGAAAAGCAAAAGGATTTCCACTGCAATCGGGGCTAATGATAACGTTCCGCAAAAAAAACCTCATAGGTTTTCGAAACCTATGAGGGTTGAAAAACAAAATCAACTAATTTTTTAGTTGAAAAATAAACCGTGAGAGAACAGAAAGTCTGACATCTCACGTCTGAAATCTAACATCTAACAAAATGGGAAATTTAAAACTTAAAGGAAAAGATATATTGAAATTAGGCTATCCGAATAACCAAAGCGTCAATATCGCTCTGGAAGTGATGAAACGGAATTTTGCCACTAAAAATATCCATTATGTAAAAGGTCTTTTAAAAGAAATCCTCGTCAACCCGCAGGAATTTGAAACGGATTTGACCTTCGGGCAGATTGCCGAAGCATTGCTTTCTTCCAAAAAGACCGAAAAACGAATGCTGAATGCACAGCGTTCCGGATTCCGGATTTTCGGAAACGAAATTTCGGACGAAGCGAAAAACCAACTCTACACCGCTCTGAAACTTCCGGTTTCCGTTCAGGGTGCTTTGATGCCCGATGCACACAGCGGTTACGGACTTCCAATCGGTGGAGTTCTTGCGGTGGAAAACGCGGTGATTCCTTACGGAGTCGGAATGGATATCGGTTGCAGAATGTCTCTGAGTATTCTGGATACGCCGGTTTCTTATCTCAACGGTGCTAAAGACAAATACGAAAAAGCACTCGCAGAACACACCAGATTCGGAATGTATGAAACACATAAATCCCACGTGGAACACGAAATTTTCGACAGGGATACGTTTGATTTAATTCCGGTTTTGAGAAGGCTGAAAGGAAAAGCAATAAAGCAGATGGGAACTTCGGGAGGCGGAAATCACTTTGTGGAATTCGGGGAAGTGGAAATCACAGAAGACGATGCACAAATCGGACTTCCGAAAGGGAAATATCTCGGAATCCTTTCGCACAGCGGTTCGCGTGGTTTCGGAGCGGAAATCGCACAGTATTATTCGAGAGTGGCGACAGAGCAGTGTCCGTTGCCGAAAGAAGCGCAGAATTTTGCGTGGCTGGATCTGGATTCACATCTCGGACTGGAGTACTGGACAGCGATGAATCTTGCAGGAGATTATGCTTCTGCCTGTCACGACGATATTCACAGAAGACTGATAAAAGCAGTCGGAGGTAGAGTGAAAGCCAGAATTGAAAATCATCACAATTTCGCGTGGAAAGAAATCTGCAACGGAAAAGAAGTGATTGTCCACCGGAAAGGTGCAACGCCTGCGAATGAAAATGAACTGGGAATTATTCCGGCTTCAATGGCGGCGAAAGGCTATATTGTTCGGGGAAAAGGAAATCCCGATTCGCTGAATTCCGCTTCACACGGAGCTGGAAGACGCTACTCGCGCGGAGAATGCAGAAGTATCTTTACTCAAAACGACATTAAAAATGAACTGAAACTCAAAAATGTCACTTTAATGGGCGGAAATGCGGAAGAATGTCCGATGGCATACAAAGACATCGGCGAAGTAATGAACGCACAAAGCGATTTGGTCGATATTCTGGGAACGTTTCAGCCTCGGATTGTGAGAATGGATAAATAAACTGGTTGTCAGTTCTTGGTTGATAGTCATTAGATTTTTAATACCATCAACCGACAGCCATCAACAATTAACTAAAATAAAATGGACAAAATAATACAGATCACTTCGGGGAAAGGCCCTTTGGAATGTCAGTGGGTGGTAGCAAAAGTGCTGAAAATTTTTCTCGAAGAAGCGAAAGAACACAACATCAGTTACCAAATCATTCAACGGGAAAACGGGGACGAAAACCTTACACTGAAATCCGTAACCTTGATTTTAAAAGGAAAAAATCTGTCTTCCTTTTTGAAAAACTGGACGGGAAGTATTTGCTGGACGGGAAAAAGCACGTTCAGGAAATTTCATCAGCGGAGCAACTGGTTTATCGGGGTTTTTGAAGTGGAAGGATTACAGCGGATTGATTTTAAGGAAAAAAGACATTCAGTTTCAGACGACCCGAAGTCAGGGAAGCGGCGGACAGAATGTGAATAAAGTCAATACTGCAGTTCGTGCAACTCATATTCCGACAGGAATTAGTGTTTTTGCGCAAGATTATCGCTCTCAATTGGAAAACAAAAAATTAGCAATTGAACGACTGAAAGAAAAAATCCTCAGGCTCGAACTGAAAAAACTCGAAAATCAGATGCAGGAAAAATGGAAGAATCATCTGCAGGTTCAGCGGGGAAATCCAATCCGGAGTTTTAAAGGAACTGGTTTTAAGAAAAATTATACAGACTCATCTTTTAAAAAGAAAAGAAACAGCCTGAAAAACGAACTTAAAAATTACAGAAATGAACTTGATTAAAAACAAATATTATTTCGAGGCATTAGACAATTATCCTTATAATCTGCCGGATTGTATGGAAGCACTGAACTACGCTTTGTCATATAATCCCGAAGATGCCGATGCTTTGTGCCTGATGGGAAGGATATATTCGGAAACGCTGAAAGACTACGAAAAAGCCAAAGATTATTTTGAAGAAGCGATGCAGTCCGACGTTTCCAATGTCAATACGCCGAAGTATTACATTATCTGTCTTTTGGATAATGAAGACCTTTCGGAAGCGGAAAAACTGATTGATTATTCTTTGAAAATCAAAGGAATCGACAAGGCGGATATTCTGTATCTGAAATCGGTTTTGTATGAAAAACAAAGGAGATTTGACGAAGCATTGCAGATTTTGAAAGAGGCGAAAGATTTCGCATTCAATCAAAATATGATGGATTTCCTGAAAGACCGCGAAAAGTTTGTGAAATCCAAAATGCCGAAAAAGAAAAAAGCATCAAAAAAGAAAAAGGAAACCGCTTAAAGGTTTCCTTTTTTGTATATTTATTTTATGAAACTGAATTTTGAATTAAAAGAACTCCGCCTCAGAGAAACCTTTTCCATTGCTTACGGGAATTACGACCAACGCAATGCGTTGTTGGTTTCACTTTCATATCTCAATAAAACGGGATTTGGGGAATGTGTGGAAATCAATTATTACGGAATAAACTTATCGAATTTTGTTTTAAAATTAAAGGAAATTCAGTCCGAAATTGAAAATCATTCCATTGTTTCTCCGCAGGAATTTTTCTCTTTTTTAAAAAACAAAAATCTCCACCCGTTTTTGCTTTCGGCGTTGGATTGTGCCTATTGGGATTTGTTTGGAAAGCTGGAAAATAAAAATTTTGCGGAACTCAATCATTTACAAACGGAAAATTTAGTTGAAAGTTCGTTCACGATTTCCATTGCCGATGTTGATGAGCAGATCCGGAAAATGGAACAAAGCAGTTGGAACAAATTCAAAGTGAAATGCAACGGTTTTAATAAAGAAAATTTCCTGAAATTAATTCAAACAAAAATGCCGATTGCTTTGGATGCCAATGCAAGTTTTACAGAAGAAGATTGCAAATGGATTCAGGAAAGTGAATTGTCTGAAAATATCCTCTATTTCGAGCAACCGTTGGAAATCGGGAATTATCAGGTTTTAAATAAAACCGGTTCTGCCAACTGGATGGCAGATGAAGATTTGCAGAATATTTTGTACCTGGAAAAACTGCAACCGCATTATCAGAGCATCAATATCAAACTGATGAAATGCGGCGGACTCACTCCTGCTTTAGAGCTGATTTCAAAAGCAAAACAAATGAACTATAAAATTATGCTCGGCTGTATGACGGAATCTTCCGTTGGAATTTCCGCAGGTTGTGCATTGGCAGGTTTGCTGGATTTTGCAGATTTGGACGGAGCGAATTTAATTTCCAACGATTTTGCAGGAGGCAGCTTTGTGGAAAACGGGAAAATCATCCTTTCCGAAAGACCGGGATTGGGAATTTCTTTGATTTAGAAAGAAGTTTTCTTTATTTTCCCGCAGATTTGCACGGATTTAAACAGATGATGGGACTGCTGTTTCAGAAAAAATCTGTGGGATACAAAAATTTAAAATTATTTCTTCACCGAAACCACATAATCATACACCAATTGATGCTGTTCTTCGGTAAGTTTCGCTTTCGGAGCCATCGCATTCATAATTCCCACCCAATCTACGGATGAATGCGCAGTCGGATCCGGAAGTTCGTGGCATTTTCCGCAGGAATTTTCAAAAATCGTTTTTCCCTGAGCTAGTTTTTCCGCATTTGAAGTTTCGCTTTCTGCCGCAGGAACGGATTTCGGTGTACAGGAAACCGCGAAAGTTCCACTGATCAGTATTCCAAAAATTATCTTTTTCATATCAAAAACTTTTACTTTTTATCAAAAATATTGTTTTAAAACCAAAAAAACATATTTCTGCACAACATTTAGAATTTTTATAAATAATCCTCACCCCAAACCCCTCTCCTTGGGAGAAGGGCTTCATACGCTAAAAATGTAACGCAGATTATTGAATGATCAAAAATTTTTTTTTATTTCTTTTAAGAATTTGTCAAAAATAATCAGCTTCTTTATAGTTACAAAAATCAAACGCTTTTATTACATTTGTTGAAATGAAAATTTCTGTTGAAGATCTGAAAACCGGAATACAATCGGGCAGCAAACGCCCGATCGCAAAAGCCATTACCCTGATCGAAAGCAAAAAACCGGAACACCGCGAACTTGCCGAACAGCTTCTGAAAGAAATAATGCCATTTACAGGAGATTCCGTAAGAATCGGAATAACCGGAGTTCCGGGAGCAGGAAAATCCACTTTTATTGAAAATTTCGGAAAGCTGGCAATTGAGAAAGGAAAAAAAGTAGCGGTTCTGGCAATCGATCCGAGCTCTTCACTGAATAAAGGCTCTATTTTAGGTGATAAAACCAGAATGGAAGAACTCGCAAAAGAAGAAAACGCCTTTATCCGCCCTTCTCCAAGCTCCGGATTTCTGGGCGGAATTGCCAATACTACTTTTGAAACAATGCTGATCTGCGAAGCTGCCGGTTTTGATTATATTTTGATTGAAACCGTCGGGGTCGGGCAAAGCGAAGTGCTGGTTTCCGATATTACCGATGTTTTTCTTTTTCTGAAAATTATTGGCGGCGGCGATGAGCTTCAGGGAATCAAGCGCGGAATTATGGAAATGGTAGATATTATTTTCATTAATAAAGTGGAAAACGAAAATCTGCAAAAAGCCAAAAATACAAAGCTTGAGCTGATGCGCGCACTGCATTTTCTTCCATCCAAGGAAAAAGATTGGAAAGTTTCGGTTTTGCTGGGTTCTGCGTTGAATAATACGGGACTTCCCGAAGTTTATGATAAAATCGAAAATTTTATTTCCCTGAAAAAAAGCACCGGAAGATTTGAAGAGATCCGGAAAATTCAGGCGGAAAAACGCTTTGAATATTGGGTAAAAGAACTGATCCTTCAAAAAACAAAAGCCCAAAATTCTACGGAACTGGAATACGAAATTCACAAAAAAAATGCTTCGGAACTGAAAAGCAATCCCATTTCCGAAGCGAAAGAATTTGTGGATCGTTTATTTTCCTGAACCGTTATTTTCAGAAATATGTCCGTCGTAGGAAATCGCCTGCCTGTCATTCGCATTAATAGAAACGTACGCTTTTCCGTTTTTATAGACTTCCAGAAAAAGCTGATTTACATTCTGCACATCATTAAATTTCACTACCCAAACTGTTTTCTTATCCGTAGATCTCGAAGTATCAACAGTAAAACTTTTTGATTTGAAATCGAGACCGTTTTTCGTAGGATCCATATTCGCAACGAACATTCTTCCGAAATAAGGAAGACTTGCGGAAATTTCGTCCGGAGAAAAATTTACGTAATATCCTGCACTCAAGTCCATCATTCTTGCGGAATTTCCTGCCGGCATAGAATTCATAATATTAATTACATCCAGATTAGTCGGATTAGCCTTTTCGGCAACAAAGCTGAATTTTCCTGAATTCAGAAGATTCCAGCTTTCCGCATTCACAATATTTTTATTGCTACCACAGGAATTCACCAAAAATAAAACGATGGCAAAAACGCAATATAAAAACGGATTTTTCATTTCTCAGAATTTTATAAAAATATCATCAAAAATAATGCTAATTTTGAATATCAATTCTATTAATCTCTTAAATCTTCACATTCCTGATTTTTGGAATAAAAATTGTAAAATACCAGAAAATCAAACAAATTTTGAATTATGAAACTTTATAAATCTCTGGCTGTCGGCGCTGTTTCTTTTGCCGTAATCGCCTGTACCACCAATCCCATTACCGGAAGAAAATCTTTGCAGATCGCAAACGACTCCGAACTGGCAGCAACTGCTTTGCAGCAATATCAGCAAACTTTAAAGCAATCGAAAGTGATTTCCGGAACTACGCAGGCAAAAAGCGTGAAAGAAGTAGGAGCGCGAATTAAAAACGCTGCGGAAAAATATTACGCAAGCATCGGAAGAAGCAGTGATCTTGCCAATTATAACTGGGAATTTAATCTGATCCAGGAAGATCAGCTGAATGCGTGGTGTATGCCGGGAGGAAAAGTAGCGGTTTATACGGGAATTCTGCCTGTTACCAAAACCGATGCAGGATTAGCAGTAGTTTTAGGGCACGAAGTTTCCCACGCTTTAGCCGGGCACGGAAACGAAAGAATTTCGCAGGCAATGGTCGCACAATATGGCGGCGCGTTGATCGGTGGTTCTATTTCCAATTCGCAATGGGCAAGTATTTTCCAGCAGGCTTATCCGGTTGGTGCGCAAGTTGCTCTTCTGAAATACGGAAGAAATCAGGAGCTGGAAGCTGACCAAATGGGACTTTACCTGATGGCAATGGCAGGCTACGATCCTTGTGAAGCACAACCTTTCTGGCAGAGAATGGAAGCCGCTTCTTCCGGAGGAAACGGAACTCCTGAATTCCTTTCCACTCACCCGAATCCTGATACCAGAAGATCGGATATCGAAAAAAATCTTCCGAAAGCGCTGGAATATTATAAAGCTGCAGGAGGAAAATTGTAGGATATTTTTGGAAAACTTTGTCAAAGTACTTTCTTTGCACATAAAACTTTGACAAAGTGTGAAAGTGTTTAAAACTAACCCGAGCATTATTCACAATCTATAATTTTTTTTAAAGTATAATCTCTGCTGAAAATTTTGACAAAGCAAAAACCACCTTCCTGAAATTTTTATTACTTTTGGGAAGGTTTTAAATTTTACGATAATGAAAAGCTTAACTTTAATAGGATTGGTTTTACTGGCAGTTGCTGCGGTTCTGTTTTATTTTATCCCGAATTTCGCAGTGATCAGATTATTTGAACCCACTACCCTGATGGGAATTCTCGCAGGTGTGGGAATCGGACTGATCATCGGCGGAATGGTAGGCTACATCAGCAAAGGTTCCGCAATAAAAGCGGAACAGAAAAAGCAGGCGATCAAACAGCTTCAGAAAGAAAAAACGGAACTGGAAAAACAGGCTGCCGAACTGGAAAGGCTGAAAAAAGAAACTTCCAATACAACAAATCCTCAGATATAATCTGAGGATTTGTTAGTTAAAGAAATATTTATTCTTAAAATTTATATCCTAAGCCAAGCATAAAAAGGCTCGGTCTGTTATCATACACAATTTCCTGATCTGAACTATTCACCGAATTGATGAATTTTCTTTGATCTTTTGAGAATGCTCCTTCATATTTCGCGGAAATAATCAGGCTTTTAAGCTCACTCTGTAAACCAAATTGATATCCCATTGTAAAATCTTTAGCATTTACGCTTTGTACAAAGCTGTCGAAATTATCATCCTTGCTAAGATTGAAACTTGCAACCGGACCAACATAAGCACTTAACATATCACCCAAAAGATTATAGCCTAATAAAACCGGAACATCGATGCGGTTGCTTTTGGCTTTTAATGTTGTATTCTTAGAATCAGCATCATTTGTTACGGTAACTTCATTGCTAAAATTGGTGTAATAAATTTCCGGCATTACATAAAAGGAAGCCGGCGTGGAAATCTTCATTGATAATCCCACATTGAACCCCGTAATATTTTTCCCGTTCTGTTCAGAAGCAGTGGTAACTGCCGATTTCAGGTTTTTCCAGGAAGCGGAACTTGTCGGGATTAATACATTTGCTTTTCCGGCAAAAGAAATCTGTGCTGACGCGAATACCGAGCAGCAAACCAGAAGTGTATTAAAAATCTTTTTCATTGTCTTTAGGTTTAGTAATTATATTTTCTATTGAAGTTTTGTTGTTTTCGATAAGATATTCCCTCAGTTCCTTAAAAAGCTCCGATGAATACACGAAATCAATAAGGTTTTTATTTCCTGCGGTGATCAGAATATCTTTGTTTCCTTCCCATTCTTTCACGCCCTGTCTCAGGTATACAATTTTCTCGCCAATTGTCATTACCGAATTCATATCGTGGGAATTGATGATTGTTGTCGTATTATATTCCTTGGTGATTTCCAGCAGAAGATCATCAATAATATTGGAAGTATAAGGATCTAATCCCGAGTTTGGCTCATCACAAAAAAGATATTTCGGATTATTCACGATGGCTCTTGCAATGGCAACTCTTTTCTGCATTCCTCCGGAAATTTCGGATGGAAATTTTTTGGAAGCATTTTCCAGATGTACTCTTCCCATTACTTCGATCACTCTTTTCTTTTTTTCGCGAAAAGTAAGATTGGTAAACATATCCAAAGGAAAAGAAATATTATCCTGAACCGTCATTGAATCGAAAAGCGCACCTCCCTGAAAAACGGTTCCTATTTCTGCACGTAATTCCTGCTTTTCTAAAGGTGTCATTTTGGTAATATCACGTCCGTCGAAAAGTATCGTTCCGGAAGTCGGTTCGTATACATTAAGGAGCGATTTCAGGAAAACGGTTTTTCCCGAACCGCTCTGCCCGATAATCAGGTTTACTTTTCCCGTTTCAAAAGTGGTGGTGATGCCTTTCAGAATTTCATTATCATCAAAGCTTTTCTTTAAATCCTTTACTTCAATCATTAGCTTAAAAGCATTTGGGTTAATAATAATTCTGAAATAATAATGAAAACCATTGTCCAGACTACAGCTTGTGTACTTGCTCTTCCTACTTCAAGAGAACCGCCTTTTACGTTATAACCGAAATAAGCCGGAATCGTAGCAATAATAAACGCAAAAACCAAAGTTTTGATAAAAGCGTACGAAATAAATAAAGTCGGCATATACATCTGAACTCCCGAAGTAAATTCTGCACGCGTCCAGTTTCCGGTGAATTCTCCTGCAAAATAAGCGCCTATAATTCCTACACAGATACTCAGTGCAATCAGCAGCGGATTGAAAATAACGCAGGCAAGGATTTTTGGAAGAATCAGAAAGTTTGCGGAATTCACACCCATAATATCCAAAGCATCAATTTGTTCGGTAACGCGCATTGTTCCGATGCTGGAAGCGATATAAGATCCTACTTTTCCAGCCAGAATAAGACTGATAATAGTTGGAGAAAATTCCAGGATCAGAACCACTTTTGTGGCATATCCTACGAATGCATTCGGAATCGGAAAGCTGGATGCATTGAAATTATTGTACATCTGTATCGCCACAACCGCACCTACAAACATAGAGGTGAAAACCACCAGTCCGAAAGAATTAACGCCGAGATCGTAGATTTCACGCATCAGATCTTTCATAAAAACTTTCATTTTCTGAGGTGTGCGTAAAGCATTCCCAATAAGAATGATATACGATCCGATGTGTTCAAAAAGTCGCTTTAACATCCTGCAAAAATACTGTTTTTATTATGAACGGAAAACTACTGCGCTTTTTTATCTCCTTTTATGACAAGAAAGACGGTTTTGAAGATAATCACCATATCCAGCACGAAACTCCAGTTTCTCACATAAAAAGTATCGGCGAGAATTCTTTTCTGCATTTCGATGTGCATATCGCCGCTGTCTCCGCGAAGTCCGTTTACCTGCGCAAGACCTGTAACTCCGGGTTTTACGTGACTTCTTATAGAATATCTTCCGATTTTCAATTTGTAATAATCGTCTACCAAAAGCATATGCGGACGCGGACCAACTACCGACATATCTCCTAAAAGTACGTTGATGAACTGTGGCATTTCGTCCAGGCTGGTTTTTCTCAGGAATTTTCCGAAACCTGTAATCCGGGAATCATTCACTTCCGTGGTTTTTGTGGAGGAATCGCCGTTCTCGTACATCGTCCTGAATTTGAAACACTTAAAAACCTCATCGTGAAAACCATATCTTTTCTGAATGAAAAACACAGGACCTCTGCTGTCTAATTTGATAAAAAGTGCAATCAGCGGGAAAAGCCAACTGCAAATCAGAATCAATATCATCAAAGAAAACAAAATATCGAAAGTTCTTTTGATGATAAAATTGGTAAGATAATCCAGCGGAAATTTGGTTTGGGAAAGAACGGGCTGTGTCTCAATATACGTAAGATCGTAACGGAAAAAATTATTCTGAACGATATTCGGAATCAAAGCAATTCTTACTTTGTGCTGTTCCGCCGCTTTGAAGATTTCCCTTTCAAAATCGTGCTCCATATCGGAATATTCCGATGGCAGATACATTGTATGAATTCCGTGCAGTTTCCAGAATTCCACCAGTTCATTGATATCATTTTTTTTATCTTCCGGATAATCGAATATTTTAAAACCGTAATCTTTTCTGTGTGTAAGGATATTCCGCAGAATTTCCGATGATGAGTTTTCGGTGAGAAACATCACGTTTCTGTGGTTAATTCCTTTGGTACGGATATATTTCAGTGAAAAGAAAAGGATGGATTTTACAAAGAAAAGCGAGATCAGCAAAACTCCGGCGATAATGAAGCGATCGGTTTTCAGGAACTCATTGTTGCTTACTTTCGCCATCAGAATGACTCCAAAAATAAAAATAAAAATATGAGTGATAAGCCTTTCCAGATACAAAGTATAGGTAAGATTTCGCGGAATGCTGTACAATTTTGTACGACCGCTCAAAAGCACCCAGAAAAACAAAAACAGGACGATCAGAAGCCAGTTCTGCTCTTCCGGATTTTCATCCATCTTAAAATCATTACTTCTGAAAAAAAAGTAAATAAAGGTTGCTGAAATAATCAGGACATCAACCAGAATGAAAAAAGATTTAAAATATCGCGAATACCGGATTCGTTGCATACCAAATTTTCAGAAAGGGTAAATCTAAAAATAATTTACGGAATATTCAAATATTTGTGTGTTTGTACGGAAGATCGCCATTTCGGATTTTCCATAATGAAGTCTGTAATTTTCGGATACATCTGGTCCCTTTTGCTCCATTCGCTTTGCAGGTATAGCATACAGTTTTCGGAAACTTTAGCAGCCTGTTCCTGCGCAAATTTAAAATCGTTGTTATTGAAAACGATGACTTTCAGCTCATTTGCTTTCTGATAAATTTCTTCTTTCGGAAGTCCTGTTTTTTTCGGGGAAAGCGTGATCCAGTCCAGAATTCCACTCATCGGATAAGCACCGGAAGTTTCGATATGAATGGTGCAGCCAAGCTCTTTTAGTTTTTTCGTCAGAACATTCAGATTCCACATCAACGGCTCACCGCCTGTTAAAACAATGGTTTTGCAATATTTTGCCGCGATTTCCGCAATTTCTTCCGCATTCATCAAAGGATGAAGATCAGGATTCCAGCTTTCCTTCACATCACACCAGTGACAGCCGACATCACAGCCGCCAAGCCGGATAAAATACGCCGCTTTTCCGGTATGGAAACCTTCTCCCTGAATGGTATAAAAATGCTCCATCACAGGTAGCATTTTCCCTTCGTTCATCAAAATATCCTGTTCTTCTTTTGTCATTTTATAGTGCTTATCGCTATTGGCTTTCGGCTTTTAGCTTTCGGCGGTTTTAAGATTCGATTGAAATTTTGTTTTTATTAATTTTTAAAAAAACAAACAAATATTTTAAATTTAAATTATTGGTTTACAAATCCTTCAGATTTTGAAACTCTGAAAGGACTTATTTTATTATTATTCAAATTAAAGCTAATTAAAGCTAATCGCCAGAAGCCAATCACCAATAGTCACTTAATCGTCATAAACCGAAGTTTTGTAAGCAATCAGTGTATTTTTCATCAGCATTGCTCTTGTCATTGGTCCCACTCCGCCCGGAACCGGTGTAATCCAGCTTGCCTTTCCGGCACAGCTTTCAAAATCCACATCTCCGGCAAGATGGTAACCTTTTTCGGAATCATCATCAACACGGGTAATTCCAACATCAATAATTACAGCTCCTTCTTTAATCATATTTCCTTTTAAAAAATGCGGATCGCCCAATGCTGTAATCACGATATCCGCTTTTTTTGTAAATTCTTCAATATGTTCGGTGTAGGAATGCGTGAGCGTTACTGTAGAATTTCCCGGAAAATCTTTCCTTCCCATCAGGATGCTCATAGGTTTTCCCACGATTCTGCTTCTGCCGATAATTACACAGTGTTTCCCTTTGGTTTCGATGTTGTATCTTTCTAAAAGCGTGAGAATTCCGAATGGAGTTGCCGGTAAAAAAGTATCCATTTCCAGCGCCATTTTTCCGAAATTTTCCGGATGGAAACCATCGACATCTTTTCTCGGATCAATTGCCATAATTATTTTTTCCTGATCAATCTGCTTCGGTAAAGGAAGCTGAACGATAAAACCATCCACTGCTTTGGATTTGTTGAGCTCATCAATTTTTTCCAAAAGTTCCGCTTCGGAAACCGTACTCGGAAATTTCAGAAGCGATGAGCTGAAACCTACTTCCTCGCAATCTTTCACTTTGCTATTTACATACGCTTTACTTGCGCCATTGTTTCCCACAAGAATTGCAACCAGATGCGGCGCTCTCCTTTTCCGTGCAAGAATACGATCCACTTCTTCTTTTATTTCCTGCTTTATCTGTCGGGAAAGTTTTAAACCATCGAGAATTTCTGCCATTTTTACTTTTATTTTTTAGATTTATTTATTTTCCTTGAAATAATTAATCAATCCGTTTGTGGAACTGTCGTGGGATTTTATAATCTCATTATTTTCGAGTTCCGGAAGAATTTTTCCCGCCAAAACTTTACCCAGTTCCACACCAAACTGATCGAAGCTGAAAATATTCCAGATTACGCCCTGAATGAAAATTTTATGTTCATACAAAGCAATAAGCTGCCCTAATGAAAATGGAGTTAATTCATTGATTAACAAAGAATTTGTAGGCGTATTTCCGTGAAAGACTTTGTAGTTCAGAATCTTTTCTATTTCATCTTCATTTTTTCCTGACGCTTCCAGTTCGGCGTGAACTTCTTCTTCCGTTTTTCCGAAAGCCAAAGCTTCGGTTTGTGCAAAAAAGTTTGCGAGAAGTTTTTCCTGATGATCGGAAATTTCATTACACGATTTTACAAAAGCGATGAAATCCGCAGGAATCAGTTCCGTTCCCTGATGAATCAGCTGATAAAAAGCGTGCTGTCCGTTTGTTCCCGGTTCTCCCCAAATTATCGGTCCGGTTTCGTATTGTACGAATTCGCCGTTTCTGTCCACACATTTTCCGTTACTTTCCATATCGCCTTGCTGAAGATATGCCGCAAATCTGTCCAAATATTGGGAATACGGAAGAATCGCATACGTTGCCGCTCCGTAAAAATTGCGGTACCAGATTCCGAGAAGCGCCATCAGAACGGGAACATTTTCTTTAAAATCGGCTGTCTGAAAATGAATATCGGTTTCGTTTGCGCCTTTCAGCAGTTTTTCAAAATTTTCATAACCGATGAAAAGCGCGATGCTGAGACCGATCGCGCTCCAAAGCGAATATCTTCCGCCAACCCAGTCCCAGAATTCAAAAATATTTTCCTCCGCAATTCCAAACGATTTAACAGCCTGAATATTAGTGGATAAAGCCACAAAATGTTTCGCCACATCTTCCTGTTTTCCGGCTTTCAGAAACCAGTCTTTTGCGGATTCCGCATTCGTCATTGTTTCCTGAGTGGTAAAGGTTTTGGAAGCGATGATGAAAAGTGTGGTCTCAGGATTCAGATTTTTCAAAACTTCTGCGATATGATTCCCGTCAACATTGGAAACGAAATGCGCATTTAATCTGGTTTTAAAATGTTTCAAAGCCGAACAAACCATCACAGGTCCGAGATCCGAACCGCCGATTCCGATATTCACGACATCGGTGATTTCTTTTCCGCTGAAACCTTTATGTTCACCCGAAATTATTTTTTCCGAAAAGGATTTCACTTGATTCAGAACTTTCCGGATTTTCGGTTTTATATTTTCGCCGTCCACAAGGATTTCTCTATCGGAAAAATCACGCAAAGCAGTGTGCAGAACGGCCCTTCCCTCCGTTTCGTTGATTTTGTCTCCGGAAAACATCTGTGAGATTGCAGTTTTCAGCTGACATTCTTCTGCGAGATTCAAAAGAAGCTCCATTGTTTTCGCATCCGCAAGATTTTTTGAATAATCGAAAAGATAATCCGGTCTTTTTACCGAATATTCATTGAAACGATTGGGATTATATTGAAAAAGGGTTCGCATTTCAAAATCATTCTGTGCAAAATGATCTTCGAGTGCTTCCCAGCTTTTTGTATGTAAAGGATTGATTTTAGGCAACATAATTCTTATTTAGAGATGCAATTTGCGAGGTGCAAGATTGCAATTGATACTTTGTATTTTCAAGGTGCAAATTTACGGAAAAAATCAGCATTGTTTTTAACAGCGCGTTAAGATTTTAGATATTCGGACAAAAAGAAAATCTTATGCTATGATTGTTTATATTTGAAAAAACTTTTCCGAAATATGAAATATACAGCAAGTATATTATTTTTCCTGATTTTCACTATTGCTTTTTCCCAGAGCCGCAATTGGGGAAAAGTTTCTCAGGAAGAAGTTGAAATGAAAGATGTTTCTTTTGAACCCGGAGCGGAAGCGGTAATACTCTATGAATCCGGTATCTTGAATATCAATAGTCAAGGCTATGATCTGGAACAATATCAGCGGGTAAAGATTTTATCGGACAGAGGGTTTCATCTTGCAGACAAAAAATACACCTATAATCCTGATAAATACGACAAAGTAATTTTAGAAGATGCACAAACCATTAATATTATTGACGGAAAAACAGTAATTACGCCGATCGACAAAAAAGATATTTTCATCAGTAAACAAAGAGATAATATTATGCAGCTGGCTTTCGCCTTTCCAAATGTGCGGAAAGGCTCTATTATCGAATATAAATTAAAAATGAAACGACCGGGAAACGCTTACGCATCGCCTTGGCGCTTTCAGAACTCAATTCCTACGCTTTTCTCCAAACTGGAAATGGAATTCTCTGTTTCGGCTGACTACAAAATTATCACGATGGGGGAAATGCTGAACAAAAAATACGGAAGATCAAAAAATAACAGAAAATGGGAATTAACCAATATTCCAAGCGATAAAGTTTTTAAAAATGTTTACAATATTGAAGATTACAGGGAAAGAATTATGTTTCAATATACTTCTGCCCGATATTATTACGGAAGCTATTATTCTGAAAATTCGTGGAGCGGATTCAAAAAACTGCTGAGTAAAGATCTGGAAAAAAGCATTAAAAAAATTGATTTTAAAGAAATTGCTGCACAAATAAAAAACGGAGATTCAAAAGAAGAAACCTTAAAAAACTGTATTACCTATATTCAGGAAAAATATAAATGGGATCATTATTATTCTATACTTACAGAAGACCTCAAAAATAATTTCTTAAAAACAAAAACGGGAAATACTGCGGATTTTAATGTGTTTCTAAAAGGAATTTTGCAGGCAAAAAACATTTCTTCGGAACTGGCAGTAAACAGTTTCCGTTCAAACGGAAAAATTTTGGTGGTATATCCCGCATTCTCCCGTTTAAATACTCTGGTAAATATTGTAGAAATTGATAATCAAAAAAAGCTGATGATTGATGCTGCAATTTCGGATCCTGAAAATCCGGGATATCTGCCTCTTGAATATTTTAATCAATTGGCAGTAGGATTGGATGCTCCCGGACAAAAATTCGTTACCGTTATGCCGGAACTTTCGGAATACAGATCTCAGCAAAACTTGATTTTACGGGATGAAGATACAGAACTGAAAAACCACTGATCAGTACAAAGGTTATTTCAGCGGAGCGGCTTTTCCTGCATTTTCAGGCGTTAAAACTTATGAAAGCGAAGAGCAGAAACTAAATTCCTGGAGAATAAAAACCAGAACATTTTCCATTGAAAATCCTGTAAATTCTTTGTTGTCCATAGACAATCCTCTGAATGAAGCTATCCGCAGACTTGAAGTAGAAACCGACAGAAATTATCCGGTTGAACTGGATTTTCCTTTTCTTTCCACCATCCAGCTTTCCAACTCTATTCCAGACGGGTATACCATTAATACTGAAAATTTTGATCAGGAAATTTCCGCATTCAATGGAGATTTTCAGTATATTCAAAAAGCTGAAAAAATAAATGGTGAAACGATGCTTGTATGGTCGCTGCTTGTTAATAAAATCTTTTTTACAGGAACTGAAATCAATGAATATCAGTCATTTGTCAAAAAACTTTTATCAGCATCTTCAAATGTTGCCGTAATCCGCAAACTGAACAATTAAAATCAAAAAAAACCTCCGGGAAAATCCGGAGATTCTGCAAAAAATCAAAAATTACGAATATATAGATCACCCGAAGGTTACGTTTCTGTACATCATTCTTTGATAGCTGTTTTTACTTTTCTTTTTCTCACTAAAAAGAAAGCACCAATTCCAATCAGAATCAAAGGCCAAATCCTGATAAGTCCGACCAAAATCATCTGGATTAAATAATACCCTTCCACAAAAGCGTTTTTCGCATCGTAGAAAAAATTGAATTTATATTTGTTGTCAACATTTTTGGAATTGATAACAGGAATTTCAGCGATACGCAGTTTCGGTTCTTTAATGAAAATATTGATAGTGCTGTATTTCAGATTGTCTGCGATGTTCATATTTTGGAGCTGCTGGTAATTATTTTCTCCCATATTGCTGTCGGCACGATCCACTTTTTTCTCATTATTTTTTAATGTGGAAATATTCTGTCCGGTTTTTTCAATTCTTTTGGCTTCGAGCTCGGCATACTTCATATTGGCGGTAACATCTTCGGCGGTAATTACTCTGGAATTCAGGAACAGTTTTTTATCATTGATCTGTTGCAGAAATTCGCCCAGATTTGAAGTGGGAACACGAACTTCCATAGAATTTTCGGTCTGGAATTTCTTCACCATCATCGCATTTTCATCAGAAGTATTGAAGGTTTCCTCGGAAACCACATTGCTCTGAAGATTGCTTTGGGTAACGAATCCACCCAGATCTTTCACGGATTTTTCAATGGAAATGGTTGCGTCATATACATCTTTCACTTCCATATTTACACTTGCGGTTTTAATGAATCTTTTGTCTTTCACCTGCATCGTTGCAACGGAAGAAATGCTGTCGGACACCGCTTCCGCCATATCTGCGTTTACAGTTTCTTCTTTACTGTAGCCGGATTCTACGCTTTCAGTTTTTTTACAGGCAAAAATTGTTGATAATGCTAAAGCACTGATGAGGAATTTTGAATACGTTGTTTTCATAACGGAAATTTTAGGGGTTTGATTGAATCAAATTTCCGCAGGAATGTTTTGTAAAGATTGTAAAAGAGAAATTTATTTCTTGTAAAGTCAAATTACAATATAATTATCTGAAAATAAATGTTTTGTAAATTAAAACTGATGACATATTCAAAAAGTAAAGAAACAAAAACCCTTTCAGAATTTTTGAATTGATGCTCTCAAATCTTTTTCTGAAAGGGCAAATTATGAAAAAATTAAAAAATCAGGCTTCAGCGAGAGAAGCGTGTTTTTTTACCAGATCCTGCTGAATATTTGGCGGAACAAGCTGATAATCCGAAAACTTCATTGTGAATTTCGCTTTTCCTCCTGTAATGGAACGCAGCGAAGAACCGTAATCGTGAAGCTCAGCCAAAGGAACTTCCGCGATGATTTTCTGATAATGACTTTCCGCATCCATTCCGGAAATCATTGCTCTACGAGTTTGCAGATCGCCCATTACATCTCCGGTATTTTCTTCCGGACAAAGGATTTCAACGTGATAAACAGGTTCCAAAAGTTGCGGCTGTGCTTTACGAAACGCTTCCCTGAACGCTCCGGAAGCCGCAAGCTGAAACGAAATATCATTGGAATCCACGCTGTGCATTTTCCCGTCATATATGGAAACACGGATATTCTGACATCGTGAACCTGTAAGCGGACCTTCGCTCATCTGCTGCATAATTCCTTTTTTTATGGCACCAATATATCGCGAATCGATCGCACCGCCGACAATACACCAGTAAAAAGCGAATTTTCCGCCCCAGCTTAAATCTTCAATTTCTTTCTGGCGGATATTTACGCCTTCCGGTTCCGGCATTCCTTCGTAGAAATTCTCCACGCGCATATGAATTTCCCCGAATTGTCCGGCTCCGCCTGATTGTTTTTTGTGACGATAATCCGCATCGGCTTTTCCGGTAATGGTTTCGCGGTAGGAAATTTTCGGATCGGAAAAGATCATTTCAATTCCTGATTCTTTCCTGATTCTCTGTTTTACCAAATCAAGATGAAGCTGTCCTTGTCCGTGAAGAATAGTCTGTTTCAGCTCGGAAGATTGTTCCACTTTCAGGGTCGGATCTTCCTGTTCGATTTTGTGAAGCGCGGCAATCAGTTTTTCCATATCCGAAGTGGATTCTGTGGAAATGGCTTTCCGGATCCTGCTTTCGGGGAAAATCATCGGACGGATTTTTCTGTTCAGCCCTTTTGCATTTAAAGTATGATTGGTATGCGAAGCTTTTAGTTTTACGGTAACACCCAGATCTCCGGCTTCCAGCTGATCGACGGGAATACGGTCTTTTCCTTCGGAAACAAATATCTGGGAAATTCTTTCTACTTCTCCATTTTCTGCGTTTATCAGCTCATCTCCGGGCTTCATCGTTCCAGTGAGAACTTTAAAATAAGAAACCATCCCAACCTGCGGCTCGGAAGATGTTTTATAAATAAATACGGTGGTTTTTGCATTAGAATCATACTCCACTTCCTCACCATTTTCCATAACACGTTTCGGGCGATCGAGAGGAGACGGAGCGATATCATCGATAAATCCCATAATTCTTCCGCTTCCCATATCTTTCAGTCCGGAAGCTGCAAAAACAGGGAAAAACTGCTGATGTGCCAACGCAATGGTAATTCCTTTTGCCAGCTCTTCTTCGGAAAGTGTGCCTTCCTCAAAATATTTTTCCATTAAGCCTTCTTCATTTTCGGCAGCGATTTCTACCAAAGCGTTGTGCATTTGTTTTACTTTTTCCGTTTCGGAATCGGGAATCGGTTTTTTCTCCGGTTTCCCGCCTTCTTTCGGAAATTCATACATTACCATTCTCAGCGCATCCACAATCTGATTGAAATTTTCTCCCGAATTCAGAGGATACTGAACCGGAACCAGCTTATTCCCGAATCGTTCTTTCGCCTGTTCCAGTGTTTTTTCAAAATCCGCTTTTGGATGATCCATCTGGTTGATCACAAAAATTGCAGGTGTAGCATATTTTTCAATGTATTCCCAAATCAGCTCTGTTCCCACTTCAACACCATTTGCAGCGTTCAGAACGATAAGAGCGGTGTCGGAAACTTTCAGAGGAGCAATTACTTCTCCTACAAAATCATCAAATCCAGGAGTATCCAGAATATTGATCTTGTTGTTTTTCCAGTTTACGAACATCTGATGAGAGAAAATGGTGTTTTCGCGTTCGTGTTCAATGTCGGTATCGTCGGAAACCGTGTTATGGCTTTCTACAGTTCCGCGACGTTTAATCGCCCCTCCTTCGTAAAGCATCGTCTCGATAAGTGTAGTTTTGCCGCTTCCGGAATGTCCGAGCAAAACTACGTTTCTCAGGTCTTTGGTTTTAGCACTCATAATATTGTATATTTAAATTGTTGAATCAGAAGAATGCTAAAAAGGAAATGCTAAGCATTAGATTTTTAGGAACTTAAAGTTACGAAAGTTTTCAGAATATTGCTTCACTGTTTCAGATGATTTTTTTATGAATTAGATCATATTTTTGTTTTCACAATAAAAAGTATAATAACTGAGTTCGATTAGTTTTTTAATTTTCAGATTATTGATTTAAAGCAAATTAAATAAATCAGTTACGTCGGGCTAAAGCCAATCAATAAATTCTTTTTAAAACAGGCTTTCTTCGACTTCGCTCAGAATGACATTGCCCGTTCCTATTGATATTTTCATCGTCCATAATCATCGAACTCAGGTTAATAGTCTGCCTTACCCGTTTTTTTGGTTTTCCTCGTTTAGGACTGGTTGAAAAAATACGTCCGGAAATTATAGCCCGGATTGAAATGAAAATCCTTTTTCCGGCTGCGGCGGCTTCGCCGCCGCAGCCGGAAAAAGATTGCAATGGAAAGCCGGACAACTTGTGGAAAGAAGTCCCACCTTTCTTGCTCCTAAAAAATCAGTATTGCATTTTCCGGAGTTTCGGATTAGAAATTCCGACTGCCAAAGCGACAAGAAGTGTCATTGTTCCGCCGAAAACCACGGAACGGACAACACCGAGAAGTTTTGCCGCCAAACCGCTTTCAAACTGTCCCATTTCGTTGCTCGACATAATGAAAATGGAGTTTACGCTCAATACTCTTCCACGGATCTGATCGGGAGTTTTCAACTGTACGATTGTTCCACGGATCACAACGGAAATTCCGTCCAGCATTCCGCTCATCACCAGAAACAAGAACGAAATCCAGTACCATTCCGAAAAGCCGAAACCGATGATGCACAACCCGAATCCCGCAACAACCGACAGTAAAATTTTTCCCTGGTTTTTCCGTAACGGAATTAATGAAAGCGTAACAATAATGCACATCGAGCCGATATCGGAAGCTGCATTCAGCAAACCGAAACCTTCCGCTCCGACTTTCAGGATATCAGTCGCGTAAACGGGAATCATCGCAACAGCACCACCGAATAATACCGCGAACATATCTAAACAAAGCGCTCCGAGAATTTCTTTGGTTTTGAAAATATAGGAAATTCCTTCCTTCATACTTTCCACTACTTTCAGTTTTTCCTGAATATATTCCGAATGCTGCGGATGGAGCTGCCAGAAAAACAACGATGCTAGAATAATCAGTGAGACAATTACGATCAAAGTTCCGCCGATTCCCAAAAGTGCGATCAGAAATCCGCCGATGGCGTGTCCGCAAACAGAAGAAGTAAGGAAAGTTGCCTGATTGAGCGTAACAGCGTTCGGAAGATTTTCCGTTTTTACGATTTTCGGAATCATTGACGGAACAATAGGTCCGATAAATGCTCTCGCAATTCCGGTGAAAAAAATAACGCCGTAAATAAAATAGGTAGTCTGATGTCCGGAAAAGTGCATCCTGTGTCCGAAAAACGCGGGAATCAATAAAAGGCTGATCAGGAAAACATACGCGTAATTGCAAATGAGCAGAAGTTTTTTCTTTTCGTTCATATCAATCACGTGACCAGCGTATAAAGCGCAGGAAACTGCAGGAATCACTTCCGAAAGTCCGATAAGTCCAATGGAAAAAGGATCTTTGGTAAGTTTGTACACCCACCAACCGAGTAATGTTGCCAGCATCCGGAACGCAATTACAATAAAAAATCTTCCCAAAAGGAGATTCCTGAATTCGGTATTTTTCAGGGTTTTGAGAGGTTGAAGAGAAATCATTCTGCAAATGTAAATCTTATGAATAAAATTTGCCGAAAAAAAATTGAGTTTATTAGAAAGCAATCAGCTTTCGGCAATTAGCGATCAGCATCCATCTTCTATCAAAATTTTGATTATCATCCCATAAAAATTTATCTTTGGAAAATGAACTGGATTATTCTTATCATCGCAGGTTTTTTTGAAACCGGATTTGCAACCTGCCTCGGAAAAGCGCAGGAAACTACGGGAAAAGAAAGCCTTTTCTGGTGGAGCGGTTTTGCAGCCTGTCTTTTTCTTTCAATGTTTCTGATGTATAAAGCCATTTCCGGAGAAAACGGAATTCCGATCGGAACAGCTTATGCAGTCTGGACCGGAATTGGTGCAGTTGGAGGAGTTTTAGCCGGAATTTTTCTGTTTAACGAACCCGCAACTTTCTGGCGGATGTTTTTTGTTTTTACTTTGATTGCTTCAATTGTCGGATTGAAGTTTGTAAGTAATTAAAATTATTCCGGATCGCTAACTTTTATTGCACTAAGAAGTCCGGCAGTAATAAGTGCAACTCCTCCAACAGTTGATCCTGCAAGTATTACGGTAGCTCCTGTATTGTTTTTCCGGATTTTTTTAATGTCTTTTTTTGCAATCGAAAATTGTTCTTCTTTTTTCTGACCAATAATACTATCTTTTTTTACGGCAGTTACATCCATAATCTGTTTGTGTTCGTCAAAAGTAAAAAAGGTATATCTTGTCCCGGCTTGTATTCCGCCAAAATCTGCATTATTTTCTGCGACATTATATTTTGTGGAAACGCAGGAAGCGAGTGAAAAAAGGCAGAAAAAGAAAATGTATTTCATAATATAATTATTTTTTCAAATCTACAAAATTTACGAAACAAAGGCTAAGTACGCAACAAAAATTTAAAACCATTATAAACAACCACAAAAGGCACGAAAATTTCTGATTTTTTTTTGAAGTTTAAAATCATACATTTCTAAGAGCCTGTGATAAGTTAATGACATATAATTGTTTAATTTACACTATTTACATTTATTTTGTTCTTTGTTTTTTTCGTGTCTTTTGTGCCTTTCGTGGTTAATGGTTTATGGAGTTTAAAGTTTATTAAACCAATGAGCATGAAAAAAACAGGAAATTTTGTACCAGTTGAAAATATATCACTCTAATTCAATCGGATTATTGAATTTTCTCATTTTTTCCTGTCTTTCTTTTACCGCGTTATCAATGAAATCCTTGCTGAAACCTCCATTGATGTGGAAAACATTGCCGCTTTCGTCGGAAAGAATTCCTTGCCGAAGTTTCACAGCAGGATCTTTGATGTAGTTTTCCAATGCTTTTTCGTATTTTTTCTTTGTAACAGGAATTGCTTTTTTATAGATATCGGGAAAAAATTCTTCATCCTGAATTTTGTAAATAGCTTCAAGCAGAAAATGGTAACTATTTTCGGAATCGGATATTTCTGTGATCAATCCCGGTAAACCGCTGAATTTATATGGTCCTTCCGGAAATACCAAATCCGTAGTGAACCACGCTGTCCATTTTCTTCCGGCAAAATCTGCTTCCGCTTTTTGACAGTTCCATTGTGCAATTTTTTTATTTTCTTTCAGTATCTGCCAGTTAATTTTCTGAAAATCCGGAAACTTATAAGAATCCCCGTCTATCGTTTTAAAAGAAAATCCACTGTTATCAGTCTTTGTATAAACCAATGGGAATTTTGCTTTAGGCAGATCATCAAAATTTATATTCACACCGCCTTGTTGCTCTGATTTCTGCATCAAGGCTTTCATAATGGAATCGTTCTTATAATAATTGTAATTATAAAAATTAGTTTTTTTGAGTTCGGGAAAAATATCCAAAGCATAATTATCCGCTAAAACAGAATCTTTTTCTTTGCTTGGCTTATACTTCAATTCGTAAACCGCACGATAATTTTGCGAGAACAAAAGTGTCGATAAAAAGGTTAATAAAAGGATGAAAATATTCTTTTTCATTGTGAATTTTTTCAAATCTACAAAATTTACTAAACAAAGGTTTATTTTATAAAGAATAATTCGGTGCTTCCTGCGTAATAATCACATCGTGAGGATGAGATTCTTTCAAACCGCTTCCTGTAATCTGAACCATTTTGCCGTCTTTCTGCAAAGTTTCAATATCTTTTGTTCCGCAATATCCCATTCCGGCGCGGATTCCTCCTGTAAGCTGAAAAACCACATCTTCCAGCTTTCCTTTGTACGGAACACGACCTTCAATTCCTTCGGGAACAAATTTTTTGGCTTCACTCTGGAAATATCTTTCCTTTCCGCCTCTTTTCATCGCCGAAAGACTTCCCATTCCCTGATACGATTTGAATTTTCTTCCCTGAAAAATAATTTCTTCTCCCGGCGCTTCTTCCGTTCCTGCGAAAAGTGATCCCAGCATTACAGCATTCGCTCCGGAAGCAATGGCTTTTACAATATCTCCGGAAAGCTTGATCCCGCCGTCCGCAATTACGGAAACATTTTTCTTTTTCGCGTATTCATACACATTATAAATCGCTGAAAGCTGTGGAACGCCAACTCCTGCAACCACTCTCGTAGTACAGATAGAACCGGGACCAACTCCTACTTTCAGAACATTTGCTCCGGCTTTTATCAGATCTTTCGCCGCTTCGGCAGTTACGATATTTCCGCCGACGATATCCAGGTCAGGAAACTTTTTTCTGATTTCAGAAATTTTATCCAAAACACCTTTTGAATGTCCGTGAGCGGAATCGATGGCGACAATATCCACTCCTGCTTTTACGAGCGCGGAAATTCTTTCCATTGTATCTTCACCTACTCCAACTCCGGCTCCTACGATCAGTCTTCCGTTCTTGTCTTTGTTGGCATTCGGATATTCCAGCTGATTATCAATATCTTTAATGGTGATCAGTCCGACAAGCTTATAATTTTTATCTACAATCGGAAGTTTTTCGACGCGGTTTTCGAGGAGAATTTTTTTGGCGGTTTCCAGTGTGGTATCTTTTCCTGATGTTACCAGATTTTCCTTTGTCATCAGATCTTCCACTTTCATAGAAAGGTTTTCCTGATATTTTACATCACGATTGGTAATGATTCCGATGAGCTTGTTTTTGGAATCCACTACAGGAAGTCCGGAGATCCTGAATTTTTTCATCAGATTTTTGGCTTCTTCCAGAGTGTGGTCTTTGGAAAGTGTTACCGGATCGGCAATCATTCCGTTTTCAGAACGCTTAACCTTGTTTACCTGAGCTGCCTGTTCGGCAATCGTCATATTTTTATGAATAAATCCCAAACCGCCGACTCTTGCAAGTGCAATCGCAAGATCTGCTTCCGTTACCGTATCCATTGCTGCGGAAACGATGGGAACATTCAATGTGATTTTGTCGGTTAATCTGGATTTTAGGGAAACCTGATTAGGAAGTACCTCAGAATAAGAAGGTATCAAGAGTACGTCATCGAAAGTGATGGCCTGCTCTACAATTTTGTTGTGAATAGACATCTTTACTTTCTTTGCAAAATTATGGTTTTTTATCGAATTCTGAAAGTGATGATATTTATTTAATGAAAAATTAAAGCTGAATTCAAAAATCATAATTTGATTTCCACGAAAAAACCGCATTATTCAAAATACGGTTTTAAAAAAATATATTTGATACGAATGTTTTTATTCTTCAGATTTCAGCCGGCTTGCAACTTCATTTTTATCCGCAGCATTGATTACTTTTGAAATATCTTCGGGCGTAAACTTCCCTTTAATATCCACAAAAACAAATTCTTCACCGGAATTCACCAGAAGCATCAATTTGTTAATCTGATCTCCCTTTTGCAGCGCCTGAATATTCACATTTTGCCCGTCGTGCTTTATGGTTACCCAATCTTCGTAATTGTTTTTACTTAAATATTGGGAAAAATCTTTCAGCATTTTTTTGTCGCCATTTTCTACAGTCAATACTCGGATCTTTTTTATTTTTTTGATGAGATTGATGACTTCCTCACTTTCGGCGTCTTCACGCAAAGCGTTTTTCACAAAAGGTTTTGCCAGCCAGACCGGAACATTAACCGATGTGAATTCCACATTTCCGTAATCATAATAAGGATTATCGAAAAATGCCATATTCGGATGCCGGGAAACGATGCAGGATTGAAGCAATAAAACTGCGAAAAATCCAATGATGTATATTTTTTTCATAGTCTGAATTTTTAATTAATCGCTTTCGTGCTTCCTCCGCTTGAATTATCGGATTTTATTTCTTTCGGGTTTCCTGCATACCGAACGCTTGCTCCGGATGAAGTCTGCGAATCCAAAGATTTGGAAGCATTCACTTTTACGCTGGAACCGGAAGTTGCGTCTATCTCAACATTTTGCACGATGGTATTTTGCGCGTTACACGTTGCAGCACTCGACATTTCGAAACTGGCTTTATTGGCTTTTCCGACAATAACTGTTGATGAACCGCTGTTTCCGTTGAAAATAAGATTTGAGGCTTCTATATTAATTTTCATTGATGCTCCGGAAGTAGTTTCTGCAGTGATGTTTGAACCGGCTGCCAGATCTGCATTCAGTGTTGAACCTGATGATGCGGAAACTTCAAAACTGTTTTCTTTAATTGTATTTAATGTAGAGAAGCTTGCTCCCGAAGAAGTTCTGATGGTCTGCAAATGCGGAGCATCTACACTTACCAGGATTTTTCTGATATTCAGCCTGTTTTTTCCTTTTGAATCGATATAAATTTTCAAATTTCCGTTTTCTACTTTTGTTACGATATATTGCAGCATTCCGGGATCGGTATCCACAACGACTTTCTGGCTTGAGGATTGTGTGAAATTTACTTTCACTCCGGCAGAAGCTTCAATCCCGGTGAATTTTCCCACATTTCTGATTTCAGAGCTTGACGAGTTTGAATTTCCGCCGTTAAAAGCAGTAGTTGTAGTCGTATTTCCTCCTGAAGTTGTGGTGGTTGTAGTGGTTGAAATATTCTGAGCTTCGTTGATCAGATTGTTTACATCGTCCATTGAAATTTTTCCGTCGAGCATCATCAGCACGGTGCTTCCTTCGGAGCTGATGTTCAGCAGAAGATTGTCCAGAACTCCGTTCGTAGCATCGGAAGTCAGAAATTTTACTTTACTGTCCTTGCTGTTTACCGTCATCAGCTCTTCATATTTCAGATTATTGACGGATGAAAGGATTTCCTTGCTCAAATTCTGATAAAAAGAAGCCGGTTTTTCGGAATCGCCGTCTTGGGGCTGTTCGATCACCAGAATTTTCAGTCCCTGAATTTTACCGAGCAAAGGTTTAATCTGATCCAGCTCGGAATCCTTAATGTCCAGCTTGTTCAGCATTCCGAACATCGGTTTTGCGATCTTAATGGAAGTTACACCTTCCGTATCCTGATATTTGTCAAATATCTGTTCCAGTTTTTCCTTTTGTGCAGCTACATTGCTGAAGTAGCTGAAAAGAAGCGCGAATATTAATAAGGTCTTTTTCATTTTGTTAAAATTTAATTATCAGTTGGATATTCCTGTACTACACTCGAAGCAACAGTTTTGGAAACATTTTGCGAAAGAATCTGGAAAGAATATTTCGCGACGTTTATTGCTTCTTCTTCGTTTTTGATTTTATGGCCATTTACGATTACGAAGTTGTCTTCATACATTGGTGTTGCATTTTGATTTTTGATTTTTGTTGAATTTTCAGCGTATTTCTGCTTGCCTGTTTTTGTAAGCCTCCCTCTTTGCGGAACGATCTGGTTCATTACTTTTTCAGGATTGCTTACTTCTCCGGTTACGGAATCTTCAATAATGGAATTTCTTGTTTTCCCGCTGATCGAATCCTGCGGATCCTGATAGGCAAAATTGTTATCCTTAATAATATCATCTTTTTGCTGCTGAATCCGGTTTTTTACCAAAACATTCTGATTCTCGATATCACTTCCGGAATTCCAGTTTCTCATTCCGAAGAAGATTCCGAAAAGCAAAACGATGCTTGCCGCCATCCAGAATATTTTCGGAACGGATGGTCTTTTGGTTTCCGTGATCGGAATAACAGGAATGGTTTCTTCGGATTCCGCTTTTTTCAGAAAATCCTCGAAGTTCCAGTTCATTTTTTCATCTTTCATTTCCTGAAAGATCTCATTGTACTTATCCTGAAATTGGTCTTTGTTCATAATTCATCAGGTTTGTGATCTGTTCTTTTACTTTTTGTCTGGCGCGCATCAGGTTTACCCTTACTGCATTTTCTTCCATTTCCATAATTTCGGAAATTTCCGCGATCTCGTATTCTTCAACATCTTTGAGGTGTATCACCGCTTTCTGTTTTTCGGGAAGCCGGCTGATAAATCCCATAATCTGTTCTTTCATATTATTGAATTCCGGTTTATAATGTTCGCTTGTATGAAGCTGCATTGCCGCAAAATTCATTTTTACATCATTATGCTTCAGGCGGTTCAGGCATTCATTTTTTACACATTTCATCGCAAAGGATTTCAGATTGTTATATTCTGCCAGTTTGTCTTTGGTCTGCCAGAATTTCATCATCAGATCCTGAACTACATCTTCCGCCTCATCGCTGCTCGTCACGAATTTTTTCGCAAAACGATACATCTCATCCCTGAGAATAAATACCGAATCTCTGAAAATTTCCTGTGTCATCCTGATTACCGCTTTCTGATAGTAAGACATCTAAGTTCTGAAATTTATTACATCTGCAACGATATTTTTTTGAAAAAAAAGATAAAACTCTTTATTCATCATAGTTTCGGATATTAAAAATTTCCCATCAAAAGCCTGGTATCGTTATTGATAAGACAGCAGGAGATTTAAAATCTTATAAATCTTGTTAAAGTTTAGTTAAATATGAAACGTTCGGTTTTCTGCTAATACTTATTTAGCATTAAATTTGTTTCAAAATGAAAAATAAGATTATTACAATGACGATGAAGAATACTTTAAAAAAACTAATGCCTTATGCTTTTGTGGGAATTGTTTCCGGCGCAACAACATTCGGCGCGATTCATTATTTCGACAATGGAAGCTCAAACGGAGATTTCTCCTATTTCCATCAGGCGAACGACAATGTACGATTTGCGGGACTGAACAGCGCCGCAGTCGGTGATGATTTTGTGAAAGCTGCTAAAACTACGGTTCCGGCAGTGGTAACGATTAAAAATTATGCAAACAATTCGGGAAAATCTTCCTCTCCTGAAGATCTGTTCGATTTCTTTTTCGGGGATCCTTTCGGAAACGGACAAAGAAATCAGCAAAAACAGCAGATTCCGCCGAATATGCCTTCCGGTTTAGGTTCGGGAGTTATTATTTCTCCTGATGGCTACATTATTTCCAATAATCACGTGGTTGCAAACGCAAATAAGCTGGAAGTAGTGCTTTCCAACAAAAAATCCTATATCGCGACATTGGTGGGAACCGATCCTAACACGGATATCGCCTTATTAAAAATTGAAGAAAAAGGTCTTCCTTACCTTAATTTCGCCAATTCCGATAATGCTGAAGTCGGGCAATGGGTTCTGGCAGTAGGAAATCCGCTCGGACTGAATTCTACCGTTACGGCAGGAATTATTTCCGCAAAAGGAAGAAGCATTGATATTCTGAGCCGGCAATCCAGAACACCGATTGAAAGCTTTATCCAGACCGATGCCGCCATCAATCCTGGAAATTCCGGAGGTGCTTTGGTGAACACTTTGGGAGAACTGATCGGAATTAATTCCGCGATCCAATCCAATACAGGATATTATGAAGGGTACGGTTTTGCAGTTCCTTCCAATCTTGCAAGAAAAATAGTGGAAGATATTAAACAATACGGACTGGTGCAAAGAGGTTTCCTCGGCGTATCAACCATCGATCTTTCCAATCAGATGCAGGTTCTGCAATATAATCAGAAAAACAAAACGAACTTAAAAACAGGAAGCGGAGTTTCCGTAATTGAGGTTTCCAAAAACAGCGGTGCTGAAGATGCAGGAATCAGAATCGGAGATGTTATTACCAAAATCGACAATACAACAATTGAAAGCTATGCTGACCTTTCTTTCGTAATCGGAAGCCACAGACAAGGCGACAAAGTTCAGGTAACATATCTGAGAAACGGAAAGGAAAATACCGTAAATGTTACCCTGAAAGACGAAAAAGGAAATACTTCTTTCCGCAGCAAAGCCGATCTCACGGTAACTGAAAAAATCGGTTCCGAGTTTGAACCTTTAAGCGACCGTTTCAAAACGGATTATGGGCTGAACAGCGGCGTAATAGCGAAAAATGTAGCAGACGGAAGCGAGATGGCGAAAATCGGTATCGTGGATAATTATATCATTATCGAGATCAACGGAAAACCTGTAAATTCCCAAAAGGACGTTGAAAAAATTCTTGACGGATACAAAGGAAACGTCCAGGTAAAATTTGTTGATGAATACGGAAGAATTTATACGAAAGGCTTTAAAATGCCGTAATTTGAGATAAAGGCTGAGGTTAGAACTCAAAGATTATACAAAAGAAAGAGACCGTCTTAGTTGGCGATCTCTTTTTTTATGAAGAATAAGCGATAAATAATGAGTAATATTTGCTGATTGCTATTATTTATTTCGCTGCATTCTTTTCTTTTTCCTTTCGTAAATCACTTCCACGATTTTTCCTCCGATCCACGCGAACGGAAAAAAGATCAGGAAAATAATAATCTTGTAAAAAGTAGGATGATACGGAAATATAATGATATCCAGCATCGCAATGAAAAGCAAAATAAAGCCGATTAAAATAGCATAGGCAACTTTGGCGTATTTCACGATCATTGCCGTAACCACGCCTCCGATGGTAGAAGCGATTCCGGAAGAGATCAAAAGCGCCACGAAAAAATACGGCTTATGCTCCACCGATTTCAAAAGGTTTTCCCAATGCTGAAACGGTGCGAATTCGTCATACACAATCCACGACGGATTCAGCCTGATTCCTAACGTGATAATCAGGAAAGCCACTGCCAAACCTACCAGTACGCCAATTGTATTTCGGATAAAGTTCATTAAAACTGATGTGCAATCATTGAAATTTCGATATCCACATTTTTCGGCAGGCAGGAAACCTGTACGGTTTCTCTCGCAGGAAAATTTTCAGGATCCAGATAGGAAGCATAAATATCGTTCATCACAGCAAAATCATCCATATTTTTCAGGAAAATAGTTGCTTTCACCACGTTTCTGAAATCCATTCCGGCTTCTTCCAGAACAGCTTTCAGATTTTTCATTACCTGATGTGTTTCCTTTTCGATGCCTTCCACCAATTTTCCGGTTTCGGGATTTACGGGAATCTGTCCGGAAATATAAAGAATTCCGTTGATCAGGTTGGCTTGTGCATAAGGTCCGATTGCAGCCGGCGCATTGGCAGTAGATATAATTTTTTTCATAGTATTTTCAAATATGGTTTCGCAAATATAAGAATCTGTATTAAATTTTGTTAAAATTGAAAATCTTTAATCTTCTAAAAGTTTCCCGACAATTCCCAATCCTCCCGAAAGCCGATTGCTGAAAGCCGAAAGCAAATTAAAAAGGTGCATTAGGCTGCGTAAAGCTTCTGTCCTTATATTTCACAGCATCACTCAGAATATTTGCTTTTATTCCGATGAAGAAATCATAAACCTTGTACTGTCCAAAAGGAATCCAGTTGAAATTAATGGTAAAACTCCTTTGGTCACGGGAAAATCCGAGTCTTGTATAAGCAAGCTCTTTGGATATAAAATCATAATGCGTACTTCCGTTAATACTCCAAAATGGCGTGAGCTTTATACTTCCGTCCAATCCCATTGAAGCCACTTTTGTCCCGAATTTCGTTAATTGCCGCGAATATCCGTACTGTGCATTTACGTTCAGTGTCCACGGCTGCGTGAAATGCGCGTAATTATCATCATCAAAATAATAATTTTCGTTACGGATCTCTCCTTTTGTTTTATAGGTTTTGGAAAGCTCCTCTTTTTTGCCGAAAACCGCTTCGCTTAAAGGATAAGACAGCTGCACATTAAATCCCTGGATTCTGAATTTCCCGAATTTCTCAGTTCGTGTTCCCGTAGTTTCTCCCGGCGCAAAAATCACTTCGTAAGGATCTAAGGTCAACTGTGAATTGATACTCAATTTATTATCGAAAAATGAAGATTGTCCCGAAAATGAAAAATTCGACCATTTGTATTTTTCGGCAGCAAAGTTATAGCTGGTATTGAAATTAAGGCTTTCAAAAATCTTCAGCTTTTTCACTCCGGTAGAATCTTTTTTGGAATTCACTTTCATTTCCAGATTATTTCCGATGTTGATTCCCAATGCCTGAACAAGTCCCGAAGTCGGCGAACCGATAATTCCTTTATCAAAAATGGAATAAGTGGTAATATCACCGCGATCGTTATAATAATTCCTGAAATATCCGAACTTCGGATCTCCGAAATCAGGAGAATAAGTGAAGCTTAAAGACGGCGTCATCATATGCCGGATCGCCTGAATTCCCGTTTTATTGTTGAATTTCAGCATTCCGTACAGAACCGTCTGCAAACTCGCCGAAGTGGAAAACGTGGAATATCCCGCAATTTTTTTGTTCAGAACATCATCCACTTTATTAGTAACCGGATTGTAGGTTCTGGTCAGTGTTTTTGTGGTCAAAGCATTATCAACCGTTGTGGAAAGCGAGAACGTAAAATATTTTGCAATCGTGGTATTGGTTGCCAGCTGGATATTGTTTTTCAGTCCGGTTTGCATTTTGTCCCACATTGCTTTTGTAAAAAGTTCACCTTCTTTCGTCTGAACATAATTATTCAGATTCAACCCTGTATTTACGGTAATATTTTCCAGAAGGCCTTCACGCAGTCCGCCGCTTTTCGGCTTAAAAAGGTAGAACTGATTGATGGAGACATTCATTTGCGGCAATCTGAGATCCGAATTTCCGGTGGAGAAATTTTGGGAATAAGATGCGTTTCCGGTAATGGTAACGGGAAGTTTCAGGAATTTTTTGGTGATGCTGATGCTGGAATTCTGCTGCGCATTCAGATTATTCTGGTTGAATAAATAATTGTTGTTCACCGTATTATTATAAAACTGGCTGCTGCTCACCATATCCACCGAAGCCGCAAAAGTGAAATACGGATTGGCTTTGGAATCCTGCGAATGCCGCCAGGAAATACGATACGTAGATGCTTTGGAATAATCGCTTAATCCTTTGATACCGCGAATTGTTGTACCGATATCGGCAGCAAAACTTCCGTTGTAGCGGTAGTTTTTCTTATAATTCATTTCCGGACGGAGATTCCAGCTTCCTTTGGTATAAATATCGGTTAAAACTTTAAGGTCAAAATGCTCGCCGATTGGCTGATAATACCCGAGACCATTCAAGAAAAAACCTACATCTTCCCTTTCTCCGAAACTCGGGATCAGGATTCCGGCGGAACGTTTATCCGAAAACGGAAGAATAGCAAAAGGCATAATCAGCGGAGTGGGAACCTGCTCGATATACATCTGGATCGGTCCTGTGATTACCTGTGATTTTTCTTTTCCTTTCACTAGCTTGATGTTCGGAGCGAGAAGATAATAATCGGCAATGGTATCTTTCTTCTGGATGAAATAATCGTCGGTAGTATATTTTCCGCGTTTCATAAAAAATACGGAATCGTTGTATTTTTTGGTTTTTTCGGCTACAATTACGCCTTCGCTTTCTTCGGTTCTGGCATTTATTGCAACTGCTTGTCTTGTTTTATAATTATAGTTAAATTCGTCGTATTCATATTTTTTTCCGGCTTGTGTTGCGATTGCGGGAGTTTTTATTTTTCCTAAAGAATCCAGCTCGCCACGTGCAAAAATTAGTGATTTATCCCAATCTATCGAGATATAATCGGCATCAATCTGCATATCCTGAAATTTCACCTGAGCTTTTCGGTTCAAGTATGTCATTTTTTTCGGAATATCGTTCCGGATATTTTCAGCCTTGGAGTTTACCACATCCGAAAGCTGCTCTTTTTTTACAACAACAGTATCGGTTTTGGGAATAGTATCATTAACTATCACATTTTTAGCCAGATTTTCAGAATTATTTTGTGCTAAAAAACTGTTAAAAATTAGGATAATTAAAATTTGTAATATATTTTTGAAGCTGGTTTTGCCCAATTCTTTATAGATGAAATATCGGTGTCAAAATTAATACAATTTTTAAATTTAAAGATGATTACCCAAAGATTTTATTTCAAAAAGCATTTTCTCTTCGTTTTTCTGCTGTTTTCGGTATTGATGAGCGCACAGAAAAAATTCACGATCGTGCTGGATGCAGGACACGGCGGAAGCGACCACGGAACCAACAGAACATACAGTTCGGTAGGTTATCTTGCGGAAAAGGACATCACTCTTGCTGTAACGCTTCTGGTAGGAAAAATGCTTGAAAAAGATAAAGATTTCAAAGTAATATATACCCGGAAAACGGATGTGTATCCTTCATTAACCGACCGGACTAATCTGGCAAACCGCAGCAAAGCCGATCTTTTTGTGAGCATCCACGTAAACGGCGTAAAAAATACTTCTGCCTACGGAACCGAAACTTTTGTTCAAGGACCGGATCAGAATAAAACAAATCTGGAAGTGGCAAAAGCAGAAAACGACGTGATTTATCTGGATGAAAAAGATAAGGAAAACTTTTCCTCCTATGATCCGAATTCACCTGAATCCCTGATCGCTCTGAAAGTCCAGCAAAGCAAATATCTGGAAAGCAGCCTTCTTTTGGGAAGCTTCGTGGAGGAAAATTTTGTAAAAAAGGACAAAAGGCTTTCCAGAGGTGTAAAACAGCAAAATCTTCACGTGCTTCGTCTGAATGCGATGCCTTCGGTTTTGATAGAAATGGGATTTGTAAGCAATCCTGATGAAGCATTGTACATCTCTTCATCCAAAGGTCAGAATGAAATTGCCGAAAGTATTTATAATGCGATCATCAGCTACAAAAAAGCAAGAGATCGCAACTATGCCGAAAAGGAAAAAGAAAAAGAACCGGAAAAACCTGTGGAAAAACCGCTTTCAAACGATTTCAGAATCCTGCTGATGAGCTCTCCTAACAAATACAATGACGGCGATACCGCACTGAAAGGATTGAATTATATCCTGACAATAAAAGAAAATGGACAATACAAATACTATTACGGAACCACGAATATGGCTTCCATCCGGGACAATAATCTGAAAACCGCAAAAGACGCAGGATTTAAAAATGCCACAGCAATCGGATTTACTCCTAATCAAACTTTGTCGAACGGATATTACACTCTGGAACTGGCTGCTACCAAAGACAAGCTGAGCAGCAATTCCTATATTCTGCAAAATCTGAAAGATGTGAAACGAGAAAAGGAAAAAGGTGTATTTTATTACACTTACGGAACATTCAAAGATCTGGAAAGTGCAGTAAAAACAATGAAATTGCTGGAAGATAAAGGGATTAAGAATATTGTGATACAAAAAGTTTTAAAATAGCATTTATTTTATCAATACTATTTTAAATAAAAGACACGCTTAATTCTTAAGAAAACAAAAACAAGAAACCGAGAAAAGCATTTTTAATTTTGAGTAAAACTGCATTTTTAAAATTCAAATAAAAATTTTTAAAAAATATTTGGAGAGAAAAAAAATATTTATATCTTTGCACCCACATTTGAGACACATTATGGCAAATCATAAATCAGCATTAAAAAGAATCAGACAAAACGCAGTAAAAAGAATGCGTAACAGATACTATCACAAGACTGCAAGAACAGCTATGAAAGTACTGAGAAATGAAGAGGACAAAAAAGTTGCTGCTGAGCAATTACCAAAAGTAATCTCTTTGCTGGATAAATTGGCTAAAAAAAATATTATCCACAAAAACAAGGCTGCAAACCTTAAAAGCAAATTAACAAAACACGTTAACAAGTTAGCGTAATTATAAAAAAGAGTCCGGCCCGTTCGTCTATCGGTTAGGACCTCAGATTTTCATTCTGGTAAGAGGGGTTCGATTCCCCTACGGGCTACTTAAAAAATCTTCAGAAAATTCCTGAAGATTTTTTTGTTTTTAATATCTTTATTTCCTGAAAAAATTCAGCAATGAAAATTCTAATTATAAACGGTCCGAATCTCAATCTGCTTGGAACCCGGGAACCCGAAATCTACGGAAAAGAAACAATGGAAAATTTTCTGGAAAGATTAAAACCGGAATTTCCGGAAACCGAAATTCTTTATTTTCAATCGAATTGGGAAGGCGAAATTATTGACCGGATTCAGAAAGACGATTTTGATGCTTTGATCATAAATGCTGGCGCTTTTACGCATTATTCCTACGCAATTGCGGATTCTCTCAAAAACATTTCAAAACCTAAAATTGAAGTGCATATCAGCAATATTTACCAACGCGAAGAATTCCGCCAGAAATCTGTAACTGCTGCATATACGGACTCTTTACTTTCAGGTTTCGGAATGCAAGGATACAAACTTGCCGTTGAAAGTTTGTTGAAATAAAAAAAATTGCAGTCACAAAAAAACTCTCCTGAACAATCAGGAGAGCTTTCATTTAACAAATTTATCTGAAAAGTTTTTACAGCTGAGGTCCGGAAGCAACTAGTCTTGCTCCTTCTTCCGTATTGCAGTATTTCTCAAAATTTTTGATGTATTTCGCGGCAAGATCTCTTGCTTTGGCTTCCCATTCCGAATCGTTGGAATACGTATGTCTCGGGTCCAGAATTCCTTCGGAAACATTCGGTAAGGAGGTTGGAATTTCGAGATTAAGAATTGGGATTCTTGTTTTCGGAGCGGCTTTTATAGATCCGTCAATAATCGCATCAATGATTGCTCTCGTATCTTTCAGCGAAATTCTTTTTCCTGTTCCGTTCCAGCCGGTGTTTACAAGATATGCTTTTGCGCCGTGCTCTTTCATTTTTCCGATCAATGTTTTGGAATACATTGTAGGATGCAGCGTTAAAAATGCTTCACCAAATGCCGGAGAAAATGAAGGCTGCGGTTCGGTAATTCCTCTTTCGGTTCCTGCCAGTTTGGAAGTATATCCGCAAAGGAAATGATATTGCGCCTGATCATCATCCAAAACGGAAACCGGCGGCAAAACGCCAAACGCATCTGCTGAAAGATAGATAATGGTTTTCGCGTGTCCTGCTTTTGAAGGAAGAACAATTTTGTTGATATGATAAATCGGGTAAGAAACTCTGGTATTTTCGGTAATGGAATTGTCTTTGAAATCAATCTCGCCATATTCGTTTACCACTACGTTTTCCAAAAGAGCATCTCTTCTGATCGCTTTGTAGATATCGGGTTCTTTTTCTTCGGAAAGATCAATCACTTTTGCATAACAGCCGCCTTCAAAATTGAAAACACCCCTATCGTCCCAACCGTGCTCATCATCACCGATCAGATAACGTTTCGGATCTGCGGAAAGCGTCGTTTTTCCCGTTCCGGACAATCCGAAGAACAGCGCTACATCACCTTCTTCACCCACATTTGCGGAGCAGTGCATAGAAGCCATTCCTCTGAGCGGAAGATAATAATTCATCATCGCGAACATTCCTTTTTTCATTTCTCCGCCGTACCACGTTCCGCCGATAATCTGGATTTTTTCAGTAAGATTGAACATTACAAAATTTTCGGAATGCAGACCTTGTTCCTGCCAGTTCGGATTTACGGTTTTAGAGCCGTTCATTACGATAAAATCCGGTTCTCCGAAATTTTCAAGCTCGTAGTTGGAAGGGCGGATAAACATATTCATTACAAAATGAGCCTGCCAAGCCACTTCCATTACAAATCTTACTTTAAGCCTTGTGTCAGGATTTGTTCCGCAGAATGCATCCACTACATATAATCTTTTGGATCTTGAAAGCTGTTTCAAAACCAGATCTTTACAATGTGAAAAAATTTCCGGTGAAGTAGGAAGATTTACTTTTCCATCCCAGTGAATGGTGTTTTCGGTAACATTATCTTTTACAATGTAACGGTCTTTTGGCGAACGTCCCGTAAAAATCCCCGTTTTTACTGCCACAGCTCCCAGATTGGTAAGCGCGCTCTTCTCAAACCCCTGATTTTTGGTGGACATTTCCGCTTTGTAAAGTTCCTCAAAAGTAGGATTGTACATCACTTCCTGATAGCCTGTAATGCCCATTTCGTGGAGTTCCTGAATCACTTTGATGTTTTTCATAACTAATAGTATTCTTGATTTATCATTATCTTTTCCAAAATTAATCAATCCCATAGATTAACCTTGTGTAAAAGATAATGATATTCATCAGATTTTGCAAGAAAAAATAATGCTTGTAATTTACTGAAAATCAATTCACTAAATCACTCCATTGAAAAACAGTAGAAAATCCTTTTCCCGAAAACCATTCCAGATAGCCCGGAAATTTGGATGAAAGCACAAAATCACCGCCCCAGGCTCCCAAACTTTTTACAAAAACAGGACAGTTTTTGAAATATTTTTCTTTAACAGTTTCAATTTGAAGAAAATCTGAAACTTTCTGTTCATGAAGCGTCATTAATTGTGAAAATTTTTCTAAATCCCCGTATTCAAAAATCTGTTTCGTAAGGTCGGAAAATTCACGGATGAGTTCGGGAGATTTGGTTTTCGATCTGTACAATCGGATTCCTTCTCTGGAATCCTGCTTTTGATTCAGATGAATGAAAATCAGCTCATCTTTGAAATTTGGAGAAAACTTCACTTTTTCCACCTCTTTTCTGCCGTTTTCATTTTTATAAAGAACTGCAGATTTTTCTTTCGCAACAGCGATATCATATCCGCTTCCGCCCAGAGATTTTTCGTTCAGAAGAAAAGCGTCAATTTTCGCCCATTCCGAAAGATTGGTCATTAAAGTAGAACTGCTTCCCAAACCAAAATCGGGAGGAAACTGGAGATTGGTTTTAAGATGATAAGAAGCGTTATTCTGAAAACGAATTTTTGACAAATCCTGAACATTCCGAAGAACTTTCATCACAAAATCTGCCGATTCAGGAAGGTTGGTTTCGAGAATCTTCCATTCGGAATAATTAATTTTGATAAAAAGCCAGGGATTATTTTGGTGAAGCGCTTCCCAGACAACAACGGATTTTCCGTCCGGAATTTCTTCATAAAAAAGCTCTTGCCCAAGCTGTGTAGGAACAGCCAAAACAAGAGCTCCGTCTATCGCGAAATATTCTGATGTGAGCATCAATTTGCCCGGAGAGAATATTCTGTTCATTTCATTTTTTAAAGTGCGGATGAAACTTCCACTTCACTGTTAATTTTTTTGATCAGTCCCTGAAGTGTTTTTCCCGGACCAACTTCGATAAACTGCTGCGCTCCGTCTTTAATCATATTTTGTATGGATTGCGTCCATTTTACAGGACCGGTAAGCTGCGCGATCAGATTTCTCTTAATTTCTTCCGGATCGGAAACCGCGGTAGTCGTAATATTCTGATAAACGGGAATCGTCGCTTTTCTGAATTTTGTATTTTCAATAGCAACAGCTAATCTTTCCTGTGCAGGTTTCATTAAAGGAGAATGGAATGCGCCGTTTACGGGAAGCAAAAGCGCACGTTTCGCTCCGGCAGCTTTCAATTCTTCACAGGCTTTTTCGACAGCGGAAGTTTCACCGGAAATTACCAGTTGTCCGGGACAGTTGTAATTTGCCGGAACTACGATTCCGTCAATTCCGGAGCAGATTTCTTCTACTTTCTCATCGGCAAGTCCAAGGATTGCAGCCATAGAACTCGGATTAGCATCACAAGCTGCCTGCATTGCTTTTGCTCTTTCGGAAACCAGCATCAATCCGTCATCAAAAGACAAAACGCCATTTCCTACCAACGCGGAAAATTCTCCCAAGGAATGTCCGGCTACCATTTCGGCGCCGATTCCGTTCACCGTCTTTAGAGCAGCAACGGAGTGAATAAAAATTGCGGGCTGAGTAACTTCGGTTCTTTTCAGATCTTCATCCGTTCCTTCAAACATAATGGATAAAATATCGAATCCCAAAATGGAGTTTGCGGATTCCATCAGATCTTTCACATCTTTTCGGGAATCATATAATTCTTTGCCCATTCCGATAAACTGAGAACCTTGTCCTGGAAATACTAATACTTTCATTCAATTTTGTTTCGTGTTCGCAAATATAAAATAAAAAATAGCAATATTATGTTAAAAATCTTTTGGATTATTTTACAGCAATTTTTCTTTTTTAAGAAGAAAAGGATTTTAAAAAACTTTGTCAAAGAACATCATTACGCTGAAAACTTTGACAAAGTAAGTATTTAAACCAAGTTTAATATCAGCTCAAAATCAATAAAAAACTTTGTCAAAGTACTTTCTTTGCACATAAAACTTTGACAAAGTGAAGATAGCTGAAAGCCGATTGCCGAAAGCTGACAGCTTTTTACGGAATCAGCCTTACCACACGATAACCTTTATTGATATAAGCTCCGTTCGGTTTTGCTCTTTCAAATTCAAATTTCGTGGCGAGCTGTGTCTGCGATTTTCCCATCTGCTTCAGGATTTCTCCTTTTTTATTTTCACGGGAAAGCATATCGTTCATCACATCAAACCCGATCACATTGTATTTGGAAGGTGTTTTGCAATATTTCTGCTTGAAATCGGCAAGCACTTCTTTTTCAAAATCGCCGTCGGTATTTATTTTTCTATCCATTAAATACACCAGATTCACCTGACTGAGATCATCCACTTTCTTTTCAAAAACCGGAGCGTAGAACATACTAAAGGCTTTCACGCCTGAAACTTCTTTTCCGATCTCAATCATACGGTTTCCGAAAGCATCTCCGATATTGTCCTTACTATTGGCAAGAATCGCGATTACAGGAGCAGATTGTCCGGTCATCATATTCTGATCTGCTTTAATTTCAGAAGGAGAATTCACTACAATGATATTCGGATTTTTCAGTTCTTTCTGCAACCCGGATTTCAGATACTCCGCATTCGTTTTATCATCATCCGCAACGATATAAATTTTCTGATCCGAATAAGCCTCTTTTACTTCTTTGATGATCCTGTCCGCAAACGCAGATTCGTTGGTTTCCACAATAATCAGGTTACTGAAATCATACAAATCCTGAGAATTCGCGAAAGGCGCTACTACCGGAATTTTGTTTTTCTTCACATAATCCATAACATCCAGAACGCTGGATTTGAAAAACGGACCGACGATTAAATCCGTATTATCGGGATTGATCTGGATCAGAGAATTCTTAAAGCTGCTTTCACTTCCTGCATCGATGATTTTCACATCCAGCTTCATTCCGTTTTTCACATTTCTTTCGATGGCGAGTTTTGCACCGGCAAGAAAATCCGCGGAAAGGCTTCTGTATTTGGCATCATTCGCATCAAATCCGAAAGGAAGCATCAGGACAACACTTAGTGCATCGCCGGATTTTTTCACATACATTGCATCCAACTCTTTAATTTTCAGAACCATTCCTGCTTTTAATCCATTGCTGAGATTCGGATTCAGAGCAAGAAGCTCGTCCAAAGTAATTCCGAATTTATTCAGAATTCCAAAAACTGTATCGCCGCTTTGTACAGTATAGGTTACATATTCGTTATCCGAAGATGTGGTTCCGCTGGCTGAATTAGTGCTTTCTTTCTGAGAAACGGTCTCCGTTTTTATTTCTTTCTGATTTTTATTTTCCGGTGAATTTCCTTTTACAATAATCGTATCGCCGGGATGAAGTCCTTTCTCTTCCAGACCGGGATTCAGGGCAAAAATTTCTTTTTGGGAAAGTCCGAATTTTCTTCCGATCTTGTAATAATTGTCTTTTTCCTGAATTACATAAGCGTTTTCATCCGTTTTGGCAACAGGTATTTCCGTTACAGTTTTTGTCTCTTCTGTTTGTGAAGAAGTTTCAGGAACTGATGATGAATCAGCAATTTCATTTTCCTGATCTCCGTATTTCTGAATATTTTCTAAAGGAAGCACTACTTTATCCCCGATTTTCATATGCGAATCCAGCTCCGGATTCAGCTTGCGGAGTTCCGCTTCGGAAATCTTGTATTGCTTGGTAATTCCGTAAATGGTTTGCTTGGGTTTCAGCGTGATTGTTCCTGTTTTTCCGGAACCGGATGAACTTCCGGAATTCGAAGCCGCATCAGAAGTTTTGGCTGTTCCTTTTACATTGATCACATCGCCGATTCTGAAAGCTCCCGCTTTCACTTCGGGATTGAGCCTGTACAGATCGTCGAGCGACATCTGATATTTTTTCGCGATATTGTAAGGTGTATCACCTTTTACGATCGTATGCTTTTGCTGAGCAGAAACCAAAGTAGCCGCTGTAAAACACGATAATATGAAGATTTTCTTTATCATATCCAAAACTTAATTATTGCAAAAATAAGGCTTTCAGATTAAAACTTAAATACAATAAGTTCCGAATTTGCAGCGCTCATTTCCCGGTAACAATTTTGAAGCCATTCTTTGCCGTTTTCCGAATAAAAAACACTGAAATTATACACTCTTTCCTGCCAGATTCCTCGGGGATGAATTTCGAGGAAAAGATTTTCGAGGCGTTCCAGCTTTTCCTGATGTTTGATTTTTTCGGCTCGGAGAAGCCTTTTTTGCATTCTTCCAAAAGATTTCAATTGGCGTTTTTCTTCGGCTGCAACAAGGTTTCCGAAAGTTTTATCGGTGAGCTGCGCTTTTTGCTTTAAATCTGAAAATTGGTTTTTCAGGATTTCTTGTTTTTGCTGAATGGTTTCCGAAATTTCATTTTTTTCCAAAAGAAAATCTTTGCTCAAAGCCGCGAAATCCTGTAAAAAATCCTGAACTGTTAATCCTGATTTTTGGATTTTTGAAAAATTCTTTTCCGAAATCATCAGCATTGAATTTCTCGGAACAAGGAAAGGAAAAGGAATTCCCGCTTCGGAAAAATAATCCGGAAGCTCCAGCCAGTACATTATTTCCGCATTTCCGCCGATATAGGCGATATTGGGCAGAACACTTTCCTGAAAAGCCGGGCGCAGAACCGCATTCGGGCTGAATTTTTCAGGGAAGTTTTCCAGTTCGGAAAGGATTTCTTCTTCCGAAAAGGTTTTATCCGTATCAACAATATTGAAACGATCTCCGGATTTTTCAATTCTGTTGCGGGTTTCAGAGAGATAAAATAAATTGATTTCACGCGGATTTACCTGAACTTTTCCGTATTCGGATTTCAGGAAACTGACTTTATTTTTAGTAGAATTAAAAAGCGTTTCATTCAGAAGTTCGTTTTTGAAAACGGTTTTCATTTGGTTTTTAAGTTCTCGCTCATCACCATCAATTATTAAAAGTCCGTACTCCGAAAACAGTTCGTGAACCAGAATCCTGGTGGCTTCCGTAAGCGTTTTTCCTTTTTTATACGCGTTTTTCATCATCAGAATCAGCTCAGTTCCGAAAACGGAATCCTTAAAATCCTCTGCAAATTGCGAAATAAAAAAAGTATCTTCCACTTCGATTCTTCCGACAGCGCCTCCTGATTTTCCTTTTATCTCAAAAAAATCATTTTCCGTCCTGAAATGGTTGATCTCATCAAAATCGTGATCCTCAGTTGCCATCCAGAAAACGGGAACAAAACGAGATTCCGGATGATTTTGGTTTAAAGTTTCAGAAAATTTTATGGTTTGTAAAATTTTATAAATAAAGAAAACCGGACCTGTGAAAAGATTAAGCTGATGTCCCGTTGTAACCGTAAATGTGTTTTCCGAAAGAATTGAATTCAGGTTCAATTTCTGATTTTCCGATAATTGCAAAGATGAAAGCTGGTTGCAAAGAACTTTATTTAAAATCTCTCTCTTTTCGGAAGTAAAAAATTTCTGCTTGTTTTCCGTTTTGGATCTTGCCAGACTTTCATCAAAAACAAAATCATTAAAATCCGTGAATTTTCTGTTCAGAAAATCCTTAATCAGCTGCGGAATGCTGCCGATCTGCTGAAAAGATATGTTTTCGGTTTTTTGCAAAATCTTTCAAATTTTAATGGAACAAATACCACACAATCCCGATATTGAGCCTGAAATCATAAATCGGATAATAAGGTGCAGAATACGATTTGTTCTGTGAAAAAGTGGTATTAATATGCTGACCTTCGAGGAAGAAGAACATCCTCTTTACCTTCATATTAAAATAAACATCGGCAATTGGTTGTCCGCCAATCGAATATCCGGAAGCATCGGGCAGAATAAATTCGTTGAGAACAGGATTGTAATTTCTGGACGCGAATTTTGTAAAATAATACGCCTTAATTCCCGCCTGAAGTTCCGCCGCATTTTTAAATGCTTTGGACCGCCAGTAAAGATTGAATCTTCCTATAAAATTCGGAGCAGGAAAAAGATTTTTGTTGGTAAGTGTACTCTGGAACAACAATCGTGAATTGAGGTGAAATTTTCGGTAATGAAAAGTCGCATCGCCGCCGATCTGTGAAATATTCAGAGATGTCGCGCTTTGTTCCGGCTGCGCGTTCTGATTGAAATAGGTGTAATTATCGACTCTGTAATATTTCGCAAAAATTTCGGTATCGAAAAATTTCAGGTTGATCTTTCCTCCCGCTTCTAAAATACTTTGGTTCCTGAAATCAGTAAAATCATAATTGAATTTCAGATATGGCGAATAGTTCATCAAATAATTAAAGGAAGGAGCAGCCGACTGGAAATTCAGGAAAACCGTTGCTTTATAATCCTGAAAAGGTTCAAAGGAAGCATTATTGGTAAGCTGGATGAAATTTCCGAAGGATTTTCCGTTGGAAAATTCTGCATAAGAATTCAGGTCGAATTTATCCCAGAGTTTTATCTGTAATTTTCCTAACGCGCCTAATCGGTTTTCATTATAAATATGCGGCTCATAAGGATTTTTCGGGAGTGAAATATTGTCTGTCCCGAATTTTATATTCTGATAACGGATTCCTGCTTCTAATTTAAAGGCTTCTTTATCGAAAAGCAAACTTACCGTATTGCTGAGTTTTTTAGAATATTTTTTGGTACTGAGCGGCATATCCTTGATGATATCATTCTCCGTTTCGGCAAAATAAGGTTCGTAACTATTCTGGAGAAAATAATATTTATTTCCCTGCTGGTAAATGGTATGCCTGATTCTGAAAGGAAATTTTTCCGAATTGAAAGGCGTAAACTGATGGCTGAAATAATACCGCCTATAGGAAAAACGGGAATTGCTTCCGGAAAGATTGACCGCCAGATTTTCACGGTTGTCAAAACGTTCATCTCCTCCCAAAAACACCGACAGATCTGCAATTCCGCCATTTTCCTGATTGTTTACATTTTGGTGAAGATAATGTGCAAAGGCTTCGTATTTTCCGTTTTTGGAAGTGTAATGTGCGGAAAAAATGGTGTTGTTATTGGCTGCAAGAGAATTTTTGTAAAATCCCTGAGAACGCAATCCGTAATATTCCACTGCAAAGTTGAAATTTTTCCCGACATTCTGGGTATAAACAGACTGCAAACCACCTCCGTTCCGCATCGCGTTATGATAGACAAAAGTTGTGGTCGGCGTTTTTACATCGTAATAGCGGATATCGTTGATTCCTAAAATCCCGAAAGATTTGTTTGCCGGGAGAAGTTCGAGATTCTGCTCCGTATTATTTTCAAAAACGAGGGGTTGAAATCCTGAACCTGCGTTTGCAAACTGGATCTTTCCAAAATTATCCCTGTTATTGTACTGCGTAAAAATATAGGATTTGCTGATGGCAAAAGTGGTATCGAAAATTTTCTTTTCCGAAAACTGATTTTGATACTGATAATCGTAAATGGTCGGTTTGAAGATCTTCATCGAATCTTTAATTCCTGAATCGATCACCAAAGTATCCTGATTCTTCACCGAATTGGAATCTGTTTTTACATTGATCACCTGTGCAGAAACCCTGCAACATAAAAACACCACCAAAAGGAAATATTTCATCTGTTTGAATTGAAGTACAAATGTAAGAATATTGGGGGAATAAAAAACCCTGCTTTTCAGCAGGGTTTAAATATTAAATAACCATTGGCTAGTAGCCGGGATATTGAGTAAGGTTAGGATTTTGGTTAAGGTAACTTTGGCTCATTGGCATCACAAAAAGCTTATCATTACCTGGAACATTACAGTTCATTGTACAATGAGCGTTTTTGATTAATGGTAAGCCATATCGTTTCAAATCAAAAAATCTGTATCCTTCTGCGAAGAATTCTTTATCTCTTTCCGTAAGGATATCTTTTAAAAGATCTGTTCCTGTGTATTGAGCTCCATTTCTTGATGCGGCAAATGCATTCAGCTCCTGTAAAGCCTGTACATTTTGTCCTGTAAGATACAATGCTTCAATTCTGTTCAAATAGGCTTCAGAGAAACGAAGAATTTTATTGTTTCTTGTAAAATTACCTCCGGAAAAGAGTCTTTTAAACTTCGTAGTCCAAGCTCCCATTGGCTGATCTACAGGAACGTTAGTTGTTAAGAACAGACCTTTTCTAGCATCACTATTACTAATGCTTTCGTAAAAATCCTTGGTGAACAGTAAACTTCTTGTTGCTGCAAGACTACCGTCGTAATAAGAGAAAATAGCTTTATTGGCACCTACTCCTGTAACACCATTGTTTTGGGTAGTCATATCAAGTTCCCACACTGTTTCCGGTTTATTTTCCACTAAATCTATGTCTGTTGCTGAAAAATAATCTTTGTACGCACCAGCAGTAATAGGGGCAAACACCGACGGTGAATTATTGATAACCTCTGTTGCATATTGCAGTGCCAATTGAGCGTCACCGGCAGCACGTCTGGTTAAATAAACTCTTGACAACAGAAGTTTTGCTGCTGTTTTTGACAATGTAACTTTATCCTGAGGCACATCCGCCGCTTCATTTGCTCCGGCTTTCAGGTCGGATATAATCTGGTCATACACTTCTGCAACGGATGCTCTCGCCGGCTGGATTGATACATCATAATCTCCAAGAACTAAAGGAACACCATATTCCTGATTGATTCCTGAGGATGGAGTTGGTGAATAGAAGTTTACAAGCGTAAAGTAGCTGAATGCTCTGATAATTTTCGCTTCCCCTTTCATTCTTGCTACATTAGCGGATCCTGCAACATTGGTGTTGTTGATAATCATATTACACTTGTTGATTGCAGAATACATCGATCCGTAAAATCCGAGTTCATTACTATTCGAATCATAGTTCATATTGTATGTATTGGTGTATAACGGATGCACCGGTGATATGTACAAATGATCTGACAGAACGTCACCAAAAATCAGAATATCCGTTCCGTAAGCATTTACGCTGGATACCGAAAAGTATGCTGAATTTAAAAAGGACTGAAGCTGACTTTCCGTATTTAAAGTCTCTTCCATAATTTCCGTATCGGGAGGTAATAATACCAATTCGCTATCGCTGCACGAGTTTGCGGAGAGCGCAAGAACTGCAACTGTTATTATTTTTAGATATTTTTTCATTTTTTTTATTTTTTCTTAAAATCCTACTTGAATACCCATTGACATTGATCTCAGTACCGGTGAAGCATACCAGTATCTTCCTTTTCCAATCGCAGACCAAGCATTTGAATTGGATTCAGGGTCATAATTCAGGTCTTTATCAAATGCCCAAGTTAAAAGGTTGGTTCCCCTCACATATACTGTTAAATTGTTGATACCTGTACTTTTCTTGAACAAATCTCCAAAAGTATAAGCCAGTCTGAATTCTTTCAGACGGATATGATCTCCTTTGTTAATGAAACGGGAAGATTCCAGTCTAGATTCGCTTGGATTTCCGATAATTGCTTTCGGATTGTTTGCATTAAAGTTTTCTGCTCCCGGTGCATCCGTCCAAGAATCGTAAAGTGCATCAGTAATCTGATTACGCGTTGGGAATCTACCATCGTGAATGGTATAAGAGTGAACTCCGTTTTGTACATAGAAATCAAACTGCCCTGAAATAAGGAAGCTCATCGACCAGTTTTTATACTTGAAATCATTGGTGATTCCCACAGTATAGGTAGGAAAGGCATTTTTACCCATCCAAACTCTTTCGGCTTTTGATTTATCGTTTGTAATCTCTGTTTTGGTCGCATCTGTGTAGTACAAAGCATCTCCGGCTTTAATTCCTTTGGTCGGATCATCCTGCTGTGCCACGCCTGCCCATAATTTAGTATAATATTCAAACAATAAATGCCCCGGAGCTAAAGCTACCAGTTCATTGGTATCATCATCTGTATCACCTCCGAACTGTACTATGTCCACCGGATAATAAAACTTCACCAGTTTTGATTTGCCATAAGCCCCATTTGCATTAATGCTCCATTTAAAGTTTTCGTTTGCAACCGGAATAGCATCTACAACAAGTTCAAATCCTTTGTTGCTGATTTTTGCAACATTCGCTTTATAAGAACCAGGCCCTCCTGTTTCAACTGCGGGATACGCATCAAATATAGCATTGTCAGTAATCTTATCATAATAATCCAAAGTAAACTTCAGACGATCGTTAAAGAATCCGATATCCGCTCCTATATCCAAATGCTTGGATTCTTCCCATCTCAAAGCCGGATTTCCAGGGTATGCTACCGATCCATAACCGTTCATACCTCCCCATCCGTAGGTATCATTATAACCAATCAGTGCGTACATATTATACTGGCTGTTCCATTGGTCTGCATAAGGGATATTTCCTAAAATACCATAGCTCCCTCGAAGCGTCATCGATGAAACGGCATTCGGAAGAAAATTTTCTCCTTTAACATTCCAAGAGCCTCCGGCAGACCAGAAATTCCCAAATTTATCGTCTCCTAAGGTAGAGTTTCCGTCTCTTCTGAACTGCCCTGTAAGGGTATATTTGCTGTCCAAAGTATAGTTCAATCTGCTGAAATAAGAAATTTGCTTCCATTCCTGATCCGTATTATATACAAAAGATTCATCAGCATACGAAAAATATGGTTTTATATCATTATTTAATGTATAGGTTTGGGTTACAAGATTATTGTAGGTATGATCCTGATATTCCATTCCTATATACGCTTCCACATTGTGTCTTCCTCCGAATAATTTTCTATAACTCAGGGAATTCGTCCAGTTCCAGTCGAAAACCGTGGTTCTGTAATCTCCCAAAAAGCCGTGTTCCATATCCATTATGGTATAAACAGGGTGTCCTTTCTGAACGTGAAGCCACTCTTTCATAAACTGAGCCTGTGTCCCGAATAATGAATTAACGTAAAAATCCTTTGCAAATTGGTAATCCATAGTCGCAGAACCGATAAAGGTGTTTATCGTTGAAAGTTGGTGTACTTCATTCAATATGGAAACCGGATTAAATCCTTCCGATGAAGCTCCGTCTCCCAAATCCTGATTATAAGTACCATCCGCATTATATACAGGTCTCAAAGGAGAAAGCATAATAGATGAAGTTACAGGGTTTGCAGAAGCTCTACCTCCGTAATAGGTTTTTCTCTTAATATTGGAGTAGTTCACATTCAATCCGAACTTTAATTTTTCGGAAGCTTTATGATCAATCGCTGCGTTTATACTGATTCTGTCGAATGCAGAAGTATTTACCAAAGGTTTGTTTTCATAATAAGATCCTCCTATTCTGAAAGAAGTATTCTCGCCACCACCCGTTGCACCAAAATTATACGTATTTACGGTAGAAGAAGTACGGGTTACCGCTTTTGTCCAGTCTGTATAAGGAACAGGATTATCGTAATACCCTTTTTCATATGTTTTTAAATAATCTTCTGTCGCATCCTGTAAAGTGGTATAAGTTCCTGTCGGCTTACTGTTCCACATCAATATCCCTCCATATTTGATGTATTCATCACCGTTCATCAATTTCATATGATCAAACGCTCTGTCCTGAATACCGCTTTCGGAAGAAAACTCAAGTCTTGTTTTTTGGTTAAATTTCCCTCTTTTGGTTTTGATGATGATTACCCCATTCGCACCTCTCGATCCGTATAACGCCGTAGCCGAAGCATCTTTCAAAACAGAAACAGATTCAATTGCGTTAGGGTCAATAGAGGAGAGCGGATTCCAGGATTCCATCAAACTCGCATTATCAGCTCCTTTACCTACTACTACGCCATCAATTACGTATAAAGGATTCGGTGTTCCGATCAAAGAACTCACCCCTCTTATCAGTACCATATTCGAAGAACCCGGATCACCACTCGCAGAAGAGAAAGTCAAACCGGCTACTCTACCATTCAATACATCATCAACGTTTGAATAAGGCGTAGATTCAAAACTGGCTTTGGAAACCACATTATACGATCCTACTTTCTGAGCCGGATCCAGCTTAACACCTCCTACCAAAACAACTTCTTCAATTTCTTTTGTTTTAGTGGTAGTATCACTTTTCTTTTTCTGTGCCATCAGCATCTGACCTGTAAAAAACAGTACGCCAACGGATAACACTCGTAATTTTACATTCATATTAACGTTATTTAATATTCTATCGGGCAAATATGTTAAAAAAATTTAACACTTGCAAATCAAATTTTATTATTTTCAAAAAATATCATAAAATCATTATGATTCCTTATTACTTTATTCATATTATTAATGATAAAAACCCGCACATCAAAAAAAATTAAAGCCATAATTCCTGCGTGATAATTTGTACCTAAGAAAAACATACCAATTGTATTGCTTCTTTATATTGCCTGCCGTTTCCAAAAAAAGAGTATTTTTGCAAAAAACATTTTTAAAATGAAAAATACAATTCAAATCTTTGCCATATTTTTTAGTTTGATTACTGTTTTCTCCTGTGATTCCAAAAGGGATCTGAACGGAGATCTGCTTTTCGGGCTTAATCCTGTTGAAGGAGACGGAGATAACAACCCGACTCCTGCTCCCGACAGATTACTGAAAAAAATGATCAGCCACGTTTATGATGAGGATATGGAAGAATGGGAAGATCAATCTATCATATTAAATTATGAAGATAAAAAACTGGTGAGCTATGAGGATGAAGAAAGCGGAGAAAAAATGGACATTGAATACAATAGCTCAAATAAAATTTCAAAAATTACTACCGGAGCGGCAATGAACAGCGTTTTCGAATATTCAGGAAATAATATATCCAAAATTACCACTACTTATACCGGACTCAGTACAGCCGTTACTACGTACACCTATAATGGAAATAAAATGGTGAAATCCGTCACGATAATGGACATCTCTTTTCCAATGCCCGTAAAAACCTATACGGAAGACACGTACGAATATCAGGGAAATAACGTAACGAAAAACACAACCAAAATCGGCGTGTACAATCCCTTTACCGGAAATCTGGAAATAGATCCCGGATCTTTGATAAGCCTGTATGAATATGACAATAAAAATTCGCCTTATTCACTTTTGCCCAAAGAATTCACACAGTTTTTTTCGAGCATATCGCCACAAGCCGGATTTTATAATTCCGCTAATAATCCTGTAAAAAGTACGATGACAGATCAGGAAGGAAACACGACAGTACATACTATTAATCATACGTACGATGCTGAAAATTACACCATAAAATCAACATCCGGAGATGAATTCTATATCTACGAATATCAGTAAATTATGAAATACCTCATCGTCGGCATCGGCAACAAAGGAGAAGAATATAAAGAAACCCGGCACAACGTCGGGTTTAAAATTGTCGAGAAAATAGCCGAAAAAACAGATGCGCCGTTCAGTACCGCCAATTTCGGTTGGATGGCGGAAGGAAAATACAAAGGCAGAAAAGTCTTTCTCCTGAAACCCGACACGTACGTCAATTTTTCCGGAAACGCCGTGAGATACTGGATGCAAAAAGAAAACATCCCGCTGGAAAATCTCCTCATTATTACGGATGATCTTATGCTTCCGTTCGGAACATTGCGCCTAAAAGGAAAAGGCTCGGATGCAGGACACAACGGGCTGAAAAACATTCAGCAGATCCTCAATACCCAGAATTACGCGAGGTTGCGTTTCGGGATTTCTTCGGATTTTTCCGAGGGAAAACAAGTGGATTATGTTTTGGGAACGTGGAGCGATGAGGAAAAAGAAAAACTTTCTGAAAGAATCGAAAAATTCTCCGAAGCCGCACTGTCATTCGTTTTTGCCGGATTACAGAATACAATGAATACCTTTAACGGAAAATAAATTAAAAAAGATGCAGAGCGAATATCCGCAGAAAAAAAGTATTGAATTTATCCTGAAACAAGCATTCCGGTATTGGAGCAGAACCCTGATTTACCAGGTAATTTTCAGTGTTTTATATATTCTGATTTTATTTTTTACGGCAGCATATTTTATGAATCAGTTCGGAATTACCGACCAGTATTTTGCGGCTTATCAGAACTATATGCAGTCGAAAGATATTCAGGCGTATCAGTCGGAAATTTCAAAGCTTTCGGAACTTCCACAGTTTCAGCATTTCTTCTGGATCCTGATTGGTATGAATGTTTTTCTGTATCCCTTGAATCTTGGTCTTTTCAAAATTTTCCGTAAGCTCGATCTTGGCGAAAAACCTGAAATGGCGGATCTTTTTGCCGGATACAGCGGAATCAATTTCTTTATTTACATCGGTTTTTATATGTTCTGGTTCATCATTTATCTGTATGCGATCCCGACTGTTTTTCTGGCAATAATCTGGGTTTTCATCACGCTTTTCTGCGCTCCGCTGATGTTTTTTATGAACAAAAGAATTTTTGAATCCATTAGTCTTTCCATAAAAGGTCTGCGGATCTATTTTATTGAAATCATCGTTTGCATATTCGTGGCGGTACTTTTCAAATACATTGGCGTTCTTACTTTTTTCGGAATGTTTTTTACATTTCCGTTTGTAAATGCGATGATTTATTCACTTTATAAAACCATTTTTACAGAAAATCAGCAAAAGCCGCAATAAAATCCTTTATTTTTAAAATATTTATTTAAATTTGGGAAACCTTAAAAAAGAAAACTATGTCTGATTTTAATGAATTCGACCAACAAGGCTCGGTTCCTGCGAGAGAAACGGGAAGCATTGTTTCCCACGCTTTTGAAATGTACAAAGGTATTTTCCTGTATGCACTTTTAGCAATGGGAATTTATATTGTGGGTTCCTGGCTTGTACAGATGCTTTCGGGATTTGATTCTATGAGCTTTATGGAATATGCTCAAAATTCAGGAAGCTATGGAAGCTTTGATTATTTTGCAGTTCCCGGACTGAAATCCTATTACGCATTCTCCGGATTATTTGGAATTCTGGCTTCTCCTTTATATGTCGGTCTTATTTACATTGCCAATAAATTCAATAACAAAGAACAGATTCAGGTAGGAGATCTATTTATCGGTTACCGTCAGAATTTTGTGAACATTCTGCTTTACAGCCTGATTACCAACATTATATTAATGATTTCGGTGATGCTTTGTATTATTCCTGTATTTTTTGTATTTCCTTTGTTTTTCATCGGTTATCCGATCTTACTTTTTGAAAATGCAAGTGTTGGAGATGCGCTAAGCAAATCTTTTAATATTGCCAAAGAAAATTACGGAACTTTCCTGGGAGCTTCTTTCCTTGGAATCCTGATCAGTATTGCGGGAATTATTATTTGTGGAATCGGTATTATCGCAACTGCATTTTTCATCACAGCAGTAATGTATTCCACTTATGTTGCTTATGCCGGAAAACCGCGTCAGTTATTAAACCAATAATTTTGAAAATAAATTTCATCAAATTATAAGCAATTGCCGCAAAGCAGTTGCTTTTTTATTTAAATTTGAGAAAAATACTGTTATGCAAAACCAGGACTCTATTCCGAATATAAGGATCAAGCAGGTTTTCCTGATTCTGATTATCACAGCGCTTACTTTTCTGATGCTATTCAATCTGAAAATGTTCATTCCGTCCGTATTGGGTGCCATTACTCTATACATTATTTCCAGGAAATACAATTTCTATCTTCAGGAAAAAAGGAAGTGGAAACCCTGGGTTGCGGCAACGGTTATTATGCTTGCGACTTTAATTGTTCTGATTCTTCCCATCTATTTTATGGTCGATCTGCTAATCGAAAAATTGGGAAATGCCAACGCTTATATGGATAAATTCAATATTTTTCTGAATAAAATCCACGATTTTGTATATCAGAAAGTCGGGTTTGATATCCTGAGCAAGGACAATCTGGATAAAGTAAAATCTTCCGCAGCTAATCTTTCCAGCAAATTGCTGAGCGGAACTTTCAATACGCTTACTGTGGTTACTTCGATGTATTTCATCCTGTATTTTATGCTGGCGAAACCACGTCTTTTTGAAAGAATGCTGCAAAACGGCGCTCCATTGAAAAGGGCGAACATTACATTAATCGGAGATAAAATTAGAAAAATGGTAATCGCCAATGCCATCGGAATTCCTGTGGTAGCTTTCGGGCAAGGTCTGGTTGCGCTTATCGGATATTTCATTTTCGGCGCTCCGAGTCCGGTTCTGCTTTTTGCTTTAACGTGCCTTACCTCGATGATTCCTATTGTCGGCGGCGCAATTGTTTGGGTTCCGGTTTGTATTTTTATGATCGCGGAAGGACAATTGGGACAAGGTTTAGGTTTGGCAGCTTATTGCCTGGTTGTGGTTGGATTAACAGACAATTTGCTGAGATTCACGCTTTTAAAAAAATTAGAAAATATCCATCCTTTGAATACAGTTTTCGGGATTATTCTGGGAATGAATATTTTCGGATTTATGGGGCTGATCTTCGGACCGATTCTGGTTTCCTTAACGGTTCTTCTGATTCAGGTATATAAAGATGAATTTTCAGATGACGATACTCCTCCTCTCGAACTTCCCGAGAACAATGAACTTGAAAATAAAATAGATTTGAAAATTTAAGTCTGGAAGTGGGAAGATGGAAGTTACCGATGTTGTGTTCGCCCTGCATTTTGTACCTCACACCCTGTTTCTTTTGTCTTTTATCTTTTTACTTGTATCTTAATAATTATGGACGATTTTAATCCCGAAATTCTCACAGAAATCTGTGAAGTAAAAATGCCCTTTGGAAGATTTCAGGGAAGAATTCTCGCCGATCTTCCGGTTTCGTATCTGGAATGGTTTCTCCGGAACGGCGGCTTCCCGAAAGGAAAACTCGGAATGCAGCTTTCCACAGTTTATGAAATCAAACTGAACGGACTGGAAAAGCTGCTTGCTCCGTTACGAAAAAAATAATTCCGTTTCAGGGCGGCGGCTTCGCCGCCGCCCTGAAACCAAAAAAATAAAACTGAATATGTCAGCACCTCAACAACGCGACCTCTACATTGATTTTGCCAAAGGTTTGGCAACGCTCTCCATTATTTTTATTCACACCGCTTTTTGGAGCGGACAATATTATATTCCGACCGAAGTGCGGGTTTTGTCTCTGGTTTTTGATGTGCCTCTGTTTTATGCGCTCAGCGGAATCACTTCCGGGAACAACATCGAAAAAACATTGTACAGACTTCTGAAACTGCAGATCACGTATATGATCTTCGTAACGCTTTTGTTTTTCGCGGATTATTTTTTCAAAGTTTTCGGTCTTGCGTTTTTCGGTTTGGATGAGCTGAAAAATTTTTATTCCACATTCGGTTCTAAATATGTTCCACAGAATATTTCTTCCGATCCGCAATGGCAGAATCTCGGAAACTGGTATCTGCATTCTTACACCAATGCCGATACTTTTCCAGTAGTGATGGGAAGCTTCTGGTATCTGAAAGTGTATTTCATCCTGACGGTTTTCGATGTTTTGATCCTGAAATTTTTTCCAAAGCATATCAATTGGTTTATCGGTTTATGTTTCGGTCTGACATTGATATTCAATCTATTTCCGCAGTATTATCCGACAGGTCAGGTTGGTTATGTCGCGTTTTATCTCGGGTTATTTCTTTTGGCACATAAGATCCGGGGCAGAAAACTTTCAACAAAATGGGTTTTAGCACTTTACGGAATATTTTTCCTGATTCTGATCTTCCTCTATTGGAATTCCGGAATCGAGATTTTTATGAAAATGAACAAATCCAAATTCCCGCCGAAACTGCTGTACATTTTCTGGTCTTCTTTTTCATTGATCACGCTTTTTGTATTATATAACCGATTGAAAATCAGCAAAAATAATTTTGTAACTTATATCGGGAAAAATGCGATTTTCTTTTATTTCGCTCAGGGAATCAGTTCGTCGCTGGTGTATTTTATCGTTGTGAATCTGGAAGAAAAAATGGACTGGTGGATTCTGATGATCCTGATTTATGCAATTAATATCGTTCTCGCCGTCCTCATCGCCGAATTTTTGAAAAAAGTGGATGAAAAAGGCTGGAAAATTTTAGAATTTTTAAGAAGAAAAACCGCTTCCGTTTCCTGAAAAAGCGCAGAATTATTATTTTTACAAAAATTTTGAAAAAATGTTCAAACTGAAACTTCCAACCGATCCGAGATGGGCAAACATCGCAGAAGAAAATCTGGAGGAAATTCTTACCGATCACGCCTGGTGCGAACAAAAAGCCGCAACCAATGCAATCGGACTCATCACGATGGTTCCCGAACACACGGAAATGGTGACGGAACTTACCGCGATCGCGATGGAAGAAATGGATCACTTCGATCAGGTTCACAAGATCATAAAAGCGAGAGGCGGAATTTTGGGACGGACACGAAAAGATGATTATGTGAATGATCTGTACAAATTTATAATTCAGGGTTCGCGTGAAGATTATCTTATCGACAGAATGCTTTTCGCTGCAATGATCGAAGCCAGAAGTTGCGAACGCTTCAAAGTTTTAACGGAAAATATCAAAGACGAGGAACTGAAAAATTTCTACCGCGAACTGATGATCTCCGAAGCCAATCATTACACCACATTTATCGGATTCGCAAGACAGCTCGGCGATCCTGAAAAAGTAAACAAACGCTGGGAAGAATGGCTGGAATATGAAGCGAAAATTATACAGTCTTACGGAAATAAGGAAACGATTCACGGGTGAAAAAGAGACAAGACAAAAGGAAAAAGATACAAGATACAAGTAAAAAGAAACAAGTTGAGTTTGGAAAATGAAAGCGTGAATTGTGAATCGTCAATAGTGAATTTTCAAACCTTGCATCTTCTGACTTCCGACAATAAAAATTATGAAAAAAACAGATTTAGAGAATTACATCAATCTTTTCCTGAAATCATTTCTTCAGGGACTGGCAGTGATTGGTCCGGTCGGATTGACGGTTTTCGTAATCTGGTATGTGATTTCTTCGATTGACAATCTGGTTCCGTCTGTTGCAAAAGAAATTCCGGGATTGGTTTTTATTTCCGCAATTTTACTAACGGCGCTTCTCGGATTTTTGGGAAGCAAATTCGTTTTCGGAAAATTTATTTTCGAGCAGATGGATCTTCTTTTGGAAAAAACTCCCGGAGTAAAACATATTTATACTCCGACAAAAGATGTAATGTCTTCATTTGTAGGCGATAAGAAAAAATTTAACGAACCGGTCTGGGTAAAAACCAATGAAAATCCCGAAATCTGGAGAATAGGATTTCTCACCCAAAAAGAAATGTCGGATGTGGGAAAAGAGAATTATGTTGCGGTGTATCTTCCGCATTCTTATGCGATTTCCGGCTGGGTAATCGTTACCGAACAAAAAAATATAAAACCAGTAGTCGGAATGTCCGCTGCTTCCGCAATGAAGTTTGCAGTAAGCGGCGGTGTTGCAGGTTTCCATTCGGATGATAATGTTTTTAAGGCACCGGAATAGATTGAGATAAAGGTTGAGGTAAAGGCAGAGATTTACTAACTGCTTTATTTTTTCATTGATGTAAAAAATAACAAAACTGAATACAATTTCCGCTCTTACCTCAACTTAAACCTTTCCCTTTACCTCAATTTATTTCAACCTAAAATCTCAACCTATGAAATTACCATACGCGGAACCATTCCGTATAAAAATGGTGGAAGAAATCCGCCAGTCCACAAAAGAAGAAAGAGAACAATGGATCAAAGAAGCCGAATATAATCTGTTCAGCCTTTCCAGCTCAAAAGTATTTATCGACCTTTTAACAGATTCCGGAACCGGAGCAATGAGCGACAGACAATGGAGCGCAATGATGAGTGGCGATGAAAGTTACGCCGGTTCAAAATCTTTTGAACAACTTCACGAAAGTGTGAAAAAAATCACCGGATACCAATATCTTTTGCCGACGCATCAAGGTCGTGCTGCCGAAAATGTTTTGTTTTCCGTAATGGTGAAAGACGGTGATGTTGTTCCCGGAAATTCACATTTTGATACCACGAAAGGTCATATCGAATTCCGGAAAGCTCACGCTCTGGACTGCACGATTGATGAGGCTTTCGATACCGAGACCGATCATCCTTTTAAAGGAAATATCGATCTGGAAAAGCTCGAAAAAGTGTATCGCGATCATCCGAAAGAGCAGATTCCCTTCTGCCTGATTACCATTACTTGCAATACTTCGGGAGGACAGCCTGTTTCTCTGGAAAATATCAAAGCGGTGAAAAAACTTTCCGCCCAATACGGAATTCCCGTGATTTTTGACGGAGCAAGATTTGCGGAAAACGCCTATTTTATCAAAAAAAGAGAATCCGGACAGGAAAACCGCAGCATCAAAGAGATCTGCAAAGAAATTTTTTCCTGCGGAACCGGAATGACGATGAGCTCCAAAAAAGACGGACTCGTAAACATCGGCGGATTTATTGCGCTGAACGATGAGGAAATTTTCAGGAAAGCATCCAATTTTACTATTATTTACGAAGGCTTCATCACTTACGGCGGAATGGCGGGAAGAGATATGGCGGCTTTGGCAGTCGGTCTTGATGAAGCAACGGAATTTAATTATTTAGAAAGCAGAATTTCGCAGGTGGAATACCTGGGAAATAAGTTAATAGAATTCGGGATTCCGATTCAGAAACCGATTGGCGGACACGCGATATTTATCGATTGTCTGAAATTTCTTCCGAATGTTCCGCGGGAAGAATTTCCTGCGCAGACTTTGGGAATCGAACTATACAAAGAAGCCGGAATTCGTGCTGTGGAAATCGGGACTCTACTTGCAGACCGCGATCCTGTAACCAGAGAAAACCGCTATCCGAAACTGGAATTTCTGCGTCTGGCAATTCCGCGAAGAACCTACACCAATAATCATATGGATTATATTGCTACCGCTCTGAAAAATGTTTTCGACAGAAAATCCGAAATTACAAAAGGCTACCAGATTACGTGGGAACCGGAAATTCTGCGACATTTTACGGTGAAACTGAAAGAAGCGTAATAATAATTTTTTATATTTTAAAGGAATTTTCATTTCCCCAATCTTTGGAGGCGGAAATAAAAATTCCTTTAAATTTTCTTATCTTTCCGCTGATGAAAAGAATCCTTTCCTTTCTTTTGGTTTTCCTTTCGGGAACAATATTGTTGTTCTCACAGCAGACTGATGCAGGAAAATATCTTCTGAAAAAAGCCAATGAAAATCGTGATTTACCAAATACGAATCCCGAGAAAGTTTTTCAAGAAGCAAAGAAGATTGAAAAGGAAGCCAAAAAAACAAATGGCGAAGAAAAGGAAATAAAAGCCATTGCCGTTCAATGCGATTACTATAGAAAAAAGAATGATTTTGAAAATTTATTGGACAAAGCCAATCTGCTTCTTCAAAAAGCATCTTCAAATAATGACTATATCCACACAGCATTTGCCCATATATTTCTTTTTGAAGTATATTCCGTGAATAATCTTTATCCAAAAGCCCTAAAAGAACTTGATTTAGCAGAAAGTGCGGTTAAAAAAGCAAATCAGAATGACAATTTTACTATAATAGTGAAGTCAATTGTATATATTAATTATGCCAATTATTATGCTACACAGGAAAAAGAAAGAGAAAAACAGATTAGGTATTTAAAACTTTCAGGAATTGAAATAGATAAAATGCCTGATGAGGAATTGAGAAGAAAATACAGGTATGCTAATTATTCTAATCAGGCATTAGCATACAGCGAAGACAAGCAAACAGATTCCGCCGAATACTATGTTAATCTCTCGATTTCAAAAGAAAGAGACTACGATAGAGATGATAATATACGATTTGCTAATTTTAAGATTTTAGGAATTATAGCAAAAGAAAAAAAAGATTACGACAAAGCCATTTATTACTTCCTTGAAGCAGAGAAACTAAAAGAATATCAGAATCATTCTAACATTTCGGATTTATATGAAGACTTAATTGAAGTGTATGAAAATTCAAATGAATCAGAAAAAGCAGATGAGTACAAAATGAGGAGGGATTCACTCAAATTAAGTGTTTCTGAAAATAAAAACAAAACCCTGCAAAATCTCTTAACAGCAAACGAAAATTATGCTAAGAAACAGCTCATATATCTATCAGCATTCCTTTTTATATTAATAATAGTCTTTGTATTTTTTACCATAAGAAAAAAAAGAATTATCAGATATCAGGAAGAAACAAGCCGGAATTATCTGAATGAATTTATGGAAAAAAAGCCAGACACGGATTATTCTATGTTATTAGATTTATTAGAAGAGAAAGACCCGGCTTTTATGAATTATTTTGATAAATCTTTCCCAAACTTTTCAAAAAAACTAACAGAGATAAACCCGCAAATTATTCAGTCCGAAATAGAATTTTGCGCGCTTCTCAAATTAAAAATTCCTACCAAAGATATTGCCCGGTACAGATATATTACTCCCAAGACGGTACAAAATAAAAAATACTTAATCCGGAAAAAACTCAATATTCCCCAAAATATAGATATATACCAATGGTTTGATGTTTCATAATAGACTGATATACAGATGAAAAAGTGCATCGGGAAGATTTTGAGGAGGTAGTTTTTAGGTTTAAATAATCATTTTCCTTTAAACTTGTCTTCAATAATTTTAAATTAAATAAAAAATGAAAAATCCTGACATTCCGCATCTAAGAAAATTAGTAAGTGTTTTCTTATTCTGTATTTTTAATACGGTTGCATTTTCTCAAAACTTAATTATTGAACGGGGAATCCCAAAAGATAGCAGATATACGGCTAAAAGTAATTTTAACAAGCAAGATTATACATTAAATTACGATAAGGATAATCAAAAAATTTATCAGAAAAAACCTCTCGAAAATTCATCACAATCCAATAAAAGCAATGTTACATTAACGATTAATGCTGTTGAGGGTGAAAGTGGACCTATTGCGGTAAGTGTCTATAACGAAAACGGTGATTTATATTTTCCTACTACAATGCCCGGTGCAACTTCTGTCCCTGTCAGTTTACCGGCAGGGATTTATGATGTTTTTTTAGGTTATATCAGGAACGAGAAAGACTATGTTGTTATCAAAGAAAAAATCAATGTAGAATCGGATACAATCATTACAGTAAGTCCTTACGAAGCAACTAACCATATTGTTTCCAAAATATACAACCAGTCCGGAGAACTTCTCGAACCTGGATTATTCAATCCCGAAACAGGAGAAGTTACAGGAGGAAACTCCGTGTATTCGATAGGTCAATTTCGGATATCTTATAATTACGCTAACCTCAATTTAGCCGGTATAGGAGTAGCGTGGAGTTTTAAGTATGATGAAAACGAAGATCCTGCACATAGTTTTTATATTAATAATGTCAGCAACCGGTATTCTGTTGTTACCAGCATTTTTGGAATCGGACAAGATGATAATTTGTATTTTAGTAAACTTGAAAAATTGGATGGAGTGACGGGTTCTCTAACATTACAAAACAATCCGCAGGATTATATCTTTCATTCACAGAAAATAAAGCCCTCCGTTCTCGCAGCAGAAAATAATGCTGCAAGTTATGGGTTTCTAACACTGGATACTTCCGTGGATAATTATGCTATATCCGGATGGAGTGTATTTTCCAATTCTAATATGGTAAATTCAGACGAAAAGATGAAGTTTTACCTGAACAATCCTATTAGTAATACTTATGATTTTCTTGTATATCCTGCTCTGCTGGAAGCAGTGGTTGATGGACAACAACTAATCGGAATGGGAAGCAGCCATATTTCAAAAGGAAATAATGGCAATGTTGTATTTGGTTCGTTGGGAGGTTCTCTGCCGAACTATTATCTTTTTTTAGTGGATTCTACTTACTTTGATGGCGGTATAGGATATAGGGTATTACCTCAACATTCCCGTTTTTCTTTTTCTTCAACAGAAGAAATAATTCCCGGAAATAATACACCGATAAATGTTTCCGCTTTTTCCCCTTTTATTGAAAACAAATTAGAATCTAACTTTATCGGCAGATTTGCAGAAAAAAGGGAAACCGATTTTATCACAACAGTGATGGAAGTAAAGCAAAATAATACTACGGTATATGCAGGAGATTATGCCGGATTTTCAAATTATTCTTTTGAAAGCGGAAAATATGATGTAGTATTTACCAATACCAATATATCAGTAGATGATATGTCGGGTAAAAACACAACGAAAATATCTTTTGATAAAAACAATCAGGATTATTTTCCGCCGACATTACAACATCTTCAATTCCGTGACACAAACAACAATGTAACCGACCGCTTTGCTTCTGCATCAGAGGGAACTGTTCGTTTAGCAGCCGGAGATTTCAAGTTTAACACGGATGATCTTGGATATATCTCTTATGATTACGTTCCCGGCAACACCGTACACTTCTATTACAGCAAACACGACCAAAACAACTGGACAGAAATCCCACTTACCAACTATCCTGAGCATTTCCAGATGCCTGCTTTCGGAGATTATTATGAAGCATCCTTGTCTTCCATTCAGGAAACGGGCAGCAATGTTTGGTATGATGCAAAAATTATCTGCACCGATGCAGCAGGAAACAAGCAGGAACAGATTATTTCTCCGGCATTTAAAATCAACAGCACAATGGCGGTAAATGATGTGAAGAAAGAGAATTTTACTCTTTATCCAAATCCTGTAAAAGATCTTCTTCATTTCTCAGAAGAAGTTTCCGATATCAAAATCACAGATATGTCCGGCAGAATGGTACGAGCGTTTACCACTTCCTCAAAAAATGTAAATGCCTCCGGACTTGCAAAAGGCAGCTACATTATTACAGCAACCGTAAGATCAGGGAAAACGGTTTCCAAAAAGTTTATTAAAGAGTAAATCATTTAAAAAACAATTCCCGTTTCACGGAATAATGAACAAAAATCAGTCTCTGTTCGGGGCTGGTTTTTTTAATTTACAAACGGCTTCACCACTTTTTTAGGACGCTGATTGTCAATTTTCTGCCCAAGATTATAAGAAAGTCCGACACTTAAAGTCTGCTTTCGCTGTAATTTCTGAATCTGATCGTGGTCGTAAACCATTTCCAGGTTTACAATCGTGGAAATAAATTTGTTGAATTTAATATTCAGATTTCCGTTATAGGCAACATCCACTCTTTCGGAATGGCTCAGATAATTAGTGAAGAAGCTCAGTTGGTTATCGAAATTGATTCCTTTGTAAATTTTAAGACGGTAAATAAAATTCAGCATCGCTCCGAGTTCCGTTCTTACACTTTGTCCGTCTTTTTCCAGACCGTATTTTCCGGCTTTCTGCAGAAGCGGATCGGAAATAAATGTAAACTTTCCGTTTACAGGACGGAAAATCACCTGAAAATTTTCTTTCGGATTGTAAGAAATACCGATACCGATATTCAGGTAACCGGGTGCCATAAATCGGGAAACACGGTCGGAATATTCCGGATCGGGAGTTGCGGTATAATTATATCCCGGCGTAAATTGTGAAAGAAACTGGAAACCTGCGGACAGGTAATAGTTTTTCCCCAACTCATATCCGTAATTCGATAAAATATTGATGTAATCTTCGGTTTTTTTTGTGGTTTCACCTTCGGAAGCGATAAATCCGTAACCGAGCTGAACATTATTTTCCAGGTAATGCCTGCGCTTTTTATAAATCGCGGTATAATTTACTTTCCCGATGATCCCGATATTATTATTCCCTCCGGAAATCCAGTTTGAAAAATTAGATTGGTTGAATACCAGATTATTCTGCCCGAAAAAGAACCATTCCTTTTCTTTATTCCTTATAATATTAAAAGGCGTAAGCGGAATTTCCTGCGAAAAATCCATAACCACCACCTGCGAAGGAACAATAATCGTATCTTTAAAGTGAACTTTTATATTTTCTAATTTTGGGTTGGCAAGGCTGTCCAGATCAGGAGAAACGGAATCCCATTTTTTCTGGTATATAGAATCGATCCGGGAAAGAATTTTATCTTTCTGAGAATATGAAAAACCAAAAACAAACAGCAGCAGCAATACAAAAATCCTTTTCATAAATGAATACATTTACCAGCCTGCAAATTTAGTATTTATTTGGGAAATAGGTTTTTTCATTTGAACTTGCTTAATATACTTCGTAGAAGCATTCTGTTCATAGAAATAATTTATATGTTGAGCATCAGCTCCGTCAGGAGCGGTCTGTTAATTTCACAGGTCGCTCCTGACGGAGCTGTTTTGCGGCTCATTTATTTTTTCTATGAACAGTTTGTCCCTATGGGACAATTTTAGGTTTATATAAATTGGGTGGCAAAAGTTTAAACAACCGTATAAATAAAAGAATATTTGGCAGTTTTATAAAGATTAATTTCCCCGAAAACAGCCATTATTTCCGAAAAAATCTGTGGCAGTGGTTTTGAAAAAAGAGTATAATGCTTAAAAATCTTTTCAAAAATAAGCTCGATATAAAAGCGCTTCTTTATCCGGCACTGATGCTTTCGGTAATGTGGCTGTTCTTTTTCGCACAGCATTTAGGATATTTTGAATCCTGCAGAGGCGCGATCATTCCGCTTGTTCCAGAAGGATTGGTCGGCGTTATTTTTTCTCCGCTTCTTCACGGCGATATTAAGCATATCTTCGGAAATTCGGTTCCAATGTTTATTCTGATGTTCCTGCTTTTCCAGTTTTATCCGAAAATTGCAGGAAAAGTTTTCATCTACGGCTGGATGTTATCCGGATTTTTGGTTTGGGCGCTTCCTCCGATCGATGTTTTCACGGGAGAATACCGTTATGTCTGCATCATCGGCGCAAGCGGACTTGTTTATGTTCTCGCATTTTTCCTTTTTTTCAGCGGAATTTTCAGGAAAGAAAAATCGCTTTTGGTCATTTCGCTTTTAGTGGCTTTGTATTACGGAAGCTTGATTTGGGGCGTTCTTCCGGAAGAATTGTTTTCTACGCTTTCCGAGCCGAGCAGAATTTCGTGGCAGGCACATCTTGCAGGTGCGGTTATCGGAATTATTCTGGCATTCGTTTACCGGAGAAAAGGAGAAAAAAAACAAAAATTCATTTGGGAATTCCCGAATTATTATAACGAAAAAGACGATAAGCTCTGGCAGGAATACATTCTGAATCATCCCGAAGATTTCAACGAAATGCCGCACAAAAAAGAAGACGAATGGACGTATCTTGACGAAATCCGCAAAAGTGAAAAATAATTTCTTATTTTAGTAAGAGAATTTTAATTCAATAATTATGAAAATAAAGTATACGATTTTCATTTTCGTCATCGGATTTTTACTCAGTATTGTTGGTGCGCTTTTCAAAATTACGCATTGGCATTTAGGCGGATTATCAGGAAATGTAATATTAATATTTAGTACAATTATAGAAGTTACAAGTGGATTGCTGTTTTTATACAAATTGTTTACCCGTGATACATCCAAAGATTTTTTTAATTCTTAGATTTAGTTAAATGTCATAAAATTCAAAAAAAATGTTTTCCGAAGAGCATCTATATTCAATCGCATTGCGGCAATGCAGCCTGATCGGGGATATCAATTTTTATAAATTGGTAAAATCCGTAGGTTCTGCAAAAGAAGTGTGGGGTTTTCCGAAAAAAGAGCTTGTGAAAATATTGGGAATAGGCAGCAAAATCACTCAGGAAATCGGAAGTGCCGAACATCTGAAATTTGCCGAAAACGAAATAGAATTCTGCGAAAAAAACAACATCCAGATCAAATTGCGCCACCTGAACGAACTTCCCGAACTCCTTTCGGAATGTGAAGATGCTCCTGCAGTTTTGTATATGAAAGGGAATTTCAGCAATCAGCCGAAACCTTTGAGCATCGTAGGAACACGGAATATTACAAGTTACGGAAAAACTTTTGTCGAAGAATTTTTAGCGGAAATTCCGAAAAATAAAATACAAACTGTCAGTGGACTTGCGATCGGTGTGGATACGGAAGTTCATCAGCATTCTATTAAAAATCAGATTCCTACGATCGCGGTTTTAGCACACGGTTTTCATACGTTGTATCCAAGCAAAAACCGGAAATTATCCGAAAAAATTCTTGAAGAAAATGGAGTTCTGATAACGGAATTCAATTCATCCCAAAAGCCTGATCGGGAAAATTTTATTCAACGGAACAGAATTATCGCAGGAATTTCCCAGGCGACAATCGTTGTGGAAACTGCATTTGGAGGCGGTTCTGTAAGTACAGCAAATTTCGCGAACATTTATAACCGTGATGTTTTCGCGCTTCCCGGGAAAATTTCCGACCGTCACAGTCAGGGTTGTAATCAGCTTATTTATCAGAATAAAGCAACGGCGATTTCCACAATTCCCGATCTTTTGAAAGAGCTTCATCTTGAAAAGACCGACGGCAAAATGGAACCGCTTTTTCCGTCTTCCGAAATTAATATCACACTTTCTGAAAAACAGGAGCTTATATACAAAGTCATCTCCGAAAATCCGAACATTTCTCTGGACGAAATCGCCGAAAAAACAGGACTGGCTTCATACAAAATCCTGCCGGAAATTCTTGAACTTGAACTTTTAGGGAAGATCAAAACATTTTCAGGGAGACAATTTTCGGCAATATGAGATTTTGGGGTTTCGGTTTTTTTCATTCTTTTTTTAATAAACTTTCACTTTCTTTAAACTTTTATTGTTTTTGATATATTTATTAATATTTTGCTTCATTTTTGTTGAATTTTCAACAATACAGAAATTTTCATTTGCAAATGTTGAAAAAAAAATTAAATTTGTTGTCAATATTTTTTATCCCAAATTATGGAGCATTATAATATAGACCAAAAAATTCAGGATTTTGTAGCGAAGATCGAAGCGAAGAATCCTAATGAGCCGGAATTCCTTCAGGCAGTAAAAGAAGTAGCCGTTACCGTAATTCCTTTTATCGCAACAAGAAAAGAATACAACGGAATGAAGCTTCTGGAAAGAATGGCGGAAGCTGAAAGAATTATTATTTTCAGAGTTCCGTGGGTGGATGATAAAGGAGAAATTCAGGTAAACAGAGGATTCAGGATCCAGATGAATTCTGCAATCGGACCCTATAAAGGGGGAATCCGTTTTCATCCTACGGTAAACCTTTCTGTTTTGAAATTCCTCGCTTTCGAGCAGGTTTTCAAAAATTCCTTAACCACACTTCCGATGGGAGGCGGAAAAGGAGGTTCGGATTTCGATCCGCAGGGAAAATCCGATATGGAAGTAATGCGTTTCTGCCAGGCTTTTATGACGGAACTCTGCAAACACATAGGTCCTGAAACCGACGTTCCTGCCGGAGATATCGGAGTTGGTGCAAGAGAAATCGGATATCTTTTCGGACAGTACAAGAAAATCAGAAATGAATTTACCGGAGTTTTAACCGGAAAAGGTCTTGCTTACGGAGGCTCACTGATTCGTCCGGAAGCTACGGGTTATGGTGTTGTATATTTCTGCGAGCAGATGCTGAAAACCATCGGTACAGATTTAAAAGACAAAATTGTTACTGTATCCGGATTTGGAAATGTAGCCTGGGGCGTTGTGAAAAAAGCGACAGAGCTTGGCGCAAAAGTAGTAACGATTTCCGGACCTGACGGTTATATTTATGATAAAGACGGAATTTCCGGAGAAAAAATAGAATTTCTTCTTGAGCTTCGTTCTTCGGGAAACAACAGAGCCGAAGATTATGTGAAAAAATATCCTTCCGCGGAATTCCACGCAGGAAAACGCCCTTGGGAAGTGAAATGTGATGTTGCTATTCCTGCAGCTACACAAAATGAGCTTGATCTTGAAGATGCGAAAAAATTAGTTACAAACGGACTGATCTGTTTAACCGAAGCTGCAAATATGCCTTGTACTTTGGATGCCATTAATTATTTCCTTGACAGCAAAGTGCTGTTCTCTCCGGGAAAAGCTTCCAATGCAGGCGGTGTAGCAACTTCCGGTCTGGAAATGACACAAAACTCCATCCGTTTGAACTGGACTTCCGAAGAAGTAGATGCAAGGCTGAAAGAAATTATGGTGGGAATCCATAAAGCGTGCAGAGATTACGGAAAAGAGGAAGACGGATATGTAAATTACGTGAAAGGAGCCAATATCGCCGGCTTCGTGAAAGTAGCAGAAGCAATGCTTGCGCAAGGCGTTGTATAAAATATAAAGTCCGGAAAATTTCCGGGTTTTTTTGTTAAATCCTGTCCCGGGAAAACGGGAAAAAGTAAAATGAAAGAGAAAGCATTGGCAGTACCAATGCTTTTTTGATATAAAAAATGGAAGAAAAAATTTCCTTCCATTTAGCTTTTTGAATAATTCAAAAGTGGCTTAATTGCTTCTTGCTTTATTGCTTTCTTCCACTTTAGTTTCTACGCGAGCTTTTTTCTCACGAACAACAGTTTTAGTGTCAGTCAGTTTTGCACGCTGAGTATTTTGGTCTGCCACTGCTTTTGCATCTTCTGCCATCTGAGCTTTTTTGATAGCATCAGTATTTGCGGATTTCCCTTTAACTTCAGTCTGAGCCTGATTTTTTACAACTTTTTGGGCTTTAGCGAAACCCACACTTGCCACTACTAAAGCAGCACTGAAAACTAATTTTTTCATAAGATATTATTTTTTAGGTGTATGTTAATTCAACAAGATTACTACAAATATAAAAATTTATTTCATAAAAGATTAACAAATTTCAATTTTTTTTGATGGTTTTTTGAAAACTATCTTTTTTCTATGGTTTTTTGCATATTTTCTAAAAACTCATAAACCGCCGGACAGATTACAGCGTTTTTAATTGTCAGATGATTGATCTGGTAGATTTTTTTCCGGTCGGTGTGCGGAAATTCACGGCAGGCTTTCGGACGGACTTCATAAATGGAACAAGTATTATCTTCATTCAGAAACCAGCAGGGAAGATTTTGCAAAACTTTGTCGCAGTCTTCATCCACTCTTAAAAATTTGCTTTCAAAATCGTAAGGTTTCATTTTCAAATGTTTGGAAATCCGCTCAATATCTTTTTCCGTAAAAAGCGGACCCGTGGTTTTGCAGCAGTTGGCACACGAAAGACAATCTATTTTCCGAAAAACCTCATTATGAGTTTCCTGAACCAGATAATCCAGATTTTTAGGCGGTTTTTTCCTAATCTGCTCCAGCGTTTTGCGATGGGATTTCTGTTTCTGAAGAGCCAGATTTTTATAAAGTTCGATATCCATTCTGCAAAATTAGCTTTTTGATTGCATTCCTGATCAGCATTGCGTAACTTTGAAAGATGAAAAGTATAGAAACCACTAATGATATTGAGTTCCTCGTAAATGAATTTTATAAAAAAGTGCAGAAAGATGAACTGATCGGTTTTTTCTTTAACGATGTAGCTAAGGTGGATTGGAGTAAGCATTTACCCAAAATGTACAGTTTCTGGGAAACGCTTCTTTTCGGAAAACCTGTGTATAAAGGAAATCCGATGGCAGTACATTTTCCCGTGAACAGAATGGCAGCGATGGAAAAACATCATTTTGAACGCTGGCTGAAACTGTGGACAGAAACCGTTAACGAAAATTTTTCCGGTGAAATGGCAGATCTCGCTATATATAAAGCCAATAATATCGCCAATCTAATGGCATATAAAATGGAAACGGCACGAAAACTTCAGGATTAAATTAAATTTAAGGAACGATCACGTAGAAAATATACGCCATCAGATTGACCAGAAGTACCATTCCATAAAGAATATTTGTTTTTCCGCGGCTTAAGGAAAGCATCACCGTGAATATGGAGAGTCCAAGAAGAATAATTGATTTTTTATCAATTCCCAAAGCCAACGGAATATCATACATAATACAAACCACCGCAACTGACGGAATCGTAAGTCCGATACTTGCCAAAGCGGAACCTAAACCCAAATTCAGGGAAGATTGTATTCTATCGCTTTTGGCGGCACGAATAGCGGCCAAACCTTCCGGAAGCAAAACCACGGCAGCAATAATGACACCGACCAGACTTTGTGGCGCACCGATTTTTTCCACCAAACCTTCTATTGCCGGAGAAAGCGCTTTTGCCATAAAAACAACCACACCCAGGCAAATAATCAGGAAAAATAAGCTGATAAATGTTTTTGAAAAGCTCGGAGCAGGAGATGGTTCTTCCTCATCTTCCGTTCCGGTGATGAAATAATTCCGGTGACGGACGGTTTGCACCATCAAAAAAGTAGAATAAATCAAAAGACAGGCGAAAGAAACAAAAATCAGTTGGGAATGTGAGTAATACGGTCCGGTTCTGCTGGTGGTATAATTTGGCAGAATAAGCGTCATTACCAAAATGGCAACAAGGCTCACCAGATAAGTGGTCGCGGAAGTTCTCGCGAAATACTGCTCACGGAATTTCACACCGCCAATCCAGATGCAGATTCCCAGAATTCCGTTCAGAATCAGCATTATGGCTGCAAAAATCGTATCTCTCGCATAAGTGGTTGCGTGTTCGCCGCCAGCAACCATCAGGGAAATAATCAGAGAAACTTCCAGAATGGTGATACAGATTGCCAGAATAATTGTCCCGAAAGGTTCACCTACTTTGTGGGCGACAACTTCCGCGTGATGTACCGCTGCCAGAACACTGGAAATAAGCAATAAACACCCTATAAAATCCATAAAACCCGAAGTCCCCAATATTCCGCTGAAATAAAAAACAGCAGAAATTACAGGAAGGATAGCTGACCAATGGAAAAGACTTTTCATTGAACTTATTTTCGGAAAAATAATACTTTTCGCTGAAAAATCAAATATTTTTTTGACAAATCTATGATCGCTTTATAAAAATTTCTCTGTTTCACCGAAAATGATTAGGTTTGTCGCCCCAATTTAATTTAAAAAATATGAATCCTGAAATTGCAAATTACATCGGTTACGCTGCGTCATTTTTTGTTGTGTTGAGCTTTATTCTTAAAGATCTCCGGAAAATCCGGATCGTGAACCTTATCGGATGTATGTTTTTTGTAATCTACGGTATTTTCAGCGGAATGCTCTGGCCGATTATTATTCCGAATGCGATATTGTGTGGAATTCAGATATATCATATTTTAGATAAAAAAGATTAGTAAAAAGCAAAAATAAGCAAAACGATTAAAACCGTTGCTATACAATGCTTTATAAAACAGTAGTCTTAGTTTGGAACTCGGTGTCTGATACGTTTTAGACGTGAAAATACAATGTTAAGTTACTAATTCGTTACCGATTAACAAAGGTAACGGTACGGCTTAACTAATTATATTTCAGTGTTTTGCACCTTTTTTTATATTCCCTTGTAACTCAATGTAATTTAATTTTAAACATTAAACATTTGAGTTATGGAACAGACAAAAAAGTCCACGTTCAAACTGCTTTTCTACTTGAAAAAGAACGAACTGAAAAAAAATGGTAATGCCCCAATTATGGCACGAATTACCATAGATGGAACAGCTAAAACTTTGGGAACAAAGTTAGAAATCAACCCCAATAATTGGGATTTAAAATACGGAAGAGTTGAGGGAAAGAGTACAACAGCATTGAGTATTAACCAAAAGCTAGATAACATACGGGGACGTATCGACAAGATTTATGAAGATATGTTGAAGCACGAGGGGTTCGCTACCGCCCAAAAAGTGAAGCTATCATTTTTGGGTGTTGGGATAATGGATGATGCTATCCTAAAAGTTTTCGATGACCAAAATAAGGACTTTAAAAAATTGGTCGAAAAAGAAGAGCGTTCACAAAGCACCTATAACAAGTATATCACAGTTTACAATCATCTTACCACCTTCATCAAAGAAAGGTATCATCGTGATGATATGGCTTTCCGAGAATTAACTGCCGATTTTATCCGTGAGTTTGATTTTTATCTCCGTTACGATTTGCATTCAGCACATAATACGGTTTGGGTTTACACGATGCCTGTATTAAGTTTGGTAGAGCTCGCTATTAAAAAGGGCTTGATAAGAGATAATCCATTTCAGGATTACGAAATCAATATGCAAGAAACCGATCGGGGTTATATATTGAAAGAAGATGTAGAAAAGCTGATGATGTGTGTACCATCACATCCAAGGTATGAACTTGTAAAGGATCTCTTTATTTTCAGTTGTTTTACCGGACTTGCTTATGCAGATATAAAGAAGCTGACAAGGAAAAACATACAGTCATTCTTTGACGGTCATCAATGGATTATCAGCAGGAGAAAGAAGTCAGATATAGCTTCTAATGTTCGGTTAATGGAAATTCCTAAACGTATCATTGAGAAATATCAGGGTACGACAAGGAATGAATTTATTTTTCCGGTTCCGACTAATGTAACCTGCAATAACCATGTCACTAAACTCATTGAAAATGCAGAAATTATTACAGAACAAAAAGTCACTTTTCACACGGCAAGGCACACTTTCGGAACAATGTTTTTGACTGAGGGAGTACCGCTTGAAAGCCTTAGCAAGATGATGGGGCATAAAAATATTTCAACCACACAGATTTATGCCAAAATCACAAGCCAAAAGATCAGCAAGGATATGGATTTGGTATCTCATAAATTTACGAGCATGGAAGCTGCATTTATTGAAAAGGAACAAGAAAGCTTGGTTATCTGATTAATGTAATTGGTAAGCAACACAAAAGAGCAGGGTTTAATAGCCCTGCTCTTTTTGCGCTAAAAGCAATCACTCCGACTCTATTAATGTTAAATATTGTTCTAAATTTGTTATAGTTAGGAATCCTAACTATATTTGTAATAGCAATATTGCTTCAAAACAATTTAATACTTATTAAAAATGGCAAAATCAGTCTTTTATCACGCAGGATGTCCTGTATGCGTAAGTGCAGAACATGACATTATTAACCTTATCGGTGCAGATAATGTAGAAGTTGTTCATATTGGCGAAATCCGTGACAGAATCGAAGAAGCAGAAAATGCAGGTGTAAAATCGGTTCCCGCTTTGGTAACTCCAAATGGAAATGTGCTACACATTAATTTTGGGGCTTCTATAGCAGATGTAAAAGGTTAAAAAAACTTATAATTAGGTTAGGAATCTATTTATAATATTGGTTCCTAACTTAATTTATTAAATTTCAAATCACAAAAATGAAAGTAGCGGTCTGGGATACTTATGTAACAAAAAAAGACGGTACAATAATGCATTTTGATATTATTGTTCCAGAAGAAATAAAGGATGCTGATGTAATATATGAATACGGTAGAGCATACCTGAAAATCAAAAAGCAGGAAAATCAACCCCTGGCTTCAAATGAATGCAGGTTTTGCCATTTAGAATCAGTGAAGCCTGCTTGGGAAAATGAAATTGAACAAAAAGGATATTTCATTTATGAAATGGAAAATTGCGAATAATGGAAAAATCAGATTTTGATTTAAAACAACAGAATGAAAGTATAGAGAGCAAAATCGTGGCTTCTCTGGAAAGGATAGCACAGTCTTTCCGTGTTTTGTTATGGCAGGAAAGCAAAGAGTTCTCGTTAAGTCCTATTCAGGTGCAGGTACTTATTTTTTTATTGCACCATAGTGCTGAAAAAAGAAAGGTAAGCTATATAGCATCTGAGTTTAATATGACCAAAGCCACGATAAGCGATACAATTAAAGCACTGGAGCAAAAAGAATTAATCAGTAAAGAATTTGAACCTACCGACACAAGAAGCTTTATCATAAATCTGACAGAGAAAGGCAGAGATATTGCTGGTAAAACATCGATGTTCACTAAAGAAATTCACAAACCTATTGATAAATTACATCCTGACGATAAAGAGAATATGCTGTTGGGGTTGTTTGACGTAATCAGGCATTTGAATAAATCGGGCGTAATTACCATACAACGAATGTGCATGAGTTGCTCCTACTATCAACCATCAAATATGGGAAAACAACATTTCTGCAAACTCCTTAATCAGCAACTGCAAGTACAGGATCTGCGAATTGATTGCCCCGAACATAAGTTGAAGACATGAATGAAATAATCGAAAAATTAAATCAAATAAATAATCGAATTAAGGAAGCCTGCAATAAAGCTGGACGTAATCCTAACGAAGTTAAATTACTTCTGGCTACTAAAACCGTACCTGCGGAGCGTATTAAAATTGCATTACAGGCAGGTAATAAGCTAATAGCCGAAAACAAGGTTCAGGAACTAAAAGAAAAATACGAAGCGTTGAAAGAAATTCCGCATACCAATCATTTCATCGGGCATTTGCAGACCAACAAAATCAAAGACCTATTGAAATACAATGTGTCCTGTATTCAATCACTTGACCGCTTGGATTTGGCAGAGAAATTACACCAACGCTTACAGTTTGAAAGCAAAACCATAGAAGTTTTGATACAGGTAAATACATCATTTGAGCAAAGCAAATTTGGAGTAAGTACTGAAAATACTATCGAATTGGTAAAACAAGTAGCAAAACTTGAGACTTTAAAAATAAAAGGATTAATGACTATCGGATTGTTTAGTGCAGAAACAGAAAAAGTGCGTAAATGCTTCCGATTGCTCAAAGATATGCAACAACAAATTATTGCTTTAAACATTCCTAACGTAGAAATGCAGGAGTTATCAATGGGAATGAGTGGCGATATGGAAACAGCCATTGCAGAGGGAGCAACCATTATACGAGTAGGTACCGCCATCTTTGGTCAAAGAATATATCCCGATAGTTATTACTGGAATGAAAACTTAGGATAAACTATTATTGTTTGTAAACAGAAAAATGAGCAGGATTTAACGATCCTGCTTTTTTTATACCCATACTTTTTGTAGCCTAAGCACATTTACTCCCTTTCACGTTCCCCTCGCAGTAAAAGAGCTTATGACTACTTTTTGAAATAGAAAATTGAAAAACACTGCTCTGCCATTTCCGCCCTACATATTTTTCAAATCTCTATCACAGGCTTTCATTGTCTGGTCAATTATCCCATAAAATTTAGGAGAAAATATTTCCATAATCAACCGGTAAAAAGGCAGCCAAAGTACGGCGGTCACCCCACACTCAATCCCAGCCAAAAGACTACGGCATAAACGGTTTCCTCCCTAAAGGTACCCTCCAATTATTCCGTTTCCTTTTGGCTTTTCCTCTTGACCGCCTTGATAGTCTGCTTTCTTTTTTCCGGTTTTTCTTTTGGAAAAAATTATGCGAAGCGAAGCGGAGCAAACCACAACAGGAAGCAGGAAACGAGAAAAGCGAACGTAAAAAAATGTAAAATTTTTAAAACAGGAACGATTATGAACATCATCGGAAGACTGACAAGAGATGCGGAAGTACGCACCACGTCACAGGACAAACAAGTAGTAAACTTTTCAGTAGCAACCAACGACAGCTACAAAAACAAGCAGGGCGAACGCATTGAGCAAACCACCTATTTCGACTGCTCTTATTGGATTTCTGCAAAGGTAGCCACACTACTCACAAAAGGCACTTTGGTAGAACTCACAGGACGAGTAAGTACAAGAGCGTGGACAGGCAATGACGGAGAGCCGAAAGCAGGACTGAATTTCCATACCTCAAACATCAAACTGCACGGAAGCAGTAAGAGAACCGAAACCGTACAGGCTACTGCACAAAAAGGAAGCAACAGTACAGCAGGGAAAGGCACAGAAGACGACCTACCATTTTAACAACGAGTATTCAATCATTTTTTAACATCAAAATTTTATCAAAATGGCACATAACATTCATTTCAACGAGAGAACAGGAAAGCACAGTTTCTTTTCAGTACAGCAAAAAGCGTGGCACGGTTTGGGGCAGATTGTCGAACAATATCCAACAAGTGAAGAAGCTATCAGACACGCAGGGTTAGATTATGAGGTGGTTAAATCCCCACTATTTACCAAAGGTTCGGGTATTATCGAAACGGCTAACGGCATAGAGATAGGTAGTAGCGAATTGGAAGTACCTAACTATTTCGCCAATATACGCACCGATAACAATGCCGTATTGGGGGTTGTCGGTAAGGACTACCACATTGTACAAAACCGTGAAGCCTTTAATTTCTTTGATGCTATTGTAGGTGGTGGCGAAGGCATTCTATACGAAACCGCAGGAGCATTAGGCAACGGAGAACGAATATTCATTACAGCCAAATTGCCCGACTATATCCGTGTAGGCAATGGCGATGATATAACGGAAAAGTACATTTTCCTTACCACTTCGCACGATGGTTCGGGCAGTATTACAGCCGCTTTTACTCCTATTAGGATTGTATGTCAAAACACGCTGAATGCCTCATTACGCAGTATGACCAATGTAGTCCGTATCAAACATACTTCGGGAGCAAAACAACGTATCGAGAACGCCCACAAGATTATGGGATTGGCTAACACATTGAGCAACCAATTAGAGAACATTTTCAACGAGTGGACAAAAGTAAAGGTTACAGACCGAGAAGTAAGAAAGCTAATCCAATTGGCACTTTGTCCAAACAAAGAAACGTTTGACCTACTCAAAAAAGGTGCGGAAGACGAAGTTTCCACCGTGTTTAAAAATGTGGTTGATGATGCTTTCAGCTATGCAATGATGAGCGACACCCAACAAATGGACACGACAAAAGGCACTTTGTTCGGAGCGTATAATGCCGTGACAGGCTACTATCAGAATGTAAGAAACTACAAGAATGACGAAGCCAAGCTACAGAGCATTGTACTCGGTGGTACTGCCCAACTCAAATCACAGAAAGCATTTGAATTGTGTACCTCATTTGCTTTGGACGGTGCGGAAATCTTCAAACTTAATTAAATAACCACAGGCTACCGCCTTAAACGGTGGTAGCCTACTATAAACAACAGCTATGACAATAGAGATATATGAAGCAACGCTAAAGCACGACACAGGTACGACAATTCTCAGAGTATTTTCATTAAGCGGAAAGCAGGGAGCGATACAGCAGATAACAACCGCAGAGGGTTGTCCCGAATGTGCCATTGTGGATATAGTGAAAATTGATAACGATACAAAACAGCAAGATATGAAAGCAAAAACCATAGAGGAAGCAAAAGAATTGGCTAAAGGCAAGAGCCTTGAAAAGAAGCATAAGAACGAAACAGTACATATTATCTACTGCAATCGTACAGAGTATTTCTACATAGATACGAACGGTTTAATACGCCTTTGGGAACAGTCATTCGGCTACTGTGTGAATGGCATCTACACCTCTGAAAAATCACATTCATAACCCTTAAACAAAAAATGATTATGGCAAATTGGTGCAGTAATACGGTTGTTTTCGAGGGCAAACCCGAAGCAATCGAACAGATACAACAGCTATTCAAATCAATGGCTGAAAAACAACAGGAAGAAAATTGCGGACAACTGCCCGATTTCGTAGAGGACAGTAATGGTGGTTATTTCTTCGACATCTACCAAGACGATGATGTTACAGGCATTTTTCAGTATGAAACAAAATGGTCGCCCAATATTGAGGTAGTACAAGCGATAGCAGAACACTATAACGTGAATTTCACACAGGACTATGAGGAATTGAGCAACTGTGTATGTGGCAGGGCAATTTTCTCTGACAAGCTACTCACAGATATTTTTTTGGACGATGAAGAATTTGAGCAATACGAGTTCGATGAAGAAACAGATACCTATCATTTTGAGGGCGAAAAATACGAAAGTGATTACGAAATATTGGAAACCCTATTGGAACGAAAAATAGAAAATCATTAATCTTAAATGCAGACACAATGGAAACAAAAGTAATAGCCACAAAGTTTGTCCGCCACGATGTACCCGAATTGGAAACTCTGCAAAATGCAAAGGTCTATCTGTTAAGGGAGAAACTGAACAAGGGCGAAAAGATGAACCGAGCCGAAAAGAATTGGCTTGCAGAAGCCGTAAACCGAAATGCTTTCTTCAAACGAGCCGTTCCCTTGCAGGGTTATCGCTTCGGGTTTGAAGATGTTTTAAAAACTTATGTAGTAAAGCAGTACGGCAATTGGGCAGAATATAACGCTCCCGACAAAACAAGCCTTAGAACTATTGTTTACGGCAAGATTGACCAGATAGCAGAAATCAGTAAATAAAAATTAGAACAGTTATGAAAATAACAGATTTGAACGGTTGTGAAATAGAAGTAACCGACCTAAAAGAAGCTATCAAAATTGCTAAACGCAATACAGGGTACAGCCACGAGGACAAAAGTTTTTCGGAGTTCGATAAAAGACAAAAAGCCTATTGGACAGACATACACGAAAAACTGACGGCAATCAAAAAACGAATAGATAACAATTAAAATTTCAGAACGATGAATACCAATTTTTTCAATCAGATTCAACAGTTGGACTTTACAGGAGTATTGCAACTGAACATTTCCAAAGGAGCAGAAAATAACTTAATCGTATCAGTTTTGCTCAACAACGAACAATGCGGAGATAACGCCAAAAACCTTATTCCCCCATTGACATTTAACGCCACACCCCAAGAGTTTGACGAGGGATTTTTTGAGCAGATAAAAGCACCTATCAAAACCGTTTCGGGCGTAATGGTGGATATGGAAAAATTCCTAAAACAAATGGAAGAAGTCAAAAAGCAATCGGCAATGGAGAAAGAAAAAACCGAAAAAGCCAAAAAGGAGAAAGAAGACAAAGACAAGAAGTTTAAAGATGGAATGGCAAAGGCTGACGAACTCGAAAAAGAGGGCAAATTCCGTGAAGCGTGGATAAAAGTACCCGACATCACCGAGTTTCCCGAAAAAGCGGACGAAATACGCAAACGTAAATCGGAATTATCAAACAAGTTTGCCACACCGAGCCTGTTCGGAGCAATGGAAGAAGCCACGCCCGAACCGCCAAAAACGGAAGAAGTTACAGCCGATTATCCAATTGATGAAACGGACGAGGAAGAAACAGAGTATTAACGATTAAAAACGAGCATTATGTTATTAGCAACGCAATTAGAACGAGTTTTTATACTCAAAGATAAAGGACAGGATATTAGACTGACCGACCCCGAACCACGTTGGAGCGTGGAAGGCGTAATGAATTTTTACGCCAATCTGTACCCGATACTAACAACGGCAAAAGCATCTGCACCACAAATCAAAGACGATGCAGTAGAGTACAAATTTGAGAGCGTAATGGGTACGAAAGGTTAAACCAAATATGTAAAGCGATGAACTATGCACAAACATATCCTATCGGGAACTATCACAATACCCGAACAGCAAAGACAACGGCAGTTGCACCGCCAATTAAACGAGTTCGCCAATTGGATGCAAAAGCCAAAGGATGCAAACGAAGTGCGGAAAGACAAGCAGAAATCCGTACCGATAGCAATGCTACCAATGGTATTCTGAAATGTACATTCCTGCCTAAACTGAAAACGGAACAATCCGTACAGGCTTGTAAAGGAACAGCAAAAACGGAGAGGGATTTTTATAAGTCCCTTTCCACACTTGCCGAGCATTACAACATTGAGCCGATGCAGACCAAAGAATTTACATTTCCCTACAATATCGTATTGGGTATGTTGGATATGGAAACCAAACTAAAACGTACCCATATCAATTGGGATGGTTTACGTTTAGTACAGGACAGTAAGAAAACGTTTTTGAAAAGTGAGGAACGGTACGACACAGGCACAACCTTATATTACATTCCCATTGTTCCACTCTTTAAAATGCTTAAAGACCCGAAACGGAAAAAGTCGGCACAGTTGCTTGTTTCGGTTTGCAGTTATCTGTACCATATTGCCGACATTCCGTATTACAGACAGGAAGCAAGTTATCTGTATTGGATGTACGAAATGATGAACGATTGGGTGGAAATGGATGACCAAACCGAAGAAACAGCCGTTTATCTTGCAGAGATAAGACAAGCCGAGTATATCGGAGATTTTATGGAGCAACGGATTTATAACCGCATTAATTTGAACGTATTTGAACAGCGTATCAATAGCTTTAAAGCTAAAGACCATTTTGATAATGAGTGCTTGACCGTAGCAAAAGAAGCCTTTGTTCTTTATCAGACCTATCCGAATGAAAACGTATTCCGCAATGCCAAACCCAACGGAGAAGCATCTGAAGAAGATATGGAAAACATTATCGGTATGGAAAAGTACATTTCTTTTTACGCAGACCACAAAGGTTGGCTCAATGAAACCCTTATAGAATCGGTCAACACCGAAATACAGGAGTACGGACAAATGGAAGAACCCATTATCCAAAAGAAATTTGACGGCAGGGATATAACCGCCAACAACCTTTGTTTTGAAAACCGACTGTTTACATTACTGCACAGCCTAAGCGACATTTTACACACCTTTTAAAAATTGGAACTATGGAAACGATTAACGATATAACACAGGACTTCGGTACATTGTACCACCCAAAATCGGCTTTGGTATTCTATGAAACCAAAGGAAGCAATACCGATGTATATGTAGAACATTTTGATATGGATAAGAACGGCAATCCTATCAACGCCCACCCTTTAACGGTAAAGGAAGCGAATGTTTTGGCAAAGGCACTCAATACCGAACAGGAAAAGAACAAAGCTTTTCTGAAATCAAACGGAATTTTGCCGACTAACATTTTGCGCATCAACCCCAATGCAGATAAGGGAGCGGTCATTTGGTACACCAAAGCACAGCAACGGCAAATGTATTTTGTGGATAGTCTGCAAATTCCAAACGGAATAGCACCAATACCGCCTATGCTTTGGAAAGCGAGCAAAAACGGTTTGAGTGTATTTGCTCTTTCGAGCGACAGAAGACCTACCGAGAAAACTAAATTGTACTATACGCCTTATTTCAACATCTATCAAGACGGCAAAGTCTGTATGGGAACAGTAAGCGTAGATATTAAAAATTCCGCTTCGGTGGAAGAATTTATACAGGCTTGGGAGTATTACTTTTTCAATTCCTATTTCAGCCATTTGTTAGGCAATCATAACCCGATAACAGGCGATTGCGTAAACCTATGGAAAGAACTTATAAACACAGATAAACCCTTTCCAAAAGAAGTATTGAAACCGAATAATAAAACCCTTAAAAATCTATTGTAATGGAAACTACAAAAACAGCCGTTCATTTTACGGACGACTATTTAATAAGTCCGACTAACCCTATTGAGGTTAATTTGATTGGTGCAGGTGGCACAGGCTCAAAAGTATTGACCGCCTTAATGGAAATGAGCCACAGTTTAACAGCATTGGGACACGCAGGTTTGCAGGTACGTTTATGGGACGATGATATTATCACGGAAGCCAATTTGGGCAGACAGCGATTTGCACCGAGCGAAACAGGATTGTACAAATCGGTAGCCTTAATAAACCGTATCAATCGTTTTATGGGGACAAATTGGAAAGCGGAAACCCAAAAGTTTGAACGTAATAATTTCGGTGGACTGCCCGAAAATGCAAAGGCAACGATTTACATTACTTGTGTAGATAATGTACAGGCAAGATTTGATATTGCAGAAATGCTCAAAGCTATGAGCAAACGCAGAGCCAACCGTGATGAACCAAAGTATTGGTTAGACTTTGGCAACAGCCAAAACACAGGGCAAGTCATACTATCTACTATTGGAGAGATTAAACAACCTCAATCAGAGAAATACCAAACGGTGGCAAGTCTGCCAATGGTTACCGATGAATTTGGCGAACTGCTGAAACAGTCCGAACAAACGGACGATACGCCAAGTTGCAGTTTAGCGGAAGCATTGGAAAAGCAGGATTTGTATATCAATGCAACATTAGCTCAAATGGGGTGTTCGTTGCTATGGTCTATGTTCCGCTATGGAATGACCGAAAACAGGGGTTTCTTTATTAATCTGAAGAACTTCCAAACCCACCCCCTAAAAGTCGCCTGACAGCCAAAGTCGGGCGGCGAAAAGACGCATCCTTCCGTTGGTCGGAACCGCCTTTTCGCGTTTAAAATCGGTACAACCCCTTTGCCAAAATGTACCGTTCCACAAATTCCACTTCTTACATTTTACCAAACAGGTTGCGACATCATTGCACGGGATATTCAGTATCCCTTTCGTTGTTTTAGCCAACTTCTTTTCTTTCTACACGGCGACCAAAGAAAAGAAGCAAAAGAACGTCGCTTCGTTAAGATAGTCTGTTATGGAAAATTTTAATTTGTTAAATTTGCTTAGAGTTTAAAGTGAATATAAATTCATTATAAGCAATCAAAAAAATAAAACCATAACTATTTCTCGAATGTACATATCAAAAATACAGATCAATAACTTCAGAAATTTCAAAGAAAAAGAAATTGAATTTAATGATGGAGTAAATGTCATAATTGGTCATAATAATGCAGGGAAAACAAACCTTATTAAAGCATTGTCTTTAGTTATTGACACTCAAAACCATAAAAGATTGGATGTAGACGATTTCAATAAAAATTTGACTTTAGCCGAATTAAAAACAAATCCACCAAAATTAACCATTGCAATTACTATTGAAAAAGGAAAAGAACAAGAGCCTGATGATTTGGTTACAATATCTAATTGGCTCACTAAACTAGATAATTCCTATGAAGCACTCCTTACTTATGAGTTTTTTCTACCTGAAAAAAAACACGAAGATTATATAACTGAATTGTCGGCAGTTTCCGACGATGATGAAAAAGCGATTGATAAAGTATGGAAAATTATTAAGCATGATTTCATCCGGTTTTATACATACAAAATTTGGGGAGGAGATCCAATAAATCAATCTATAGCGGATAATGAGTCGTTGTCTAAATTTGATTTTCAATTTCTGAATGCTATTAGAGATGTCGAAAGAGATATGTTGACAGGTCGAAATACTCTTTTGAGAGAAGTTTTTGATTTTTTTATGGATTACGAGATAAAAAAGGACTCTATTAAAACAAATGAAGAGAAGCATTTAGAAATAAAGAGTAGAAAAATTCTTTTTTCTGAAAAAGCAGATGTACTTATTCAAGAGTTGAGTGATAGAATTGATGCCGGTAAAAAAGAAATTCTTTCTTATGCTAAAAATACAGGAGCATCATTCAATAAAGCAACACCTAATTTCGAAGGAAGTGTTTCTGAAAATGAAATGTATTCAGTTCTGAAACTTATTGTTGAATATGAGACTGGTATAAAAATTCCTGCAACACACAATGGACTTGGTTATAACAACTTAATTTTTATGTCCTTGTTATTAGCGAAAATGCAGGTCAATGCTGATGTAGAATATTTGGATGCAAATGCAAAAGTGTTTAATACATTAGCAATAGAAGAACCTGAAGCTCATCTTCATCCAGCAATGCAGTATAAGTTTTTGAAGTTTCTCAATGAGAATATGAAAGGAAAAAAAGTCAGACAAATTTTTGTAACAACTCATTCAACTCATATTACATCAGCGGTTTCATTGGATGAAATAATATGTTTGCACAATGAAGAAGGAAATACCACTATTGGATATCCAAAAAAGGTTTTCATAGAATCAGATGGATCTGAAAACGTTAAGAGTAAGAAGTATGTTCAACGGTTTTTAGATGCAACAAAGTCTGATATGTTATTTGCTCAAAAAATAATTTTGGTAGAAGGAATAGCAGAACAACTTTTGATTTCAATTTTCGCTAACTACTTGGGAAAATCATTAGAAGATCATCATGTTGCTATAATTAATGTTGGTGGTCGTTATTTTAATCATTTTTTATACCTTTTTGACAGTTTGAAAGACTCTACCCTTCCTAAGAGAGTAATTTGTCTTACTGACAGAGACCCTGAAAGAAAAGAAAAGACAGATGGAAAATTTAAAAAATGTTATCCATTCGAGTTTAATCATGATAATGCTAATTATGAATACCAAACTAATCCTACTGCCGATTTATTCGAAATAGGAACTCACCCAAACATTACATTTTACAGTCAGCCTATTGGTACAGGAAAAACTTTTGAATATGAGATTTTATTAAGTAATCCCAGCCTTGATATTCTAATTACTGAATCTATTAGTAATGCTAAGGAAATTACTGAACTAATGACACTATATTCTACTGATGGAAAGACCGTACAAGATTTACTTGATAAACTATCTGATAGTACAGAAAATCAAAGAATCAAGACTGGAATATTAGCTAATACAAGTATGTCAGATGAAGAAAAAAAGAAATCCGTCATAGCTTCAAGATATCTTAATTCAGTTGGAAAAGGGGAAAATGCACTGGAATTATGTTATGCTCTTCAAGAAAACCTTTCAAAAAAAGGAACCCCGGATTTTAAGGATTTCAGTGTTCCACCTTATATAAAATCTGCAATAGAAGAATTATGTCAGTAACGATTATCAACTCAGATAGCATTATCACAGATATTGAAAGTCATTTTAAAGTATCTGCCGGACCTGGTGCCGGTAAAACCCATTGGCTTATAAATCATATAAAGAACGTTTTACATAACTCAGGTAATCTGTTCAGGACAAGAAAAATTGCATGCATCACATATACAAATATAGCTGTTGAAACAATTCAAAAGAGGTTAGGTACATCTGCAAATCAAGTTGAAGTATCAACAATTCACAGCTTTTTGTACAAAAATATTGTGAAACCGTACGCATCATTTGTTGCGGCTGAATTTGGTCTTAATGTTGCTGAAATGGATGGTCATGATGATATTGTACTATCAAATTATAGCTTTTTAAGTGATTGGAAAAATCGTACGGGACAACAAAGAATAAATGATGATAAGACTGTTGTTAAAGCATTTAGTAATCTAAAATGGAAATTTGAAAATGACGAGTTGAAAGTGAAAACAGATTATCCTTTTAAAATTGGAAAATATCCCATTAGAAATGATTCCTACATGGAATACAAAAAGATGATGTGGGAAAAAGGTTTGCTTCATCATGATGATGTCCTTTTCTTTAGTTTTCAGATAGTCAATAAATTTCCGTTTGTGGTAAACGTATTGAATGCTAAATTTCCTTATGTTTATATAGACGAATTTCAGGATAGTAATCCTATACAAGTCGAAATATTTAAGAAAATCGGATTAGGAGAAACTAAAATCGGAATTATTGGAGATACCGCCCAATCAATATATAAATTCCAAGGAGCTGATCACACGCAATTTCAAACTTTTTCTTTGCCTAACATAAAAGAGTTCGTTTTAAATGAGAACAGAAGAAGTTGTAATGAGATCATTGACTCTTTGAATGATCTTCGAAAAGACATAAATCAAAGTAAAATTCGGAATGTATCAATTGCAAAACCAATAATTTTTATTGGTGACATGATATTAGCATTGCGTGCTGCAAAAACAAAATGTAGTAACGAAACCATTTATACGCTTTCAAGGGATAACATAACCTCAAATGCGATGAAAGCAGAAATCAATGGGTCAGGATTAGATAGCAAATTGTTAGAAAAACAGAAAGAAGTAGATACCAATCCTAAGCGTTCTAACATGATTTATTGCTGTGTAAGAGCAATTGCTTATGGGAAACAAAACAAGTTTAAAGATGCGATTAAAGTTTTAGAGAAACAGTTTAATTATAAATTCGATAAAGCCAAGGGCAAGAAAAAAGCTCTGAAATACCTTACCATTTTACTTGAAAAGCACTCCGAATTAGAAGGTGAATCTTTGTTGCAATTTGCAGCTTTCATAAGAGAAAATTTAGTATCTGATTTAGCTAATTTTAGAAGTGGGGATATTAAGACATTCTATGAAACTCATACACTGAACCAATTACTTTTATGTGTTTCTATACCTGAAGACATAAGCCTGCACAAGACTATTCATAAGTCTAAAGGCGATGAATTTGACAATGTACTATTAGTTCTAAATGAAGAAAAAGATATCAATTTTTTAGCTGAATGTGATTTGGCAGCTAACGAAGAGCATAGAATAAATTATGTGGCACTAAGCAGAGCAAAGAATAGGCTATTTATTTCTGTTCCATCTATAGCGTCTAATATCCAGAGTTCTTTAATTGGTTTTTATGACTTGGAGTTTTTATAGAATGCCACTATAAAACATAAGAACCTATTAGCAAATTCTGAGCTACACCAATAGTTAATATTAAAACTCGATGATAGAAACAGACATATCAATAACAATAAATCGCAAATCAGATATTGACCAAATTGAGGAAAAAATTATCGAAAATAAAATTCGGTTCCCGGTTTATATTCGAGAATATGAATTTAGTTATCAAATTAATTTCACAAGTGACTATGAGGAATGGGAGTTAGACACAGCAATACTTGATTGTTTCCCTGAATATGAATACACTGCCGATCTGGAAAAAGGAAGGAAAGAAATTAGAATTCAGATATCCCGATATCAATCGGAATTTTCGACAGATGGTTGGGGAAGACGAATTGATAATCCTTTAGATGAAACTAAATATCTTGTAAAAAAGTCAGCCAAAAAAGTTGAAAAATTTAATCCTGCAATAAAAGTACTATTCGATAACCGAGAGCAATATTATTATGTAAATATTGTCAACGGTATTAATAAAACAACTGAAGAACAGGGCTTTTTGTTATTAGATGATTTCAAAACTAATAATGAAGATATTAGTGCTGATATTTTAAAGGATAAGCTCTATAAATCTCCTTTAGAGGCTTTCCATTCAGGATACAATAAGATCCATGATTTAGTAAATGCAGACTTTTCTGTATTTCAGGAAGATAAAAAGAAAGCAATTAGAGAAGTACAAAAGTTGCCACGAAAAATTATAAGAGATTTTATAAATGCTTGTAATAATTCTGTAATAGACGATATTTTGAAAAACCTTGACGAAAACATCAGTTTTGAGAAACGAACAAATTATGTAACAGATAATAGAGTTCAGGGTATTATTGAATTTAAAAAATATCTTGAAACTTCTGAACAGCAATTGTGTGGTAAGAATTTAAAAATAAGATCATCCTGGAACTTTAAACTGCCATTTGTGGATGTTGGAGTAAAATATTATCCTGTATCAATTGACCAAGGGAAAAAGAACATTTCAAAATATGAACAAATAAAGTTTGAATTAGGGGATAATAAAATTGTAAATATCATATATGAGAGCTAAAACACTTTTTTGGTGTTCTTAAATAGCTTTCAATTAGTTTTTATAAATTTACAAACGGCAATCGTTTTTGTTATATGTTTGACTAACTCTTTAAGCTTGATTTAGCTTCTCAGACTGTTTCAGATAGCAAGCGTATTGCAATACTAAATAAACTGACAGTCAAGAATGAGTAGAATTAACATACAGGGAACCATTGATAACATACGTAGTAAATCAAACATTTACACACCTATTATCGAAGCGATTGTTAATTCAATCCAATCAATTGTTTTAAAACAAATTGATAATGGCAAAATAGAAATTATTCTACACCGAGAAAAGATTTTAGATATAGAGAATGCAATACCAAGTGTAAAAAGTATTGAAATTAGGGATAATGGCACAGGGTTTACGCAAGAAAACAGAGACAGTTTCGACACTTTTTACAGCGAATACAAAAGATCTATCGGAGGAAAAGGTTTTGGTAGATTTATGTATGTTAAATACTTCAATAATGTATTTGTAAATAGTGTTTTTAGAGATAATGACCAATCTTTGAAATCTCGTTACTTCCGCTTTGGAAGAGAATACGAAATCATTGTTGATGAAAAGATTGAGCCGAGTACTGCTGTTGAAACATATAGCGTTGTTACTTTGGAAAATATTAAATCCGGTCAGAATTTTGAAAAGCAAATAGAAACGATAGCGAGACGGATTCTTGATAAGATATTGATTTACTTTATCAATGATACTTTCACTCCTCCAACCATAATCTTGAAAGAAGCAGAAGGAAATCATTCAATCGTCTTAAACGATTTTTTGACCGAAATAAATGAAATAAAACTTTGGAAAAGTAAGGATTTTACACTTGAAGACGATAAACTTCAGAAATATGAATTTGTGGCAAAGGTCTTCAAAATCTATTATCCAGGTAACCAAAAAAGTAGAGTTAGTTTAACCGGACATAACAGGGAGGTCACTGATACTCCACTCTACAAATACATACCAGAATTTGAGGATGAATTTTTTGAAGAAGATGATAATAAAACAAAGAGAAACTATATAATAAAAACATATATCCTCGGTGAATATTTAGACAGGAATGTATCTCTTGAGCGTGAAACTTTTGATTTTCCTAAAGAATCAAAAGATATGTATTTCCCTTTCGGGCAGGCAGATATTGAAAGAAAAGCAAGCGAAATTTCAAAAGAAGCATTCGGAGAAGATGTTCAAGTTCGTGTCCAGAAAAAAAGTGACCAAATACGAAATTATGTAAATGAATCAGCTCCTTGGCATAAAGCATATCTAAATGAGTTAGATATATCTACGATTCCATACAACTTAAAAGACGAAAACATTGAGCTTGCTTTACAGGAAGTGAAATTCAGAAAAGAGCAAAAAACCAGAGCGGAACTTAAAACTCTTTTGGAGAATCCTGAAGTTTCTCATAATGGACAAATGGCAGAAGCTATTTCTAAGATTTCAGAAATTGGGAAAAGCGATTTGGCACATTATGTATTCAACAGAAAAATTGTTTTAGAAGCATTTCGTCAACTACTTAAGAGAAAAGAAGACGGCAAAGGAGAATTAGAAAAAGACATTCATAACCTGATATTTCCTATGGGAAAAACTTCTGAAAATTGTGATTATCAAGAACATAATTTATGGTTGTTGGATGAACGTTTAATATTCTCCGAGTTTGTTGCTTCGGATAAGAAAATATCAACAAAAAAAGATGCTTTGGGTGAGCCTGATTTAGTAGTATTTGATAAAAAGCAGTCCTTTAGAAGCGGAGATAATAACTATAGTAATCCTCTTACTATTTTTGAATTTAAACGTCCTAAAAGAGAAGCATATAAAACGGATGATGATCCGATAATGCAAATTGGAAAATACGTAAAAGATATTCGAGCTGGAAAATACGAAATGCCTGAAGGTTTAGAGAAGATTAAAGTTAATGACTCAACACCAGTTTATGCTTATGTAGTTTGCGATTTGACTCCTAAAATAAGAGAGTTTGCTGAGGAATTACATTCTTTGACAAAAAGTCCGGATGATGAAGGTTATTTCGGGTTTTTAAGAGGATACAATATGTATGTTGAAGTAATCAGTTTCAAAAAGATGATGGATGATGCAACACTCAGAAATAAAATATTCTTTAAAAAGTTGCATCTCGAATAATAATTAGTTAGCCGTTGTTTGTTTGAATTTCAATAACTCTTCTAAAATCATCCGCATCGCTGCCAATCAGTAGACAACTCGAAAAACCAATATCCAACAGAGCCTTACCCACTTTCTCATCATCAATATCGCTATGGGCAATCAGCTTTATAGTCGGGTATTGCGTTTTCAATTCCTGTAATTGTGACAATATGTTCTTGTCGTAAAAATCGATATCGATTATACAAACATCGGGAAGTACTGTTAAAACAGATAATTGAGATGATCCGCTTTCTATATTTTCCGAACGGAATAATATCTCAACTCCGGAATTAGCAAGCTCATTGCAGATGACATCTAAAATTGGGCTTTTATCATTGATAAAGGCGAGGGTAATTTTTTGTTTTGCTGTACCGGTTTCCATATCATTAACTTTTTTTGAGTTGATGTAGCCTGCACAAAAAAAGACGCAGGCAACTACACTAACCGATACTAAGGCACTGGTACGCCCGACAACGGATAAGAGAGCACCCACGCCTATAACGTGAGCATTCCTACTTATCGTCCTGTTGTCTTAAAAATTACCAGTTTTTAGTATCAGGACTTAAAGCAAAAACACTTTAAGTATTTCTATATTTTCTAAAAGCAAAGATACTAAAGTCGTTCCGATACGGATACATAATCTGTACAAAAGTTAATTATATGCGGTCGGTATTATGGGAAATGTAATTCTGTTCCAAGATGGTCAGAATATCCGTTTCCTTATAGATAATCTTGCCCCCTATCTGAATATAAGGAAGGATATTGTCATCACGATATTGTTGGAGGGTGCGTTTGCTGATGTGCAGCAGCTTGCACACGTCTTCGCCAGAAAGGAAAATTTCACCATTCATTACAGGACGGTAATTTTTCAGTATTTCTTCAATACGGCTTCGTAACTGTATTATAATCTCCTGTTGTTCGATGATTTCTTCTGCTTCATTCGTCAGTAAATCCATTGTCGTTGGTATTGTACGGCTGTCCGGCTCTAAGCAAAGCCTGTACATCCGAAAGTTTAAAATAATTCTTGCGGTTCAGTTTGGAATATGGTAACAAACCCTTGTCTTTGTAGGTCTGCAAAGTCCGTTTGGTAATGTTCATCATCAGGCACACTTCCTGGTTATCGAGCCATTGCTCCCCTTTGAAAATAGGCGTATATTTTCGGGTGGTACTTTCAGTCAGTTCCAAAAGTGCTTTAAGCTCATTCTTCATTCCGTCCAATGCGGATTTTTGTATTGCGATAACTTCCATTTTTGCTCATTTTTGATGTGGAAGTCGAATTTATAAAGGCTTATTGGAGGGTTGGGAAATGTGGTATTGATTGGCGTTGAAAGGTAGTATTTGGCGGTTTACAGTATGGTAAAAAGCAAAAAACCGACTTTTTGCAAGTCGGTTTTTTGGTTCCAATTTGTTTAGAAATTCAAATCTGCAAAGATTATTGCTTATTTAAAATCACATTGCCATCTGTATCTTTGTTAACAATAAGCATCAAAAAAGGATGCGTCTCAAAGCCGACATCTTCACCTTCATTAATAGTGTAGTTCACTAAAATATCTTCCCCTTTTTTCTCAATTCCGGAAAGGATAATTTCGGTTTTATTCTTTGTCGAAATATGATCTATCACAATCACATATTCTTTTGAAAAATCAATAGCTGTGGGCTTTCCGTTTTCTCCCATTGTTGTCGCCATACCGAAATAATTATCAAATTCTTCCTGACTGGTTATTTTCGCAGGAACAGTACCCGTCACATTATTTTTGACAAAATAGTTTTCTGCTTTCTTATAGGTAATTTCTGCTCCGGTTACTGTTTCCGTGTTGTTTTGTTCTTTGCTTTTTTCGGCAGACTGATTGCCGGAGTTGCAACTGATAAACAAGGCTGCTGCAAAAGCAACTGTAATGATGTTCTTTTTCATTTTCGTTCTTTTAATTACTGTCAAATATATTCTTATTTCGAGGAATAGAAACGCAATGAGGTATCTACCATACCCTGATAGACTTTGGAAATATCGGTATTGTGCACCAGACTTATTTTCCAAACGTCATTTTCTTTCCTGCAAATTATCTGCAATATACCATTTCTGTCCGGCACGGGATCTCCTTTGGGTGTGGTTGCTTTTTCAAGTACCCAGCTCCCTGTAACCATTATCAGGTTATCGGCAATGGCTCTCATATATAAATCTGAAATGATAAAAACCGCCTGCTTGTTAACCGTTGAGAACGGGAAGCGATGCTGGTCTATGATTTCATTTTTTCCTCTGGCAATTTGATTAACAATATCTGTAAATTCGGCATCATCTGTAAAAACGGTGCCGAATTGTTCCGCATTTTTACTGTGCCAGGTGCTGATAAATAAATCTACCAATCCCAGTATAGCTTTCGTTTCACTTTCCGGTAGGGAGCTAAGGTATTTCATATGATATGTGATTATGCATTATTTTTAAATATTTATTATCAGTATGGCGAAACAAATCCTATAGTCCGCTTTTATTTCCGCTGTACATACCGTCATCATAGTATGGAGCTTTGGTATTGGTTACGAACAATACCAGCTCTGCTCTGTCTTTGGTAGCAATGCTTATATTTTCATCTTTTACAAACAGGCTTTCTCCTTTGCTAAGCTGTATATCATTTACGGTAGCTTCACCCTGAAACAGATATAGCAGATAATGCATATCGGGCTGTGGTTCTTCAGGAAGTACAGTAGTGTGCCCTGAAGTCAATAGCATATCATAGATATGCGTATCGCTGCTAAGCTGTAATTTGGTTTTTTCTCTATTGGGTGAAGCAATCAAACGCCATTTGTTTTCGCTGTATATCTCTTCGGGTTCATCAAAGATTACTTCCGGTTGATTGTCCTTCTGTCCGGGGCGAATAAATATCTGTAATCCCTCTACACTTTCGAGAATGGCTTCTTCGTGGTGGAATATTTTTCCGGCTTTCATCAGCATCAGCCTACCGGGTGTGATAAATTCTTCAAATCCTTCAGAATCGGTATGTTTTACTTTGCCAGAGCGGAAATAGGACAATATATCATCGTTGATATGCGGGTGCATTTTAATCACCGCACCGGCACCTATATTTGCCTGATCTATACGTCCTATGCTGTAATAACCCGTATCGGTTTTAGAAAGATACAATCCGGGATATAAAATGGAAATGTGACTGTTGCCTGCTTTTTTTGAGTTGTCTATTTTTATTACCATACTTTATACTATCAGTCATTCTATAAATTGTAAGTTCAATTTAGAATTTCTTTAATTTGATTGGTAAAGTTAAAACCATTACTTTACTTTTGCAAGTAGTTACACTAATGTACAATAGTAACAGAAAGTAAAGTTTTAGCGAAATCCCTAACATCAAGACAAATGAAAAAAAGTGTTAAAGTGGAATTTAAATGTGTATTAAAAGACGTATTGGATATAGTAGGCGGTAAATGGGCTATCCCGATTATTTATGTTTTGTTTGAAGGAACAAAACGTTTTAAAGAGCTGGAACGCACCATTCCCAATATCAATACTCGTATGCTGATAAAAGAATTGAAAAGCCTTGAAAAAGCAGGAATTGTAAAACGTGAGGCATTTGCCACCGTTCCGCCTACTGTTGAATATTCATTGACAAACAAAGGTGAAAATCTGAAACCTGCAATTATGGAGCTTTATAAATGGGGTGAAGAATTTCACGAGCAATAATCATTTAATAAAAAACCGACTTCTAAGCAAAGTTAAAAGTCGGTTTTTTGTATTTATAGAATCCTTCTTAATCACTACTATTAAACTGAAAACTCAATTGCTTTTCGTCCCCGAAGCTGTCCGAGATCCAAACCTCAAAAGACTGTGATACGGCAGATGTTGAAGTGTAATACAACCGGAACTGCTCTGTTGGTAATGAATACAAATCATTCGGCAGGTACGGTTGTTCATCGTAATACTGCAATGTTCCTGTACCGTCAAACTGAAAATAGCGAAGAAAATACTGTGTGTTCGTGTAGTTCCCTGTTCGTTGTATGGTAATGCGTATTTCTACCGTCTGCCCATTGGCAACATCTTTAGGCACAGGCATCACGTTTACTTCAAAAGGAAAATCGTTTTGTATTTCGAGTTCATCATCTTTGCTACAAGATACCAACGTAACCGAACCTGTGAGGATCGCCAAGAGTACATATACTGGCAGTAATCCTATTCTGAATTTATTGAATATTGCTATCATCATTTTCTGTTTTAAAAGTTAAACCTTAATCCCACACCTGCTGACGGTCGAAACTGTTCCATATCCGTACCCCACAAAACCTTTGTACGCCCTTGCAGGACTAATACAAATCGGTCGGACAGATAGGTTTCAAACGTGAGCCGTCCGCCTGCTCCATATATAAAATTATCCTCGCTCAGTATCTTCGCACCATCGTACAACATTGCTTCGCCACGATTGATGTTTTCATAACCCACTACGCCTGTTATTCCTAAGTTCAGTGTAATATTCTTACGGGCATCGCCTAACAGGAATAAACTGTAACCACCTTCGGCAGTATAAGTTTCCTGTGGTATGCGGAGATCTTTATACTCGTGGTATTGATGCGTGTATTCCAATGCCCAAAGCTGATAGTTGCCATTTTTGCCGTTTACGGTCATTCCGATATTGATGTAATAATCATTTCCGATTTTATCATCGGACAATACCCCCAAATTCACTTCCAATCCTTTTTGTTTAGGTAGCATTCGCTGTGCCTGTGTAACTGTGATGGCCACAAAGAGTAGCATCACGGTATAGATATACTTTTTCATTCTTATTGCTTTAAAAGTGTTATTAAAATTTAAGGTGCATATCGTTTATCAAACGAGCTTTGATTAAATCCGAATTTTCCACCTGAAGTGTCTGATGCCTGCCTCCGTTTTTCTCAAAGATTTCAATCAGTAAAACCTTGTCATCGTCAATGGTAAACTGATCCAACAGGAATACATTTTGTTCGATGGTCTTACCGCCAATAGCATCCAATGGTTTATAAGTACGAAGCGGTATCATCGGGCGTTCCTGTACTACGGTACGTTTAGCAACTTTTTTATCGACCACTTTGAAATTGACAAAATCAATATGAAAAGGCACATTGGTTTTGTTTCTTAACTCCGTATGGAAATAATATTTGCCATTGTGTATGTAAATCCCTTTGAGGATAAACTGGATGCCGAAGCTCTTAGCCCCGATATGCTTTACTATGCGTTTGTCTTTCTTATAAATGGTTTCCAACAGCAAGCCTGCTAATGATGGCGAATTGTTGCCCAATTCTTCAAAAAGCACATCGTTTCCGTTGGCTTTATCTACTGCTTTCTGCATTGTCAAAAGGTCATAGCTCAACGCTTCGGGATAGGAACTGTAATACACATTGAAGCTGTAAAAGCGACCGTCATTGGTAATGACTGAAAAATTGGTTTCTGCTTCAAAATCCTTCACGGATGCTTTTACCCGTAAAACATTCTCCGCATCTTCCGCCTTTCCTGCTATCAGGTATTCGCTTCCCAAATCCACATAACGAATGGCTGTCGGGAATATCAGGTGCGAAGTTTTGTCATAGGTTACTTCCATTTTGTAAGGCTCTATCTTGCCTAATGCAAGCGGAGTTCTGGCACTTTCCTGTGCGTAAGACTGTACGGCAAAGCCGAGTATCAGGGCAAATGCCCATAAGGTTTTTAAATGATTTTTCATTGTTTAAAATATTTGAGTTCAACATTATTTTTTTGATACCAAAAAGACCTGATGTCCTGCTTTCAGTGTAACTTTTGGTGTTCTTACTTTTTTGGCGAAGTAGCCTGAAATACCTTGTACTACGCCACGGCTTAAATCTGCGGCAACCTGCTGTCCGGCATTCTGTGTAAGCATTATGCTTGTTCCCGAAGTCTGGCTCATATTACCCGCCATTTCCGTAAGGGCATTCATTTCGGGAGAATACGGAACGTACAAGCCTTGCTGTCCGTCCAGATCATAAATGGTTATATCTACCGGAATGATATTGCCCTCCAATTCAATCGAGGTTACTTTTAGTTGTAAACGTCCCCCTTGATACTTACCGATTGCCGTTAGAACTGTTCCCTGCGGAATGGTACGGCTTGGAGTTTGTGCCGGCTCCAATAAACGCAGTCGTACACCACTTTCACCGACAATGGTCTGTGCTTCGTGAACACAGGCTTTGATACTGTTTTTCGGTTGCACCACCTGTTGTGTAGAACCTGCGGTATAAAAACCCCTGTTACGGGTTTCGCTCCAGTCGGCTAAGAATATACTGTCTGAAGGTTCACGGTACAAGGCAGAAACCGTATTCTTTCTTGCGGAAGTGAATGCTACAAAATGCTCCTTTTGTGTCGAAGCCGTTTGAGCCGGAGCAGCCCCTGCACCATTAGCGGGTGTAGTTCCTGCTGAATTTGTATTTGCCGGCAGATATTTAGCCGCCATCTGGTATGACTTCTCCATCAATGCCAATTGGTCATCTATGGTAGCAGGCTTTGGCACATCTTTATCCACCAATTGCTCTTTTAATTCCTCCAACTGCCTGCGGAGCTCCGTTGTTTCCGAATGATCATCCTGATAAAACTCGCCCAGTGTATTTTGGGCATTACGATAGCTGTTCAGTGCTGTATTACCGGATCTGCCCGAGCTTCTGCCTCCGCTATAACCGTAATTTTCGTCCTCTTCGGGAATTTCATCTTCAATGTCCTGTGTGCTGTCTGTGTTCCAGTAATCTGATAGCGTTGTCAGGGCGTTGCGTTTTTCCTGATTTTTCTGTTCGAGCATTTCCTGCTCATACGCTTTTTGCTTATCTGCCTGCAAACCTGCTTCTGTAGCCTGCGGTACGGCATCGTTCAGCCCGATATTTTCGATTTCCTTTTTATCTGAAGACGGTTTAAATATCAGGTACATACAACCCACGAATACAATACCCATCAAACCGAATATGAGTGGCTTTTTCAGCTTTTCGGCTTTATTCTGTGTACTGTCTTGCATCACATCAGCGGTTGCTGCCGGATTTCCCTTGGTTACCCGAACCACCGTTTTTTTGTTCTCATTTTCTTTCATAAATCTTATTTTTTAAAATGGTTGATATACTATCCTGCACGCTTGCAGGATGTTCATTCTTTTTGAGGACAGGGTTTTCAATATGCTCGATAACCATACTGTTATCGGAATTTCCTGCATCGTACCATACTTTGGCGATAACCCCTGCGGTTAGCAGCAGATACCCCAGGAAAAAGTAAAGGGTATATTTTTGCTGTTTTCGTACAGGCAGTTCCCGCCAGCGATCGTCCAGTTGGTCAAAGTACCTGTCCATATTTGCTCTTAATTTTTTCATACTTTAATGATTATGTGTTATCACATCCTAAACCCTCTTTTGCGGGCAGACAACTGTTCTTTCGGTTTTTCAGTCACTTGTGCAATGGCTTCTTTTCTTGTTGGAACCGAATTTGTAGTGAGGTCTGTTAATTTCGATTGCTTCAATAATTGCCCGGACTGATCTATTCTTTCAATATTCATTTTCTGTACATCGAAAAGACCGTCTTCGTACTTTACCCACATATTGCATTCAACCTTTGGCTTATCGTCGCCATTCCATTGCAGGTAGGTTTTCAGCATCATAATATTAGGCAGCATCGGTTTGTCCATTCCGCTGTTACAAGCCTCCAAAAACCTGCTGATGCTGTCTTTTATTTTGTCTGCATAAGCTGCTTCTGTCTGAAAATAGCCGTCATACCCTTTATCTGTAAGCGTTTTTGCGAACGTGTCTAATTCAAGTAATTGCTTCATATCCCAAATTTTAGCGTTCGATGACTTCAATGTCCCTGTTCTCCACCACGGCAAACTTTTCGATGTTGAAACCCTGCGGGTTATTGTCTGAGCGAACAGAATTCACGAGATAGCAGGTAGTAATCAGGTTACGCCGGGTTACGTTGCTTGAACGGATGATGAATTGTTTGGCATAGGTTCGTACAGCATAAGGATGGGTGTCGAAGTTGCACACGACACTATCTACTTCGATGCGTTGCTGTACATTTCCTGATATGATACGGTTGTAATAGCCTTTTTCAGAAAGGTCTTTGTAGTAATCAAAGGCACTTTTATCCGCAAGGTTAAACGCCCTTTTCATATTGCTTTCGATGGCATTCTTATCGGGAGCAAGCGTAAAGAAAAGTTCGTGAAACCGCCTTACGTGTTCTCTTGCCTCCACAGGGCGGTTAATGCTGGCATCTTGCGACAAGGCAAGCATCAGTGATTTTCCATTGTCCAATACATAGACTTTCTGGCGTTGTTCTTCTGCAAAGCGGTAGGACTGCCATACGGCATATCCTACCACGCCAATGCAGAGAACAGCAAACACGATGGCATATAGCCTGATCTGTCTGAAGCTGTTTTCAATATTTCTTAGCGTTTTAAATTCCATTTTTTTTATGATTTGATTGTTGTTATTTTCCCATTAGCTTGCCACCAATATTCCCTGCGGCTGAACCGGCTCCGGCTCCGGCAATATTTCCGGTTTTCATCGCTGTTTGGTTTACATTGCGTGTGAAGTTTCCTGCTCCGCCAGCCTGGATAACCCAGCCTGTTACCGTCGGAATGGTGAAGTATCCGATAATCCCGATGATCATAAAAATGATGTACACCGTATTTGAGGTATCAGGTATGTATGTCGGATCTGCCAGCATTTCAATATCCCGTTCCAGTATGAGCGATTGTATTCTTGCCAGCATTGAGCTGAACAGGTCTGAAACAGGTAGCCAGAGATAAACACTTATATACCTCGTGAGCCATTGCGTGAGCGTGGACTGAAACCCATCCCACACGGAAATGGCAAAGGCTATTGGTCCGAGTATGGAGAGGACTATCAGAAAAAATGTCCGTATGGTATCAATGACCAGAGCTGCCGCCTGAAATAGTATTTCCAGCAGATTACGAAACCAGTCCTTTATAGCTTTTTCTATCTGATAGCCTGTCCTGTCCATATACATTCCTGCCATTGTTCCAATATCGGAAGGTGACCATCCCAATTCATCCAGCTTCTTATCGAACTCTTCGTCCGATACCATATAGGCAGTTTCGGGATTTCGCACCATCGCTTCATATTCCAGCTGGTCTTTTTGCTGTTGCAATTGGTTCAGGTCAAGTACCTGGTCTTCGAGTATAGCGTGTGTTCCTGTAACCACCGGACTTAACACCGCATTGATGGTTCCCAATACTATGGTTGGGAAGAACATAATGCACAGACCTAATGCAAACGGGCGGAGCAACGGAAACACATCAATAGGTTCGGCACGGCTTAAAGCCTGCCAAACCTTTAATGCTACATAGAACAATGCACCCAATCCCGCCAATCCTTTTGCCACTGCCGCCATATCGCCTGCAAGCGGCATCATATCATCGTAGAGCGACCGCAGGACTTCGTGAAGATTATTCCATTCCATCTTTACCAATATTTTTGGTTAGCAGTTCCGTAGAGGTCAAGCACTCTTTTGGCATCGTCTTTCTTTTTCGCTCTCAGATAGCTCACAGATATGTTTTTGTTGGTGTAATAGCGAACAAGGCTGTGGTATTCCTTTACTTCTTTGTACACACGATCAATAATATCCATACGCTCTTTGTCATTCAGTGAAAGGCTGGAAGAGGAAACGATCTGCTTCAATTCTTTCAGCAGTTCGGTACTTTCATTGAGCAGTGCAGAATAGCCATTGCCGATAGCGACCAGTTCCTGCGGTGTGAAATTTGGGTCGTTCATCATTTTTCCGAAATTCTGTACATACATTTCGGACACATCACCTACCAGGAGCACTGTTTGCTGCACCTTTCTTGCATCTTTCACGAGATTGTTTACGGCTTTCAGCTTGTCGTAATACTCTTTGCCCTGCTTATAGACCTTTTCGACCTCCTTGAAATTCTTTACCACATTACTTACCGTAGAGGAAGTCTGTACGATTTCGTTAGCACTGTTCAGAATGCCTGATGCAAGGTTAAGCGGGTCGGTAACCACAAACTGAGCTTTTGCGGAGGGTGCTACGGCAAGCATTAGTGCCGTACACACCAGTAACATTACTTTTTTCATTGTTTCTAAATTTTTAATTGTTAATAATTATTGATTTGCCTTATCACGCCGCTCGATAGCGATGTGCTTAATGGCGAGTTCGACATTGCCGTCCAATTCGGAAGCGAGCTGCATCACTTCCATTTTTTCGGTTTCTTCCGTAGTGTATGCGAGATATTCCTCCAAACTAACTTCTGTGGCATATACCGCAGAGTGCGTACCGCCCAAGCCTATCCAAACCTCTTTGTACAGTCGGCTTGGGTCGTTGTTCATATTGATGGATAGTACCTGACCTTTCTCTTTGTCCGTAAGACCGAGCATCGCCTGTATATCATCAAACTTGTTCATATACTTGCGTTGGTCAAGCAGAATTTTACAGTCGGAGTTGTTGATGATACTTTCTTTGACAATAGGTGACTGGATGATGTCGTCCACTTCCTGCGTTACGACAATCGCTTCGCCAAAAAACTTCCTAACCGTTTTAAACAAATACTTTATGTATTCTGCCATACCTTCTTTCGCAATGGCTTTCCAGGCTTCTTCAATCAGTATCAGCTTTCGGATACCTTTCAGCCTTCGCATCTTGTTGATAAAGACCTCCATAATGATGATGGTCACGATGGGAAAGAGGATTTTATGATCCTTGATGGCATCAATTTCAAACACGATAAAGCGTTTGGATAAGAGGTCTAACTGCTTGTCGGAGTTCAGCAGGTAATCGTATTCTCCACCTTTGTAATAGGGTTCGAGTACGTTCAGGAAATTGGCAATGTCAAAATCTTTTTCCCGTACCTGCTTTTCCTCCAGTACCTTTCGGTAATCACCTTTCACATATTCATAGAAGCCATTAAACGATGGGTATTCGTCCTTTTGCTTGATACGGTCTATGTAACCGGATACGGCATTGGATAATGCCACTTCTTCCGAACGTGTTGGTGGTTCGTCATCACGTTTCCAAAGCGTGAGTATCAAAGTCTTGATACTTTCCCGCTTCTCAATGTCAAACACGCCATCGTCTGTGTAGAAAGGATTAAAAGCTATTGGGCTATCTTCCGTGTACGTAAAATAAACTCCGTCATCGCCTTTGGTTTTACCTTTAATCAGTTCGCATAATCCCTGATAGGAATTACCTGTATCCACGAGCAGGACGTGAGCTCCTTGTTCGTAGTACTGCCTCACCATATGGTTGGTGAAAAAAGATTTCCCGCTTCCTGACGGACCAAGTATAAATTTGTTCCGATTTGTGATGATACCACGTTTCATCGGCAGGTCGGAAATATCTAAATGGATAGGTTTTCCGGTTAGGCGATCAGCCATTTTTATCCCGAACGGTGATGGTGAATTGTGATAGTTGGTTTCTTCCGTGAAGAAGCACAAGGCAGGTTCGATGAACGTATAGAAACTTTCCTCACTCGGAAAATCGCCTGCATTTCCCGGCATTCCTGCCCAATACAAAGTGGCTACGTCCGTAGTGTTGTGGCGTGGTTTACATTCCATCAGTGCCAAGGCACTACCGCAATCGTTCTTTAGCTGCTTCAGTTCCACAGGGTCTTCCGACCACGCCATAATGTTGAAGTGAGCACGGATGGATGACAGCCCGAAGCTGTGTGCTTCGTTCAGATACTTTTCAATCCACTCTTTGTTAATCTGGTTGGCACGGCTATACCGAGCCAGCGAGTGCATATTCCTTGCGGATTTCTCAAACTTTTGCAGGTTGTCTTCGCTGTTATCTAAAAACAAGTACTGGTTGTAAATGTGGTTACAGCTAAGAAGCAAGCCCACAGGTGCAGCGAACGATAAACGGCAATCGCTACGATCGGTGGACAGCTTTTCGTAACGGGTATCTGCCGAAACTGTTCCGGGCAGGTCATCTGTATCAGACAAGGTGTGCAGGCTTAACCTTTTGTTTCCTATACGGACTTCCTCGCTTCCTAAAGCGATGTCCTGCATCGGTGTTCCGGCTTCTCTAGAAAGCGTGAGGTACTGTTCCAGTAATCCCTGTGTATCTTCTGTGCCGATGATTTCATCTTCGGTCAGTCGTTTAAGGGTTACAAAACCGCTATCGTTCACGATACGCTCAAATTGGGCAACTGCCTCCATAAAGCGGTGTATTGTTTCCTTGTTCCTGATTTCCTTTGGTATAAGTGTACCCTTGCAAAGCGATGAAAAATTGCTTTGCATCCGCATTCTTTCCTTAGTGGTCTTGGTCAGGAACAGATAACAGTAGTGATTTAAGAACGGTCGTTCATTGAAATGGCGTTGGTAAGACTTTGCCAAAAAGCTCTGGTCTTCCTTTGCCATATCGGGAGCATAACTTTCTTTGATGTACCAATCCTGCTTATGAATGACCGTAAAGTCCGGCAAAGTCTTTATGGCTTTGTGCCAGGCAGAGTGCATCGCTTCGTATTCCGCAGATGCTACCGTAAACAATTCCGGTAAACGTACTTCAAAACAGGCGGTAATGTCTGCATCTTTCGATAGGATGCAGTTGTTTTCTACTGCCAGCAATGGAAATTTGTTTTCCAGTGTTGTGGCTTTAGATACGTTTCTCATAGGGCATTCTGTTTAGGAGTGAATTTTAAATAGCGGCATACAGGCTTGCGGCAAATGATATAGCGGGGATGTTTTTTATTGGCTGCTATTTTCATCAATCCGTGTTCCCCGTATTTCCTGTTTAGCGAAAAGGTCTGCCATATAATGAGCGAAGCACCGCCTGCTCCGAGGAACAGGCAGATGTAAGAGTTTACGCCTGCCATATACAGTATCATCACGAAGATGAGCGTACCGAGCAATCCACCTGCGAAGATGAACAGGTATTGTGCTTTCAGTCCTTTAAATTCTACTGTTCGTCCAATGCCTTTGTTTATGTTGTAACTATTCATAAAGCAAAGGATTACAGGAAGAATGAACGCAGGATAGTAGCCGCTACGATTAAGAAGATACACGCACCAAACCACGAAGCTGCCGTTTTACTCGTGTCGGGATCACCACTGCTGAATTTGTTGTACACCTTAACACCCCCTATGAGCCCAACGACCGCACCGATGGCATAGATTAATTGGGTTGCGGGGTCGAAGTAAGAGGTTACCATTTGGGTAGCCTCGTTGATGCCTGCCGAACCGTTTCCCTGAGCGAACACGCCAATTGCTGACAGCATAGCCACGGCTGTCAGCAGAACTTTTTTTCTTTGTTTTTCCATAATTGAAACACATTAATTTGTTACTGTTTATCCCGCACCTTACGGGCTTTCGGGACAAAGGTGTTATGGAAATTGAGGCGGTATAACAAAGTGGCAGTCAAAGGAAGTGTTTGGCTGTGAGTGGCTTTATTAGATCGAATTTTTAACTTAGCATAAAAAAAATGGGCATTAATGTCCCCGTTTTAGAAGTTCGATTGTCATTAGGATGAACTTTAAAATTATTATACAATGAAAGAATTTGCATTAATCTTCAGACTGAAAGACATTGCCGACTTTAGACCATCTCCTGAACAAATGCAGGAACGTATGAACTGGCTTGCAGGCATTGCCACTCAGAACAAATTAGTGGACAAAGGCAATACGCTATTGCCTGTTCCCGGAAGTGCCAAAACCATTAAAGCTGACAAAACAGTTACGGACGGAGCTTATACCGAAATCAAAGAATTTATCAGTGGTTATATTATTGTGAAAGCCGACAGTATTGATGAAGCGGTAGAAATGGCAAAAGCCAATCCGATCTTTGAGCAGGTTGGCGGAAATATTGAAGTGAGAGAGGTTTTAAAACGTGATTAGATTTGAATACACCTAACGCACATAAAGAACTTTTATCTCACTTATTCCGGCAGGAATATGTAAAAATGACGGCTGTATTATGCCGTCATTTTGGCTTACACCATATCGAAATTGCCGAAGACATTGCCAGTGAAACATTTCTTACCGCTTCCGAACATTGGGCTATAAAAGGAGTTCCCGAAAACCCGACAGCCTGGCTGTATGCCGTCGCCAAAAATAAAATCAGAAATTACTTTAAAAATTTATCAGTTTTTGAAACTAAAATCAAAAACGAACCAATGATCAATGTTCAAAATGAACACGATTTTGAATTTAGCCCAGAATATATTTCCGACAGCCAGTTGGCAATGATTTTTGCGGTGTGCAATCCTGTAAACTCAAATGACAGCCAAATTTCTTTGGCACTTCAAATACTTTGTGGGTTTAGTGTAGAAGAGATTGCGAACGCTTTTCTCACAAGGACAGAAACTATAAAGAAACGTTTGCAAAGAGGAAGAACCAATCTCCGCAACGACAACTTTCAAATTAACCACTTAGCTGAAAGTGAAATAAAAGCAAGGTTAGACACTGTTTTAAAAACCTTGTATTTATTGTTTAACGAAGGTTATTTTTCCAAAACCAATGATAAGCAAATAAGAATTGAGCTTTGTTCAGAAGCCACAAGATTGGCTTTGGTATTAACAGAAAATCCATTGACCAATACAGCACAGGTAAACGCTTTGCTGGCATTAATGTGTTTTCAAAGTTCACGACTGGAAGCGAGAACCAATATTAAAAATGAAGCTGTTTTGTTTGACGAACAAGACAAAAACTTATGGGACAAATCGCTTATCGAAAGAGGAAATTACTATTTGGTAAACGCTACCAACGTAAACGAAATTTCAAAATATCATTTGGAAGCAGGAATTGCCTATTGGCATACAACACCGACAGACGAAAATAAATGGCAACATATTTTGCAACTTTACAACCAGCTTATTTTAATTGAATATTCACCAATTACAGCGTTGAACAGAACTTTTGCATTTGCTAAAGTTTACGGAAATAAAAAAGCCATTGTTGAAGCTGAGAAAATAAACTTGATTGATAGTAATTATTATCACGAGTTGTTAGGTTACTTATATTCAGATACCCATATTGAAAAAGCTATTTTTCATTATAAAACAGCTATCAATCTGACTAAATCAAAAACGGAAAAGCAAACATTGAAAAATGCTGTTTCACTCCTTCAGAAAGAAATATAAAAAGATTGGACTGTCCATATAGCACAGCCCAATTCTTCAGACAAACTCCCCAATGTCAAAATCACTCAAATCATTTTTCCACATAGTGGAAGAACCGGTTTCCGTTTCAGATGAAAGGGTACTGTCCAAAAGCTCGGCAATTTTTCGGGAAGCACCCTCAATGGAATTTTCCAAAAGGCTGAATAATTCAGTTCCCTGTAATCTTTGAACTATCGCAACCGCTGTTTCCTTTTGAGATTGTTCCAAATTCTCTTTTTGGAGCAATGCACCTACGGAGCTTAGTTCTTCAAAGGTAACCCCTTGGGCAAGACTGTTATCGCCACCGGATATTCCGTACCTGTTCCATTCTTCTTCCTCTTCTTCAAAATCAGGCATATTACTGAAAACTTCGTCCAGCTCTTCCTGCGGAATTTGAATATTAACGTCTTCATTCTCGTCGTATTCAATGTCTAAATTATCAGGATTTATCTCTGGTTCCTGTATTTGGCGTTCATTGGCAGTGTTTGGCACTAAATGGCTTCTTACAGGCTTAGGCTGCCCCATAATATCGGGAAGGTTCGGGTTGACTTTTTCCTGTGGAGGATTTTTCTCTGAGCCTTTTCTGATAATGACCTTATCCTGCACAAGCAGGACGATAACAATCAGCAGGCATATAACAATTAAGATTTCCATAGTTACAAAATGGGTTTAAAACGGTCGTTGAAATAATCTGTAATGTCTTCCCCGAACTCCTTAAAGTGGTGTTCAAGAATATTGTCAATGTATGAGTAGAGTGTTGTTTTCTCTTCCCTTGATAATTGTACAATCCTGAGCAATCTTTCGTGATATTCGGGGCGGATATAAACCACCTTGCCGTTACGACCCGAAGGAAAGTTATTGACCAAAAATTTACTGCTGTATGGTTCTGTATTCTTTTTAAATAAATTTTTCATATTCAAATGTTTTTAAAAATGGATTTACTACTCTTGTTATATTCTGCGATAATTTCTTCAGAAAACAGCTCAAAGTGATGCTTTAAGATGTTGTCCAGATACGCATACAGCGGGATTTCTCCTTGACCAACAACCTTTGCTATCCGCATAAGTCTTTGATGGTATTCGGGGCATACATAAATGAACTTATCGCCTCTTTTTTTCACAGCGTTCCTTTTAAGAAATTTAGAAGAATAGGTTTTTCCGGTCTTCTTTGCTGTGGTTGTTTTATTGTTCTTTTCCATAATAATTATGATTAAATGGGTTTATACTTATCATTGTAACTCTTGGTAATCTGTTCACCAAATTCCTGAAAATGGTTATCTAGCAAATTGTCCAGATAGGCGTAAATACTAATCTTGTCCTGACCGATCACCTGAATGATACGTGTCAGCTTTTCGTGAAATTCAGGGCGTATATATACCGTTTTTCCATCACGGGCATTCGTGTCCGACTTTTTTAGAAAGGTACTTTCATAATCGGTTTCAGCGTTTCGCCTTGTCCGGCTCTTTTCTCTGACCGTGACTTTGTTACGTTCAGCTTCTTGTTTTGTTTCCTCAATTACACTTTCCTTTTCGGGTTCTTTTTCTGGTTCAGGAGGTAATTTTATGCCATCCTTTTTGACACCATCCACCATAAGGCTCATCATAAGTTCTTCGTTTATATCGGGAGTAACCCTTTTTTTGTTTCCTTTTTCCATAGAGCTTAAAATTGTATGATTTTTAAAAATTCATTCATAAACAGGTCTAACTGGCAGGTTTTCATTAATCGTTCATCGGGAGGTAAAAGCGTAGAACGAAAAATAACTTTGCTATTCACTTCGCTTTCTTTACGGAAGCGGGTACTGCTCTTGATTTGGCTCTGCATCAGGCTAAATCCTAATTGGTGGATAAGCGTGTTATAAACCTCATACAATGGTGTACTTTCTCTGCCATCTACCTGGTTCCAGAACAGGTTAATGGTTTTAATGGAAGTTTCTCCTTGTTTCATTATCACGTCATTTAAAAGTTGTGTGAATACAAGCGTGCTTTCCATTACCACACGGTCTGCGGTGATGGGGGTAAAAATGTGGTGCATTCCTGCCAATGCTTTCAGAATGCCGGGTGTGTTCACAGTTCCGGGCAGATCGAAGAATACCACATCAATCGGAACAGGAGAAGCGTTTACATATTCCTGAGCTTTTTCCAATACGCTATCAGCCCCGTGTTGTATAATCTCATACGCCTTTTTATTAATGGTCATAAATTGATTATACGCCTGTTTTTTCAGGGCTTCGTTTTCCATTACCATTTTCAGGTCACGTTCTTTCATTTTCATCAGGCTGTGCTGGGGAAAATCCGTATCAAATACGGCTACATTATAACCTAAGCGATAATGCAGGATACTTGCAGCAAGTGTAGTAAACGTACTTTTGCCGACACCGCCTTTTTGAGAAGAAAAAGCGATGAATACTGGTTTGTGTTTTGTACTCATATTTCTACTTATTTAATTATTTATTTACTCAATTACCTGTATGCGTAAGTGCTTATGTCCGCAGATAGCCACCTCTGTATTTAGGTGTGTTGCTCTACACCGATATACTTGTGCAGGTAATTATCTACCTATAGACCAAACTATCTATGTACTTGACTACACCCCTGCATCAGTAAGTAGATAAGTAGATTGCTACAAGCAGACCCGCTTACCTGAATACCTGCATTTGTGCATACCCGACAACATAAGCAGGTATCTGAACAGGTACTTTTCTATGTACCTGCTTTCTTATTTACCTGTATCGGTAGTTAGGTACTTAAGTTGTTACCTACATAACTATCTACACACTTACATCCTTTTGTTGGTACAAATAAAAAGAGATAAACAAAGGAGTTTATCAATGTGGCAGTGTTTGGCGTTCAAAGGCAGTGTTTGTCCGAATACGTTATAGCAATACTCTCTTAAAGAGGGCTTTACTTTGTAAAATGATTTTTATTAACGGATTTATGCAAAAGGCTTTTGACAAATCGAGGGGTAACAAGGACGGCATCGAGCCGTTTTTCCCTGTTACTTTTAATCCGTCCCGCAGGGAGGATTTTTGTGTTCACCGGAACACGGCAAGTTGTGTTTTGAGCATCTCGGAATGATTTCCGATGCTCAAAACAACTTGCCCTTTGCAGGGGGCAGAAAACACCTTCCGAAGTCAGGGTTTTGTATGGATTTTAAAATGGATTAGTGATGAATAATAGCAACAAAAAGCAATTGAAAAAGACCGGACGTCACCCCAAAGAAGACCCGGCAACCATACGGTACACCATTTCCTTTAACGAGCAGGAACACGCCCGCTTTCTTGCTCTTTTTGATAAATCAGGTATGCAGGTAAAGGCACATTTTATAACGTCCTGCATCTTTGACAAGACCATAAAGACCATTCAGATTGACAAAGGAACGGTTGATTTTTATATGCGGCTGACCTCTTTTCACAGCCAGTTCCGTTCCATAGGTATAAACTATAACCAAATTGTAAAGCTGCTTTACAAGAATTTTTCCGAGAAAAAAGCCGCAGCGTTTCTCTATAAACTGGAAAAACAGACCGCAGAAATGGCGATGCTATGTCAAAAAATCATCCAAATAAGCGAAGAATTTGATGCAAAACATCTGAAAAAACAGCCTTAGAAATGATAGCAAAAATTGGAAGAAGCGCAAATTTATACGGGGCATTGGCGTACAATCAGCTTAAAGTAGAGAATGAAAACGGGCAGATTTTGTTTACCAATAAGATGATTGAAACGGCAAGCGGTCATTATTCCGTGGCGCAATTAGCACAATCTTTTGCTCCTTACCTGATAGCCAACCGCAATACTGAGAAACATACCTTGCATATTTCGCTCAATCCCGATCCCAATGATAAAGTAAGCGATGATAAGTTTAGGGAAATGGCAGAACAGTATATGCGGGAAATGGGCTACGGCGAACAGCCCTTTGTGGTGTTCAAACATACAGATATTGACCGTAGCCATATACACATTGTATCGGTTTGCGTGGACGAACAGGGTAAAAAGATTTCGGACAAGTTCGAGAAAATGCGGTCTATGAATGTGTGCCGTGAGTTGGAAAGAAAACACGGTTTGATACCCGCAACAGAGAAGGAACGTAACCAAACAGACAAGATTTTCCTTCCGGTGGATTATCAGGCAGGCGATATAAAAAGTCAGATTGCATCGGTCATTCGCCACCTGCCGAACTACTATCAGTTTCAGACTTTGGGAGAGTATAACGCTTTGCTTTCCCTGTTCAATATTACCACCGAAAAGGTGGAGGGCGAACTACACGGCAAGGCACAGCAGGGTTTATTGTATATTCCCTTAAATGAAAACGGAGAAAGAGCCGGACATCCGTTCAAGGCTTCGCTTTTCGGAAAGAACGCAGGACTTCCGGCTTTGGAATTGCATTTTGCGAAATGCAACACAACCCTGAAAGATACTCCTACAAAACAGACCTTAAAGTCTGCCGTTACCATTGCCCTGCAATCCACAAACAACGAACAGGCTTTTAAAAAGCAGTTAGGCGAAAAGGGGATTAACGTAGTGGTACGCAGGAACGATGCAGGTCGTATATATGGAATGACCTTTATAGACCACAATTCTAAAACCGTTTGGAACGGTTCACGCTTAGCAAAGGAACTTTCTGCCAATACTTTTAATGATTATTGGAACAACAATATCAAGCCCGACATTAAAGAGCCTGCCGAGCCACAAAAAAAGTCCGCTACACCGCAAGATACAGAAGAACTGCCTGCGGAAAAAACTCATCATTTCTTCGACTTCCTCAACACAGAGCCGAAACACGAGGACGGTCTGATAGAAGCTGTTGGCGGTTTGCTCATTCCCGAAGCACAGGGCGAAGATTACGAAGAACAAGACTTTGCCAATCGTATGAAGAAGAAACGGAAACGCAAAAGAGGTCAGCAGTAGTATTCAGCCAAACACTGCCACGTACTGCCAATGCCTGCCACATTCTTATAGCCACGCTATACAGCCCATAAATTCACGCCCGAACATTAAAACTTAAAATAATGCAGGGAGAAGACGATTTAAGAGGGCTTGCCAAGATAATGGCATTTATGAGGGCAGTAAGTATCCTATTGGTACTGATGCACCTTTATTGGTTTTGCTACGGTTTCTTTTTGGAACGTGGCTGGACGTTGGAAGTAATCAAGAAAATATTAGGGAATTTTCAGCGAACGGCAGGGCTGTTTTCGCATACCCTATATACCAAAGCCTTTGCTTTGGTTTTGTTGGCTTTAAGCTGTTTGGGAACAAAGGGCGTAAAGAATGAAAAAATAACGTGGACTAAAATCTACGTGGCGTTGAGCGTTGGCTTTGTGCTGTTCTTTCTGAATACGCCTTTATTAAAACTACCTCCCGAAATAGGCACATTTTTGTATATCCTGACCATCTCGTTAGGTTATATCGCCTTGCTAATGGCAGGTGTTTGGATGAGCCGATTGCTACGCACTAACCTGATGGACGACGTTTTCAATAACGAGAACGAGAGCTTTCAGCAGGAAACCAAGCTGATGGAAAACGAGTATTCCGTTAACCTGCCCACCAAATTTTACTACAAAAGCAAATGGAACAACGGTTGGATAAACATTGTAAATCCTTTCAGAGCATCAATTGTGTTGGGTACTCCGGGTTCAGGAAAATCTTATGCAATCGTAAATAACTACATCAAGCAGCAGATAGAGAAAGGCTTTAGTATGTACATCTACGATTTCAAGTTTGACGACCTTTCTACCATTGCCTACAACCATTTATTGAAGCATCGGGATAAATACAAAGTTCAGCCGAAATTTTACGTGATAAATTTCGACGACCCACGCAAGAGCCACCGTTGCAACCCACTCAATCCCGATTTTATGACGGACATATCAGATGCTTATGAAGCGGCTTATACAATAATGCTGAACCTCAACAGGTCGTGGATACAGAAGCAAGGTGATTTTTTCGTGGAAAGTCCAATTATTCTTTTGGCTGCCATTATTTGGTATTTGAAAATCTACGAGAATGGCAAGTATTGTACGTTCCCGCACGCCATTGAATTGCTGAATAAAAAGTATTCGGACGTGTTCACGATTTTAACCTCATACCCCGATTTGGAAAATTATTTATCGCCCTTTATGGATGCGTGGCAAAGTGGCGCACAAGACCAGTTACAAGGGCAAATAGCATCGGCAAAAATTCCTTTGTCAAGAATGATTAGCCCGCAATTGTATTGGGTAATGACAGGTGATGATTTTTCACTGGACATCAACAATCCTAAAGAACCAAAAATTTTGTGTGTGGGTAATAATCCCGACCGGCAAAATATCTATTCCGCAGCTTTGGGTTTATACAATTCGAGAATTGTAAAACTGATTAATAAAAAGGGACAGCTAAAGAGTTCTGTTATCATAGATGAGTTGCCTACGATTTATTTTAGGGGACTGGATAATCTTATCGCTACGGCGAGAAGTAACAAGGTGGCGGTTTGTTTGGGCTTTCAGGATTTTTCGCAATTAACGAGAGATTACGGCGACAAAGAAAGTAAGGTAATACAGAATACCGTAGGTAATGTTTTCTCCGGTCAGGTAGTAGGCGAAACGGCAAAGAGCCTTTCGGAACGCTTCGGAAAAGTATTACAGAAACGCCAAAGTATGACGATAAACCGTAATGATAAATCGACTTCCATATCCACACAATTAGACAGCCTTATTCCTGCTTCCAAAATTTCAACCTTAACGCAGGGAATGTTTGTCGGTTCTGTATCGGACAACTTTGATGAACGCATCGAGCAAAAAATATTTCACGCCGAAATCGTAGTGGATAATGAAAAGGTAGCTGCCGAAACCAAAGCCTATCAGAAAATACCGCAAATCCTTTCCTTTGTTGATGAGCAGGGCGAGGATAAAATGAAACAGCAGATTGAAAGCAATTACCGTCAGATAAAATCCGACATTCTGCATATCGTTGAAAGCGAATTGGAACGCATCAAGAACGACCCGAACTTACAGCATTTGGTGCAGGACAACTAAAAATTAAAGAGCCAAATATTGTCCGTTTAAAAACTATCATTATCTTTGCGAGTGAATACTAACTAACGTGATTGGTTAGCTAATAAATAATATGGAAAAGTTCACAGACAGGCAAATAGAAATAATGGAAGCTGCAACGGCTCGGATTGATGCGTACGGTATTCAAAACCTGACTATCAAAACGCTGGCTGCCGATATTGGTTTATCCGAACCAGCTTTATACCGTCATTTTAAAAGCAAGAATGATATTTTACTTGGTTTGCTCAACTATTTCATAACAGGAATGAAAAACCGCATAAGTAACATTCCTGTAAATCCTAACGCAACGGCAGGAGATGAATTGAGGGATATTTTTAAATCGCAACTGCAAACCTTTACAGATAAGCCTGCGATTGTTAGTGTCATTTTTGCGGAAAGTATTTTTCATTATGATGAGGGATTAAGTTATAAAGTTTCCGAAATAATGGAATTAATGCACCAATATGTCAATGCAAACATTGAAAAAGGACAAAAGGTGGGGCAATATGGCAAGCTAATCAATGCTTCCACGCTTACCACTATTATACTTGGAGGAATGAGAATGACCGTATTGAAATGGAAATTGTCAGGACATAAATCCAATCTGATGAAAGACGGAAAAGCAGTTTTGGAGGGGATTTTAAAAATGATTGAAAAAAAATAATTGAGATATGAAAAAAGTAATTGTATTTGGAATGAGCCTTATGCTTTTGTGGAGCTGTAATAATTCCACTGAAAAATCAACCACACATCAGGAAACAGAAAACCACACAGAACATCAATACGATGAGAGTTCCGAAGCTATTGAACTCAACAATGGCGAAAAATGGTTGGTAAATGAAGAAATGAAACCCTTTGTATTAAAAGGTGAAGCGTTAGTCACTGCTTACGTTCAGAATGGGCAGTCGGATTATAAAGCACTTGCCGAACAACTAAAAGACCAAAACAATCAACTCATAAAAAGCTGTACAATGCAAGGTAAAAGCCACGATGAACTGCACAAATGGCTGCACCCGCATCTTGAAATAGTGAAGGCGTTGGAAGATGAAACAGATGAAGCAAAAGCTAATCAGATCGTTTTGAGTTTGCAAAAATCGTATCAGGACTACCATCATTATTTTAATTAGTCTAAATAGCTATTTGCTTAAAAATCAAAAGAATCTGTTGATTATTTATTCAAATTGTTTATAGAACAAGTATCTTTGTAATGTGAGAAGAGTTTTGGCAATATTTTTTCTTTTTACCTTTCTGAGTGCAAATACAGCATTCGGAGAGGTACTGAAATTGCCAATGCTTGTACAACATTATCTGGAACATACCAATGAAGATAAAGATGTTACCATCTTCAAATTTTTAGTACAGCATTATACAGGAGGGGAAAATCACGACCATCGGGAAAATCACAACCACCACGACCAACTGCCGTTTAAGACTATTGATGGTCACTTCTCGTCGGTTGTTTCCATTGTTGCGCCGCCTTCTATTGTGATTTCTCACAACACTTTAGTTGTGACAGTTGTAAAATTACCTACTTACAGCCAGCAAAACTATTCAAACACATATCTGAACAGTATCTGGCAACCGCCTCGTTTTAGTTAATCTTTTTTTGAAAGAGCGATAAGCATTTTGATGTGCATATCGCTATCGTACATTTTTCAAAACGATTAATTAAATGAATTATGCTTAATAAAATCATCGAGTTTTCCGTAAGGAACAAACTCATCATAGGGCTGTTTACGGCTGCCCTTATCATCTTTGGTGTGTACGAAACCACCAAACTGCCCATTGATGCCGTTCCCGATATTACCAATAATCAGGTTCAAGTCATAACCGTTGCACCCGCCCTCGGGGCCACAGATATTGAGCGATTGGTTACTTTTCCTATCGAACAGGCAAGCAGCAACATTGCCGGTATTCACGAAATCAGGAGTTTTTCTCGTTTTGGTTTGTCCTTAGTTACCATTGTTTTTGACGACAATATAGATGTGTATTGGGCGAGGCAACAAGTAACTGAAAGATTACAATCCGTAAAAGATGAAATTCCTGATGGTGTCGGCACGCCAGAATTAGGACCCATTTCTACCGGATTGGGTGAAATCTACCAGTATATGGTTCGGGCAAAACCGGGTTTTGAAAATAAATATGATGTTACTGAACTACGCACGATTCAGGATTGGATTGTAAGAAGACAATTAATGGGAGTAAAAGGTGTAGCGGAGGTCAGCAGCTTTGGAGGCAAACTAAAACAGTATGAAATAGCGGTGAATGCCCAAAAGTTGCAATCCTTCAATCTTACTATCAATGATATTTTTCAGGCTTTAGAAAACAACAACCAAAATACCGGTGGAGCATATATTGAAAAAGGTCCGACTGTTTTATTTATCCGAAGTGAAGGCTTAATTGGAAACAAGGAGGACATTGAAAACATTGCCGTAAAGTCCACTTCAGACGGTATTCCTGTTTTGCTGAAAGATGTAGCTACCTTGAATCTTGGCTATGCTACACGTTTTGGAGCAATGACCTATAACGATGAAGGTGAAGTAGCCGGAGCCATAGTAATGATGCTGAAAGGTGCGAATAGTAATGAGGTCATCAAAAATGTGAAAGAAAGAATTGCTGTCATTGAAAAAACATTGCCAGAAGGTGTAATTATTGAGCCTTTTTTAGATAGGACAAAAATGGTCAATAATGCCATTCACACGATTGAAACCAATTTGGCAGAAGGGGCTTTGATAGTCATTTTTGTTTTGGTGTTATTCTTGGGCAATTTAAGAGCAGGATTGTTGGTAGCATCTGTTATTCCGTTGGCAATGTTGTTTGCTATTATTATGATGAATGTTTTTGGAGTGAGCGGCAATTTGATGAGCTTGGGAGCATTGGATTTCGGTTTGATTGTAGATGGTGCGGTGATTATTGTTGAAGCAGTTTTGCATCAGTTGCACCACGGTAAAAAATATGAAATTCTGCATAAAATCAGCCAATCGGAAATGAATAAACAGGTCAAAAGTTCAGCTTCCAAAATGGTAAACAGTGCCGTGTTTGGTCAGATTATTATCCTGATTGTTTACTTGCCTATTTTCAGTTTGCAAGGTATCGAGGGAAAGATGTTTAAGCCGATGGCACAGACCGTTTCTTTTGCTTTGATTGGTGCCTTTATTCTTTCGCTTACTTATATCCCGATGATGAGTGCATTGGTACTGAGTAAAAAACTGAAACATAAGCCTAATCTATCAGACAGAGTAATGGATAAAGTTGCAAATGCACATCAAAGGTTTCTGAAAAAGGTTTTGCATTTCCCCAAAACACTCATCGCATCGGTTGCTGTACTTTTTGTAATTGCACTATTTATCCTTTCAAGATTAGGCGGAGAGTTTATTCCCTCATTGGAAGAAGGAGATTTTGCGGTGGACACAAGAGTTTTAACCGGTAGTAATTTAAACACCACCATTGAATACACTCAAAAAGCTGCTCATATTTTGAAATCTCAATATCCGGAAGTGGAAAAAGTAGTTACAAAAATCGGAAGTGGAGAAGTACCCACCGACCCTATGCCGATGGAAGCCAGCGATATGATGGTCATTTTAAAAAACAAAAAAGAATGGACTTCCGCTAAAACATTCCCCGAATTGGCAGAGAAAATGGGTAAATCTTTAGAAGCTGTACCCGGCATCAGCACAGGTTTTCAGTATCCCGTACAAATGCGTTTTAATGAATTAATGACCGGTGCACGACAAGATGTGGTTTGTAAGATTTTTGGGGAGGACTTAGACAGCCTCGCACATTATGCAACACAATTAGGCACTATCATCAAAACCGTAAAAGGTGCAGAGGATTTGTACATAGAACCTGTAACCGGAATGTCGCAGGTGGTAGTCAAGTACAACCGAGCCGAAATGGCACAGTTTGGACTGAATATTAAAGAGGTCAATAAAGTGGTGAACACTGCTTTTGCAGGACAAAGTACAGGTAAAGTTTATGAAGGGGAAAAACGGTTTGATTTGGTCGTTCGGTTGGACGAAAAACAAAGAGAAAACCTGAATGACATTCGCAACTTACTCATACCAACGTCCAAAGGAACTCAAATACCTTTGTATCAAGTAGCAGATGTGGACATCATCACCGGGCCGGCTCAGATACAGAGAGAAGATGCCAAGCGAAGAATTGTCATCGGCTTTAATGTGCGTGGCAGAGATGTACAAAGCATTGTGAATGAATTGAGTAAAAAAGCAGAGCAGCAATTGCAATTTTCACCGGGTTATTACATCACTTACGGAGGTGCTTTTGAAAATCTAAATCAGGCAAAAGACCGTTTAATGATTGCCGTACCGGTATCCTTGGCTTTGATTTTTTTATTGTTATTTTTTGCTTTCCATTCGATAAAAGAAAGTTTATTGATTTATACTGCTATTCCGCTTTCTGCCATTGGCGGTATTTTTCTGCTGGCACTGCGGGGAATGCCTTTCAGCATCAGTGCTGGCATTGGATTTATTGCTTTGTTTGGTGTTGCTGTTCTGAATGGAATTGTGTTGATAGCAGAATTTAACCGACTCAAAAAAGCAGGAGAACAAGATTTAGAAAAAGTAGTCTTAAACGGTACAAAAACCAGATTGCGACCAGTATTGATGACCGCCTTTGTAGCATCTTTAGGTTTCTTACCAATGGCATTGAGTAAAGGTGCTGGAGCCGAAGTACAAAAGCCTTTGGCAACGGTGGTGATTGGCGGATTGTTAATCGCTACTTTCCTAACACTGTTTGTTTTGCCTACTCTGTTTATTCAGTTTGAAAAAATCAATATTAAGAAAATTAGAATGTCTAAAAAATCAATTGTAACCCTTATTATTTTATTGTTCCAAATTCCGCTTTTCGCACAAAATATTTCGTTGGAGCAGGCTTTGGAAATGGCGGATAAAAACAATCTTTCCATCAAAAGCAATGAACTTTTAGAAAGCTATCAGTCTAAGAAGAAAGCATCTTATCTTAACATTCCACAAACCAATCTCACAACAGAATTAGGTCAAATTAACACGGCTACATTTGATAATAAATTTGGACTTACACAAAGCATCAATTTCCCTACGGTTTATAGCAATCAAAAGAAAATTTTGGAACAGGAATGGCAAAAAGCGATTACTCAAACAAAACTTTCTAAAATAGAAACAAGGAAATTAGTTACTCAAGTTTTTTATCAAATTTTATTACTCAATGAACAGAAAAATATTCTTAGCAGAACCGATACGCTTTATGCGGAATTTTTAGAAAAAAGCAAATTTCGGTTTGAAAAAGGTGCCGGAAATGTCTTGGAAAAAACGACCGCCGAAATTCAATTTGAGAATATTTCCAATCAATTAAAATGGTTAGAAAATGAAATTGATTTGGCAAAAATTCAATTGCAATGGTTACTCAATTCTGATATTAGATATGAGCCGATAGCCGATAATTTTATCATTGATATAGGATTGCTGCCTAATGATATTTCAACAGAAAATCATCCTTTGATTGAGCTATCTCAACAGGAAATTGAACAATCCAAATTGCAGGTAAAATTGGAAAAATCCAAACTTTTGCCTGACCTATCACTTTCTTATTACAACCAAAGTTTTAGAGATATTGATGCACACCGTTATAATGTGGTTGCAATTGGTGTTGGCATTCCCATTTTTGCTGGCGGACAAAAAGCCAATATAAAAGCTGAACAACAAAAAATTGCATTTTACGAAAACGAGCAACAGGTCAAAAAGGCACAGTTAGAAACGGAATATCGGTCGGCTTTGAATGCTTATCAAACGCAAAAAGCAATTGTGGAGAATTTTCAAAACAAGCAACTGCCACAAGCGGAACAGATTTTCAAAACGGCAAAAGAGCAATTTGCCAATGGAGAAATCAACTATTTGGATTGGGTGCTTTTGAATAATCAGGCGGCACAAATTCAAACCAACTATTATCAGGCTGTAGCCCAGTTAAATCAAACAGCCATCACTATTCTTTATCTCATTTCAAAATAAAATAACAATGAAAAATATAATTATCGTTCTATTGAGTTTATTTGTTTTTGGGTGTAAAAACAGCCAACAAGAACAAGAAAAACAGCCCAATTCAGTCAATGAAAATCTCATTTCATTGACCAAAGAGCAACTTCAAAATTTTCAATTAAGTACCACAGAGTTGCAAGAAAAAAATATCCATCACACGCTGAAACTGAATGGCACCATAGATGTGCCACCACAAAATTTGGTGTCTGTCAGCAGTGCTTTAGGAGGCAGGGTACAATCCACCAAACTATTGCCCGGTATGCATTTTAGAAAAGGCGAAATATTGGTCACATTGGAAGACAATCAGTATATCCAGTTGCAACAGGATTATCTGACCACGAAAGCACAATTGCAAAATGCAAGAGAAGAATACAACCGTCAAAAGGAGCTTAATCAAAGCAAAGCAAGCAGTGATAAAGTTTTCCAACAAGCACAGGCAGATTACCGGATTTTGGAAGCTTCACTGGCTGCGTTGGAACAAAAACTACAACTCATTCATATCAATCCCAATCAGATAAGCGTCAATAATATCAAGCGAACATCTAATATTTACGCCCCTTTTGATGGATATGTAACCAAAGTAATGGTCAATATTGGTAAGTATGTGAGTCCCTCAGATGTGTTATTTGAATTGGTAGATCCAAGAGATATTCATTTGAATTTGAAAGTTTTTGAAAAAGATTGGGATAAAATTCAAATCGGAATGCCGGTGGTGAGTTACACCAATAACCAACCCGATAAAAAGTATTCCGGAAAAATTATTCTTATTGGTAAAAACATATCAGAAGACAGAGCTGTTGAGGTGCACGCCCATTTTGACAACTATGATGCTCGTTTAATTCCGGGAATGTATATGAACGCAGCAATTGAAATCCCTGATACAAAAAACTTAGCGCTGCCCGATGAGTGTATCGTTTCTTTTGAAGGGAAGCATTTCGTTTTTAAACAAAAAGATACTGCCAACTTTGAAATGATAGCGGTAGAAGTGGGAAGCAGCGGAGACGGTTTTACAGAAATCCTCAATGCCGATAATTTGAAAAACAGTAAAATCGTTCAACAAGGAGCCTATACCCTATTGATGGCGATGAAAAATAAGGGAGAAGAATAAGAAATAAACAATAAATATTTAATTAATCCATCTTAAAAATTCAAAATAATGAAAAAGTCAATTTTAAAAAAAACAGCGATTACAGTAATCGTTCTTTTGGTAGCTATTCAATTCTTTAAAACCAAAGAAAACAAAAGCATTCAGGTATCTGAAAACGCTATTACACAGCATTATGATGTGCCTGAAAACATTCAAAACATCTTAAAAACAAGTTGTTACGATTGTCATTCCAATAACACTAATTACCCTTGGTACAACAACATTCAGCCTATTAATTGGTGGTTGGCAGACCATATAAACGAAGGAAAAGAAGAATTAAACTTTGATGAGTTCAACACTTATTCCACAAAAAAGAAATTGCATAAATTAGATGAAGTGATTGAAACCATCAAAGACAATGAAATGCCATTGAAATCTTATACGCTCATTCATAGTAATGCAAAACTTTCTGATAATGATAAAAACGAAATAGAGGCTTGGGTAAAAAAGATTAAAAGCGAAATTCAATAGTATTCCAATCGTTTTTAGGTTTGAAGAATAATTTTCCCGGTAATTTTAAAGGAGTTAAAAATAATTCAAATAAAAACTTAGACCAAACTATGTGAAATTTGATAGTTTGGTCTGAAAAAAATAAAATAAAACACAAAGACAGTTTCAAAACAATCAATAATTACCGGATAATCTATAAAATTGAAGAACCATGACAACCTATAATATCCCCAAACAACTATCTGGTCTCACGGAAGAAGAACTAAAAGCTTCTCGTGAAAAATTTGGTTACAATCAGACTGACAATACCCATAAAAACTCATGGTTTGAATTGTTGTTTGATATTCTGAAAGAACCGATGTTGCTTTTGCTCATTGCCGTTTCGGTGATTTATGTCATTGTGGGCAATTATTCCGAAGCCCTGTTTATGCTGGGAGCAATTATTCTTGTTTCGGGCATCTCTTTCTACCAGGACAACCGCAGCAAAAAGGCATTAGAGGCATTGGAAAAACTGAATGAGCCACTCAGTACCGTTATCCGAAATTCAAAAGTAATACAAATCCCTACCCGGGAAATTGCCGTGGGAGACTTGTGCATTACAGAAGAAGGAAAAATGATAAATGCCGATGGCGAAATAATACACAGCAACGATTTTTCCGTCAATGAAGCATCGCTTACCGGAGAAAGTTTTTCGGTATTCAAAAATCAGGATACCGAAGACAAAAAAGTGTATAGCGGAACTTTGACAGTTTCGGGATTGGCGGTTTTTAAAGTAGAAAAAATAGGTGCAGAAACAAAACTGGGTAAAATTGGCACATCCATTCACCACATCAAAGAAGAACGTTCGCCACTGCAAATCCAGATTGCCAGATTTGTAAAAGGAATGGCAATTATTGGAATCATCGTTTTTCTGATGGTTTGGGCATACAGCTTTTGGCAGTCACGGAATATTATGGAAAGTCTGTTGGTCGGACTGACTTTGGCAATGTCTATTCTGCCCGAAGAAATTCCTGTCGCTTTTACTACGTTTATGGCATTGGGGGCGTGGAAACTGATGCGTGAAGGCATTATCATCAAGCGAAGCAGTGTGGTAGAAACGCTGGGAAGTACTACTGTCATCTGTACGGATAAAACCGGAACAATTACCGAAAATTCGATGCGGCTGAAAGCTCTTTTCAATTATAAAACCAATCAGGTGTTTGATGAAACGCATTTGAATGAACTGGAACTCTCCGAACTCATTCAATATGCGATGTGGAGCAGCGAACCCGTGCCGTTTGACCCGATGGAAAAAACCTTGCATCAGGTTTATAAACAAACGCAAAAAGATGACCTGCGTAGAGACTTTCAAATGATACACGAATATCCGCTGGAGGGAAAGCCGCCAATGATGACACATCTTTTTGAAAACAGTTCCAGAAAACGCATTGTTGCAACCAAAGGCGCACCCGAAGCTATTCTTGCGGTATCCCATCTTCCGGACAGCGAAAAAGAAATGCTTCGCCGGCAAATCAGCGATTTCGGCAAACAAGGTTATCGTGTGCTGGGCGTTGCCAAATGTACATTTGAAGGAAGCCATTTTCCAGAAAAACAGCAGGATTTCAACTTTGACTTTTTAGGATTTACGGTATTTTATGACCCGCCCAAAAAGGACATTCAGCAGGTATTCCAAAAGATTTACGATGCCGGAATTAAAGTAAAAGTGATTACAGGCGACAATGCCGACACCACAAACGCCATTGCCCGACAGGCAGGAATAATCAACCCAACTGCGGCTGTTAATGGTTCTGAAATAACACATCATTCGGAAGCGGAACTCATTGAGATTTCAAAAGACACTACCTTGTTTACCCGTATGTTTCCCGAAGCGAAACTTGCTGTTGTCAATGCCTTAAAACAATCCGGAGAAATCGTAGCAATGTTAGGTGATGGCGTAAACGATGCACCTGCACTCAAAGCGGCACATATTGGCGTAGCTATGGGCAATAAGGGTACGGAAATAGCCAAAGCAGCAGCAGCATTAGTTATTACCAATGATGATTTAGACAAACTTATTACAGGAATTGCAGCAGGAAGACGGATTTATGCCAACATCAAAAAAGCCATTCAGTATATTATTTCCATTCATATTCCCATTGTTTTAACCGTTTCCCTGCCTTTGTTTTTGGGTTGGATATATCCGAATATTTTTACACCGGTACACGTTATTTTTCTGGAGCTGATTATGGGACCGACCTGTTCCATTGTTTATGAAAACGAACCGATAGAGAAAGATGCGATGCAAAGGAAACCACGGAAAATGACCGAAACCTTTCTGAATTGGAAAGAATTAAGCATCAGTATTATTCAAGGATTGCTAATTACAACAGGTGTATTGTTCGCTTATCAATTTGCCGTTCAAAAAGGAAGCAATGAAGAAACTACAAGAGCAATGGTTTTTACTACGCTAATCGTTGCTAATGTGTTATTAAGCCACACCAACCGTTCGTTTACGTACAGTCTGTTTAATAGTTTCAAAAACAGAAATAAACTGTTCCCAATGATTACCGGAGTAACTTTGGTATTGCTTTTCGCTATCTTGTACATACCCCTGTTTGCCGGTTTCTTTCAAGTAACCGGACTGAACATCCCGGAATTGGGAACGGCATTTTTAATCGCAGCAGTATCTGTCTTGTGGTTTGAAGTGTATAAATGGATAAAGAGAAGATGAGTTTTTTTCTCAAGAAAACATTGTCAATTAAAAAACTATTTCTACTTTTGTTAGCGAATACTAACTAACGGGATTTAAAAAGATAAAATAATATGGCAACATTTGAAAAAGAAACCATTTTCAATCTCGAAGATACAATTGAATACACAAACGGCGGGGTTATCAGCAAGCAGATAACTAAAAGCAAAGGTGGAAATTTGACTTTGTTCTCGTTTGACAAAGAACAGGGGCTATCGGAGCATAAAACGCCTTATGATGCCATTGTGCAGATTTTGGATGGCGAAACAGAAATAACCATTGGAGGCAATTTACATAATTTGAAAAAAGGGGACTGCATTATTATGCCAGCAAATGTTCCTCACGCACTGAAAGCTGTTGAACGTTTTAAAATGCTGTTGACAATGATACGTCAAGAATAATTCAGATAACTATTTTTACAAAATCCTATTCAGCATGAGGCACATTAAAGCAACGGAATTCATACTTTATGTAAATGACCAACGGGTAAGTACTGATTTTTACACGAAACTTTTTCGAACGAATCCTGACTTAAATGTTCCGGGTATGACTGAATTTCAACTGGCAGAAAATTGTAAATTAGGGCTGATGCCCAACCACGGAATTGCAAAAATACTTTCGGATAAAATACCACATCCAAATCAGGGAAACGGAATTCCAAGATGCGAACTGTATTTCTATGTTGACAATATTGAACTCGAATTTGATAACGCAACGAAAATAGGTGCTAAACTTATTAGTCCGGTAGAAGACAGAGACTGGGGCGATAAAGCCTGTTATTTCGCCGATTTAGATGGACATATTATCGCTTTTGCTCAAAAAATACAGATTTAAAAAAAATTTACCCAATGATGTTAGTGAACGCTCGCAAACTTATGTTTAGCTTGATAGTTTTGTCAGGTTGGAATATAGCCCAAGCTCAAGAGGTTTGGACATTAAAACAATGTATTGATACGGCACAAGTTCATAACAAGACTTTGCAAATCAATCGTAACAACGTATCCATCAGCGAACAACGGGAAAAAGAAGCAAAAGCCAATCTTATTCCTAAAGTTACAGCTAATGCCGATTACAAATATTTTATGGAACTGCCTACGCAGTTAATGCCGATGAATGCCCTCAATCCGCAAGCACCCGAAGGGCAATTCAGAGATTTGCAATTTGGTGTTCCGCACAACATCAATGCAAATGTGCAGTTGGCAATGCCGTTGTATAATCCGCAGGTTTATGGAGTGATTGAGAATACAAAAATTGCCAACGAACTGACACAGCTTCAATTTCAAAAATCGGAAGAACAGGTTTTATACGACATCACTACGCTGTATTACAACGCTCAAATATTGAAACATCAATTGGATTTTTTGGAAAGCAATCTGATAAATACCCAAAAGCTCTTAAAGAATATGGAACTCTTGAAAGAACAGCTATTGGCAAAGGGAACAGATGTGAGTAAAGTGAAATTGCAAGCCGAGCAGTTAAATACCCAAAGGGAAAACGTTCACAATAAATACATTTCAATTCTAAATGCACTAAAACTGAATATCGGTATCCCATTGGAGCGAAATATTACCGTTGTTTCTGAAATCGAACAGCAAACCTTGACGGAAAATAATGTAGAAAATATATTGGATTTGAAGATTATTCAGACACAAAACAAACTATTGAACAACGAATTGAGTACGTTGAACAAATCACGATTTCTACCCTCACTTAATTTGATTGCTTCCTACGGAACAACAGGTTTTGGCTACGACAAAACCCCAAATGACTTTCTGAAATTTTATCCCATAGGCTTTGCAGGCTTGCAACTGACTTACCCGCTTTTCAACGGAACAGTTACACAGCGAAAAATAAATCAAAAAAAACTGGAAATCAGCAATAACGAATTACAGGCTCAACTGATTGGCGATAAAAACAAAATGGAAATTGAAAATAGTGTACGACAAAGAACGACTGCACAGCAAACAGTCGTCAATACCGAAAGTCAAATCACTTTGGCTCAATCCATTTACAAGCAAACCATTTTACAACAAAAGCAAGGTACGGCAACACTTACCGATGTTTTATTGGCTGATAATGCACTTCGTGAAGCACAGCAAAACTACCTGTCGGCAGTGATAGATTATCTAAAAGCTGATTTGGAACTTAAAAAACTGACGGGAACAATTAAGAATTAAAATAACGAATAAAAAATCAAGAATATGAATTGGAAAAAAATAATCGGGATAATTGCTTTGATTACGGTAATAGCACTTGTGTTTTTTAAGTTGAAAAACAATAAAGAAACTACCGAAAGCAAGGTGTATCAGTACGACAAAGAAAAACCGATTGCCGTAAGTGTGGACACCATTCGTTTGCAAAGTATTGATGACGCAAAGACTTATACAGGAACTTTTGAACCGAACAAAGAAACCAAAATTAGTGCGGACATACAGGGAAAAATCAATGCGGTTTTAGTAGATGTAGGGAGTGAAGTAAGCAAAGGACAAACGCTTATTCAATTGGATAATTCGCTATTAAAATTACAACTGCAATCAGTTGAAGTACAGATTGAGGGTTTGGAAGATGATGTAAAACGCTATACGATTTTAACGGAAGCCGATGCCGTTCAAGGTGTACAGTTGGAAAAGGCAAAATTGGGATTGAAATCTGCAAAAGTTCAGAAAGCGACTTTATTAGAACAAATCAGTAAAACCACTATAAAAGCACCTTTCAATGGTGTGGTAACTGCCAAGCTCAATGAGGAGGGCGGTTTTGCAGCACCGGGTATTCCGTTGCTACAAATTACGGATATAAGCACTTTACGTTTTACGGTTAATGTTCCCGAAAATGATTTGGTGCAGTTTCAAAACAATCAAACCTATAAAATCAATGCTGATGTTTATCCCGATATTTCCCTTTCGGGAAAAGTAATAATGACAGGAAGCAAAGCCAATCTGGGCAATAGCTTTCCGGTACAGTTTCAGGTTACCAACACCAAAAACTTAACCATAAAATCGGGAATGTTCGGCAAGGTAAATCTTTCTGAAACCAAGCAAGAGCAAGGTATTCTTATCCCTACATCTGCCATTACAGAAGAAAATGGAAAAGCGAAAGTGTATCTCATAAAAAACGGAAAAGCCGTATTGCAATCTATTACCATATCAGGAAATATCGGCAATAGAACGATTGTATCAGACGGATTGGCAACAGGCGATATTGTGGTAACGAATGGCTTTATCAATCTGTTTGACGGAGCGAATATTACGATTAAATAAAATCAGCGAAAATGAATATTACAGAAATATCAATCAAACGTCCCTCGCTGATTATCGTACTTTTCAGCGTATTTGCCCTGTTGGGAATTATCGGCTACAAGAATTTGAGCTATGAACTGATGCCCGATTTTAATCAGCCTGTTGTAGTAATCCGAACGGTTTATCCCGGTGCAGAACCCAACGAAGTGGAAACTTCCGTTTCCCGAAAAATTGAAGATGCCCTTTCCAATTTGGAGGGCGTAGATTATTTGCTTACCAAATCATTACCCAATGCTTCAATCATCATAGCCAACCTGAAATACGGAACGGATTTGGACAAAACAATGCAGGACGCTCAACGCTACATTGACAACATCCGAAAGGACTTGCCTAACGATATTCAAAACCCTGTAATGAGCAAAGTATCACCTAATGATTTGCCGATAATGTCGGTAAGTGCAACAAGCAATTTAGAGCCGACAGTATTTTATCAAAAAATGAAAGACGATTACCTGCCACAAATCCAACAGCTAAAAGGAGTGGCAGAGATAACCATTTTAGGTGGGGAAGAAAGGGAAATTCAAATCAAGGTAGATAAAGAAAAACTGAAGCTCTATAAAATTTCTTTGTATCAGGTAGTGGAAGCTGTCAATCGTTCGGGGATTGATTTACCTGCCGGAAAATTGCAAACCGATACAGAAAATAATTCGGTACGTTTGGTAGGAAAGTTCAACACCATTACGGACATAAAGAATGTTCAAGTTGCTATGCCTTTTCCAAACAGCCCTGTTTATGTGAAAGATATTGCAGAAGTAACGGACGGTATTAAAGAAACCGCTTCTTACAGCCGTTACAATGGTAAAAACGGTATTGGTTTAATGATAAAAAAACAAGGCGATGCCAATGCCGTTGATGTTTCAAAACTGATTAGAGAAAAATTTCAGTCCATTGAAAAACAAAATACCAATGCAGATGTAAAATTTGTAGTTACGGATGACAGCACCGATAACACCATTGCAGCCGTTAATTCGGTGGTATTTGACTTGATTTTAGCCGTTATTTTAGTGTCGTTAGTAATGTTGCTGTTCCTGCGAAGTTTCAGAAACTCACTGATTGTGTTGGTCGCTATTCCTACTTCCTTAATTACCGCTTTTGCCGTGATGTGGCTTTTGGGCTATACGCTCAACCTGATGACTTTGCTGGCGATGTCTTTAATCATCGGTATTTTGGTGGACGATGCTACCGTAGTTTTAGAAAATATCCAACGTCATTTGGATATGGGTAAAGAAAAAAGAACGGCAGCTATGGACGGAAGAATGGAAATCGGTTTTTCGGCATTGTCTATTACATTGGTTGATGTGGTTGTGTTTCTGCCGATTTTATTCTTACAGGTTTTTGTTGCCGATATGCTCAAACAGTTTTCGGTGGTGGTTATCACTTCTACACTTACCAGTTTATTGGTAGGTTTTACTTTAACGCCTTGGCTGGCTTCACGCATCGGGAAAAAAGAAGATTTGCAGCCGACTAATATCTTCAACCGTTTTTTGCTTTGGTTTGAACATCAGTTAGACCAATTTATCAATTGGTATGGCAGAACATTGAATTGGGTTTTACATCACAAACTCATTTTTACAGGATTTGTTTTGTTGCTGTTCGTAGGGACGGCAGCAATGATGAAGCAGGGAATTATTGGAAAGGAACTCATTTCCACAGGCGACCAAGGGAAATTCCGTTTGGCATTAGAGTTTGATAAAAGTACTTCCATTCAGCAAAACAATTTGGTTTCAGAAAAAATAGAAAACTATATTTTGAAGCAACCCGAAGTTGCAACAGTTTTCAGTAATGTGGGCGGACCAAGCACCGGTATTGGAAGTTTGGGAGTTGGCTCTGCCAATAAAACCGAATTTACCATTCAGCTAAAATCCAAGAAAGAAACAAATCATCTCTCTACCGAAACCTTTATGCGAAAATTGCGAACTGATTTGCAAAAAGAATATTCAGGCATCAATTTTTCAATGATAGCATTAGGCTTAATTCCACGTTCTGCACCGATAGAAATTACATTAAGCGGGAGCGACTTAGACCAGGTAATGCAGACAGGTAATGACTTAAAAACAGTCATTGAAAAAATACCTGGAGCAGATAATGTGCGGCTTTCGGTAGAAGCAGGAAACCCTGAATTAAAAGTCATTCCTGACAAAGACAAAATGCAGCGTTTAGGATTGAACACGGCTTATGTGGGAATGAATTTGCGTACCGCTTTTACAGGAAATGACGATGCCACTTTAACGGAAAACGGAACAGAATATCCTGTACGGATTTGGTTGGATAAATTCAGCCGTAAAAATTATGATGATGTAAACCAACTCAACATTATAAATCCAATGGGCATTCCGATTGAAGTTTCACAGTTTGCAACTATTGAAAGAGATAATTCGCCTTCGCTTTTAGAACGAAAAGACCGACAACCTGCCGTTACATTAACTTCCGATGCACTCGGCAGACCTTCGGGAACAGTAGCAGACGATGTTGTGGCATATCTCAAAAACAATCCCTTACCAAACGGCATACAAATGACTTGGGGAAGCGATATTAAACGGCAAAACGACAGTTTCGGGGCTTTGGGTTCGGTATTGCTGATTTCATTCTTACTGATTTATTTGATTATGGTAGCCTTATACGACAGTTACATTTATCCTTTTGTTGCCTTATTTGCCATACCCGTTGCAGCTATCGGAGCATTTTTAGCCTTGAATTTATCGTTAAGCAATTTGAGCTTATTTGCTTTGCTCGGCTTGATTATGTTAATGGGATTGGTAACAAAAAATTCCATCTTGATTGTGGACTTTACCAACCAACTGAAAGCGGAGGGGAAACATTACAAAGAAGCATTGATTACCGCAGGAAAAGAACGTATGCGACCCATTTTAATGACGACTTTATCAATGGCAATAGGAATGTTGCCCATAGCATTAGCCAGCGGAACAGCAGCCGAATGGAAAAACGGTTTGGCGTGGGTAATTATTGGAGGTTTGCTCTCTTCATTGGCATTGACGGTTTATTTAGTGCCAATGGTGTACTACGGAGTAGATAGAATGAAAGAAAAATTGGGTTCAAATAAAAAACAATAATAAATGAAAGCAACAATTTTTATTATACTGACAGTTGGGTTATGTTTTTTTCTCTGTTCGTTTTCGGGAAATCGGGCAGAAACCTACACATTGACCGTTAAGGTAGAAAAATTACAAAACTCAAAAGGCGTTGTACAGTTCGCCCTTTACAACAAAGACGGCTCAATACCTGATGAAGATTACAGAAATTATTACCGATTAGAGAAAGCGAAAATCGGAAATGGGAAAGCCGAAATTACTTTTAAAAATCTGCCCAAAGGGAAATATGCCGTGAATATTTTACACGATGAAAACAGCAACGGTAAGGTTGATAAAGGCTTTCTTTTGCCCAAAGAAGGAATTGGATTTTCTAATTATCAGTCAATAGGTTTGCGAAACAGGCCTAATTTTTACAAAGCAAGTTTTGATTTGACCACAGACAAAACGATTAGTGTAAGGATAATTTATATGTAAACAACAGAAATGATAAAATTCTACACCAAAAACGGCGTTAACCGAATTGATTTACGCACTGTATTCGCAGGGAGCATTTGGTAATGCAGACATAATAGCCATTGCCAAAACATTTGAAAGTACCTTTAATATAGATTTAGGCGATTTCTACCATACGTTTATGGAATTAAAATCCCGAAAAATAAACCGTACTAAATTCCTTGACAGCTTGTGTGAAGCTCTGATAAAGAAAATGGACGAACAGGACGAGAGGTAGCCATATACTTGTTGTTAAAAAGCACCACGTTGTTCAAAACGAATTGGAGCGTGGAGAAAATACCCGAACTTACAGCATTTGGTACAGCAGGAATAGTCAGTGAGCAATGAAAAATGGGTTATCAGGGAAAACCCTTACTATAAATTTCAATAATTCCCCCGATAAAGACTGTCTGTTTTCTGCCCAATTTTGCTTCATAAACTTATAGCATTAAGAATATGAAAGCAAATCCATTAAAAAATATCAGCTATGCACTTGTGCTGTTGCTTAGCTTCTCATCTTGCTCTAAAGATGATGACAGAATAGATGCCCCTATCGAAGAAGAAACCTCAGCAACCATTTACATCAGCGGTTATTCCAATGAAATTGCCAATATGGGCGAAGTGGTATGGAAAAATGGAACGCCATTGCAAGTGTACGACCCAAGCCTGCTACCATCAGGCAATGTGCGTTATGCAGATGCAGTGTATGATTTGGATGTAGTAAACGATGATGTTTATGCCGTTTGGAAAATGAGCTATAAACCAGCCTCATCCTTTTACGCTACGGCAAATATTTACTCGTGGAGGAATGACGTCAACACAGTCATCAAAGAAAATGACTACAATATAAATCCCATAGCAGTTGACGTTCACGGTCAGGACGTGTATTTTGCCGGATATTATATCAACCAATATGAATACCCAAGTATCTGGAAAAACGGCAACAGGGAACAATTGCCCGGAGGTATCGGCTCTGTTACCGACTTACTCGTTACTAATACCGATGTTTTAGCCGTTGGTTATGTAAGTGTTGGCTCGCAATCTGCTGCCACGCTATGGAAAAACGGTGTACTGAACAAATTAGCGGAAGGAAATGAATTTAGCGCTTACGGCATAGCCCAAATTGGCAATGATACCTACGTTGCCGGAGAAGGCAAGATTGATGGCGTAAACGGTCAACGTTCTGCATTGCTTTGGAAAAACGGAACACAACAAGTTTTGGGAAATCCAGCCGGACAGATTGGAACATCTGCCAATGCTGTCGCTCTTGCGGACAACAAAGTATATGTAGCAGGTTATTCCTATTCTCAATCTAATAACGAAACAATGAGAAGAGCTACCGTTTGGGCAAACGGTTCGCCTACTATTTTATCACAATCAGAAAGCAGGGCATTTTCCATTGCTACAAAAGGCAATACTGTGTATGTATGCGGTTATGAAAAAGCCGCAGACAGGTTTATAGCAGTGATGTGGAAGATGAAAGAGGGCAATATAGAAACCGTAAAACTAAGCAGCGGAACAGCAGATGCCAAAGCCTACTCCATTAAGGTTAAATAACAAAATATTCAATATAAAAATATAGAAATTATGAAAACGAAAGTAATGCTCATAGGACTTGCGTTAGCCATAGGGTTTTCTGCAAATGCACAAGTTATCAACCCCAAAGAAACCGCAAAACGCAAAGTTGAAGACAGAACGAACCGTAAAGCCGATGAAACCATCGACAAAGGGCTGGATAAGCTCGAAGAAGGCATTGGCAGTATCTTCAAAAAGAAAGATAAAAAGCAAAAAGATAATAACACTGGTAATTCTGCCAATACTTCCAACTCTGGAAATGGTAATACAAATGGAAGTGTTAATGGGAGCAACAATTCAACAAAATCCAATTCCAAATTCGATTTTGAACCGGGAAATAAGGTTTTATACTTCGACAATTTTGAACGGCTGAATATTGGTGATTTTCCTGCCGAATTTAATACCAATGCCAGTGGCGAAGTAGTAAACGTTAGCGGAAAATCCGGCAAATGGCTTTCTATGACCAAAAACGGAGCATTTATTCCTGAAAGTATCAAAGTATTGCCTGATAATTTCACGTTGGAATTTGAAGTAGGTCTTATTGGTAAACCCGGAAATAACTATACCGGGCTTGCGCTCAACTTTACTACTGATAAAGACGGTCTTTTCAAAGATGTTTTATTTGACTGGAGCTCTTCCATATTATATCTGCATCCCGGAGCTGATTTAGCTTCCATTCAAATTTTGCCAAGTAGCGGAACGAATGAAATTAACAATGAAATCCCTATGCCGCAATGGTCGCAAAATGGGAAAAGATTTGCGAAAATTTCCATTTGTCGACAAAAAGGGCGTTTACGAGTGTATGTTAATGAGGATAAGTTAGTGGATGCTCCACGCTTTTTTGCAGAAAGTAAACCGTATCATCTTGCATTTTCCAGACGGCTTTTTGAAGATAACTGCGAAATACTGATGACCAATATCCGCTATGCCGTTGCCGGCGAAGATACCCGAAACAAACTGATTACCGAGGGCAGATTTGTTACTACCGGAATACAATTTGACGTAAACAGCGATGCGATAAAACCTGAAAGCGGTGCAGTATTAAAGGAAATGGCAACCACACTGCAAGAAAACCCAACCGTAAACATAAAAATAATCGGGCATACCGATAGCGATGGCGATGCAAACGCCAATCTTATCTTATCGAAAAAAAGAGCATTAGCCGTAAAAAATGCGTTAATCAATTTTTACGGCATTAGTGCTGCCCGAATGGAAACCGACGGAAAAGGAGAAAGCCAACCTGTACAATCTAACAATACCGCATCAGGCAAGGCACAAAACCGCCGTGTGGAGTTTATTAAACTGTAAAATAATGAGAAGCATAATTTTTCCAATTGCATTCCTACTGCTTACCGCCTGTAATAATACCCATAAATCGGCAGAAGCTCCTGCAACGTTTGAGGCGAAGCAGCTCATTGCGATGATGCAAAACCCGCAATCGGTATCCAAAGAAAGCATTGCCGGAATAGCCGGAACAGATGCTGCCAAAATCAAAATTTATAATGAAGATTTTGCGGCAGATGTTTCAAAGCGGACAATCCTTTTCAGCTGGGCAAATGGCGATAAAAAAACCGTTAAAACCACAGACGGAAAAGAATTGCAATTGGACGGTTACAGCTCACTGGGTCTTGGCTTTGTAACGAAAATTTCAAAAGCCGATTTTCAGAAAAAATACGAGAGCAAAACAGCCGTACAGGACGAAATCAACAGGATTACCAAAGATGAAACAATAGATGCGGACATCGCCATTGCCGAAGCTAAAGGTTTGGCTGAAAATGCCAAAACGCAGCAATTTGAAAAGCTCGACAATGTAGGAGAATTGTCGTATTGGGAAACACCTGTAAATGCACTTCACGTTTTTGCCAACGGGATTTGCTTTACCGTAACCACCAATCTGGAAAATGAAAAGCGAAGCAAAGAAAAAACAATAGCGCTAACCGCTTTCGTTTTTAGTAACCCTTTAAAATCATCAAAATGAAACAGTTTATATTACTTATCCTGATGCTGGCATCTTCTGCTACCTATGCCAAAAAACTACTAATCGCCAATTGTGAAATGGGCAGTGGCTGTACGTTTCAGGTTTCAGAAGCTGATGCGGCAGACTTTGATGTGGTTTTTGGAACGGAAGCGGGCTATCACGCCAGTCTTCCTGAAAACGCAATAATGACCAATGCCAAAATCAACGGAAAATGGGAGCAATATATAGAAACAGGTATGACCCGTTCGCAACTTGATAAGTTTTACGGTGGCGATGGCTTTACAATGATTTACCCGTTCAATCCCAACTTTCAACCCCTAAATGGAGAATGGCAGGTTAAAATCGGGACAGTTAGCGGAGATATATGCTACGGACAGGAAAGCAATGTATTCAAATCTGTATTGCAGGGTATGGCTCAGTCGGGAAAGGTAAATTTTCCCAATCCATTTCACGCCCGTTTTCTGATGAACAATCCCAATGTAAAATGGCAGCAAATAAGACCCGATTTGTACAAAGGCTATTTTGGAAATGACTATATCAATTTGAAATTTGATGTGCAGATTATCAACGAAAAGAAAATCGAAGGCTTGTTTACAGCAACCATCAAAGTGCCTACTAAAGAACCCTGTGTCAATAAAATTCCGATAACGTACACCTGCATAAAAGCAAAAGAATGGAAAGACCCGTGGGAAGATTTTGAAAATCCTAATCCCGATGACGACTTGTTGCCCGTAAATCCCAAAGGCAATGAAGACGATTTGCTTCCGGTCAATCCTAAGGAAGACGACCTTTTGCCTGTTGAGCCGGGCAAGCAACCAAAGCCCAATGTGCCGAGGATAGACGACAAGCCCGATATTCCACGGTTGGACGACAAGCCTAAAACGAACGTACCAAGGATAGAGGATAAACCCAAATCGAATGTGCCAAGAATAGAAGACAAACCCAAAATGAATATACCAAGATTGGAAAATTAAAATAATATGGAAACGAATACACAAAATAGTATCGCTGAAGGCAAAACCACTGCCACCATTGCCTACATCACATTGATAGGGCTGATTATAGCATTTGTGCAGAACGGCGAAAAGAAAAACACATTTGCCGCTTATCACTTACGCCAAAGTTTAGGGTTGATGTGTACCGGAGTAGCATTGTTTATTGTTGGTCTTATTCCCTTTTTAGGGTGGATACTATCCATTTTAGGTACTATCGCACTAATCGTACTATGGATAATGGGATTGATGAACGCAATTAACGGGAAAGAACAGCCCATCCCCTTATTGGGAAACCTTTACAGCAAATGGTTTGCAAATATTTAAAAACTTAAACAAGCAATGATTATGAAACAGCTATTATCCATACTTCTTTTAAGCACCGTCCTATTCTCGTGCCGGAAAGATGACGACCCAATACAAGAGCAACCGGTCAAAGTGATTGACAAAATTGAAATTAAGAAAACATATTCCGGCAGTTCCAATGTCGCTATCGACAGAATTGACTTTGAATACAACGCCAATAAGGAAATTTCAAAAATAAGCACTTTTGAAAATGACGTGCTGTATTATAGTTACACCTATGTTTATCAAGATAACATTCCCGTTTCTTCGATGTACGACTTCACATTTGGTGGCGACCCCGTCTATGAAGTAAAATACAGCTATACCAACGGAAAATACGCAAAGTATTATGATACCTACTATGATGATGCAACTATTTTTACTTACAATGAACAATTCAATCAATATACAAACTCCATTAACGGCAACAGGTTTATCTTAAACGAGTTTGACGATATGTCTGTACGAACAGGTTCGGGCAATGAATATGCCTTTACTTTCGATACCTCAAAAAAAGGAGCATTGTACAATGTGGTCAATAAAAAGTGGATACCTGCATTATGGTACGGTATTTCCGGTTTGGGTATTGTTGCTATATCTACACACCCAGTTACTTCATTATTTGACGACAATTTAGCACAAACGAACACTTATACCAATACCTACGACACAGACGGCTTCATTACAAAATCTGTATTCTCTATAAACAATGGAAATGAGATGTATGAAATCAACTATATCTATAAGTCAATTTAACAAGTCATCCGTAAATTTTTAAAAAAAGCAAAAATGAAAACAAAATATTTTTTAATAGCAAGCCTTTTCCTGGCATTAGCATCCTGCTCGGAGAACAAAGGCAAAAAATCCAATTCGGACAATGTTGATTTGGAAAGTGCCATAGAAAATGCGGAAAGCCGGAGAAAAGCCGACCCGAACGCTTCGGGCGGAAACAAATGCTTACTGGACTACCAAAGCAAATATGACCAGCTATTGAGCCAAGAAGACGTGATAACCGCCACCGGCTTTTCCAAAGATGTAATGGAAGTCAAAAACAATAAGGCTTTAAAAAATCCGGAATACCACTCATTCGAGTATAAATTCAAAAACGGACGAGTAAGCAAAAAAACCGGAATAACGCAAGGGTTGGCATTGCCCGATGTAGTGAAGATAGAAAGCATTAAAGCCATTTCACTATCTGCTTTTGAAAATACATACAAAGCTATTTCAGATGAAGAAACGCAGGTCGCAAAAGATGTTTTGAACGATGCCACCGAAGGAAAATCGGGCGATGCGGAAGCGGATGCAGCAGTAAAAAAAGCGGAAGAGCTTAACGTAAGCAAAGAGCAGGTAAAGAAAACAGGCGGGAAAATACTGGACGTTATCAAGGAGGTTTCCAAAGGTTACAGAGTTGTAGAAAATTTAGGCGATGCCGCTCGGTGGAATGTGGTTAGCAATGAGTTAATTGTCTTGCAGAACGGTGTACAATTCATAATTCTCTGTGATGTAAACGATGATAACGAAACCAATAAATCCGTAGCCATAAAGCTGGCAGAAATCGTGTTGAACAAATGTCAGTAGCGTGAATAAATAACCCACCAATAATAAGCTAATCTAATATCAGTTAAAAATGAAAAAAATTATAAAACAATTACTTATCGGCTCATTCGCATTATTGACAGTAACTTCCTGCTCAAAAAATGACGATGACGACCCGAAACCACCTGCCGAAAAACAAACGGAAATATATACAGGAGGATTTGTACTATCATCTGCCGGAGGCACTACCACACACATAGCCACACTGTGGGAAAACGGCGTTGCTCAACAACTTTCCAATACCGAAAGCTGGGTAAATAAGGTGCTGGTTGTCGGCAACGATGTGTATGCCGTGGGGCGTGAGTACCAAGGGTCAAAAAGCGTAGCCAAACTTTGGAAAAATGGCGTAGCAACCAGTTCGATAAGCAGCAGCAATAACACCGAAGCATTTACTTGTGCAGTATCTGCCAGTGGCGATGTGTACATATTAGTTCGTGAATGGAGCAATATTGTCAATGAATATAAAGTGTTGAAAAACAACATTCCTGTTGCTTTAAATCATACCAACGCCAACACTGTAATTTTCCCTTATGATGTATTTGTATCTGGAAGCGATGTATATGTATCCGGTTCTGAATATTCGTCCGCTACCAACCTTGTAAAAGCAGTCGTTTGGAAAAACGGAATAATATCAAGCCTTGCTGATGTTTCTGCCAATGCACAAAACGAAGCGAGAAAAATTTTCGTGTCCGACAATAATGTCTATGCAGTAGGTTCCGAAGCCCAACCTAACGGAAACAATATTGTTGTGCTTTGGAAAAACGGTGTGCCAACGAGCATAACCGATGGCACTAAAGATGGTTCTGTTTATGCGTTATGCGTATCAGGAAATGACATATATATTACAAGTAGCGAATATAACCATACCACCTTTAACTCCGTAGCCACCTTATGGAAAAACGGAACACCAATTTTTACAAGAAACGGAGATGATTTTAGCTTCACTTCGGTTGCTGTGCTGAACAATAATTGGTACTTAATAGGCGATGGATTGGAAGTTACTTTATGGAAAAACGGCGTTCAGGAAGCTCCTGCAATACAGGATGCAAGTGTTAGTTCCATTTCAGTAGTAGAAAAATAATCTTTAACCCAAAAAGTCATTGATATGAAAAATATAATCTTAATGCTGTCCCTGCTCATCAGTCTTACATCCTGTGCCCAGGAGCAAAAAAGCGGTCTCACCATTGCCTTATGCGAAAAAGGAAAAGGTTGCAAGGAAATCATTGCCCCAAGCAACCTAAAAGAAACAGCACAGCTGTTAAATCGTCCCGATTTAGCCGAAGCCTCTGCCGCAAAAGCCATTTTGGTCATTGAGAAATGTGAATTTAAAAAAGAAAGCAAGCTAACTTTGGCACAAATCCACCAATCTTACGGCGGTACGGGCGAACCTGAAAAAATCAAAAATTTCGATTTGGCGAAATACGTAAAGGAAAACGGATGTATGTTAAACTGTGCCAATGCCACCAAAAAAATCGCTTTCCATATCAACATCACCGGTGAAGATGCGGTTTCGGGCAACGGCTACTTTTTCCTGAATTTGAAAGCCGGAGAAGCCTTTATGCCGAATGAAAGTGTTCAGCAGTTTTATGGTTCAGAAATGGAGGGAGTAGTTCTCGACCAGTTGCTTCGTAAAGGTAAAATAGACAGCTATATGATTACTGATGAAGGCGAAAAAATTTACGGCAACATTCCGGTTGGTATCAATATGTCTGTTATTAAAAACGATGCTATGAACGAGAAGCGTTTCAAAACCGATTTCAAAAAAACAGGCAATACAAGAAAACACCTGAATAATACGGCAACCGAATATACCGGAAAAGACGGCAGTGGCAATACAATGAGCTTATGGATAATGCCCGTTGCCGATGTATGCCTGCCAGCAGGAAAATTTGATGCGTTTGGCTTCTACAACCTCGGCTATATTTCGGTAGATGGAATTACCTATTTGGTAACAGAAATGTCAGGTAGTGGATTTCAAATTACAATGACCGGCATATCGGATGGCTCATACAATTTTAATCCTACCGGATATAAAAACCTCGGAAACTTGAGGTCGTTCAGTATTGACCCTAACGGAAATTAAAAGCCTCCCGGACGATACCATATCGTTTTTAGTAAAACAATCAAATTAAAGTAGAAAATTATGAACAAAATATTCCTTACACTGTCCTGTGCCTCGCTTATTTTATCGGGGTGTGGCGATACGAGCAACAAAGCAAGTACCTCATTGGTAGAGAAAACCATTGAAGCTGCCACAGGCAAAAAAGTAGATGCTTTAGATGTAAACCACATCGAAGACAACAATGCAGTAGTAGATGTAACCATAGGCGATGAAAACCTGCAAGACCATTTCAAAAAAGGTTTTGGAAATATCACCGCATCAAAAGAAACCATTGCCATTACCATCGCCGGAGGCGAAAACGGACAGGACAATATCCTGATGGGCTTTACCGGAAAAGACCTTACCGCTGAACACCCCATCAAAGGCAAAATGGTAAAGGGCGAAAATGACGGATTTACATTATCGATAACCAGAGTTACCGATAATGCAATGGATGTTCAACTGTCTTTTGAAGCCGAAGGAGAAATCGTTTCACTGCAAAAAGACAAAATAGTCATTAAGGTAAAAGGGAAAACCGGAAGTTCGTCTGATGCCGAAAATCCCGATAAATGGAAACCCTACGAAGGCACTATCACTTTGAACTACCCTGTTTTTCAGGCATTGGGCAGTTCAAAAGAAGATTTTATTTACTAAAACTATCAGCCGGATGAAACAATTATTGCTCTTATTGACCCTGCCGTTTTTTTGCTGCTGCACACAGGCACAGGTAAAAAGCCCAAAAACCATTCAGTTTACACAGGCGTGGGTTTGGGAATATGAAAACAACACCATTGCCCAAAACGAGCCGGGACACAAAGGGGAAATCGTGGTATATTTTGAGCCTAAGCAAAATTATTGGCTGTTTACCGCAGAGGCTTATGGCACTTCGGGCGAAATGTATGACTGGATTATCGGCAAACCGGACGGAACTTATTTACTTAGTTCCACAGATGAATTTGGAAAGAAAGCCATAACAAAACAGCAGTTGCCATTTCCTGCAAACAAGATACTTCCGCAGCATTATAAACCGCTCGGCAAAAAGAAAGTTTTTAATCATAACAAGCTGGGCTTTCCAAAAATAGAAGGCACTGAATTTAAGGTGGATTACACTAAAACAAACGACCGCACTTCTGTTTTTGTAAGTGATTTCAAAGCCGATTTCTTTCCGGTATATTTTTTCAACCACTTAAATATAGAAGCGAAACTGCCATTCAGCTTCCCGACAGATTTTCCCAAAAACAAATTGTTGTTACAGGAAGTTAGCATCGTGAACAAAGCAAAGCTCCAGCTGACTTTAAAAGAAATTTCCCACACAGAATATTATATCGAATTAAAAACGGAATAGCTACAAACCGTAAAAATAAAAATGACTAATTTTAGAACGTATAAAATCTAAAAATTAGTCAAATGAAAATATTGCTTGCAGACGACCACTTTTTGGTATTAGATGGCTTGGAAGTGCTATTATCTACTTTCGATTTTGTAGAAGAAACAAAAAGAGCTTTAGACTATATGGAACTGAAAAATATTTTGAAAAGAGAATGCTTTGACGTTCTACTGCTGGATATTCATTTTGGCAAGCACGATGGCAGGGAAATCATACAGGAAATAAAGCAATTAATGCCCGATATGAAAATAATTGCACTGACCAGCCATTCGGACAGTGTAACCATAAAATCATCTGTAAATGCAGGATTTGACGGTTATCTCTTAAAGATTGACGGCAGAGAGGAAATTCTAAAAGCCCTTGATGCCGTAACCAACGGGCAAAAATATTTTAGCCCAAAAACACAGCAGGTATTTTTTGAAACGCACACCTCTAAAAATAAAATAGAGCTGACCGAGCGTGAAAAGGAAATCCTGCAATTAATTGTATCGGAAAAAACCACCAAAGAAATAGCAGAACAGCTTTGCATATCAGAAAAAACAGTAGAAACGCACAGGGGAAGCATTATGCTGAAGCTGGAAGCTAGGAACATTGCCGGAATGGTAAAAAAAGCCATTATGCAGGGTTTGGTAAACGTTTAGGTATGAAAAAAAATAGTATAATATATTTATTGCTCTTTATATCTATTTACGGATATAGTCAGGGACATCCTGATTTATTAAAAGGGAAAGTTCGTGAACTTTTTGATCAGGGAGGAAAATGTTGGTCTGAAGGAGGTCAAAATTGTATAGACTATTATCAGGAAGCCTACCGTCTGGAAAAAAAATCTAAGCAGAATTGCTTAGGTTGTATTGAAGTAGAATTAGCCAAGTCCTACTCCTATTTGGAAAAGTATGATACTGCTCAATATTACCTGAAACTGGCTCAGCAGTCCTTGAATAAAATGAACTATTCAGACATGAGAGTCAAGTTTCTTGATGCAGAAATTCAGAACAATATTGCAATGAATTTTTATTTTACTGGTAAAATCGACTCTGCAATAGTACATCTCAAAAAGAATATCGCAATCATTGATAAAACAGGAGACAAAAAATCTTCGGCGTTTGCAAAAATAAATCTTGCATCTATTTATTCCTCTGTAAAAGACTATCAATCTGCCATTCAGAGTGGGCTTAAGGCCTATAAAGAATTGGATGAACTTAAAATTTTGGATGATAGTCGAGTGGCTGTACTTGCCAGTAATTTGGCGTCATATTACTCCGAAATAAAAAATACCGATGCTTCTATAAGCTGGTCAAGAAGAGCCATTGAGTTGGGAAATATAGGCAAAAGTATATCCGCACAGTTTAGAGGAAACTACCTGATGGCGGTGAATCTGTCCAAAACAAATCCGGACTCTGCATTGATCTATATAAATATAGCTGAAAAATTAGCACAAAGTAGTGGAAGACCTACGTATTTAGCTCAGGCTAAAATGACCAAGGGTATTACTTTTGGTGAAATGAAACAATACACTAAGGCAACAGAAAATTTGCTGGAAGCAGTAAAGTTGATGGAGAAAAATTCAGGTGATTTGGACTATCTGGAAGCTATCAGGAATTTGGGGATAATGGCTAATGAAGCAAGGGATTATAGACTTTCAGCTAAATATCTTAAAGAATATATATTAGCCAACGACACAATAAATATTGCAAAAAACCAAGAACTTATACACGAGTATCAAGCAAAATACGAAACCGAAAAGAAAGAAAAGCAAATTTCTGAGCAGGAACTGAAAATCCAAAAACAACACTCAAATTTATTGTATGCCATTTTAGGTGGAGCTTTACTGGTTTCTGTGTTAGGTGGGATTTTTATTTATAACCAGAAAGCGCAGCAACTAAAACTGAAACACTTGCAGCAGGAAAAAGAAAAAGCTATCCTGAACTCCTTTATTTTGGGTGAAGAACGTGAGCGAAAACGCATATCACAAGACCTGCACGATGGCGTAGCAGCTATGATTGGTGCTGCGAAAATGAGCTTGGATGCCATTCCGCATCTTTCTGAGGAAAAACGTCTGCAACAGCTCTCTAAAGTGAAAGGCATTTTAGAAAACACACACGCCGATGTACGACACATCGCACACAATCTGCTGCCGACCGTATTGGAAAAAGAGGGATTGATAAAAGCCACCTCACATTTTGCCTTTGAAATCAATCAGACCAAATTGTTAGACATTTCGGTAAAGGATAACAACAGCAATGCAAAAGACCTTTCCCCGCAATTACAGCTGATGCTTTTCAGGGTTATACAAGAATTGGTCAATAATATCGTCAAACATTCGCAGGCACAAAAAGCCGAAATTACATTTAGCAACAGTCCAAATGGTTTACAGATTGAAATAGCAGATGACGGTATAGGCTATGAAGATACCAACGATACCGGAAATCAAGGCTTGTACAGCATTACCCAGCGTTTAAAATCAATAGGCGGTAATTTTAAAATCACAAAAGGAAGTTCCGGCGGTACGCAAGCTACGGTAGAATTAGTCATCGGATAATGTTTATAAATTTCCCAATCTTTAGATATTTGGTTATCCGCTGAAATTTCAATTCAAACAAAATATAAGAAATTATGAAATTAATTTGCTGCATTTTAATAACGGGAATTATATTCCTCACAGGTTGTTCCAACGCTTCACAGCCAAATGACCCAATTCCCGAACACGAAACTTTTACAATTCAGTCTAAACAGGTAGGAGAAGCACGCATAATTAACGTTTGGACACCTGAAATCTACAAAGAGAATACTGCCTCATTGCCTGTTATGTATATGGCAGATGGTGGAATAAAAGAAGATTTTCCGCATATCGCAAACACTTTGGATAAGCTCATTAAAGAGAAAAAAATCAAACCGCTCATTCTTGTAGGTATCGAAAACACACAAAGAAGAAGAGATTTGACAGGTTTTACAGAAGTCGAAAAAGACAAAGAAATTGCACCTGTTGTGGGTGGCTCAGAAAAATTCAGAGCATTTATTAAAGAAGAACTTTTTCCCGAAATTAATAAACGATACCGAACAACAAACGAAAAAAGCATTATCGGCGAATCTGCATCGGGACTTTTTGTGATGGAAACCTTTTTTCTGACACCTGAAATGTTCGACAATTATATAGCTTTTGACCCTTCTTTGTGGTGGAACAATCATTATTTGGTAAGAACGGCAAAAGAGCATTTAGCAAAATTACCAGCAACGGAGAAACGGATTTGGTTTGCAGGTTCAAATGCGACTGATGTTTCGCCCTATACCAAAGAATTAGCAAACATTTTCAAAACCGAAACCCAGCCAAATTTAAAATGGTATTATTCTGACGAACCGAAAGAAAAGCACACAACCATTTTTAGAGCTACAAAAGAAAAGGCAATTATCTGGACACTGAACAAAAATGAATAGAATATTTGTTGATGTAGCATAAACAAAACGTGAGTTTAGTAAAACATATAGGATACACTCACACAGATGATAGACTACTTTAGGTTAAAACTATGTGCTTTGTTTTGATAATTCAAAATCAATATTTAAGCATATAGCTCTTTCAGAAATAAAATTACACCGCTTATCTTACCAATATCCGACTGTTCCATCAGGGACAGTAAGGGATTGCTATGTTTGATATTTGGTAATGTGAATTAACGAACTACTTGGATACAATAATGACAGGATATTATAAAAAGGCGTTTAATGAATTAGAAGAACAGATTAATGAATTGCTCTTTGAACAAGATAATCTTTTGGCATCCTACGAAAAGGTAATTGAAATTCTTTTGGAGAAGACCGCCAAGCTGAAAGATTATGTTCTTAAAGCCGGCTTTAAAAATCAGCAGGAGGAGATACACTTCTTTAAGCAAATCAAGCCGAAGTTTATTGCAAAGCTGATATACTATAATACCGTTTATAAAATAGAAACCAAAAAGCCACAGGGAGCAAAGGCGGTTAAAAAATATCTTAATGAAGAGTTGAACAAGCTCAAAAGATACTTCGATAACAATCTGGAGTTTTATAAATACTACCGCACCAATAATACATTTATTGATGACAAGCTGTTTGTAAGAAACAAATATGATATAAAACTAAGTTTAGACACGTTTTGTTTTGAAGCAGACCACCGTTTTTGCACCTCCCACGATTATAAGGTTGCAAAAATATTAGCCAATGATTTGATACAAGTATATCTCGAAGACCAGCTAAACAATAATCATAAAAAGTCCGCTAATAATTCTTCGCTCAATTGGACGGCAAGCAAAACGGCATTAACGGAACTGATTTATGCACTTCATTCGCAAGGTGTATTTGACAATGGCAATGCCGACATAAAACTGATTGCCAAAACATTTGAAAACGCCTTTAATATTGATTTAGGCGATTTCTACCATACGTTTATGGAACTGAAAGCCCGAAAAATAAACCGTACCAAATTCCTTGACAGCCTTTGCGAAGCATTGATAAAGAAAATGGACGAACAAGACGAGAGGTAATATTTATAATACCCCTCGTGGCAGATGAACACCTTTTGTCCGAATAATACTCTCTGAAATCTTTGATGTTTCTTGCTTTTTTTCGGCTTGTTCCGCAGGTTCCTGTTTTTGTTCCGGTTCAATGGATAGCTGTATCTTACGGTCAATAGCCGCCAATTCCGTTTTGAGTTCGCTCAATCGGTTTTCCTTTGACCACGTACCATTGACAACCCCCTGAAGTATCGGAATATCCTTTTGGAACTCGGCAATATTGTCCTGTTCTTTTTTAATATACGACGGTAGTTTTTCCAATGCCCTTAAAAAATTTAAAGAGGCGGTTTCAGGGTCTTTAGCAATTACACCAAAATTGTGGTTGTATTTAATGTTACCCTCTCCCTGTATGAAAAATCGGTTTACCCGTATATCCGCGCCGTCTTTTTCCGACATTTCTGTCTTAACGATAAGCTGAAACCCGTACAAGTTGCCAATTTCCTGATAATCTCCACCTGTACGGGCTTTTTCTGCAATTTCATTGAGCTTTGTACCGATTTGTTTTGCATTAGCGTTGGGCGATAAACCGTCCAACTGAACAGGGTTTAAAATTCTGCCGTCCTGCCGTTTTTGTATGCGTTGCTGTAAATTATCCCAATCGGTTGTCATTCGGTTCAGGCGGGATTGAGCTGCGTTAAATTCTTCCGTATAGTTTTCCAATTTGGATTTAGCACTATACTTGGAACGGTTAAACGCTTGCTTCTCGCTTTCCAATCCAGCAATCTGTTTTTCAACCCTCGCTTTATCCAGCAGGTCAGTATTTCCCGACAGGATTGCCACATATTCCGAAAAGTTCATTCCTGATTTTTCGTCCATACTGCCCTCATCAATGGTACGTTTACCGAGATTATTGGACTTTAATTGGTCGATAAAAAGCTGTTTGTTAAACAGCAGGTTGAACTTATAGCTATCCAGCGATTTTTCAACGGCGTAGATAATGACATCTACTTTGTTGTTGTTAAAGTGCTTGGCAATTTCATTGCCCTTGCGGACTGCCCGACCGTCACGCTGGGCAAGGTCGGACGGTCGCCACGGCGTATCTAAATGATGAACGGCAACAGCTCTTTTCTGTGCGTTTACGCCTGTTCCGAGCATACTCGTTGAGCCGAACAGCACACGGATTGTACCGTCGTTCATTCCCTTGATAAGTGCCTTACGTTGCTTGTCTGTTTTGGCTTCCTGAATAAACCGGATTTCATTCGCAGGGATATTGTGGTCTTCCACGAGCTTACGTTTGATTTCGGAGTACACATTCCATTCATTCGGTTTGTAAGTGCCTAAATCCGAGAAAACGAATTGCGTTCCTTTCTGTGCGTTGAATTTGTTGTAATATTTCGCAATATTATTGGCACAGTGAGAGGCTTTGTTATCAGGGTGGTCTTCGTAGATACCGCTTACCATTCGCATATCCAAAGACATCTTACGGGCATAGTCCGTAGCGATGAGCATCTTTGCTTTTTCCTCTGATTTTGATAGCGGTGGTCTGCCGAGTAATTCCCCTTTGCCTGTTTTGGCAAACTCCATTAGGTTTTGAATAAACTCCTCTTGGTCTGGCGTAGGCGGAATGTTATACAGGATTTCGTTTTTTTCAGGTCGGTCAATGCCTATATCCTTTGCAGTACGGTAGTCCGTGATTTCCGAATAGAATTGAGCCAATTCCGGTACTTTGATGAAGTAACGGAAACGCTCTTTTGCCACGATATTATTAGCCACCGAAAATTCGTAATCGGTCGTCTTTCTTGCGTAGATAGCCGCCCAAGCATCAAAACAGTTGATACCCTGTTTTTCCAATGCTCTTGGGCGTAGATACTTAAACAGCAGGTACAGCTCCGTTAAGGAGTTGCTTATCGTTGTTCCCGAAAGAAAGGTTGCCCCCATATCCGCATCAATACGCTCCTGAATGGTACGGATAGCAAAAAGCAGGTTTAACGCTTTTTGGCTACCGTCCACGTTGCCCAATCCGGCAACCCGGCTATGACGGGTATTGAACATTAGATTTTTAAATTGGTGGCTTTCGTCGATAAATAAATGGTCTATGCCCATCATCTTAAAATCGACAATATCATCTTTGCGGTTCTCAATATCGTGCTGTAACGTTTTTAGTTTGACTTCAAGATTGTCTTTCCGTTTGATAGCTCCGGCAAGCATACCCCTTGTTACTTCCGCACCGTCTGCCTCCATTGCATAGAGGTTTCGCTCCACGTTATCCAATTCTATTTCGAGGATTTCCTTTTGGATTTCGGGACTTTGGGGTATCATTCCGAATTGGTCGTGTGTCAGTATCACGCAATCCCAATCATTGTTTTTAATATCTCCGAAAATCCGCAGGCGTTTTTGGGGTGTGAAATCTTCTTTGCCCGGAAACAGTATTTTTGCGTGTGGGTAGGCTGTCCGGTAGGCTTCGGCGATTTCGTGAACATTACTTTTTAATCCTATAATCATTGGCTTGTGAGCCAATCCCAAACGCTTCATTTCCTGTGCAGCGGTACACATAACCAATGTTTTCCCTGCACCTACTTCGTGGTCGCAAATCGCCCCGTTGTTCAGCTTAATCATCCAAACGGTGTCCTTTTGGCTGTCGTACAGGTCTTCAATGCCTAACGCTTTGCGGTCTAAGCCCGCAAAATCCTGATGACTTCCGTCATAGTTCGGACGGACAAAACAGTTAAACGTATCGTTGTATTGGTCGGTCAGTCGGGTTTTAAATTCATCGGATTGTGCAAATAGCCAATCGGTAAAAGCGGTACGGATTTCGTCAATTTTGGTATTAGCTATTTGTATAGCCTCCATATCCTTGACCTTGACTTCCTGCCCGTCTATTTCAACTTTCTTGGTTATATCAGGTGTCGTATTGACAAGAGCGTGCTTCATCAAAGCCACGCCGTCAAACGTCCGGCTTTCAGCCTTGACTGCATACTTGACCCAAATGTTTTGGTTTCCCTGATTACAGATTACGGAAAAATCATCGGAGCTGTCCGAATAGTGGATTTTTACATCTGCATCAAACAGGTGCGAGGCAAATTTGGCATAAACGCCTGTGGGTATCCACCGTTCGCCGAGGTTGAAGTCCAGCTCCTCAAATTCGATACGTCTTGGTCGGGCTTCTTCTAATACCGTAAGGCTTTGTTTAGCTTCCTTATCATCGGGATTTTGTTCAACGTAGGCTCTGATTTCTTTGGCTTTTTCAACTACGTTACCAGCTATCCAGCGTTCGGCTATTTCGTACTCCCTTTCCAACGGATTATAGAAAATACGACCGTGTAAATGCTCTTTCAGGGCATCGGCGGTCATATTGCTGATTTCGGACATATAGTCCAAATCCACTTTCCCGTATTTATTCAGCGAGGAGGCTAATGCTTCCTGTGGATTGTCGGTTGCTAATGTGGTGGTAGAGAAACTTACGGGGTGGCTGAATATATCCGCTTTGTGAATGATACCGCCCTTTACACGCTCCAAATAAGGGATTTCCTTACCTGCACTGTCGGTTTTAATCAGCTTGATATTATCGTTACTGTTGAGGTTGCTGTACTTTTTGACAAAGGCATCATACAGACGATTAAGATTTTCCCTTTCTTCCTTATGTTCGGTCTGTTGTTCGGCTTCTTTTTGATACAGGTCATTGTAAGTATCACGTACAGCGATATAGGCTTCGGCTCTTGCTTGTTGGGCAGGCGGCAGTTGCAAGGGGTGGAACATTGCCGTTGCATTTTCCTTATCAACTTCCTGCAAATGACCTACCCAGCCATTATCCACGACAAGGCAGTCGTTACGGTGGAACGATTGCAATTCCTGACTGTATAAGGCAGGTTCGGGAATGGTAACAGGAGCAGTTAGGGGAACGGCAGGCTTATCAGCCTGGCTATTCCCGCCCAAACTCGAAAACAGGTCGCCGATAGCTTCCTGTTTTTTACCGTTTATTTGTGGTTTGCCGTTAGTAGTTCCATTAGACTTTGGCGGTGTATAAGGTTGTTGCATTGCCCCACCGAACAGGTCGGTTTGACGACCTATTGTACCTCTTCTTTTTTTAGTGCTTTGCCTTTTGGCTTGCGTAGTTCTTTTGGGTGGAGCAACCACCATTACAGGTTCATTCGCATTTTCAAAGAGGTCGAAAATGCTTAACTGCGTAAATTCCTGCGGGCTATCCTGTACAATGGTTGGTGGCGTAAAACGAGGGCGTTCCGGCTGAATGATTGCAGGCTCAATAACCGGAGGTGGAGGCGTTGGCGGTATCGGAATTTGTATCAATGGCTCATCGTTCCGTTCGCCTTTGTATAAGTTCAAGTCCAAACGGTTTCCAAAATCTTCGGAAAGCATTTGCTTCAAATCTTTGGCTATTCCGGCAACGCCGTCTTTATGGGTATAAATGATTGCAGGTTGTCCGTATGGGTCTGTGTCAATTTTACGGTCGGTATGTATTACCCTCGTACCACTCTGAAAGAAAGCATTGCTTGGCGTATTGTATTTGGTTTGTTTACTTTGGCAAAACAGTTCTTCCGTTTCGGTCAGGCTTTGTTTTTCCGTATTCTTTTGCAGGATTATCAGGTCGCTTCCGACCTCTGTACCTGCATATTCCGTAAACAGGTTATTGGGCAAGCGGACAGCCGATACCAAATTGTTGTTCTCCATTAACGCCCTGCGTATCGGCTCATTCTTTGGGCTGTTTAAAATCCCCTGCGAGGTAATGAAAGCCTGTAAACCGCCCTCACGGAGCATATCATTTCCTTTCAGAAAGAAATAGTTATGAATGCTTCGGGCTGCCTGTATTTTTGCACTGTCCTTGCTTCGGGAATAGGACAAATCGAATACGGAAGTATCGCCGAAAGGGATATTGCTGGCGATTACATCATAGGTGTTTTGTTCCTTTTCGGGGATTTCCTCAAAGCCGCTTACACGGATATTGCTTTCGGGATAAAGATGCTTTAAGATTTTGCCCGTTAGCAAGTCCTTCTCATAGGCGGTAACTTGGGTTTGGTTCTCTGCAAAGGACTGAACAAAAGACCCGATACCTGCGGAGGGTTCGAGGAATTTATCAATGTTCAGACCGTTATCACGTAAGGTTGCGGCAACTGCATCAATAACCTGTGGAGGTGTATAAAAAGCCGTCAGTACCGAGCTTCTCATACTATCCACATATCGGCGGTATTGCTTTTCGTCCGTAGCATTTTCTTTTAAGAGTTGGTGGAGTTCCTGCGTAATCGGGAATAAATCGTGTTCGGTCTTCCGCCAATTATTGATGTCTATCTCATATTCTACGGGATTGAGAATGAATTTAAGACCGCCAAATCCGCTATAACGCATCATTGACAGCCTTTCCTCTGCGGTAGCTTGCCGTTTCTCCTTTTCCAATGTAAATGCAATCCGCAGGGCTTCGATGTTTTGCAGGAGGTGCTGCCTTTTACTGAAGCCCATTTTCTTCAATCCATATTGCGATGGTTCCCGTCAGTTCGGTATAGAGGACATCAAACTCATAACCGTAGGCGAAATCATCTGTTAGTTCATACTTGGCAAAAACAGGCTCGCAGACAGGGAACATTTTAAGGGCGAACGGTCGCAGTTCCTCATCTGCCATTTGGGTATTGAACTCATTGCAGACAACCTGAAAAACCGTATCAAACTTGGAGAAGTGCAAACCCTCAAAGAGTATGTAATTGGCAATTTCATTGCATTGGTCGATAGCGTTGCCGGAGCGGAACGCACCCTCATACGCATTGGCAGCCCAAGACGAACGCTGGTCGATAAATTTTTGGTCGTCGGCTTTTTCGGGAAAGCTACTGTTAAGGTGTTCTTGCAGTCGTAAACGGAAATACGACAAGTCTTTTTGCTGTGTACTCATACTATAATTTTGTTTAGAATTTTACTGAAAGCCTAAAATTATAGCGGTAGATAAGTGCCTTTGAAAATGTGGCAGGGTTTGGCGTTGAAAGGCGGGATTTGGCTTTTTGTGAGAGGTAATTGAAGTGAAGATTTGGAAAAAAATAAAGTATGAGCAGTTGTTTTTAGAAAATTGCTTGTCTATTAAAAACCAATATCGTAATATTGCGATATTAAAATTTAATTACAATGGGTGCTACAAAAACAGACCATTTTACAGACCATCAAAACGAGATTGCAACAATAGCAAAAGCATTGGGACACCCTGCAAGAATTGCCATTATAGAACATTTGCTAAAAGTAAATGCCTGTATATGCAGTGATATAGTTGAGGAACTTCCATTGGCACAGCCTACCGTTTCACAACATTTAAAAGAACTGAAAAACGCAGGACTGATAAAAGGAAACATTGAGGGTAACTCTATTTGCTACTGTATCAATGAAAAAACCTTTGATGTGCTGAAAGAATATTTTTCAAAAATCATCTTTACCGTAACCAATCAAAAATGTTGCTAATCGTATGGAAATGGCATTTATCATTTCAATAGTATTGCTGATAGCTTATTCTTTGCTTGCACTATTTGACGGTGTATTTTTGCACCTGTATAAATACCGTTTGTACGAGCATAAGGAAAGTAAATTTGAACACCTTACACATACTATCAGAGCCATTCTGTTTACAGGTATTCTCATTTCCTTATTCATCAACATAGAAAACAATAGCCTGTTTTTATTCGGTGCTGTTTTGGTAATAGCCGATATAATCACATTGATTGTTGATGCCTATGTAGAAAAGGACAGCCGTACATTTATGGGAGGTTTGCCACGTTGGGAATACATTATACATCTTTTAGTAAACGGTTTTCATTTCGCAAGTATCGCAGTATTTTTAGTCATTAAAATAAACCTTGACAGCAACGGAATTACATTAGTAAACCACTTTCAGCAGGTAGAGAACTTTCATACATTCAGAGCCATAGCCATAAACCTGTTACCCGGAGCAGTATTGATAAGCCTGTTACATATCTTGGTTTACTTCCCAAAATTCAATTTCTATTTCAATAGGTTGAAGTTTAAATGTTGCTAAAAAATTTGCTTACAATAATCGCAATATTACTATATAACAATAATACAAAAACAATGAAACTATCAAACATCAAAGAAATCTTACCAACATTGGACAATGTTGAATTTCAGTTAGAGAACGGAACATTTGTACCCGAACATTTCCACGTTACGGAAATTGGTGTAATTACCAAACACTTTATTGATTGTGGTGGAACGATAAGAAATGAAAAAGTTGTCAATTTCCAATTATGGAATGCCAACGACTTTGAACACCGATTAAAGCCGACCAAGCTATTAAACATTATCAAATTATCAGAAGAAAAATTAGGTATTGAAGATGCCGAAATAGAAGTAGAATACCAAAGCGAAACAGTTGGTAAATACGACTTGGATTTTAACGGAAACCATTTTGTACTGAAGAACAAACAAACCGCTTGCTTGGCAAGTGATGCCTGCGGTATTCCTGCCGAAAAACAAAAAGTGAACTTGGCGGAGTTAAAAGATAATGCTTGCTGTACACCAAACTCGGGATGTTGTTAAATACTAAAAACTAAATACGATGTATCAAAAACTAATCGAAATCATTAACAACAAAATAGACGTTCACAGCATCAGCGAAGAACGTAAAAACATATTGCAACCGCTGATAGATTTCGTACAACAAAAAGTAAACGAAAGGCAGGATATAAACCTCAATTTCATTTGTACCCACAATTCACGCAGAAGCCATTTATCACAGGTTTGGGCACGGGTAGCGTCAGTACATTTTAATATTCCAAACGTACATTGTTATTCGGGCGGAACAGAAGAAACAGCACTATTCCCAAAAGTAGCAGAAACATTGACCGAACAGGGATTTAATATTTTCAAAATTGCAGATACCAACAACCCTGTATATGCTATAAAGTACAGCGATAATGCTTTGCCTGTTATCGGTTTTTCAAAGAAATATGATAACCCATTCAATCCTGTATCAGCATTCACAGCCATTATGACCTGTTCACAAGCAGACGGTGGATGTCCGTTTATAGCAGGAGCGGAAAAAAGAATACCTATCACATTTGAAGACCCGAAAATTTCAGACGGCACAACAGAGCAATCAAAGGTATATGCAGAAAGAAGTTTGCAGATAGCTACCGAAATGTTCTATGTTTTTTCAATGATTAAAAAATAACCGATGCAACCAAAATTAAAATTTCTTGACCGCTATCTTACCTTATGGATATTCCTTGCAATGGCGTTAGGTGTGGGCTTGGGCTATTTCTTCCCCAATATTTCCAATGTAACAGACAGCTTGTCCATAGGTACCACCAATATTCCGTTGGCAATCGGACTGATTTTAATGATGTATCCGCCATTGGCAAAAGTTGATTATTCGCTACTGCCCAAAGCATTTAAGGATAAAAAGGTAATCGGAATATCCTTATTGTTGAATTGGGTAATTGGTACAGTGCTGATGTTCGGGTTAGCCGTTCTGTTTTTAAGGAACGAACCCGATTATATGGCAGGGTTGATTTTGATAGGATTGGCAAGATGTATCGCAATGGTTATCGTATGGAGTGATTTGGCAAAAGCCAACAGAGAATACACGGCATTATTGGTAGCGTTAAACAGTATTTTTCAGATATTGAGTTATAGTTTTTTGGTTTGGCTTTTCATCAACGTATTACCAAATAAATTAGGATTAGCCAATTTTAATGTAAGCGTTTCGATGAAAGATGTAACCGAAAGCGTTTTGATATATTTAGGAATTCCTTTTTTGGCAGGTTTCGTGAGCCGATACGTTCTTATAAAATCAAAAGGCATAGAATGGTATAACAGAACATTCGTACCCAAAATATCGCCCATTACTTTGTATGCTTTATTGTTTACCATTGTGCTGATGTTCAGTCTGAAAGGCGACAAGATATTGGAGTTGCCAATGGATGTGATAAAGATAGCAATACCGCTAATCATATATTTTGTACTGATGTTTTTCGTGAGCTTCTTTATAAGTAAATCATTGAACGTCCCTTACGACAAAAACGCATCAATCGCATTTACAGCCACAGGAAACAATTTTGAATTGGCAATAGCCGTAGCAATAGCTGTTTTCGGTATTCATTCGCCACAAGCATTTGTCGGCGTTATCGGACCATTGGTTGAAGTTCCTGTATTGATACTGTTGGTAAGAGCAAGTTTGTGGTTAAAGAAGAAATATTACTAAAGACTAAAAGAAAAGCCTCTGAAAATTCAGAGGCTTAATTGTTATTGAGGAGTTGGAGCATTCTGCCGACTTCAATATCCATTCGTGAAAAGGCAAACCATTTTTTGCCCAAATCTTTGAGCGATGCTCCGATATGGTAGAGTTCCGTATCGTCTATTATCAAAAATCGGTCGTGAGCATCGGAGAACGTCTTAATCTCAATCGGAGGATATTGGCTGTTGTAGCGTTGTAAATCCAACCGAAGCTGTTTGCTGATGTTTTTGGTAAGGATTGTAGCGGTTACATTATCCTTACGCTTGCCCAACAAGGTCAGTACCGTATCGTCCACGTAATTATCAAGCAGAATAATAGAGCTTTCGGCACTTCGGATAATATCGGAAACAAAGGTATAGGCATCAAAAACCTGCCCGTTGTAGAAAATGCCCTTTTCGCTGTGGAGCTTGTCGCTTTCCAAAGCCTTAAAGATTTCTTCAAATTTTTGGTCGGCTTGTAATTGTTTCAGTTCAATTTTATCCAAACGATAAAACAATGAAGCATTGCTAATAAGCATTTTCCGCATTTCTACAAAGGCATTCATTATCTCAATGCTGACCTGTACGGCTACTTCACTCCGCAACATTGCAGACATCATTGCTACGCCCTGCTCACAAAATGCAAAGGGCAGGTAACGCCGACCGCCCCGACCAACGTTTGAGGTGCCAAATTGGTACCTCAAAGATTTCACTTCCTGTTCGGTAAGTTGAAAGCAAAAAGTTTCGGGAAAACGGTTCTCATTTCTCTTTACAACCCTGTTTAGTGCCTTTGTTTCCACCTGATAGAGCATTGCCAAATCGGTATCAAGAATGACTTGCTTATCTCTGATAGTATGGATAAGCGGAGCTATTTCTTTTTGGGATATGATAATATCGGTCATTTTCTTTTCGCTTTTTTATTGTCAAACTCAAAAGAGGTTTTGCAATCGGCATTCAACACGATATACGCATCGAATTTTTTTCCGGTTTTGCTTGTCATTCCTTTGATAAGTGAAGTTTTACCCTTATTGACAAGGTTTTCAATATCAGCGATACTGATTTGCACCCCACACACATTGCGGAACTGTACCCAATTACAATTTTCATCAGGGCATTTCACAATCTTATCACGGATTATCAGTTGTTGGCTTTTGCATTTCGGGCAAACCAGCTTCGGCAGGTTGTTTTGGGCAATGGAAGTTTGTAATAGTTCATCTGTAATGGATTTCGCATAAGTTTCCATTTCTCTTTGAAACACTCTTGCATCAATCTCGTTATTTTCGATTTTTTGCAAAGCCAATTCCCATTCGGCAGTCATAGAAACGTCCGCAATTTTTCTGTCTTTGACCAATTCATATACCTGCAATCCCTTTTCGGTCGGGGTTAAGGATTTCTTTTCCCTTTGGATATAATTTCGGGTAAACAGCGTTTCAATTATTGATGCTCTGGTGGCGGGTGTACCGATACCAATGTTTTGCAGGGCTTTCCGTTCTTCCTCGTTTTCGATTTCCTTACCTGCGGTTTCCATTGCCGACAATAGTCCGGCTTCGGTATAAAGCACAGGTGGTTTGGTTTTCTTTTCCAAAACGGAGGCTTCCTGTATTTTCAGTTCATCGCCTTTTTTCAAATCGGGTAAATCCTGTATCGGCTCTGTATCTTCGTCTGAAAAAGTTCCTTTTATAGAACGCCAACCAGCTTCCAAAACCTTACAGCCTTTCAACGCGAAATCATAGTGCGAGGCTTCCAACGCTATATCGGTTACTTCTTTTACACAGGCTTGCGAAATAGCTTCGAGCAGTCTAAAGGCAATCATATTATAAACCTTTGTTTCGTCTGCATTGAGGGCAGACGGTATCTTGTCGGTAATCAGCAATCCGTGATGGTCAGTTACACGCAAATCGTTCACGATACGTTTATTGAAACGTCCCCATTTTAATTTGGATAAGGCTTGTTTGAAACTCTCATTGTCCTGCAATGCTCTTACAAGGTTGGGAATTTCATCCCACATATCTTCGGGTATATATTTACTGCCTGTTCGTGGGTAGGTAATAAATTTCTTTTCATACAGGCTTTGAGCGATATTAAGGGTTTGTTCGGCGGACAGGCTCAGCTTTTTGTTGGCTTCTTTCTGTAAGCCCGTAAGGTCAAAAAGCAAGGGAGGTTGCTCTGTTACATTCTTGCTTTCCACAGATGCCACCGTAGCTGTGCCGTGTCTTTGGATAGAACGCAGGGTGTCATTTGCCAGCTTGTGTTCGTCCCATTTCTTTTTGGATATGCTTTTGAAATCAATATCCTCTTTGCGGTGCAATAGCTGAATTTGCCAATACTTTTTAACCGAGAAATTTTTGTTTTCCAAATAGCGTTTGCAAATCAAAGCCAATGTGGGTGTTTGTACACGTCCGAGCGAGTAAACCCCATTTCCTGCGGAAATGCTCAAAGCCTGTGTAGCGTTGATGCCCACAAGCCAATCGGCACGGCTTCTACCTTGTGCAGCCTGATACAATCCGTCAAATGCTGCCCCGTTTTTTAGATTGTCAAATCCTTGCTTTATGGCTTTTTCGGTAAGTGAGCTTATCCAAAGGCGTTCAAAGGGCTTGTTGCATTTCAGGTATTCATAAATGTACCTAAAAATGAGTTCGCCCTCTCTACCCGCATCGGTTGCAACGATAATGCTGTTGCTTTGATTGAATAGTTCTTTGACTACTTTCAGTTGCTTCAATGCTCCTGTATCGGCTGTATAGCCTTTGTCCTTTTTGACCTTACGGACGGTCAAAACAAACGGGTTCGGGAGGATGGGCAATGAAGCCTTATCAAACCCCGAAATCCCGTAATCTTCGGGCATTCCCAACCCTATAAGGTGTCCGAATGCCCACGTAACAAAATAGCCGTTACCTGTCAGGTAGCCGTCCTTTTTATCGGAAGCTCCCACAAGTCCGGCTATTTCCCTCGCTACGCTTGGTTTTTCTGCGATGATTGTTTTCATAATTAACTTACTTTTCTACCTTTTGATTTTGCAGGTGCTTTGGGCTTTTCCTGTTGCTCCTGTTGCATTTCATTCTTCGGTCTTTGTTGCCCAGACTTCAAAGGCTCTTTGATATTTTTGGTCGCTTCGTTGGTTTTGCCCTCCGAATTGACCGCAGTTTGGGTTTTGTGGGCTTCGGTAGGTTGCACTCGTTCCTTATACTGATTAGGAAACTCAAAACCTGTCTTTCCCGTGTCTTTATTGAACGTGATGTAACCATTGTACGTTTGCCCTTTCTTATCGACCAATCCTGCTATATAGACGGTTTCTCCGGCTTTGAACTTGTTGTACTGCTCATCATCCATTTCTTTGCCCCTGAAAGTTTTCGGAGCTTCCTGCGGTTGGCTCTGCTGATTGTTTTGTTGGTTATTTTGCTTTTGTCCGTTAGAGTTGCTACGGTCAAACAAAAATTCGGGATAGCGTTTCTCAGCATTGTACTGTACTGTTGCCGAAAATTCCGTTCCTTTCGTGGAAATCATACCCTCTAACTTTAGCGGTTTGCCCTCCAATAAAGTTTGTTTTTGAGTATCGTCCAGTTTCACGCCTTTAATTTCATCGGGAATTTTTATAAATTCCGTCCGAAGTGCAATAACATCATTTGTCAGCCTGTCAATACTGATAATGGACGGCATCAGTTCGCCTGTTTTGGAATTTACGAGATTAACTACACGCCCCATATTGCCTGTTTCGAGCAGGTTTTTCTTGTCCTCATCTGTAAATTTGTGTCCGAAAAAATCCAAATGCAGGTTAGGCTCTTTCTTGATACCGTGTATTGCCACTATAACATTGCCATCCTCGACTTGCTGTAAAGATAGACGGGCATCTGTTCGGAGGATAGTACCGCCAAGATTAATACCTATCGGCAAGAGTTCATTGGTTTTGTAGCCTTTCAATAAGGGTTCAAGGAGGTTTCTTTTTTCAAGATATTCCTTGCTTAATCCGAGATTGGTCATCGTGTCCCAATCAATCTGCTCCGGTTTGTAGCGGTATTCGCTTGTTTCCGGTGTTGTTTGTGCTGTTGCCATATCGTTTTTATTTTCTTGTTTATTATCCTGTTGCGGTTCGATTTTCACTTCGTGTTTTTTCATTTTCTTTTCGCCCTCTGGAGTAGGGTTATCTACCTGTTTTTGAAATTCCTTTGCTTTTTCTACCGCTTCATCGGCAGGCACTTGGAGGAATGCGAATTTGGTCGGATTTTTTAACTGCCTCCAAAAGTTGGAAAGGAAGTTGGTAACGAAATCGCCGTGTTTGTCCACACGCATAAACTCGGATTGATTTTGCTTTGTCGGGTCAATGGTTTCCATTTTCCCGTCCTTATCAATGCTCTTTACGGCTTGGATTTTCATTTTTTCTTTATCCAACACCAATAATATGTCCGATAACTGTTCGGGCATTTCCTGTTTGTTCGTTGTTTCTTCGCTCATAATCTGAAAATTTTATTTTTATGCCGAAAGTAAGTGAAGCGGTCACTGTATAGCCCGAAGTGGCAGTCAGAGGCAGTGTTTGGCACTCATTGGCTTTCTATTTGTTAAAACTCTCTCTAATGAACTGATGTACATCGGACAACTTGTAATACAGCTTTCCGCTTATGGTGTAATAGGGTAGTTTGCCAATGGAGCGATACCGTTGCAGGGAGCGGTTGCTGATTTTCAACATTTGTAATAAGTCCTGATTGTCGAGCAATTCCTCTCCGTCAATGCTGTTACGCTTCTTTTTTAAATCGTCTATATGGTCGCTCAACATATCCAGCCTGTCTATTAATCGTTCCATCCACGATATAAATTCCATTCTGTCAATATTCATAGTCTTTACTTTAGGGTTACCACTTACTATTTGTCTGTTTTCAGCTTTCTGCCTTTTTCGATATAGCTTTTGCCCTTTGCCATAAGTTCCTGTACATACTCATCGCTACTTTGTACGGCATTGGCGTTGAGCATATCCTTAATTGCTCCAATGGTATAGAAGTATTGTCCGTAGATTTTGGAATAGGCTATTTCGCCTTTGGTACGCATACGCCACAGGGTTTTCTCGCTGATGTGCAGGTATTGACAGACTTCGTGATTGTTGAGCCACAGGTCATCATAGCTTGTGTCCTCTAATCTTTTTAGATAGTCATCAATAGCGTTGATACGGCTATTGAGCTGTTTCCACGCTTCTTCTTCGATTGTGATTATTTTCATTGCATTGCTTCTTAATGTTTACAATGCAAAATTCCCAAAGGTGGCAGTGTTTGTCCGCCAAGCCTTGCCAATTGGTTTGGCGGTTTTTTGAAAATTTTTACAGATAGGGAAGACCCTTGTTTAATAAGGTTTTAGCGTATTGGGGATATTTTGTAAAGGAGTTTTACCACCATTTGCCAATTGGCATACATTGGCAAATGGTGTAAATAAAAAAGCAGTACACTTTTGATGCACTGCCTTGAACGTAAGACCAGGATTAATTTAAAGGTCTTTATCCATATATTCTTCGAGTGAAATTTTGAGTTGGTCTAAAAATGCAGTTCGAGAGCCTGCTCTTGTCTTCATTCTGTGGAAAGCGTGATGTATATCGTTCAATGGTGTTTGGAACAGCACCTGAAAAATCAAAGCCAGTTTTCGGATGCCTATTTTTCCGTAGGCAATGGAATTTGAAGCATAGAGGGCGTAAATCAGTTCAATGAGTGCATTTTGTGAATTAGTCCAAGAAATATCCCTATTTGTATCTCCGTTTATCATAATCATATCGGGATTTTTTTCGGGGCTTATTTTTGTAATCATATAAGTATAGAGTAATTCATTGGCTATAATATAAGCTATTTTGTTATCGTAATACGTTGAAAAGCTAAGGTCGATTTCAAATACGCCACTCTTTAATCCATCGTGGTAATTGATTTGCCCGAGCCTAAAGTAAATATGGTCACGGTCCGTCCTGCCAGCCCGATAGTACCTGTAAAAGTCTTCATTACAGATACTCTCTTTATATTCTAATTTGAGAGTTTTCAAAAGGTTTTCAAAGTAGCTTTGATGAATTTCTCCGTTGCTCACAGGACAAGTTGTTTCAATACGGAAAATTTTGTTGTAGTAGATGAGTTTCCCTAAAATTTGAGGTTTGATATTTTTAAAGAAATCAATCTCCTGTCGTTCATCTATAAAGCCATCTTGTAGTACTTTGGCTTTGATAGTTCCCAACATTTCATTTAAGTACAAGGTCATTTGGTATGCCTCGTCCACCGTTCGCATCATTTGGGAAGATAGTCTGTCTTCCTGATGTCGAATTTGCGATAATATTTTACTCAACACGATTTCCATAGCATAGTCTTTTAAAAGTTAGTACTATTTGTTTCGGAGATACAACTAATGTTGATACGCCAAAATTTGGAAATAATATTGAAACCAATCCCACAGATTACCCCCAGTGGGGGAATTTTTTTTCTGCATACCGGACGAAAAAAAGGGTAAAACAGTAGTGTACTTTACCCTTTAATTTATTACATTTGCATTAATGATTTACAAGGTAATCAAGTGAAAGCAAGTGCAGTAAGCACCATTACTAAATCGTTACCGATAACACTTTCGGCTCTTGTAAACTACTCTTTATTAGCTGATTTCAGCTTTTCTAATCTTTTTCAAAAAAAATAATTAAACGATTAGTTTCAGTTATGAAAATATTTTGATCGCAATATAAATGAGAGCAATCAAAACCGGAATGCCGATGAGAAACCATAAAAAAATTCTTACTGTTTTTTTTGCCGACATTACACCCATTTTTTTCAGGGCTTCTTCTTTAGGAAGATGCAACAGGCTTGCTTCCGGACGTTTTTTTGTCAATGCGTTCAGCAGTCGTTCAAAATCCTCATCGCCACTGTTTATATAAATTCGTTTGGTTTTTGTTTTTCCGTTTTCGGAATAGTTGAAAATAAATTCCGAATTGTAGGAAAAATCGCCTTTCGAGCGAAAACCTTTGAGATTTTGAGGATTGATGGTTTCTACCATACAAAAATTGCGAATGTCCGAAAGTGGAATATCAATCACTTTCGGTTTGTCGATTGCGCCTTTTCCCTGTGTTTTGCAAATAAATCGATAATCGTCTGTAAGTGTAAGACTTACAGTTGCGGATGAATGATCTAAAATATATTTTTTCATAATAATTATTTGTACATTAATTTCCGTTATTTAAAATGTTCGTAAATAAAATACCCACATTCAAACAATACCAGAATGATAATGATTGTGGCGATTATTAATTTTAAAATGCCCCAAATCAACTTTACTGTGTTATATTTCATTGAGCTATTTATCCGTTTTTATTAAAACCGATTTTATCCCGATGTTCATTTTCGCCCCATCGATTGGGATCATTTACATCAAATTCCTTCACGTCATAAAGAATAATGGTTCGCAGCAGCTCTTCGGTTCTGTCTTCTTTTTTCATTACAGCCAACCGGAGATTTTGGTTTTTCACACATTCGGCAACGATTTGCCTTACCGTTCTTGCATTTCCGAAATTGGTGTCTCTGTTTTCAAATAGCCAGTTGAAATAATATTTCAGATGTTCGGAAGCCGCTTTGTCGGGAATTGCATTTTCGACTTCAAACAGAAATTCTGAAATATTCCACATTTCTTCGGGAGTATAATCCAAAAACCGGAAATATTTGTCGAAACGGCTTCTCAGTCCCGGATTGCTGTTTATAAATTCCTGCATATTGTGCGGATATCCTGCAACGATAACGCCAATTTTTCCTCGGTTGTCTTCCATAAATTTTAAAATAGCAGCAATAGCTTCGCTCCCGAAATCGTTGTCGGAAATTCCTTTTCCTGCAAGCGAATAGGCTTCGTCTATAAACAAAATTCCACCAAGAGCTTCTTCTAATTTCGTTTTTGTTTTAATGGCAGTTTGCCCGATAAATCCGGCAACCAGCGACTCCCGATCCACTTCCACGAGATGTCCTTTTTCCAAAACACCCAGTCCTTTGTAAATCCTTGAAAGCAGCCTTGCAACAGTAGTTTTACCGGTGCCGGGATTTCCGGTGAATACGGAATGTAAAGAAAATTTGTTGAGAAAATCCTTTCCCGTTTCTTTGTAAAATTGTACCAGCGTTACCATTTCGTTCACATCGTTTTTGATGTTTCCGAGACCCGTCATCGCATTGAGTTCGGCAAGACTTTCCTGTAAAATGGTTTCCGGAGTTTGAAGTTCGGTATCGTTTTGCGTTTGAGATTCAGCACTTTGAGTATCGGTATGAAATTCCTGATTTTCCGTTCCGCTATTTTCCACCCATTGTTCTCCAACCTGAAAAGATTGCTTTCCGAGAAATGTTTCCATAAAATAAATTTCCACGCTATAATTTTTGTTTCCCCACATTCCGGGTTTTGAATTTCCCCAACCGCTGCTCATCGTATAGATTTTGTTTTGGGAATCGGGCTGAACATAGATTAATTCTGAAGTAACGCCTTTCAGCAAACCCGAACTATCCAAATAATGAAAAAAAAGTTCGGCATAAAATCCTTTTTCAGATTTGCTTTTAAAATTGACTTCGGTGCAGACATAGCGTGTTTCGTCCCTTTTGAAAACGCTGTAATTCTTCCGGTCTGATGCTGTATCAATGGATTCATCACTTTCAAATAGTTTTAAAGACTCGAGGGAAATATATTGGTCTTTTGCAAGTGTGCCAAGTCCCAAATCTTCCACGTGAAAAGTGGTTTCGGCAACTATGCTGTTGTCGATAATTACTTTCCATTGGAAATCTCCCATTTTCCAAAATCCGCCAGGTTCGGGTTTTCCCCAACTGTCCCGAATATAAACGATGTTTTCGGTTTTGCTGACGGTTTTCGTCTGTTTGAGACTGCATAATTTTACGGGATTTTCCGATTTTGTGGTGCATTCCAGCGTAATGTCCATACTCCAATCTTCTTCATCAAAAAGTTTATTGAAGAAAGAAAATTCTACATAAACAAAACTGAGCTCATAACGGTCAAACACTTCTCTGTATTTCTTGCTTCCATTTGCCATCCATTCGTCGCTGCCGTGAACTTTTAATTCTTTAACTACAAATTTTGATTCCATTGCTTTTTCCATCGTTATCATTTTTTTTGTTTTACAATTGTATTTCTGTTATTCGTAAAAACACTGTTTTTTCTTCTACCAAGGTTCGGCTAAAATACGATCGCGGTCTGAAATGGTTTGGTTTCCCTGCAACCGTCGTCCTGCATAATCAATCAAATCCACATTTTGCTCATTTATTAGGGTTTGATAAAACAACAATTCTCCTGCTTTTTGTTTTTCAAAGAAAATTCTGTACTGGAACCATTCCGTTTTTTTATCATTTACAAAATCGTAACTGCTGTTGCTGTTGTAGGTTTCGTATTTGGTGATTTTTCCTTTTTCTGAGAATACCTTCTGCCAATGATTGCGATATTGTTCCAACGGATATTTTTTCTTGTATTCCGGCGAAGTATATTGTTGCCAAGCTTCATCTATTTTGCCAGCCGAAAGCAAATTAAAATAAGGTGTGAATAATTTTTTCTCAATACGTTCTGCGGTTTTCGGAGCAATAAATTTGGAGCGGTACAAACCATATCCAACGAAACCGAACAGCGATACGATAATAAGTACAATGAAAATGGGATGTATATTTATTTCGTTTTGATTCATAGGTTTATTTTTTTTATATTACTTCTCACCTTATAATCCTTTATAAAACTTAATCTTCCATAAACATACTGCGGTAATAAGTTGCGTAACGGCAAAACATTGTACGGATAATTTGTACTCGCTTCCGCTGGATGGTGCAATAATGCAAAACTGAATTACGCTGAATATTCCCGATATTATCATTATTTGCAGTGATGCCTGTTTTAGTTTTTCTTGCGGCACATTTCCGATGGAAGCGGTATAGCAAAACAATCCCGAAAAAATTCCTAAAACCGCAAAACAAAGCGGGGCAATTTCTACCGTAAAAATCGCAGCAAGAAAAATATCCAATAAAGCGGCAACAAGCAGAAGTCCGATGTTGATTCCGATAATGATAAAGAATGCCGTCAGGAAATTTTTCGGCGTCATTTTAATACGGTTAATGCTTTGCTTTGAATTCTATTTCTCTTTGCATACAAGGTTTTATCAGCTCAAATATAGAATCTCTTCTTTGCGGATTGTCTTTGAAGCTTTCTTCCATTTTATGTTCAAACATTACTCTGGTTGCCATTGCTTCTTTCAGCTCACTGTCCGAACCGTTTTGTGCAGCCTCTATTATTTTGTCCAAAAGCGAACAGTAATAGTTGGCAACAGAAAACACGCTTCCGTCAGCAGAAGATGGCGCTGCATTCGTATTGTTTCCGGATGATTGCGATTCCAAATTTTCGGGAAACATTTCGTTGCATTTTTTCATTCCATCCAGCATTTGCATATATGGTTTGTAATATTTGAAATATTTGTCGTCCACTTCTTTTTCAAATGCTTTCTTTTCGGCTGCAGCTGCGGCTTTTTCGGCATCGGAAGAAGCATTGTGTTCTATACTGTTCAGGTCGCAATATTTATCGATTACCTTTTGTACATCGTTACTGCTGTTGCTACAAGAAGCCACCAATGTAAGCAATACAACTGCTCCCGAATTTCTATAAAGTTTTTTCATAATGATTTTTTTAGTTGTTAAATTTATTTGCATTCGTATTCATATTTTGTAATACGGGTTTCGTTTTCTTCTTTTTCCGTCATCGAAATAATGTTGCCGAGCTTATCAAATTCATAGCTCAGTTTAAGCGTTTCCGCACCATCGACTGATTTTACTAAATTGAGAGGTTTCAATATTGCAATTCCGGTCATTATCTGGTCATAACTTTGGTAAGCACCGATACGAAACGGTTTATCGTTATAATACTGCATCGAAATCGAACCATTGGATTTCCCGTTTTCATTATTGTTTATTTTAATGGGATTTCCGTTTTGCCAGACAATGGTTTCCATTGAAATTTTTGCTTTTTCGGGAGATTCTTTATACGAGCGGACAGCTCTTTTTACGGTTGATAATTTACCGTCTTTGTATCCGTAATCGATTTCTTCAATCCAGCCTTCATAAGCGATTGGCAGAAATTTTTGGTGAATGGCTTGTCCGCTTTGATTGAAAGTATAGCTCGTTTTTGAATCTCTTGCATTATTCAAATCGGTGGTAATCACGATGCTGTCTTTGTAATAAAAAATGCTGTCGATATGGTTTTCCGCCGGAACTGAAACAGTTTGCAGCCGGTTTTGCGCATCATATTTGAAAAGATATTCCGTTTCCTGAGGCGAAATCATTTTGCTGATTCGGCAGGTTTGCTGCGCTGATGCAACAGCCGAAATACTGATGAATACTATCAATATTGAAATTTTTCTGTATTGTAATGTTTGTTTCATCGGATTATTTGTTTTCAGGTTTTTTCAAAGGAACAGCTACAGCTTCCCAATGTCCGGGAATTGTTTTCCCTTTGATTTTTTTCGTTCTTATATAATGTGCGCCCGGTTTTACGGAAAAAAATATGGACGTGTATGAAGTTTTATTTTTCCATCCCAATTCCGATAAATCGGGGCAATCTTCCATCAGCTCAATAGATTTTCCTTTCTTTTCATCATCATTTTCGTAGAGTATTACCACAAAACCTTTGGGAACTTTTACGGAACAAATCCGGTTGTTCATCTCTTTCAACGAATGATTTTTGGTATCAGCAATTGATGTCAGAATTATTTCCTCAAACCTGCCTTTATAATTGGCATCTTCATAAAAACGGACTTCATAATTTTCAGATGCCGGCATATTGGAATTTTGGGCTACCGCAACAGAAGCCGAAAAGAAAAACCGCAAGAATAGTACCCGGATATTCATCTTTTTTTATTGGTTTCATTATTAATCCGTCTGCTGAAATACAAAGCTCAAATCTCCGGCGTTGTAATCATAATTAACGAGGTTCGGGAACGTTTGGGCATCGCCAAACTTCGAGCGAAATTCATAAAAGACAATATTTCCGGCAGTAATAGGATATGCAGCCACACTTTCGTCCGATCTGGAACTATAATACCAGTCGTTGGAATTCATCGTAATCAAATATTTTTTGTCTTTTTCCAAAGGCAGACTTTCAATGGATTTTGTAACTTCGGAATTGGCGGATTCCACATTTACGGTTTCGGTTCTTAAAACCGTTTGAGCATCATAATCCCATTACCCGAAGATTTGGATTGGCATCGGGAATTCTGACTGCTAAGGCATTTATCTTTCCTTTTACAACGGAAGAAAACGCCAGTCCGAATTCAAAATAATTATCATCAACAACGGGATTTATCATGTTGAATCCGGTTTGTTCATAATATTTCGTCAACGGATTTTCTTCGGGATAAATCACGGAATTATCATCGTCGTCTTTGCTGCACGATACGGCAAATATCAATGTAAAAATGCCCAAAAGCATTAGTAAAAATTTTATGCTTTGATATTGCCGTACTTTATCGGGATTTTCTGTGATTTTTGTAAACAACTTATTCATTGGAACTTTTTTATTGTTTTTTTACAGCATCTGGTTTAGGTGTGGGTAAATCTCCACAATTTATTTCATAACAATGTACGAGGCCTGCTTTTGTATGAATACAGGCCGTACAAACCGTTCCTGAATTTCCATTATCTTTATAAGTTGCCGGGATTTTATTTCCTTTAGTATCAATCGCATAAAAGTCGGCAACTTTGTTGTTTTTATAAGTAACATACACATCGTATTTACCGGGTTGTGTGTGTATTTTCACATTTCCGTTGGCAATTTTTGCGCTGCTTACTTTTCCTCTTAGATCAGTTTGAACTGTTGTATTGCTGATTGGCTTTTGCGTGCTTTTCTTTGAATGTTGTGCATTACAAAAGGAAATGCAAAACATTGCGACTATTGCAAATAATAAATTTTTCATAATGATTTTTTTAAGTTATTGAAAAATGTAAATTTTGTTGATTACCGATTCTTATTCATCGGAATGATTTTTATTGTTTATATCCGGCATCTTTTATAGGGTCAGGTATGTTTTTACAATCCACTTCATAACACACGTCACCAAGCTCATTAACTATACAGAAAGTACACTTCATTTTCGATGATGACTTTCCTTTTTCCTTATAAGTTGCCGGAATTTTATTTCCTTTTGTATCAATTGCATAAAAGTCGGCTACTTTGCTGTTTTTATACGTAACATACACATCGTATTTTCCGGGTTCTGTGTATATTTTCACATTTCCGTTGACCACTTTTGCGCTGCTTACTTTTTTGCTTAAATCAGTTTGAACTGCTGTATTGCTGATTGGTTTTTGCGTACTTTTCTTTAGATTTTGTGCATTGCAAAATGTAAGACAAAACACGGCTGCTGTTGCGAATAGTAATTTTTTCATAATGAATAATTTTAAGTTATCGAAAATTGTAATTTTTGTTGATTACCGATTCTTTTTCATCGGGATTGGTTTTTATTGTTTATATCCGGCATTTTTAGGACCGGGTATGTTTTTACATTCCACTTCATAACACACCTTTTTTTTACCCTTTTCTATACAGAAAACACAGCTCGTTACCATTGGAGTATAAGTTGCAGGGATTTTATTTCCTTTTGCATCAATGGCATAATAGTCAGCTACTTTGTTGTTTTTATAAGTAGCGTACAAATCGTATTTTCCGGGTTCTGTGTGTATTTTCACATTTCCGTCGGCTATTTTTGCACTGCTTATTTTTCCTCTTAAATCAGTTTGAGACGTTGTATTGCTGATTGGTTTTTGCGTACTTTTCTTTGAATGTTGTGCATTACAAAATGTAAGACAAAACACGGCTGCTGTTGCGAATAGTAATTTTTTCATAATAAAAATTTTAATGGTTTTTAATTAATTTTTCTTTACAGATACATTTTTCTTTTTGATGATTTCGCCACCTTGATCGGGATCTTCGGCTTTTTGGCGTTTTACCTCATTGCTTTGCGTTTGGCTATGGTGCATATCATTCTTTGAGGTTTCTTCTTCCCGAAGTAATGTTTTTACCGCTTTCGAATTTTTTGTGGCGGATTTCATTTTTTCTCCTCCAATCGGTCCGGATGTTGTCTGCTCTTTGCTGTCTTTTTCTTTTGCCGTGGTTTGTGCGTTGGCAGCTGTGGAAAAGAACAGGATTGTTGCGAGTAATGCTAATTTTTTCATACTAAATAATTTTTTAGGTGAATACTATTTTTGTTTATTCGTCATTATTTTGATTTGAATTTCGGATCGCTGTGCTGTCGGTTTTGGAAGCTACAGCTTGTTCTTCATCATCGTTTTTTTTATTTTTCTTGTTTTTCTTTTTGAAAAGCGAATTCAGTTTTTCCGAAGCACTGTCCAGAACTGCATCCGTAGCATTGTCTATCGGTTTGTTCACGCCTCTGTCCACTATTTTATCGGAGGTTTGGTCAATGGAATTATCCAAAGCTTCTTTTGCTTTTGTTCCGAGATCTTTCAGAAACTGCGCTTGTATCATATTTGCCGCTCCTGTTGTGAGGAAGAGGATAAAAATTATTGTTTTCATATGTAGATATTTATTTTTTTAATGGTCATATGCAATCGCCTTATCTTCATTGGTGTTTATCTCCATTTTTTTATTTTTTTTAATGGAATCGATGATTATTAATTGTTTGCAAAAGTTGCTAATGGCGATTTCATTGTTTTAAATTTTAATGGTCTCAATCATTTGCATTCGTATTCATATTTCCATATTTTATCGGTATTTTCGGCGGTTTTCGTCATTGAAATTATTTTCCCTTTTTCGTCAAACTGATAACTGATTTCGGTAGTCGATTTTTCCGAGCGGATGCTTTTCACTAAATTTTTATTTTGATAAAGCTTATCGCCTGTTCCCATTGTTGCCAAAAGATTGATGTCCCAGTAATCTCCAGGCTGCACCGCTTTGTCGGGATAATATTCAAACTTCACTTCTCCCGAATTGTCGCTAACTTTTTCGGAAACGAAATTTCCGTTTTTCCATGTGAGAACGGATTGCACCGGAATGGAACTGTTGGAAGTAATGGTAGATGTTCCTTTTAATTCCTTGCCGTTATATGTATAGGAAGTATAATTCCATTTTGGCATTCCATTATTATAGCTTTCTTCAAAAAGATTGCTCATCATATCGTTGCTTCCGATGGTCATAATTCTTTTGTAAACAATAGAATCGTTTCTGGTTTCCGTTGCCAGAATGACGTTGTTGTAATAATCGAAATGGGTTACATAATTTCCGGATTGGGTAATGGTTTTCACTCTTCCGCTATCGTCATACAAAAAACGAATTTCCTCTCCTGCATCGCTGTTCATCGCCACAATACGGCATTCCGGTTTTTTGTTTTGGGAAAAAACTTTCGGCGCAGCAGCAAGAAACGTAATTAAAAGAAACATAGGTTTCATTTTTTCCGGTTTTTATTTTATGGCACTGCAATCAATAAATTCATCCGCCCAATATCCTCGCATATAAGGCGAACCCCAGGTTCCGTTTCCGGCGTAATCTTCATCCACCGAATAAACGCCGATATGGCAAGTTCCATCAGCAGGATCTTTATACAAAACTTGTATTTCGGGATTTGCCCGGCGCGAAACGAAAAATCCGCCATTGTCTTTAAACATTGTCCAGCCCGCATTTCCGCTATAAGATTTCACTCGGTGATCGATGTAGGTAAAATTCCATTTGCTGATATAAGATTTAATCATCGGTGTAAGTACGGCAGGTTTCAGGAAAGCATCAGATGGTGTGAAAGGTTTGTTCCACCAGTCGGGAAGTTTGGTGAGTTTGGTTTTCATTTTTTCCCGCATTTCCATTCCTTTGTAGCGTTTCACGGTATTTGCGCTAAGCGTTGCCGCATCTTTGGTAGTAAACTGATACGTAAATTCTCCCAGTGAAACGATATTTTTTTCGTTTTCGAAACTGCGTTTTCCGTAACCGTCATAAGCAGGAGCCCACAATATTATTTTTACTTTGTAAGTTCCATTAGCCGGGAAATTTTGCTGGATATTATTTTCGGTGGTATTAAAATCCATTCCGCCCGGAATATTGAATTCACTGATTTTTTCCGGTTCGGGATAGGCAGATATTACAGATGCTACTTTTGCAGGTTCGGAAAGTACATCAAAATTGAGCCAGGTGTTTTTTTCTTCGCCTTCGTTTATTAAAAAGGAATTGCTTCGGTTATTAATAACGTACTGAACTTTGTCGCTTCCACCTTCAGGAATTATTGCCACACCATAATACAGATAATGAAAACCTTTTGTAGGCTGTGCTTCTAATTTAAAAGTTTCGGAAATGGTTTTGCCGAGTTCCAATCTTCCGTAAATAAAATCCTGAGAGGTGAAATTATTTTTCGCTCCGGAATTACTGTTGGTAAAAGGCTTGTCTGAAAAATAAAATTTAGCATCTTTCAGTACAATAAAAGGATAATCCATAGAAGTATTTTTTGATTGATTTGACTGGGATGAACCTGAATCGGTGATATTATCCAATTTGGAATTTTTGGATTTTGAAGTCAGAACATCATTCACTTTCGATTCTGCTTTTTGCTTAATCTTGTTCAGTATTTGTGCGTTTCCGTTCAGGGAAAAAGTGAGGAACAGGAGAGAGGTAATTGTTTTCATATTCAGAAGTTTTTAAATTGTTATAAAAATTTTTCAGGACTAAGGTAAGCACGGTATTCTGTTCCGTAATACACAAATCGCCCAACGGAATATTTCCCTGCCATAAAACCGAAAACACCGCCGAATGGTGTTTATCGGCAAAATAATGTTGTATATCCGAAAAATGAGACATCTGTCTTTTTATGACTGAACATTCATTAATAAATCCTAATTTTGAATAAAATTCATAAACCACCAATTAGTAAAATACTAATTATCAGAAAAATAAGCATAACCAAGCGATGGAAAAGCTCCTGAAATCTATTAATACGTTTCTATACAACGATTTTCTTTTTTTGCCACAGTATCGTATATGGCGACATATTATTTATTGGGTTGTACACACTTTGGTTTGGGCTGCTTTTTGGAAGGTAATCGACTCTCCGGGTTCGTATGGAATGCAAATTATGAATATGGCATTATGGCTTCCTGTTTTTATTATTTATGGCTATCCGATGGCATATTGGGCTGTCCCTCGTTTTTTATTAAAGGGAAAAATAGTTCAGTTTATGACACTTATTTTAATCTGGGCTGTTGCAGGTTTGTATATAGATGTTTGGTATAAAGATTACTTTATAATACCCATTCAGGAAATAATATATCCAAAATATGTACTTCCTAAAGGACATCAGGCGTGGTGCTATCTCTGTATTACTACTTCGGCAGCCATACCGATGGGCATCAAGTTTTTTAAATACTGGGATTTCAAACGCCAGGACTGGTTGCGTGTACAGCAAGAAAAAATCACCGCTGAGCTGCAATTGCTGAAAGCACAGGTACATCCGCATTTCTTGTTTAATACATTAAACAATATTTATTCTTTTTCACTCGAAAATTCGCCAAAAACACCGGGGCTTATTCTAAAATTATCTTCATTACTGAGCTATATGCTTTATGATTGTAAAGCTGAAGAAGTACGACTGGAGAAAGAGTTGAAAATTCTGAAAAATTATATTGAACTTGAGAGCGAGCGTTACGGAGACTGCATCGACATTTCCTGGAATGTATCCGGCGATATCCGCGGACGGTTTATTGCACCTTTGATTTTAGTGCCGTTCATTGAAAATGCCTTTAAGCACGGCACATCTGAACAGATAGAAAAATCGTGGCTGAGCGTGGATATTTCCGTGAAAAAAAATATTCTGAAAGCCAAAATCGCCAATAGTAAAAACGAATGCACAACGTATCGGGAAAATGGGATCGGTATTCCCAACGTACGGAAAAGGCTGGCATTTATTTATCCCGGTAATCACGAGCTAAAACTGAACGATGATGGTCAATTTTTTGTTGTATCACTAATGATTCGCTTAGCCACAAAAGAAGAAAATCTCCGGTATCCCGTAATTCCTGCAACTTCACAACTGATAACCAATGAAGATACAATGCCTGCTTATAGATGATGAACCACCTGCACTCAAAGTACTGAGCCGATACATTTCCGATATTGAAAGTCTGGAAATCGTAGGACAATGTCGGAATGCCATAGAAGCTCTCTCTGTTTTGCGGGAAAAAAGGGTGGATGTTATTTTTCTTGATATCAAAATGCCCCGCATTCTTGGCACGGATTTTTTAAAAAATTTATCACATCCTCCTAAAGTAATTTTTGTAACTGCGTACCGGGAATATGCGGTGGACGGATTTGAACTGGATGCCGTAGATTATCTTGTAAAACCCGTTTCTTTTGAGCGCTTTTTAAAAGCCGTCTCCAAACTAAATCGGGTTTTTGGCAGCGAAGTTACAGTTACAAATACTACACATTTATCACCTTCTGAAGCATTTGTCTATCTGAAAGTGGATAGAGATATGAAAAAGATTTTTATAAACGAAATTTTATATATCGAAAGCTGTAAAGATTATGTAAAAGTCTTCTTAAACAACTCAAAAAAATTAATGGTAAAACAATCCATAACCGCTATGGAAAATCTGTTGTCGGATCAAAAAATTTTGAGAATACACCGTTCTTATCTTATTTCTTTGGATAATGTTTCCGGCTACAACGGATTGTCCGTACAGTTAGGTTCTGTCGAAATTCCCATTGGTCGTTTGTATAAGCAGAATGTAATGGAAAGATTACACGGAACAATATAAGCGGAAATTAAACAGATTATCAGAGTGAAAAATAAATACTTTTGAAATGATTCATTCAAAAAAGTAAAACAATCCCGTTTTAGTTGCTCCTTCCGAAAAACTTACGTAATTTTCAGTCGTTTTGAATGAAGTTCCTGAAAAATGAAAATTATTGTCAGCGTTTTCAATAATCTGTACACCGACCAAAGGGTTGAAAAAATCTGCAGAACCTTACACGAAAACGGCTACGAGATCCTGCTTATCGGAAATTCCTGGGACGGACTTCCTGAAATGTCGCGTCCTTATCCTTTCAAAAGAATCGTTCTGAAATCCAAAAACCTGAAAATCGCTTATCCCACATTCAACAGGAAATTATATAAGGAAATTCTGAAAAATGCGGATAAAAATACTATTTTGCTTTCCAACGACCTTGATACGCTTCCGGCAAATTATCTGGTTTCCAAAAAGCTGAAAATCCCTTTGGTTTTCGACAGTCACGAGATTTTTACGGAAATGCCTTCGGTAAAAGGAAGATTTGTGCAGAAAATATGGCGGTTTCTGGAACGTAAAGCTGTCCCTAAACTGAAATATATGATGACGGCAAGTGAAAGTTATGCCAAATGGTTTGAAAAAACATACGAAATCGAAAAGCCGGTTGTCGTCCGGAATTTTCCTTTAAAAATTGAGAATCAAAACAGCACGGAAACCGAAAACAATCCGAAAATTATTCTGTATCAGGGAGCGATAAATCCTTCCAGAGGTTTGGATAAAATAATTCCTGCGATGAAATGGATTGAAAACGCCGAACTCTGGATTGCCGGAAAAGGACCGAAGTTTGACGAATATATTGCTCTTTCAAAAAAACTTCATTTAGAAGACAAAGTAAAATTTCTGGGAAAAATAGTTCCCGAAAAACTCCGTGAAATCACGAAAAAAGCGGATGTCGGTTTAAGCATTGAAGAAAACAACGGTTTAAGTTATTATTATTCCCTTCCCAACAAAGTTTCCGATTATATACAGGCAGGAATTCCCATAGTAGTTTCCGGTTTTCCCGAAATGAAAAAAATCGTGGAAACCTTTCATATCGGTGAAATTATCGACAATCATTCTGAGGAAGAACTGATTACAAAAATTTCCAAAGTTCTTCAAGATGGAAAAAATTTTTATCAGCAGAATCTCAGTCTCGCTTCGGAACAGCTTTGCTGGGAAAACGAAGAACCGAAAATTTTAGCTCTTTATGGAAAAGTAGTCCGGGAGAATTTCAGGAAATAATTATATATCTCCAATTTTTGACTTAGGAGTTTTTTGCGTTAATAAAAATTGAAATTTCTTTCATCCTGATTTTCTTAATTATAACGACTTAAAAATTTCCACTGTTTGAGTGGCGGCGAAAATTTTGTTAAGACAACAAATCTCATTTCCGCCCGAGTTTGGAAATTTTCTTAAAAGAAATTTTAATTTTTTAGCAAAAAAATCCCGTCTTGAAATCGAAGATTCGCCGACTCCATTAAAGACAATAAAAAAGGAGGCAATTTTTGTTACTTTTGCATTAAGGCAAAAGTAAAATTCTATAAAACAAATATTATCTTTGTAAAAATTCTTATGGGATGACAATACAGGAAAAACAGAAAGAAATTGTGGATGAATTCGCATTCTTGGACGATTGGGAACAGAAATATGAATATATCATCGATCTCGGAAAAGAACTGAAACCGCTTCCGGAAGAAAAAAAAACGGAAGAAAACCTGATCAAAGGATGCCAGTCGAAAGTGTGGATCGATGCGGAATTCCGGGACGGAAAATTGTTTTTCAATGCAGATTCCGACGGAATTTTACCAAAAGGAATCGTTTCCCTTCTGGTTTCCATTTACAGCGGACACCATACACAGGAAATTCTGGATTCGGATTTTAAATTTATTGAGGAAATCGGTTTGCAGGAATTTCTTTCTCCTTCCCGCGCCAACGGTTTGATGGCGATGACCAAACAAATCAAATTCTACGCAGTTGCTTATCAGTTAAAATCTTGAAAAAAATTTTAGCATATCGTTTTTCCGCTTTCGGTGATGTAGCAATGCTCGCTTCGGTTTTCCGTGAATTTGCAGAGCAGAATCCTGATGTACAGCTCATTATGGTTTCACGGGAAAATTTCAGGGATTTGTTTAACGGTATTCCGAATCTTTTATTTAAGGGAATTGATGTGGATGAGTATAAAGGATTTTTAGGGCTTAGAAAATTAGCCAGACAGCTGAAATCCGAATTTGATCCTGATTATATTGCCGATCTGCATGATGTGATCCGGACTAAAGTTCTGAACAGAATTTTTTTCCGCCATCGCTACAAAGTATATGTTCTGGACAAAGGAAAAGAAGAACGGGAACTGCTTACCAATGTTTGGAATATTGATAAAGAACCAATCCGCAAAACTGTGGAAAGATATGCTGATGTTTTGAGAGAAATGGGATTTCTGCTTACACTTTCTCATCGGTATCAGCCTGCACAAAAGGAAAAATCAGGCGTCGGGTTTGCGCCTTTTGCACAACATAAAGGAAAAATTCTTCCTTTGGAAAAATCTTTTGAAGCCGCTAAAATTCTGGCGGAACATCATAAAATTTATTTTTTCGGAGGCGGACAAAAAGAAACCGAAATGCTCAGCCAATGGCAAAAAGCAATTCCCAATTCCGAAAATCTCGCCGGGAAAATGACGCTTCGGGAAGAGCTGGAAAAAATTTCCGGACTGAAAGTAATGATTTCTATGGATTCCGCGAATATGCATCTGGCAAGTCTGGCAGGAACGCGCTGCGTTTCGGTTTGGGGCGCAACACATCCTTTTGCCGGATTTTTAGGATACGGACAAAGTGAGGACGATGTGGTTCAGATAAAAGATCTTACTTGCAGACCTTGTTCGGTTTTTGGTGACAAAGAATGCTATCGCGGAGATTACGCCTGTCTGGAAGAAATTACGGTAAAACAGATTATTGATAAAGTTTTATGAAGCTCTCGATTTGCATTCCTGTTTATAATTTCGATGTGCGGGAACTTGTGCACGATCTCTCTCGGCAAATCTCCGAAAATGGAATTTCTGCAGAGATTATTCTGATTGATGATGCCTCTTCACAGGAATTCAAAAATCTCAATAAACAGATTACCGATCTCACGGAAAATTTTGTTTTTCTTGAAAAAAATGTCGGGCGTTCCCTGATCCGGAATCTATTTCTCTATTACGCAAAAGGTGATTATCTACTTTTTCTGGATTGCGACGGCAAGATTATTTCCCCGCAATTTCTCAAAAATTACGTAGATTTCATCAAACGGAACCCGAAAACACGGGTGATTTACGGAGGAAGACAGGTTTCTTCCGAACCACCGGAATCTTCCAAATATCTGCGCTGGAAATTCGCATTTGAAAGGGAAAACCTTCCGGTTGAAAAAAGGCGGGAATTGCCGTATCTTTCTTTTCAGACCAATAATTTCGTAGTCCGGAAAAGCATTCTGGAAAAAACCAACTTCAATCCTGAATTTCAGAAATACGGATATGAAGATCTGCTTTTTGCAATGGATCTGAAAGCAGCCGGAATACATATTGATCATATCGAAAATCCCATTTTCAATAATGATATAGAAGATAATGAGGTGTATATTCAGAAAGTAGAAGAATCGGTGGAAAGTCTTTCAAAAATGATGAAAAATAAAAAAATTCATCATAAAATTTCCGAAGTAAAACTGGTGAAAGCTTATGAAATGTTTACGAATACTTCCACAAAATTCTGGTTTATGAAACTTTTCAGTCTCAGGCGCGAAAAAACCTTGCAAAAACTCCGGAAAGGAAATGTGAGTTTGAGATATCTGGATTTTTACAAGCTCGGACTTCTTTTTGAAAAAATGGATTGAGGAATAAAAATTTTTCTTTTGCCTTGATGCAAAAGAAACAAAAAATCAAGACCTGGATTTTTTTGCTAAAATTTAAAATCATTTTCTAAAATTTACAAAACTCGGGCGGAAATATAATTTTGTTCTTTGAATTCAAGTTTTAGCCGCCACTCAAACAGTGGAAATTTGCCTCATATCCCTATCTATATTTTTAAAGGAATCGGCGAACCTCGCCTTTGGCGGGTTTTTTAACGAAAATAATTTTAAATTTCTTAACGCAAAAAACTCCTAAGTCAGAAGCCGAGCGAAATAATCAGTTTTTACATTTATTTCTCCAGAAACAGCATTTTCGTCAAAAAATCTTTTTCACCTTTTCCTCGTGCCGGAGAATATTCCCGCCCGTAAAAAATAATTTGAAGATGCAGCTTGTTCCAGGTTTCTTTCGGGAAAATGGCTTTTGCGTCTTTTTCGGTCTGGACTACGTTTTTCCCGTCGGTCAGTTTCCATTGTGTCATTAAACGATGAATATGCGTATCAACAGGAAATGCAGGAAATCCGAAAGCCTGGCTCATTACAACGGAAGCCGTTTTATGACCAACTCCAGCCAATGCTTCTAATTCCTCAAAAGTTTGTGGAACAATTCCGTTATGTTTTTCCAGAAGCTGTTCCGCCATTTTTTTCAGGTTTTTCGCTTTGGAATTGGAAAGCCCGATTTCTTTGATGAGCTCTTTGATTTCTTCGATGCTTAGTTTTGCCATTTTTTCCGGTGTGTCGGCAACAGCAAACAGAAAAGGCGTTACCTGGTTTACTTTTTTATCGGTAGTCTGAGCGGAAAGCGCAACAGCAACCATTAAGGTATAAGGATCTTTGTGATCGAGCGGAATGGGAACTTCGGGATACAATTTTTCCAATTCGGTCATTATGATCCTGGCTCTTTGTTTTTTGGTCATTTTTGGAGTAATTTTGAGCAAAAATAATCATTATGCTGAAAGTTAGCGATATATTACCACAATTTGAAGGAATCAGCCAAAACGGAAAAACCATTTCTTCCGAAAATTTTAAAGGAAAAAAACTTGTCGTTTTCTTTTATCCGAAAGCCTCAACTCCGGGTTGTACAATGGAAGCCTGTAATCTGAGAGATAACTATTCTGTTTTAAAAAAGAAAGGATTTCAGTTATTGGGAATTTCTGCCGATTCGGAAAAACGCCAAAAAAATTTCAGTGAGAAAAATGAGCTTCCTTTCGATCTGATTGCGGATGAAAACCATAATATTATCGATAAATTCGAAGTGTGGCAGTTAAAGAAATTTATGGGCAGGGAATTTATGGGAATTGTGAGAACGACTTTTGTTTTTGATGAAAACGGAATCTGTATTCAGGTGATTGATAAGGTGAAAACGAAAGATCACGTTACGCAGATTCTGGGTTAATTTTAAACACCAATGACACAAATTTTTTCACGAAAGACACTATTTTATTAATTTGTAAAAAAATTCTGTTTAATTTTGGATATCTTAAAATTCATTTATGGAGCTTTCCAAGAGCAAACCTCATTATGAAATCCTCGACGGACTGCGCGGTGTTGCCGCCATTATGGTTGTGTTTTTCCACGTTTTTGAAGTATTTTCAAACGGCGATCATACGAAGCAGATCATCAATCACGGTTATCTCGCGGTGGATTTTTTCTTTATGCTTTCGG